>JAESGI010000004.1_pt1 | contig 393959 bp, 363 predicted proteins | sample 9269671 | NCBI WGS metagenome assembly JAESGI01 (sample SAMN14515641, study PRJNA621666) | algae metagenome | isolation source: Nostoc indistinguendum CM1-VF10 and co-occurring heterotrophs from gravelly... | place: USA: Clark Mountains, San Bernardino, California | collected 1998-06-05 | reverse complement strand
GATCAAGGAGCGCGACGAGGTGGTCGGCAACCAGACCCGCGTCAAGGTGGTGAAGAACAAGCTGGCGCCGCCGTTCAAGCAGGTCGAGTTCGACATCATGTATGGCGAGGGCGTCTCCAAGATGGGCGAGATTCTGGATCTCGGCGTCAAGGCCGGCATCGTCGAGAAGTCCGGCGCCTGGTTCTCCTATGACAGCCAGCGGCTCGGCCAGGGCCGCGAGAACTCCAAGGCGTTTCTGAAGGCCAATCCGGAAATGACCGCCAAGATCGAGGCGGCGATCCGGCAGAACTCCGGACTGATCGCCGAGCAGATCCTCGCCGGCAGCCCGGAACGCGACGCCGACGGCGAGGAGCCGACGGACGATTGAGGTCCGGCCGCGCTCAAGAGTGACGGGCGACGCTGATACTCACGGTGTCATTGCCGGGCTTGACCCGGCAATCCATCGCCTTGAACAAGACTTAAGCAAAGCGGATGGATGCCCGGATCAGGTCCGGGCATGACGCTGGTGATTGTCGGACGGCACGTTGGTCGTCTCGCGCCCACGCCCGCTCACCCCGCTAAGCTACACCCCGCTCACTCCGCCGCCTGCGCGTAGTCCTCCATCGGCGGGCACGCGCAGACTAGGTTGCGGTCGCCATAGACGTTGTCGACGCGGCCGACCGGGCTCCAGTATTTGTCCTGCCGCGACGAGCCGGCCGGGAAGCAGCCCTCGGCGCGGGAATAGGCGCGCGTCCAGTCGTCGGCGGCGATGTCGTGCACGGTGTGCGGCGCGTGGCGCAGCGGCGAGGCCTCGACGCTCCAGCGGCCGGCCTCGATCTCGGCGATCTCCTTGCGGATCGCGATCATGGCGTCGCAGAAGCGGTCGATCTCGGCGCGGGATTCCGACTCGGTCGGCTCGATCATCAGCGTCCCCGGCACCGGGAAGCTCATGGTCGGCGCATGGAAGCCGTAGTCGATCAGCCGCTTGGCAATGTCGTCGACGGTGACGCCGCTGGATGTCTTCAGCCCCCGCGGATCGACGATGCATTCATGCGCGACGCGGCCGCGCTCGTTGCGGTACAGCACCGGGAAGTGCGGATCGAGCCGTGCGGCGATGTAGTTGGCGTTCAGCACCGCCATCTCGGTGGCGCGCTTCAACCCGTCGCCGCCCATCATCAGGATGTAGATGTACGAGATGGTCAGGATCGACGCCGAGCCGTAAGGCGCGGCCGAAACGGTGCCGCCCTTGTGCGACGCCTCGTCGTGCAGGAATGGATGCTGCGGCAGGAACGGCGCCAGATGCGCCTTGACGCCGATCGGCCCCATGCCGGGCCCGCCGCCGCCATGCGGAATGCAGAACGTCTTGTGCAGGTTGAGATGGCTGACGTCGGCGCCGTAGTCGCCTGGCCGGGCGAGCCCGACCTGCGCGTTCATGTTGGCGCCGTCGAGATAGACCTGGCCGCCATGGGCATGGACGATCTCGCAGATCTCGCCGATATGCTCCTCGAACACGCCATGCGTCGACGGATAGGTGATCATGATGGCGGCGAGATTGCCGCTGTGCGTCTCGGCCTTGGCGCGCAGATCGTCGACGTCGACGTCGCCGCGCGCGTCGCAGGCGACTACCACCACGTCCATGCCGACCATCTGCGCCGAGGCCGGATTGGTGCCGTGCGCGGAGGAGGGGATCAGGCAGACTTTCCGATGCGGCTCGCCGCGCGCGAGGTGATAGTCGCGGATCGCCAAGAGGCCGGCATATTCGCCCTGCGCGCCGGAATTCGGCTGCAGCGACACCGCGTCGTAGCCGGTGATCTCGGCCAGCCATGCTTCCAGATCGGCGAACATCGCGTGATAGCCCGCCGCCTGTTCGGCCGGCACGAACGGATGCAGGCTGCCGAATTCCGGCCAGGTCAGCGGCATCATCTCGGTGGTGGCGTTCAGCTTCATGGTGCAGGAGCCGAGCGGGATCATTGCCCGGTCGAGCGCAAGGTCGCGGTCGCTTAGCTTGCGCATGTAGCGCAGCAGTTCGGTTTCGGAGCGGTGGCTGTGGAACACGTCCTGGCTGAGGAAGGCGCCGCCGCGGCGCAGCGCCGGCGGCAACGCGTCGTCGATCCCGGCGTCGAGGTCGGCATAGCGCAACTCGCCGCCGAAGGCGCGCCACAGCGCCTCGACCGTCGCTTCCGTCGTGGTCTCGTCAAGCGAGATTCCGATGGTGCGGTCGCCGATCCGCAGATTGATCCGCTCGGCCTGCGCGCGGGCGATGATCGCGTCGCGGCGGTCGCCGACCTCGAGCGTCAGCGTGTCGAAGTAGTTGTCATTCACGGCAGCGAAGCCGAGCTTGCGCAGCCCGGCGGCCAGCACCGCGGTGCGGCGATGCACCCGGCGGGCGATCGCGGTCAGCCCCTCGGGGCCGTGATACACCGCATACATCGAGGCGATCACCGCCAGCAGCACCTGCGCGGTGCAGATGTTGGACGTCGCCTTCTCGCGGCGGATGTGCTGCTCGCGGGTCTGCAGCGCCAGCCGATAGGCCGGCTCGCCGCGGCTGTCGATCGACAACCCGACGATGCGGCCGGGCAGGGCGCGCTTCAGCCGGTCGCGCACCGCCATGTAGGCGGCGTGCGGCCCGCCATAGCCCATCGGCACGCCGAAGCGCTGCGCCGAGCCGATCGCGATGTCGGCGCCGAGTTCGCCGGGCGACGCCAGCAAGGTCAGCGCCAGCAGGTCGGCGGCGATCACCACGAGGCCGCCCTTGGCCTGCAGCGCCGCGATCGCGGCGCGCTGATCCTTCACCGCGCCGGACGAGCCGGGATATTGCAGCAGCGCGCCGAACACCTCGGCCTGCGCCAGTTCGCCCAAGGGATCGCCGACGATCAACTGCCAGCCGAGCGGCTCGGCCCGGGTGCGCAGCACTGCGAGCGTCTGCGGATGCACGTCGCGGTCGACGAAGAACGCCTTGGCCTTGCCGGGGGCGGAGCGCTCCGCCAGCGCCATCGCCTCGGCCGCCGCGGTGGCCTCGTCGAGCAGCGAGGCGTTGGCGACATCGAGCCCGGTGAGCTCGCAGATCATGGTTTGGAAGTTGAACAGCGCCTCGAGCCGGCCCTGGCTGATCTCGGGCTGATAAGGCGTGTAGGCGGTGTACCAGGCCGGATTCTCCAGAATGTTGCGCTGGATCACCGTCGGCAACGCGGTGCCCGAATAGCCTTGGCCGATCAGCGAGGTGAACACCTGGTTGCGCTTGGCGAGCGCGGTCATATGCGCCAGCGCCTCGGTCTCGCTGAGCGCCGGCGGCAGGTCGAGCGGCGCGCGCTGCCGGATGGAGGCCGGCAGCGTTTCCGCCATCAGCGCGTCGAGGCTTTTGGCGCCGACGGTGCGCAGCATCGCCTCGGTGTCGCGCGGCGACGGGCCGATGTGGCGGCGGGCGAAATCCAGCGCGGGCGGTTCGATCGGTCTGCGGGAAGCGGTCATCGCGATGTCCTCAATCGTCCAGGCGTCTCAGGCGGCATGCGTCTCAGGCGATATGCGTCTCAGGCGGTGTGCGCGGCGTAGGCGGCTTCGTCCATCAGGCCCTCGAGCTCGCTCTTGTCGGCGATTTTGAGCTTGAAGAACCAGGCCTTGCCGGCGGCATCGGAATTCACCAGCGCCGGCTCGGCGCCGAGTTCGTCATTGACCGCGACCACCTCGCCGGTGATCGGCGCGTAGACGTCCGAGGCCGCCTTGACCGATTCGACGATCGCTGCGGCTTCGGCCTTCTTCAATTGCCGGCCGAGCTTCGGCAGTTCGACGAACACCACGTCGCCGAGCTGCGACTGCGCGTAGTCGGTGACGCCGATGGTGGCGACGTCGCCCTCGATGCGGAGCCATTCATGGTCGGTGGTGTAGAGCGTGGTCATGCAAAATCCTCAGCGCTTGTAGCCATGGGGAACGAAAGGCATCGGTGAAACGGTCATCGGCAGCCGCTGGCCGCGGACGTCGGCGAACACTTTGTCAGCAAGTCCCGTGCCGTCCGTCGCGGGCAGGTAGCCCATCGCCACCGGGGCGCCGAGGCTCGGCCCGAAGCCACCGGAGGTGACGGTCCCGATCGGCGCGGCGCTGTCGGCATCGGCGTACAGTCTTGCGCCCTCGCGCACCGGGGCGCGGCCCTCGGCGCGCAGCCCGACGCGGCGGCGCGGTGCGCTGGTCTCGAGTTGGGACAGGATGATGTCAGCGCCGGGAAAGCCGCCGGCGCGGGCGCCGCCGTTGCGGCGGACCTTCTGGATCGCCCAGGCCAGCGCGGCCTCGACTGGCGTTGTGGCGGTGTCGATGTCGTGGCCGTAGAGGCAGAGTCCGGCCTCGAGCCGCAGGCTGTCGCGGGCGCCGAGCCCGATCGGCCACACCGCCGGATGGTCGAGCAGGGCGGTGGCGAAGGCGGTCGCGGCGTCGGCCGCGATCGAGATCTCGTAGCCGTCCTCGCCCGTATAGCCGGAGCGCGAGACGAAGCAGTCATGCCCCATCAAGGTCAGCGGGCGGGCATCCATGAAGCGCATCGTGGCCGTCTCCGGCGCCAGCGCGTCCAGCACCTCGGCGGCCTTCGGCCCCTGCAGCGCCAGCAGCGCGCGGTCGGCCAACGGTTCGATGATGCATTCATCCGCCAGATGCGCGCGCAGATGCGCCTCGTCCGCGGACTTGCAGGCGGCGTTGACCACCAGCAGCAGCCGGTCGCCCGCATTGGCGACCATCAGATCGTCGAGGATGCCGCCGGCGTCGTTGGTGAACAGCGCGTAGCGCTGGCGGCCCGGCGGCAGGCCCAGAATGTCCTGCGGCACCAGCCGCTCCAGCGCGGCCGCGGCGTCCTCAAGCTTGCCGGATTTCGCCCGCAGCGCGATCTGGCCCATATGCGAGACGTCGAATAGCCCGGCGGAGGCGCGGGTGTGCAGATGTTCCTTGAGCACGCCGGTCGCGAATTGCACCGGCATGTCGTAGCCGGCAAACGGCACCATCTTGCCGCCGCGTGCCAGATGCAGCGCGTGCAGCGGGGTCTGCTTCAATGAGGTATCGTCGCGCGCAAGCATGGCAAGGCCCTCGCGGTTCCCGGGGACATTCCCGTCGCCGCCAAAGCCCCATCTGTCGCTGTGCCTGAGAGTATTATCCCGTCGGCGGACCCCGGCTTTTTGTCCGGCGGCCTCTTTCCAGATGTTCGCGCGTCACGTGGTCCGTTTGCCTGAGAGTTTCCGGGGCGGTTGCTCCTTCGGCGCCGGCCTCGTTCAAAGAACGGGCCGATCTCTCCCGACGTGACTTAAGCTCAACAGCTATTACGGAAACACGGCAGCCGCAAGGCTGTCAACGCAGCTGCGAGAGCTATCAACGGGTCTCTGCGCGGCGCGGCAACCCTCTGAAACCTCGCACACTTTCTGGACAGCGCCAGCCCCCTTGTCTAAAAGCGATGCGCTGGCGGGCAGCCCCCGCGCGGCAGGACCAGACCGGGTGCGATTGGACGGACATGAGCGGCGTTAACGAGATCAGGTCGGCGTTTCTGAACTATTTTGCCGGCAACGGGCACGAGATCGTGTCGTCGTCGCCGCTGGTGCCGCGCAACGACCCCACGCTGATGTTCACCAATGCCGGCATGGTGCAGTTCAAGAACGTCTTCACCGGGCTGGAGAAGCGCCCCTATCAGCGCGCCACCACCTCGCAGAAATGCGTCCGCGCCGGCGGCAAGCACAACGACCTCGACAATGTCGGCTACACCGCCCGGCATCACACCTTCTTCGAGATGCTCGGCAACTTCTCGTTCGGAGACTACTTCAAGGACCGCGCGATCGAACTAGCCTGGAACCTGATCACCAAGGAATACGGTCTGGCCAAGTACCGGCTGCTGGTCACCGTATATTCAGAAGACGACGAGGCGTTCAATCTCTGGAAGAAGATCGCCGGCCTGCCGGAGAGCAAGATCATCCGGATTCCGACCTCGGACAATTTCTGGCAGATGGGCGACACCGGCCCGTGCGGCCCGTGCTCGGAAATTTTCTTCGACCACGGCGACAAGATTCCCGGCGGCCCTCCGGGCTCGCCCGATGAGGATGGTGACCGCTTCATCGAGATCTGGAATCTCGTCTTCATGCAGTTCGACCAGCTGGCGCCGGGCAACCGCATTCCGCTGCCAAAGCCGTCGATCGACACCGGCATGGGGCTGGAGCGCATCGCCGCGGTGCTGCAGGGCAAGCACGACAATTACGACATCGACCTGTTCGTCGCATTGATCCGCGCCATCGCCGAACTCACCGGCGCCGATCCGCACGGGCCGCAGAAGGCGTCGCTGCGCGTCATCGCCGACCATCTGCGTGCGTCGGCATTCCTGATCGCCGACGGCGTGCTGCCGTCGAACGAGGGCCGCGGCTATGTGCTGCGCCGGATCATGCGCCGCGCGATGCGGCACGGCCAGCTGCTCGGCGCCAAGGAGCCGCTGATGTGGCGGCTGGTGTGGGCGCTGGTGCGCGAGATGGGGCAGGCCTACCCCGAACTGGTGCGTGCCGAGGCGATGATCGAGGAAACGCTGCGGCTGGAGGAAACCCGTTTCCGCAAGACGCTGGAGCGCGGCCTCGTCATCCTCGACGAGAAGAGCAGCGGCCTGAAGACCGGCGACATGTTCGATGGCGACACCGCCTTCACGCTGTACGATACCTACGGCTTCCCGCTCGACCTGACGCAGGACGCGCTGCGCAACCGCGGCATCGGCGTCGACGTCGCGTCGTTCACCGACGCAATGGAGAAGCAGAAGGCCAAGGCGCGCGCGTCGTGGTCCGGCTCCGGCGACACCGCGACCGAGAACGTCTGGTTCGGCCTGCGCGACACGCTCGGCGGCACCGAGTTCCTCGGCTACGACACCGAGACCGCCGAGGGCGTCGTCACCGCACTGGTCAAGGACGGCAAGGAAGTCGAGACGCTGGCGGCGGGCGAGACCGGCGCCATCGTGCTGAACCAGACGCCGTTCTATGCGGAGTCCGGCGGGCAGGTCGGCGACACCGGCATCATCAGCGGCGACGGCACGCGGTTTCGCGTCACCGAGACGCAGAAGAAGGCCGGCGATCTGTTCGTCCATGTCGGCGTGCTCGAACACGGCAGCCTGAAGCGCGGCACCGCGTTGCAACTCGAGGTCGACCACGACCGCCGCTCGTCGATCCGCGCCAATCACTCCGCCACCCATCTGCTGCACGAGGCGCTGCGCCAGGTGCTGGGCGATCACATCGCGCAGAAGGGCTCGCTCGTCGCTCCCGATCGTTTGCGTTTCGACTTCGTGCACCAGAAACCGATCACCGCCGACGAACTGCGCCGCGTCGAGGACATCGCCAACGACGTCGTGCTGGAAAACGACGAGGTGGTGACGCGGCTGATGGCGGTCGACGACGCCCGCGAGGCCGGCGCCCGCGCGCTGTTCGGCGAGAAGTATGGCGATGAAGTCCGCGTTGTCTCGATGGGCAGGAGCGCCCGCGAGCACGGCAGCAACGCGCTCGGCTGGTCGGTCGAGTTGTGCGGCGGCACCCATGTGCGGCGCACCGGCGACATCGGCTTGATCACGGTCACCGGCGAGAGCGCGGTTGCCTCCGGCGTGCGCCGCATCGAGGCGCTCACCGGCCGACAGGCGCGGCACCACGCCAATGATTCGATTGCGCTCGCCAAGGCCGCGGCCGGCGAACTGCGCACCACCGTGGACGAGATGCCGGCGCGCATCGCGTCGCTGATCGAGGAGCGCAAGCGACTGGAGCGCGATCTCGCCGAGGCGCGCAAGAAGCTGGCAATGGGCGGCGGCGCGTCGTCCGGCGCAGCAGCAACCGGCGGTGACGCCGGCGTCCGCGACGTCGGCGGCGTCAAGCTGATGGCGCGCGCGGTCGAGGGCATCGAGGTCAAGGACCTCAAGAGCCTGGTCGACCAGGGCAAGAAACAGATCGGCTCCGGGGTGATCGCGCTGGTCGCCACCAGCGCGGACGGCAAGGGCTCGATCGTGGTCGGCGTGACGCCTGATCTGGTGACGCGGTTCTCGGCGGTCGATCTGGTGCGCAAGGCCTCCGAAGTGCTCGGCGGCAAGGGCGGCGGCGGCAAGCCCGACATGGCGCAGGCCGGCGGTCCCGACGGTTCGAAGGCGCAGGCCGCGCTCGACGCCATCGCCACCGCGATGGGCGCGTAGTCCCGCACAGCCGACGCGATCGCGATATCGCGTCGGCTGCCGGCGCGGTGGGCGTCAGAGGATCTCATGCCGGCCCAAACATTCCGCCAACAATGGACCGGCCTTGCGCTGCTGGCGGTGACGGCGATCGGCTGGGGGCTGAACTGGCCCGCCATCAAGTTCCTGCTGGCCGAATGGCCGCCGATGTTTTCGCGGGGCGTTGCCGGCGTTTCGGCCGGACTCATTCTCGCAGCGATCGCGCGCATGCGCGGCGAAAGCCTGGCAGTGCCGCCGGGTGTCGGCGGACGGCTGGCGTTCGCCGCATTCACCAATGTGTTCGCCTGGATGGGCTTTGCCACCGTGGCGATGAAGTATCTCAGCATCAGCGAGGGCGCGCTGCTGGCCTATACGGTGCCGATCTGGGCGACGCTGTTCGCCTGGCCGATCCTCGGCGCGCGGCCGTCGTTGCGCGACGTGGCGGCGCTGCTGCTCGGAATGGGCGGCCTCGTGGTGTTGTTCGGCGGGCAGGCGCTGGCGTTCGGGCCCGACAAGCTGCTCGGCGTCGGGCTGATGCTGGGGTCGGCCACGCTGTTCGCGCTCGGTGGCGTGCTGATGAAGACACCGCTGCCGATGCCGCCGATCGCGCTGGTCGCCTGGCAGGTCGGGCTCGGCTGCCTGCCGATGGTGGTGATTGGATTGCTGTTCGAGACCCCCGATCCCGACGCACTGAGCACCCATGGCGTCGCCGTGCTGCTCTACATGACATTGATCCCGATGGCGCTGTGCTACGTGACGCTGTTCGCGGCGCTACGCCGGCTGCCACCGACCACTTCCTCGATGGCCCTGCTGGAGGTGCCGATCATCGGCGTCGTCTCCGGCGCGCTTCTGCTCGGCGACCCGCTCGGCTGGCAGCAGGCCGTAGCCTTCGCGCTGACGCTGGCCGGCGTGGCACTGGCACTGCAGCGGCCGAAGCCGGTGGAGTTGGCGGGGGCGTAACTCGCTCATGTCGTCCGCTGCCAATCGGCATCGGCAGCATGCTCCCTCTCCCGCGTGCAGGGGAGGTTGGAGTGGGGCGTCTCAAAGACATGTAGCCCGGATGCAGCGAAGCGAAATCCGGGATCGGCCATGCCGCTTATGCTGAATCCCGGATTGCGCAACAGCCGCGCGAGCGCGGCCATTGCTTCATCCGGCTACGGGCTTCAGCTGCAGCATCCCGCGGCACGCGCCCCACCCCGCAGGCGGGAGAGGGGGCGAGAGGCTTGCGATCGATTAGTTTGTGTTGCCGGCAACGCCGATCGTCTTGCGCAGAAATGCAAAGCCCAGCGCCTGGCTCTGCGCCTGCTTGGCGTTGTCCACCGCGCCGGAGTGGCCGCCGGCGACGGTTTCGTTGAACCACACCGGATAGCCGAGCTCCTCGAGCCGCGCCGCCATCTTGCGGGCATGGCCGGGGTGGACGCGGTCGTCGGTGCGGTTGGTGGTGATCAGGATCGGCGGATAGCTCTTGCCGGCCGCCGCGAGATGATAGGGCGAGAACTTTTCGATGAAGGCCCACTCGTCGGGATTTTCCGGATCGCCATATTCGGCGATCCAGCTTTGCCCTGCGAGCAATTTGGTGTAGCGCGCCATGTCGAGCAGCGGCACGCTGCACCACACCGCGCCGAACAGCTCCGGATAGCGCGTCAGCATGTTGCCGACCAGCAGCCCGCCATTGCTGCCGCCGTGGCAGGCGAGCTGCGCTGGCGTGGTGACACCGCTGGCCGCGAGGTCACGCGCCACCGCGGCGAAGTCGTCATGCGCGACATGCTTGGTCGCCTTGCGCGAGGCCAGATGCCAGGCCGGGCCGAACTCGCCGCCGCCACGGATATTGCCGATCGCATAGAGATGCCCGCGCGCGAGCCACAGCTTGCCGACGATGCCCATATAGCTCGGCGTCAGCGACACCTCGAAGCCGCCATAGCCGTACAGCACCGTGGGTCGCGGCGGACCGCCGGCCGACAGGTCCCGTCCGATCAGGAAGTAGGGGATCGACGTGCCGTCCGCGGCGATCGCGGTGCGTTGCTGAACTTCAATACCGGCGGCATCGAACGACGCCGGTGATTGCTTCAGCGGCTGCGGTGCGCCGGAGCCGTGCCACAGCGCGGTGGTGGTGGGCCGGTCGAAGCCGGTGATGGTCAGCATCACGTCCTGCGGAAGGTCCGGGTCGTCCTCGCCGCCGAAGGTCGCGGCCGCGATCGTCGCATTGTCCGGCAGGCCCGGGATGTCGGTCTGGCGCCAGCCGTCGGCATCGCGCGTCGCCAGCACGATGCGGCCGCGGACATTGTCGAGAAGCTGCAGCACAATGCCGTGCCGGGTTTGCAGCCAGTTCTGCAGCGAGCGCGTGGGCTGAGGTACGAACACCACCGAGAAATCGCGCTCGCCCGCAAGGAAGCGATCGAGGTTGATAATGGCGAGGGCGCCGGTCGCGATACGCTGTCCGCCGACCTCCCAGTCCTGTTTCGGGCTGATCAACAGGTCGTCGGCGTCGATCGATATGGAGACCTCTTCGGGAATGTCGAGCCGCAGCCGCTGCCCGGCGAACGGTCCGTGCCGGCGCTCGACGAAGATCTGCGAGCGGGTGAAATCCAGCGCGCGCCAGAACATCACGCTTTCATGGGTCGGCCGGCGGTTGACGACGAACCAGCTGGCGACGTCCTGCTTCTCCGCCTCGAACACGATCTCTGCCTCGGCGAACGGCGTGCCGCGCGTCCATTGCCGCACTCTCCGCGCATAGCCGGCCTGCGTGGTGTCGTCGGCGGTCTGCGCGCTGCCGAACAGCAGCGTGTCCTGATCGCGCCAGCTTACCTGCGTCTTGGCTTTCGGAATGAAAAAGCCGTCCGGCACAAAGCGTTTTGTGGCGATGTCGAACTCGCGCACTTCGACGGCATCGGTCCCGTTGAACGACAGGCTGATCAGCGCACGGCTCCTGTCGGGCGACAGCGCCGCGCCGGCGAAGGCCCAGCTGATGCCTTCGGCGGCGTTCAGCGCGTCGATGTCGAGCAGCAGTTCCCAGTCCGGGCTGGCGGTGCGGTAGCTCTCCAGCGTGGTCCGCCGCCAAAGCCCGCGCGGGTGCTGCGCGTCCTTCCAGAAATTATACAGCCGGTCGCCCGCCTTGCCGACGAAGGGAATGCGATCGTCGGCGTTGAGGATTGCAAGCGCCGCGTCGAAGTCGGCGCTGTAATCGTCGTCGCGCAGCATCGCATCGGTCCGCGCGTTCTGCGCATCGACCCAGCGGACGGCCTGGTCGCCCTCGATCTGCTCGAGCCAGAGGTAGGGATCGTCGCGGCCGTCAGCGGGATTGAACGGCTGGTTCATGGTAACTCCGATCAGTCCGAGCGACCGGCGCGCAGCGGCGCTTTCAGTTGCTCGCGGTGTTGGTGAATGATGCCGGCGACCTTGTCGTCGGCGACGCCGAGGGTTGTCAGCACTGTTCCGGCGAGTTCGAGGCTTGCCTCCAGCACTTCGGGCACCACGTCGGTGGCGCCGAGCTTGAACAGCTTGATCGCATGCTCGCCGTCGCGTGCCCGCGCCACCACGGGCACGTCGTCGCGCACCGCGCGGACCGCGGCGACGATCTGTTCGGCGACGGTTGCGTTGTGCATCGTGACGATCACCGCGGGCGCGAGGTCGAGCCCGCATTTGCGCAGGAACTCGTGGCGCGTGGCGTCGCCATAGACCAGCTTGACGTCGTCGCGATTGCCGGCGACCAGCTCGACATCGCGATCGATCACGATGAAGTCGCGGCCTTCCTGCCGCAGCACCTCGCAGATCAGCCGGCCGACGCGGCCGTAGCCGACGACGATGCTGCGGCCCGCTTGGACCGGCCCGGGATCGTCATGGCCGTCACTGACCGCCGACGCCTCGCTGACGCGCTCGCCGGCGTGGCGGCCGAGCCGCGCCAGAAACGGCGTCAGCATCATCGTGCCGGACGCCACCAGCAGCATGAACTGCTCGACGTCCGGCTGCAGCAGCCCGCCGCTGTGCGCGAGGTTGAGCACCAGGAACGCGAATTCGCCGCCGCCCGCCAGCAGCAGCGCGGCCTCGACGGCGACCGGCCAGGCCAGCCCGAACAGCCGCGCCAGGCCTGCGATCACCGCTGCCTTCAGCAGCACCATGCCGACGATCGATAACGCCAGCAGCAGCGGCGCCTGCGCGACTTCGGCGAGATCGATCCGCATCCCGACCGAGATGAAGAACAGCCCGAGCAACATGCCCTTGAACGGCTCGATGTCGACCTCGACCTGGCGGCGGAATTCGGTTTCCGCGAGCAGCAGCCCGGCGAGAAACGCGCCGAGCGCCATCGACAATCCGGCGACATGGGTCAGCACCGAGGTGCCGACCACCACGAACAGGATCGCCGCCATGAACAGTTCGCGGTTGCCGGTCTTTGCCACCAGCTGAAACAGCGGCCGCAGCACGATGCGGCCGAAGCCGATGATCAGCCCGATCGCCGCCGCGGCCTGCAGCAGCGCCAGCCCCAGTCCGGCCCAGGCCGATTGCGGCGCGGCGGCGGCAATCGCCCCGTTGGCGTGGCCGCCGCCGAGCACCACGATCAGGAAAAGGATCGGCACCACCGCCAGATCCTGCGCCAGCAGCACCGCGAAGATCGAGCGGCCGGCCGGCGACGACAGTCGGCCCTGCTCGACCAGCAACTGCATCACGATCGCGGTGGAGGACAGCGCGAGACAGGCGCCGATCACCAGGCTGGCGTCGAGCGGATTGCCGAAGGCGTAGGTCACGGCGCTGATCGCGCCGGCGGTCAGCACCACCTGCAGCATGCCGAAGCCGAACACCAGCCGGCGCATCTGCATCAGCCGGTCGAACGACAATTCGAGGCCGATGGCGAACAGCAGGAAGGCGACGCCGAGTTCGGCGAGGCGATCGACGGCGTCCTGCGATGTGATGGCGATCAGCCCGAGCCAGGGCGTCTGTTCGGCGAGCCGGCCGAGGCCGTTGGGGCCGAGCACCAGCCCGGCGACCAGAAATCCCAGCACCGGGCTGACGCGCAGTCGCGCCATCAGCGGGATCACGATGCCCGCGGTGCCAAGAAACACCAGCGCCTCGCGATAGAACCCGATTTCAGCGCCTGCTGCCATGAGAGCTATCAACCACGGCGCGAGGGTTCAGGCGAGGGGGCTTGGTAAATTCGCTTGTCGACCGAAGCGTTTCGTGTCCGGGCGCGATGCGGCATTTTTCTGCCGCTTCGCAGACCCGGGACCGTACCAACGGCAGTCCGAATCTATTGGACGCGTCCGCCCGTACGGCCCCGGATCAGCAGCGCACCACGCCGCAAGAGCGGCGCGCTGCGCAGCATCCGGGGCACGCCGGCGCGGGCGCTTGCTCAGGCGGCGGCCGGCGCCATCGCCTTGGTCAGGTTGTCGGCGACCTTGTCGAGGAAGCCGGTGGTCGAGAGCCAGCGCTGGTCGGCGCCAACCAGCAGCGCCAGGTCCTTGGTCATGAAGCCGGCCTCGACGGTCTGCACGCAGACCTTCTCGAGCGTGAGCGCGAAGGCGGCGAGCTCGGCGTTGTTGTCGAGCTTGGCGCGGTGCGACAGGCCGCGGGTCCAGGCGAAGATCGACGCGATCGAATTGGTCGAGGTCTCCTTGCCCTTCTGGTGCTCGCGATAGTGCCGGGTCACCGTGCCGTGCGCGGCCTCGGCCTCGACGGTCTTGCCGTCCGGGGTCATCAGCACCGAGGTCATCAGGCCGAGCGAGCCATAGCCCTGCGCCACGGTGTCGGACTGCACGTCGCCGTCGTAGTTCTTGCAGGCCCAGACGTAGCCGCCGGACCACTTCATCGCCGCCGCCACCATGTCGTCGATCAGGCGGTGCTCGTAGGTGATCTTCTTGGCGTCGAACTTGTCCTTGAATTCAGCGTCGAAGATCTCCTGGAAGATGTCCTTGAAGCGTCCGTCATAGGTCTTGAGGATGGTGTTCTTGGTCGACAGATACACCGAGTAGCTCTTGGCGAGGCCCTGGTTGAACGAGGCGCGCGCGAAATCGGCGATCGAATCGTCGAGGTTGTACATCGCCAGCGCGATGCCGGCGGAGGGCGATTTGTAGACCTCGCGCTCGATCACCTCGCCGTCCTCGCCGACGAACTTCATCGACAGCGTGCCCTTGCCGGGAAACTTGAAGTCGGTGGCGCGGTACTGATCGCCGAAGGCGTGGCGGCCGATGATGATCGGCTTGGTCCAGCCCGGCACCAGGCGCGGCACGTTGCTGCAGATGATCGGCTCGCGGAACACGACGCCGCCGAGGATGTTGCGGATCGTGCCGTTCGGCGACTTCCACATCTGCTTGAGGCCGAACTCCTTCACCCGCGCTTCGTCAGGGGTGATGGTGGCGCATTTCACGCCGACGCCGACCTTCTTGATGGCGTTGGCGGCGTCGATGGTGACCTGGTCGTCGGTCTTGTCGCGATATTCCATCCCGAGGTCGAAATACTGCAGCTCGATATCGAGGAACGGGTTGATCAGCTTGTCCTTGATGTACTGCCATATGATCCTGGTCATCTCATCGCCATCGAGTTCGACGACGGGGTTGGTCACCTTGATTTTTGCCATGCGGGATCGGGCCTCTTTGAACAGCTGCTTTGGGATGGATGTCGACGACAGGGTTGGGCTGACGCGTCGCAGCCGCTATAGCACCGGCTGACGCGGGCCGAAAGGCGATTGGCGCGGCATTCTGGCCGGATTCCGGGCTGTCGGGGCCGCATCGAGAACGAAAGAGGTGAGATGTCCGGTTCAGGCACCGACAGGAGCAAGCCGCAGGCCGATCTGGCCGGGCCGGTGGTCGTTCTCGTGGAGCCGCAGCTCGGCGAGAACATCGGCATGTGCGCGCGCGCGATGGGCAATTTCGGGCTGACCCGGCTGCGGCTGGTGAAGCCGCGCGACGGCTGGCCCAACGTCCATGCGCGCCGCGCGGCGTCCGGCGCCGACCATATTCTCGACGCGGTCGAGCTGTTCGAGACGGTCGAGGCCGCGGTCGCCGACTGCTCGCTGCTGTTCGCCACCACCGCGCGGGCGCACGACCAGGCCAAGCCGGTGGTCGGCCCCGAAGCCGCCGCGCAGGCCTTCGTCGCCGAGACCGCCGCGGCCGGCACCGTCGGCATCCTGTTCGGCCGCGAGCGCTACGGCCTGCAGAACGAGGAGGTGGCGCTGGCCGACCGCATCATCACCTTCCCGGTCAACCCGGCCTTCGCCTCGCTCAACCTGGCGCAGGCGGTGCTGCTGGTCGGCTATGAATGGTTCAAGCACGCCACCGCCAATGCGCTGCCGTTCGCGATGCCGGAGCGCTCTGAGCGCGCCTCGCAGCACCAGATGCAGGCGTTCTTCGACAATCTGGTGCGCGAGCTCGACAAGGTGGAATTCCTGCGCCCGGCCGAGAAGCGCGACACCATGCTGGTCAATCTGCGCAACATCTTCACCCGGATGGAGCCGACCAAGCAGGACATGCACACGCTGCACGGCGTGGTGATGGCGATCGCGGAGGGCCGCAAGGGCCCGGCCAAGGGCGGCGTGCTCGACGGCGAGCAGGCGACGCGGCTGCGCGCGCTGCTGGCCGAGCACGGCCAGGGCGCGCTGCCGCACGAGAGCGGCACCGTGCGCGGGCTGGCGCGGCTGCTGCGGCGCAATCCGACCGACGCCGAGCGGCTGCTGTGGCAGGCGCTGCGCACCGACCGCCGCTTCGCCGGGCAGTTCAAGCGCCAGACCCCGGTCGGCCGCCACATCCCGGATTTCGTCTCGTTCCCGCGCCGGCTGGCGATCGAGCTGGTCAATGCCGACGAGACCGATGTGATCCGCAGCGACCGCGCGATGCGCAAGGCCTGGCTCGAGGCGCGCGACTACCGCGTGACGATGATCGCCGCCGAGGACGTCACCAGCGACCTCGCCGCGGTGCTGGCAAATCTGGAAGGCGTGATGGCGGCGTAGTACGGCGCCTGTAGCCCGGATGAAGCGAAGCGCAATCCGGGTCGACGGCTGCGGAATCAGCCCCGGATTTCGCTGCGCTTCATCCGGGCTACGGTTGTACGACTACGGCCGCGCCAATCACAGCGTCGTTGCCGGGCTTGACCCGGCAACCCATCCTCTTCGCAAAGAGCGTTTCGAAGAACGATGGATCCGCGGGTCAAGCCCGCGGATGACGTAGCGGTGGGGCGCGCGCGATGACCATTCGCCATGCCCGTGATAGCATCCTCGAAAACCGGAGGATGCCCATGCCGCTCTCAACCGCCGACAAGCGCGCCGCGTTTCGCGAAATGCACGCGGACGGCTGCTTCGTGATCCCGAACCCCTGGGACGTCGGCAGCGCGCTGATGCTGCAGCACCTCGGCTTCAAGGCGCTGGCCTCGACCAGCTCGGGCATGGCGTGGTCGATGGGTCGGCCCGACAACCAGGTGGCGCTCGACGCCGTGCTCGCGCATCTGACGACGCTCAGTGCCGCCACCGACCTGCCGCTCAACGCCGATTTCGAGGCCGGCTTCGCCGACGATCCCGCGGGCGTCGCCGCCAACGTCACCCGCGCGGTGGCGACCGGCATCGCCGGGCTGTCGATCGAGAATTCCACCGGCGACGCCAGGCAGCCGCTCTACGACGACGCGCTGGCGGTCGAGCGCATCAGGGCCGCGCGCGCGGCCATCACCGCCACCGGCCAGGACGTGATGCTGGTGGCGCGCTGCGAAGGCTTTCTCACCGCGGAGCGCGACCTGAAGAAGACCGCCGCGCGCCTCGTGGCGTTCGCCGCCGCCGGCGCCGACTGCCTCTACGCGCCGGGCGTCACCACCCGCGAGCAGATCACCGCGCTGGTCCGCGCGGTGGCGCCGAAGCCGCTCAACGTGCTGACCGTGCTGCCGACCGTGACGGTCGCCGAGCTCGCCGACATGGGCGTCCGCCGCATCAGCGTTGGCGGCGCCCTGGCGCGCACCGCCTGGGCGGGATTTTTGCGCGCGGCGAAGGAGATCGCGGAGCAGGGGACGTTCACGGAATTCGCGGGAGCGGCGAGGGGCGGGGAGTTGAACGGGGTGTTCCGGGGGAGGTAACAACGACTGATTGGACCGATCGATGCGCCTGCCGGCGACCGCATCCTTATCGACTGCGATCGCCGCCTTGTCCCAAAACCCCTGGCCGGCTAAAGTTTGCGGCGATCCTCACAGGAGGAAGCCATGGAGACCAGGGTCAGCGAGATCGCCGACGGGATCTTTCGGCTGTCGACCTATGTGGCCGAGATCGCGCCGCCCGCGGGGTTCACCTTCAACGCCTTTCTGGTGCGCGCCGACGAGCCGCTGCTGTTTCACACCGGCCTGCGCAAGATGTTTCCGTCCAATCTGGAGGCGCTCGGCCGCATCATCGATGCCACGCGGCTGCGTTGGATCAGCTTTGGGCATTTCGAAGCCGATGAATGCGGCGCGATGAACCAGTGGCTGGCGGCGGCGCCGCAGGCGATGCCGGCGCACGGCCAGACCGGCTGCATGGTGTCGCTGAACGACTTTGCCGACCGCGAGCCGCGCGTGCTGGCGGATGACGAGGTGCTCGATCTCGGCGGCAAGCGACTGCGCTACATCGATACGCCGCACACGCCGCACGGCTGGGACGCCGGAGTGTTTTACGAGGAGACCACCGGCACGCTGCTGTGCGGCGACCTGTTCACCCAGATCGGCAGCCAGGACATGCTGATCGGCGGCGACCCGGTCGGCCCGGCGATCGCGGCGGAAGACCTGTTCGGATATTCCGCGCTGAGCCCCGGCATGGGCGCGACCATCCGCGCGCTGGCGCGGCGCGCGCCGCGCACTTTGGCGCTGATGCACGGGCCGGCCTTCATCGGCGACGGCGCCGCCGCGCTGTGCGCGCTCGCCGACGACTACGACCGGCGGGCGGCCGGGCGTGCGGCGGCGGAGTGATGGGGGCTGCGGGGTTTATCGGCGGCGAGCTTCTGATGGCATGACTGTCGGGTCAGGGCGGCGGCAGGCGATTGCATCTGGAGCACCGCGGCCATCAACGCCACCGGCCAGGACGTGATGCTGGTGGCGCGCTGCGAAGGCTTTCTGACGGCGGAGCGTGACTTGAAGAAGACCGCCGCGCGCCTGATGGCGTTCGCCGCCGCCGGCGCCGACTGCCTCTACGCGGCCGGCGTCAGCACCCGCGAGCAGATCACCGCATTGGTTTTGGTCCGTGCGGTGGCACCAAATTCGCTCAACGTGCTGACCGTGCTGCCGACCATGACGGTCGCCGAGCTCGCGACATGGGCGTCCGCCGCATCAGCGTCGGCGGCGCCCTGGCGCGCACCGCCTGGGCCGGCTTTCTGCGCGCGGCGAGGGAGATCGCGGAGCAGGGGACGTTCACGGATTTGGCAGCGCGCTCCCTCTCCCGCGGGGGAGGGGTCGGGGTGGAGGCACTTGCAGCGGAATGATGCTGTTAGTTCGGCGAGCGGAGATGCGATAACCGTTTAAACGCTTCTGCCGTCGCCTACCCCGCGAAAAGTCGCGCTAGTAGGACGGATGCACCTCGGTAATCGCCATGACCTTAACGTGCTGATGCCAAGACTAGTGACGATTTTTTTGGAGGAGCGGGCGCAGGGCCGGCTAGTCCAAAAATGAGTGTTTCAATTTCTTCAAGAGGAACGGCCAAGTCTTTGGAAATCTCACTCTTGGTCAGGCGCTTGCTCCAAAGAGCACCCAGTACCTTTGCAATTACCGTCGATCTTTCGCGGTCAACTCCAGTTGGCTCTCCACTCCTGTAACCCAATTTACCAAGCTCAATACAGATGGAACGATAGTTCCACTCCGTCAAAAGGTTTAGTCTGTGCATTCTGTAAGCTAGCGCCATCGCTGAGACCTTCCAGCGCAACTTCCTAGCGATAATTTGCTTTGTCGAAAAAACTTGGGCCGCACCGTTTTTTACGTCTGCTTCAGGCATGAGAAAAGCTGAAGCGAATTGATCCGCTTGAGTTTCTGCATCCCGGTCACTTTTTGCACCGGCGTGGTGGTGGAGAACAAGATGGGCGAGTTCATGAACACTATCGAAAATTGACCTTTCGGCGGTCTTTTCCTGGTTTAGGAAAATGTACGGCCTATCGTTCCTCCAGAAGGAGAAAGCATCCACATTTCGAGTGTTTTCGGACAAAGAAAGCGCGCGAACGCCTTTAGATTCTAGCAATTTCAACACGTTTCCGATCGGGCGTTCACCAAGACCCCAATGCTGCCTAAGTAAACGAGCGGCACTGTCTGGGCGCGCCCTTTCCTTGCTCAAATCAATTAGGTCCGGCTTCGGTAAGTGAAATCTTTCGTCGATCCAATCGTAAAGCGCCACGCCGAGGCTCCCAGCCGCGAGCGCTGCGTCCCGCTCCGCTGATCCCATCTTTTTCAAACTTCGGAAGCTAACGGTTTCGGTATCGAGCACATCTGGGGCTGAGAGATAGAAAAATTCTCGCGGGTAGCTTAAGGCAAGTGCCAAACGCCCAACGACGTACTCCTCAGGCTGGTGACCATTCTCGATCTTTGAGATAGTCACGGATGTAACGCCCGACATTTCGGCGAGCTTCTTCCCTGATAGCTTGCGCCTTTGGCGTGCTATCCTCAGTCGATCGCAGTTGAACATCAGCGTTGTTCTTTGAAGGTCACTTCAACATCGAAGTCCTCGACAGGACCGGTGTCAGGTTCCATCTCGCGGTCAAAAGAGTCAGCAGGCCGGAACACAAAAATGCGCTCGTTGAAGTGTCGATAGGTGCCGTCCAGTATCACTGGATTTGATAGTTCGACACTCCCGTCTTCACCGACCATGACATAGTAGGTCGTCACACCGTCGTCCGCTACAGCCGTTAGCGGACCAGGTTCTACCCCAAAAAATTGGAAGAGGTCGGGGCCGCACAAAGTTTCCGACGCACTTCCTTTCGCGGACCGTGGGTGAGGTGGAAAGTTAAGATCGCACGCTTGGTCAACGTTGTGGAAGCCAATGCGAATACCAAGAGAAGGATTGACGACAGCTTCGATCCCATGCGCCCGGTCAACGTGCCAGCTGTCATCAACTAGCTGATGGCGCAATTCCTGTACGCCAAAAATGTATGCAAGCGTGCCTGGGGCGTTCGCAGGCATGAGCGGACTTGCGTCGTCGGCCCATGTGCGTGCTGCTTTGGCCACATCGATAAACTGATCCCGAGAGAGGCCCCAATCTTGAAGGCGCCGCTCGACGTCGATTTCGCGTTCCACGATTGAGGTCTTAAATGAGGGCAACGTCTCGCTCCGTTTAAGAATCGGCTCCTCATTTGAGGGGAAAAATCTTAAACGCGCAAGCTCTCGCGTTCTTATTCCCCATGCCTTCAACATTGCGAATCCCTACCAGCTCAGTCTCGCCCCCCTCGGCCGCAACTCCCGATGCTCCCGCTCCGGCGGCGTGTGGGCGTCTTCCAGCAGCGCCATCGCTGCGTCGGGGATGCGGTCGATCGTGACGCCGCCGCGGCGCATGGCCTGCAGCGCCTTGCGGATCGCTTCGTCGCGGTCGGTCAGGTACGCGCCGCGGCGCGGCGGCAGGTCGGGATCGCGGCGCGGGCCGCGGCGGCCTTTTTGGTAAAACCGCGCCATCTTCAACACCTGCAGGGCCTCGACCAGCCGGTCGAGATCGACCGCGGGGCTGTTCCACAGTTCGGCGGCGCAGCGCTCGGCGAGCAGGTGCAGCCGCACGCCCAGCATCCGCAGCTTCAGCCGGCGGCCGGCGCGGACGGTCGGCACGGTGTCGCTGGCGCGCGGCGCGAAGGGGTGACGCGGCCAGCCGCCCTCGCGGGACCAGCGGCCGACCGTGCCCGCGGTGGTGCCGGTCTTCGCCGCGATCTCCTTGTAGGTCAGCGCGGTCTGCTCGATCAGCCGGCGCACCGTGGCCACCGTGGCGTTGGTGTGCACCCGTTTACAGCCCTTGGGGCGGCCGCCCGGGACCGGCGGCGGGCCGTCGTCGCGCAGCGCCAGTGACAGACGTACGATCGGGGACTCCCGGGGACGAAACAGGGGACAGCGGGGATCGGACATGCGGGCGTGCTCCTATGGGTGAAATCAGCGCCGGAATATAATCCTATTCTCGAGAATAAGCAAGGCGGAGCGTCACTCCCTGAGGCGGCGGGCGGGCGCCTTCCGCTCGAGCCATCGACGTCAGGGGGTATGGATTCCGGGCTCGCGCCAAGCGCGTGCCCCGGATGACGGCGTCAGTTCGAGGTGCGCGTCGCTGACGCCGCGATGCCCAGCGCCTTCATGCGCGACGCCAGGGTGGTCGGCTTGAGGTCGAGCAGCTCGGCGGCGCCGCCGGGGCCGAACACCTTGCCGTTGCAGGCGCGCAGTGCGGCGGCGATGTTGCTGCGCTCGAACGCGCGCATGTCGGCGGCGCCGAGCACCGCGGGGCGCGGTTCGGATCGGGCGCGGCCGGGCGCGACATGCGCCGCGGGGCCGTCGGGCAGGTCGATGCGCAGCCGGCCGTTCTGCGCCAGGATGGTGGCGCGCTCGATCACGTTCTGCAGCTCGCGGACATTGCCGGGCCAGTCGTAGCGCTGCAGCCGCCGCGCGTCGCCTTCCGACAGCCGCAGTCCGGAATTCAGCTCGCGGCTCTCGCTCATCAGGAAGTGCTGCGCCAGCAGCGGAATGTCCTCGCGGCGCTCGCGCAGCGGCACCGACTCGACGGGAAACACGTTGAGCCGGAAATACAGGTCCTCGCGAAACCGGCCGCGCGCCACCTCCTGCTTGAGGTTGCGGTTGGTGGCGGCGATGACGCGGACGTCGACCGCGCGGGTGCGCTCCTCGCCGACCCGCTCGAAACTGCCCTCCTGCAGCACCCGCAGCAGCTTGCCCTGCAGCTCCAGCGGGATCTCGCCGACCTCGTCGAGAAACAGCGTGCCGCCGTCCGCCAGTTCGAAGCGGCCGATGCGGTCGCGCACCGCGCCGGTGAACGCGCCGCGCGCATGGCCGAAGAACTCGCTCTCGAACAATTCGCGCGGGATCGCCGCGCAATTGACCCTGATCAACGGCCGGTCGCGGCGCGTGCTCGCCTCGTGGATGGCGCGCGCGATCAGCTCCTTGCCGGTTCCGGATTCGCCGGTGATCATCACCGCCGCGGTGGTCGGCGCCACCAGCTTGACCTGGCGCAGCGTCTTCTGGATCGCCTCGGACTGCCCGATGATGCCGCGCGGGTTGGTCTCGATCCGGATTTCCTCCTGCAGGTAGGCGTTTTCCAACTCGAGCCGCTCGCGCAGCCGGTCGACCTCGGCCAGCGCGGCGCGCAGCTTCTCGTCGGCGTCGCGGCGCTGGCTGACGTCGCGGAACACGATCACCGCGCCGACCACCATGCTGCGGTCGCGGATCGGCGTGGAGGTGTATTCGACCCAGACCGGCGCGCCGTCCTTGCGCCAGAACACCTCGCCGTCGACCTTGTGCACGGCGCCGTCGCGGAACGCGGCGTAGATCGGGCAGTCGTGGTCGGGGTAGTGCGAGCCGTCATGGTGGCTGTGATGCACGATCGGGTGGATCGCCTTGCCGACCAGCTCGTCGGCCGACCAGCCGAGGATGCGCTCGGCGGCGGGATTGACGAAGGTGGTCTTGCCGTCGGCATTGACGCCGTAGATGCCCTCGCCAGCCGCGCGCAGGATCAGCTGGTTTTCACGCTCGATGTCCTGGAACACCCGCTCGACCCGCTGCCAGGCGGCGATGCCGCCGCGCATGTGGTCGTCGGCGGCGGCGTCGACATAGCGGCGGCGGCGCTGCTCGAGGTCGCTCATCGTCAGCAGCAGAAGCGCGCGGCCGCCATGCGGCACGCGTGACCCGGCATATTCCAGCCGCAAGGTCTGCCCGGCGGCGTGGCGCGGCGTCAACGCGCGGGTCCAGTAGGCGCCCTTGTCGAGCACCGCCTCGGTGAACACGATCAGCGCGGGGAGCTGGCCGGCATGCAGCGCGCTGATTTTCGTCTGCCGCAGCAGCGCGCGGTCGAAGCCGAGCAGGGCGCAGGCCGCCGGATTGGCATCGAGGATGCGGTCGGCCACCGGATCGAGCAGCAGGGTGGCTTCGGCGGAGAACTCGAAGCCGATCTCGGCCAGCCCCGGCGCGGCGGCCGGGGCGGTCGCGGGCTCCAGCACCAGGCTCATTGGTCACTCCGAGATGTCGTAATCGGGCTACGAATTCTCGTTTAGCACGGGATTTCGTAGCGCGGCAATCCGCGCCTTTTGCCGCAAGGCTTTAGCTTGGCTGCCACCCAGCGCTGGCACGCTCCTTGCGTAACGAAATCAACCGTCACGCAGGAGGTGTCATGTCCACATTCGACAATCCGTTCGATCCCGCCCGCCGCCTCAAGTCCGGATGCAGCTGCGGCCAGCATGCCAGCGCCGCCGAACATGACGCCGCCGCGCCGGCGCTGCAGGCCGTCGTGCCGCAGAGCGACGCGCAGCGCTACGAGGGCGTGGTGGCGTCGGCGGCGATGCGGGCGCTGTTTCCGCGCGAGGTGCAGCGCCGCGCCTTCCTGAAATCGGTCGGGGCGTCGGCGGCGCTCGGCGTGCTGTCGCAATTCTTCCCGATCAAGATGGCGACTGAAGTGTTCGCCCAAGGAGCGGGGAAGCTCGAGAAGACCGATCTGAAGGTCGGCTTCATTCCAATCACCTGCGCGACCCCGATCATCATGGCGCATCCGCTCGGCTTCTATTCCAAGCAGGGCCTCAACGTCGACGTGGTCAAGACCGCCGGCTGGGCGGTGATCCGCGACAAGGCGATCAACAAGGAATACGACGCCGCCCACATGCTGGCGCCGATGCCGATCGCGATCTCGCTGGGCTTGGGCTCGACGCCGATTCCGTTCACCGTGCCGGCGATCGAGAACATCAACGGCCAGGGCATCACGCTGGCGATGAAGCACAAGGACAAGCGCGATCCGAAGGACTGGAAGGGCTTCAAGCTCGCCATCCCGTTTGACTATTCGATGCACAACTACCTGCTGCGCTATTATCTCGCCGAGCACGGCATCGATCCCGACACCGACGTGCAACTGCGCTCGGTGCCGCCGCCGGAGATGGTCGCCAACCTGCGCGCTGACAACATCGACGGCTTCCTGGCGCCCGACAACATCTGCCAGCGCGCGATCTATGACGGCGTCGGCTTCATGCACATCCTGTCCAAGGAAATCTGGGACGGCCATCCGTGCTGCAGCTTCGCCGCCAGCAAGGAGTTCATCACCACCTCGCCGAACTCCTTCGCGGCGCTGACCCGCGCCATCGTCGACGCCACCGCCTATGCGTCGAAGGCGGAGAACCGCAAGGGCATCGCCGAGGCGATCGCGCCGGCCAACTACCTCAACGCGCCGCCGATCGTGCTGGAGCAGGTCTTGACCGGCACCTATGCGGACGGCCTCGGCGGCATCAAGACCGATCCCAAGCGGGTGGATTTCGATCCGTTCCCCTGGCAGTCCTTCGCGGTGTGGATGATGACCCAGATGAAGCGCTGGGGCCAGATCAAGGGCGACGTCGACTACAAGGGCGTCGCCGAGCAGGTGTTCCTCGCCACCGACACCGCCAAGGTGATGAAGGAAATGGGCCTGACCCCGCCGGCCACCGCGTACAAATCCTTCGCGGTGATGGGCAAGACCTTCGATCCGGCCAAGCCGGAAGAGTATTTGTCGAGCTTCAAGATCAAGAAGGCGACGTGATGATGTTGGTGTCCCGGACGCGATGCAACATGCAGCCCGCAGGGCGCAATGTTGCTTCGCAGAGCCGGGACCGTTCCATATTGGAGCGGTCCCGGTTCTGCGGCGCACCACGTCGCTTCGCTCCGCGTTGCACCGCGCCCGGGACACGGACCATCAAGCTATGACCAAATCGCTTCGCCTGCGCGCGGCCGTGATGTCGGTCGCGCTGTTTCTCGTCTTCATCGGCGGCTGGCATCTGGCGACGCGCGGCACCGGCGCGGTCGCTACCATGTCGCCGGAATACGCCAAGCTGATGGGGCTCACCGCCACCGCCGGCAAATCGGCGATGCCGGGCCCGCTCGATGTCGGCAGCAAATTGTGGGAGCACCTGAAGCAGCCGTTCTACGACAACGGCCCCAACGACAAGGGCCTCGGCATCCAGCTCGGCTATTCGATCGCGCGCGTCGGGCTCGGCTATCTGCTGGCGGTGATCGTCGCGATCCCGCTCGGCTTCCTGATCGGCATGTCGCCGCTGATGAACAAGGCGCTGGACCCGTTCATCCAGGTGCTGAAACCGATCTCGCCCCTGGCGTGGATGCCGCTGGCGCTCTACACCATCAAGGATTCCAGCCTGTCGGCGATCTTCGTGATCTTCATCTGCTCGGTGTGGCCGATGCTGCTCAACACCGCGTTCGGCGTCGCCGCGGTGCGCAAGGAATGGATCAACGTCGCGCGCACGCTCGAGGTCGGCACCATCCGCCGCGCCTTCACGGTGATCCTGCCGGCCGCCGCGCCGACCATCCTCACCGGTATGCGGATCTCGATCGGCATCGCCTGGCTGGTGATCGTCGCCGCCGAGATGCTGGTCGGTGGCACCGGCATCGGTTATTTCGTCTGGAACGAATGGAATAATCTGAGCATCACCAACGTCATCATCGCCATCCTGCTGATCGGCGTGGTCGGCATGCTGCTCGACCAGATCCTCGCGCGCTTCGCCCGCATGGTCACGTTTCCGGAGTGATGGGCATGGGCGATAAATTCATCTCCATCGAGGGCATCGCCAAGCGATATCCGGGCGCGGCGGGCGGCGAGACCGCGGTGTTCGAGAACCTGTGGCTGTCGATGGCGCGCGGCGAGTTCGGCTGCGTGATCGGCCATTCCGGTTGCGGCAAGACCACGGTGCTCAATATCCTCGCCGGGCTCGACGAGCCCTCCGACGGGACGGTGATCGTCGACGGCCAGGCGATCGAGGGCACCAGCCTTGACCGCGCGGTGATCTTCCAGAGCCACGCGCTGCTGCCGTGGCGCACCGTGATGGGCAACGTCGCCTACGCGGTCTCGTCGAAATGGCGCAAATGGGACAAGGCCAAGGTCCGCGCCCACGCCCAGACCTTCATCGACCTGGTCGGCCTCACCGGCGCCGAGCACAAGCGGCCGTCGGAATTGTCCGGCGGCATGAAGCAGCGCGTCGGCATCGCGCGGGCGCTCAGCATCACGCCGAAGATCATGCTGATGGACGAGCCATTCTCCGCGCTGGACGCGCTGACCCGCGGCAGCCTGCAGGACGAGGTGCGCCGGATCTGTCTGGAGACCGGGCAGACCGCCTTCATGATCACCCACGATGTCGACGAAGCGATCTATCTCGCCGACAAGATCTTCCTGATGACCAACGGCCCCGGCGCGGTGCTGGCCGAGGTGGTGGAGAATCCGCTGCCGAAAGACCGCGCGCGGCTCAATCTGCACAAGCATCCGCACTACTACGCGCTGCGCAACCACGTCATCGACTTCCTGGTCAGCCGCAGCAAGACCTTCACCTCCACCAATCCCGACCACGACCCGCGCCGTGTGCCGCTGGTGCGGCCGGCCTTCACCGAACCCGCGCTGGTCGCCACCGCGACGGCCGCCGACACCGCCGCGCCGCACAGCGTCGCGCGCTAACTCATCACATCAGGGAGACGCCACATGATCCGTTCCGACCTCACCGAGAAGCTGCTCGACATCAAGCGCGAGAAGGAGTGGACCTGGAAACACATCTGCCAGCAGATCGGCGGCTATTCCGACGTGCTGATCGTCGGCGCCATTCTGGGCCAGATGAAGCTGACCAAGCCGCAGGCCGCCAATGCCGGGGAGTTGTTCGGGCTGACCAAGAGCGAGATCGCGATGCTCAACGAGGTGCCGATGCGCGGCGAAAACACCCCGATGCCGCCGACCGATCCGCTGATCTACCGCTTCTACGAGATGGTGCTGGTCAACGGCCCGGCCTGGAAGGCGCTGATCGAGGAGGAATTCGGCGACGGCATCATGTCGGCGATCGATTTCGACATGGCGATGGAACGCGTCGCCAACCCGAAGGGCGACCGCGTCAAGATCACCATGAGCGGCAAGTTCCTGCCTTACAAATATTACGGCGCGACCGGCAACGTTCCGGAGTATGGGTTCAAGGAGGAGTAGGCCGCGGAGGCGCTCGCTCCAGAGCGGCCTAGGCCAAACGTGTCCCGGACGCACTGCGGCATTTGTCATGCCGCTGCGCAGAGCCGGGACCGTACCGGCGGCGCGGCACCAAAGGAATTCAAACTTGGCAAAGATTGCCAAGTTTGATATCTTCGCATCGCAGCGGAGATCACCCATGCCGACCCGCAACATCAACCTCACCGCCGAACAGGACGCCTTTGTCGAGGAGGTCGTCCGTTCAGGAAAATATCAGAACGCCAGTGAGGCGGTGCGTGATGCTGTCCGCGGCCTGCAACAGCGGCTGCAGAGCGATGACTTGAAGCTGCAGCTGCTCCGGACGCATCTGCAGGCAGGCCTCGACGCGCTGGATCGCGGCGCGTCTACCGAAATCGATGACGCCGACCTGGACACGGAATTCGATCGACTCTCCGCGACGCAGTAGATCATGGCGCGCTACCGGTTATCGGACCCCGCCAAGGCCGATATCGCGGCTCTCCTGAGGACCAGCGAGACCATGCACGGCATCGACGCGCGCGTCCGTTATCGCGCGCTGCTCACGGCGGCCCTGCGGCGGATTGCAGCCGATCCTCGAGGGCGGTTGACGATCGATTGCGCCGATCTGCATCCCGGCGTTCGCAGCTTCCATATTCGCCACAGCCGTGAAGAAAGTCGTGAAGCGCCGGTCGGAGAGCCTGTGCATGTGGTCTTCTACCGCGCGCAAGAACCCGGTCTGGTGGAGATCGTCCGTGTGCTCCACGATCGGATGGACCCGGCGCGCCATGTCGGAAAAGGAAGTTGACCCAGGCGACGGCCAGTATTCGTAGATACTGATAGCACTTTTTAGCGCGTCGCATTCGGCCTATGTTCTTGGCATAGGCCGGGGATCTACCGATGTCGGAAAAGCGAAACGTGCGTCTGTTCCGCAACGGCCGCAATCAGGCGGTGCGCATCCCGGTGGAGTTCGAACTCCCGGGCGATGAAGCCATCATGCACCGCGACGGCGACCGGCTGGTGATCGAACCGTTGCGCAAGCGCGGCCTGATTGGTCTGCTCAAATCGATGACGCCGCTCGACGAGAACTTTCCCGCGATCGATGATCCCGCACCCGCGCCAGAGCGCGCGCTGTGACGCGCTATCTGCTCGATACCAACATTCTATCCGACCTGATTCGACATCCGCAGGGCAAGGCCGCTCGGCAGATTGCGAAGGTCGGCGAAGACAGCATCTGCACCAGCATCATCGTCGCCGCCGAGCTGCGCTATGGATGCGCCAAGAGCGGCTCGGCGAAGTCACGGAAGGCGGTAGATGATCTGCTGGGCGAGATCGAGGTGCTGCCGCTCGAACTGCCGCCCGACGCCGACTACGGCGCGATCCGCGCGGCGCTGAAATCGCGGGCACGCCGATCGGTGGCAACGACCTGCTGATTGCCTCGCATGCGAAGGCGATCGGAGCCGTCGTCGTGACCGCCAACACGCAGGAGTTCAGACGGGCGAATGGCGTGAAGGTGGAGAACTGGGTGGGGTGATCCGGCTACGGCTGAACTTTTGTGACGACGACGGATTGATCCGTCCTATGATCCGCCGCCCTTTCCATCTACCCACGGAGCCTGCCTTGTCCGTTGCCTTCACCAAGGAAGACAGTGCCGCCACGGCGGCCGAGACGATGCTGCCGGATCGGCCGGTGTCGCCGCATCCCAATCTGGTGACGGCGGCGGGGTTGCGGTCGCTCGAGGCGCAGCTGGCGGCGGCGACCGAGGCGGTCGCGGCGGCGCAGGGGATTGCGGATATCGATGAGCGGCGGCGGCAGGAGGCGTTGCCGCTGCGCGACGCGCGCTATCTCGCCGCGCGGGTGCGGACGGCGCAGCTGATGCCGGAGCCGTCGTCGGCCGAAGTGGTGGCATTCGGCAGCACGGTGACGTTCCGCCGCGCCGACGGCCGGGTGCAGACCTATCGCATCGTCGGTGAGGACGAGGCCGATCCGACCGCGGGGTCGATGTCCTACGCGTCGCCGGTGGCGCGGCTGCTGACCGGCAAGTCGGTCGGCGACGTGGTCGGGACGGGCGCCCAGGAACTGGAGATTCTGGCGGTCTCATAGGTGAGCGAAGGTCCCGGATCTCGCTGCGCGCGTCCGGGCTACAGGCATAATGGCGGCCTGTAATACTTGCTGCCACGTCGTTGCCGGGCTTGACCCGGCAACCCATCACACTCCGCAAGGGGATGGATCGCCGGGTCAAGCCCGGCGATGACAGCTTCCTTAGATGCTTGACGACGTGCAACTTGCGCGCCGCACATCACCACTACTTCGCGCCGATCCTCCCCCACAGCCACGCCCCCACCGCGTCCGGCGAACTGCTGGCATCGCCGCCGGCGGCGCGGAGGTTGGCTTCGCGCATGGTGGCGATGTCGATGCGGCCGAGCAGCGGCTGCAAGGCGGTGCGCAACGTCCCGTCGTCCTTGCGCTTCGGCGCCAGCAGCAGCACGGCGTCGTAGGGCGGGATCGCGGCCTTGGGATCGTCCAGCACAACGAGGTCGTATTTCGCGATCAGCCCATCCGAGGTGTAGCCGGCGATGACGTCGACCTCGCCGCTGGCGACCGCCGCATACATGAAGTCCGGCTGCATCTGGCGCTGCGCCCTGAACTGCAGGCTATAGGCGTCGCGCAGCGCCGCCCATTCCGGCCGCGAGAAGAATTCGTAGTCGCCGGCGATCGACAGCGTCGCCGCGCGCGAGGCGAGGTCGGCGATCGTGCGGATGCCGAGCGCCTCGGCGCGGGCGCGCGGCATCACCAGCGCATAGGCGTTGGCGAAGCCGAGTTCGCCGAGCAGGGTGACGTCGGCCTTCGCGAGCTCGCCCTTCAGCTCGTCGAGCACTTGCTGGCGGGGCAGGGCGCCGCTGCGCTTCAGCTGGTTGGCCCACAGCGTGCCGGAGTAATCGACATAGACGTCGATGTCGTTCGACTTTAGCGCATCGTAGATGACGCTTGAGCCGAGCCCGGCGCGGGTCGTCGCCGGCAGCCCGGCGGCGCGCAGCCGCTGGGCGATCAGCGACGACAGCACATATTGTTCGGTGAAGGTTTTTGCGCCGACCACATAGCCTTGCCGCGCCGGCGCCAGCGACGGCAGCAAGGTCGCGGCGATCAATGCGGCGAGACCCAACAATCCTGCGATGCTGCGCACCCGGCTGCGGCTGCGCAGGCCGCTCTCGACCAGCGCCAGCAACTGATCCACCGCGATCGCCAGCACTGCGGCGGCGAGGCAGCCGAACAGCACCAGGACGAAATTCTGCGTCTGCAGCCCGGCGAAGATGTAGTTGCCGAGGCTGGTCTGGCCGATCGGCGTGGCGAGCGTCGCGGTGCCGATCACCCAGACCGCGGCGGTGCGGATGCCGGCCATCATCACCGGCAGCGCCAGTGGCAGTTCGACGATCAGCAATTGCTGCCGCGCGGTCATCCCGACGCCGCGCGCGGCCTCGAGGATCGCCGGATCGATGCCGTTCAGCCCGGTGACGGTGTTGCGCAGCACCGGCAGCATCGCATACAGCGCCAGTGCCAGCACTGCGGGCAGGAAGCCGAACGCAGAGAAGCTGACGCCGAACCATGTCAGCGTCAGCGCCGCCAGCGCCAGCAGCAGCGGATAGAACAGCGCCAGCAGCGCGAGGCCCGGAATGGTCTGCACGATGCCGGCGAAGCCGAGCAGGGTGCCGCGCAGCGCCGGGCGGTTGCGCGAAACGGTCGCCAGCGGCAGGCTGACCGCGAGCCCGAGCGCCAGCGCGGTGAGGCTGACGCGGACATGGCTGCCGAGATAGTCCGGCAGATGCGACAGCGCCTCGCTCCAGCGCGGGTCGGAGAACAATGTCATGCCGCGGTGTCCGGCAGCAGCGCATTGAGCCGCGCCGCCTGCCGGCGCGGCGTCGACAGCAATTCGGCGACGTAGGCGTTGTCGCTGGTCGCGAGTTCGGCCGGCGTGCCCTGTGCCAGCAGTGCTCCTTGATGCATCACCGCGATGCGGTCGGCGAGCAGCAGCGCCTCGGTGATGTCGTGAGTGACCATCAGGGTGGTGAGGCCCAGGCTGCGATGCAGCTCGCGAAAGTCGTCGCCGAGCGCGTCGCGGGTCAAGGGATCGAGCGCGCCGAACGGCTCGTCCATCAGCACGATGCGCGGCTCGGCGGCGAGCGCGCGCGCCACGCCGACGCGCTGGCGCTGGCCGCCGGACAATTCATGCGGCATGCGATCGCGATGCGCGGCGCGCTCGAGCCGCACCAGATCGAGCAGCTCGTCGACCCGCGCGGCGATTTTATCCTTGGGCCAGCCGAGCAGCCGCGGCGTGATGCCGATATTGCCGGCGACGCTGAGGTGCGGAAACAGCGCCCCGCTCTGGAACACGGTGCCGATGCGGCGGCGCAGGTCGATCGGGTCCTGCGTCTGCAGATCCGCGCCATCCACCGTGACGGTCCCGCCATCGGCGTCGATCAGCCGGTTGGCGAGCCGGAGAAGCGTGGTCTTGCCGGAGCCGGAGCCGCCGACGATGGCCAGCAGTTCGCCCTGCGCGATGCCGAGCGACACCTCGTGCAGCGCCACGACGCGGCCGCCGTCGAAACTCTTGCTGACGCGGGTGAAACCGATGATGGGCGCGGCGCTGGTCATCGCCCCCGATTAACACGATGCCCGAAGGCGACAAAGCCGAAGGCACGCCGCATTGAACTGCCCGCCTATCGAGGTTAAGCCTGATGCAAAGCAGGGGAGCGCGCGTGCAGGCAGGCGGGGAAGCGACGGCGGTGAGGCTGGACGCCGTGACGGTGGCGTTCCGGCTCGCCGATGGCGGGCTGTACACCGCGGTGGAGGACGCCACGCTCGGCGTGCGGCCGGGCGAGTTCGTCGCCATCGTCGGCCCGACCGGCTGCGGGAAATCCACGCTGCTCAACGTCGCCGCCGGACTGCTGCAGCCGGCCTCCGGCGCGGTGACGATCTTCGACACGCCGCTCGGCTTTCTCAATCGCGACGCCGGCTACCTGTTTCAGTCCGACGCGCTGTTTCCTTGGAAGACCGCGCGCGACAATGTCGCCCTCGGGCTCGAGATCGCCGGCACGCCGCGCGACGAGGCTCTGCTGCGCGCCGATGGCTGGCTCGAGACGGTCGGCCTCAAGGGTTTCGGCGACCGCTATCCGCACATGATGTCGGGCGGCCAGCGCAAGCGCGTCGGCCTCGCCCAGGTGCTGATCCGCGATCCGAAGATTTTGCTGATGGATGAACCGTTCGGCCCGCTTGACGCGCAGACCCGGCAGATCATGGGCAATCTCCTGCTGCAGTTGTGGAGCGCCGCGCGCAAGGCGGTGCTGTTCGTCACCCACGATCTGGAGGAGGCGATCGCGCTGGCCGACCGCGTGGTGATCATGTCGGCCGGGCCGCGCGCCCGCATCATCGGCGACTGGACCGTGCCGCTGCCGCGCCCGCGCGACAGTTTCGAGGTGCGGCTCGATCCGCAATTCCACGCGCTGCACCGCGAGATCTGGGACGTGCTGCGCGACGAGGTGATGAAGGGCTACGCCCAGGCGGGCGCGGCATGAGCCGGACCAACCTGCTGCTGTGCCAGTTGCTGGTGGCGGTCGTGTTTTTCGGGCTGTGGCAGTTGCTCGCCACGGTGCCGATCTTCGACGTGATTGTGCTGCCGCCGTTCTTCTTCTCGACCCCCGGCGCGGTGTTCGGGCGGATCGTCAAATGGTTCGTCGAGGGCACCATCTGGCGGCATCTGCTGATCACGCTGACGGAATCGGTGCTGGCTTTCGTGATCGGCTCGGTGCTGGGCGCGCTGGTCGGGTTCTGGTTCGCGCGGCGGCGGATCGTGGCGGCGATCTTCGATCCCTACGTCAAGATGATGAACGCGCTGCCCCGCGTCGTGCTGGCGCCGATCTTCGCGCTGTGGCTCGGCCTCGGCATCTGGTCGAAGGTGGCGCTCGGCGTCACCCTAGTGTTTTTTGTGGTGTTCTTCAACGTCTATCAGGGCGTCAAGGAGACCAACGCGACCCTGGTCGACAACGCCAAAATGCTTGGCATGAGCGAGCGGCAGTTGCTGCGCCACGTCTATTGGCCCTCGGCGCTGTCCTGGATGTTCTCCTCGCTGCACACCTCCGTCGGCTTCGCGGTGGTCGGCGCTGTGGTCGGCGAATACCTCGGCTCCGCGGCCGGGCTCGGCTATCTGATCCAGCAGGCCGAAGGCGTGTTCGACGTGGCCGGCGTGTTCGCCGGCATGACGGTGCTGGCGCTGTTCGTGGTGCTGATCGACATGCTGGTGACGCAGGTGGAACGCCGGCTGCTGGTGTGGAAGCCGGACGCGGGGGCACGAGGGAGCTAGCCGTGCTTGGCGCTCCGGGTTACAAGCGAGCAACGATACGCAAACAGGGACAAACGCCGATGCAACTCGTCAAGCTCGCTGCAAGCCTGTTAGTTTCCGCGTTTCTTTTGGCCGCGCCGGCCCACGCCCAGGCCAAGCCGGAAAAAACCGACCTCGTGCTCGGGGTGGGCGGCAAGGGGCTGCTGTACTATCTGCCGCTGACGCTGACCGAGCGGCTGGGATACTTCAAGGAGCAGGGGCTCAACGTCGTCATCACCGATTTCGGCGGCGGCGCCAAGTCGCTGCAGTCGCTGATCGGCGGCTCGGCCGACGTGGTGACGGGCGCCTATGAGCACACCATCCGGATGCAGGCCAAGGGGCAGGACATCGCCGCGGTGCTGGAACTGGGCCGCTTTCCCGGCATCGTGCTCGGCGTCCGCAAGGACAAGGCCGCGCAGGTCAAGTCGTTCAAGGATCTGAAGGGTTTCAAGATCGGCGTCACCGCGCCGGGCTCCTCGACCAATTTCTTCGTCAACGCGCTGATCGCGCGCGAGGGGCTGAAGGCCGACGACGTCGCCATCATCGGCGTCGGCACCGGGCTGTCCGCGGTCGCCGCGATGAAGAAGGGCGAGCTCGACGCGATGTCGAATCTGGATCCCGTGATGACCAAGCTGGAGCAGGACGGCGACATCGTGGTGCTGGCGGATTCGCGCACCGAAGAGGGCAACATGAAGCTGTTCGGCGGCAACAACCCCGCCGCCGTGGTGTATCTCAAGCGCGACTTCATCGCCAAGAATCCGGTGACCACCCAGGCGATCGTCAACGCGTTCTACAAGACTACGAAGTGGCTGGAGAAGGCCACGCCGGAGGAGGTCGCCAAGGTGGTGCCGGAGGAGTTTTATCTCGGCGACCGCGCGCTGTACCTCGCCGCGCTGAAGGCCTCGGCGCCGATGTACTCCAAGACCGGCATCATTCCGCCCGAGGGCATGACCAATGCGCTCAACATGCTGACGCAGTTCGATCCCGAACTGCGCGACGCCAAGATCGATCTGCCGAAAACCTTTGACGATCGTTTCGTCAAGAAAGCTGCGGGCGCGATGTAACGCGGCGTTCGCGAGTGACTGACAGCAGGGTTCACCGCGTCTCCCGGCTCGACATGCGGGTGTCCGACTGGCGCTGGCCGTTCGCCGACGCCCGGCGCGGCGACATCGATGCGCACTTCGCCAGGGCGCAGGCCGAGAAACCGCAGATGTTCAATGGCCCGATCCTGCTCGGCCGCAATCCGGTATTTGCCGGCGACACGTTTTCGGCGGACTACTTCCACGCCGACTTCGCCAGCTTCCTCGCCTGGCGCGACTGGGGCTTTCCCGACCGCGCGGTGTTCAACGGCTTCGGCGCCGGCGCGCTGCGCAGCACCGACGGCTGCTTCGCGCTCGGCGAAATGGGAGCGCATACCGCCAACGCCGCGCGGCTGTATTTTCCCGCAGGAACGCCGGACCCCGACGACATCCGCGGCGATCGCCTCGACATCGCCGGCAGCATCGTCCGTGAGGTGGAGGAAGAAACCGGCATCGGTCCGGCGGACTATCGCGCCGCGCCGGAATGGGACTGCGTGGTGTCCGGCGCGCTGATCGCGCTGATCCGCGTGCTGGATGTCGATCTCACCGGCGAGGCGTTGCGCGCCAGGATCGAAGCCAGCATCGCGACGCAGAGCCATGCGGAACTGGCCGCCGTCCGGCTGGTGCGCGACGCGCGCGATCTGACGCCGGCGGTGCCGGCCTATGTCCGGGCCTATCTGGAACACATCGTCCCCGCCGCGGGCTAACTGGCGCGCGCCGCGGCGGCGGGCTAGCGTGCGGCGAAACCGGAGTGCCGCATGTCCGACAAGAAACCCAGCAAATCGCTCGCCGCAAAACTGCGGCCCTATGTCGAACCCTTCGTGGTCGACGGCTCGCAGCGCGTGCATCTCAAGGCGCACAAGCCGAACGAGAAGGGCGGGCTGGACAAGGCCGAGGCCGAGGAAATCATCGAGGCCAACCGCAAGCGGCTGAACGATTTCCAGGAGAAGCTCTACGCGCAGGACCGCTGGTCGCTGCTGCTGATCTTCCAGGGCATGGACGCCTCCGGCAAGGACACCGCGATCAAGAGCGTGTTCGACGGCATCAACCCGCAGGGTTGCGAGGTGCATTCGTTCAAGGCGCCGACCTCGACCGAACTCGACCACGATTTCATGTGGCGCGCCGCGATCGCGCTGCCGCAGCGCGGGCGGATCGGCATCTTCAACCGATCGTATTACGAAGACGTGCTGGTGGTGCGCGTCCATCCGGAGATGCTGGCCAAGACCAAGCTGCCGCCGCCGCTGGTGACGAAGAAAATCTGGCAGGAGCGCTTCGAGGATATTTCCGCCTTCGAGCGCTATCTCGCGCGCAACGGCACCGTGGTGCTGAAATTCTTTCTCAACGTCTCGAAGGAGGAGCAGCGCCAGCGCTTTCTCGGGCGGCTGGAGGATCCGGCGAAGAACTGGAAGTTCTCGATGGCCGACGTCGCCGAACGCGCGCTGTGGGGCCGCTATCAGGCGGCGTATCAGGACATGATCACCCACACCTCGACGCCCGCAGCGCCGTGGCATGTGGTGCCGGCCGACCATAAATGGTTTGCGCGCGTGGTGATCGGCTCCACCATCGTCAGCGCGCTGGAAGGCCTCAACCTGCAATTTCCGAAGACCGACAAGGCGTCGCTGGAAGAGTTCAAGACCGTCGAGGCCGCGCTGAAGAACGAAGGCAAAGGCGGTGCGAAGCGCAAGAAGGCAGCCGCGGGCAGCTAGTCTGTCTCAAACCGGCGGCCAGTTGCGGATCGCGAGATCGGCGAGCCTCCGCAGCTTGTCGCGGCCAACTCCTCCGGCGGCCTGCACGGCCATGCCCTGCAGGATCGCCGAGACGTAGCGCGCGAGATCGGCAGCGTCGGTCGAGGCCGGCAGATCGCCGTCACCGATCGCGCGCTCGAACCGCAGCCGCAGATCGTCCTCGCCGCGCGCACGGCGGTCCATCAACTCCTGCTTGATGGTCTCGGCGGCATTGCTGCAGGACAGCGCGCCCTGCACCGCGAGGCAGCCGGGATTTTCAGGATCGGTGAGGGCGTCGGCTGCCGAGTAGAGGATGTGCTCGACCACATCGCGCGCGGTCGGCTTCTGCAGGGCCACGCGGGCATACACACCCGGGCCGTCGGCGTAGCGATCCAGCGCCTTGCGGAACAGCTCTTCCTTGTTGCCAAACACTGCATAAAGGCTGGGCTTGGTGATACCCATCGCCTCGGTCAGCTCCGCCATCGACGCGCCCTCGTAGCCGAGCCGCCAGAACACCTGCAAGGCGCGGTCGAGCGCCGTGTCGGGGTCGAATTCGCGCGGGCGACCCATCGCCATCATTCTGCCTCCCTGTTTTCTACCATTCAGTAGATAAAGGTCTTGACAGTCGATGTCGATAGCCCATTTATACCGTTCGTTATAAATGTGTGCGCCGCAGCAAGCGAGCATCGAGGTCGACCATGCCGAAACGACAATCCCGCATCGCCATCGGATCCGCGCTCGCTTTGGCGCTCGCCCTGGGCGCTGCCAGCTTCGTCTCCAGGGATGGCGCCGTCGCCAAGACCGAGCCGGGCCCGGTGGCCCCCGCCGCGGTGCCGGCGTCGGTGGCCGTGGTCGAAGCCAGAACCACGGCGGTGACGGACGAGTTCTCCGGACGGCTGGAGGCGATCGAGCGCGTCGAGATTCGCTCCCGCGTCGCCGGCGCGGTGCAGCAGATCCATTTCCGCGAGGGCGCGCTGGTGAAGCAGGGCGACCTGCTGGTGCAGATCGACCCGTCGCTCTACGCCGCCGAGGTCGATCGCGCGCAGGCCCAATTGACCGCGGCGCGCGCCCGGGTCGTGTTCAGCAAGGCTGACTTCGAGCGCGGCCAGCAGCTCTCCAGCACCAGCATCACCCAGCGCGAGGTCGACAACCGTCTCAACGGCTATCGCGAGGCCGAAGCCAGCGTCAAAGGCGCCGAGGCGGCGCTGCGGACCGCCCAGCTCAACCTCGGCTACACCGAAATCCGCGCGCCGGTCGCCGGGCGCGTCGGCAAGATCGAGATCACTCCCGGCAACCTGATCGCGGCCGGGCCGAGCGCGCCGATGCTGACCACGCTGGTCTCGGTGCACCCGATCTATGCCAGCTTCAATGCCGACGAGCAGGTGGTGTCGCGCGCGCTGAAGACGCTCGCCGACGCCAACACGCCGGCCGCGATCGACCGCATTCCGGTCCACATGGGCATCGTGACCTCCGACGGCACGCCGATCGCGGGGCACATGCAGTTCGTCGACAATCAGGTCGACGCGCGCAGCGGGACGGTGCGGGTGCGCGCGGTGTTCGACAACGCGGACGGCCGGCTGATGCCGGGACAATTCGCGCGCATCTCGATGGGACAGCCGAAGCCCGAACAGGCGCTGCTGGTCAGCGAGCGCGCGGTCGGCACCGACCAGAACAAGAAGTACGTCATGGTGGTCGATGCCAACGACAAGGCGGAGTACCGCGAGGTGAGCCTCGGCGCGTCGGTGCAGGGCATGCGGGTGGTCACCAGCGGTCTCGCCGCCGGCGAGCGGATCATCGTCAACGGCCTGCAGCGCATCCGGCCCGGCGCCACCATCAAGCCGGAGGTGGTGGCGATGAACGCGGCCGCTCCCAGCAGCGCGGCGCTGGCGCAGCGCTGAGGCCGCAACACGCGCGCCCACACGCGGGATCTCCCGCATTCGTCATGACCGGGCTCGTCCCGGTCATCCACGACTTCAAAGACGACGCCGAGTCAAAAGACCTGGATGGCCGGGACAAGCCCGGCCATGACAGCGTCGCCGAGCCAGGACCATCCCATGAATTTCTCGAAATTCTTCATCGATCGCCCGATCTTCGCCGGCGTGCTGTCGGCGCTGATCTTCCTCGGCGGCCTGCTGTCGATGCCGGTGTTGCCGATCTCGGAATATCCCGAGGTGGCGCCGCCGACCGTGGTGGTCCGCGCGCAATATCCGGGCGCCAACCCCAAGGTGATCGCCGAAACGGTGGCGACGCCGATCGAGGAGCAGATCAACGGCGTCGAGAACATGCTCTACATGAGCAGCCAAGCCACCACCGACGGCCAGATGACGCTCAACGTCACCTTCCGGCTCGGCACCGATCCCGACAAGGCGCAGCAGCTGGTGCAGAACCGCGTGTCGCAGGCCGAGCCGCGGCTGCCGGCCGAGGTCCGCACGCTCGGCATCACCACCATCAAGAGCGCGCCGGATCTCACCATGGTGGTGCATCTGAAGTCGCCGAACGATCGCTACGACATGACGTATCTGCGCAACTACGCGGTGCTCAATGTCAAGGACCGGCTGGCGCGGATCGAGGGCGTCGGCCAGGTGCAGCTGTTCGGTTCGGGCGACTATTCGATGCGGGTCTGGCTCGACCCGCAGAAGGTCGCCGAGCGCGGCCTGTCGCCGGCCGATGTGGTGACGGAAATCCGCGCCCAGAACGTGCAGGCCGCTGCCGGCGTGGTCGGCGGCTCGCCGAGCGAGGCCGGCCTCGATCTGCAATTGTCGATCAACGCGCAGGGCCGGCTGCAGACCGAGGAGGAATTCGGCGAGATCATCGTCAAGAACGGCGCCAATGGCGAGGTGACGCGGCTGCGTGACATCGCCCGCATCGAGCTCGGCGCCGCGGACTACGCGCTGCGCTCGCTGCTCAACAACAAGTCCGCGGTGGCGATTCCGATCTTCCAGTCGCCGGGCTCCAACGCCATCCAAATTTCCGACAACGTCCGCAAGGTGATGGCGGAGCTGAAGCCGAACATGCCGGACGGCGTCGACTACGCCATCGTCTACGACCCGACGCAGTTCGTGCGCGCCTCGATCGAGGCGGTGATCCACACGCTGCTCGAGGCCGTCGCGCTGGTGGTGCTGGTGGTGATCCTGTTCCTGCAGACCTGGCGGGCGTCGATCATCCCGCTGATCGCGGTGCCGGTGTCGGTGGTCGGCACCTTTGCGGTGATGCACGTGTTCGGCTTCTCGATCAATGCGCTGACGCTGTTCGGGCTGGTGCTGGCGATCGGCATCGTGGTCGACGACGCCATCGTGGTGGTCGAGAATGTCGAGCGCAACATCGAGCAGGGGCTGTCGCCGAAGGACGCCGCCTATCAGGCGATGCGCGAGGTCACCGGCCCGATCATCGCGATCGCGCTGGTGCTGGTCGCGGTGTTCGTGCCGCTCGCCTTCATCACCGGCCTGACCGGGCAGTTCTACAAGCAGTTCGCGCTCACGGTGGCGATCTCGACGGTGATCTCCGCCTTCAACTCGCTCACCCTGTCGCCGGCGCTGGCGGCGTTGCTGCTGAAGGGCCACGACGCGCCGAAGGATGCGCTGACGCGCGGCATGGACCGCTGGCTCGGCTGGTTCTTCGCGCGCTTCAACCGCGCCTTTGCGCGCAGCTCGGAGGCCTATGGCAATGGCGTCACGCGGGTGATCTCGCGCCGCACCGTGGTGATGAGCGTCTATCTGCTGCTGGTCGGCGCCACCGGCTACCTGTTCCACGCGGTGCCCGGCGGCTTCGTCCCCGGCCAGGACAAGCAGTATCTGGTCGGCTTCGCGCAATTGCCGGACGGCGCCACGCTCGACCGCACCGAAGAGGTGATCCGCCGCATGGGCGAGATCGCGCTCAAGGAACCGGGCGTCGAGAACGCCATCCAGTTTCCGGGGCTGTCGATCAACGGCTTCACCAATTCGTCGAATTCCGGGATCGTCTTCATCGGCCTGAAGTCGTTCGACGAGCGCAAGGACAAGACCTTGAGCGGCAACGCCATCGCGGCGACGCTGAACGGCAAGTTCGCCGGCATCCAGGACGCCATGATCGCGATGTTTCCGCCGCCGCCGGTCGCCGGCCTCGGCACCATCGGCGGCTTCAAGCTGCAGATCGAGGATCGCGCCGGGCTCGGCTATGACGCGCTGAACGAGGCCACCAAGGCCTTCATCGCCAAAGGCTCGACCGCCAAGGAGCTGGCCGGGCTGTTCACCAGCTACCAGATCAACGTCCCGCAACTCTATGCCGACATCGACCGCACCCGGGCGCGGCAGCTCGCCGTGCCGGTGACGTCGGTATTCGAAACCATGCAGATCTATCTCGGCTCGGTCTATGTCAACGACTTCAACAAATTCGGCCGCACCTATTCGGTGCGCGTGCAGGCCGACGCCAAGTACCGCGCCCGCGCCGACGATGTCGGACTACTGAAGGTGCGATCCGACAACAACGAGATGATCCCGCTGTCGACCCTGCTGAAGGTCAAGGAGAGCGCCGGCCCGGAACGGGCGATGCGCTACAACGGCTTCCTCACCGCCGATCTGAATGGCGGCGCGGCGCCGGGCTATTCGACCGGGCAGGCGCAGGACGCCATCGCGCGGATCGCGGCCGAGACGCTGCCGCAGGGCATCTCCTACGAATGGACCGAGCTGACCTATCAGGAGATCATCGCCGGCAACTCGTCGCTGATCGTGTTTCCGGTCGCGCTGCTGCTGGTGTTCCTGGTGCTGGCGGCGCAGTACGAGAGCCTGGCGCTGCCGCTGTCGATCATCATGATCGTGCCGATGGGCCTGTTGGCGGCGATGTTCGGCGTCTGGATCACCGCGGGCGACAACAACGTGTTCACCCAGATCGGGCTGATCGTGCTGGTCGGATTGTCGGCCAAGAACGCCATCCTGATCGTCGAATTCGCGCGCGAACTCGAATTCGCCGGGCGCACGCCGGTGAAGGCCGCGATCGAAGCGAGCCGGCTGCGGCTGCGGCCGATCCTGATGACGTCGATGGCCTTCATCATGGGCGTGGTGCCGCTGGTGACGTCGAGCGGGGCAGGGTCCGAGATGCGGCATGCGATGGGCGTGGCGGTGTTCGCCGGCATGATCGGCGTCACCGCCTTCGGCATCTTCTTCACGCCGATGTTCTACGTGCTGCTGCGCGCCATGTCGGGCAACCGGCCGCTCACCCAGCACGGCGAGGCCACCACCGCCGGGCACCTGCCGTCCGGGCAGCCGGCGGAGTGATGTCGGTCATGCCGGGGTTCAATTAGGTCAGCCGGGCTGCCGTTCTTTTGCCGTTGCGGCGCTCGAGCCATGCGTTTACAAACACCGCAGGTCGCGTCGGCAACGCTCCGTCAAGGATTGTGCCGGATCATGCGCCCCGAAGGTGTGGACATGACGATTCGCGGCGACAGGGCTGGACGGGCGGAGGCGGGGATTTCCGCTGCTGCCGCGACTTCGGCTGCGCTGGCGTCCACGCTGCTGCTTGGCGGGCTGCTTCTTATTCGCCCCTGAGGGCCGTCTGGGCGCGTGCGCCTGGGCACTCAGGGGATGGCCGATAACGAACCCCTTCACATCGCCCGCAGATTGCTCAGCCGACCGCGGCGCATCCGACCAGAGGATTTCCAATGACCGCCACCACCCCGTCCGACAAGGACCGCGTCATCATTTTCGACACCACATTGCGCGACGGCGAGCAGTGCCCCGGCGCCACCATGACCTTCGAGGAGAAGCTGGACATCGCCTCGATGCTCGACGACATGGGCGTCGACGTTATCGAGGCCGGCTTCCCGATCGCCTCCGACGGCGACTTCGAGGCGGTGCGCGAGATCGCGAAGCGCAGCCGCAATTCGGTGATCTGCGGATTGTCGCGCGCCGGCCACAAGGACATCGACCGCTGCGCCGAGGCGATCAAGCCGGCCAAGCGCGGCCGCATCCATTCCTTCCTGTCCACCTCGCCGGTGCACATGAAGTACAAGCTGCAGATGGAGCCCGACGCGGTCCACGAGCTGGTGATCTCGTCCGTGACGCGCGCCCGCAACCACACCGACGACGTCGAATGGTCGAGCGAGGACGGCACCCGCACCGAGTTCGACTTCCTATGCCGCTGCGTCGAATCCGCCATCAAGGCCGGCGCCACCACCATCAACATCCCCGACACCGTCGGCTATTCGGTGCCGGAAGAATATTACGACCTGTTCAAGCGGGTCCGCGAGAACGTGCCGAATTCCGACAAGGCGGTGTTCTCGGTGCACTGCCACAACGACCTCGGCATGGCGGTGGCCAATTCGATGGCCGGCGTGCGCGGCGGCGCGCGGCAGATCGAATGCACCATCAACGGCATCGGCGAGCGCGCCGGCAATGCCGCGCTGGAAGAGATCGTGATGGCGATCAAGACCCGCAACGACAAGCTGCCCTACTGGAACAACATCGACACCACGATGCTGACCCGCGCCTCCAAGGTGGTGTCGGCGGCGACCTCGTTCCCGGTGCAGTACAACAAGGCGATCGTCGGCCGGAACGCCTTCGCGCATGAGAGCGGCATCCACCAGGACGGCATGCTGAAGAACGCGCAGACCTACGAGATCATGCTGCCGGAGACGGTCGGCGTGAAGCAGACCTCGCTGGTGATGGGCAAGCATTCCGGCCGCCACGCCTTCATCCACAAGCTGGAGGAGATGGGCCACAAGCTCGGCGCCAACCAGCTGGAAGACGCCTTCGTGCGCTTCAAGGCGCTGGCCGACCGCAAGAAGGACATCTACGACGAGGATCTGGAAGCCTTGGTCGATCAGGAGATGACCGCCGCGCATGACCGCATCAAGCTGGCGTCGCTCACCGTGATCGCCGGCACCCACGGCCCGCAGCGCGCCACCATGAAGCTGAACATCGACGGCGCGATGAAGCTGGAGGAGGCCGAGGGCAACGGCCCGGTCGACGCGGTGTTCAACTGCATCAAGGCGCTGGTGCCACACGAGGCCAAGCTGGAATTGTACCAGGTCCACGCCGTGACCCAGGGCACCGACGCGCAGGCCGAGGTCTCGGTCCGGCTTGCCCATGAGGGCCGCTCGATGACCTCGCGCGCCGCCGATCCCGACACCCTGGTGGCCTCCGCCAAGGCTTATCTCGGCGCGCTGAACAAGATCGTCATGAAGCGCCAGCGCGACATGCCGGCCGCGGACGTCGCCGCGGCGAGCTGAACATCGGTCATCTCGTTAGCAGCCCACTGAGGCAACGCCGGCGGCAGCCGCCCCCTCTCCGCGAGCGGGTGAGGGGGCGGGCTGCCGGTTGCCGCGCCGGATCAACGTCATCAACCAGAACATCCGTTCATCTCGATTACATCTTGGTCACACTGCGCTTTATGTCCGATCGTTAAGTTGATCGGGTAGCAGACCACGCTCATCCTCACGCGACCTTCACAGGAGGCTTGCATGAAAAAGATCATCATCGCCGGAGCGACCGCGCTGGTTCTGGCCGGCTCCACCGCCGCCTATGCGCAGTATCGGCCGTGGTCGCATCACGGCCATTCGCGCTTCAGCACCGAGGACCGCGCCGCCTTCGCCGACGCCAAGATCGCCGCCGTCAAGGCCGGGCTGAAACTGACGCCGGATCAGGAAAAGCTGTGGCCGCCGCTGGAAGCCGCGGTGCGCGATTTCGCCAAGCTGCGGATCGACCGCGCCAACGCCCGGATGGAGGCGCGGCGCGACGACGACCGCGACCGCCAGCCGAGCGACCCCGTCACCCTGCTGCGCGACCGCGCCGACGCAATGGCCACCACCGCCGCCGCGATGAAGCGCATCGCCGAGACCGCCGACCCGCTCTACAGGACGCTGGACGATGCCCAGAAGCGCCGGCTGTCGATCCTGACCGGCATGGGCGGCAAGCATGGCCATCGCGGCGAGATGCGTCGCGGCCGCGACGACGACGACCGCCGCGGCGGCTGGCAGCGCGGCTCCGACCGCGAGCGCGGCGAGCGGCGCGACCGCCATGACGGCCGCGACGGCGCCGAACGGCTCTGAACGGCCTCGATCCAGCGCAAAAACCGCCGGTCTCCGGCGGTTTTTGCGTTTGTGCACAGCCGCGCCGGCAATCGCCGAAATACCGTCCGGCTTGCTGGACATTGCGGAATCGCTTTGCTAAACGACGCCGTCCCGCAAGGGATTTCCGGACTGGTTCCGGGCGCATAGCTCAGTTGGTAGAGCAGATGACTCTTAATCATCGGGTCCCAGGTTCGAGCCCTGGTGCGCCCACCACGGTCCCGAACGGGCTTCGGCCCCGGGGTTTTTGACACACTTCAAGACTGCACGGCTTGAGCGGCCAAATGCGAGGCGGCGACGCCGCGCCGCGCCCCAATTCATTAACGCCCTTGGCGTAACAGGTGAGCCTCACAGTGCTTGAGGCTCCCATGGACGGCACCACCGGCGCGACGTTCGAGACCGTCGCCATCGACGACCTGCAATCGATGGCGCCGGAGGCATGCGATCGGCTGCCGTTCGGCGTGGTCGGGCTGGATGCCGCCGGCGTCGCCCGGGTCTACAACGCGACCGAGTCGAAGCTCGCCGGGCTCGCGCCCGACGCGGTGCTCGGCAAGGCGTTTTTCGACGCGGTGGCGCAATGCATGAACAATTTCATGGTGGCGCAGCGTTTCGAGGACGAGCCCGACCTCGACGCCATCGTCCCATTCGTGCTGACGCTGCGGATGCGGCCGACGCCGGTGCGGCTGCGTCTGCTGGCCAGCAAATCCGTCGCGATGCGCTTCATCCTGATCAGCAGGTGAGTCGATGGCACAGGCGCCAAGCGAAGAAGAGAAACTCCTCGAGTTCCTTTACGCTGCCCCTGTCGGACTGGTCGAGATCGACGCCACGGGCGTGATCTCCATGATCAATCCTTACGCCATGAAGCATCTGCTGCCGATCGCGGGAGCGCGGGGCGCCGTCAATCTGTTCGACATCCTGGAAAACTGCGCGCCGGAGCTGCGCAATCTGTGGGACAGTTTTGCCAGGCCGCGCGGCACCGTGTGCGACGGTCATCGCATCATGGTCGATCTGCGCAGCCCCCGCGACGGCAGCGAGCCCAAGGTGCTGGCCTGCACCCTGGTCAAGCTCGACGCCGACCGGGCGATCGCCTGCATCTCCGACATCACGCTGCAGGCCACCCAGGAGCATCGGCTGAAGCAGGCCGAAGCGTGGTTCTCCTCGCTGATCAACGACACCAACGGCTTTGCCGTCGTCTCGCTGACGTCCGATGGCGTGGTCGATGCGGCCAATGAGTCCTGGACACAGCAGACCGGCTTTCCGCGCGAGCAGCTGATCGGCCAGACGCTGATGCAGATGTTTCCGCCATCGGCCAATGACGGCAGCGTCGGCATGGCCGAGCAGCTGCGGCAGGTCGAGCGCGACGGCTGGCGGCTGGACGAGACCTGGCACGGCCGCAGCGACGGGGCGCGCTACTGGTGCCAGCGCCTGATCGCGGCGCGCGTCGATGGCGACGGCAACCTTGCCGGCTACACCATGGTGCTGCGCGACATCGCCCGGCAGAGCTACGACACGACGGACCTGCGCCGGCTGCTGACGCAGGACCACCTGACCGGCGCGGCCAATCGCGCCCGCTTCCAGCAGATCCTCGATCGCGAGCATCGCAGCTGGATCGAGACCGGCGCGCCGCTGTCGCTCATCATGCTGGATATCGATCATTTCAAGCGGGTCAACGACACCTACGGGCATCCGACCGGCGACCTGGTGCTCGGGCATTTCGCCAAAACCATCGCGGCCGCGATTCGCCCCACCGATCTGCTGGCGCGGCTCGGCGGGGAAGAATTCGCCGTGCTGATGCCGGGCACCGAGCTTGCGCGCGCCGCCGAGATCGCCGAACGGCTGCGCGGCTCGATCGCAGCGATGCGGATCGAAACGCCGAAGGGCGATCTTGCGGTGACCGTCAGTATCGGCTGCGCCGCCGCTGCGCCGAACCAGGATCTGGTGCGCCGGGCCGACGAGGCGCTCTACATCGCCAAGCGCAACGGCCGTGACAACGTGCATGTCATTGGTCGCTCGGCGGCCGCGGCCTGAGCAACAGCTATCCGGCCAGCAGCCGCCGGCAGGCGTCGACGAACACGCGCGCGCCGGTGACGATGTCGGCGTCCGCCGTGTTCTCGGTCCAGTGATGGCTGATGCCGCCGATCGACGGCACGAACAGCATGCCGGCGGGCATCACGGTGGCGAGCACCTGCGCGTCGTGGCCGGCGCCGCTCGGCATCCGCAGCGAACGGCCGCCGGCGCAGGCGGCGCTGGCGGCTTCAATCGCATTCTGAATCGTCGCATCCATCAGCGCCGGCGCGCCGGTGCGCAGCCGCTCGACATGGACGCCGACGCGGCCCAGCGCGGACACCTCATCCGCCATCGATCGCAGCAGTGCCTCGAGCCGTTCGATCACCGCCGGATCGTCGTCGCGGATCTGGAACAGCATCTCGGCGGCGCCGGGGATGATGCTCGGCGCGCCGGGATCCAGCGTGATGCGGCCGGTGGTCCACACCGTGCGCGGGCCGCTCTGCGTGGGGAAGCGCTCGTCGATCGCGACGCAGAACCGCGCCAGCGCCAGCCCCGCATCCTTGCGCACCGCCATCCGCGTGGTGCCGGCGTGGTTCTGCTCGCCGGTGAACGCGATGCGGTACTGCCAGATGCCGACGATCGAGGTGACGATGCCGATCGCCAGCCCGCCGCTCTCCAGCGTCTCGCCCTGTTCGATATGCGCCTCGAGATAGCCGATGTGGCGGCCGGGCTCGACGGTGACGCGCGGCGTACCGGCGAGGCCGGCGTCGCGCAGCGCGTCGCGCAGGCCGCGGCCGCTGCTGCGATCGCGCGCGGCGTCGATGTCGGCCTCGCTGACGCCGCCGAGAAACGAGCGGCTGCCGAGGAAGCTGCCGAAATGGCCTTCCTCGTCGCACCATGACGCAACCTCGACCGCGCCCTCGATGGCCGGATCGGGATTGAGCACCCGCGCGGCCTCCAGCGCGTAGATCACGCCGAGCGGACCGTCGAGCCAGCCTGCGTAGTTCTGGCTCTCGAGATGCGAGCCGGCGAGCAGTTTCGGTCCCGGCTTGGCGCTGCTGCCGAGTACGTTGCCGATGCCGTCGATCGTCGCGGTCAGCCCGGCCTCCGGCAGCTTCGCCGCCAGCCAGTGCAGCGACTGCAGATGCGGCTCCGAAAAGCTCGGTTTGTGCACGCCGGTCTTGTAGGCGCCGATCGCGCGCAGCGCATTGAGGTCGGCGAGCACGCGAGCGCCATCGAACGTCTCAGGCATCGATCGCGACCTTCAGCGCCTCGGCGCGGATTTCCTCGACCAGCCGCTCCTTCAGCGCGACGAATTCCGGCGTGGTCTTGATCCTGTAGGAGCGCGGATGCGGCAGGTCGATGGCGATCTCGGCCTTGATGCGGCCGGGCCGCGCGCTCATCACGATGACGCGGCTGCCGAGGAAGATTGCCTCCTCGATGTCGTGGGTGACGAACAGCACGGTCTTCTGGTCGCGCTCCCAGATGCCGAGCAGCATCTCCTGCATCAGCGCCCGGGTCTGGTTGTCGAGCGCGCCGAACGGCTCGTCGAGCAGCAGGATCTTGGGATCGTTGGCCAGCGCGCGGGCGATCGCGGTGCGCTGCTGCATGCCGCCGGACAGTTGCTTGGGCCAGTGGTTCTCGAAGCCCGATAGTCCAACGCGCTGGATGAAACCGTCGGCGATGCGGTTGCGCTCGGCCTCCGGCACGCCGCGCTCGCGCAGCCCGAAGGCGATGTTCTCGCGCACGGTGAGCCACGGAAACAGCGTGTAGGACTGGAACACCACGCCGCGATCGGCGCCCGGTCCAGTGACCTCCTTGCCGTCGAGCACCACGCGGCCGCTGGTCGGGCGGTCGAGCCCGGCGACGATGCGCAGCAAGGTGGACTTGCCGCAGCCGGAGGGCCCGAGGATAGTGACGAAGTCGTTGTTGCCGACGTCGAGATTGGTCGGCTCCAGCGCGCGGGTCGGCTCGCCGCCCTGGCGCGACGGGAAGATGCGGGAGACTGCGTCGATCTTCAGCGTCGTCATGCCAGCTTCCACGGAAACAGCCAGGCGTTGAACGCCTTGAACAAAAAGTCCGAGATCAGCCCGATCAGCCCGATCACGATGATGCCGAAGATGATCTGCCCGGTGTTGAGCAGCGCCTGGCTGTCGGTGATCATGTGGCCGATGCCCGACGACGAGCCGATCAGTTCGGCGACGATGACGTAGGTCCAGGCCCAGCCCAGCACGAGGCGCAGGATCTCGGCGATCTCCGGCGCGGAGGAGGGCAGCAGCACGCGGCGGATCACGCCAGAGTCGCTGGCGCCGAGCGTGTAGGCGGCCTCGACCAGATCGCGCCGTGTGCTGCCGACATTGACGGCGATCATCAGGATGATCTGGAACACCGAGCCGATGAAGATCACCAGCAGCTTCTGCAATTCGCCAATGCCGGCCCACAGGATCAGCAGCGGAATGAAGGCGGAGGCGGGCAGATAGCGCGCGAACGACACGAAGGGCTCGAGCAGCGCCTCGATCGGCTTGTAGGCGCCCATCATCACCCCGAGCGGCACCGCGATCAGCGCCGCCATCGTGAAGCCGCCGACCACCCGCCACACCGTCATGCCGATGTCGTGCATGAAGTTGTACTTCACCAGCAGGTCCCAGCCCTCGCGCAGCATGGTCAGCGGATCGGCCAGAAACGTGCGCGACACATGCCCGCCGAACGTCGCCCACGACCACAATGCAACAAAAATCACGAAGAACGCGAAGCCATAGGCGACGCGCTGGCGCGATGAGACGGGATCGAGGGGACGGATCACGGGCAGTCCTTGGTGGAGTTCAATGGGTCAAAAATGTTCGTGCCCCCGACGCATCGCATCACGACGCATTTGCGTCGTGGTGCGATGCAGAGCCGGGGCCGTACCGGCGGAAGCGCCCAATGCAACCAACGCTCCCGTTGGTACGGTCCCGGGTCTGCGAAGCGGCATGAAGAATGCCGCATCGCGCCGGGACACAGTTAGGGAGCGCTTACTTGATGAAGCTGGTGTCGAACAGATCCTCGACCTTCGGCACCGACTTGATGATGCCGATTTCCAGCAGCAGGTCGGCGGCTTCCTTGGTGAAGGCCTGGAATTCGCCGGCGAAGAATTTCTGGTTGGCGGCCTTGTCCTGCCAGCGCAGGAACTTTGCCGAATTGCCGAACGCTTCCGCGCTCTGCTTCACGTCGGCGCCCATGATCTCGTAGGACTTGGCCTGGTCCTTGTCGATCAGCGCCACCGCCTCGAAGTAGCTGTCCGCCAGCGCCTGCGCGGCCTTCGGGTTCTCGCTGAGGAATTTCGGCGTGCAGCCGAAGGTGTCCATGATCATCGGGTAGTCCAGCGTGGTGGCGATGATCTTGCCCTTGTCGGGCGCGGCGCGCACCGTCGACAGATACGGCTCGTAGGTCATCGCGGCGTCGTTCTGGCCGGAGACGAAGGCCTGCGCCGCGGCGGCCGGTTCGAGGTTGACGACGGTGACGTCCTTCGGCGTCAGGCCGTTCTTCTTCAGCATCCAGGCCAGCGTGAAATACGGCGCGGTACCGGGCGCCGAGGCGGCAACCGTCTTGCCCTTCAGGTCCTTGATCGAGGCGACATTGTTGCGCACCGCCATGCCGTCGGCGCCGTAGCTCTTGTCGAGCTGGAAGATCTGCTTGGTGGCGACGCCGTTGGCGTTCCAGGAAATCCAGGTCTCCACCGTGGTCGCCGCGCACTGCACGTCGCCAGAGGCGATCGCGAGGTGGCGGTCCTTCTGCGGGATCTTCTTGATGGTGACGTCGAGGCCGTTCTTCTTGAAAATGCCGGCCTTGTCGGCGAGCGTCAGCGGCGCGAAACCGGTCCAGCCGGAAATCGCGATGTTGACCTTCGTGTCCTGCGCGACGGCAGGCGCTGCAACCAGAACAGCGGCGGCTGCCGCGATCATCCCAAGATGACGTCCAAGACGACGTTCAAGACTACGCATGGCTCAAATTCCTTCTGCTGGGTCGATGATTGCAAACGGTCGATGGTCGGCGCCGGGCGGCGCGATGGCTTTGCGCGGTGCATGAATTGTGCCGGAAATCATGGGCCATCCTCTCAGCCGCCGGTGAAGCGGGCAACCAGTTTGTGGGATTCGCCCGGATAGAGCAGGCGCACGGCGGTCAGCGTCCTTTTGACGCGCCAGGTGCGCCGCTCGATCACCAGGCACGGCATGCCAGGCTCGATCGCGAGCGCCTCGGCCGCGGCATCGTCGGCGACGATCGCGCTGATGGCGTGCTCGGCCTCGTTCCACGGCACGTGTTCGAGCAGCCAGGTGCCGGGCGGCTCGGCGGCGAAATCGGCGGAGGCCGCTTCCGGCACCGCGTCGAGATCGATCAGCCGGTCCTCGTAGGCGAAGGGGACGCGATCGGCGCTGTGCAGACAACTGATCGCGATCACCTTGCCGGTTTTGCCGACGCCGAGCCGCGCGCAATCGGGGGCGGTGGCGTTGCGCCGCGACTTGCGGATCATCCGGTAGTCGTAGCTGCGGCCGAGCGCGGTGATTTCGGCGCGGATATCGGTGATCTGCATCACCGCGGACAGGAATTTCGGGCGGCGCACGAAGCTGCCGGCGCGGCGGCGCCGCTCGATCAGTTCGGCCTGCGTCAGCTCCGACAGCGCCTTGCTCACCGTCATGCGCGAGCAATTGTAGCGCGTCATCAATTCGTGCTCGAACGGAATGCGGTGGCCCGGCGGCCACGCGCCGGTGAGAATGCGGCGCTCGATGTCGGCGCGGATCTGTTTGTACAGCGTCGGCTTGGCGGCGGGCTCGGCCCTGCTGCGATGCGTGGCGAGGCTCATGCGACGAGCCTTCGCACGCTGGTATTGAATGCCTTGCGTGCAGCGTCGCGCAGACGATGCCGTCCGCCTTCGACGACCTTGTTGCCGCCGGCCCAGACGCAATCCACCGCGCCCGTGCCGGAGAAGATCCAGCCGTCCAGCACGGCGTCGCCGCGGCGGCCGGCCAGCGAGGGATGCGTGGTGTCGAGCGCGACGATGTCCGCGCGTGCGCCTTTGCGGAGTCCGACCTCGGGCTGCGCCAGCGCCTGCGCGCCGCCGGCAAGTGCGGCGTCGAACAGCGCCCGCCCTGTCGATTCACCCGCGCCGCCGGACAGCATGTTGCGCTGCCGGTGCTTCAGCCGCTGGCCGTATTCGAGCTGGCGCAATTCATCGGTGATGCCGATCAGCACGTTGGAGTCGGTGCCGATGCCGAACGCGCCGCCGGCCTCACGGTATTCGCGCGCGGGAAAGATGCCGTCGCCGAGGCTCGCTTCGGTGACGGGACACAGGCCGGCAACGGCGCCGCGCTTTGCCAGCGCGGTCGTCTCCTGCGCGGTCATATGGGTGGCGTGGATCAGGCACCAGCGCTGGTCGACCGGCGCATGGTCGAGCAGCCATTCCACCGGCCGCTGCCCGGACCAGGCGAGGCAATCCTCGACTTCCTTGACCTGTTCGGCAGCGTGGATGTGGACCGGCGCGCCGGCAGCGATCTCGACCACGGCCTTCAACTCGTCCGGCGTCACCGCGCGAAGACTGTGCGGCGCGACGCCGACATTGGCGCCGGGCAGGGCGGCCGCGATGGTGCGGATCGCGTCGGTCAGTTCGGCGAACTGATCGACCGAGCAGATGAAGCGGCGCTGGCCGTCATGCGGCGCGGTGCCGCCGAAAGTGCCATGTGCATAAAAGCACGGCAGCAACGTCAGCCCGATGCCGCTCGTGTCGGCCGCCTGCGCGATCCGCGCTGCCATCTCGGCGATGTCGGCATAAGGCCGGCCGTCAACGTCATGATGCAGATAATGGAATTCGCCGACGCGGGTGAAACCCTGTTCGAGCATCTCGACATAGAGCAGTGTCGCGACGGCCTGCGCATCGTCCGGCGTCATGCCGAGCGCGAAGCGATACATCGTCTCGCGCCAGGTCCAGAAGGTGTCGGCGGTGTCGCCGCGAATTTCCGCGAGCCCCGCCATGCCGCGCTGGAACGCGTGGCTGTGCAGGCTGGCGATGCCGGGGATCGCCAGCGCGTGGCGCTCGTCGTCCGGACTGGGAGCCGTGTTGGCCGTCACTTGCGTGATGACGCCGTCGGTTACCGCGAGCTGCACATCGTCGGCCCAGCCATCGGGTAGCAGCGCTGATCCGAAATGCAGATTGGGCATGTCTTCCAGACCGGATGGACAAAACGGCACCGTGCCAATAATGTATAGACATATCGGATTTGCCGTCAAGTTACCGTCATGGTCCCGTCTCTGGAGCCCCGCATGGCCGAGCGCTTCGATCGAATCTGGCACAACGCCCGGCTGGCCACGATGCGGGCCGATCGGCCGGATCTCGGCGTGGTTGAGCACGGCGTGATCGCCACGCGCGACGGCCGCATCGTCTTTGCCGGCGAACTCTCGGAGTTATCAGCCGACGCCGATGCCGTCGAACGGATCGATTGCGAGGGCCGCTGGATCACGCCGGGGCTGGTGGATTGCCACACACATCTGGTTTACGGCGGCAACCGCGCGCACGAATTCGAGTTGCGCCTGCAGGGCGCCAGCTACGAGGAGATCGCCCGCGCCGGCGGCGGCATCGTCTCGACGGTGAAGGCGACGCGCGCCGCCAGCGAAGCCGAACTGATCGCCGGCGCGCTGAAGCGGCTCGACGCGCTGATCGGCGAGGGCGTGACGACGCTCGAAGTCAAATCGGGCTATGGGCTGGAGACCGCCACCGAGCTGCGGCAGCTCAAGGCCGCCCGTGCGCTGGGTCGCGAGCGGCCGGTCGGCATCCGCACGACTTTCCTCGGCGCCCACGCGCTGCCGCCGGAAGCCGGCGGCGACAAGGATCGCTACATCGACCTGGTCTGCAGCGAGATGCTGCCTGCCGTGGTGCAGGCCGGACTCGCAGACGCGGTCGACGGCTTCATGGAAGGCATCGCGTTTTCCGGCGAGCACATGACCAAGGTGTTCCGCGCGGCCAAGACGCTCGGTCTGCCGGTCAAGCTGCACGCCGATCAACTTAGTAATCTCGGCGGCGCCGCGCTGGCCGCCGGGTTCGGCGCGCTGTCCGCAGATCACCTCGAGCACACCGACGAGACCGGCGTCGCGGCGATGGCGAAGGCCGGCACGGTCGCCGTGCTGCTGCCCGGCGCGTACTACTTCATTCGCGAAACGAAGAAGCCGCCGGTCGACGCATTCCGCACCCATGGGGTGCCGATGGCGCTGGCCACCGACTGCAATCCCGGCAGCTCGCCGCTGACCTCGCCCTTGCTGGTGATGAACATGGCGGCGACCTTGTTCCGCATGACCGTCGCCGAATGCCTCGCCGGCCTGACCCGCGAGGGCGCGCGCGCGCTCGGGCTGCTCGGCGAGATCGGCACGCTCGAGGCCGGCAAAAGCTGCGACCTCGCGATCTGGGACATCGAGCGCCCGGCCGAACTGGTCTACCGCATCGGCTTCAACCCGCTGCACAGCCGGGTGTGGCAGGGACGATGAGCGCGCGCGCTCCGCTCGTGGTGTCGCCGGGGCAGGTCAGCCTCGACGATCTGGCGCGGGTGCTCGACGGCGCGCCGGTCGTGCTCGCGCCGTCGTTCTGGCCGCGCGTCGACGCGGCGGCGGCGATCGTCGCCAGGGCCGCGGCGGCGGATGCGCCGGTCTATGGGATCAACACCGGCTTCGGTAAGCTGGCGTCGAAACGCATTGCGCCGGACCAGACCGCGCTGCTGCAGAAGAACCTGATCCTGTCGCATTGCTGCGGCGTCGGCGCGGCGACTCCCGAGCCGGTGGTACGGCTGATGATGGCGTTGAAGATCATTTCGCTCGGCCGCGGCGCCTCCGGCGTGCGCCGCGAGGTGATTGAACAACTGCAGGCGATGCTGGCGCACGGCATTTGCCCGCTGGTGCCGCAACAGGGCTCGGTCGGCGCATCGGGCGATCTTGCGCCGCTGGCGCATATGACCGCGGTGATGATCGGCGAGGGGCAGGCGCTGGTCGGTGGCGAAATCGTTTCGGGCCGCGAGGCATTGGCGGCTGCGGGTCTGGCGCCGCTGGTGCTCGGGCCCAAGGAAGGCCTTGCGCTGATCAACGGCACGCAGTTCTCCACCGCCTATGCGATCTCCGGCCTGCTGCGCGCGCACGCGCTGCTGACGGCGAGCCTCGTCACCGGCGCGTTGTCGGTCGATGCGGCGATGGCATCGACCACGCCGTTCCGAGCCGAAATCCAGCAACTCCGCGGCCATGCCGGGCAGATCGCCGCCGGCGCGGCGCTGACCGCGCTGCTCGACGGCAGCGACATCCGCCTGTCGCATCTCGACGGCGACGAGCGGGTGCAGGATCCGTACTGCCTGCGCTGCCAGCCGCAGGTCGCCGGCGCCGCACTCGACCTGCTGCTGCAGGCCGCGCGCACGCTGACCATCGAGGCCAACGCGGTCACCGACAATCCGCTGGTGCTGGTCGACAGCAGCGAGATCGTATCCGGCGGCAACTTCCACGCCGAGCCGGTGGCGTTCGCGGCCGACCAGATCGCGCTGGCGCTCGCCGAGATCGGCGCGATCAGCGAGCGGCGCATCGCCACGCTGGTCGACCCCGCGCTGAATTTTGGGCTGCCGCCGTTTCTCACGCCGGACCCCGGCGTGAATTCCGGCTTCATGATCGCGGAAGTCACCGCCGCCGCGCTCTATGCCGAGAACAAGCAGCGCGCCACCGCATGCTCGATCGACTCGACGCCGACCAGCGCCAACCAGGAAGACCACGTCTCGATGGCCGCGCACGCCGCGCGGCGATTGTCCGATATGGCTGACAATCTTGGCGCGATCCTCGGCATCGAATTGCTGGTTGCCGCGCAGGGCATCGAACTGCGGGCGCCGCATGCGACCAGTCGGGCGCTGACGGCGGTGATCGCGAAGCTGCGCGCGCAGGTGCCGCCGCTCGGCGCCGATCGCTACATGGCCGACGACATCGCGCAGGCCACGGCGCTGGTCGCCGCCGGCGCGCTGCCGGCCGCTGCGCTTGCGGCGCTCGCCACCAATCCGTTTCCGACACTCGCCGAGAAAGGCCTGCCATGAACCGCCGCCTGGACAACGACCGCATCATCCGCTCGCCGCATGGCTCCGAGCTCAGCTGCAAGAGCTGGCTCACCGAAGCGCCGTTGCGGATGCTGATGAACAATCTCGACCCCGACGTCGCCGAGCGGCCGAGCGAACTCGTCGTCTATGGCGGCATCGGCCGCGCCGCGCGCGACTGGGACAGTTTCGATCGCATCGTCGAAGCGCTGCGCAAGCTCGACGACGACCAGACCCTGCTGGTGCAAAGCGGCAAGCCGGTCGGCGTGTTCCGCACGCATCCCGATGCGCCGCGCGTGCTGATCGCCAATTCCAACCTCGTGCCGCACTGGGCGACGCTCGATCACTTCAACGAACTCGACAAGCTCGGCCTGATGATGTTCGGCCAGATGACGGCGGGCTCGTGGATCTATATCGGCAGCCAGGGCATCGTGCAGGGCACCTACGAGACCTTCGTCGAGGTCGGCCGGCGGCACTATGGCGGCAGCCTCGGGGGAAAATGGATTCTCACCGCCGGACTCGGCGGCATGGGCGGCGCGCAGCCGCTCGCCGCGACGATGGCGGGCGCCTCGATGCTCGCGGTCGAATGCCAGCCGAGCCGCATCGAGATGCGGCTGCGCACCGGCTATCTTGATCGCCAGGCCGCCACGCTCGACGAGGCGCTGGCGATCATGGACGAAGCTTCAGTTAGTAAGAAGCCCGTGTCGGTCGGCCTGCTCGGCAACGCCGCCGAAATTTTCCCCGAGCTGGTTCGTCGCGGCGTGCGGCCCGACATCGTCACCGACCAGACCAGCGCCCACGATCCGATCAACGGCTACCTGCCGAAGGGCTGGACACTGTCGGACTGGTCGTCAAAGCGAGAGAGCGATCCGAAGGCGGTCGAAGCCGCCGCCAAGACCTCGATGGTCGGCCACGTCCAGGCAATGCTGGACTTTCATGCCCAGGGAATCCCGACGCTCGACTACGGCAACAACATCCGCCAGATGGCGAAGGACATGGGACTGGCGAACGCGTTCGACTTTCCCGGATTCGTGCCGGCCTACATCCGGCCGCTGTTCTGCCGCGGGATCGGCCCATTCCGCTGGGCGGCGCTGTCAGGCGACCCGGAAGACATCTATCGTACTGATTCCAAAGTGAAAGAGCTGATGCCGCACGACACGCATCTGCACAACTGGCTGGACATGGCGAAAGCGCGGATCAAGTTCCAGGGACTGCCCGCGCGGATCTGCTGGGTCGGCCTCGGCGACCGCCATCGGCTTGGCCTCGCCTTCAACGAGATGGTTGCAAAGGGCGAGCTGAAAGCGCCGGTGGTGATCGGCCGCGATCATCTCGACAGCGGCTCGGTTGCCAGCCCGAACCGCGAAACCGAAGCGATGCAGGACGGCTCCGACGCGGTGTCGGACTGGCCGCTGCTCAACGCGCTGCTGAACTGCGCCAGCGGCGCCACCTGGGTGTCGCTGCACCACGGCGGCGGCGTCGGCATCGGCTATTCGCAGCACGCCGGCATGGTGATCGTCGCCGACGGCACCCCGGAAGCGGCGCGCCGCATCGCGCGCGTGCTATGGAACGACCCCGCCACCGGCGTGATGCGCCACGCCGACGCCGGCTACGACACCGCGATCGAGTGCGCGAAATCCAACAGGCTCGATCTGCCGAGCCTGGCGTGAAGCAGTTCGTGAATGCGAGATCGTAAGTAACGACGGGCCTTTCTTCACCTCTCCCCACCGGGGAGAGGTCGCCCGGCTACGCGAAGCGAAGCCGGGCGGGTGAGGGGGCTGTGACCTATCGATAGTCCGGTGCCCCCTCACCCCGACCCCCTCCCCGGAGGGGAGAGGGGGCGCGGTGCCGATGATGCGATCTATCGCGTCACATGATCGCTCATTACACATGCACCGCGGTGCGGACCATGCCGGCGCTGCCGAACACGCGCAGGTAGCGCGCGACTTCGTGCGGATCGCCGGTGGCTTTCTCCGGATTGTCGGACAGCTTCACCGCTGGGCGGCCATCGACCGAGGTGACCTTGCAGACGATCGAGATCGGATCGAGGTCGACCCCGTCCGGCGCGCAGCCGACGAAATCATTGGTGAGGTTGGTGCCCCAGCCGAAGCTGATGCGGACGCGGCCGGCGAAATGCCGGTAGGTCTCCTCGATCGAGCCGACATCCATGCCGTCGGAAAACACCAGCAGTTTCTCGCGCGGATCCTGGCCCTTCTGCTTCCACCATTTGATGATTTCCTCGCCCGCCGCGATTGGCGGCGCGCTGTCCGGACGAAAGCCGGTCCAGTCCGCGACCCAGCCCGGCGCGTCGCGCAGGAAGGCTGCGGTGCCGAACGCATCCGGCAGCGCGATCAGCAGATTGCCGGCATAGGTCTGCCGCCACTGGTCGAGAATGCGATAGGGCGCCCAGCGCAACTCGTCGTCATTGTCGGCCAGCGCAGCGGCGACCATCGGCAGTTCATGCGCATTGGTGCCGATCGCCTCGAGGTCGTTGTCCATCGCCAGCAGAACGTTGGAGGTGCCGGTGAATGACGGGCCCAGCCCTTCCTTCACCGCCTCGACGCACCAGCGCTGCCACAGGAATCCGTGCCGCCGCCGCGTGCCGAAATCCGACAGCCGCAGCCCGTCGAGCCGACGCAGCCGCTCCACCTTGCTCCACAGCTTGGCCTTGGCGCGGGCGTACAGTACGTCGAGCGCGAAGCGGCCCTGGCCCTTCAGCGCCTGCCGTGAACGCAGCTCGTTGAGGATCGCCAGCGCCGGGATTTCCCACATCGTGGTGTGGGTCCAGGGGCCATGGAAATGCAGCTCGTACTGGCCGTCGACCTTGTGCAGCTCGTATTCGGGCAACTGAAAGGTCGAGAGCCAGTGGATGAAATCCGGCGAGAACATCTGGGTCTTGCCGTAGAAGGTGTTACCCGCCAGCCAGATCAGCTCCTTCTTGGCAAAGCGGATCGAGCGGGCGTGGTCGAGCTGCGCGCGCAATTCGCCCTCGTCGATCACCTCGGCGAGCCGGACGTGGCGGCTGCGGTTGATCACCGAAAAGGTGGTGCGCTGGTCCGGATAGAACTCACGGATCATCTGCAGCATCAAAAGCTTGTAGAAATCCGTATCGAGCAGGCTGCGCACGATCGGATCGAGCCGCCAGCCGTGATTGTAGGTGCGTGATGCGATGTCTGTGACTGCCATGGCGGAACTCTAGCGCGCCGCAACGTTGGCAGCCAGTGCCTGTTGGAAGAGCGGGGCAGGTCCGCGACTTCTAGGGCGGGCGCAGCACAGCTGCGCGCGAACCCGGAATCTCGCGGCGAGGGACGGCCCCCGCCGGACTCGCGGCGGGATTCCGGGTTCGTTTCGGGCTTCGCCCTCACGCCCCGGAATGACGATGTGGGTGGGGTAGCGCTGAAGGGCGCGAGCGGTGCTGCGATCAATGCGCTTGTGCGCCGCGGACCTTGCGGATCGTCTCCGCCACGCCTGTCCACGCCGGCTTGTCCGGCGCGAAATGGCCGCGCAAGAAGGTGACGAGTTCGGCCAGTTGCGCGTCGCCCATGCTGTCCTTGAAGCCGGGCATGGTGCCCAGCTCGGCCGCCACCGGGTCGGCGATGCCGTGCAGGATCACCTGAATGAGGTTGTCCGGCACCGCGCTGTGCAGGTTGCTGTTGAGCGCCAGCGACGGCCGGGCGCCGAACAGCGGCGCGCCGCCGACCTGGTGGCAGGCGGCGCAGGCGCCCTGGTAGAGCCGCGCGCCGGGGGTGGTCATGACGGCCGCCGCGCTGGGGATTTCCAGCCGCGCGGCGAGCGCGTCCTCGCCGGCCTTCGGCAACGCGGTGGGATTAAACGACGCGAGATAAACCGCCATCGCGCGGATGTCCGAATCGGGCAGGGCGGCGAGGCTCTTCACCACCGGCGCCATCGGCCCGGCGGCAACGCCGTGGAAGCGCGACGCGCCGCTGCGCAGATAGGCGAACAACTCGCTCTCGCTCCACGGGATCGGCGCGTGCGACAGCGCGGTCAGCGGCGGCGCTTCCCAGCCGTCGGCAAAGCCCCCGGCGAGTTTTGCCCCAGACTTTTCAGCGCCGAGTGCGTTGCGTGGCGCGTGACAGCCGCCGCAATGGCCGAGGCCCTCGACCAGATAGGCGCCGCGATTCCAGGCGTCCGACTTTGTCGCGTCATGTACCAACGTGCTGGTGCTGTGGAACAGCAGGTTCCATCCCGCCATCAGCGGCCGCAGGTTGAACGGAAATCTCAGCTCATTGGCCGGAGCCTCGGCACGAACTGGTGTTTGCGCCATAAGATAAGCGTACAGCGCCTGCAGGTCGGCGTCGGTCGTCTTGGCGAAATGCGTGTAAGGAAACGCCGGATAGAGATGCCGGCCGTCGCGGTGAAGCCCTTCGCGCATCGCGCGCTCGAATGCCGGAAAGGACCACGCGCCGATGCCGGTGGCGGCGTCCGGGGTGATGTTGGTGCTATAGATCGTTCCGAACGGCGTGGCGATGGCGCGACCGCCGGCGTTGACGACGCCGCCATCGGTGGTGTGGCAGGTCATGCAGTTGCCGAGCGCGGCCAGTTGCGCTCCGCGGGCGATGGTGGCGGCAGAATACACCGACGGATCGGGCGGCGCGATCGGCGCGATCGCCGCGCGCCACGGCAGCGCCATCGCGGCAAGGCCGATCATCGCTGTCCCGAAAGCAGCCGCTGTCGCCAACCATCCGCGGCGGCGCGGCATCGGGGCTGGCGGTTGCGCGGCCTGCAGGCCGGCGCGGATCCGCTCCGGCGTGAACGGCAGTTCGCGAAACCGCACGCCGGTGGCGTCGTAGATCGCATTGGCGATCGCCGCTGCGCTCGGCACCGACGCCGACTCGCCGACGCCGAGCGGCGGCTGGTCGTCGCGCGGCAACATCAGCACGTCGATCTTGGGGATGTCCGGAAAGGTGATGATCGGATAGGCGCCCCATTCGCGGCTGGTCACCGCGTGGCGGTCGAACGACACCTCCTCCATCAGCGCCCGGCTGGTGGACTGGATGACGTTGCCGTGGATCTGGTGGCGCACGCCGTCGGGGTTGATCATCAGCCCCGAATCCTGCCCGGCGACGACGCGGGTGACGCTGACGTCGCCGGTGACCTTGTTGACCGCGACGTCGGCGATCCAGGCCGACCACGCCGCGCCGTAGCCGGGAAACTTGCTGTGGACGTAGAGCGCATAGGCAAAGCCGCGGCCGCGCAAAATGTCGCCATCGTCGACCGGCTGCCGCTCGGTGTGCGGCGCCCAGCCGCCACGCTCCGCCACCGCCTTGACCAGGTCGATCGCACGCGGGTCGCGCAGGTAGCGCAGCCGGTATTCGATCGGGTCGACGCCGGCTTCGGCGGCCGCCTCGTCGATGAAGGATTCATGGGCGAAGGTGTTGGGCAGCGCCGAGACGCCGCGCAGCCAGGAGGCGCGCACGATCGGCGGCATATCGTGCGCCACCACGCGCATCGCATCGTAGTCGTAAGGCGGGATCGCGGTGCGGTCGCCCATCTCGAACACGGCAGGGATCGGCGGCAGGATGCCGGTGAGCAGCAGCGCCAGCGTCGGCGCGCCGTTCGACGGATAGCGCGTGGCGAAGTCGTAACCGGCGACGCCGCCGTCGGCGTCGAGCCCGCTTTTGACGTCCATCAGCTGCGCGGTGCCCTTCGGCTCCCAGGCGTGCTCCTGCTCGCGGGTCAATTGCACGCGCACCGGGCGGCCGGCCGCGCGCGACAGCAGCGCGGCGTCGGCCGTGACGTCGTCGGCGCAGTTGCGGCCATAGCAGCCGGCGGCCTCCAGCCGGATCACGTCGATCTCGGCCTCCGGCCGCTGCAGCAGCAGCGCAAGATCGATCCGCAGGATGTGGGGATTTTGCGTGCCGGACCAAACCCGTACGCCATCGGCTTGAACGTCCGCGACCGCGCAGGACGGGCCGATCGAACCGTGCATCTGGTACGGCCAGATATAGGTGCGCTGCATCGGCGTCGCGGCGGCCGCGAGCGCGGCGTCGACATCGCCCTTGTCGATCAGCGTGCGGGGCGTCGAGGGATTGGCGCGCAATGCGGTTTCGACGTCGCCCAGATCGGGCAGTTTCGGCGTCGGCCGCCACGTCACTCGCAATTGCGCCACGGCCTTCACGGCGTCTTCCTCACGCTCGGTGACGACGCCGACGAAATCGCCGATGCGTATCACCGCCACCAGTCCTGCGATGTGACTGACGGAAGCCTCATCGATCGCAAGCAGGCTGGTCCCGACAAAGGCACCGGCGTCGACACCGGCATAGGGCGGTCGCACCACCCGGCCATGCAGCATGCCGGGCAGACGGACATCGTGGACATAAGTGAGCTCGCCCGTGGCCTTGGCGGGCAGGTCGTTGCGCGGCACCGACTGCCCGACGATGCGATAGGCATCCACCGGCTTGACCGCCACGTCATCGGCGAGATCGAGAATGATAGCCTCGTCGGCGATCAACTCACCATAGCTCAGGCTGCGGTTGTCGCCGCCGCGCACCAGGCCATCATCGATGGCGAGTTGGTCGGTCGGCAGCGCGAGCATTGCAGCGGCGCGCGCCAGCAAGAAATGTCGCGCCTGCGCGGCGGCGCGGCGCAGCGGCACCGCGGTGATCTGGATCGTCTCGCTGGCAATGGTGGCGCCCTGGTTTGGCACGCGCGCGGTGTGACCCAGCACCACCTCGACGCGAGCAAGGCCGACGTCGAGTTCTTCCGCGACGATCTGTGCCAGCGCGGTGCCGATGCCGGTGCCGAGATCGACGTGGCCGTTGAAGGCGGTGACCGCGCCGTCGCTCGTCAGGTGAATGAAGGTTTCCGCGGTGGCGCCGGTGCGGCGGACGACGGAGAGCGAGCCGGTCGCAGACCTATCGGCTGCCATCAGTCGCGCGCCTCGAGGACGTGGCCAGCGGCGCGCCTGACCGCACGCAAAATCTCGACATGCGCGCCGCAGCGGCACAGATTGTAGCGCAGCGCTTCGGTCATCTCGGTGTCGGTCGGATCGGGATTGCGCAGCAGCAGCGCCTTGGTGGTCATGATCATGCCGTTGAGGCAGTAGCCGCATTGCGCGGCCTGCTCGGCGATGAAGGCGTGCTGCACCGGGTCGAGGCGATCACGCGACCCGAGGCCTTCCAGTGTCACGATCTCGCGCTGCACGCAGGCGCTCACCGGTATCACGCAGGAGCGGGCGGCGACGCCATCGATCAGCACGGTGCAGGCGCCGCATTCGCCGAGCCCGCAGCCGAATTTGGGCCCGTTGAGTTCAAGGTCGTTGCGCAGCACGTAGAGCAGTGCCGTGTCAGGAGCCACGCTCACGTCATGGATACCGCCGTTGACGGTGAGGCGAACTGTGGTGCGTGTCATGCAGAGCGGTCCGTCTCATGGGCGCTGCCACGCAACACGCCGGCCGAAAAGATACAAGCTGCGCCGCATCGTGCAAGTTCGCGCTGCGGGTGCACCGGCTGCATCGTTTGTGAACAACGTTGCTGTGCAACTGAACTAATATGCGGCAAGCGGCACTTTCCTCTCGTCCGGACGCTTGACAGGAATTCGATGCGGCGACAACATTCATTAGTGTACAAATGAATGCGATGCGCAAGTCCGGTTTTCGGACCATGCGCGTAGTCATCAGACAACGGTAGATGCCGATGCATTGGGCTGACTGATGCTGACTGATCCCGCGACGGCGAAGGTAGCCGACAAGGTGCGCTGTGATGCCTGCCCGGTGATGTGCATCATCAAGCCGGGCATGGCAGGCGCCTGCGACCGCTACGCCAATCAGGACGGCGAGCTGGTCCGGGTCGATCCACACGTCATTCTGCAGCGCACGGTGTCGCAGGGCGGGCGGCTGGTGCCGTTCCAGATGCGACGCGAATGGGACGGCCAGCTGGTGCACGAGCCCAACGTGTTCGTCACCGCAATCGGCGCCGGCACCACTTATCCTGACTACAAGCCCGCGCCGTTCATCGTATCGTCGCAGATCGACGGCGTCGACATGGTCACCGTGGTGACCGAAGGCATCTTCAGCTATTGCGGCGTGAAGGTGAAGATCGACACCGACCGCCATCTGGGGCCGGAAACCGCGACGGTGCGCGTGCAGGGCGAGGCGGTCGGCCACGTCACGACCGGGGAATACGGCTCGCAGATGCTGTCGCTCGGCGGCGTGCATCACCTCACCGGCGGCTCCAAGAAGGAGGGCCGCGTCACCTGCGACGCGCTGATGGACCTGTGCAATTGCAAGCCGGTCGAGATGACGATCGACGGCGGCGCCACCGTGGTGGTGCAGGCCGGGCAGGCGCCAATTGTCAACGGCGAACGCGAGGAGCGGATGCGGGTGGGCTGCGGCTCGGCCACCATCGGCATGTTCGCCAAGCAGTGGCAGGGCCGGGTCGATGAGGTGGTGGTGGTGGACGACCACATCACCGGCGTGCTGTCCGAGCACCAGGCCGGCAAGCTCCTGGACATTGCCGACACCGGCATCAAGATGAAGGGCCGGCGCTCGACGCCGGGCCGCTACTTCCAGGTCGCGCAGCCCGGCACCGGGTGGGGCGGCACCACGATCTCCGATCCGCTATCGGTGCTCGGCCCGTTCGACCCGAAGGAGGCGCGGCCAGGCCTGACCATGCTGATGGTCTCGACCACCGGCGAGCATGCCGCCTATTACGAACTCGACGACGCGCTGCAGCCGGACCAGCGGCCGATGCCGGACGATCTGCAGCGCTCGGTGGCGTTGATCCAGGAAAACTGCGAGCCGGCGCTGTGCACCGTGCTGTTCGTCGGCGGCGCCGGCGGATCGCTGCGCGCTGGCGTCACCGAGAATCCGGTGCGGCTGACGCGCTCGGTAAAGGATGCGCTGACCCGCGTCACCAGCGGCGGCGCGCCGGTCTATATCTGGCCGGGCGGCGGCATCACCTACATGGTCGACGTCACGCAGATGCCGGCCGGCGCTTTCGGCTATGTGCCGACGCCAGCGATCGTGGCGCCGATCGAGTTCACGCTGCGGCTGTCGGATTACGCGGCGCTCGGTGGGCACATGGACCACGTGCGGCCGCTCGCCTCATTGAAGGGAATGACCGAAGCGCGTCAGATGCTGCCGCAGCCGGACGCGGGATCGCCGTCATGACACGATTGCCGCAGATCGCATTTCTTTCGGACGGCCGGCGGCTGCATCTGCAGGACGGGCCGATCGATCTGATCGTGCAGGCGGATGGCGCTGCGATCGACGTGCGCGCGGCCTATGATGCCGCCGCGCGGCGCTTTGCCGGGCTGCTCGATGAATTATGCGCTGAATTGCCCGGGTTGCGTCGCGCCGCCGATCCGCTGGCGTGCAAGCTGCAAGGCGTCGTCGCGCGTCGGATGCATGATGCGGTGGCGCCGTTTGCCGCAGACCATTTCATCACGCCGATGGCTGCGGTGGCTGGCGCCGTCGCGGAGGAAATCCTCGGCGCAATGTTGCGCGCGGCGCCGCTGCGGCGCGCCTATGTCAACAATGGCGGCGACATCGCGCTGCATCTCGCGCCCGGCCAGCAATTCGCGGTCGCGCTGTTGGACCGTCCGGACAGTGCCGGGCTGATGCGCCGGACCATCATCGACGCCGCCGACCCGTCACGCGGCATCGCCACCAGCGGCCGGCATGGCCGCAGTTTTTCGCTCGGCATTGCCGATGCGGTGACCGTCCTGGCGCGATCGGCGGCCGAGGCCGATGCCGCGGCGACCATTATCGGCAACGCTGTCGATCTGCCGGGGCATCCCGGCGTGACGCGGATTTCGGCACATGACTTGCAACCCGACAGCGACCTCGGGACGCGGCTGGTGACACGGGACGTAGCCGCGTTGCCCGATGACGACGTCGCGCAGGCGCTGAGGTCCGGTGCGGACAGCGCGCGAGCGCTGCTGGCCGCCGGCCTGATCGACCGCGCCGCGTTGTGTTTGCAGGGCGAGGCTGTCATCGTCGCGCCGCGCGCGCCGGTGGTCGCGCGCGAAACCGAAATGTCCGAGGCCTTGGTATGAGCACCGTCATCCGCAAGATCGTCACGGTCGTCGAAGACACGCTGCTCGAGATGGGGCAGGCGGTGTCTCCGCCGACGCGGCGTGCCGCCGCCATCGCGGTGATCGAGAACCCGTTCGCCGGCCGTTACGTGGAGAACCTCGACCCGCTGATCGCGATCGGCGAGGAGCTTGGCGCTCTGCTGACGGCGCGGGCCGTCGCCGCACTCGGGATCGACGGTGCGACAGCGCAGAGTTACGGCAAGGCCGCGGCGGTCGGCGAAAACGGTGAACTCGAGCACGCCGCGGCGATCCTGCATCCGAAGATGGGCGCGCCGGTGCGAAAAGTCCTGAGCAAGGGTGCGGCATTAATTCCGTCGGCGAAGAAGCGCGGCGGGATGGGCACCGTGCTGATGATTCCGCTCGGTCACAAGGACGCGGCTTTCGTCCGCAGCCATTTCGACGGCATGGAGGTGCAGGTCAACGACGCGCCGCGCGCCAATGAGATCATGGTTGCGGTAGCGATCACCGATAGCGGTCGTCCGCTGCCGCGGGTCGGCGGGTTGACGATCCACGACATGAAGGGCGAGGACGGCCTGAAGTAAGGCGCGCTCGCACGAGGATTTGGTTGGGACCCCGCGTGGTCCTCAACCGCAACGATGAGAGCGCGGTGCTCTCGCCAACATCGGAGGCTTGGGATGATACGACGCAGACATGTGTTGGGTGCGGGACTGGCGATCCTGGTCGGCGGGATGGCGCAGTCGGCGATGGCGCAGGGCGAGATCAAGATCGGCGAGATCAACAGCTATTCGTTGCTGCCGGCCTTTACCGAGCCCTATCGCAAGGGCTGGCAACTCGCGGTCGAGGAAGTCAACGCTGCGGGCGGCATCAACGGCAAGAAGCTGGTCGTCATTTCGAAGGACGACAGCGGCAAGCCGGCCGATGCGCAGACCGCCGCCAACGAGTTGGTGTCGAGCGAGAAGGTGGTGATGCTGACCGGCACCTTCCTGTCCAATATCGGCCTCGCCGTCAGCGACTTCGCGCAGCAGAAGAAAGTGTTCTTCCTCGCCGCCGAGCCGCTGACCGACGCCATCACCTGGGCCAAGGGCAACCGCTATACCTTCCGGCTGCGGCCGTCGAACTACATGCAGGCGGCGATGTTGGTCGAGGAGGCCGCCAAGCTTCCCGCCAAGCGCTGGGCGACGATCGCGCCGAACTACGAATACGGCCAGTCGGCGGTGGCGGTGTTCAAGAAACTCATGTCGGAGAAGCGGCCGGACATCGTCTGGGTCGACGAGCAGTGGCCGCCGCAGGGCAAGATCGACGCCGGCCCGGTGGTGCAGGCGGTGGCGCAGGCCAATCCGGAAGCGATCCTCAACGTCACCTTCGGCGCCGACCTGGTCAAGCTGGTGCGCGAGGGCAATACCCGCGGCCTGTTCAAGAACCGCGCGGTGGTCTCGTTCCTGACCGGCGAGCCGGAATATCTCGACCCGCTGAAGGAGGAGACGCCGGAAGGCTGGATCGTCACCGGCTATCCCTGGTACGACATCAAGACGCCCGAGCACGACGCGTTCCTGAAGGCGTACCAGGCCAAGTTCAACGACTATCCGCGGCTCGGCTCGATCGTCGGCTACCAGACCATCAAGGCGGCGGCGGCGATCCTGATCAAGGCGAATTCGGACGATCCGGAAAAGATGATCGCGGCCGCCCAGGGCCTGTCGATGCCGTCACCGTTCGGCGAGATCACCTTCCGCAAGATCGACCACCAGTCGACGCTCGGTGCCTATGTGGGCAAGACCGCGCTGAAGGACGGCAAGGGCATCATGGTGAACTCGGTCTATCGCAACGGCGCGGACTACCTGCCGAGCGACGCCGAAGTCAGCAAGCTGCGCCCGAAGGATTGAGGCAAAGCTGACCGCGGCGGCTGAGCCGCGCACGGCCTGCACCTCTCCCCATCGGGGAGAGGTCGACCGACTGAGCGAAGCGAAGGCGGTCGGGTGAAGGGGCTCATACCGAAATCAAACCCGCGGTAGCCCCTCACCCCGACCCTCTCCCCGATGGGGAGAGGGAGAAGAGCTTCGCCGCCGGTGCTGATTCTCATCATATCTCTTATGACTTTTCCTATGACGGTTCCTGAATGAGCTTCTACTTCGTCCAGTTCCTGACCGGCCTTGCCAGCGCAGCGTCGCTGTTTCTGGTGGCGTCGGGGCTGTCGATCATCTTCGGCGTCACCCGCATCGTGAATTTCGCCCATGGCGCATTCTACATGCTCGGCGCCTATGTGGCGTTCACGCTGACCGACCGCTTCGCCGGCGCGTTCGGGTTCTGGGGCAGCATCGTCGTCGCGGCTTTGGTGGTCGCGGTGATCGGCGTGCTGGTGGAGATGCTGTTGCTGCGCCGGATCTATCACGCGCCGGAATTGTTCCAGTTGCTCGCCACTTTCGGCCTGACCCTGATGGTGCAGGACCTGGTGGTGCTGATCTGGGGACCGGATGATCTGGTCGGTCCGCGCGCGCCGGGCTTTCGCGGCGCGGTCGATATCTTCGGTCACAACGTGCCGGCCTACGATCTGTTTCTGATCGGGCTCAGTCCGGTGGTGCTCGGCCTCTTGTGGCTATTGTTCCAGCGCACCCGATGGGGCGTGCTGGTGCGCGCCGCGACGCAGGACCGCGACATGGTGGCGGCGCTCGGCGTGAACCAGAAATGGCTGTTCACCAGCGTGTTCGCGGTCGGCGTCTTCCTCGCCGCGCTCGGCGGCGCGCTGCAGATCCCGCGCGACGCGGTGCATCACGCGATGGATCTGCGGATCATCGTCGACGTCTTCGTGGTGGTGGTGATCGGAGGGCTCGGCAGCATCATCGGGGCGTTCGTCGCCGCCGTGCTGGTGTCGGAACTCAACGCCTTCGGCATCCTGATCTTTCCGAAGATCTCCATCATCCTGGTCTTCCTGGTGATGGCGGCGGTGCTGATCGTGCGGCCGTGGGGCCTGTTCGGAAAACCCGAAGCCGCAGCGCGGCGCACGCCGGGGCTGACGGTGACGCCGTGGCGGCCGCTGACATCGACCGAGCGGCTGTGGGCGCTCGGCGGACTGGCGGTGGCAGCGGCGCTGCCGCTGATCGGCGGCAACTACGCCCTGACGGTCGGCTCGGAAATCGCGATTTACGTCATCTTCGCCGCCAGCCTGCACTTCCTGATGTCGGTCGGCGGTCTCGCCTCGTTCGGCCACGCCGCCTATTTCGGGCTCGGCGCCTATGGCGTGGCGTTTCTCGCCAAGGCCGCCGGCATGCCGATGATCGTCTGCCTGCTGCTCGGCCCGCTGCTCGGGCTGCTGGGCGCGGCGATCTTCGGCTTCTTCGCGGTGCAGTTGTCGGGCGTGTACTTCGCGATGCTGACGCTGGCTTTCGCCCAGATCGTCTGGTCGATCGCGTTCCAGTGGGTCGCGGTGACCGGCGGCGACAACGGCATCCTGGGGATCTGGCCGGAAGGCTGGGCGGCGGGGCCGAAGGCGTTCTACTGGCTGTCGCTCGCTATCGCCGCGGTGGTGGTGGTGGCGCTCCGCGTGATCGTGTTCTCGCCGTTCGGCTATGCGCTGCGGGCGACGCGGGACTCGCTGCTGCGCAGCGAGGCGATCGGCATCGACGCCAAGCGGATCCAGTGGACCGCCTTCGTGATCGCCGGCACCGTCGCCGGCATCGGCGGCGCGCTGTTCGCCTACCTGAAGGGCAGCGTATTTCCCGACAGCCTCGGCATCTCACTGTCGGTCGACGCGCTGGTGATGGTGCTGCTCGGCGGCGTCGAGACCATTTCCGGCGCGGTGGTCGGGGCGATCGTGTTCAAGGCGCTCAACATCTGGCTGGTGAGCCAGACCGACTGGTCGAAGCTGGTGCTCGGCGCGGTGATCGTGCTGATGGTGGTGGCGTTCCCGAAGGGCATCGTCGGCATTCTCGAAACCATCCGCAACCGCCGACGGCCGGCAGCAAAACCCAAGCCGGCCGCCAAGCCGCTGGCGCCGCGGATCGAGACCGCCGAATGAGCACCGCAGAGACATTGCTGAGCGTCGAGGGCCTGAGCAAATCCTATGGCGGCGTGCACGCGGTGCGCGACGTCGCGTTCTCGCTGCATGTCGGCGAGATGCTGGCGCTGATCGGCCCCAACGGCGCGGGCAAGAGCACCTGCTTCAACATGCTGAACGGCCAGATCGCGCCCGACAAGGGCCGCGTCACGCTGCTCGGCCGCGACACCGTCGGCAGCAAGCCGCGCGAGATTTGGCGCCTCGGCGTTGGCCGCACATTCCAGATCACCGCGACGTTCCCGACCATGACGGTGCGCGAAAACGTGCAGGTGGCGCTGGTGTCGCATCAGAAACAATTGTTCAACGTGTGGTCGTCGACGCCGCGCTTCGCGACGGAGGAGGCGGGCCGGCTGCTCGCGCTGGTCGGGATGGGCGAGCATGCCGAGCGGCCGTGCGGCGAACTGGCCTATGGCGACCTCAAGCGGCTCGAACTCGCCATCGCGCTCGCCAACAAGCCGAAGCTGCTGCTGATGGACGAGCCGACCGCCGGCATGGCGCCGCGCGACCGGATCGAGCTGATGCGGCTGACCGCACAGATCGCGCGCGAGCAGGCGATCGGCGTGCTGTTCACCGAGCACGACATGGACGTGGTGTTCGAGCACGCCGACCGCATCCTGGTGCTCAATCGCGGCATGCTGATCGCGGAGGGATCGCCGCAGCAGGTGCGCGCCGATCCGCAGGTGCGTGCGATCTATCTCGGCGACGGGCTGGTCTATGACGCGCGGCACCGCGAGGTGCCGGCATGAAGCTGACGGTCGAGAAGCTCAACAGCCATTATGGCCCGGCGCATATCCTGTTCGACATCGGGCTCGAGGTCGGCGCCGGCGAGGTGGTGGCGCTGCTCGGCCGCAACGGCGCCGGCAAGTCGACCACCTTCCGCTCGATCGTCGGCCTGGTCGACCAGCGCAGCGGCCGCATCATGTTCGAGGGCGAGGACATCTCGACCCAGCCGACGCACGCGATCGTGCGCGCCGGTCTTGGCTACGTCCCGGAGGAGCGTCGGATCTTCACCGATCTCACGGTCGACGAGAATCTGGAAGTCGGGCGACAGCCGGTGCGGCCGAACGCGCCGCAATGGACGCGGGACAAATTGTTCGCGCTGTTTCCGAATCTCGCCGAAATGCGCGGCCGGCAGGGCGGCCGGATGAGCGGCGGCGAACAGCAGATGCTGACGATCGCCCGCACCCTGATGGGCAACCCGTCGCTTGTGCTGCTCGACGAGCCGTCCGAGGGACTGGCACCGAAGATCGTCGAGCAGATGATCGACGCCATCCTCACCATGAAGAAGGAGGGGGTGAGCATCGTGGTGTCGGAGCAGAATCTGCATTTCGCCAAGCTGATCTCCGACCGGGCCTACATCATCGAACGCGGCCGGATCTGCTATTCCGGCACCATGGCCGAGCTCGACGCGCGCCCGGATATTCGCGACGCGCATCTGGCGCTGTGAGTGTAGGCCGACGATGAGCCGCGCAGCGCCGAAGCGAGCCGCCAAACCGGCGCCGCAGGCCTACGTGCTCGACGAGCAGATCGGCTTCCTGCTGCGGCAGGTCTGGCAGCGCCACGCCACCATTTTCGCGCGCGAGATCCGCATCAACCTGACGCCACCGCAATGGGCGGCGCTGGCCAAGCTCGCGGAATGCGGACCATGCTCGCAGAACCAGCTCGGGCGGCTCACCGCGATGGACGTCGCCACCATCAAGGGCGTGATCGACCGCCTCACCGCGCGCGGACTGACGGTGACCGGCGCCGACCCGGAAGACGGTCGCCGGCTGATGGTCCGTCTAACCGAGGCTGGCGAGGCGATGGCGGCGGCGACGGTGCCGAACGCGCTGGCGATCACCCGCGAAACGCTGGCGCCGCTCGATGAGGGCGAACGCGAGACGCTGATCGCGCTGCTGGGGAAGTTGAAGTGAAGCGTCACCACCTGTCATTCCGGGGCGGGCGAGCGTAGCTCGCGCGAACCCGAAATCTCGCCACACGACGGGCGCTTCGCTCTGACTGCGAGATTCCGGGTTCGCTCGCGGCTATCGCCGCTCGCGTCCCGGAATGACAAACTTGGAATCACCTGACCAATCAATCAGTGCCCGACGATCTCCGGCACCTTGGTCGCCGGCGGGGTGTTGCGGCTGCGGTGGGTGCGGACGATGCCGTCGATAATGGTCATGCCGATGCCGGGCAGGTCGCCGAGCGCGACGCTGTCGAGCAGGGTCTTGCCGGCGGAATGCTGCGCCTTGTCCATGATGACGAAATCCGCCGCGCGGCCGACCTCGATGAGGCCGCAGTCCAGCGCGCGCATCCGCGCGGTGTTGCCGGTGGCGAAGCAGAATGCGATCTCGGCCGGCACGTCGCCGAGCGACGACAGCAGCGACACCATGCGCAGAATGCCGAGCGGCTGCACGCCCGAGCCGGCCGGCGCGTCGGTGCCGAGGATGACGCGGTGGAGGTCGCCCATCTCGCGCGCGATCCGCATGGTGTAGAGCGCGGCGCGCTCGTTGCCATTGTGCACCAGCTCGAGGCCGCGCTTGCAGCCCTCGCAGATGCAGCGGATCTGGTCGTCGGGCAGCGCGGTGTGGCCGCCGTTGATGTGGCCGACGACGTCGGTGTCGGCTTCCAGCACCACGTCGGCGTCGATCAGGCCGGAGCCGGGGATCGACGGCCCGCCGGTGTGAATCGTGCTCTGGATGCCGTATTTGCGCGCCCACGCCACCATCTTCTTCGCGGTGGGACCATCCTTGACGCCGCCGAGGCCGACCTCGCCGAGCAGCTTGACGCCGGCGGCGGCGAGCTCCTTGAAATCGTCCTCGGTCATGCCGGGCTCGATCACCGGCGCGCCGGCATGGACCTTGACGCCGCCGGGACGGAAATTATCGAAAGCGCGCTGCGCAAAGATCGCCATCGCCTTGACGCCGACCACGTCGCGCGGCCGGCCCGGCATGTGCACCTCGCCGGCCGAGATCATGGTGGTGACGCCGCCATTGAGGAAGCTGTCGATCCAGCCGATCTGGTTCTGCCGCGGCGTCCAGTCGCCGGCGACCGGATGCACGTGGCTGTCGATCAGGCCGGGCGTCACCGCCGTGCCATTGGCGTCGATGATGGTGGTCGCACCTTCGGCGTCGAGATCCTTGGCGCGGCCGATGGCGGTGATCCTGCCGTTCTCGGCGACAATGGTATCGGCATCGAGGATCGGCTGCCCCATGTCGCCGCTGAGCAGAAGGCCGATATTGCGGATTACCAGTTTGCTGGGGCCGGCGGCCTGCGGGGCATCGTGAGACATGAAGTGTTCCTTGGTGAGTCTGAGGGTCGATCGAGACGCAAGTTGAGCGCGCTCGCGTTGCGCGATCAAGCTGGAATGTCAGCGGGGCGGGCATGCTACCTTGGCAACTGACCACGTTCGCCCGTTGTCGGCAAACGGACTTGGCATGCGCCTTGAATAGCAGTGGCGAGTTGACGTTCTGACAAACAGGGAACCGCCATGCCCGATCTCTTTACGCCGTTCAAGTTGAAGGACATCACGTTGCGCAACCGCATCGTGATGTCGCCGATGACGATGTATAATTCGGTCGACGGCAAGCTCGATGACTACCATGTCAGCTATCTCGGCGCCCGCGCCGCCGGCGGCTTCGCGCTGATCTTCGGCGAGCAGATGGCGATCACGCCGGATGGCCGAACCACGACGTCGTGCGCCGGCATCTGGAGCGACGACCAGATCGAGGGCCATGCGCGGGTCTGCAGGATCATCGAGCGGATGGGCGCCGTGCCGGCGATCCAGCTCGGCCACACCGGCCGCAAGGGCAGCGAACTGCCGCCGCATCGCGGCACCAATTCAGAAGGCAGTGGAAGCAGTTGCCGCCGGATCATCCGGACGGCTGGACCTGTGTGGCGCCGTCAGCGATCCCTTATGGCGGCGGCGGTCACGTCTATCCGGTGCGCGAGCTGACCGGCGACGACATCAAGGCCCTGCACAAATCCTATGCTGACGCCGCGCGGCGTGCGCTCGACGCCGGCTACAAGTGGCTGGAGATGCACTATGCGCACGGCTATCTCGGTGCCAGCTTCTTCTCTCCGATCGCCAACCAGCGCACCGATCAGTATGGCGGCAGCGTCGAGAACCGCGCTAGGTTCCACCTCGAGGCGCTCGACGCGGTGCGGGCGGTCTGGCCGGAGAAATATCCGCTGACGATGCGGCTCGGGTCGGACGATCTCAATCCGGCCGGCACCCAATTCGAAGATTCGGTGATCGCGATCGGCATGATGAAGCAGCACGGGCTGGATCTCGCCGACCTGTCGCTCGGCTTCAACACCGACGAGATGACGGATCCGCCGTTCAACGAGGTCGGCTTCATGATCGAGCGTGCCAATCGCGTGCGCAGGGAGGTGGACATTCCGGTGGCGACGAGCTGGAATCTGGGCATCCCGCAGAACGCCGACCGCTACATCCGCGAAGAGCTGATCGATCTGGTGTTTCTCGGCCGGCCGGCGCTGTCGAACCCGCATTGGCCGATCTGGGCCGCCCGTGAACTCGGCCACCCGTCGCCGTTCGCGCTGGTCCAGCAGGACTGGCGTTGGTGGCTGGAGAATTTCCGCGGCCACGCGCCGAGCATCGGGTGGCCGGAGGTGCCGGCCCGCGCCGACATGCCGACATCGTTGGCGGCGGAGTAGCGCAGCCGCGCTTGTCCGGGCGCGAAGCGGCATCTTGTGCCGCTTCGCGGAACCGGGAGCGCACTGAATCCTGGGGACGCCGACGATATCAGTCGTGCGTGTGCTCCGGCAGGGTTAGTCCAAAAGTCTTCACCAGATCCTCGACCTGTGCCGGCGTGAGATAGCGCGGGTTCAAACCGCGCAGCAGCAGATAGAGCTTGGCGGTTTCCTCCAGCTCTTCGATGGCGAACACCGCGGCCTCCAGCGACTCGCCGGCGACGACCGGGCCGTGATTGGCGAGCAGCACGGACGAATACTTGCCGGCAAGGCCGCGAATGGCGTCGGCGACGGCGGGGTCGCCGGGGCGGTAATACGGCACGAGGGCGGTCGCTCCGCATTTCATGACGTAGTATGCGGTGAGCGGCGGCAGCGCCGCGCGCGGATCGATCTCCGGCAGCATCGACAGCGCCACGGCGTGGGTCGAGTGCAGATGCACGACGGCGCGCGAGGGTCCGCGCGTCTCGTACAGCGCATTGTGCAGCGGCACCTCCTTGGTCGGGGGATCGCCGGTCAGCAGCCGCCCCGACGCGTCGAGCCGCGACAACCGCGCCGGATCGAGCGAGCCGAGCGACGCGTTGGTCGGTGTCACCAGGAAGCCGCCGTCGTCACAGCGCAGGCTGATATTGCCGGACGAGCCCGGCGTGAGCCCGCGCTCAAACAGCGAGCGGCCGAGCCGGCAGATCTCCTCGCGCTGCTTTGTTTCGCCCATGATAGCCCTCCAGACGGCGTTGTCCCATGCGGCGCGGGCGGCCGCAAACCGGATTTTGGCAACCGGTGGGCGTCGTGTTAGGCATGGCGCAGCGCACGCCACGATGCGCGACAGGAAGGGATCGCCGGATGGCCGGGCCTGTTTCGGAAAAGCCTCAAATTGCCGTCATCGGGCTCGGCTCGATGGGATACGGGATGGCCACATCGTTACGGCGGGCCGGTTTCGACGTCGCCGGCTGCGATGTGTCGGCCGATGCGGTTGCGCGTTTCGTTGCCGATGGCGGCCGCGGCGCCGCGACGCCGTCGCAAGCAGCGACCGGCGCAGATATTGTGGTAAGCGTCGTCGTCAACGCGGCGCAGACCGAGGCGATCTTGTTCGGCCCGGACGGCGTCGCCGAAATAATGCCGAAGGGGGCGGTGTTCGTCTCCTCGGCGACCATGGATCCCGATGTGGCGCGGCGGCTCGCGGCAAGGCTCGAAGCCAGTGGCCGGCATTATCTCGACGCGCCGATCTCCGGCGGGGCGCAGCGCGCGGCGCAGGGCGAACTCACCATCCTGGCCTCCGGCAGCCCCGCCGCCTTCGGCAAGGCGCGACCCGCGCTGGATGCGATGGCGGCGAAGATCTACGAGCTCGGCGACGCCGCAGGGCAGGGCGCTGCCTTCAAGATGATCAACCAGCTGCTTGCTGGCGTGCATATCGCCGCGGCCTCCGAGGCGATCGCGTTCGCAGCGAAGCAGGGCCTCGATATCCGCAAGGTGTACGAGGTGATCACCGCCTCGGCCGGCAATTCCTGGATGTTCGAGAACCGGATTCCGCACGTGCTCGACGGCGACTACGCGCCCCGCAGCGCGGTCGACATCTTCGTCAAGGATCTCGGCATCATCCAGGACATGGCGCGCACCGCGAAGTTTCCGGTACCGGTCGCCGCCGCTGCGCTGCAGATGTTCCTGATGACGTCCGCGTCGGGGATGGGGCGCGACGACGATGCCTCGGTCGCACGAATGTATGCCCGCGTGACCGGCACGACGCTCCCCGGCGACACACTCTAAGCCATCAACAGGTCGAACGATGCCACGCTTTGCCGCCAATCTGACGCTGATGTTCACCGAGCATGCCTTTCTGGATCGTTTCGACGCGGCGGCCGCGGCCGGCTTCGAGGCGGTGGAATTTCTTTTCCCTTACGATCATCCGCCGGAAGCGATCGCCGAGCGGCTCGAGCGCAACGGCCTGAAACAGGCGCTGTTCAACCTGCCGCCGGGCAACTGGGACGCCGGCGAGAAGGGCTTCGCGGCGCTGCCGGATCGCTTTGCGGATGTTCGCAACAGCCTGCACAAGGCGTTGCCCTACGCCCAGGCGACGCAGGTCCGTCGCCTGCATCTGATGGCGGGCATTGCCGATCGCCGCGATCCAAAGAACGTCGATGCATTCCGCAAGTCGGTGGAATGGGCTGCCAATTTCCTCGGGGATCACGGCATCGACGTGGTGATCGAGCCGATCAACGGCCGCGACGTGCCGGGCTATTTCCTCAACGACTTCGGGTTCGCGCACGATCTGGTGCGCGAACTCGGCATTCCCAATGTCGGGCTGCAGTTCGATATCTATCACTGCCAGATCCTGCACGGCGACGTCACCATGCGGCTGCGCGAGATGCTGCCGACCATCGGGCACATCCAGATCGCCAGCGTGCCGTCGCGCAACGAGCCCGACGGCGAGGAACTGAACTATCCGTTCCTGTTCGATGAACTCGACCGGCTCGGCTACGACAACCACGTCGGCTGCGAATATCGTCCGCGCGGCAATACGGTCGACGGGCTCGGCTGGTTCAAGCCCTACGCGAAGGCCAGGTCATGAGCCTGGCGCTGGGCTGCATCGCCGACGACTACACCGGCGCGTCCGATCTCGCCAATACGCTGACGCGTCAGGGGCTGCGCACGGTGCAGACCATCGGCGTGCCGCCGGAGGATCTGGCGCTGCCGGGCGTCGACGCCGTGGTGGTGTCGCTGAAGAGCCGCTCGATCGCTGCGGCGGATGCGGTCGCGCGCTCGCGCGCCGCCGACGTCTGGCTGCGCCAGCGCGGCGCGCGCCACGTAATGTTCAAGATCTGCTCGACCTTCGATTCGACCGACGACGGCAATATCGGCCCGGTGATGGATGCGCTGCGCGCCGATGCCGACGAGGACATCGTGCTGGTAACGCCGGCGTTTCCGGAGACCGGCCGAACGGTGTACCAGGGCAATCTGTTCGTCGGCGCCGTGCCCCTTAACGAAAGCCCGTTGAAGGATCACCCGCTCAATCCGATGCGCGATTCGAATCTGGTGCGGGTGCTGGCGCGGCAGAGCACGACCGAGATCGGCCTGGTCTCCCTTGCAACGGTAGCGCAAGGCGTCGACGCCGTGCAGGCGCGGTTGGAGCAACTGGTCGGCGACGGAACCGGCGCCGCGATCGCCGACGCGGTGTTCGAGCGCGATCTCGAAACGCTCGGGCAGGTCGCGCTGGAGCATCGCTTATCGGTCGGCGCGTCGGGCCTCGGTCTTGGACTTGCGCGCGCGCTGGTGAGGTCCGGGCTGATCAAGCCGCAGGCCGGCGCGGATGCGGGGCAGGCGGTCGGCGGCGCGGCGGCGTGCCTCGCCGGCAGCTGCTCGCAGGCGACGCTGGCGCAGATCGCCCGGGCAGGTGAGATCATGCCGGTGCTGCGGCTTGATCCCGAACGCATCATTGTCGGTGGCGAGACGCAGCGCGCGGTCGACTGGGCCACCGCCCGCTTGACCGACGGCCCCGTGCTGATCGCCTCGAGCGCGACGCCGGATCAGGTCGCCGCCGTGCAGGCGAAGCACGGCCGCGACGCTGCGGGCCACGCCATCGAACAGGCGATGGCCGACATCGCCGAAGTGCTGGTCCGCGCCGGCGTGCGCCGGCTGGTGATCGCCGGCGGCGAGACCTCCGGCGCGGTGGTCGATCGGCTCGGCATTCCGGGCTTCCTGGTCGGCCCCGAAATCGCCGCCGGCGTCCCGGTGCTGCGCGCCGTCGGTGCGGCGCAGGGCGACATGCTGCTGGCGCTGAAATCAGGCAATTTCGGCGGTCCGGGGTTTTTCGAGGATGCGCTCAAGCTGATGCCATAACGGTCGTCATTCCGGGGCGCGAGCACAGCAAGCGAACCCGGAATCCATACCCCTTGGCGGAGCTGTGATCGGCGGCTTTGCCCAACCCGCGGTCGCTGCGGCGTATGGATTCCGGGCCCGCGCAAGAGCGCGTCCCGGAATGACGAACGCGCTGTCAGGTGGGCCCAATCGACACGCGACTGCGTCAGCCCAACATCTGCGTATCACCGCAAATCGAGATGGCCTGGCCGGAGATTGTTTTGCCCCGTGGGCTGCACATCAGCAGGATCTGGTCCGCCAGTTGTTCGGGTGTCACGTAATCCTTGATCGACGTATAGGAAAACGCCGTTGCTTCCATCTCGGCAAACGAGATGCCGCGCTGCTGCGCCTTGGCTTCCAGCACGCGGCGCTGGCGGTCGCCGGCGACCAGGCCGGGAAGGATGGCGTTAACGCGGATGTTGTCGGGGCCGAGTTCGATCGACAGCGATTTGGTGAAGCCGATCACGCCCCATTTTGCGGCAGCATAGGGCGTGCGCAGCGCGAAACCGACGCGGCCGGCAGCTGACGAAAGATTGACGATCGAGGCGTTCTTGCTCTGACGCAGCAGCGGCACCGCGAGACGGGCGCAGTTGAACTGGCCGGTGAGGCAAATCGCCAGCGTGCGGTCCCAGTCCTCGGGATGCAACTCCTCGACCTTCGCGGTCGGACCGGCGATGCCGGCATTGTTGACCAGCACGTCGAGCCCGCCGAGTTTTGCCGCCGCCTCCTCGAACAGTTTTGCGACCGACGCGCGGTCGGAGACGTCGCAGCGGGTCTGGGTGATTGCGGGATCGCTTGCGGCCAGCGCTTTCAGCGCGCCGTCATCGACGTCGCAGGTGTGCACCTTGGCGCCTTCCGCGACGAAGGCCCGCGCAATCGCAAGCCCGATGCCGTTGGCGCCGGCCGTCACCAGCACGCGCAGTCCCTTGATGTCGAGATCCATGATAGCTCCGCTGTTGGTCCGTCAGGCGGCGAGGCCGCCGCGCGACAGGATGAAATCCGATGCGCCGGTGATGTCCGCTGCGATCGCGGCCTGCGCGGCGACGCCGTCGCCGGCCTCGATGGCGCGGCGTGCGTCGGCGTGAAATTTCACCGCGCCGCCCTGTGCCAGCCGCTCCGGATTGGCGCGCAGGTCGAGGTTCAGCACCGGTCCGGCCTTCAGCCACAGCGCGCGGATGATCTCCACCAGGATTGGCGACTGCGCCGCCTGGTAGACAGCGAAATGAAAGTCCTTGTTGAACTCGACCGCGCGCGCGAGGTCCGGCCGGGCCGATTTGCTTTCGGCGCGCATCGCCTGTTCGGACGCTGCGATCGCGGCAAGATCGGTCGAGTCACGATGCGTTGCCGCCTGCGCCGCGGCATGGCCCTCGATCGCCACCCGCACCCGGGTGAGGTCGCGAAACTGCGCTACCGACATCAGCGGCACCCGCACGGCGCGGTTCGGCGTGACTTCGAGCGCCTTGTCGGCCACCAGACGGGACACCGCCTCGCGCACCGGCATCATCGACACGCCGAGCAGGTCGGCGGTGGCGCGCAGCGACAGCTTGTCGCCCGGCGCAAGCCGCCCGGAGACCAGGAGCTCGGCAAGCTGCGCATAAGCACGGTCGCCGAGCGTCTGGCGATCCAGCGGCTCCGTGACGCGCAGCGCAACATGCGGATTCACAGCGGCTCCGTTTCGACGCGGGCATCAAGGGACTCGACAAAGCCCGCGGCATTTGCGAGTCTTAACTGTGATCACAGATCGCGGCAAGCCACAGAGCGCGACCAAGCGCCGGGCGGGCCACCAGAAAACAGCCGCGAATGCGGCGGGGACCAGGGAGAAAACGCTGATGTCGCAGAACAACAATGTTACGCGCCGCACGCTGCTGAAATCCGCAGGCGGCATCGCGCTGGTATCGGGGCTTGCATCGCCCTCGATCCTGCGCGCGCAGAGCTCGGACGTCATCCGCATCGGGCATCTGACGCCGCGTACCGGCTTTCTCGGGCCGCTTGGCGAATATGCGGTGATGGCCGCCGAACTTGCAGTCGAGGAAATCAATGCAAGCGGCGGCATGATGGGCCGCAAGGTCGAACTGTTGAAGGAAGACTCGGTCAATCCGCAGACCGCCTCCACCAAGGCGGAACGCATGATCGAGCGCGACAAGGTGATGTGCATCATCGGCGAGATTTCGTCGGCGTCGTGTCTGACGATCGCGCAGGTCGCGTCGCGCAACAAGACGCTGTTCATCAACACCGGAGGCAACTCCGACGCGCTGCGCGGCAAAGACTGCCAGCGCTACATGTTCCACGTTGAGTCGCAGAACTCGATGTATGTGAAATCGGTCGGTCGCTCGTTCCTCCGCGACGGCCTCGTCAAGGGCAAGAAGTGGTATTCGTTGACGGCGGATTACGCCTTCGGCCACGATCTGCTGAAGGTGTCGAAGCGGTTCATGGAGGCCAATGGCGGCAACTTCGCCGCGGACGATCTGGTGCCGACCGACGCCACCGACTTCTCGGCCTACCTCCTGAAAATCCGCGACGCCAAGCCCGATCTCGTCGTCATCAACCTCGCCGGCAACCAGATCACCAACTTCCTCAAGCAGTATGCCGAGTTTGGCCTGACCTTCCCGGTCGGCGGCTTTGGCTTCGACACGGCGCTGGCCTGGGCGGCCGGGAAGGGCAATTTCGTCGGCACCTGGCCGGTGGTCTGGCATCATCTGATCGACACGCCCGGCAGCAAGGCGTTCGTCGCCGGGTTCATGAAGAAGTACAACAAGCCGCCGGACAACCAGGCCTGGGGTGACTACGTCGCGGTGAAGATCGTGGCGAAGACCGTGAACGATCTGAAGACCACCGAGTCGCCGAAGATCATCGCGCATTTCGAATCCGGCGCGAAATTCGACGTGCTGAAAACCCGCGAGGGCTATTTCCGCGGCAGCGATCACCAGCTGATGCACGAGATGTACGCCGTCACCGCACTGCCGGCGGACAAGGTCAAGAACCAGTGGGACATCTTCACCTCGAGCCCGCCGGTGCCCGGCCCCGGCGAGGACCTCGAAGTGATCGCCGCGACGAAGGAAGAGAACAGCTGCAGCTTCCCGAGCTGAAACTCTAGCGCCGTCATTCCGGGCTCGCTCTTGCAAGCGAGTCCGGAATCCATGACCAGCGCCGGGAGTACGGATTCCGGGCCTGCGTCCCAAACGGGGCGCATCCCGGAATGGTATCGGATCACTTCGAGCGCCTAACGGAACACGCCATGTCGTCCATCCTGCTGGCGCAGCAAATTCTCAACGGCCTGCTTGACGGGGTTTACTACCTCCTGATCGCGCTCGGTCTTTCGCTGATCTTTTCGCTCGGCGGCATCGTCAACCTGGCGCATGGCGCGTTCTATGCGATCGGCGCTTATCTCACGCTGGTGGTGTCGCCCTATATCGGTTTCGGCGGCGCCTTCGTGGTGGCGCCCGTGGCGGTGGCGCTGCTCGGCGTGGTAATCGAGCGCACGCTGTTCAGGCGGTTCTATCGCTCCGATCCCATCCTGTCGCTGCTCCTGACCTTCGGCCTTGCGATGGTCGCAGAGCAGGGGCTGCGGATGATCTTCGGGGCGCCGCCATTGTCCTATTCGATCCCGCCGGAGTTGCGCGGGCAGGTGGCGATCGGCAGCTTCATCTATTCGTTCTACCGCGTCGTGCTGCTCGGCGTGGCGACCGCCTGCGTGATCGGGCTGTGGTTCCTGCTGCAGAAGACGTCGTTCGGCCGCGTGGTGCGCGCCGGCGTGCAGAACCCCGACATGGTCGGCGCGCTCGGCATTTCGCTGCAGCCTTACATGTCGGTGGTCGCCGGGCTGGGCATCGGCCTCGCCGGTCTGGCCGGCGTGCTGCTAGCGCCGATCTATTCGATCCATCCGGCAATGGGGCAGGACATCATCACGCCGGCCTTCGTCGTGGTGGTGATCGGCGGGCTCGGTTCGTTCTGGGGCGTGGTACTTGCCGCGTTGCTGGTCGGCCTGGTCAAGGGCGTGATGGTCGGCATCGGCTATTCGGCTGCGTCGACCGCCGCGATCTATCTGCTGATGCTTCTGGTGCTGCTGTTCCGGCCGCGTGGCCTGTTCGGCGAACGCATCACCCGGTTCGAGTGACGCCGATGTGGAAACGCCTGCCGATTCCGCTATTGGTCGCCGCTGTCGGGCTGCTGATTCTGCCGCCGGTGCTGCTGGCGCTCGGGCTCACCGTCACCTCGGCCACCGAGGTGGTGGTGTTCGCGATCGCCTGCATGGCGCTGAACATCCTGGTCGGGCACACCGGCTTGGTGTCGTTCGGCCACGGTGCGTGGTTCGGGCTGGCCGCCTATGCCGCGGCGCTGATCCAGCGCGATCTGATGCCGAACTCGCTGCTCGGCCCGATGCTGCTCAGCCTCGTCGTCGTCGCGGTGACCGCAACCGCCTTCGGCTTTCTGATCCTGCGCCGGCGCGGGGTGTATTTCTCGCTGCTGACCCTGGCGCTGGCGGCGATGCTGTACAGCGTCGCGTTTCGCTGGACCGACGTGACCGGCGGCGAGAACGGCATCGGCGGCATCACCCGGCCGCCGCTGCTCGGCTTCAACCTCGAAGCCAATGACACCTATTACTGGTTCATCGCGCTGATCGCCTTCGTCGTGCTGGTGCTGCTGTGGAAATTTCATCGCTCCGCGGTCGGCGCGGTGCTGGTCGCGGTGCGCGAGAACGAGCAGCGCGCGCGCTTCCTCGGCTATCCGACCAACCGCTACAAGCTGCTGGCCTTCGTGCTGTCCGCCACCATTACCGGGCTTGCCGGCATCCTGCTGCTTTACAAAAATCGCATGACATCGGCCGATCCGATCTCGGTGGCGTTCTCCGGCGAATTGCTGGCGATGGTGGTGATCGGCGGAATGCGCAGCTTCCTCGGGCCGGCGCTGGGCGCGCTGTTCTTCATCCTGTTCCGCGAATTCCTCGGCATCTACACCGAGAACTGGCTGTTCTGGTTCGGCCTGGTGTTCGTCAGTTTCGTGATCTTCTCGCCGACCGGATTGATCGGCATGGGCGAGCGGCTGCTGGCACCGTTCCGCAAGAAGGTCGTCGAGGATGCCGCGATGTCGGCGCGCAGGATCGAGGCGCTGCCGCTGCCGGACTTCCTGCGGCCAAAGGCAACCATCGACGGCGCGGTGCTGTCGGCGCAGCACATCGTCAAGAGCTTCGGCGGCATCAAGGCGGTACAGGGCATCGACATTGCGATCGCCGACAGAACTCTGCATGCGCTGATCGGCCCCAACGGCGCCGGCAAGACCACCGCCTTCAACATGCTGTCGGGCATGTTTCCGCCCGACCAGGGCTCGGTGTCGCTGATGGGCCAGCCGATCGCCGGCCATACGCCGGAAGACATCGCCAGCGCCGGCATCGGCCGCTCGTTCCAGATCACCAACCTGTTTCCGGCGCTCAGCGTGGGCGAGAACATCCGCCTTGCGGTGCAGGCGCGGCATCCGCGCCGGTTCGATCCGATCGGCAACGCGCTGTCGATCGAGGCGGTCAATGTCGAGACCGACGCGATCATCCGCTATCTCGGCCTCGCCGGCATCGAGAAGGCGGAGGCCGGCATGCTGTCCTATGGCGGGCAGCGGCTGCTCGACATGGGAGTAGCCCTCGCCACCGCGCCACGCGTGCTGCTGCTCGACGAGCCGCTGGCCGGGCTCGCCGCCGCCGAGCGCGAGCGGATCGGCGCGATCATCAAGCGGATCTCGGCCGACCTGCCGGTGCTGCTGGTCGAGCACGACATCGACCGCGTGTTCCAGCTCGCCGACCACGTCACAGTGATGAACGAGGGTCGCGTATTGCTCGACGGCACCGTCGAGGAGGCACGCGCCAGCCCGCGGGTGCAGGAGGTCTATATCGGCTCCGGCGCCAGCCATCTCGCCGCGCAACCGCGCGAGACCGCCGCCGGCCGCAACGCGCTGCTGACCGTGAGCCACGTCAACACCTTCTACGGCAAGAGCCACATCCTCAACGACGTCAGTTTCACGCTGCACGACAACGAGATCATCGCATTGCTCGGGCGCAACGGCGCCGGCAAGTCGACCTTGCTGAAATCGCTGATCGGCATCGCACCGGCATCGAGCGGCTCGATCGAGCTCGCCGGCCATGAACTGACAGGTCTGTCGTCCGCCGAGATCGCACGGCTCGGCATCGGCTACGTTCCGCAGGGCCGTGCACTGTTCGCCGGCATGAGCGTCGAGCAGAACCTCGAACTCGGTGGCTTGAAGCGGCAGACCGGGCACGGCGTGCACTGGACACGCGAGCGGATCTACGAATACTTCCCGCGGATTCGCGAGCGGCTCGACAGCCCGGCGGATTATCTGTCGGGCGGCGAGCAGCAGATGGTGGCGGTGGCGCGCGCGCTCTCCGGCGACGTCCGGGTCTTGCTGCTGGACGAACCGTTCGAGGGGCTGGCGCCGACCGTGGTGGAGCAATTGTTCGAGACCTTCGACCGGCTGCGCAAGGAGGTCGCCATCATCATCGTCGATCACAATCTCGACCTTGCGCTGGCGCTGTCGGACTCGACCGTCGCGCTCGAGCGCGGCCGGGTGATCCACGAGGGGCCGTCGGCCGCGCTGCGCGACAATCTTGAACTGCGCCGCAAGGTGCTCTGGCTGTGAGACTCTGCAATGAATGACACGCAACGCACCGTCGCCATCGTCGGCGTCGGACTGATCGGACGGGCATGGGCCGCGATCTTTGCCCGCGCCGGCTGGAACGTGCGCATCACCGATCCGCACGCGCCGACGCTGGCCGCCGCGCCTGCGCTGATCCGCGACGAACTGCACGCGCTGGCGCGCCACGGCCTCGCCGCCGACCCGGACGGCGCCGCGGCGCGGGTGTCGGTCGCCGCCTCGGTGGCCGATGCGGTGAAGGACGCGGACTTCGTGCAGGAGAACGGGCCGGAGGACGTGGCGCAGAAGATCGCGATTTTCGCCGAACTCGATCGCCTCGCGCGGCCGGATGCATTGCTGGCGTCGTCGACCTCGGCGATCGTCGCCTCGCGTTTTACGGAAGACCTGCCGGGCCGCGCGCGCTGCCTGATCGGCCATCCGGTCAACCCGCCGCATCTGATCCCGCTGGTCGAACTCTGCGGCGCGCCATGGACATCGCCAGACGCGATCGCAAGGGCGCGCAAGGTGTATGCGGAGATCGGCCAGGTGCCGGTGACGATCAACCGCGAGATCAACGGTTTCGTGCTGAACCGGCTGCAGGGCGCATTGCTGGCCGAAGCGTTTCGGCTGGTCGGCGAGGGCTACATCTCGGCAGAGGACCTCGACCATACGGTGAAGGACGGTCTCGGCCTGCGCTGGTCGTTCCTCGGCCCGTTCGAGACCATCGAGCTCAACGCGCCCGGCGGCATTCCGGATTACTGCGCGCGCTACACCGGCTTCTACAAGGAGCTGGCGGCCTCCGCCGCGGGGCCGGAGGTGTATCAGAGCCCGAATGTCGACCGTGTCATCGCCGCCTGGCCGCAGCAGCCGACGCCGGAGCGGATCGCGGACCTCACCATCCGCCGCAACGAACGTCTTGCCGCGCTGGCTGCGCACAAGAACGAACTCTCCTGATCGACCGAAGAAGCAAGAAAGAGCAACGACATGGCCCGTAAAGTTATCATCACCTGCGCCGTCACCGGCGCGATCCACACGCCGTCGATGTCGAAGGCGCTGCCGGTGACGCCGCAGGAAATCGCCGATGCCGCGGTCGACGCCGCCGAGGCCGGCGCCGCCATCGTGCATCTCCACGCGCGCAACCCGAAGACCGGCCAGCCCGACCAGAGCCCGGAGGCTTTCGCTCCGTTCCTCAAGATCATCAAGCAGCGCAGCAATGCGGTGATCAATCTCACCACCGGCGGCGCGCCGACCATGACGGTCGACGAGCGGGTGCGGCCGGCGGCCGTCTACAAGCCGGAAGTGGCGTCGCTCAACATGGGCTCGATGAATTTTGCGTTCTTCGGCATGCTCGGCCGCTTCAAGAGCTTCGAGCATGAGTGGGAGCGCAAGCATCTGGAGAACAAGGACATCGTGTTCCGCAATACTTTTGCGGACATCGAATATGTGCTGACCACGCTGTCCGGCAGCGGCACCCGCTTCGAGTTCGAGTGCTACGACACCGCGCATCTCTACAACCTGAAATACTTTCTCGACCAGGGACTGGTGAAGGCGCCGTTGTTCATCCAGACGGTGTTCGGCCTCCAGGGCGGCACCGGCGCGCATCCGGAAGACGTGCTGCACATGAAGCGCACCGCCGACCGGCTGTTCGGCGACAAATATGTCTGGTCGGTGCTGGGGGCAGGGCGCAACCAGCTGCCGATCGCCGCGATGGCGGCGGCGATGGGCGGCAACATCCGCGTCGGCCTCGAGGATTCGCTGTGGGCCGCGCCGGGCCGCATGGCGGCGTCGAATGCCGAGCAGGTGACGCTCGCGCGCAAGATCATCGAAGGGCTGGGGCTCGAGGTGGCGACGCCGGACGAAGCGCGCGAGATCCTCGACCTCAAGGGCGGCGACAAGCTGGAGGTGTAAGGGGCAGTCCCGGGCGCGTTGCGGCACGCGGTGCCGCTTCGCAGAACCGGGACCCCGGTTCTTTGCCAACCGTGAGCAACCGGGACCCCGGCTCAGCAGCGCACCACGCCGCAAGTGCGGCGCGCTGCGCTGCGTCCGGGGCACGCAAGATGGCGCCGTGCTAACCCCGCACCCGCCATCGCAGCAGGCCGTCTTCCGCCGTGCTGATCGTGCCGACGCTGCCGATCGGGCTGCGGTCCATGTCTTGCAGACGCGCCAGCGTCGCTGTGTCATCCGCCGGCACGCGCGCCAGCGCGCGGCTGCCTTCGGTGGTGCGCAGCATCATCACGCCGTGCTCCACCTCGCCGGCGCGGCCGTACAGCACCGTGAAGCTTTCGACCTTTCCGTCGCCTGACGCCTCGGTCACGAAGGGCGGGACCTCGCCGCGTGCGGCGTCGGCGACGCCCTGCACGCTGGTCTCCTGCGCCAGCGCGTGTTCCGGCATCGCGGCGGACAGCACCAGCGCGTGATGCTTGGTGACGAAGCCGCCCTGGCCGTACAGCAGCCCGAGCCGGTGGTCGCCGCGCAGCCGGCGCACCATCGCGCAGGCGGCATGCGTCATGTAGGTGTTGAGCGGCGCGCCGAAAAAGGTGAGGCCGCCGGTGACGGTCGGCTGCACATCGGCGCCGAGCCGCAAGGTTCGCCGCGCCATCTTCGGCACACAGGGAAAGCAGCTGTACAATTCGATGGCATCGAACCGGCTCGCGTCACCGCCGGCGAGATCGCGGGCGACGCCGAGAACGGCGTTCTGCGCGTGGCTCTCGACGAACTGGTCGCGGGTCAGGTAGTCGCGGGGCTCCTCGGCCGAGGCGCCGCCGACGAAATACACCAGCCGGTCCTCGGCGATTCCGGCGGCCCGCGCTTTCGCAAGGCTGGTCACCAGCAGTGCCGCACCCTGATTGACGTTGGGATTGGCGACCATCAGCTTGGTATAGGGCCATGCGATCAGCCGGTTGTCGGCTGATGGCGTGGCGATTTCATCAGCGGAATAGGGCCGCTTGATCCAAGCCGTCGGATTGCCCGAGGCGACCTCCGAATAGCGCGCCCACAATTCGGCGGACTCCGCCAGCGCCTGCCGCGGCGTCTGGCCCCAATGCGCCGCAGTGGCGGCCTCGTAGAACGGATAGACCGTGATCGGCCTGGCGACTCCCAGCGCGGTCGCGACCGGCTTCTGAAACGCCGCGCCGCGCTTCGGCTCGGGCGCGTCATGCGCAAACGGTGTCCATGGCAGGTCGATGCCGGCGCGCTGTGCCTTGGTGGCGGTGGACTGCGCCTCCGCGCCGCACACCGCCGCGACCCGGCTTTCGCCGCGGGCGATGCGCTGCGCGGCCTCGTGCAGGAAGCGGATCGGGCTTTCGCCGCCGACCGGGCCGTAATGCGCATGCGCAGGCGTAATGCTGAGCCTGGCACTGAGTTCTGCTGCGGGATCGCGGTAGCGCCAGCTGAGGAAGTTGACGATGTCGAGCGAGTCGATCTCCGCCAGCAGCGACGGCGCGCTGTCGGCGCCGGCGCGCCGCAGCGCGGCTTCAAGCAGCGCCAGCGGCTCCAGCCCCTGCGCGGTCTCGGCGGGATGATCGGCGATTTCGCCGATCCCGACGATGACGGGGACGCGCTCCGGGGACTGCTCGATCGCCATTGTTGTTCTTTCTTTTGACCGTACCACGCTAGCGCAGCCTTGGCGGCGCTGCCAAGCGCGCATCCAGGCATTCCGCCCGGCAAAATATCCGCCGGCGCGGCGGCTGCTTTGCGCTTGCGCTTTGCACGCACCGGGAGAATGCTGGGCGCAACAAAGCAAGATGTTCGGGAGTGACGCAATGGCCGCCCTGCAGCCGCAGCCCAGCACGAATCCGCCGCAGGCGACGCAGCTCGATGTGGTCGTCGTCGGCGCCGGTTTTGCCGGCATGTACATGCTTTACAGGCTGCGCCAGCAGGGCTTCTCGGTACGCGTGTTCGAGCAGGGCAGCGATGTCGGCGGCACCTGGTACTGGAACCGCTATCCCGGCGCGCGCTGCGACGTCGAGAGCATGCAGTATTCCTACTCGTTCTCCGACGAGCTGCAGCAGCAATGGGACTGGAGCGAGCGCTACGCGCCGCAGCCGGAAATCCTGGCCTATGCCGGTCACGTCGCCGATCGTTTCGATCTGCGCCGCGACATTCAGTTCGACACGCGCATCGAACAGGCCGTGTTCGATGAGACGAGCGATCGCTGGACGGTGACCACCTCGACGGGCGAGGCGGTCATCGCGCAGTTCGTCGTGCTGGCGACCGGCTGCCTGTCGAATGCCAAGATGCCGGACATCGCCGGGCTCGAGACGTTTTCGGGCGGCGTCTATCACACCGGGCACTGGCCGCACGAGCCGGTCGATTTCTCCGGCAAGCGGGTCGGCGTGATCGGCACCGGCTCGTCGGCGATCCAGTCGATTCCGGTGATCGCCGAGGCGGCCAGACACCTCACGGTGTTCCAGCGTACCGCAAATTTCTCGGTGCCGGCGCGCAACGCGGCGCTGACGCACGAAGAGCGGCAGGCGTTCCGCACCGACTATCCGGAGATCCGCCGCAAGGCGCGCGAGGAGATGCGCAACGGCATCGTGCAGCCGCTGCCGGACCGCGGCGCGCTCGACGACCCAGAGGAAGTACGACGCGCCAACTACCAGGCGCGCTGGACCAGGGGCGGGCTGACCTTCATGGGGGTCTACAACAATCTGGCGCTGGACAAATCCGCCAACGATACTGCGGCGGATTTCGTCCGCGAGAAGATCGCGGAGATTGTCAAGGATCCCGAGGTCGCACGGCTGCTGCAGCCGGACAATCACCCGGTCGGCTCGAAGCGGATCTGCGTCGACACCGACTACTACGCCACCTTCAACCGGCCCAACGTATCGCTGGTCGATCTGCGCGCCGACCCGATTGCCGAAATTGTGCCGCACGGCCTGCGCACCGCGAGCCGGACGTTCGAACTGGACGCGCTTGTCTTTGCCACCGGCTTCGATGCGATGACCGGTTCGGTGGCGAAGATCGACATTCGCGGCCACGGCGGGCTGAGCCTGAACGCGAAGTGGGCTGAGGGACCGCGGACCTATCTCGGCCTGATGAGCGCCGGCTTTCCGAATCTCTTCATCATCACCGGGCCCGGAAGCCCGTCGGTGCTGAGCAACATGATCGTGTCGATCGAGCAGCATGTCGACTGGATCGCCGACTGTCTCGACCACATGCGGGCGCGCGGCGTGGCGCGCATCGAGGCGACGGCGCAGGCCGAGGACGACTGGGTCGCGCACGTCAACGAGGTCGCGCAGGGCACGCTCTATCCGCAGGCGAATTCCTGGTACATGGGCGCCAACATCCCGGGCAAGCCGCAGATCTTCATGCCCTATATCGGCGGCGTCGGTGCCTATCGGCAGATCTGCAACGCGGTTGCCGCCGATGGCTATCGCGGTTTCGCGATGACGGCGCCCGCGCAGCCGCGCCGTGCAGCGGCGGTGTAAATCTCCGATAGGTACAAAGCCGTGCGTCATCGGCAGCGCGCTCCCTCTCCCCGCCGGGGAGAGGGACGGGGTGAGGGGCACCGGCTGATCGATAGGCTCGCACCCCCTCACCGCCCGGCTTCGCTGCGCTACGCCGGGCGACCTCTCCCCGGCGGGGAGAGGTGAAGAGGCTGCTCCCGCAGGTACCAGACTTCGTATTGTCTTCGCCCGCCGATCGCGTCACACTTGGCGTCAACAAAAAAGACGACGGGGGAGACATGTCCGAAGGTGAATTGCCGGCGACGCTGGCCGACGTGGTGCGGGCTCACGCGCGCACGCGCGGCGGTTCGATCGCACTCGACTTCGAAGGTCGCCAGACCAGCTTCGCCGTTCTCGATGCGCGCAGCAGCCAGGTGGCCAACGCGCTGATCGCGCTCGGGGTGAAGCCGGGCGAGCGGATCGCCTATCTCGGCAAGAACAGCGACGTGTTCTTCGAACTGCTGTTCGGTGCGATGAAGGCCGGCGTGGTGCTGACGCCGATCAACTGGCGGCTGGCGGGGCCGGAGATCGCCTTCATCATCGAGGACTGCCGTGCGGCCGCGCTGTTCGTCGGTCCGGAGTTCGTCGCGCAGGTCCGCGATCTGCGGCCGCAACTGCCAAGCGTGCGGCATTTCATTACGACGGAGGGCAGGGCGCCGGATTGGCCGGACTATGTCGCGTGGCGCGATGCGCAATCGGGCGACGATCCGATGCTCCCGGTGGCGAGCGGCGATGTCGCGATGCAGCTCTATACGTCCGGCACCACGGGGAAACCGAAGGGCGCCATGCTCAGTCACGCCAACTTCCTGTTCCTGGTGCGCGCCGGCGGCGGCGAGGCGCCGGAGTGGAACACCTGGACCGGCGACGACGTCACGCTGGTGGCGATGCCGGTGTTTCACATCGCCGGCGCCGGCTTCGGCGTGTTCGGGGTCTATCATGGCGCCCACACGGTGATCGCCCGCGAGTTCGATCCAAGCAAGGTGCTGGACGATTTCGAACGGTTCGGCATCACCAAGCTGTTTCTGGTGCCCGCCGCGATGCAGTTCGTCGTTCGGCAGCCGCGGGCGCCCGAGATCGATTTCTCGCGGCTGAAATTCCTGATGTACGGCGCCTCGCCGATCCCGGCGGCATTGCTGAAGGAATGCATCGAGGTGTTCAAATGCGGCTTCGTGCAGATGTACGGCATGACCGAGACCACCGGCACCATCGTCGCGCTGCCGCCCGAAGACCACATCGCCGGATCCGAGCGGATGCGCTCTGCCGGCAAGGCGCTGCCGGGCGTTGATCTGGCGATTCTCGACGAGGCGGGCAACAGGCTGCCGGCGGGGGAGGTCGGCGAGATCGCGATCCGCTCCGGCGCCAACATGATGGGCTACTGGAATCAGCCGGAAGCGACAGCGCGGACTATCAGCGCCGACAACTGGCTGCGCACCGGCGACGCAGGCTACCTCGACGCCGACGGCTATCTCTACATCCAGGACCGCATCAAGGACATGATCATCTCCGGCGGCGAAAACATCTACCCGGCCGAGGTGGAGAGCGCGATCTGCGACCACCCCGACGTCGCAGAGGCCGCGGTGGTCGGCGTGCCGGACGAGCAATGGGGCGAGTCCGTCAAGGCCATGGTGGTGCTGAAGCCGGGGCGGGAGGTGAGCGCGGCCGACATCATCAGCTTCACGAAGCAGCGCATCGCAAGCTTCAAGACGCCGCGCTCGATCGATTTCATCACGGCATTGCCGCGCAATCCGTCCGGCAAGATCCTGCGCCGGACGCTGCGCGATCCCTACTGGGTCGGCAAGGACCGGCAGGTCAACTAATCGTCCTCAGGATCCCGCGATCCGGCGGCAATGCGCCCACGCCGCGGCGACCAGGTTCTCGCTCGCCTCCGGCGTGCGGAAGGCCGAATGCGCCGACAGCGTGACGTTGTCGATTTTCGTGAGCGGGTGATCGGCCGGCAGCGGCTCGATGTCGAACACGTCGAGCCCGGCGTGGCGCAGATGGCCGGAGCGCAGCGCGTCGATCATCGCCGCTTCGTCGACCAGCGCGCCGCGCGCGGTGTTGACCAGAATGGCGCCGGCGCGCATCTGGGCGATGCGCTCGCGCGAAAGAAAGCCGCGGGTCTCGTCGGTCAGCAGCAGATGCAGCGAAACCACGTGGCTCTCGGTGAGCAGCGTATCAATGTCGACGAATTCGATGCCGGGAATCTGCTTGGGCGTCCTGTTCCAGGCCAGCACGCGCATGCCGCCGCCGAGCGCGATCCGTGCGGTCTCGGCGCCGATGCCGCCGAAGCCGATCAGCCCCAGCGTCTTGCCGGTCAATTCCATCGCATCTTCGCGAATCCAGCGGCCGGCGCGCATCTCGCGATCCATCAGCGCGAGATTGCGCGCCGCCGCCCACATCAGCGCGATCGCGCATTCCGCCACCGCGGTGTCGCCATAGCCGCGGATCAGATGCACCTCGATGCCGAGTTCGGCGAGCTCTTCGGGATTCATGTAGCTGCGCGCGCCGGTGCCCATGAACACCACGTGCTTCAGCCCGGTGCATTGCCGGGCGATCGGCGTCGGCAGATAGGTGTGATCGATAATGGCGATCTCGGCGCCGGACAGCACCTCCGGCAGCTTCTCGGGCGCGACGTCGGGATCGCGGTGAATCGTCAGCGGCGGATCGCCGGCCTTGCCCTGCCGTTCGAAAATCACCGCCAGCGATTCATTGGCATCGACGAAGTTGACGCGCATTTTCTTTCTCCCCTTGTCGCTCGTCATTCCGGGATGCGCGTTTGCGCGCAGGCCCGGAATCCATACGCCGCAGTGGCGCGTTGTGGCACGTCCGTGCAGATTCTTCCAAGCCAGGGGCTATGGATTCCGGGCTCACTCGCAGCTTCGCTGCTCCTGCCCCGGAATGACCGGTTGTTACTTCGACGACACGCCGGCCAGCGACAGCACGGTGTGCAGCAGCACGTTGGCGCCAGCGGCGCAATCGGGCTGCGTCGCATCCTCGAGTTCGTTGTGGCTGATGCCGTCCTTGCAGGGCACGAAGATCATCGCAGCCGGCATCACCGTGTTGAGGTTGCAGGCATCGTGGCCGGCGCCCGAAGTGATGCGGCGATGCGTGTAGCCGAGCTCCTTCGTTGCCGTTTCGACCGCGTCCACCAGCGTCTTGTCGAAATGCGTCGGAGGCTTGCGCCACACCAGATCGAGCGCGACGTCGACTTTGCGGCGTGCGGCAATCTCTGCGGCGGCTGCGCGAAGCCCCTGATCGAGCTTGTCCATAATGTCAGCGTCGGCGCTGCGCATGTCGATGGTGAAGGCGATCTCGCCGGGGATGACGTTGCGCGACGGGCTCGCGATCACCGCCTCGCCGATGGTGGCGACCGCCTTGGGGCCGAGCGCGATGGCGTTGCGCTCCACAGCGAGCACGATCTCCGACAGCGTCGCCAGCGCATCGCGGCGCAGCAGCATCGGTGTAGTGCCGGCGTGAGATTCAAAGCCGGTGATCTTGCCGTCGTACCACAACACGCCCTGGCCGGAATCGACCACGCCGATTGTCTTCGATTCGGCCTCCAGCAGTGGGCCTTGTTCGATGTGCAATTCGACGAAGCTGGTGAATTTCTGCGTGCCGACTTTGGTATCGCCGCGATAGCCGATGCTATCGAGCGCGTCCGCGACGCTGATGCCCTCGGCGTCTTTGCGCGACAGGATGTCGTCGACGGTGAAGTCGCCCGCATAGGCGGCCGAGCCCATCATCGCCGGGGCGTAGCGCGAGCCTTCCTCGTTGGTCCAGTTGACGACGCAGAGCGGCAGTTCGGTCTCGATGCCGGCATCATTCAGCGTGCGGATCACTTCGAGGGCTGCGAGCGTGCCCAGAATGCCGTCGAACTTTCCGCCGGTCGGCTGCGTGTCGAGATGCGAGCCGAGGCCGACCGGTGGCTTGCTCATGTCGCTGCCCTTGCGCAGCGCGAACATGTTGCCGAGTGTGTCGACGTGTAGTTCGAGACCGGCCGACTCGCAGGCGCTGCGAAACCAGTCGCGTACCTGCTTGTCCTCGGGCCCGAGCGTGAGCCGTCGAACACCGCCTTTCAGGGTTGCGCCGAACTTCGCCGTGTCGTGGATGGTTTCCCACATCCGCGCGGAATTGATCTGCAAATTGCTGGGCTTAGCGGTCATGCCGTGGATTCCGTCCAGATGGTGACTAACCCGTGTCAATGCCGTGGTGCGGCGGCCGCGTCAACCGGCGGCGGCAGCGGCGAGGCGACACGGCCGGTTCGGATGTCATCATCGCTGGTGTCGTCGCCCGCGGCGATCCGGCCGGCGAGTTCGGCGACGCGTTCCACCGCAACCGTGTCGGGCGACGCCAGCCAGGTCGCGGAAAATGTCAGTGGCGAGATTTTCAGTTGTGTCGACAGCAGTTGGAGTCTGCCGTCGGCGATTTCGTTCTGCACGATGGCGGTCGGGATCACGGCGATGCCGAGGCCTTCGACCGCCATGTGGATGACAGTGGCGAGCGAGGCGCTGGCGTGGAGCCGGATCGCGGGCAAGTCGGGGCGATTAAACAGCGAGCGGACCGTCTCGTAGGGCTGGGTCTTGCGCGGGAAGGTGATGATCGGAAATTTCGCGAGATCGGCGATGGTGAGTTGCTGCGTGCCGAGGCCCAGCGCGGGACTTGCGAGAAATCCAATCTCGTAATCGCACAGCACGCGGTTGCGCATCGCCGAGCCGGACAGCGGGCCGAGCAGGAACGCGAGTTCGATTTCCTGTGCCTGCAGCCGCGCAGTGAGGTTCGGCGTGATGTCGATCTCGATCTCGAGCGACAGGTTGGGGTAGGCGAGGTTGACACTCTTGATCAGCCGCGGCAGCCAGGTGTGCACGATGGTTTCGGCAACGCCGAGCCGCAGCACGCCGCGGATCGCGGAGCGATCGCCCACCGCGGAGAGCATTTCCGACCGCAGCCCGATCAGCTTTTCGGCGTAGACCAGCACCTGCCGGCCGCTCGGTGTCGGGGCGATGGCGCCGCGGTCGCGCTGCACGAGGCGCACGCCGAGTTCGCGTTCGAGCTGCGAGATGCGCTGGGAGATCGCGGGCTGCGTGGTGTTGAGTTTCTGCGCGGCGCCACGAAAGCTGCCGAGCGTGATCACCCAGAGGAATGTCTCGAGACCCTTGAAGTCTGCCATCGCCCGCCTGCACCGACCGGACGATAAATCTGATTTATCGAACGCGATCAAAAAGGAAGATTAGACATTATGCTAGCGGCGCGTTTCACTATTGTCGAGATAATAGGCAGGGCAGACCGATGACCGTTTTTGCGGCAAAGCAACAATCCGTCGATTTGGGCGCGAGCTTGCCGAGCGCGGCGGCGCGTCTGGTCTATCGGGCCGGTTCTGCGGCTCAGACCGCGGGCGTCGCGCCGGGTTACGTGCAGGGCAATCTGGCCATCTTGCCGGAAAAACTGGCGTCGGCCTTCCATCGCTTCTGCCAGCTCAATCCGAAACCATGTCCGATCATCGGCATGTCGGAGGTGGGCAATCCCAAGATTCCGTCGCTGGGACTCGATCTCGATATCCGCACCGACGTGCCGCGCTATCGGGTGTGGCGCGACGGCGAACTGGTCGACGAGCCGACCGATATCATGACGTACTGGCGCGACGACCTGGTGGCGTTCGTGATCGGCTGTTCGTTTTCCTTCGAGGAGGCGCTGCTCGCCGAGGGGCTGCCGATCCGGCACATCGAGCAGAACACGCGGGTGCCGATGTATCGAACAAACATCGCCTGCGAATCCGCAGCGCCGTTCGCCGGGCCGCTGGTGGTGTCGATGCGGCCGTTCAAGCCCAAGGACGCGATCCGTGCGGTGCAGATCACCACGCGGTTTCCGTCGGTGCATGGCGCGCCGGTGCATATCGGATTGCCGGAGTCGATCGGCATCGCCGATCTCGGCAAGCCGGACTACGGCGACCCGGTCGCCATCAATGACGACGAAATACCGGTGTTCTGGGCCTGCGGTGTCACTCCGCAGGCGGTGATCGCTGCAGCGCGGCCGCCCTTCGCGATCACGCACTCACCCGGACTGATGCTTGTCACCGACCTGAAAAACAGAGACCTTGCCGTTCTTTAACGCGCAGACTGCCGCGCATTGAGGCTTTACCGTCCCGCACAATCGTTACAAACGATAGCAACTGGTAGCAAAGGATCACATCATGACCATCAATCGCCGAAACCTCGTACTTGGAGGCGCCGCCTCCGCCGCTCTCCTGCCGCTGATGTCGAACGTCGCCGCCGCGCAGGCCAAGGAAGTGGTGATCGGCGTGGTGTATCCGCTGTCGGGCGCGAGCGCGCAGATCGGCGTCGATGCGCAGCACGCCTTCGGCACCGCCGCCGACATCATCAACAATGCGATGGACCTCAAGCTGCCGCTGGCGAAGGACGCCGGCCTGCCGGGCCTCGGCGGCGCCAAGGTGCGGCTGGTGTTCGCCGACCATCAGGGCGATCCGCAGAAGGGCCGCGCCGAAGCCGAGCGGCTGATCACGCAGGAGAAGGTCAGCGCGCTGATCGGAAGCTACCAGAGCTCGGTCGCCGTCACCATCAGCCAGATCGCCGAGCGCTACCAGACGCCGTTCATCTCGGCCGACAATTCCTCGCCCAGCCTGCATCGCCGCGGCCTCAAATACTATTTCCGCGCCGCCGCGCATGACGAGATGTTCTCCACCGCGATGTTCGACTTCTTCGATGCGCTGCGCAAGAAGGGCCAGAAGATCGAGACGCTGGCGTTGTTCCACGAGGACACCATCTTCGGCACCGACTCCGCCAACGCGCAGCTCAAGCTCGCTGCGGACCGCGGCTACAAGATCGTCGCCGACATCAAGTATCGCGCCAACTCGCCGTCGCTCACCGCCGAGGTGCAGCAGCTCAAGGCCGCCGACGCCGACGTGCTGATGCCGTCGAGCTACACCACCGACGGCATCCTGCTGGTCAAGACCATGGCCGAGCTCGGCTACAAGCCGAAGAACATCATGGCGCAGAACGCCGGCTTCTCCGAGAAGGCGCTGTACGACGCCGTCGGCGACAAGCTGTCGGGCGTGATCTCGCGCGGCTCGTTCTCGCTCGACCTCGCCGCCAAGCGGCCCGAGGTCGGCAAGATCAACGAGATGTACAAGGCGAAGTCGGGCAAGGACTTCAACGATCTGACCTCGCGGCAGTTCATGGGCCTGATCGTGATGGCCGATGCCATCAACCGCGCCAAGTCGGTCGACGGCGAGAAGATCCGCGAAGCGCTGGTCGCCACCGACATGCCGGGCGACGTCACCATCATGCCGTGGAAGCGCGTCAAGTTCGACGAGATGGGCCAGAACAACGACGCCGATCCGGTGCTGCTGCAATATGTCGGCGGCAAGTTCGTCACCATCGCCCCGCCGCAGGCCGCGGTGGCGGAAGCCGTCTGGCCGATGAAGTAAGCGAGGCGCGCTATTCACCTCCCCCCGCGCGCGGGGAGAGGTCGCCGCGCACTCGCGCGGCGGGTGAGGGGGCGTCTCGCCGAAGCCGACCTCGCCGATGCGCCCCCTCACCCCGGCCCTCTCCCCGCACGCGGGGAGAGGGAGACGACGCGCATCGCTCATGTCGAACTCGCCTCCGGAGCAACCGCTTTGACCGCTGCAACGATCATCCAGTCACTCGCCAGCGGCCTTTTGATGGGGCTGCTGTATGGCCTGATCGCGGTCGGGCTGGCGCTGATCTTCGGGCTGATGGACGTCACCAACTTCGCCCATGGCGAATTCCTGATGCTGGCGATGTACCTCACCTTCTTCCTGTTCGTGTTCTTCGCCATCGACCCGCTGGTGGCGACGCCGCTGGTGGCGGCGGCGATGTTCCTGTTCGGCGCGGTGATCTATCTGATCGTGATACGCTTCGCGATGCGGGCGAAGACCAATATCGGCATGGTGCAGATCTTCGCCACCTTCGGCCTCGCCATTCTGATCCGCGGGCTGGCGCAGTTCTACTTCACGCCGGACTATCGCAGCATCCCGACCTCGTGGCTCGGCGGCCAGACCGTGTCGTTCGCCGGCATCTTCCTGCCGGTGCCGCAACTGGTCGGCGCGCTGATCTCGATCGCCGCGTTCGGTGCCCTGTACTTCTTCATGAAGAAGACCGACTTCGGCCGCGCGCTGGAGGCGACCCGCGAGGACGCCGGCGCGGTGGCGCTGGTCGGCATCGACAAGAACAAGGTGTTCGCGCTGGGCTGGGGGCTCGGCTCGGCGCTGATCGGGCTGGCCGGCGGCGTAATGGCGATGTTCTTCTACATCTACCCCGACGTCGGCGCGTCGTTCGCGCTGATCGCCTATGTGACGGTGGCGCTGGGCGGTTTCGGCAGCGTGTTCGGCGCCTTCGCCGGCGGCATCATCGTCGGCCTGGTGGAAGCCTCCACCGCCTTGCTGCTGCCGCCATCGCTGAAGGCGGTCGGGATCTACGCCGTCTATCTCCTCGTGGTTTTCATCCGGCCTCGCGGCCTGTTCGGATCGATCTGATGGATACCGCTCACGCCAGCCGCCGCCGCCGCGACCTCATCCTCGCTTGCGCGCTTGCCGCGATCGCCGCGGTGGTCCCGATCTTCGTCAAGGACGTCTATGTCCAGAACATCATGGTGCTGACCCTGATGTATGCGGCGCTGTCGCAGGCCTGGAACATCCTCGGCGGCTATTGCGGCCAGATCTCGCTCGGCCACGCGCTGTATTTCGGGCTCGGCGCCTACACCACGGTGCTGCTGTTCACCAAATTCGGCGTGCTGCCGTGGTTCGGCATGCTGGCCGGTGGCACCATCTCGGCGATGATCGCGCTGGCGCTGGGCTATCCGACGTTCCGGCTGCGCGGCCATTACTTCGTGATCGCCACCATCGTGATCGCCGAGATCGGCTTCCTCCTGTTCCACAACTGGGATTATGCTGGCGCCGCGCTCGGCATCGACGTGCCGGTGCGGGGCGACAGCTGGGCCAAGTTCCAGTTCACCCGCAGCAAGCTGCCTTACTACTACTTCGCGCTGGTGTTCTGCTGCGTCGCCTGGCTGGTGACCTGGTGGCTGGAAGATTCCAAGTGGGGCTACTGGTGGCGCGCGGTGAAGGACAATCCGGAAGCCGCCGAAAGCCTCGGCGTGGTGGTGTTCAACTCCAAGATGGGCGCCGCCGCGGTGTCGGCCTTCCTCACCGCGATCGGCGGCGCGTTCTACGCGCAGTTCGTCTCCTACATCGATCCGGAAAGCGTGATGACCTTCCACTTCTCGCTGCTGATGGCGCTGCCGGCGGTGTTGGGCGGCATCGGCACGCTGTGGGGGCCGGTGCTCGGCGCGGTGATCCTGATTCCGCTCACCGAACTCACCCGTTCCTTCATCGGCGGTTCCGGCCGCGGTGTCGACCTGATCCTTTACGGCGCGGTGATCGTGCTGATCTCGCTGGCGCGGCCGCAGGGATTGCTCAGCCTGTTCTCGCGCCGGCCGACCTCCAAGGGAGTCCCGCAATGACCGCGCCGCTGCTGGAGACCCGCGGCGTCTGGCAACGCTTCGGCGGACTGGTCGCCAACAGCGACGTCTCGATCTCGGTCGAGCCGGGCGAGATCGTCGGGCTGATCGGCCCGAACGGCGCCGGCAAGTCGACGCTGTTCAACCTGATTGCCGGCGTGCTGCCGCCGACGCAGGGCTCGATCTGGTTCAACGGCGAGGACATCACGCATCTTCCGGCGGCGGAACGCTGCCAGCGCGGCATCGCGCGAACCTTCCAGGTGGTCAAGAGCTTCGAGACCATGACGGTGATCGACAATGTCATCGTCGGCGCGCTGATCCGCACCACGGTGATGCGCGAGGCGCGGCGCAAGGCGCATGAGGTGCTGGAGTTCTGCGGTCTCGCCGGGCGCGCCGACGTGCTGGCGAGCCAGCTGATCCCGTCGGAGAAGCGTCGCCTCGAAGTCGCCCGCGCGCTGGCCACCGAACCGAAACTGCTGCTGCTCGACGAATGTCTCACCGGCCTGACGCCGATGGAAGCGCAGAGCGGCGTCGAATTGGTGCGCCAGGTGCGCACCACCGGCGTCACCGTGCTGATGGTCGAGCACGTCATGGAGATCGTCATGCCGCTGGTGGACCGCGCCATCGTGCTCAACCTCGGCAAGGTTCTGGTCGAGGGCAAGCCGCTGGATGTCGTGCGGCATCCGGAAGTCATCAGCGCCTACCTTGGGGATCGTCATGCTGTCAGTGCATGAAGTCACCACCGCCTATCAGGGGCTGGTCGCGATTTCGGCGGTCTCCATCGAGGTCGGCAAGGGCGAGATCGTCTGCGTCGCCGGCGCCAACGGCGCGGGCAAGTCGACCCTGATCAAGACCATCGCCGGCGCCGAGCGGCCGCGCTCCGGCACCGTCACCTTCGACGGCGAGCGCATCGACGGGGTGGCGCAGCACCTGATCACCGCGCGCGGCATCGCCTATGTGCCGGAGAACCGCCGGCTGTTCCCGCGGCTGACGGTCGGCGACAATCTGCGGCTCGGCAGCTACATGTATCGCGGCAAGGCGGACCGCGACGAGCCGCTGAAGCTGGTGTTCGACCTTTTTCCGCGGCTCTCCGAGCGGCTGGAGCAGCGCGCCGAAACGCTTTCGGGCGGCGAACAGCAGATGCTGGCGATCAGCCGCGCGCTGATGACGCGGCCGCGGCTGTTGATGCTCGACGAGCCGTCGCAGGGCATCATGCCGAAACTGGTCGACGAGATCTTTCGCGCGGTGCTGAAAATTCGCGACGCCGGCATGACGGTGCTGATCGTCGAGCAGCGCATCGCCGAATGTCTCGAGATCGCCGACCGCGCCTATATCCTGCAGACCGGCCGCGTACTGATGCAGGGCTCGGCCGCGGAGATCAGCGGCAATCCCGACGTGCGCAAGGCGTATCTCGGGCTGTAGGGCAGGCGGCGCCGCTGTGCGCCGCGTTTATGTTTCTCCTATGCGAGGCCGCGCGGGGTCGTCTCGCATTCCTACGTCCTTGTCCGCATCTTCCGGTCAACGCCACGGCTTCGGCCGTGGCGGATTCGGCAAGACGGACAACGACCATGCTACCCCCGCGCCACCCCGATTACCGCGACCTCGCGGCAGACGATGCGTACCGCGCCTGGCTGATCAGCCGCAACCCGCCGCCGATCGTGCATCATTCCGGCGACATGCAGTGGAAGCGGCTGCGCGTGCTGGTCCGGCGGGCGATCAAGCAGACGCGGCGGCTGTTCGCCGCCGGCCGCGTCGCCCTGCTGGCGGAGCGGGTGCGGCTGGCGCGCCGCGATCTGGCGCGGCATGGCGGCGCGCGCGACCGGAGCGCGGCATGATCCGCGATCCCCGGGAGGCGATGCTGGCGCGGATCGGCTCCTATGGCAGATACCTCGTGGCGTTCTGCCGCTCGGCGTGGAGGCTGCTTTGGGATGCGCCGGCCGGCTACCGCCGCGAGGCGCACTATATGCGCGGCCCCGGCCCGAAATGGCGCGAGAAGAACGCGAACCGTGAGGTCAACCGCTAGGCTGCAGATGCGCCGGATTTGAAGGAGGCCGTCATCGCCAGAGCGATGGCGGCCTTTTCGGTGGCCGACAGTTCGACCATCGGCAATCGGACGCGTGGCGAGCACCAACCATGCAGGCCGAGCGCGTACTTGACCGAAGCCGGCGTGGTGTCGGCGGTCAGTGCTATGGCAAGCGGCAGGAGGAGTGCGGCGAGGCGCGCCGCGTGATGCGGCCTGCCTTGATGGCACGCCTCGAACGCCTCGACGCATCGTTCCGGCACGACGGCGGCGAGTGAGGACACCCAGCCATCGCAGCCCGGCATGAGGCCCGACACTGCGCCGGAGTCATCGCCCGTCAGCAGCGCGAAGCCGGGCGCCTGCGCGCGCAGCCGCAGCGGGCGCATCGGATCGCCGCTGCGGTCGAGCAGGCCGACGATGCGCGGCGTTGCCGCCAGCCGCAGCAGCGCGTCGTCGGCCAGGCCGCGGGCGCAGCGCGACGGCGCGTCGTGCAGGATGACCGGCAGCGTCGTGGCGTCGGCGACGGCGCGGAAATGCGCCTCGAAACCGGCCTGGGTCGGCTTGTTGTAGTACGGCACCACCGACATCGCGGCGTCGGCACCGGCCGCTTCGGCGCGCCGCGTTAGCGCGATGGCGTGGCCGGTCGCGTTGCTGCCGGCGCCGGCGATGACGCAAGCGCGGCCGCGCGCGATGGCGACCGCGGTGCGGACCAGCGCGTCGTGCTCGTCATCGGTGAGCGTCGCCATCTCGCCGGCGGTCTCGCCGACCAAGAGCGCGCTGGCGCCGGCGGCGATCTGGCGCTCGCACAGTTGCGCGAAGGCGGCGAGGTCGACGCTGTCGTCGTCATGAAACGGTGTCGGCAGGTCCACGATGAGTCCGGCCAGCCATGGAAGCGCGGGCATGGCGGCCTCAGGCTGCGCGCTGCTGGACGACGGCGGGCGCCGTGCCCATGTCGAGTTCAAGCGCACAGCCGATCTCGATGATGGCCTCGGGATGGTGGCCGTTTTCGAACAGCGCATAGCGCACCGCGTCGGCGCGCCGCACGAACAGGCCGCCATAGAGGCCGTTCTTCTGTTGCGCGACCCACTGGCCGCGGCTGTTCCTGCCGATCAACACAATGGGAGAGCAGCACGAGGGAGGTTCGACGATGTTCATAGGAAGTCTCATTGCAAATGCGGTCTCTGATCGACCGCACAGGCAAGGTGAGACGGATGGCGTTGGAATTCGAGAGCGGGCAGGGCGCGGAGATATAGCCGCCGCATAAGCGACGGATCCGTCCGCTACGATCCCTTGAAGGTGGCGGCGCGCTTGCCGAGGAACGCCGCGACGCCTTCGGCGAAATCGCCGGTCCCCATGCAGGCGCGAAAGGCGTCGCCCTCGGCGGCGAGCTGGTCGTGCAGCGAGCGGTCGAGCGAGCCGCGCAGCAGCGCCTTGCTCTGGCCGAAGGCGAAGGTCGGGCCGTCGGCGAGGCGTCGCGCGAGCTTGTCGGTCTCGGTGGCGAGATCGGCGGCCGGCACCACCTTGTTGACCAGCCCGAGCCGCAGCGCCTCCTGCGCGTCGACATTCTCCGACAGCAGGACGAGTTCCATCGCCTTGCGCAGGCCGACCAGGCGCGGCAGCGAGAACGTCGCGGAGCCGTCCGGGCTGGTGCCGAGCTTGGAATAAGCGAGGTTGAACACCGCATTGTCGGCGGCGATGGCGAGGTCGGTGGCGAACGCGATGCTGGCGCCGGCGCCGGCCACCGCGCCCTGCAGGCTGGCGATCACCGGCGCCCTGAGGCCGGCGAGAAGTTCGAGTCCGTCATGCAGCGGGTCCATGATGGTGCGGATGCGGACGCGCCCTTCCTCGACCGGGCCGCCGAACGCCGACACGTCGCCGCCGGCCATGAAGGCGCGGCCTTCGCCGGCGATCACCACGACGCGCACGCCGTCATCCGTGGCGACCTGTCTGCAGGCATCGAGAAACGCTTCGGCCGCCGCGACGTTCAGCGCGTTCAGCACCTTCGGCCGGTTGAAGGCGATGCGCGCCACGCCGCCGTCGCGCGTCAGCAGGATCGGGCTGTCTGCGTCCGCCATAGCGTTCTCCCATGCGTGCCGCGCTTCGGCGGCTTCAGTTGGCTTTTTCGATCAGCGATTCCAAGAGCCGCTTTAATTCCGCGGTGGCGCGGTCGCCGTAGTTCTCGGCGATGTGCGCCTCCTGGCTCAGCGCCAGCGCGTTGAGCCGCTGGGTCAGCGCTTTGCCGCGATCGGAGGAGAACATCAGTACCTTGCGGCGGTCCTCGCTGTCCTGGACGCGATAGACCAGCGCGTCGGACACCATGCGGTCGATCATCTTGGTGAGCGTCGGGTGATTGAGCAATACCGCGTCGGCGAGGTCGCCCATCGAATGGCCCTTGCCGTCCGACAGCACTTTCAGGATCCGCCATTGTTCCACCGGCACGCCTTCCTGGCGGAAGCGCGCGTCGAGCTGGCGGTTGATCTCCCGGTTGGCCTGCGCGAGCAGATAAGCGAGGTGTTCGGTAATGGGCTTACTTGGCAATCGAGCCATTGCTGAACTTTATGCTGATTTGGATGAATAATGAGCGTGACTTGCTTGATCTCTATGCACGCGAATCGTTGAAAGTTCAATATTTTCGACCGGCGCGTTTTTCGGTTGCCGCGCCGACGCGCGGTGATACGCTGGACCGTCGATCTGCAAGATCAGCCGAAAGGAGAGCGCAGTGCTCTCATTCCACCCGCCTGCACCAGCCTGTCCACCGGCCATGCCGCCGGGCTGGCTGCTCAAGGGACGCAGCAGCGGTCCGCGGGACTCCGCGCTGCGGCCGGGCGGCGACAGGCTGCGGTTCGGCGACCACCGCAAGCTGCGCGTCGCCAATTTCATCGGGCTGTCGGGTCCGGCCGGAATCTGGGGCCCGGCGTCGGCCAACAGCACGCTGCTGGCGGTGTCGGAGATCAACCGCCGCGGCGGCATATTGGGGCGCGAGCTCGAACTGTCGTTCCACGACGCCGGCGGCGACATCGACGACATCGCTCGCGCGGCGTCCGACATCGTCGCGGCCGACGAGGCCGACATCATCATGGGCTCGCATATCAGCGCCGTGCGGGTGGCGCTGCGCAAGGTGGTCGCCGGGCGGATCCCCTACGTCTACACGCCGGTCTATGAGGGCGGCGAGCGCACGCCGGGGGTGATGGCGATCGGCGAGACGCCGCGGGCGCAGTCGCGCCCGGCGATCGAATGGCTCGCCAATGCCCGCCACGCCGCGCGCTGGTACCTGATCGGCAGCGACTATGTCTGGCCGTGGCTGTCGCACAAGGCGATCAAGAAATACATCGCCGACGCCGGCGGCCGGGTGGTCGGCGAGGAATTCGTCGCGATGGGCGAGCACGACCACAGCGCGCATCTCGACCGCATCCGCGCCGCAAAGCCCGACGTGGTGCTGATCTCGCTGATCGGCACCGACAGCATCATGTTCAACCGTGCCTTCGCCGAGCAGGGGCTGGCCCGCAACATGCTCAGGCTGGCCGGCGCGATGGACGAGACCGTGCTGCTCGGCATCGGCGCCGACAACACCGAGAACCTGTTCTGCGCCTCGGGCTATTTCGCCGACCTGGCTTCGCGCGCAAACGATACGTTCCGCGATGCCTATCAGTCGGCGTTCGGCCGCCACGCGCCGCCGCTGGGATCGGTCGGGCAGTCCAACTACGAGGGGCTGCGGTTTCTCGAGACGGTGGCGCAGCGCGCCGGTTCGATCGGGGTGCGGCCGCTGCTCGCGGCGGCAAACGCGCTTGAGTACCATGGCGCGCGCGGCGCTGTCGGTATGCAGCGCGGCGTGGCGTCGATGCCGATCTATCTCGCCGAGGCCGATGGTCTCGACTTCCGGGTGATCCGGCAGTTCTAGGCGCTGAGAGGTGCTACGCGCCGTCCTGAAAATTAATCCTTGAAAAGGAAAATATTTCTGTTTCTATGAGCGCGGATCGGTTGATAGCAGGGGCGAACGATCCGCGCGGGCTGCCAGGTCCGCATAGCCACCGCTTCGCCGCACGCAGCCAGCAGGAGACGCAACGTGACCGTGACACTTCCGACCCCCGACGAGTTGCGCGACGTCGCCGACATCTGCGGACTGGCGCTGACCGACGAGGACGTCGCCTCGTTCCGCGGCCTGCTGCAGCCCACGGTGGATGCCTATAACATCGTCGGCGCGATGCCGGACGAAGTGCCGGTGGTGAAATATCCGCGCACGCCGGGCTATCGTCCGCTTCCGGAAGAGAATCCGCGCAACGCCTGGTATCGCAAGTCGAGCGTCAAGGGCGCCGACAGCGGCAAGCTGAAGGGCAAGACCGTCGCGTTGAAGGACAACATCATGCTGGCCGGCGTGCCGATGATGAACGGCTCGTCGACCATGGAAGGCTTCGTGCCGGACTTCGACGCCACGCTGGTGACGCGCATCCTCGACGCCGGCGGCGAGATCCTCGGCAAGGTTCACTGCGAGAATTTCTGCGTCTCCGGCGGCAGCCACACCAACGCCACCGGACATGTGCACAATCCGCACAAGATGGGTTACTCCGCCGGCGGTTCGTCGTCGGGCAGCGGCGTGGTGGTGGCGCTCGGCGAGGCCGACATGGCGATCGGCGGCGATCAGGGCGGCTCGATCCGGATGCCGGCGTCGTTCTGCGGCGTCTATGGCATGAAGCCGACCTGGGGCCTGGTGCCCTACACCGGCATCATGCCAATTGAAGTGTTCGTCGACCACACCGGGCCGATGACCGCCACCGTCGCCGACAATGCGCTGCTACTCGAGGTGATCGCCGGCGACGACGGCTACGATCCACGGATCAAGTCGCCGACCGTGCAGGACTACACCAAGGCGCTCGGCACCGGCGTCAAGGGCCTCAAGATCGCGGTGGTCAAGGAAGGCTTCGAGCAGGCCGGCGCGGAAGCCGCGGTCAACGAGAGCGTCAAGTCGGCGGCCGACCGGCTGCGCAGCCTCGGCGCCACCGTCGACGAGGTCTCGGTGCCGATGCACATGGTGGCGGGCGCGATCTGGATGCCGATCGGCACCGAGGGCCTGACCCAGACCATGATGTTCGGCGATGGCTACGGCCTCAGCCGCTCCGACCTGTATTCCACCGCGCTGATGGATTTCCACCGCGGCTGGCGCGGGCAGGCCGACTCGCTGTCGGAAACCACCAAGATGCTGATGATGTTCGGCACCTACATCAACGGCAAATTCGGCTCGCGCTATTACGGCAAGGCGGTCAATATCTCGCGCCGGCTGACCGCGGCCTATGACGCCGTGCTGAAAGACTACGACCTGCTGCTGATGCCGACCACGCCGATGAAGGCCACCAAGCTGCCGGAGCCCAATGTCAGCCGCGAGGACTATGTCGCGCGCGCCTTCGAGATGATTTCCAACACCGCGCCGTTCGACATCACGCATCACCCTGCGATGTCGCTGCCCTGCGGCATGGTCGACGGGCTGCCGGTCGGGTTGATGCTGATCGGCCGGCATTTCGACGAGCCGACCATCTACCGCGCGGCGCACGCCTTCGAGCAGGCCGGCGACTGGAAGACATTCTGATGCGCCGGATGCCGCAACGGATTGCGACGGTCCTGCATGGATAATCTGTTCATCGCCCTGTTCGAGATCCTCAGTTTCGGCGCGATCGTGGTTCTGGTCGTGCTCGGGCTCGGCATCATCGCCAGCATGATGGGGATCTTCAATTTCGCGCAGGGCGAGTTCGTGCTGCTTGGCGCCTACGTCACCTACATCGCCTATAGCTCAGGCCTGCCGGTGTGGATGGGGATGGTGGCCGCGCCGTTCGTGGTGGGGGCGATCGGATTCGTGCTGGAGCGGCTGATCGTGCGGCGGTTCTATCTGGCGCCGATCGTGGCGATGCTCGGCACCTATGCGCTCGGCCTGATCATCCGCGAGATCATTCGCGGCCTGATCGGCGGGCTCTACATCTCGGTGCCGGAGCCGATCGGCGGCTCGGTGCATATCGGCACGATGAATTTCTCCGCCTGGCGGCTGACCATCGTGGTGATCACCGCGCTGGTGATGGTGGCGAGCTATCTGTTGCTGGCGCGCACCAAGTGCGGCCTGCGGATCCGCGCCTCGCTGGAGAACCCGGCGCTGGCGCGGGCGTCCGGCATTTCCACCAGCGCGATTTATGGCGCGACCTTTGCATTCGGTGCAGCACTGGCGGGGCTCGCCGGTGCGCTGATCGTGCCGGTGTTCTCGCTGTTCGCCGATCTCGGGCTGCGGTTTCTGATCCAGGGGTTCGTGGCGGTGATGGTCGGCGGGGTGGGGTCGTTCGCGGGACCGGTGGCTGGCGCCGGGGTGATCGGCACGCTGGCCGCGGCGCTGCCCTGGGTGATCCCGCCGGTGATCGCCGACGTTCTGGTCTTCGTGCTCGCCATTGTCTTCATCAAGTTCCGGCCGCAAGGCCTCGTTCCGGGAAAAGGGGTTTAGTCCGATGTCAGCCAACCGTTACGAATTGAACCGCCGTCGCTTCCTGAGCAATTTCGCCTTTGCCTCGACCGCCATCGCCACCGGCGTCGGCTCGTGGGTGGTGCGGCCGGACTGGGCCAACGCCCAGGCCGGGTCGATCAAGGTCGGCATCGCCACCGACCTCACCGGGCCGATCGGCTATGCGGGCAACGCCAACGCCAACGTCGCCAAGATGGTGGTGAAGCAGATCAACGATGCGGGCGGCCTGCTCGGGCGGCCGCTCGAACTGTTCATCGAGGACACCGCCTCGAACGAGGCGGTCGCGGTCGGCAACGTGCGCAAGCTGATCCAGCGCGACAAGGTCGACGTCGTGCTCGGCGGCATCACCTCGTCGATGCGCAACGCCATCAAGGACGTCATCGTCTCGCGCGGCAAGACGCTGTACATCTACCCGCAACTCTATGAGGGCAAGGAGTGCACGCCGTATCTGTTCAACACCGGGCCGACCCCTGCGCAGCAGTGCGACGAGTTCATTCCGTGGCTGATCAAGAACGGCGGCAAGCGCTTCGCGCTGCCGTCCGCCAACTATGTCTGGCCGAAGACGCTGAACGTCTATGCCCGCAAGGTGATCGAGGCCAATGGCGGCGAGGTGGTGTTCGAGGAGTATTACCCGCTCGACCAGATCGATTTCAGCGCCACCGTCAACCGCGTCATCTCCAACAAGGTCGACGTGGTGTTCAACACCGTCATCCCGCCGGGCGTCGGACCCTTCTTCAAGCAACTCTACGAGGCGGGCTTCCTCAAGAACGGCGGCCGGCTGGCCTGCGTGTATTATGACGAGAACACTCTCAGCATCAACCAGCCCGCCGAGATCGAGGGACTGGCGAGCTGCCTCGATTACTTCAAGGCGCTGACGCCGGAAGATCCGTTCAGCGCCAAGCTGCAGGCCGAATACGACAAGCAGTTCCCCGGCACCTTCCTGTTCGCGGCGGGCAGCGCCGCCACCGGCGCCTATCGCGGGCTGAAGCTGTGGGAAGCCTCGGTGAAGGAGGCCGGCAAGCTCGACCGCGACGGCGTCGCCGCGGCGTTCGATCACGCCAAGATCTCGGAAGGGCCGGGCGGGCCGGCCGAGATGGTGCCGGGCAAGCGGCACTGCAAGATGAAGATGTACACTGCGGTCGCCAAGGGCGGCAATTACGAGATCGTCGCCCGCAGCGCCGGCCTGGTCGATCCGAAGGAATGCTGAGCGGAACACAGCATCGCGGTCTTCACCTCTCCCCGCCGGGGAGAGGTCACCGCGCTGTTGCGCGGCGGGTGAGGGGGCCTTTCGACCAGTCCCACCTTGCGCAAGCGCCCCCTCACCCGGGCGACCCGCTTCGCGGCTCACCCGACCTCTCCCCGGTGGGGAGAGGTGAAGATGCCGCGTCGCGTCCATTGAAGACGGCGCTGCGATTCATCCAGACACCGGCGGATTGATGACCGAAACGACCACACTGGTGCAGCCATCCGTTCGTACGAGACCATCGCGTCGTACCCGCGTGTTGCCGATCGTCGAGATCACCGTGCTGCTGATCGCGGCGCTGTTGCCGCTGGTGATCCAGGACTACCTGACCGTCTACGTCACCCGCATCCTGATCCTGTGCCTGTTCGCGCTGTCGTTCGACCTGGTGTGGGGCTATGCGGGCATCATGAGCTTCGGGCAGGCGGTGTTCTTCGGCTCCGCCGGCTACGGCGTGGCACTGCTGGCGCGCGATCTCGGCGTCACCTCGATCCTGCTGGTGCTGCCGGCCGGGCTGCTGATCGGCTGCGCCTTCGCCATGCTGCTCGGCGGCTTCCTGCTGCTCGGCCGGCATCCCTCCAGCGTGATCTTCGTGTCGCTCGGTACCCTGACCGGCTCCTACGCCGCCGACCGCATCGCGCGCGGCTGGTACTATCTCGGCGGCCAGAACGGCATTCCGTCGATCCCGCCGATGACGCTGGGCAGTTTCGATTTCACCGAGGGGCCGGTGTACTACTATCTGGCGCTGGTGATCCTGGTGCTGGTGTATCTGCTGTGCCGCTTCGTGGTGCGGTCGCAGTTCGGGCTGGCGCTGGCCGGCTTGCGCGAGAACGAGCAGCGCATCGCATTCTTCGGCTACCAGGTGCAGCACATCAAGGCGATCATCTTCACGCTAAGCGGCGCCATCGCCGGGCTGGCCGGCAGCCTCTATGCCTTCCACGAGGGGTTCGTCTGGCCCAACATGCTCGGCGTGGTGATGTCGACCCAAGTGGTGCTTTATGTTTTGTTCGGCGGCTCCGGCACGCTGATCGGCGCGGTGATCGGCACCATCGTGATCGAGGCGGTGAGCTTCTGGCTATCGAACTCCTATCAGGACATCTGGCCGATCATCCTCGGCGTGCTGCTGCTGCTGGTGATCCTGTTTCGCCCCGCCGGGCTGATCAGCCTGATCATGAGCGAGCGCGAGCGGGTCGGCACCTATGGACGGCCACCGAAGGAGCGCGCGCATGGCCCTTCTTGAAGTCCGCGGGCTGGTCAAGATCTTCGGCAAGCTGACCGCGCTGAACGGCGCAGAGCTGGTGGTCGGCGCCAATGAATTCCACGGGCTGATCGGCCCCAACGGCTCCGGCAAGAGCACCATGATGAAGTGCATCGCCGGCGCCGAGGTGCCGACCACCGGCACCGTGCAGTTCGACGGCAAGGACATCACGGCGAACACCCCGGCCGAGCGGGCGCGCGCCGGCATGAGCCTGAAATTCCAGATCACCAGCGTGCTGCCGACGCTGACGCTGTACGACAACATCCTGCTGGCGCTGCAGGCGCAGACCTCGCTGCCGCGGCTGGTGTTCTCGCGGACCCGCGGCGTGCTGCACGACCGGGTGATGGCGATGCTGGAGCAATTCCGGCTGGTCGACCGCGCCGCCGATCCGGCCTCGGCGCTGTCGCACGGCCAGCAGCAATGGCTGGAAATTGCGATGGCGCTGGCGCCGGAGCCGAAGCTCTTGCTGCTCGACGAGCCGACCGGCGGCATGAGCCTCGAGGAGCGCCGCGTCACCGGTGAGTTGCTGGCGCCGATCAAGTCGCGCTGCTCGCTGGTGATCGTCGAGCACGACCTCGATTTCATCCGCGACATCTGCGACCGGCTGACCGTGCTGGACCAGGGCGCCGTGCTCAACAGCGGCACGGTGGCGGAAATCCAGAGCTGCCCCAAGGTCCAGGAGGTCTATCTCCGCCGTGCCTGACGACAAATTTCTCGACATCCAGACTCTCGATGCCGGCTACGGCCGCAGCCAGGTGTTGTTCGGCGTCAACCTCAGCATCCCGTGGCGCGGCGGCGTCGCCATTCTCGGCCGCAACGGTGCCGGCAAGACCACGCTGATGAAGGCGATCGTCGGCGAATTGCCGCTGACCGACGGCAGCGTGCGCCTCGACGGCCGCGACATCAGCAAGCTGCCGACCGAACAGCGGATCCGCGCCGGGATCGGCTACGTCCCTCAGGAGCACGCGGTGTTCGCGCGATTGAGTGTACGCGACAATCTCGCGGTCGGTTCGCTGACCAACAAGAATGCCAACGCGGTCGATCGCGTGCTGGAGATTTTTCCGAAGCTCGGACAGCGGATGGACCAGGCGGCCGGCACGCTATCCGGCGGCGAGCGCAAGATGCTGGCGGTCGCGCGTGCGCTGCTGTCGGAGCCGAAGGTGCTTTTGCTCGACGAGCCGACCGAGGGCGTTTGGATCGGCGTGATCGAGGAAATCACCGAACGGCTGATCCTGCTCGCGAAGGATATCGCCGTGGTGATCGTCGAGCAGCATCTCGATCTGGCGTTCCGCGTCGCCGATCGCGCCTATGTGCTGGATCGTGGCCGGGTGGCGCTGGCGGGATCGTCGCAGGAGGTCCGCGACGATCCGAAGCTGGTGCAGTTTCTCGCGCCCTGACGTTGCAATCAGGCCTTGGCCCGTTGCTCCGCCTTGTCCTGCAATTCGGCGATCAGCGCATCGGCGCCGTCCGGGCTGAGGATTTCGCCGGATTTGTCCGGGATGTCGGCCTCGTGGCATAGCCTCTTGATGGTGTCGCGCTGCTCGTCGGTCATCTGATCGTGTTCGCTTGGATGGGCCATCATGATCTCCCTTTGGCCCCGATAACGCTGCCGCGGCTGCCACGTTCCGGGTGACGGCGATATGACCGCCATCGTGCGGCGCGGAAAAATGCCGCTTGATCTGGATATGACATTCCCCATGATATCCGTGTCGCCGGTCGGACATGGAGCATGGCGTGACGGGGTATCGATGGATCGCCGTGCTGGCGGCGCTGGCGCTGGTCGGCTGCGACAAGAAGCCCGAGCAGGCCGCGGCCCCACCGGCGCCGCCTGCCGTGACAGTGGCGCAGCCGACGAAGCGAACCGTCACCGACTGGGATGAGTTCACCGGCCGGTTCGACGCGATCGGGCAGGTGCAGGTCCGGGCGCGCGTCACCGGCTTCGTTACCAGCGTCGAGTTCAAGGACGGCGCCACCGTCAAGGTCGGCGACCTGCTGTACGTCATCGATCCGCGGCAATACGAGGCGGCGGCCGAGCAGGCGCAGGGCCAGCTCGACGACGCCAAGGCCCGGGTCGAACTGGCGCAGCGCGAACTCGACCGCGCCACCACGCTGATCCGCACCCAGGCGATCTCAGAAAACATCGTCGACCAGCGCCGCCAGCAGCTCGCCGCCGCGCAGGCTGCGGTGTTGCAGGCCGACGGCGCGCTCAAGCGCGCGCTGCTCGACGTCGAATACACCAAGGTGCGCGCGCCGATCGAGGGCCGCATCAGCCGGCATCTGGTGACGGTCGGCAATCTGGTGCAGGGCAGCGAGAGCGGCGCGACCCTGCTGACATCGATCGTCACCATGAATCCCATATACGTCTATTTCGACATGGATGAATCGATCTATCTGCGCAACAGCCGGCTGTGGTTCGAGGGCAAGCGGCCGAGTTCGCGCGATACCGCCAATCCGGTGCAGATCACCCTGACCGGCGAGACCAAGCCGTCGCGTGAGGGCAAGGTCGACTTCCTCGACAACCGGCTCGACGTCTCGACCGGCACGCTGCGCGGCCGCGCGCTGGTCGACAACACCGACCTGTCGATTCTGCCCGGCCAGTTCGCCCGGGTGCGGGTGATCGGCAGCGCGCCGTACGAAGGCCTGTTGCTGCCGGACGCCGCGATCGCCAGCGACCAGTCGCGCAAGATCGTGATGGTGGTGAACGCCGACAATGTGGTCGAGGCCCGCCCGGTGACGCTCGGCGCGCTCGACGACGGGCTGCGCGTCATCAAGGAGGGCCTCAAGCCCGACGACCGGGTGATCGTCGACGGGCTGCAGCGCGCACGGGTCGGCGCCAAGGTGACGCCGCAGCAGAAGCAGGCAGCCGCCGGCGGCGCCAAGCCATGAATCTCGGCCGCCTGTCCATCGAGCAGCCGATCTTGGCGATGGTGCTGTCGATCGTGCTGATGATCGTCGGCGCGATCGCCTACACCACCTTGCCGATCGCCGAATACCCGCAAGTCGCGCCGCCGACCGTGGTCATCACCACGCAGTATCCCGGCGCCTCGGCGCAGACCGTGTCCGACACCGTGGCGACGCCGATCGAGCAGGAGATCAACGGCGTCGAGGACATGCTGTATCTCTATAGCCAGGCCACCTCGAACGGCCAGCTCACCATCACCGTCACCTTCAAGCTCGGCACCGACCTGGATAAGGCACAGGTGCTGGTGCAGAACCGCGTCGCCATCGCACAGCCGCGGCTGCCGGAGGAGGTGCAGCGCGTCGGCGTCGTCACCCGCAAGAACAGCCCCGATCTGCTGATGGTGGTGTTCATGCTGTCGCCGGACGACACCTACGACCAGCTCTACATCTCCAACTACGCGCTGCGCCAGGTGCGCGACCAGCTGCTGCGGCTCGACGGTGTTGGCGACATCCAGATCTTCGGCGCGCGCGACTATTCGATGCGGCTGTGGCTCGATCCCGACAAGATCGCCGCGCTGGGCCTGACCGCCGGCGACGTGGTCGCCGCGATCCGCGCGCAGAACCTGCAGATCGCCGGCGGCCAGCTCGCCGAGCCGCCGATCTCCGACCGCGCGTTCCAGCCCAACCTGACCTTCACCGGGCGGCTGCGGGATGTGCGGCAGTTCGAGGACATCGTGCTGAAGGGCGGCGAGGACGGCCGCACCACGCGGCTGCGCGACGTCGCCCGCATCGAACTCGGCGCGCTGGCCTACACCACCAACAGCTTCCTGCTGAACAAGCCGGCGGTCGGCCTCGCTGTATCGCAGCGCCCGGGATCGAACGCGCTCGGCACCGCCAAGGCGGTGTCGGATACCATGGCGCGGCTCGGCAGGGACTTCCCCAAGGGGCTGGAATACAACATCGGCTACAACCCGACGGAATTCATTGCGCAATCGGTCTCCGAACTGATCAAGACGATCTATGAGGCGATGGCGCTGGTGGTGATCGTCGTGCTGGTGTTCCTGCAGGGCTGGCGGCCGGCGGTGATTCCCATTCTCGCGATTCCGGTGTCGCTGATCGGCACCTTTGCGGTGATGGCGGCGCTGGGCTTCTCGATCAACAATCTGACGCTGTTCGGCCTGGTACTGGCGGTCGGCATCGTGGTCGACGACGCGATCGTGGTGGTCGAGAACGTCGAGCGGCATCTCGCCGAAGGCAAGACGCGGCGCAATGCGGCGCTGCTGACCATGCAGGAGGTCGGCGGCGCGCTGGTGTCGATCGCGCTGGTGCTGTGCGCGGTATTCGTGCCGACCGCCTTCATCGGCGGCATCTCCGGCCAGTTCTTCCAGCAATTCGCCATCACCATCGCGGTGGCGACCGCGATCTCGTGCTTCTGTTCGCTGACCCTGTCGCCGGCGCTGGCGTCGCTGATCCTGACGGCGCATCACGAGAAGCGGGCGCCGGCGCGCTGGAACATCCTGGCGCGCGGCTGGGGCGCCTTCACCGGCGCGTTCAACCGCGGCTTCGACTGGCTGTCGCACGGCTACGGCCGCGCCGCCGATTTCGTGATCCGGCACTCGGTGGCCATGCTGCTGATCTACGTCGTGCTGATCGGCTCGGCCGGCTGGCTGGTCTATGCCACGCCGCAGGGCTTTATCCCGGCGCAGGATCGCGGCTACGTCATCGTCGTGGTGCAACTGCCCGGCGCGTCGTCGCTGGCGCGGACCACCGAGGTGGTGCGCGAGATCGAGCGCATCGCGCTCGAGGTGCCCGGCGTCGTGCGGGTGCCGTCCTTCGCCGGCTTCAACGGCGCGACGCGGACCCAGGCCAGCAATGCCGCGGCGCTGTTTCCGGTGTTCGACGACGCCGAGGAGCGCGCCAAGCACGGGCTGTCCGCCAACGGCATCACCGCCGAATTGCGCAAGCGGCTCGCGGCGATCGAAGGCGCGGTGGTGATCGTGGTGCCGCCGCCCGCGGTGCCCGGCATCGGCACCGGCGGCGGCTTCGCGATGCGCATCCTCGACAATCAGGGCCGCGGCGCGGAATTCCTGGCCGCGGCGACCGACGAACTGGTCAACGCCGCGCGCAAGGCACCGGGGCTGACGGCGGTGTTCTCGCCGTTCACCGCCAACACGCCGCAGGTGTTCGTCGAGGTCGACCGCCAGAAGGCGCAGATGCTGGGCGTGCCGGTGCAGAACATCACCGACGCGATCGAGACCTATTTCGGCTCGGCCTATGTCAACGACTTCAACATTCTCGGCCGCACCTATCGGGTCACCGCGCAGGCCGACCTGCCGTTCCGCAAGGAGACAAGCGACGTGGCGCGGCTGCAGACCCGCAACGCCAACGGCGACATGGTGCTGCTCGGCAGCATGCTGAGCTTCCAGGACACCTCGGCGCCGGACCGGGTGGCGCGCTACAATCTCTATCCGGCGTCGGAAATCCAGGGCGACACCCTGCCGGGCACCAGTTCGACCACCGCGCTGAATACGATGAAGCGCCTGGCGGACGAGACGCTGCCGAGCGGCTTCACGTTCGAGTGGACCGACCTGAGCTACCAGCAATCGACCGGTGGCAATGCCGGGCTCTACGTGTTCCCGATCTGCGTGCTGTTCGTCTATCTGGTGCTGGCGGCGCAGTATGGCAGCTGGAGCCTGCCGTTCGCGGTGATCCTGATCGTGCCGATGTGCCTGTTCGCCGCCACCATCGGCGTGCGGATCATGGGGCAGGACATCAACATCCTGACCCAGATCGGCTTCGTGGTGCTGGTCGGGCTTGCCGCCAAGAACGCGATCCTGATCGTCGAATTCGCCCGCGACATCGAACGCGAGGGCCGCGACCAGCTCGAGGCGGTGATCGAGGCCTGCCGGCTGCGTATCCGGCCGATCCTGATGACCTCCTTCGCCTTCATCCTCGGCGTGCTGCCACTGGTGATTTCTTCGGGCTCCGGCTCCGAAATGCGCCAGGCGGTCGGTGTCGCGGTGTTCTTCGGCATGATCGGCGTCACGGTGTTCGGCCTGATCTTCACGCCGGTGTTTTATATCCTGGTGCGGCGGCTGTTCCCCGGCTCGGTAGTGGTGCCGAGCGCCAGCCAAGGGCAGGGGATCTAGTCGTTGTTGCTACGTCATTGCCTGAGGCTATTGGTGTGTCATTGCCGGCTTGACCCGGCAATACACCATCTTGCGAAGAATGATGGGTGCCCGGGTCAAGTCCACGTCTTGGATGCAGCGAAGACGTGGATGGCGGGCCCGGCCATGACGAGTTCACGGGCAAGCAACTCACACTCGCCTCATGCCCCGATCGCGTTCTTGGTGACGACGTCGCGGTAGAACGCGGCGCTGAGTTTGGGGATGCGGACCTGGGTTTCGAAGTTGACGTGGTAGACGCCGAAGCGCTGGGCGTAGCCGTAGATCCACTCGAAATTGTCCATCAGGCTCCACAGGAAATAGCCGCGCACCGGCACGCCTTCGGCGGTGGCGCGCTGCAATTGCGTGAGGTAGTTGCGCAGATAGGAGATGCGGTCGAGGTCGTGGACCTGGCCGTCGGCGGTCACCGTGTCGGTCGAGGAGGTGCCGTTCTCGGTGATGTAGATGGTGTCGAGATTCCACACCTTCGCGGCCAGCCGCGGCGCCCAGTAGATCGTCTCCGGCGCGGTTTTCAGCCAGTCCGACAGCATGTGCGGGAACGAGGCCGGCAGCGGCAGCACCGCGAACGGCGCGGTGTCGGAGGCGGCGATGTAGAATTGCGGGCCGTAGATGTTGAGGCCGACGAAATCATTCTTGCTGCCGATGATGCGCAGTTCGTCGGCGGTGAATTTCGGCGCGTCCCGGCCCGCATAGGCGAGGAACGCGTCGGTGTATTGCCCCTCAAGCATCACGCCGAGCAGGCCGGCATTCATCTCGCGGGTGGCGATTTCGGCGGCGCGGACGTGCTCGGGCGAGTCGAACACCGGGACACAGGCCGCGATGTTTTCCGCCGGCCCGACGCGGGTGCCGGCGCGGCCCGCTGCGCGGATCGCCTGCACCGCGAGGCCATGACCGAGCACGACATGATGCCGCGCCTGGTTGAGTTCGGCCGGCGGCAGCTTCAGACCGGGCGCGTCGATGCCCATGCCGTAGCCGAAGGTTAGAAATCGCCCGGCCTCGTTCAGCGTGAAGATGGTTTTCACGCGGTCCGTGAGGCGCTTCGCGACATACCCGGCATAATCGCCGAACGCCTTGGAGGTGTCGCTCGACTGCCAGCCGCCGACGCGGTCCTGCAGCGCCTGCGGCAGGTCCCAGTGATACAGCGTGGCATAGGGCTCGATGCCGTTCTTCAGCAGTTCATCGACCAGACGGTCGTAGAAGGCGAGACCCCTAGCGTTGGGCTGGCCGGTGCCGTCGGGAAAGATCCGCGGCCATGCGATCGAGAAGCGGTAGGCCTTGACGCCGAGATCGCGGATCAGCGCGACGTCGTCCTTGTAGCGATGATAGTGATCGTTGGCGACGTCGCCGGTGCTGCCGTCCTCGATCCTGCCCGGCGTGTGCGTGAAGGTGTCCCAGATCGAGCGGCCGCGGCCGTCGACGCCGACCGCGCCCTCGATCTGATAGGACGAGGTCGCGGTGCCCCAGACGAAATTTTCGGGGAAGGGGGCGGGCGCGTGACGCGGCGCCGCTGTTAGTTGCGGAGCCTGCGCCGCCGCGGGCGAAGCGGCGACGACGCCGGTCAGTCCGGCGAGCTTGGCGAACTGCCGCCGCGTGAACTCATTCATCATGGGCTCCTGGATTGGTCTGCCGGTGACTGAAGGCGCTGCCTGACTGCGTTACGCGACCGCGGCTTCGGCCAACATCTTCACCGCGGCGCGGCTGGCCTTGCCGGTGGCGCCGAGCGGCAGCGCGTCGGCGAAGGTGATGCGGTCCGGCAGCTTGTACGGCTCGATCCGCTGCCGGGCCCAGTCGCGCAGCGTCTCGCCATCGAGCGACGCGCCGGGCTGCAGCACGACGACGGCGTGGATCGCCTCGCCGAGCCGCTCATCCGGCACGCCGGCGCACAGCGCCGCCGCGACGGCGGGATGGCCGCACAGCAGGGTGTCGATCTCCAGCGGCGCGACCTTGTTGCCGCCGCGCGAGATCATCTCCTTGGAACGCCCGACCAGCTCGACCCGGCTGTCGGGGCGCAGCCGGCCGAGATCGCCGGTGCGGAAGTAACCGTCGCTGAACGATTGCGCGGTGAGCGCCGGATCGTCGAGATAGTCCAGCATGCCGAACGGCGTGCGGATCTGCAGTTCGCCGATCCCGCCGCTCTGGTCGGCGCCCGCAAGCCGGACCTGCACCGCCGTGGTCGGCACGCCGATCGAGCCGATGCCGTCCGCCTGCGCGTCGGGTCCGAGACAGAAATCGCAGCTGCCGGTTTCGGTCGAGCCGTACAGGTCGAATACCCGCGCTTCCGGCCAATCTTGCGCAACGCGCCGGCTCAGCGCGGCGCCAAACATCTCGCCGCCGGTGAGCACCATGCGCAGGGCCGGCGCCGGCGGCGCGTCGCTCATCAGCGCGCGCAGCATGGTCGGCACCGCGGCCAGCACGGTCGCGCCGGCGGCGAGCGAGGTTGTGGCGGCGGGCACGGTGAATTTCGGCATCAGCATCACGGTCCCGCCGGCGATCAATGTCAGCAGCGCGACCCAGGTGCCGAAGATGAAGGTGAGCTGCAGCGGCAGCAGCACGACGTCGTCGCGGCGCAGGCCGAGCAGGCCGTCGAGCACGCGCAGCTTGCCGGCGAAGGCGTCGTGGCCGAGCACCACGCCCTTCGGCAGCCCGGTGGTGCCGGAGGTGAACACGATCAGCGCGGCGCCGTCGAGCTGCGGCCGCGGCGCCGGTGGGGTCGCGGCGATGCGCGTGAGTTCGCCGCCGTCGAGATGAAAGCGCGCGCCGGTGGCGGTGCCGACCGATGCGCGCGTTGTCGTAGAGGCTGACAGATGGATCGGCACCGCGACCGCGCCGGCGAGCCAGATGCCGAGCAGGGCGGCAATGTCGGTCGCACGATTGCCGATGGCGAGATGCACCGGTTCGTTCGCCGTCACGCCGGCGTTGGTCAGCAGCGTCGCGGCGTCGCGCGCGCGGGCCAGCAAGGCGAGCCCGTCATGCGCGGCGCCGTCGCCATCGACCGCACGGCCGGTCGACGTCGCGAGTGCGTGCGCCAGCGCCTCGGCCAGCGCGCCGCTCATGGCGCGGCCTTGTTGAAGCGCGCGTCGCGCCAGACCAGCGCCGCCTTCAGCCCGTCCTTGCGGGCGATGTCGAAGAACTGCATCTTGTCCGGCGAGCCTTCGCCCTCGATCAAGAGATCGGTGGCGAGCGCGCTTTCCAGCGCGTCCATCATGCCGCGCGCCTCGATCGCGCGGTTGATCGCGCGCTTGGTCTCCTTCACCAGATGCGGGTCGATCGCGCCGATATTGGTCGCCATCTGCAGCGCGGCGGCGTCGAGCGCGTCGGCTTCGACGATGCGGTTGATCATGCCGATCTGCAGCGCACGCTCGGCCGGGATGCGGTCCTCGCCGGTCAGGATGATCTCCTTGGCGACCTTCGGGCCAACGATCCAGGGCAGGATCATCACCACGATGCCGGCGCCGAATTTCAGTTCGGGTTCGCCGAAGAACGCATCGGGCGAGGCCAGCGTGATGTCGCAGGCCAGCGCCAGTTCGCAGGCGCCGGCGAGACACGCCCCCCGCACCGCGGCGATGGTCGGCTTCGGCGAATGCCAGAAGCGCATCGGCACGTCGAAATCCTTGCGCAGGATCGGCCGCCATTGCGCGATGCCGGTGGGGCGGCGCTCCATCTGCTCCTTGAGGTCGAAGCCGGAAGAGAAGGCGGTGCCGGCGCCGCGCACGATGATGGCGCGCACCGCGTCGTCGGCCTCGGCGGCGTCCATTGCCAGCGCGAGGTCGCCCAGCATCGCGGCGTTCATCGCGTTGGTGCGCTCCGGCCGGTTCATGGTGATCCGCGCCACCGGGCCGATCGTCTCGTAGCCCACCAGGGTCGAACTCATGGCGCGCGCCAGATGTATTTGCGCCAGAGCGCCGAAACTAGGCCGACGGTGAACAGCACGGCGACGATCGGGATCCACAGCAGGAACGCGCCGAGCAGCAGCACCAGCACCAGCGCCACGACGAATCCGACCGCCAGCGCGATCATGATGATGCCGAGCGGCCCGATCCGGCCGACATAGATGCGCTGGGTGCCCTGGCTGCCGAACGGCGATTGCGAGCCGAACGGGTCGCGCGTCGCGCCCGGCGGGATGATTTCCGGCTCGTAGCGCGGCTGTTCGGGCGGCGGCTTGGGGGGCTGTTCGGTCATGCTGGCTTCCGTATGATCGCCGCGATCATCGCAGATCGCGGCGCTCCGGCAAAGCCTGCGGCATGCTGCCTCAGCCGACTTGCGCGGCCCTCAGCAATCCAGCGTGGTGTCGCGTTCCCAAGCGGTGAGGTGCCGCGAATAGTCGTTCCATTCCTGATGCTTCAGCTTGAGGTAGGCCGGCACGAAGGCGCCGAGGCTGTCGGTCAGCAGCGTCGAGCCCTCCAGCGCGCGCAGCGCGTCCAGCAGGTTGAGCGGCAGCCGCTTCACCTCGCCGGCCTTGTGGCCCTCGGTGTACATGTTGATGTCGAGCCGCTTGCCGGGATCGCGCTTGCTCGCGATGCCGTCGAGGCCGGCGGCGAGGATCGCCGCCTGCATCGCATAAGGGTTGGCCGCGCCGTCGGCGAGCCGTAGCTCGAAGCGCCCGGCCTCGGGAATCCGGATCATGTGGGTGCGGTTGTTGCCCGAATAGGTCACCGAACTCGGCGACCAGGTGGCGCCCGACACGGTGCGCGGCGCGTTGATGCGCTTGTAGGAGTTCACCGTCGGGTTGAGGATCGCGGCCAGCGCGTCGGCGGAATGGATGATGCCGCCGATGAAGTGATAGCCGAGCTGCGACACGCCGAGTTCGCCGCCCTCGTCCTCGAACGCGTTGGCGTCGCCCTTCCACAGCGAGACGTGGATGTGGCAGCCATTGCCGGTGAGATCCGGAAACGGCTTCGGCATGAAGGTGGCGCGCATCTCGTGCTTCTCGGCGATCGCCTTCACCATGTATTTGAAGAAGGCGTGACGATCCGCGGTGACGAGGGCGTCGTCATAGTCCCAGTTCATCTCGAACTGGCCGTTGGCGTCCTCGTGGTCGTTCTGGTACGGATTCCAGCCCAGCGCCAGCATCGCGTCGCAGATCTCGCTGATGACGTCGTAGCGACGCATCAGCGCCGACTGGTCGTAGCAGGGCTTGGCCTGGCGGTCGGCGCCGTCCATCACGCCGTTGCCGTCCGGCGAGATCAGGAAGAACTCGCATTCGACGCCGCTCTTGAGCTGCAGCCCGGTCTCGGCGGCTTTCGTCTTCATCCGCTTCAGCAGGTTGCGCGGCGCCTGGTCGACCGGCTTGCCGTCCATCCACAGGTCCGCGGCGAGCCAGCCGACCTCCGGTTTCCACGGCAGTTGAATGAGGCTGTCCGGATCGGGGATCGCGAACATGTCGGGATCGGCCGGCGTCATGTCGAGCCAGGTGGCGAAGCCGGCGAAGCCCGCGCCGTTCTTCGCCATGCCGTTGATCGCCTGCGCCGGCACCAGCTTGGCGCGCTGGGTGCCCATCAGATCGGTGAAGGAAATCAGGAAGTACTTTATCTTCTTCTCTTTGGCGGTCGCTGCGAGGTCGATGGCCATGGCATCCTCTTGATCGCGAGATGACGAGATAAAGTCCGTGCTCAGTAGCGCTGCTGCCCCGGAATCCAGTCGGTGCCGACCAGCGGGACGCGCGCGATCGCCGCGGCTTCCACGGTGAGCGCAACCAGGTCTTCCGGCTCCAGATTGTGGATGTGGCTCTTGCCGCAGGCCCGGGCGATGGTCTGGGTCTCCAGCGTCAGCACCGACAGGTAGTTGGCAAGCCGGCGGCCGGCCAGCACCGGATCGAGCCGCTTGGCCAGTTCCGGATCCTGCGTGGTGATGCCGGCCGGGTCGCGGCCGTCCTGCCAATCGTCATAGGCGCCGGCGAAAGTGCCGAGCGCCTCGTACTCCGCCTCGTATTGCGGGCTGTTGTCGCCGAGCGCGATCAGCGCTGCGGTGCCGATCGACACCGCGTCGGCGCCGAGCGCCAGCGCCTTCGCCACGTCGGCGCCGTTGCGGATGCCGCCGGAGACGATCAGCTGCACCGTGCGGTGCATGCCGAGATCCTGCAGCGCCTGTACCGCCGGACGGATCGCCGCCAGCGTGGGGATGCCGACATTCTCGATGAAGACTTCTTGGGTCGCCGCGGTGCCGCCCTGCATGCCGTCGATCACGATGACGTCGGCGCCGGACTTCACCGCGAGCGCGGTGTCGTAATAGGGACGGCTGGCGCCGACCTTGACGTAGATCGGCTTTTCCCAGTCGGTGATCTCGCGCAATTCCTCGATCTTGATCTCGAGGTCGTCCGGCCCGGTCCAGTCCGGATGCCGCGACGCCGAGCGCTGGTCGATGCCGGGGGGCAGGGTGCGCATCTTGCCGACGCGCTCGGAGATCTTCTGGCCGAGCAGCATGCCGCCGCCGCCGGGCTTCGCGCCCTGGCCGATCACGATTTCGATGGCGTCGGCCTTGCGCAGATCGTCGGGATTCATGCCATAACGCGACGGCAGATACTGGTACACCAGCGTCTTGGAGTGGCCGCGCTCCTCCGGCGTCATGCCGCCGTCGCCGGTTGTCGTCGAGGTGCCGACCGCCGAGGCGCCGCGGCCGAGTGCCTCCTTGGCAGCGCCGGACAGCGAGCCAAAACTCATCCCCGCGATGGTGATCGGCGTCTTGAGGTGAATCGGTTTCTTCGCGAAGCGGGCGCCGAGCACGATGTCGGTGCCGCACTTCTCGCGATAGCCCTCCAGCGGGTAGCGCGACATCGACGCGCCGAGAAACAGCAGGTCGTCGAAATGCGGCAGCCGCCGCTTCGATCCGCCGCCGCGGATGTCATAGATGCCGGTGGCGGCCGCGCGCTGGATTTCCGAGATGGTGTACTGGTCGAACGTGGCCGACACCCGCGGCGTGGTTCGGCTGGGAGGAGGCGACATCCGATATCCCGTCAGTAGGAGGCGATGTTGTCGACGTGGAAGTGATAGAGCTGCCGTGCCGAACCGTACATCTTGAAGTCGCCGATGCTGTCGTCGGGCACTTCGGCGCGCCTGAGCACCTCGGCAAGCCGGTCGCGGTCCGCGTCGGTCATCGGCTTCTCGATGCAGTCGGCGCCGAGGCTCTTCACCTTGCCGCGCACGAAAATCGTCGCCTCGTAGATCGAATCGCCGAGCGCGTCGCCGGCGTCGCCGAACACGACGAGATTGCCGGCCTGCGCCATGAAGGCGCTCATCGCGCCGATCGAGCCTTTCACCAGAATGTCGATGCCCTTCATCGAGATGCCGCAGCGCGCCGACGCGTCGCCGTCGATGATCAGCAGGCCACCGCAGCCGGTGGCGCCGGCCGACTGGCTGGCATCGCCTTTCACGTGGACGAGCCCGGACATCATGTTCTCGGCGACGCCGGTGCCGGCGTTGCCGTTGATCCGCACCGTGGCGTGCTGGTTCATGCCGGCGCAGTAATAGCCGACATGGCCGTTGATCTGCAGTTCGACCGGCACGGTGATGCCGACGCCGATGGCGTGCTTGCCCTGCGGGTTGTCGACCGTCCATGCGGTCTGGTTGGTGTCGGGGGCGAGATTGTGCAGAGCCTGATTGAGGTCGCGCACCGAGTTCACGGCAAGGTCGTGCGCCGGCATCACGTGCGTTCCCAGGCGTAAACGGTGGCGGGCTCGGGTTCGAACACGCGGGCCCTCTCGATCGACGGCAGCACCGACAGCGCGCGATACTCCGAGCCGAACGCCACGTAGTCGTCGGACTCCGCCATGATCGCCGGCTTGCAGGCGATCGGATCGCGCAGCACCGCGAAGCCGTTGCGGGTGCCGACCACGAAGGTGAAGAAGCCGTCGAGATCGTCGAGGCTCGCGGTGAGCGACTGTTTCAGGCTGTCGCCGTTGCGCATGCGCCAGGTCAGGTAGCCGGCGGCGACCTCGGAGTCGTTCTGCGTGGCGAACGTCATGCCCTCGCGCTCGAGGTTGCGGCGGATCGAATTGTGGTTGGACAGCGAGCCGTTATGCACCAGGCACTGGTCCTCGCCGGTCGAGAACGGATGCGCGCCGTTGATGGTGACCGCCGACTCGGTGGCCATCCGGGTGTGGCCGATGCCGTGGCTGCCCGCCATGCCGGCGAGGCCGAACTCGGAGACGACGTCAGCCGGCAGACCGACGTCCTTGTAGATCTCCATGTTGCTGCCGACGCTGACCAGCTGCAGCTCGTCCTTGTGCGCATCGAGCCATTGCAGCACCGCCGCCTCGTCGCCGCGCGGCGCGAACAGCACCGCGTGGTTGGCATTGATGCTGACGGTGCAGGCGGCGTGCAGGGTGTCGCCGAGCCTGGCCATCAATCGCTCGATGGCCGCGGCATCGCCGGCGCGGACCGTGAACTTCACCGTGTCGCCGGTGCCCGCGCCATAGATCGCCACGCCCGCGCTGTCCGGCCCGCGCGCCGACATCGTCACCAGCATCTTCGACAGCAGGTCGCCCAGCGCGGGCTCGAGCGCCTTGTTCTTCAGGAAAAGTCCGACAATTCCACACATGGCGAAGCTCCATTGCCCGGCGCCGACAACATAGATAGCCGACGGTTGACGGTCAATTGCCGGGAATGTTATTTTCCTGTGAAGAATGGATCGAAAGCCGTGTCCCGGGCGCGATGCGGCATGCTTATGCCGCTTCGCAGAACCGGGACCGTTCCAACGACTGAGGCAGACAAGTGTCGCTCGCAAGCGTTTCCGTTGGTACGGTCCCGGCTCAGCGGTGCAGCACTTCGTGCTGCGCCGCGTCCGGTGCACGCGTGCCTGGCCTTAGCTGCGCGGATAGACGATGATGGACAGGTAGGTCATGGGTGTCTTCACCAGCGTTTCCGGGCCGTGCAATGCGCCGGAATCGAACAGGATGGAATCGCCGGGCCGCAGCCGGTACGTGTTGTCGCCGTGCCGGTAGATGACCTCGCCGGTCAGCATGTAGATGAATTCCATGCCGGCGTGCTGAAAGCCGGTGAAGGGTTCGGCGTCCTCTTTCAGCGTGATCATGTAGGGCTCGACCACGACGTCGCCGCCGATCACATGCCCGAGCAACTGGTACAGGTGCCCGGCCTTGGAGCCGCGCCGTTCGATCGCGACGCCCTGCTTGGCGCGCACGAAGGAGCAGTCGCGCCGCTGCTCCGATGCGGCGAACAGCAGGCTGAGCGGCACGTTCAGCGCGCCGGCGATCGACTGCAGGGTGGAGAGCGACGGCGAGATCTGGCCGTTCTCGATCTTCGACAGCATGCCGGCGGAGATTTTCGCGGCAGCCGAAAGATCCGCCACCGATTGGTCGCGCTCGCGGCGGATCATCCTGATCTTGGCGCCGAGCGCACGTTCCAGGCTGCGTTCGCCGTCCTGCGGCGCGTTGGACCCGGTGCGATACTCCGCCGCGCCTGGTGCTGGTTGAGACGAGGACGAGACGCGGGCTTTCTTCATGTCGGGTTCCGGCAGGGGTCGCATTGGCCGTGGCTTGCCACCGGTTCTATAATCGGTTTCGCTGATGCGCGACACTGCGGAACCGCGTAAGGACGTCCGATGCGATACTCGCTGTTCTCGCTGCTCTCGCAGACACGATCCGGCCACCGCGGCTGGCAGCCGACCTGGCGCGACGCCGCGCCGCGGCCGGCCTATGACGTGGTGATCATCGGCGGTGGCGGGCATGGGCTCGCGACCGCGCATTATCTCGCCAGCCGCTACGGCATCAGCAATGTCGCGGTGCTGGAGAAGGGCTGGATCGGCGGCGGCAATGTCGGCCGCAACACCACCATCATCCGCTCCAACTACCTGCTGCCCGGCAACATCCCGCTCTACGAATTGTCGATGCAGCTGTGGGAAGGGCTGGAGCAGGACCTCAACTACAACGCGATGGTGAGCCAGCGCGGCGTGCTGAACCTGTATCATTCCGACAGCCAGCGCGACGCCTATGCGCGGCGCGGCAACGCGATGCGGATCCACGGCGTCGACGCCGAGCTGCTGGACCGCGACGGCGTGCGCCGGCTGTACCCGTTCCTCAATTTCGACGCGGCGCGGTTTCCGATCCAGGGCGGGCTGCTGCAGCGGCGCGGCGGCACCGCGCGGCACGACGCCGTGGCCTGGGGCTATGCCCGCGCGGCGAGCGACCGCGGCGTCGACATCGTGCAGAATTGCGAGGTCACCGGCATCAATATCGTCGATGGCCGCGTCACCGGCGTCGAGACCACGCGCGGCGCGATCGCTGCGAACAAGGTCGGGATCGCGGTCGCCGGCAACTCGTCGCGGGTCGCGGCGATGGCCGGGATGCGGCTGCCGATCGAATCCCACGTGCTGCAGGCGATGGTGTCGGAAGGGCTGAAGCCGGTCATCCCCGGCGTCATCACCTTCGGCGCCGGGCATTTCTACATCAGCCAGTCCGACAAGGGCGGGCTGGTGTTCGGCGGCGACATCGACGGCTACAATTCATATGCGCAGCGCGGCAACCTGCCGACGGTGGAGGACGTCTGCGAGGGCGGCATGGCGCTGATGCCGGCGATCGGCCGCGCCCGCATCCTGCGGACCTGGGCGGGCCTCGTCGACATGTCGATGGACGGCTCGCCGATCATCGACCGCACCCCGGTGCAGGGGCTCTATCTCAACGCCGGCTGGTGCTATGGCGGCTTCAAGGCGACGCCGGGCTCGGGCCTGGTGTTCGCGCATCTGATCGCCAAAGACGAGCCGCACGCCGCGGCGACCAAGTTCCGGCTGGACCGGTTTCGCAGCGGCGCCGTGATCGACGAAAAGGGCCAGGGCGCCCAGGCGAACTTGCATTGATGGACGTTGCAGCGTGAGAAACCGACGTTGAGAATTCCTTGCCCCTATTGCGGCCCGCGCGACGTCGCCGAATTCAGTTACTCCGGCGAGGCGCTGCCACGCCCGGACGCCGGCGACGATGGCGCGATGTTCGACTACGTTTATCTGCGCGACAATCCGGCCGGGCCGCATCACGGCTACTGGTATCACGGCGCCGGCTGCCGCAGCTGGCTGCTGGTGACGCGCGACACCCGCACGCACGAGATCCTCGATGTGGCCTATGCGGATGCGGAGCGCAGCTCATGACCGCGCCGATCCGCCTGGCGGGCGGACTGATCGACCGCGGCCGGCCGCTGCAGTTTGCCTTCGACGGCCGCCCGATGCTGGGATTTGCCGGCGACACGCTGGCCTCGGCGCTGCTTGCCAATGGCGTCAGGCTGGTCGGCCGATCGTTCAAATATCACCGGCCGCGCGGCATCTTCTCGGCGGGGCCGGAAGAGCCCAACGCGCTGGTCGAACTGCGCAGCGGCGCGCGGCAGGAGCCGAACACCAAGGCGACCACGGTCGAGCTCTACAATGGGCTCGACGCGTGCAGCCAGAACCGCTGGCCGTCATTGAAATACGATCTTCGCGCGGTGCATCAGCTGGCGAGCCCGCTGCTGGTCGCGGGGTTCTACTACAAGACCTTCATGTGGCCGCAGGCGCTGTGGGAAAAGCTCTACGAGCCGCTGATCCGCCGCTCCGCCGGGCTCGGCCGCCTCAGCGGCGAGGCCGATCCCGACACGTATGAGAAAGCCAACGCGTTCTGCGATCTGCTGGTGATCGGCGCCGGGCCAGCCGGCCTTGCCGCCGCGCTGGCCGCAGGGCGCGCCGGCGCGCGCGTGATCCTGGCCGACGAGGACTTTGTGCTCGGCGGCCGGCTGCTGGCTGAGAATTGCGAAGTCGACGAGCTGGCCGGCGCAGCCTTCGCCCGGCAGGCCGAAGCCGAACTGCAATCGCTGCCCAATGTCCGCGTCCTGCGGCGCACCTCCGTTTTCGGAGTGTTTGACGGCGAGTACGGAGCGCTGGAGCGCGTCGCCGATCATTGGCCGGCGCCGCCGCCGTTCACGCCGCGGCAGCGGCTGTGGAAGATCGTCGCGCGGGAATCGCTGCTGGCGTCCGGGGCGACCGAACGGCCGATCGTGTTCGGCGGCAACGATCGCCCCGGCGTGATGCTGGCCTCGGCGGTGCGTGCCTACGTCAATCGCTTCGCGGTGACGCCGGGCCAGCGCGTCGCGGTGTTCACCAGCAGCGACGACGGCTGGCGCACCGCCGCCGATCTCGCGCGCGCCGGCGTCGGCGTGGTCGCGGTGATCGATCCGCGCCGCGACATCGACGTGACGGTGCGCGCGCTCGCCGGGAAAATTCCGGCGCATCTCGGCACGTGGGTCGCCGATGCGCATGGCGGGCAGGGGCTGCGCACGCTCGACCTGCTCGACGTCGACGGTCGGCGGCAGACCCTGAACGCCGATGTGCTCGCGGTGTCCGGCGGCTGGAATCCGAACATCGCGCTGGCCACCCACCTCGGTGGACGCGGCGAGTGGTCGGGGGAATTGTCGGCGTTCCTGGCGCTCGATCCGCCGAAGACGATGGCGCTGGCCGGCGCGGCGGCCGGGTGTTCGACGCTCGCTGCGGCGTTGGCCGACGGCGCGCGCTGCGGCGTCGATGCCGCGACGCGGCTCGGCTTCCACGTCGGCGAGCAGCAGCCCTATCATGCGGGCGACGAGGCCTCCGCGGTGACGCCGCTGTGGCACGTCACCGGGGCGCAGACCAAGGCGTTCGTCGACCTGCAGAACGACGTCACCTTGCAGGACATCGAGATCGCGGCGCGCGAAGGCTTTCGATCGGTCGAGCATCTCAAGCGCTACACCACGCTCGGCATGGCGACCGACCAGGGCAAGACCTCCAACGTCAATGGCCTCGCCATCATGGCGGCGTTGACCGGGCAGGACATCGCGCAGTCCGGCACCACCCGGGCGCGGCCGCCGGTCGTGCCGGTGGCGATCGGCGCCTTTGCCGGGCTCAGCAGCGGCACGCATTTCAAGCCGACGCGGCTCACCGCCGGCCATCGCTGGGCGGTCGAGCAGGGCGCGTCCTTCGTCGAAACCGGGCTGTGGCTGCGCGCGCAATGGTTCGTGCGGCCGGGCGAGACCGACTGGCTGCAGAGCGTGACGCGCGAGGTCAATGCGGTGCGCAGCACGGTCGGCATCTGCGACGTCTCGACGCTCGGCAAGATCGCGCTTTGCGGAGCCGACGTCGGCAAGTTCCTCGATCGCGTCTACATCAACACCTTCTCGACGCTCGCGGTCGGCAAGGTGCGCTACGGCGTGATGCTGCGCGACGACGGGTTTGTGATGGACGACGGCACCGTCGCCCGGCTGTCGGCCGACAACTACGTGCTGTCGACCACCACGGCGAACGCCGTCAAGGTGATGCAGCACCTCGAATTCTGCCATCAGGTGCTGTGGCCCGATCTCGATGTGCAGATGGTCTCGGTGACCGAGCAATGGGCGCAGTACGCGGTGGCGGGTCCGCAGTCGCGGCGGCTGCTGCAGAACCTGTTCGGCGCCGCCGCTGATCTGACCGGCGCGGCGTTCCCCTACATGGCGTGCGGCGAATTCCGCCTCGGCGACGTGCCCGTCCGGCTGTTCCGGATCTCGTTCTCCGGCGAGCTGGCCTATGAGATCGCGGTGCCGGCCGGCTATGGCGATGCGCTGGCCCGCGCGCTGATGGCGGCCGGCGAGGAATTTGCCGTGACGCCCTATGGCACCGAGGCGCTGTCGGTGATGCGGATCGAGAAGGGCCACGTCGCCGGCAACGAGCTGAACGGCCAGACCGTGGCGCGCGATCTCGGGCTCGGCCGCATGATGTCGACCAAGAAGGATTTCATCGGCCGCGCGATGGCGCAGCGGCCGGCGCTGGTCGATCCGGCGCGCCCGGTGCTGGTGGGCCTGAAGCCGGTCGATCCGGCGCAGCGGCTGCGCAACGGCGCGCATCTGTTCGCGCGCGAGGCGGTGGCGGGCCCGGACACCGACGACGGCTACGTCACCTCGACCGCGTACAGTCCGCTGCTCGGGCACTGGATCGGACTAGGCCTGCTCGCGCGCGGCGCGGAGCGGGTGGGCGAGCGGATCCGGCTGCACGATCCGATCCGGTCGTCGGATGTCGAGGCCGAGGTGGTGTCGCCGGTGTTCGTCGACCCGGAAGGAGTGTGGCTGCGTGCCTGAGCTGATCTACCAGAGCCCGTGGGACGCGCTCGCGCCGGTCGGCCGCGGCGAGGGGGTGGTGGTTGCCGCGGTAGAGCGTCGCGTCATTGCCGTCGTGATGGCCCGCAAGGGGCGCGGCGACGCGCTCGCTGCGCAGGTGCGCGACCAATGGGGCATCGAACTCAACGACCGGCCAAAGCGTGCCGCCGCGAACGGGGTGACGTTTCTCGGCATCGGCCCCGGCAAATGGCTGGCGATATCGCAACGGCGTGAGCTCGCTGCCGAACTCGGTGCATCGCTCGACGGCGTCGCATCGGTGGTCGAGCAATCCGACGCGATGGCGGTGTTGCGGCTGTCGGGGCCGGCTGTGTTCGCGACGCTGGAAAAAGGCTTTCAGATCGACCTCGCGCAGTTCGCCGTCGACGACGTCGCGGTGACCAGCGTGCACCATCTCGGTGTCACGATCTGGCGCACCGACGACGGCGCGTTCGAGGTCGCCGTTGCCCGCAGCCTCGCCGACGCCTTCCTGCATTGGCTCGGCGCATCGGCTGCCGCTGCCGGGCTTGCGGTCTCACCAGGCGCATAGCCCGACGCTTCAAGACCCAGTCAGTGCAAGGATGAACGATGCCACATAGCAATGTCGTGCTGTCACTGTCCTGCCGCGACCGGCCCGGCATCGTCGCGGCGGTGGCAAAAGCCCTGTTCGATTCGGGCTGCAACGTCGTCGAGGCGCACCAGTTCAACGATGCCGAAACCAACCTGTTCTTCATGCGGGTCCGTTTCGCGATGCTGACCGCGGTCGATCTCGACCAGCTCAGGACGAACTTCCAGACCGTCGCCACCGAGTTCGCTATCCGCTGGACGATGCGCAGCGTGTCCGAGCGGCAGCGGGTGACGATCATGGTGTCGAAATTCGATCATTGCCTCGCCGATCTGCTGTATCGCTGGCGCACCGGCGAGATCGAGATGGACGTGGTCGGCATCATCGCCAACCATCCGCGCGAGACCTACGCCCATCTCGATTTCGACGGCATTCCGTTTCACTATCTGCCGTCCACCAAGGCGACCAAGATGGAGCAGGAAGCGCAGGTCTGGGAGACCATCCGCGCCGCCAAGACCGACCTCGTGGTGCTGGCGCGGTACATGCAGATCCTTTCCGACGGGCTGTGCGCCAAGCTGGCCGGGCGCTGCATCAATATCCACCATTCATTCCTGCCGGGCTTCAAGGGCGCCAGGCCCTACCACCAGGCGTTCGCGCGCGGCGTGAAGCTGATCGGCGCTACGGCGCATTACGTCACGACCGATCTCGACGAAGGTCCGATCATCGAGCAGGATGTCGAGCGCATCAGCCATCACAACACCGTCGACGATCTGGTGCGCAAGGGTCGCGAGATCGAGCGCCGCGTGCTGGCGCGCGCCATAACCTGGCACCTCGACGGCCGGGTGATCACCAACGGATCGAAGACGGTGGTGTTCAAGGATTGACGCCGCTCGGCTGATTGGTGTTCCGGCCCGGCTGCAGTAAGGTGCCTTCGATATCGGACCGAAGGCGAGCATGACGGAAGATCGAGACAAGACGGCACCCTGGCGCGTGGGCGTGCTGTTCTCCCAGACCGGCGTCACCAGCGCGATCGAACAGACCCAGCTGAACGCCACGCTGCTCGCGATCGAGGAAATCAACGCCGCCGGCGGGGTGCTCGGACGGGCGGTCGAGCCGGTGCTTCACGATCCGGCCTCCGATCCCAAGCAGGCCCGCGCGGTGGCGGAGCGGCTGTTCCGCGACGACGGCATCCGCCTGCTGTTCGGCTGCTACATGTCGAGCACCCGCAAGGCGGTGCTGCCGGTGGTCGAGAGCCATCGCGGGCTGATGTTCTATCCGACGCTGTATGAGGGTTTCGAGTATTCCAAGCATTGCGTCTATTCCGGCGCGGCGCCGAACCAGAACTCGCTGCAGCTGGCGCGCTACCTGCTGTCGACCTTCGGCAACCGCTTCGTGCTGGTCGGCTCGAACTACATCTACCCTTACGAATCCAACCGGCTGATGACCGATTTCGTCATGCAGGGCCGCGGCAAGGTGCTCGACGAGATCTACGTGCCGCTTCGCGCCGAGCCGCAGGATTTCGACAAGGTGATCCGGCGCATCAAGAAAACGCCGCCGGACGTGATCTTCTCCACCGTGGTCGGCCAGAGCACCGCGGCGTTCTACGAAGCCTACCGCGCGGCGGGGTTCGACCCGGCCAGGATGCCGATCGCCAGCCTGACCACCAGCGAGGCTGAGGTGGCGCAGATGCGCACCGAGACGGCAGAGGGCCATATCACCGCGGCGCCGTTCTTCGAGACCTTGTCGAGCCCGGCGGCGCGGAAGTTCGTCGCCGCCTTCAAGGCCAGATACGGCACTGAGGCGCCGGTGCCGGCAGCCGCCGAGGCCGCGTATTTCCAGCTGCATCTGGCGATGCGCGCGGTGGCCCGCTGCGGCACCGACGATCCCGAGCGGGTGCTGGCTGAACTGCGCGATTCCGAATTCGACGCGCCGCAGGGCCGGGTGCGGATCGACCCGGAGAACAACCACGCCTATCTGTGGCCACGGATCGCGCGCCTCGACAGCGCCGGCCGGTTCCAGACGGTGTGGAATCCCGGCGTCCGCATCAAGCCCGATCCCTATTGCGTGGTGCAGAGCCTCGACGACTGGTCCGCCGACGATCTCCTCCCGATCAATCATTGAGGTCGCGGTGGTCGCCATCCAAATCCTTCGCGATCTGCGCGGCCTCCGGGTCCAGGTGGTGCACCCGCCGGACAAGGAGCGCGTCAGCCTGCTCGAGCATCTGAAACGCATCGGCTGCATGGTCGAGGCGCAATGGCCGGTGCCGGAGGAGTTCAGCGAGGGTGTCGACGTGATGCTGCTGGCGATCGAGCACGACGTGCGCGGCGAAATCCAGCGGCTGCTGAAATGCGACGGCCCGCGGCCGACCCTGATCGCGATCGTCGGCTACGAGGATCCCTCGACCCTGCAACTCGTGATCGAGGCCGGCGCGGTCGCGGTGATCGAGCGGCCGATCCGGCCGTTCGGGCTGCTGACCAATCTCACCATCGCGCGCAGCCTGTGGATGCAGCGGCGCGAGACCGACAAGCAGATCCGCAAGCTGCAGCGAAAGCTGTCCGGCCTGCAGCGGATCCAGAAGGCCAAGGAAATCCTGATGGCCGGGCAGGGGCTGAGCGAGGCGGAAGCCTATGAGAGCATCCGCCGCCAGGCGATGGCGAAGCGGATGGCGATGGACGACATGGCCGCGGCGATCATCCACGCCAACGAGCTGTTGCAGTACCGACCGAAAGATGTTTAGCTTTTCACCTGAATGCGAAAGGACAGTGTTGTCCTGACAACGCACATTCCGCCTGACCACCGATGATGTTGGTCCGGCCCGGCTAGGCAGCCCGAGAGATCCGCGAGGATCTGTCGGGCTTTTTTGTTTTGCGCGTCCGTTGCGGTTCACATCGACACACTGCCAACCTTCAGGGAGAGCAACATGCATCACGGCGATATTTCATCGAGCAACGACACGGTCGGCGTGGCCGTCGTCAACTACAAGATGCCCAGCCTGCACACCAAGGCCGAGGTGCTGGCGAACGCAAAGAAGATCGCCGACATGCTGGTCGGCATGAAGCGCGGCCTGCCGGGCATGGATCTCGTCATCTTCCCGGAATATTCCACGCACGGCATCATGTACGACTCCAAGGAGATGTACGACACCGCCTCGGTGATTCCGGGCGACGAGACCGAGATCTTCGCCGAGGCCTGCCGCAAGGCCAAGGTCTGGGGTGTGTTCTCGCTGACCGGCGAGCGCCACGAGGAGCATCCCAACAAGGCGCCCTACAACACGCTGATCCTGATGAACGACAAGGGCGAGATCGTGCAGAAGTACCGCAAGATCATGCCTTGGGTGCCGATCGAAGGCTGGTATCCCGGCAACTGCACCTACGTCTCGGACGGCCCGAAGGGGCTGAAGATCTCGCTCATTATCTGCGACGACGGCAACTATCCGGAAATCTGGCGCGACTGCGCCATGAAGGGTGCCGAACTGATCGTGCGCTGCCAGGGCTACATGTATCCGGCCAAGGACCAACAGGTGGTGATGGCCAAGGCGATGGCCTGGGCCAACAACGTCTATGTCGCGGTCGCCAACGCCGCGGGCTTCGACGGGGTTTACTCCTACTTCGGCCACTCGGCGATCGTCGGCTTCGACGGCCGCACGCTCGGCGAATGCGGCGAGGAAGAATACGGCATCCAGTTCGCCGCGTTGTCCAAATCGCTGATCCGCGACTTCCGCAAAACCAGCCAGTCCAACAACCACCTCTTCAAGCTGGTGCATCGCGGCTACACCGGCGTGATCAACTCCGGCGACGGCGACAAGGGCGTGGCGGACTGCCCCTACGACTTCTACTCGAAGTGGATCGCCGATCCGCAGGGCACCCGCGAAATGGTGGAGTCGTTCACGCGCACCACCATCGGCGTCGACGAGTGCCCGATCGACGGCCTTCCCACCACGGTCACGACGCATCGGTGATCGTTGCCGCACGGGGCGCCAACAATACTGTCATGGTCCGGCCTGTCCCGCCGGCGGGGCCGTAACCCCTACGGCGCGGCGAAGGCCCGGCCATGCACGCCTTGAGGCCGACAGTCGTGGATGCCAGGGACAAGCCCGGGCATGACGAACGACAGGCACGTGATGCCGCGATGTTCGTTCTACATTCCGGGGCGGGCGCAGCGTAAGCTGCGCGCGAACCCGGAATCCAGAGATGTGGTACACGAAGCCCGAGCTCGAGATTCCGGGTTCATGTCGCGGCTTCGCCGCTCATGCCCCGGAATGACAGAGTGGATTTGCGAGCACGCAGCGGCTCACATCATCGCCTTGCCAGCCTGAAATACAGTTCCGACAACCGCCCCGGCAGGTCCTCGACGCGATGCACCAGCATGGTATTGCCGCGGCCGAAGATGCGGGCGGCGGCGCTCATGCCGCCGGGGTCCAAGACCACGCCGAAGCCGTCGATGCCGCGGGTCTTGAGGCCGACGGCGGCGCGGCGGGCGTCTTCCACCAGATCGAGCGGGTCGGCGACGTCGATGTCGGACGGCTCGCCATCGGTCAGCACGATCACCAGCTTGCGGAAGCTGCGGGCGTGGCTGATCACCTCGCCGGCGTGGCGCAGCGCGGTGCCGAGGCGCGTCGACAATCCCGACGACAATCCGGCGAGCCGGCCGATGCAGCCGCGGTCGTAGGGCTCGGTGAACGCTTTCACGCTGGTCATCTCGACGTCGTCGCGGCCGTTGGAGGCGAAGGCGAGCAGGCAGAACGGATCGCCGAGCGCCTCCATCGCCTCCGCCAGCACCGCGACCGCGAGCCGCTCGACGTCGAGGATGGTCGTGTCGGAGGCGAGGCGGTCGCGCGTCGACTCCGAGATGTCGATCAGCAGCAGCACCGCGAGGTCGCGGTGCGTCGAGGCCGAGGACCGGAAGATCCGCGGGTCGGGATACTGGCCGCTGCGCAGCGCGATTCCGGCTTCCAGCATGGCATCGACATCGAGATCGTGGCCGTCGAACTGCCGCTTCAGCCGCACCGTGCGGCCGACGCGTACGCTGCGCACCAGCCGGGCAATCCGGCTGCGCAGCACTTCGGCCTGCTCGAGCGCATGCTCGACGATGCGCGGATCGCCGGTGCGCGCCGTCACCTCGCGCACCGTGGCCCATTCCGGCCGCTCGATATTTTGCGCGTGATCCCATTCCGGATAGGTGGCGATCACCGTGCCGCGCTGGTCCGGCGGGGCGGGTCTGGCGCGGCCGGTGGTGGACGGCTCCGCCGACGCATCGGGGTCGGGCTCGCCCTGCGCGTCGTCGCGTCGTTCGGGGCGCGCGGCGTCGACGCTGAGTTCGAGCACCTCGGCTGACGTGTCCGCCTTGTCGCCGAAGTCCCACAGACCCATCCCGTCGTCGCGATAGATTGGCTCGACCACATAGGTCTTCGGATTGAACTGCACGCGTAGCTGCCCGAGGTCGTTGCCGAGCAGCATGCCGATCTCGCGGCTGATCGCGGGATCGTCGATCCGGCCTTGCGCGGCGTCGAACAGCCGGCGGCCCTTGCCGACGAAGCCGTCGTCGTCGACGTAGGTGAAATCGAACAGCGCGCGCGCCAGCCGCGCCATCAGCGCCAGCGAGGTGGAGACGCCGTTCGGTTCGGCGAGGTGATAGGGCGACCACAGCTTTCGCAGACCGGGCAAAGCGCGCATCGCCAGCGTCTCGACGCGGGCGTCCTCGATCAGCGTGACCAGCGCGACCTGCAGCGGCTTCAGGGTACCGAGCGGAAACGCCGCGCCGCCATAGACCAGATGCGCCTGGGCATGGGCGGCGGCGGCGCGGTACAGCGCCGGCGTCGCCTCGCTGGCGATGCCGCGATAAAACTCCGGCAGCCGGATCAGCGGTCCGGCGATCGCGGCGCGCCGCTGCGCGCTTTGCCCGGACTCCATCGGCAGCGGTCGTAGTTGCGGCACGCGTCCCCACAGCGCGGTGACGAAGGCCTTGGTGGATCGTTCGGTCTCGGCGAAACCGGCGCCGGCGGTGGCGCGCTCGACCAGCCGGCGGGCGAGGTCGTCCTGCAGTGAGAAGAATGCCAGCCGTCGTTGTTTGTTACCGGACGAGGCTTTCAGGCCGGAGGCGATGAAATGCTCGAACGCGTCGATGCTGCCGGCGGCGAGAATGTCGGCCATCCGCATCGCCGCGGCCTGCGCCGATTCCGGAGCGGCCTGTGCGAGGCCGATCATGGCGCGCCACCAGCGCGACAGCTCCGCGCTGCCCAGCTTGCGGCGCGCGACCGGGAAGGCCTGGATCGCCGCGGTCGCAGCCTGCGCGCCGGCGTGGCGGCAGATCTCGGCGGCGGCATGCGCGGCGTCGATCAGCGGTGCGATCGGTTCGCCGCGCGGCTGCGCCGGCGCAAGACCCCAATAGGCGATCAGGCACGACGCGCCGGCATTGACGTCGATCAGGTCCAGCACGCCGGTCGCCCAGCGTTCGATCTCCGCCGCGCTGTGGCGTGCGGTGAGATGATCGACCGCGTTACGATACAGCGGCCGCAACTGGTCGCGTTGCCGCATCAATAGCGTCAGGCGCTGCAGCGCGACGCCACCTGCGACAGGCGTTGCGAGCGCGACGTCGGTCACGGCAGGCAGGCGTCGACCGCGGCGCTCAGCGCCTCGCGGATGTCGGCATTGTCGGTGATCGGCAGCACGATGCTGGAGCGCACCGCGGCGGCGAGCGGCAGCCCGGCGCGCACCAGCCGGCCGGCATGGATCAGCATCCGCGTCGAGGCGCCTTCATCGAGGCCGTGGCCCTGCAGATTGCGCGAACGCTCGGCGATCGCGACCAGCGTTGCCGCCAATGCGAGATCAGTGCCGGCCTCGCGCACCACGATGGCGGCCTCGAGCGCGGGCGAGGGGTAGGCGAAGTCGATGGCGAGAAAGCGCTGCTTGGTGGATTCCTTGAGATCCTTCACCGCGCTCTGGTAGCCGGGATTGTAGGAGATGGTGAGCTGGAAATCGCCATGGGCGGGCACGATCTCGTTGTGCTTCTCCAGCGGCAGGATGCGGCGGGCATCGGTCAAAGGGTGGATCACCACGGTGGTGTCCTGCCGCGCCTCGACGATCTCGTCGAGATAGCAGATCGCGCCGTGGCGTACCGCCAAGGTCAGCGGGCCGTCGTGCCACACCGTGCCCTGCGGCTCCAGCAGGTAGCGGCCGGCGAGATCGGAGGCTGTCATGTCCTCATGCGCGGCGACGGTGACCAGTGGCTTGCCGAGCCGCCACGCCATGTGCTCGACGAAGCGGGTCTTGCCGCAGCCGGTCGGGCCCTTCAGCATCACCGGCAGGCGTTCGGAATAGGCTGCCTGATAGATCGCGATCTCGTCGCCGACCGGCTGATAGTAGGGTTCGCTGGCGATGCGGTAGCTGTCGAGGGTCATGCGGGTCTCCACGGTGGACGACGGGGAGAGCATCGACGCAAGGCCTCCGCCCCCTTCGTCAGGGGTTCCGGCGGGCATTGCCGATGACACGCCACAACGCTGGAGCGCGCAAGCAGGCGTCGCGGGCGACGCCTCGAAACGCATTAGACCGCGATCGGCGGGGTTTCACAAGCGCGGTCACGCGAGGCTGACCTTGTCGCCGATCCTGACCGGCCCCGCGGCGATCACCGTCGCATAGGCGCCAAGGCACGGGAACGTGCCGGGGCCGAGCGGCGGGAATTCCACCTTGTTCAACCTGTTGACGACGCGCACCGCGTCGGGCGATCGGGGCAGGGTCCCATGCGCCAGCATCGGCACCGCGCAGCGTGGCGTCGGCGCGACGATCTCCAGCATCAGCGTGTCGCCGATCCGGATGCGGCGGCCGGTCCAGCCATTCTCGGCGAATGGCGCGGGCTCGGCGCTGTCGATCAGCAGATTGGGCCGGTAGCGCGCCGCCTCGATGGTGCCGTTCGGCGCGGCGGCGCGGGCGGCGTCGAGCGAGGCCGACGTCATCAGGTGGATCGGCGCGAAGTCGAAGAAGCCGCCATCGGGCGCCGCGCCGCCGATCGCCAGCAGATCCTGCGTGACGCTGGCGTCGACGCCGTCCTCGAGCACCTCGTCGGGGCGGGCGCGGTTGAGTTCGATGCCGTCCGGCCGCGTCGCGATCAACCGCACCTCGCGGCCCAGCAGCTTCGACAGCGCCGCCGCCGCATCGCCGTCCATCGCGTTGCCCGACGGATCGGACACGATAATGGCGCCGTCGCTCGCCGTCCTCGAACTGTATTGCAGCAGGTCGCGCCACAGGTTCGGCTGCTTGGCGCTGGCGATCTTGCCGGTCTCGACGTCGATCAGCGCATGGGCGCGGTCGCCGGTCAGGCCGTAGCTGGTGACTAACCCTTCATCCAGGGTCTCGCCCAGCAGCGATTTGACGGGAAAGCGCAGAATGGCGCCGATGGTGCCGATGGTCATGGGAAGCCTCGTGGGAATGCCGGACGGCCGGACGGGGCTTCCGCTTAGCAAAACGCGTGCCGCCATGCTCAAAAACATGGCCTAAGGTCGTGACACACCATCGATAATGGCTCTAAAAGACGGTCCCGTTCTCGCGCCGCCCCGAGGTCCGCATGCCCGCCTATCGTTCCCGCACCACCACCCATGGCCGCAACATGGCGGGCGCTCGCGGCCTGTGGCGCGCGACCGGCATGAAGAACGAGGATTTCGGCAAGCCGATCATCGCGGTGGTGAATTCCTTCACCCAGTTCGTGCCCGGCCATGTGCATCTGAAGGACCTCGGCCAGCTGGTGGCGCGCGAGATCGAGGCGGCCGGCGGCGTCGCCAAGGAGTTCAACACCATCGCGGTCGATGACGGCATCGCGATGGGCCATGATGGCATGCTGTACAGCCTGCCGTCGCGCGAGATCATCGCCGACAGCGTCGAATACATGGTCAACGCGCATTGCGCCGACGCCATGGTCTGCATCTCCAACTGCGACAAGATCACTCCCGGCATGCTGATGGCGGCGTTGCGGATCAACATCCCGGTGGTGTTCGTGTCCGGCGGACCGATGGAATCCGGCAAGGTCACGATCGCCGGCAAGACCCGCTCGGTGGACCTGATCGACGCCATGGTGGCGGCCGCCGACGAGCGCGTCAGCGACGCCGACGTCGAGGTCATCGAGCGCTCGGCGTGTCCGACCTGCGGGTCCTGCTCGGGCATGTTCACCGCCAATTCGATGAACTGCCTGACCGAGGCGCTCGGTCTGGCGCTGCCCGGCAACGGCTCGGTGCTCGCCACCCACGCCGACCGCAAGCAGCTATTCGTCGAGGCCGGCCACCTGATCGTCGATCTGGCGCGGCGCTACTATGAGCAGGACGACGACTCCGCGCTGCCGCGCAACATCGCCAGTTTCAAGGCGTTCGAGAACGCCATGACGCTCGACATTGCGATGGGCGGATCGACCAACACGGTGCTGCATCTGCTGGCGGCGGCCTATGAGGGCGAGATCCCGTTCACGATGCAGGACATCGACCGGCTGTCGCGCCAGGTACCGGTGCTGTGCAAGGTGGCGCCGTCGGTGCCCGACGTGCATCTCGAGGACGTGCATCGCGCCGGCGGCGTGATGGCGATCCTCGGCGAACTGGATCGCGCCGGTCTGCTCAACGTCGATCTGCCGACGGTGCACAGCGCGACCATGACCGATGCGCTGAACCGCTGGGACATCAAGCGCACCCAGAGCGAGAGCGTGCGGACCTTCTACAAGGCGGCGCCGGGCGGCGTGCCGACCCAGCAGGCGTTCAGCCAGGCGCTGCGTTTCGAGGAGGTAGACACCGACCGCCAGACCGGCTGCATCCGCGACGCTAAACACGCCTTCTCGCAGGACGGCGGGCTTGCCGTGCTGTCCGGCAACATCGCGCTCGACGGCTGCATCGTGAAGACCGCCGGCGTCGACGACAGCATCTTGAAATTTGCCGGCCCGGCGCGGGTTTTCGAGAGCCAGGACGGCGCGGTCGACGCCATCCTCACCAACAAGATCAAGGCCGGCGACGTCGTCGTGATCGTTTACGAAGGCCCGCGCGGCGGGCCGGGGATGCAGGAGATGCTGTATCCGACCAGCTATCTGAAGTCGAAAGGCCTCGGCAAGGCCTGCGCGCTGATCACCGACGGCCGCTTCTCCGGCGGCACCTCGGGCCTGTCGATCGGCCACGTCTCGCCGGAAGCCGCCGAAGGTGGCCTGATCGGACTGGTCAAGGAGGGTGACCGCATCGAGATCGACATTCCGAACCGCTCGATCAAGCTCGTGGTCGACGACGCCGAACTCGAGGCCCGCCGCGCGGCCATGCTGGCGAAGGGCGCGGATGCCTGGAAGCCGGGCAAGCGCCCGCGCAAGGTGACGATGGCGCTGCGGGCCTATGCCTCGATGACCACCAGCGCCGCGCGCGGCGCGGTGCGGATCGTCAGGGACTGACCGGGGCAACATAATCTCGTCGGAATTATCTCTCATTTGATAAGGACTTGCCGACGACGGGGGCGTTGATCCAGCGAGTGATCGCATCATTGGAACCTGCAATGGCCCCAGACGCTCCGCCGAAACCCTCGTCCTCGTCATCCCTGCTGCTGAGGCAGGGCGTCGCCCGCCTCGAGGCGACGCTGAAGATCACCACCGCGATCCTCGCGGTGGCCGCCGGCGTCTATACCTATCTCGGCGTGCGCGACCTGCTCAACGGCAGCCCAACGATGGTGTTCTTCGCCGCCGTGATCTACTCGGTCGCGGTGTCGGTCGGCATCTATGCATTCTGGATCTTCCTGATGCAGTTCATGCCGCATGTGGTGCATCGCACCGGCCGCTATTTGATGTTCGGCTGCATGCTGCTCGGCTCGCTGATGATCGTGGCGATGTCGTCCTGGCTCAACGCCTCGGCGCTGGCCGGCGCCGCGGCGATCCAGCAGCATCTGTCGATCACCGTGCAGAACTACACGCGCGATCTCGACACCGCCAACAGCAACGCGATCGCCGCGCAGGGCCTGCTGCCCGATATCCAGATCGCCGCGTCGCGGTTCTCCAAACTGGCTGATGCCGAACGCGCGGGCTCGCTGACGGGTACTGCCGGGTCCGGCACCGTTGTGCAGCTGCTGACCCAGATGTCGGGACAACTCGACGCGCTCGGCACGGAAATCCAGGCGTCGGGCAAGCGCGTCTCGGCACTGTACGAAGAGGGCGGCAAGCACCTCGCCAAGATGCGCGAGCGCGTTTCCGATCGCGGACCGATCGCCACCCGCAGCGACGGCTTCGCCGCGGACTCGCTGGCCTTGATGGGCGTGATCGCCAATCTGCAGCAGACCTCCGTGGCGCCGTCGGTGAAGCGCGCGGCGACCTCGCTGTCGTCCGGCTTCATCGCGCCGGCCGCCGGCGGCCGGGGCGATCTGGCGGAGCGCCAGACCTCGGTGGTGGGGCGGGTCGAGAGCGCCATTGCGCTGCAGGCCGCGTCGCTGTCGGAGGCGGCCGACAAGATTCTGGCGATGCCGAAGGTCGAGCCGACCCGGTTTCAGGTGATGTCGCCGGCCGAAGCGGTGCTGCACTATGCCGGCGACTTCATTCCGAGCTGGGCCGGCGCGATCTCGATCGACCTGATGCCCGCGGTGCTGGTGCTGATCCTGTGCGTGGTCCACGCCGCGATCCGTCGCGAGGGCGTGCCCGAGGTGAGCGCGGCCAACATGACGGCCGGTGAGATGATGGCCGCGCTGCAGATGTCGCGCGAGATCGAGACAGCACGCCGGCAGGTGCCCGGCGAGGCGGAGGTCGTCGCGCCCGACAAGCCGGCGGTTGAACCTGCAGCGGCGTCAGCGGATGAAAACGTCACCGCGCTGTCGTCGGCGCGGCAGCTGAAGTAATCGCGATGGCTCAGGCACCGGGCGCACCCAGCCGCTTTCAGCTCTGGATGGCCGGCAACCCGGACGAATCCGTGCTGCGCTGGATTTTGCGCGGCGTGGTCGCGGTGACGCTTGCGGTGCTGGCGGCCGATCTCGCCACCATGAACGGCTGGCTCAATCCGGCCGACGTCGCGCTGACGCCGGCCGAGCAGCGCGAAGCCTCGCCGGGCTTCGGGCTGCCCGCGCTGCCGGCGGTGATCGCGCCGTGGCTGCCGGGCGATCGCCGCCAGGCGCCAATGCCGAGCCCCGACGCGGCGCGCGACAAGCCGATCACCTTCGAACTGGTGGGCGGCGGCCGGCTGATGGCCACCGGCACCATCACGCCGGGAAGCTCCGACGCCTTCGCGGCCGAGATCGAGCGGCGCGGCGATTATGTGAAGACGGTGGTGCTGAACTCGCCCGGCGGTTCGGTCGGCGACGCGCTGGCGATCGGCAAGCTGATCCGCGACAGGAAGCTCAACACCGAGGTCGAGGCCGGCAAGTACTGCGCGTCATCCTGCCCGCTGGCGTTCGCCGGCGGCGTCGAGCGCCGCGCCGGCGACAAGGCGGCGATCGGCGTGCATCAGGTGTTCGCCGGCGCCGCGCGGCCGAACGCGGCGCCGCGCGACGAGATGAGCGACGCGCAGCGCATCTCCGCGCGCTGCCAGCGCTATCTCGGCGACATGGGCATCAACCTGCAGGTCTGGGTCCATGCAATGGAAACGCCGAAGGACAAGCTGTTCATCTTCACGCCGGACGAACTGAAGACGCTGAATATCGTGACGCCGGTTGTGGCAGCGGCAGCGACTCCTGCGGCTGCGCCATCGTCATCAATTCCCATCGCACCGGCTCCGCAAACGAAAACCAAGTAGTCCGTCATTCCGGGGCGCGCGTCTTCGCGCGAGCCCGGAATCCATAGACCCTGGCGTCGAAGGGTCTGGACCATCGTGCGGTAACGCGGGCACTGCGGAGTATGGATTCCGGGCTCGCGCAAGGGCGCGCCCCGGAATGACAGCATTGTGCGCAGCAGCGCGAGATTCCGCGTTCAGTTCGCGCTACGCGCTCGTGCCCCGGAATGACGAACGCGGCGCGAGCGGTCGTTGCGACTACGCTACCGGCACGCCGATGCGTCCCAGGCCCGGCAGCTTGATCGCCGGCCGGCGCACGTCGAGGCCGAGCACGGCGCCGAACAGATTGAGCTCGAAGCCCTCGATCCAGCCGAGCGTCACGCCGGCGTAGCCCGCCAGCGTTACGCGCAGGCCGGTGCCGGAGGGCGTCCAGCCGAACCAGTCGCCGTCATAGGGAAAATCCTTGCCGATCGCGGTCGGCGGCAGAGTCGTCTTCAGTTCGGGAACAGCGGCCAGTGCGGCCGCGACGAAGGTGTTGGAGTTCGGTCCCGGCCAGGCGCGGTAGTCGCCATAGGAGCTCAGCTTGTAGCCTTTGATGGCGGCCTCGATCTTGGGGATCATGGCGGCGGCGGCCTCGCCATCGGCGGCGGCGATCACTTCCGGCAGGTCGCCGAACCAGCGGCCGTCGGCCGCGAAGCCGTTGACGCGGATCGGGTCGCCCCAGGCGGTGTAGTCGTAGCGGTTGTAGCGGCTGGCGCCGGCTTCCTTGGTGACGATCCAGGTGTGCACGGCGAAAATGCCGCGCCAGCGCACCGTGCGGGCGGCGAACACCCGGACCAGTGCTTCGGGGTGATCCTTCGCGGCCGGGAGTAGCCCGGAGCTCGAGCGATCGGCCGACTGCCAGTTCACACTGCGATCGCCCCCATAATATTTGAGCGCCGACGCGCCGAGCGGCACGACGAGCAACAGCAGGAGGATCAGCAATGGCTTTCTCACGGGGGCAATCTGACAGTGGGTCGAGACCGATATATTGCTTCGCAGCGATATTGCCATATCGCGTCGGCGGTCATCACCAATATGAATGAAATGTAATGTCTGCGGGGGTTTGACGCAGGTTTCGCAAGATTAAATTTGCCGTAATGCGGCTTCACCCTTGCAAACGCTGCAACCTTTGGATTGCATCGCGGTTGATGGACGGGGTGTCATGAGTGAAGAAGGTGGAACTATGAAAAAGATGGCTTTGGTTGCTGGTGCCATTGCGACGATGGCGATGGTCTCTGCGGCGCCCGCCGAGGCTCGCGGTCGCGGTTTCGGTCCCGGCCTGGTTGGCGGTCTGGCGGTTGGCGCGCTGATCGGCGGCATCGCGTCGAGTGCCTACGCTGGTCCTGGCTACGGCTATTACGGCGGTGGCTACGCGCCGGTCGGCTACGGCTACGGCGGTGGATATGGTTACGGCTACGCGCCGGTCGCCTATGCTCCGGTCGGCTATTACGGCGGCTACGCCCCGGTCGGCTATTATCGCGGCGGCTATCGTCCTGCCTATTATGGCGGTTACCGCGCTGCATACCGGCCCGCCTATGTCGGTTATCGTGGTGGGTATCGCCCGGCCTTCTACGGCGGATATCGCGGCGGCTACCGCAATGTCGGCTTCCGTGGCGGCTATCGCAACGTCGGCTATCGCGGCGGATTCCACGGCGGCCGTCGCTGGTAATCAGCGGTCACGCTGACTCGATCAAGGGGGCGGCGCTAACCAGCGCCGCCTCTTTTGCTGTTCGGTCAGCTGCGCCGGGTCTCCGGCATGATCGTCCAGATCAGCAACAGACCTACAGCTGCGACGCCCGCCAAACTCAGAAAGGCAACGCTGTTGCCGAACTGGTCGGCGATATAGCCCGCGGTCACCGTGCTGATCGACGCGCCGATTCCCCCCGCCGTGCCGGCCACTCCCAGGGCGAAGCTGAAGTGGCCGCTGCCGAATGCGATGTCGGCGACGATCAGCGGGATCATCACCGCGAACACCGCAGCGGTGATGCCGTCAAACACCTGCACCGCGACCAGCAGGAACGGATCGCTGACGGTGGCGAACAGCACGCCGCGAATGGCGAGCGCGGCAAATCCCAGCAGCAGCAATGGACGGCGCCCCCATAATTGCGCGAAGCGGCCGACCGTCGGCGAACTCAGCGCCACGATCGCCTGGGGCACGATGATGCAGGCCGCGATCAGCGCCGGCGCCAGCTCGCTTGAGCGGGTGGTTACCGCGCCCGCCATCAGCGGAAGCATCGCGGCGTTGGCAAGCTGCAGCAGCATCACCGCGCCGGCGAAGATCAGCAGCGCCGGCTGCTGCAGCAGTCGGCGCACATCGGTCGGCTGCCGAGCCGGTTGCTCGGGCGCTTTCATTTCGGCGACCTGCTGCCGTTGCAAAAACTCCTGCGCATGCGCGATATCGATCTCCGATGGCCGAATGCGTGACAGCGCGAACAGCGTCGGCAGCACAAGCACGGCGGTGACGAAGAACACCGACTGGCTCGACAGCAGATAGCCGGCCGTTCCCATCACGCCGGCAGCGACGCCGTTGCCGATCGAGGCGAAGCGGGCGTTGCGGCCGAGCCGTTCGCCGAGCGCGGCGCGGCCCACCAGGCCGACGCTGATCGCCGCGATGCACGGCCCGATCACGCAGCTCGCCGCGGCGTGCAGCGTCGCGGCCGTCACCACCACCGGAAAGATCGGAAACAGCGCATAGCCGAGCGCGCAGCCGCCGATCACCGCGATCGCCGCGCCCGCGACAAGGCGCGGCGAGCGGACCGCATCAACCATCGCGCCGCCGGGCATCTGGCCGATCAGGCCGACGATGCCGGCGATCGACAGCACGAAGCCGATCTCGACCTGGGTCCATTTCTGCGTGGTGAGATACACCGCGATGAACGGCCCGAAGCCGGTCTGCACGTCGGCCAGGAAGAAGATGAACCAGTCGAGGCCGCGGCGGCTCTGCAGCGACGGGACCGGGTGCTGCGGTGGCGCAGGCGGTTCGGGCCGCCGAGACCGTGCAGGGTCGGCCGCCACGACCGGCTTGTCGGCACCGGTCATGTCGCGGCCTGTCGCGGGGACCTCGGTCTGATCGGTGATCAGATCATTTCTCCTTGGGTGGCGGGGTGAATCGCAACTCTTCCAGGATGCCGGAAGCGCCGAGCACGACGATCGGCTTGCTGTCCTTGTATTCGGGGGCGGCGCGGACCTGCTCGCGGGTCAGTTCGAGCCGGATGCTTTCGCTCTTGTTGGCGACGTTGCCGAACGCCAACGCGTTCCAGTCCACCGCGATCTTGCGGCTGCCGACGCCGAGAAAGCCGCCGAAGTCGATCACCGCCGCGCGCACCAAGCCGCCGCGATCGACGATCACGTCGGCGATCCGACCCATGTTCTCGTCGGCGGCGCTGCGCACGTCGCGGCCGAGAATGCTCTGGGCGTCATAGGCTTCGATCACCGTTACCGAAGGCGGCGGCTTGCCCTCCGCAGGTTTCAGCGGCGCAGCGGCAGACGGCGCCGGCGCAGACGTCTGCCCCACCGTCGACGGCGAGGTGTCCTGCGCTGTTGCGGCCGATCCGCCCAGCGCCGCGAATGTCAGCGCCACGATGGCCATCATTGGTCGGTCGAGATGCATGCGGACTCCTGACAAGTCATTGCGAGAGGGCAGGGCCGCTCAACGGGCCAGCACGATCGACACCTGAATCCGTCCGCGGGTGCGCAGCACTTCGAGTGACACGTCGTCGCCGTGGCGGCGGACGCGGAGGTCGACGCTGGAGTCGCCGAGCCGCAGGTCGCGCAGGATCACTTCGTTGAGGAACGCCGGCAGTCGCGGATTGCGCAACCGGATCTCGCCCTCCCGTGCATCGAACTCCAGACCGAGCGCGGCTTCGAGCAGCGTGAACGGCGTGGCGCTCGCCCAGGCCTGCGGCGCGCAGGCGACCGGGTAGAGCGTCGGGCCACGGCGGCGCTCGCGGCGAAAGCCGCAGAACAGTTCGGGGAGCCGGCGCAGGTCCATATAAGTCGCCGCGTCGAACAGGCCCTTGAACAATTGCTCCAGCAAATGCTTCAGGCCGTAACGCGCGAAGCCGAGCGCGATGATGGCATTGTCGTGCGGCCAGATCGAGCCATCGTGATACGACATCGGATTGTAGCGCGCTTCGCCGCGGGCGATGGTGCGGATGCCCCAGCCGGAGAAGAAATGCGGCCGCATCAGATCGGCAGCAACCTTGCGGGCGCGGTCCTCGCGCACGATGCCGGTGAACAGCAATTGCCCGGCGTTGGAGCTGCGCACCTCGCACGGCATCTTGTCGCCGTCAAGCGCCAGCGCGTAGGTGCCGAGCTCCTCGCACCAGAACGCCTCTTCGAATTGCGCCGCAAGCTTCAGCGCCTGCTGGTCCAGCGCCTCGGCGCGTCCGGCGTTGCCAAGTCGGCGGGCGCAACGCGCCGCGAGCTGCTTGGCGTAGTACACATAGCCCTGCACCTCGGCGAGCGCAATGTTGCCCTCGGCCAGTTGCCCGTCGGCGTGGAAGATCGCGTCGTAGGAATCCTTCCAGCCCTGGTTCTGCAGGCCCTGGTCGGTGGCGCGCTGATACTCGACGAAGCCGTCGCCGTCCGGATCGCCGGGGCCGTCGATCCAGCGCAGCCCCGCCTCGATCGCGGGCCATAACTCCTTCAGCGTAGCTTCATCGCCGGTGCGCTCGACATAGAGCCCGGCCAGCATCACGAACAGCGGCGTCGAATCCACGCTGCCGTAATATTGCGCGAACGGCACCTCGCGCAGCGCGGCCATTTCCCCGCCGCGCATCTCATGCAGGATTTTTCCCGGCGCGGCGTCGTTGAGCGGGTCGACACTCTGCGCCTGGAACGCCGCCAGCCGCCGCAGCACGCCCTTGGCGATCCGCGGATCGATCCACAGCATCTGCAGCGCGGTGATCAGCCCGTCGCGGCCGAATGTGGTCGAGTACCAGGGGATGCCGGCATAGGGATAACGGCCCTGCGGGGTTTCCGTCATCAGCATGTTGAGGTCGGCCATCGCCTGGCACAGCACCTCGTTGAAGATGTTGTTGGAGGTCTCGATCGACGTCGCGCCCATCGTCTGCTGCCGCATCTCGCGGCGATGCGCCAGCAGGCCGCGGAAGAACGGCGCCGGCTTGTGCGTCGCCGGCTGGTTGCAGGAGGCGGTCACGAACAGCGAGGTGCTCTGCTGCGGCGCCAGCTCGAGCTGATACTGCGCGGTGCCGACATTGAGCCGGGTCGGTCGCGGCTCGAAGTGCAGTGCGGTGCTGCGCAGCGATCCGTCCAACCCGCGATAGTCGAACGCCACGTCGTCACCGCCGGACAGCCGGCTGCCGCCGACGCCGCGCTTCGGACGGACCGAGCCGCGTACCTCGAACAGGTCGGCGAAGTCGTTGTCGAACGCCAGGGTCAGCCCAAAGCGCGCGGTGACGTCGCCGTGATTCTGCACGCCGATGCGCTGATAGAACACGCCGTTCCACAGGAACACGGTGCGCACGATGTGCAGCAGGTCCTTGTGCAGCACCAGCCGGCCGTTGTCGAAGATGTCGGGATTGGTCAGATCCACCGTCAGCGCTGAATTGTCGTCGCGCAGGTTGGAGCCGAGCAGCAGCGGCGGCATGTCGTCGATGCTGAGTTCGAGCCGGGCCAAGTAGCGGGTGTCGGCGTTGAACAACCCGTCCGGGCCGCCGGAGGAGGCGCCGATGTCGCCATGGCTGTCGAGCACGGCGAAGGTGTCGTCGTGTTTCAGCACCCGCCGCGGCCGCGCCGAGGCGCCGGTCATCGGAATGTAGAACGGCGATTCCTGGACGGGCTCGGTTTCGCGGAGCGGCGTGATCTGATGAACGGCTTCCACTGCCATGAAGTGACCTCGGCGGTTTGCGGATTGCTGGATGGCACGGGAACGCACTGGCGATTTGCGCCGCCGCAGGAGAGCGGCGAGACGCTTCGGGTCAGGCCGCCTGCGTGGCGGCTGTCACCGGCGCGAGCCGGCTGATCTCGCGCGCCACCAGATCGCGATACGGCCCGTGGCCTTCCATCAGTCGCTCCGGCGGGCCGTCCTCGATAATACGCCCGTGCTGTAGCATGACAACCCGGTCAAAATTGCGCAGCGTTGCCAGCCGGTGCGCGATGGCGATCACAGTGCGGCCGCGCATCAGCCGCCCGAGCGCCTCACGAATCGCTTCCTCGGAATCGCTGTCGAGCGCGGCGGTGGCCTCGTCCAGCAGCAGGATCGGCGAATCCTTCAGGAAGGCGCGGGCGATCGCGATGCGCTGGCGCTGGCCGCCGGACAGCTTGATGCCGCGGTCGCCCACCATGGTGGCGAGGCCCTCCGGCATGGTCTCGATGAAATCGCAGCGCGCCGCGATCGCCGCCCGCAGCACCTCGTCGTCGGTCGCCGACGGACGGCCGTAGCGGATGTTCTCCATGATCGAGCGGTGGAACATCGAGATGTCCTGCGGCACCACCGAGATCGCCTCGCGCAGACTCTGCTGGGTGACGCGCGAAATGTCCTGACCGTCGATGGTGATGCTGCCGTGCTCGACGTCGTAGAAGCGCTGCAGCAGCACGAACAGGCTGGACTTGCCGCCGCCGGACGGCCCAACCAGGCCGACGCGCTGTCCGGCCGGAATGCGGAGGTTAAGGCGATCGAACACTTGCAGGCCATCGGGGTAGCGGAATCCGATGTCGTTGAAGTTGATCGCAGCACCTGCCTTGACCAACGGCTCGGCCTCCGGGTGGTCGCTCAGTTCGTGCGGCACCAGCAGGGTGGCGATTGCCTCGGTCAGCCGCGCGAGGTGCTGGGTGACGTCGACCAGCGCCACTGCAAGGTCCCGGGTGGCGCTGAGAATCGAGAGGCCGAGTGTGCAGACCAGCACCACGTCGCCGGTCGAGGCCTGACCGCGCTGCCACAGCGTCACCGCCCATGCCAGCAGCGAGACGGTAAGTATCACCGTGACGATGGCATGCATCAGCCGCAGTTTTTCCAGATAGCGCAGGCTGCGACCGCGGGCGTCGAGTTCGCGGTTCACCGTCGCGTCGAATCGGGCGTGCTCATGGCCGAGCCCGCAGAAGGCTCGCACCAGCGGCATGTTGTTGATGACATCGACCATTTCGCCGTCCACCGCGGCGGCCTTGTCGGCGAAGTCGTCATGCAGCGGCTTGCCGCGCGCCGCGATGTGAAACACGCCGATCACGATCACCGCCGAGACCGCGCTCAGTCCCAGCGCCATCGGCACACTGACGGTGCCGATCAGGGCAATTGCGGCGAAGGTGGCGACACAGGGCGGCAGCACGTTCCAGACGAACATGTTCTCGACGGTGAACACCGCGTTGGAAGTCGCGGTAATGCGGCTCGACAGCATGCCCGGCAGCCGGTCGGAGAAGTAGCTCGGCGAGTGGCCGGTGAGGTGGCGGAAAATATCCCGGCGCAGGTCGCCGGTGACACCGACGAAGGTGTAGCTCGCGATCCAGCTGGCAACCCGCCACAGCAGGTTGTCGGCGGCAATCAGCGTGACGAGCAACAGAAAGGCCATCCAGACCAACGCGCCCTGGCCGGGACCCGCCGCCAGCCCGTCGACCAGACGCTTGACGCCATATTGCGTGCCGACCGAACAGCAAACCGCCGCGATGACCGCGGCGAGAATGACGAGGTGAGATGTGCGCCGCATTTTGAGGTAGCGGAAGACGAAAGCAAACGGACGGCGCGCGTATCCGGAGAGACTGTTCATGATGCAGGACCTTTGGAAACGGGATCGCGTCGGAGGGGGAGCCACGCGCGCCGCAAGATTGCCACTTCGTTCGCCATCACTGCGCAACAATTACGCAGCATTTGCCTGCAAGTAAGCATGGCGACCGATACGGGCATCAGCGAGACCATCGTGTGAAGATGTATGTCGGAAACTGATCGTAGGCAGGAACTTCGCATGTGCGAGATCGTTCCACTTCCGGCAATGCCGGTGCCGCAACCTACGTCGTCACAAATGTCGTCATCTCGTAACATGAGGAGAGAATTCGATGCGCATCGCGCAGATTGCTCCGCTTACGGAGGCTGTCCCGCCCAAGCTGTACGGCGGCACCGAACGGGTCGTCCACTGGCTGACTGAAGAACTGGTAGCTCTTGGACATGACGTAACACTCTTTGCCAGCGGTGACTCCATCACCTCGGCCAAACTGCAATCAACCTGGCCGAAGGCGCTCCGGCTGGATGGGTCGGTGAGAGACCCCAACGCGCTGCACATGGTGATGCTGGAGCAGGTCCGGCAACGCTGCGACAACGAAGAGTTCGACCTGCTGCACTTCCACCTCGACTACTACCCGTTCTCACTGTTCATGCGTCAGCCCACGCCGTTCGTGACCACGCTGCACGGCCGCCTCGATCTTCCCGAACACCAGCCGGTGTTCAGCACCTATAACCGGGCCCCCGTCGTTTCGATTTCGAACGCCCAACGCCGCCCGGTGCCGCAAGCCAACTTCGTCAACACCGTGTATCACGGCCTTCCAGAAAACCTGCTGACGCCCAAGCCGGTGACGCCCGGCTACCTCGCTGTGCTCGGCCGTATCGCGCCGGAGAAGGGCGTCGACCGCGCTATCCGTATCGCGCTTCGCTGCGGTATTCCGCTGAAGATAGCCGCCAAGATCGACCGCGCCGACCAGGATTATTACGACGAGGTGATCAAGCCGATCATCAACCAGCCGGGGATCGAGTTCATCGGCGAGATCGGCGACGACCAGAAGTCGGAATTCCTCAGCGGGGCGCTCGGGCTGCTGCTGCCGCTCGACTGGCCCGAGCCGTTCGGCCTGGTGATGATCGAGTCGATGGCCTGCGGCACGCCGGTGATCGCCTACAACCGCGGCTCGGTGCCGGAGATCATCGATGACGGGCTGACCGGCTTCATCGTCGAGGACGAAATCAGCGCGGTGGCGCGCGTCGGCCGGCTGCCAGATCTGGATCGCCGTGCGGTCCGCGCGCAATTCGAGAAGCGCTTTACCGCGCGGCGGATGGCGCTGGATTATCTGGCGACGTACCGGTCGCTGATGCCCTCCGCCGGACCGCGGATCAAGCTGGTGGCGGGCGAGTAGGGCACGCAACACAGACAACGTGTCCCGGGCGCGATGCGGCATCCTTCATGCCGCTTCGCAGAACCGGAACCGTTCCAGCGGCAGCTTGAAACCTTTGACAGGCTTGCGCCGATAAGGCCCCGGCTCTGCATCGCACCACGACGCAAAAGCGCGATGCAATGCGTCCGGGGCACGATCCCGGATGTGCCAGCCAGTTTACGCAAGTGGCGGTCCGGCATTGACTGCATGTTGAACGCCCCTTGAAGAGGCCGACATGCTGTTCAGCGCCGACCATGATGAACCGCGCCGCATCCTGCAGAAATTCATCGCAAGCGAGATCAATCCGCATGTCGACGAATGGGAGAAGGCCGGCATCTTCCCGGCGCACGAACTGTTCAAGCAGCTCGGCGAGCTGGGCTTCCTCGGGCTGAACAAGCCGGTCGCGTTCGGCGGGCAGGGGCTGGACTACTCCTTTGCCGTGATGATGGCCGAAGAGATCGGCGCGATCAGCTGCGGCGCGGTGCCGATGGCGATCGGGGTGCAGACCGACATGGCGACGCCGGCGCTGGCGCGGTTCGGCTCGGACGAACTGCGCGCCGAGTTTCTGGCGCCCGCGATCGCCGGCGACATGGTCGCCTGCATCGGCGTCTCGGAGCCCGGCGCCGGCTCCGATGTGGCGTCGATCAAGACCAGCGCGCGGTCCGACGGCGACGACTACGTCATCAACGGCGGCAAGATGTGGATCACCAACGGCGCCCAGGCCGACTGGATCTGCCTGCTCGCCAACACCGGAAACGGCCCCAAGCATCGCAACAAGTCGCTGATCGTGGTGCCGATGAAGTCGAAGGGCGTGCAGGTCGCGCGCACGCTCGACAAGATGGGGATGCGCTCCTCCGACACCGCGCAGATCTTCTTCGACGAGGTGCGGGTGCCGAAGCGCAACCGGATCGGCGAGGAGGGCCACGGCTTCACCTACCAGATGCTGCAATTCCAGGAGGAGCGGCTGTGGGCGGCGGCCGCCTGCCTGAAGGCGCACGAGATCACCATCCAGCAGACCATCGACTACACCCGCAACCGCAAGGCGTTCGGCGCCAGCATTCTCGACAACCAGGTGGTGCATTTCCGGCTTGCCGAATTGCAGACCGAGATCGAGATGCTGCGCGCGCTGACCTATCGCGCCGCCGAGGCATTGATCGCCGGCGAGGACGTCACCAGGCTCGCGACGATGGCCAAGCTGAAGGCCGGCCGGCTCGGCCGCGAACTGACCGATGCGTGCCTGCAATATTGGGGCGGCATGGGCTTCATGAACGAAACCCCGGTGAGCCGCGCCTATCGCGACACGCGGCTGGCGTCGATCGGCGGCGGCGCCGACGAGGTGATGCTGAGCGTGCTGTGCAAGATGATGGGCACGCTGCCGGGGATGGGGCAGAAGTAGGCCTGCGTGGCAGCTTGTGCCCTGGACACGCTGCACAGCGCCGCGAAGCGGCATTGCATGCCGCATCGCGCCCGGGACACAATGCATTCAGCGCAACGAGAGAGACGGGCCGCCATGATCACACTGTACCACTGCCACGCCGCGCGGTCGTTCCGGCCGCTGTGGATGCTGGAGGAACTCGAGCTGCCTTATGAGCTGAAGATGCTGCCGTTTCCGCCCCGCGTGCTGGCCAAGGACTACATGGCGATCAACCCGCTCGGAACCATTCCCTTCATGATCGACGGCGACACCCGGATGACCGAGTCGTCCGGTATCTGCCATTACCTCGGGACCCGCCACGGCCCGACGCCGCTGGTGGTCGGCGTCGACGAGCCGGCCTATGGCGCCTACCTCAACTGGATGTTCTTCAGCGACGCGACGCTGACCTTCCCGCAGACGCTGGTGCTGCGTTACACCCAGCTCGAGCCGGAGGAGCGGCGCAACCCGCAGGTTGCGGGGGATTACGCCAAGTGGTTTCTCGGCCGACTGCGCGCCGTGGAAGCCGCGACCGGTCAGGCCGAATGGCTGTGCGCCGGGCGCTTCACCGCGGCCGACGTCACGATCGGCTATGCGCTGCGGCTGGCCGACAATATCGGGCTGTCGAAGGATTTCGGGCCCAACGTCGCGGCGTACTGGCAACGGCTGCAGCAGCGCGACGGCTATCGTCGTGCCGTCGAGTCCGAGACCCGCGCCGGATCGGAGCAGGGTGTCGCACGCCGGGCCTGAGGCGGTGACATCGGCCTGCGTTGATGTATTCTCCCGATCGCCCCGTAGAGGGCGCCGCAGCGATGCGGCACAAGGCGACAGCGTCGCCGCCGGGAGGGACCATGCGCACCACCGATTGTCCGGATTCCGGGCATCTGATGCTGATCAGCCCCGAGCGGGTGTTCTATGCCGGATTGCTGGGGCGGCCGCGGCAGCGCTCGAGCGGCGGTTTCGCCATCTATGTCGCCATGCAGGGCGAAGTGAGCATCGTCGACGCCGACGGCATCGCGCGCAGCGCCACGATGGCGATCGTGCCGCCCTACGTCACGCACAGCATCTCCTCGGATGAACCGACCATCATCTGCCTGGTGATCGAGCCGGAAACGGTCGCACGCGGCGCACTGGCCGGCCTCTCCGCCAGGCTTTCGGCGACGGAGCAGGGGGCTGCCGCGCGGGTGCGGTGCGCCTATCGCGACCTGCTGGACACCGGCCGTCGCAACGGCTTCACCACGGAGGAGTTCGACACGATGTGCTTCGGCGAGACGCTGCCGGCGCGCCGGATCGATCCGCGCATCGCCGCGACCATCGCGCGTCTGAACGCGTTTTCCGGCCGGCCCGAGACGGCGGCCGCTTGCGCCGCCGCCGTGGCGCTGTCGCAATCCCGCTTCCTGCATCTGTTCAAGGACGAGACCGGCATCTCGTTCCGCGCCTTCCGGGCCTGGAAGCGCGCGCGGCACCTGCTGCACTTCGTCAACGAGGACACCAACCTCGCGCATCTGGCGCAGGACATCGGCTATCCCGACTCGACGCATTTTTCACACTCCATCCGCCGCTTCTACGGCCTGCCGCCGCGCGCGATCTTTTCCGGCTCGCGCGATCTGGCGATCTGGCGCAGCGATCCCGCACGCGGCGATCTGCGGCAGGGTCGGGCGTAGCGGGGCGAAAGCGCAATCAGTTGCTTCACCTCTCCCTTAGAGAGAGGTGATGCACGCCGCGTGGCGCTGCGGTGCTGACGATAGCGGCTCAACGCAAGCGTCGGCGTGGCGTGCGGCGGCATGATCGTGCGGCCGCAACGAAAGGTCGTCATGAGCACCAAGACCGTCATCACCTGCGCGCTGAACGGCGTGCTGACCGACCCGAAGCAGCACCACGTGCCGGTGACGCCCGAACAGATGGCGCGCGAGGCGAAGGCGGCGTATGACGCCGGCGCCAGCGTGATGCACATCCACCTGCGCCGGCAGGAGCCCGACAAGGGCCATCTCCCGAGTTGGGACGTCACGGTGTCGCGCGAGATCCAGCAGGCGATCCGCGAGGCCTGTCCCGGCGTCATCATCAACCACACCACCGGCGTCTCGGGCCCGCAGTACCAGGGCGCGCTGGATTGCGTGCGCGAGACCAGGCCGGAAATGGCGGCGTGCAATGCGGGCTCGCTGAACTACCTGAAGGTGAAGGCCGACGATACGTGGGCCTGGCCGCCGATGATGTTCGACAACGCGGTCGAGAAAATCCAGGACTATCTCGACGTGATGAAGGACGCCGGCACGCTGCCGGAATTCGAATGCTTCGACGTCGGCATCGTGCGCTGCGTCGGAATGTATCGGCAGACCGGGATGTATGACGGGCCGCTGGAGTATAATTTCGTGATGGGGGTGGCGTCCGGCATGCCGGCCGATCCCGAGTTGCTGCCGATCCTGCTGAAGCTGAAGGCGCCCGATGCGCAGTGGCAGGTCACCGCGATCGGCCGCGCCGAGATCTGGCCGCTGCACCAGCGCTGCGCCGAACTCGGCGGCCATCTGCGAACCGGGCTGGAGGACACGTTCTATCTGGCCAGCGGCGAGAAGGTGACGTCCAACGGGCAGCTCATTGAGGAAATCGCGGGATGCGCCAGGCGCGCGGGCCGCGAGATCGCATCGCCGGCGGAGACAAGGGAGATTTTCGGGTTGAGCCACTGACTGATGCCGTCATTCCGGGGCGCGGTCGGCGCAGGGCGAACGCGAACCCGGAATCCAGAGATGAGAGGCACAATGTTCGATCTCGGATTTCGGATTCATGTCGCGCTTCGCGCTCATGCCCCGGAATGACGAGTGCGTGATGCGACATAGCAGCCGCAAGAGCTGCTCACACGGAGGGACACATCATGACCAATCTTGAAGCGACCGGCGGCGTGCCCGGTCCGGGGCGGATCGGGCGGGTGGCGATCGGCGACATCCTGCGCAAGTCGGCACGGCGGTTTCCGGAGCGGATCGCGCTGACCGACGGCGCGCGCCGCGTCACCTATGCCGAAGTCGAGCGCGACGCCAACCGCTTCGCCAACTATCTGGTCTCGCGCGGGCTGCAGCCCGGCGCCAAGATCTCGACGATCTGCAACAATTCCGTCGACTTCGTCAAAGCGCTGTTCGGCATCCACCGCGCCGGGCTGGTCTGGGTGCCGATCAACACCATGCTCGGCCCGTCCGACATGGACTACATCCTCGATCACGCTGGAGTTCAGTTCGCGCTGATCGACGACAATCTCTACGGCCAGCCGGAGCGACGGGCCGCGCTGGAAAAACGCGGCATCGACCTGATCGCGGTGGATCTCACCGGCAAGGCGGCGGAGGCGGGCCTTGCGAGCTTTGCGCAGCTGATCGAGGGCCAATCCGAGATCGAGCCGGAGGTCGCGTTCGAGGATCGCGATCTGGCGATGATCATCTATACCTCCGGCACGACGTCGCGGCCGAAGGGCGCGATGCATTGCCACCTCGCGGTGGTGATGGCGGTGATGAGCAACTGCATCGAACTGCAGCTGTCGCGCGACGACGGCATCACCGGACAGTTTCCGCTGTTCCACTGCGCCGCGCATGTGCTGCTGCTGAGCTACTTCGCGGTCGGCGGCAAGATGGCGATCCTGCGCGGCTTCGATCCGGTGGCCTGCATGGAGGCGATCCAGCGCGACAAGCTGACGATCTTCATCGGGCTGCCGCTGATGTATCAGGTGATCCTCGACCACCCGCGGCGCAAGGAGTTTGATCTTTCGACCTTGCGCTGCTGCATCTACACCATGGCGCCGATGCCGCGGCCGCTGCTGGAGCGTGCGATCGCCGAGCTGTGCCCGACCTTCGTGCAGCCGAGCGGCCAGACCGAGATGTATCCGGCCACCACGATGTCGCAGCCTGATCGGCAACTCAAGCGCTTCGGCAACTACTGGGGCGAGTCGACGATGGTCAACGAGACCGCAATCATGGACGACAACGGCCGGCTGTTGCCGCCCGGCGAGGTCGGCGAGATCGTGCATCGCGGCCCCAATGTGATGCTGGGCTACTACAAGGATCCGGCCGCCACCGAGGCGGCGCGCCAGTTCGGCTGGCATCACACCGGCGATCTGGCGTTGATCGACGAGCACGGCGAGGTGCTGTTCCTCGACCGCAAGAAGGACATGATCAAATCCGGCGGTGAGAACGTCGCCTCGGTGAAGATCGAGGAGACGCTGCTGGCGCATCCGGCGGTGATGAATGCCGCGGTGGTCGGGCTGCCGCATCCGCAATGGGGCGAGGCGGTGTCGGCCTTCATCAAGCTGAAGCCCAACGCCGCCGCCGACGAGGCCGGCCTTGAGGCGCATTGCAGGAAACATCTCGGCGGCTTCCAGGTGCCGAAGCTGATCCGCATCGTCGACGAGATGCCGATGACCGCCACCGGCAAGCTGCGCAAGGTCGAACTGCGCAACCGGTTCGCGGATCACTTCGCGACGGAGCGGGCGTGATGCGCCGAGGCCTGCATGCAGCGCCCGCCGCAAGCTCTGCCGTCATTCCGCGGCGGGCGCGGCGAAAGCCGCGCGCGAACCCGGATTCTCGCGGCTCGTTGGCGGCGCTTCGTGCTGCGGCGAGATTCCGGGTTCGCGCGAACTTCGTTCCCGCGCCCCGGAATGACGGAACAAACTAGATGGCCGTCATCGATTCCACCGTCTCCCCCGGCAGCGACGCCTTCAAGGCCAACCGCGAAGGGATGCTCACGCTGATCGCGAAGATGCGCGCGCTCGAGGATCGCGCGCGCGTAGCGTCGGCTGCGTCCGGCGAACGTTTCCACAAGCGCGGGCAGTTGCTGCCGCGCGAGCGGGTGGCGCTGCTGCTGGATCCCGGCGCGCCGTTCATCGAACTCTCGACGCTGGCCGGCTACATGTTCGACCGGTCCGATGCGGAGAAGAGCGTACCGGGCGGCGGGGTGGTCGCCGGCATCGGCTTCGTGTCGGGCATCCGCTGCATGGTCAGCGCCAATGATTCCGGCATCGACGCCGGCGCGCTGCAACCCTACGGCCTCGACAAGACGCTGCGCGTGCAGGAGCTGGCGCTGGAAAACAAGCTGCCCTACGTGCAGCTGGTGGAAAGCGCCGGCGCCAATCTGCTGCGCTACCGCGTCGAGGATTTTGTCCGCGGCGGCAACATCTTCCGCAATCTGGCGCGGCTGTCGGCGGCCGGATTGCCGGTGGTGACCGTGACACACGGCTCCTCCACCGCGGGCGGCGCCTACCAGACCGGATTGAGCGACTACATCGTGATGGTGCGCGGCCGCACCCGCGCGTTTCTGGCCGGCCCGCCGCTGCTCAAGGCCGCCACCGGCGAGATCGCCACCGAGGAGGAACTCGGCGGCGCCGAGATGCACACCTCGGTCTCCGGCCTCGGCGACTACATGGCCGAGGACGACCGCGACGCGCTGCGCATCGCGCGCGACATCATGGCCGCGCTGCCGTGGGACCGGCCGGCAGCGGTCGACCCCGGCATCAACCTGCCGCTGCACGATCCGGACGACCTGCTTGGCATCATGGGCATGGACCACAAGCGGCCGGTCGACATGCGCCAGGTCATCGCGCGGATCGTCGACGGCTCGGATTTCACCGAGATGGCGCCCGACTACAGCCCCGCGACGGTGTGCGGGCAGGCCCGGATCGCGGGCGCGGCGATCGGCATCATCACCAACAACGGCCCGCTCGATCCGGCCGGCGCCAACAAGGCGACGCATTTCATCCAGGCCTGCTGCCAGTCGCGGACGCCGATCCTCTATCTGAACAACACCACCGGCTACATGGTCGGCCGCGCCTATGAGGAGGCCGGCATGATCAAGCACGGCTCCAAGATGATCCAGGCGGTGACGTCGGCCACCGTGCCGCAGATCACCATCTATTGCGGCGCCTCGTTCGGCGCGGGAAACTACGGCATGTGCGGCCGCGGCTTTCATCCGCGGTTCTGCTTCTCGTGGCCCAACGCCAAGACGGCGGTGATGGGCGGCGAGCAGGCGGCCGAGACCATGGCGATCGTCACGGAGGCTGCTGCCGTTCGGCGCGGCGTGCCGGTCGATCGCGCGCAAATCGACAAGATGAAGGCTAGCATCAACGCAGTGTTCGACGGCCAGATGGACGTGTTCGCCACGTCGGCGCGGGTGCTCGACGACGGTGTGATCGACCCGCGCGACACCCGCGCGGTGCTCGCCGAGGTGCTGGCGATCAGCCGCGAGGCCGAGGCGCGCACGCCGCAGCCGATGCAATTCTCGGTGGCGCGGCCATGACCGCGCCGCAGCTCACGCCGTTCACGACCATCCTGATCGCCAATCGCGGCGAGATCGCGCTGCGGATCATGCGCAGCGCACGCAAACTCGGCTATCGCGTGGTCGCGGTGTATTCCGACGCCGATGCCGACGCGCCGCACGTCCGCGAAGCCGACGCCGCGGTCTGCATCGGCGGCGCGCAGCCGTCGCAATCCTATCTCAGGATCGAGGCGATCATCGCCGCCGCCAAGGCGAGCGGCGCCGACGCAGTGCATCCGGGCTACGGCTTCCTCGCCGAGAACGCCGACCTCGCGCGGGCCTGCCGCGACGCCGGGCTGGTGTTCATCGGCCCATCGGCGGAGTCGATCGAGGCGATGGGCCACAAGGCCGGCGCCAAGGCGATCATGCAGCGCGCCGGCGTGCCCTGCGTGCCGGGCTATCAGGGCGACGACCACGGCGACGCCGCGATGCTGCGCGAGGCCGCGGCGATCGGCTTCCCGGTGATGATCAAGGCGGTGGCCGGCGGCGGCGGCCGCGGCATGCGGCTGGTTTCGGACGCCGCATCTTTCCCCGACGCGTTGCGCGCTGCGCGCTCCGAGGCGCAGGGCGCGTTCGGCGACGGCGCGGTGATCCTGGAGCGCGCCATCCGCGACCCGCGCCATATCGAGATCCAGGTGTTCGGCGATCGCTACGGCGCCGCGATCCATCTCGGCGAACGCGACTGCTCGGTGCAGCGGCGCCATCAGAAGCTGATCGAGGAGGCGCCGTCGCCGGCCGTATCGCCTGAGTTGCGGGCGCGGATGGGCGCGGTCGCGGTCGCGGCGGTGCAGGCGATCGGCTATGAGGGCGCCGGCACGCTGGAATTCCTGCTCGACGCCGATGGGCAGTTCTTCTTCATGGAAATGAACACGCGGCTGCAGGTCGAGCATCCGGTGACGGAAGCCATCACCGGCCTCGATCTGGTCGAGCTGCAGCTGCGCATCGCCGCCGGCGCGCCGCTGCCGCTGACGCAGGACGACGTGACCTTGTCCGGCCATGCCATCGAGGTGCGGCTGTGCGCGGAAGACGCCTCGCGGGATTTCATGCCGCAATCCGGGACGATGGCGCTGTGGCGGATGCCCGACGGATTGCGCGTCGAGCACGCGCTGTATTCGGGCGCGACGATTCCGCCGGACTACGACTCGATGATCGCGAAGATCATCGCGCATGGCGCAACGCGCGACGAGGCGCGGCGAAAAATGCTGCACGGCCTCGATCACACCGTGGCGTTCGGCGTCACCACCAATCGGGGTTTTCTCGCTGCCTGCCTGCGGCATCCGGCGTTCGCGGGAGGGCAGGCGACCACGGGCTTCATCGCGGAGCGTGCCGCCGAATTGGCCGCGCCGCCGTCGGCCGATGCGGCGCTGGCCGCGCTGCTGCTGCATCTCACCGATCCGCACGTGCCGCCCTGGCGAGCCGGGCGTTCGCTGGCGGCAACCTTTCCGGTGCCGATGCGGCTGGAGATCGACGGCGCGACCCACGCCGTCGAGTTGCATCGCGAACGCGACGGCGGCTACGCGATCGGCCTCGACAACGTGGCGCTCGCCATCGACGTCGACGCGATCGGCACCGACACGCTGCGCTTCCGCGCCGGCGGCCTGTCGCGCTCGACGGTGTTTCATCGCGACGGCGATCGTCTGGTCATCCTGCGCGACGGCATCGAGACCGTGGCACGCGACACGACCCGCGCGGCGCCGGCGCGCGCGGCGGCCAGCGGCGGCGACGGCAAGTTGCGCGCGGCGATGACAGGCCGCGTCGTCGCGCTGCTGGCGAAGGTCGGCGATCGGATCGAGGCCGGGCAGCCGGTGCTGACGCTGGAGGCGATGAAGATGGAGCACGTGCATGCCGCGCCGGTTTCGGGCATCATCGCCTCGATCGACGTCGGCGAAGGCGATCAGGTCGTTACCGGCCGCATCGTCGCCGCGATCGAAGCCTCTCCAGCATGAGCGAGATGATGACCGACCAGAGCGTAATGATCGACAAGCGCGGCCACGCGCTGTGGATCACCATCAACCGCCCCGAGAAGCGCAACGCCATCAACGCCGCCGTGGTGGCGGGGATCGCGCGCGGCTACCGGCAAGCGCATGACGATCCGGATGTCCGCGTCATCGTGCTGACCGGCGCCGGCGACAAGGCGTTCTGCGCCGGCGCCGATCTCGCCAATACCGGCGCCGCCTTCGCGTTCGATTTCTCGCGGCCGAATGTCGACTACGCCGATCTGCTGCGGCTGTCGCAGAACGCCACCAAGCCTGCGATCGCGCGGGTCAATGGCGTCTGCATGGCCGGCGGCATGGGGCTTTTGTGCATGACCGACATGGCGGTCGCGGCGGATCAGGTCAAATTCGGGCTGCCCGAGGTGAAGATCGGGGTGTTTCCGATGCAGGTGATGAGTTTGCTGCAGCAGATCGCGCCGCGCCGGATGATCCAGGAATGGGCGCTGACCGGCGAGCCGTTCGACGCGCAGGCCGCGCTCGCCGCCGGCTTGCTGAACTACGCGGTGCCGGCGGACGCATTGGACGCCAAGGTCGACTGGCTGGTGAACCGCATCATCGACAAGTCGCCGACCGCAATCCGCCGCGGCAAATACGCGATGCGCGCGATTGCGTCGATGTCGTTCGACCAGAGCATCGCCTACACCGAAAGCCAGATTGCGCTGCTGGCGATGACCGAGGACGCCAAAGAGGGCCTGGCGTCGTTCGCCGAGAAGCGCAAGCCGGAGTGGCCGGGGAAGTAGCAGCAGATACACGTTGCTGTTCGGGCGTCATTCCGGGGGGGCGCAGCGAAGCTGCGCGCGAACCCGGAATCCCGACATTGGACTCTGTGCGTCACACCTCTGGATTCCGGTTTCGTTTCGGGCTTCGCCCTCACGCCCCGGAATGACGGTCGTAATTGCTGTCGGCGTCGCCCTTTTTGTTTTCTTTCGTCATTCCGGGGCGGGCGCAGCGAAAGCTGCGCGCGAACCCGGAATCCCGACATTGGACTCTGTGCGTCACACCTCTGGATTCCGGTTTCGTTTCGGGCTTCGCCCTTACGCCCCGGAATGACGGCCGTTATTGCCGTCGGCGTCGCCGTCGTTTTCTTCTTTCGTCATTCCGGGGCGGGCGCAGCGAAGCTGCGCGCGAACCCGGAATCCCGAGATCGGACTCACCGCACTCGATCTCAAGATTCCGGGTTCGTGCGCCTTCGGCTTACGTCCCGGAATGACAGAGGTCGGCGGCGGGTCGGATCGTGCGGCGTGCTGTCCTACAGATTGCTGTCCGTGATCGCGCTGTACACCAGCGTGCGCAGTTCGCGGCGCACCGGATACGCGCTCGACGGGATGACCTGCGTCATGAAGATCGTGATCAGCTCTTCCGCGGGGTCGATCCAGAACGCCGTCGATGCCGCGCCGCCCCAGGCGTATTCGCCGGGGCTGCCGGGGATCAGGGTCTTGGCCGGGTCCATCGTCACCGAAAAGCCGAGGCCGAAGCCGATGCCGGAATAGCTGGCCTCGCTGAACATCGAGGTCGACATCTCGGTGAGGTCGCGGCCGCCCGGCAGGTGGTTGCTGGTCATCAGCTTCAGCGTCTTCGGCCCGACCAGCCGGACGCCGCCGAGTTCGCCGCGGTTGAGCAGCGCGCGGCAGAACGTCAGGTAGTCCGCTGCGGTCGAGCACAGTCCGCCGCCGCCGGAGACGAAGGACGGCGGCTTGAGGAACGGGCTCTGCGCCGGATCGTCCTGCAGGGTGAAGCCGCCCTGGCCGTCGGCGGAATAGCAGGCGGCGAAGCGGTCCGCCTTCTCGGCCGGCACGAAGAAGCCGGTGTCGGTCATGCCGAGCGGGTCGAAGATCCGCTGCTGCAGAAATTGCTCGAACGGCTGGCCGGAGATCTTGCCGACCAGATAGCCCAGCACGTCGGTGGCGACCGAGTAGTTCCAGGCGTCGCCGGGCGAGAACTCCAGCGGAATTTTGGCGAGGCCTTCGATCATGCTCTGTAGTGTGCCGGCCATTTCGAATTCGCCGATCTTATTCTCGCGATAGGCGGCGTCGACATTGGTGCGGTTCTGGAAGCCGTAGGTCAGACCCGAGGTATGTCGCAGCAGGTCGACGATCTGCATCGGCCGCGCCACCGGGCGGGTCAAAAAGTTCGGCGCGATGCCGGCGCGGAACACCTGAAGATTGCTCCATTCCGGAATGTATTTCGCGACCGGCTCGTCGAGCGCCACGCGGCCTTCCTCGACCAGCATCATGAACGCCACCGAGGTGACCGGCTTGGTCATCGAATAGATCCGGAAGATGGTGTCGTGCCTGACCGGCTTGTTGCGTGCGACGTCGGCGAGGCCCTGTACCGCGTTGTGCACCAGCGTGCCGCGGCGATAGACCATCAGCTGCGTTCCGGGAAACCGGCCGGCGTCGACATACCGCCGCATCAGATGATCGTCAGCGCGGGCAAGCGCGGGGCTCGACATGCCGGCGTCTTCGGGAGCGGCGGTCGTCGGGCTGATTGCGGCGGACATGCAGGGTTTCCTCACTTGACAGCCGCCGCAACTCGCCGTGCCATCGCACATGGGTGGGTCAGCCAATTGGTCCGTGATAGCGGAGAACGGGCCGGGATTCTATCGTGCGCAAGACGACGGGCCGGCGCGGCCCGCGACCAGTCAGTGGGGACTTCAAAGTGGCAGAACGGCAACGCAAGTTCGGCAGCAACGGGCCGTCCGTGCCGGTGATCGGGCAGGGCACCTGGCATCTCGACAATGGTGACCGCGCTGTCGCGATCGCGGCGCTGCGGCGCGGGCTCGATCTCGGGCTCACCCACATCGACACCGCGGAGATGTATGGCGAGGCCGAGCCGCTGGTCGCCGAGGCGATCGCCGGCCGCCGCGACGAGGCGTTCCTGGTCTCCAAGGTGCTGCCGTCAAACGCCTCGCGGAAGGGCACGCTGGCGGCCTGCGAACGCTCGCTGCGGCGGCTGAACACCGACCGGCTGGATTGCTACCTGCTGCACTGGCGCGGCGGCTCGCCGCTGCGGGACACCGTCGCCGCGTTCGAGCAGCTGGTCGCCGACGGCAAGATCCTGTCCTGGGGCGTCAGCAATTTCGACGCCGACGATCTTGCCGAATTGCAGCAGGTCGCCGGAAAGGGACGCATCGCCTGCAATCAGGTGCTGTATCATTTGCAGGAACGCGCCATCGAGCATGCGGTGATCCCCTGGTGCGAGGCGCACGGCGTCGCGGTGGTGGCCTATTCGCCGTTCGGCCACGACGAATTTCCACGCCCCGGCAGCGCCGGCGGCAAGGTGCTGCAGCACATCGCCGAGGCCCATGGTGTGACGCCGCGCGCCGTGGCGCTGGCGTTCCTGACCCGGCGGGAGGCGATGTTCGCGATCCCGAAGGCCGGCACCGCCGCGCATGTCGCCGACAACGCGGCCGCTGCCGGGCTGGATCTCGCCGCCGCCGACATCGCCGCCATCGACGCTGCGTTTCCGCGCGGCCCCAAACCGCGCAGCCTGCCGATGCTGTAGCGCGGGGGACGGGTATAGTCGCGGGCGACGCAGCGATGGCACCTCTCCCGGGCGGGGAGAGGGGGCGCGCTGACGAATGCTGCGACGCATCGGCCCATCGTCTGCTGCGCCTCGCCGGTCGCGCATGACTCCGTCCCGTTTTCGGCGGTTGTGGTGTTGCCGCAAACGTCGTTTGTTCGGGGCATATTCATGCGGCTCGACGCATCATTGCGAGCTCGACCATTCCGCCAGCGCTGGCCTCGTCTTGACCACAACCACGCCCTCCATGAACGACGTCCGCCGCGGCCCGACGCATCGTCACGCCGACGTGCCGCTGCGCGGCATCATGATGATCCTCGGCTCAACGGTGTTCCTGGCGTGTTCGGACACGCTGGCCAAATATCTGTCGCCGTCGCTGCCGTCGATCCAGATCGCCTGGATCCGGTTTCTGGTGTTCCTGCTGATCATGATTGTGGTTGCGCTGTCGATGTCGAAGGGCAGGGTGGCGGAGCTGCGCTCGCCGCGTCCCGGCCTGCAGGCGCTGCGCGGACTGGCGCTGGTGCTTTCGTCGCTGTTCTTCATTTCGGGGCTGCGCTATCTGCCGATTGCGGAGGCCTCGGCCACCACCTTCGTGGCGCCGCTGTTCGTCACCGCGCTGTCGATCGCGATTCTGGGCGAGCGGATCGGCATCCGCCGCTGGCTGGCCACGCTGGTCGGGTTGGTCGGCGTGCTGATCGTGATCCGGCCGGGCACCGCGGCGTTCAATCCCGCGGTGATCCTGCCGATCCTGTCGGCGCTGGGCTGGGCCTTCACGCTGGTGATGACACGGATGATTGCCGGCGCCGACCGCGCGGTCACCACCATGCTGTATTCGGCGATCGTCGGTTTCCTGGTGCTGAGCGCCATGGTGCCGCTGGTGTGGGTGACGCCGAGCTGGCGCGACATCGCGATCGGCATCGCCATCGGCATCAGTTCGACGACGGGGCAGTGGATCGTGGTGATGGCGTTCCGCTATGCCGATGCCTCGCTGCTGGCGCCGTTCTCCTACTCGCAATTGCTGTGGGTCACGCTGTTCGGCTTCTTCGTGTTCGGCGAAGTGCCGGTCATCTGGACCTTCGTCGGCGCCGCGATCATCATCGCCAGTGGCGTCTACACCGCGCATCGCGAACGGCTGCGGCGGTTGCAGCCGATCCCCGCGGAGCCCTATCCCGGCGCGTGATACTAATTGCTGCACTGCGGCAATCGTCGTGGTGCGGGTTCTATTTTCCGGCGGGTCGTGCGATGGTGCGCGCCGACGCCGAGCGTGTCTTCCAAAACCCCACCAGACGGCAATCAAGAGGTTCACGATGGTCAATCGCATGCAATTCTACATCGATGGCGAATGGGTCGATCCCGTCGTCAAGAAGTCGACCCCGGTGGTCAATCCGGCGACCGAAGAGGCGATGTATGAGGTTGCGCTCGGATCCAAGGCCGACGTCGACAAGGCGGTTGCCGCCGCGCGCCGCGCCTTCGAGACCTTCTCGGTGACCACGCGCGAGGAGCGCGTCGCGCTGCTGGAAAAGATCATCGCGATCTACAAGACCCGCATGAAGGATATCGGCGCCGCGGTCTCCGACGAGATGGGCGCGCCGCTGCCGATGGCCGAGAAGCTGCAGGCCGGCGCCGGCCTCGGCCACATCGCCTCGACGCTCGAGGTGCTGAAGAATTATCACTTCGAGGAGCCGGTCGGATCGGCCATGGTGGTGCGCGAACCGATCGGCGTGGTCGGCATGATCACACCGTGGAACTGGCCGCTGAACCAGATCGCCTGCAAGGTCGCGCCCGCCATCGCGGCAGGCTGCACCATGATCCTGAAGCCGAGCGAATTCACCCCGACCTCGGCGCTGATCTTTGCCGAGATCCTGCATGAGGCCGGCGTGCCGAAGGGCGTGTTCAACCTGATCAACGGCATGGGTCCGGAGGTCGGCGCCGCGATGAGCGAGCATCCCGACATCGACATGATCTCCTTCACCGGCTCGACCCGCGCCGGCATCGACGTCGCGAAGCGCGCCGCGCCGACCGTCAAGCGCGTCAGCCAGGAACTCGGCGGCAAGTCGCCGAACGTGATCCTCGAGGGCGCCGACCTGCAGAAGGCGGTCACCGGCGGCGTCATGCACATGTTCAACAACTCCGGCCAGAGCTGCAACGCGCCGAGCCGGATGATCGTGCCGCTGTCGCAGATGAAGGAAGTCGCCGCCATCGCCAAGGGCGTCGCTGACAAGACCAAGGCGGGCGATCCGCGCGCCGAGGGCACCACCATCGGACCGGTGGTCAATCGCGGCCAGTGGGACAAGATTCAGGGCCTGATCCAGAAGGGCGTCGAGGAAGGCGCCACGCTGGTCGCCGGCGGCCCCGGCCTGCCGGAAGGCGTCAACAAGGGCTTCTATGTGCGTCCGACGATCTTCGCCGACGTCACCGAGGACATGACCATCGCGCGCGAGGAAATCTTCGGGCCGGTGCTGGTGATCATGGGCGCCAAGGACGAGTCCGAGGCGGTGCGCATCGCCAACGACACGCCCTATGGCCTGGCCGGCTACGTCTCGGCCGACACGGTCGAGACTGCGCGAAAAGTCGGCCGCAAGCTGCGCGCCGGCAACGTCAACCTCCAGGGCGCCCCGAACGACCGCACCGCGCCGTTCGGCGGCTACAAGCAGTCCGGCAACGGCCGCGAATGGGGCAAGTTCGGCTTCGAGGAATACCTCGAGGTCAAGGCGATCGCGGGTTTCAACGCGGCGTAGGATTGCAAGTGAAGCAAAGCCGGCGCGGAGACATCCGCGCCGGCTTTTTTTGTAGCCCGGATGAAGCGAAGCGAAATCCGGGAGGCCGCAGATGCTGACATCATGTCCCGGATTGCGCTTCGCTCCATCGGGCTACAGGCTGATCGGGACGCACAGGCGTGGATGCCCGGGACAAGCCCGGGTATGACGGGTACTTCGTCGTTCCGGGGCGCGAGCAGCGCCAGCTGCGAGCGAGCCCGGAATCCATAGCCCCTGGCGTCAAAGACTAACCGCAGTGCCACCACGCACCACTGCGGAGTATGGGCTCCGGGCTCGCGTGCAAGTGCACGCGCCCCGGAATGACGAAGATGTTTAAGATAGGCCGCAGGCAACCCCACGCCCTTGCTACCCGCCCGGCGCGCCTTGCGTGTTGACGTACAGCGCGTAGATCGACTGGCTCGCGGCCATGAACAGGCGGTTGCGTTGCAGCCCGCCGAAGCAGAGGTTGGCGCAGCGTTCGGGCAGCGCGATGCGGCCGATCGGGGCGCCGTCGGGCGCGAACACCATCACGCCGTCGAGCGCGGCGTCGCCCATGCCCCAGCCGCACCACAGATTGCCGTCGACGTCGCAGCGCATCCCGTCCGGCGTCCCCGGTCCGGCGTCGATCAGCACGCGCTTGTTGTTGAGCGTGCCGCTTTCTGCAACGTCATAGGCGAGAATCTTGCGGTTCGGCACGCCGCGGGATTCCACAATATAGAGGATGCGCTCGTCGGGCGAGAAGCACAGGCCGTTGGGGCCGAGCACGCCGTCGGCCACAATGCTAGCGCGGCCGGTGGCGCCGTCGATGCGATAGACATTGGCATCGATCTCGCTCTCCGCCTTGTAGCCCTCGTAGTTGCCGAGCAGACCGAAGGTCGGATCGGTGAACCAGATCGAGCCGTCTGATCTGACGACTACGTCGTTCGGCGAATTCAGCCGCTTGCCATCGAACGTGTCCATCAGCACGGTGATCGCGCCGTCATATTCGGTGCGGATGACGCGGCGGCCGCCGTGCTCGCAACTGACCAGCCGGCCCTGGCGGTCTCTTGTGTGGCCGTTGGCGAAGTTCGATGGCTTGCGGAACACGCTGACCGCGCCGGTCTCCTCGTCCCACTTCATGATGCGGTTGTTGGGAATGTCGCTCCACAGCAGATGCCGGGCATCGCCGAACCACACCGGCCCTTCGGCCCAGCGCATGCCCGTGGCGAGCCGCTCGACCGCCGACAGCTTCAGCCAGTATTTCTCGAAGCGCGGATCGAGCGCGGTGATGGCGGGGTCGGGATAGCGCGTCGCCGGTTGCCATCCGCCTGACGCGGGCATTTCGCTCATGGGGCCTCCCTGACCGTGGCTTGCGCCTCGGCATTTGCTATCATCGCCGCCGGGCGCCAGCAATCGGCGCCGCATGAGGGACGAGATGCCACGCATTCTGATGACCGGCGCCGCCGGGGGGATCGGCACCAGCCTGCGCAAGCTGCTGCCGCCGCTGTATCCGGACCTGCTGCTGAGCGACCTGAAGACGCCGGCAAACCTCGATGCCGAGGAGGAATTCAAGACGGCGGACCTCGCCGATCTCGCGCAGGTCGAGGCGATCTGCGAGGGCGTCGACGGCATCCTGCATTTCGGCGGCTTCTCGGTGGAGGGCGACTGGGACACCATCCTGCAGGCCAATATCATCGGCTGCTACAATCTGTTCGAGGCCGCGCGGCGGCAGGGCGTCAAGCGCGTGGTGTTCGCCTCATCCAACCACGCGGTCGGTTTCTATCCGCGCCACAGCCGGATCGGTCCCAACGTGACGCCGCGGCCTGACAGCCGCTATGGCGTCAGCAAGGTGTTCGGCGAGGCGACCGGCGCGCTCTACGCCGACAAGCACGGCATCGGCGTCACCTGTCTGCGGATCGGCAATTTCGGCGAGCGGCCGATCGACAAAAGGCGGCTGTCGATCTGGCTGAAGCCGCAGGATCTGGTGCAGCTCTGCCGCATCGGGCTCGAGCATCCGTCGATCCATTTCGAGATCCTGTATGGTGCGTCGTTCAACGAGCGCGCCTGGTGGGACAATTCGCGCGCCTATGCGCTGGGCTACCGGCCGACCGGCAAGGCGGAGGCGCATCTCGATCATGCGATGGCCGGGCAGGCGGTGCTGCCGCCCGATCCGGTCGGCGATTTCTATCAGGGCGGCACGTTCTGCAGCGCCGAGTTCGACGGCGATCCGTCGCGCACCTGGCAGCAGAAATAGGATGGCTTGCGGCGATTGACACCGGCGGCAGGCCGCTCGTAACTGCCGTCGCAACAGCAACAGGACAGAGTGAATGGCCGACGGATTGCGCAAGGGACTGACCAGCTATGGCGACGCCGGCTTCTCGCTGTTCCTGCGCAAGGCCTTCATCAAGGCGATGGGCTATTCCGACGACGCGCTGAACCGGCCGATCGTCGGCATCACCAACACCCACAGCGATTACAATCCGTGCCACGGCAACGCGCCGCAGATCGTCGAGGCGGTGAAGCGCGGCGTGATGCTGGCCGGCGCGATGCCGATGGTGTTCCCGACCATCTCGATCGCCGAAAGCTTTGCGTTCCCGACCTCGATGTATCTGCGCAATCTGATGGCGATGGACACCGAGGAAATGATCCGTGCGCAGCCGATGGACGCCGTGGTGCTGATCGGCGGCTGCGACAAGACATTGCCGGCGCAGATCATGGCCGCGGTGTCCGCCGACCTGCCGACCGTGGTCATCCCGGTTGGGCCGATGGTGGTCGGCCATCATCGCGGCGAGGTGCTCGGCGCCTGCACCGACTGCCGGCGGTTCTGGGCGAAGCATCGCGCCGGCGAGATCGACGAGACCGAGATCGAGGCGGTCAACAGCCGGCTGGCGCCGTCGGTCGGCACCTGCATGGTGATGGGCACCGCCTCGACGATGGCGTGCATCACCGAGGCGCTCGGACTGTCGCTGCCGATGAGCGCGACGATTCCGGCGCCGCATGCGGAGCGGTTTCGTTCGGCTGAAGAGAGTGGCCGCGTCGCCGCGCAGATGGCCAAGACCAAGGGTCCGCGGCCGAGCGAATTGCTGACGCCGGCGGCGCTGCGCAACGCGCAGGTGGTGCTGCAGGCGATCGGCGGCTCGACCAACGGGCTGATCCATCTCACCGCGATCGCCGGCCGCAGCCCGCATCGCGTCGACCTTGCCGCATTCGACACGCTCGGCCGCGAGGTGCCGGTGCTGGTCGACCTGAAACCCTCGGGCGATCACTACATGGAGCACTTCCATCACGCCGGCGGCGTGCCGAAGCTGATGGCGCAGCTCGGCGACCTGATCGATCTCGACGCCAAGACGATCACCGGCGCGAGCCTGCGCGAGATTGTTGCGAAGGCAGAGGACGTTCCGGGGCAGGACGTCATCCGCAGCAGAGACAATCCGATCCGTGTCGAGGGCGCGATGGCGGTGCTGCACGGCAACCTTGCGCCGCGCGGCGCGGTGATCAAGCACTCGGCGGCGTCGCCCAAGCTGATGCAGCACACCGGCCGTGCCGTGGTGTTCACGTCGGTCGAGGATATGACGCTGCGGGTCGACGACCAGGATCTCGACGTGACCGCCGACGACGTGCTGGTGCTGCAGAATGCCGGGCCGAAAGGTGCGCCGGGCATGCCGGAGGCCGGCTATCTGCCGATTCCCCGAAAGCTCGGCCGCGCCGGCGTCAAGGACATGGTGCGGATTTCCGACGCGCGGATGAGCGGCACCGCGTTCGGCACCATCGTGCTGCATATCACGCCGGAGAGCGCCGATGGCGGCCCGCTGGCGCTGGTGCGCAACGGCGACATGATCAGGCTCGACGTGCTCGCGCGCAGCATCGACGTGCTGGTCGACGACGCCGAACTCGACCGCCGCCGCGCCGCGCTGCCGGCGCCCGCGACGCCGGATTGGGCGCGGCGCGGCTATGCCAGCCTGTTCCACGACACTATCTTGCAGGCCGACGAGGGCTGCGATTTCGACTTCATGCAGGCCAACGGCCGCGCCACGAAGTCGTCGTAACGGTAACTACTACCTCTCGTTCGTCATGGCCGGGCTCGTCCCGGCCATGACGCGGTGAAGTGGTTACTTGCCTCTCCGTCGTCATGCCCGGACGTGTTCTGGGCATCCACGCCTTTGCGGCGCGGCTAGACGTGGATGGCCGGGACAAGCCCCGGCCATGACGCGGAGAGGTCGTATCGTCGCATCAGCGAAAGTTTGCGCGGCGGATGTCGGGACACGGCGCTGAACCACGTCTTCCAGACATCGTCCCCTCATTGTCGAGGTCACATCATGAGCAATCGACTAAGCCCGTTAAAACCCGCCGCCGAGCTCGCGGCCGCGGGGCAGGCGCGTTACCCGAACGAGAGCCCGGAGTATCGCCGCGCGCGCACCGCGCTGCTGGCCGAGGAGATCGAACTACGTCGCCACATCGAGCGCGTCGCCGAACAGCGGCGCAGGTTGCCGCCGGGCGGCGAGGTGACCAAGCCCTATTCCTTCGAGACGACGCACGGGCCGTGCGACTTCGCCGGGCTGTTCGGCGACAAGGACACGCTCGTCGTCTACAGCTACATGTTCGGCCCGCAGCGCAAGGAGCCGTGCCCGATGTGCACCTCGCTGCTCGCGGCATGGGACGGCGAGGCGCCGGATATCATGCAGCGTGTGGCGCTGGCGATCGTCGCACGGTCGCCGCTGCAGCGGCTGCTCGACTTCAAGAGACAACGCGGCTGGCAGCATCTGCCGCTGGTCACCGATCTCACCGGCGAATTCAGCCGGGACTATCATGGCCTGACACCCGACGGCGGCGACGACGCGGCGTTCAACGTCTTCACCCGGCGCGACGGCACGATCCGGCATTTCTGGGGCGGCGAGATGTTCGCGGCTTCCGCCGATCCCGGCCAGGACCCACGCGGCGCCCCTGACCTGATGCCGCTGTGGACCATCCTCGACGTCACGCCCGAGGGGCGCGGCACCGACTGGTATCCGAAGCTGCATTACTGACCCGGATGTCCCATTCTGACGCAGAGCCACGGCGTTTTTCGCCGCGGCCGCCCGGTGTTGCGACGTGCCCCGGTTCCATCCGCATTTAATCCGAATTTTACTAAAACTCGCCTTAATGACGCTTCGCACCTCTGCGAGAGAAGCGTCCGTCATCACCGATGAGGGGCGCGACCTTGCTTTCACAAGTGCAGTGTTTCGGGCGTAGTCGCGTATGAATGGTTCGAGTTGCGTCGTTGATGGTTCTGTCCGTGGCACCCGGACGTCGTCCCGCAAATCCTCCCCGCAATCGCTGATCGGCAGCGCCGCGCTGGCGCTGGTGGTCGGTGGATGCGTCTGGACGGTTTACGCCAACGTGTTCGGCGCCAGTGTGTTTCCGTCCGGCGTCCGCAGCAATGTCGAGGCTGCCGCGCAGGTGACCGCGCCGCGCCGCGCGCCGGCGGCCGCACCGTCCTTCGCCGATCGCTTCGATCCGGCCGCGTCCGCGCCGCTGCTGGCGTGGAGCATCGATCCCGCGGCCCAGCCGGCCGCGTCTTCGCCGCCGGCGCCACGCATCGCCTGGTTTGATCCCGCCCATTCGCTCGGCCAGCCAGCCGGCACCTTCGTCAAGCCCGCGCCGATCGCACCGCCGGTGGCGGTCGCGCAGGTCATGCCGCAAAAGCCGCTCGCAGTAGCGCCGCAGCCTCCCGCGGTGCAGATCGCGCAGGCACCAAAACCCTCCGAACTGCGTGTGCCGACGCCGGCCGCGGCGACCTCGCATGAGGCGCTTGTGCGCAAGGCGCGCGCCGTGCTGCTCGCCGGCGCGCCGGCCAGCAAGGTCGGCATCTTCGAGAAGCTGTTCGGCGCGTCCGAGCCGGCGCCGCAGCCGCAGGTGCTGGCCTATGCCGGGCCGGACGGCGGCGTGTTCGGCGACGGCCGCGACGCCATCACCTCCGCGCATCCGAGCGATCGCGTCACCGCGATCTACGACATCACCGCGAAGAAGGTCCACATGCCGGACGGCAGCAAGCTCGAGGCGCATTCCGGCCTCGGCAACCGCCGTGACCAGCCCGGCTACGTTCACGAGCGCATGCGGGGCGCGACGCCGCCGCACGTCTACGACCTCAAACCCCGCGAGGCGCTGTTCCACGGCGTCGCCGCGCTGCGTATGACCCCGGTCGGCGGCGAGCGCGCGATCCACGGCCGCAACGGCCTGTTGACCCACACCTACATGCTCGGCCCCGGCGGCGACTCGAACGGCTGCATCTCGTTCAAGGACTACGACGCGTTCCTGCGCGCCTACCGCACCGGACAGGTGAAGCGCATCATCGTGGTGGGAAGCCTGTAAGAGCTAACCGTGTCCCGGGCGCGATGGGGCACGCAGTGCCGCTTCGCACGGGCGCGCAACCTCATACGTCATTGCCGGGCTTGACCCGGCAATCCATCCTCTTAACGAAATTTCGCGAAGAGGGATGGATGCCCGGATCAAGTCCGGGCATGACGCAGCGATACGCGGCTGCCCCTCAGCGGAGTCCGCCGGTGACGTGCAGCGTTTCGCCGGTGACATAGGACGCGCCATCGGACGCGAGGAAGGCGGTCACCGAGGCGATCTCGGCGGTGGTGCCGACGCGGCCCAGCGGCGTGGTCGATTCGATCCATTGCCGCATCTCGCCCTGGTCGTAGCCGGCCGAGACCACGCCTTCGGTGACGATCATGCCGGGATTGACCGCGTTGACGCGGATTTTTCGCGGCGCCAACTCTTTCGCCAGCACCGCAGTGATCGCGTCGACCGCGGCTTTGGTCGCGGTATAGACCGCGGAGTTCGGCGGCGTCAGGGTCGAAATGCCGGAGGAGATGTTGACGATGCTGCCGCCCGCAGCGTTGAACTGCCGCGCCGCCTGCTGCGACACCAGCAGCAGCCCGAGCACGTTGATGTCGAACTGGCGATGGAAATGCTCCGGCGTCACGGCGTCGAGAGCGGCCATCTCATAGACGCCCGCATTGTTGACCAGCACGTCGATCGGCCCGAGCGCCTGCACGGTCTCCTCGACTAGCGCGGCGGCCTGTTTCGGGTCGGCGACGTCGCCATGCACGGCAACCGCCTTGCCGCCGGCCGCGGTGATCTTCGCAACCACAGCGTCCGCCCCCGCTTTGCCGGAGGCGTAGTTTACCGCGACGGTGGCCCCCTCGGCCGCCAGCTTCAGCGCGATCTCGGCGCCGATTCCTTTTGATGCGCCGGTCACCAGCGCCACCTTGCCTTGCAGTGAATTCGTCATGATCGTCCCCTTTTAATTTGTTCAATAGTTCGGAAGTATGGAACTATTGAACCTTGTCAAGGCACGTCCTATATATTTTTCATGGTTCAGCTGGTTCATCCCGCGCGTCAGGACATCACGCTGGCCGGCGTGCTCGGGGCGCTGTCCGATCCGATGCGGCTGCGCATCGTGAAGGCGCTGCTGCAGGAGCCCGACTGCATGTCGTGCACCGCTGCGGCGCCGTGCCCCGACATGGCGAAATCGACGCTGTCGAACCATTTCCGGGTGTTGCGCGACGCCGGCCTGATCCAGACCACCAAAAAGGGCGTCGAGCACCAGAACGTGGTCCGCGTCGCGGACATCAATGCGCGGTTTCCGGGGCTGCTGAAGGCTATCCTGAAGAGCGCGGACGAGGAGTAGGGCGGCACGGAAACTCGGCTATGAACCTCGGCCCGCGACCCGATGACAAAGCGCTGAGGAGATCATCATGCTGTACATCGCGCTCGCCGCCGTCACCGGCATTCTCGTCCTGCAATCGACCGGCGCGATTCCGCTCGCCAGCGTCGGCGGATCGCTGACCATCGGGTTCTGCTTCATCGTCGCAGCACTTGCGGTCGGCCTGCATGAGGCGTGGACAAAAAAGCGCGGCGTGCTGGGCTGGATCGTCAACATCGTCGTCAGCTTCGTCGGCGCACTCGTCGGCGCGCAGTTCGGCGGTTTTGTCGTGGTGATGCTGATCGGCGCGACGATGGAGTTGAACGGATCGCTGGCGAAAACCGGAGGCCCCGCGATGTCGCTGGCGCTCGCCGGCGGCATGCTGGCCACCATGCTCGGCGCCTGGGCCGCGCTGTGGATCGTCAACCGCTGGCGATCGGACCAGCAGCCGCGCGACGCGCAGCGGTTGTCCACCTGAGCTTGCGCAGGGGACGCCAAGGCTGGGTCGTCCCGGGCGCCGCGCGCTCGACACTTCGATCGTATTGCATTGGTGCGTGAACATCAGCTCACGCTGTCAGGATAGCTCGCGCTGTCACGAAGCGTCGAGCGAGTCTGCGCCAAGGAGGCGCGTGACCTCGGACCGATTCCGGGTGCCCCAGGAGCACAGCGGCATCAGCGCCTGGACAAGCGTCAGCCCGAACGCAGTCACCGTGTAGTCCACCCGCGGCGGCACCTCCTTGTAGTCGTGCCGGACAATGACGCCGGCCGCCTGGAGATCCCGCAACTGCTGGATCAGCACCTTCTCGCTGATCCCGGCGACCGATCGCTTGAGGTCGCCGAACCGGCGGGCGCCATGCTGAAGATGGTACAGGATCAGAGGCTTCCACTTCCCGCCAATGACGGCGAGCGCGACGTCGAGACCACACTCCTCATCGAACGAGCTCAAAGCCGCCTCCTGCTTACCTGAAGGTGCGTACTAAACAAATTGTCCGTTGCAGTCCATATCCTGTTTCACAACGGCGGGAGACCACAATGGGCAAGCTCGACGGCAAGGTGGCGGTCATCACCGGTGCGAACAGCGGCATCGGCCTCGCGAGCGCCAGGCGCTTCGCCCGAGAAGGCGCGCGGGTGTTCATGACGGGGCGGCGGCAGGCCGAACTGGACAGGGCGGTGGCGGAGGTCGGACACGGCGCACGCGGTGTCCGGGGCGACGTGGCCAGCCTGTCGGACCTGGACCGGCTCTACGCGACCGTGCAGCAACATGCGGACCGCATCGACGTGCTGTTCGCCAATGCGGGAATGGGTGAGTTCGCTTCCCTGGCCGACGTGACCGAGGAGCACTTCGATCGCACCTTCGCGACCAATGTGAAGGGGACGCTGTTCACGGTGCAGAAGGCGTTGCCGCTGCTGCGCGACGGCGCCTCGGTCATTCTCACCGGATCGACAAATGGCATCAAGGGCGGGGCATCGTTCAGCGTCTACAGCGCCAGCAAGGCGGCGATCCGCAACTTCGCCCGCAGCTGGATTCAGGAGCTGGCGCCGCGCCGCATCCGCGTGAACGTTCTCGTTCCGGGCGCCACCTCGACGCCGGGCCTGCACGGGCTTGCACCAAGCGAGGAGGCCGACCGGGCGTTCGTCGCCCTGATGGAAGCCCAGATTCCTCTGGGCCGGATGGGCACGCCTGACGAGACGGCCGCCGCCGCGTTGTTCCTGGCGTCCGACGACAGCAGCTTCGTCAATGGCAGCGAACTGTTTGCGGATGGCGGACAGGCGCAGATCTAGATCGACGCCGCTGAGCCGCCGCGACTGGCGGGGCTGGATCGCAACGAAGCACTCAAGCAAGAAGCCGAGGATTCAAAGATGCACGACAACGAGACGATCATCCGCAAACTCTACGCCGTCGCGGAAGGCAATCAGCTGGACATGGAAGCGTTTGTTTCCGGCTTCGCCGACGACGGATACATGACGGACATTCCCGCCGGAGCCACGCTGCGCGGCAAAGCTATCGGGGACTACATCGGCGCGCTGACCGCCGCCTTCCCGGACATCCACCGCGAATTGTTCAGTGTCCATGTCGCGGGGAACGCCGTCGTCGTCGAGCTCGCCATTCGCGGCACGCACACCGGCACGTTGTCGCTGCCGTCCGGAGCGTTGGCCCCGACCGGTCGGACGATCGACGTGCCATGCTGCGACGTGTTCAAGCTCGAGAACGGCAAGGTCACGTCGTTTCACTGCTACAACGCCGCGTCGGTGATGCAGCAGCAGCTTGGGATCGGGGGTAGGTGAGGCCTTAAGGCGCCACACCAAATTTACGCCGCCGGCAACGTGGTGATGATGCCCGGCCGTCCATGATGCGTCATTGCCGGGCTTGACCCGGCAATCCATCGTTGTGGCAAGCGTTTCGCGAAGCGGATGGATGCCCGGATCAAGTCCGGGCATGACGGTTATGGTTGCCTACTGCGCGTTCGACCACTGAAGCTCAGCAATCAAACGATCACGGCAGCAGCAAAAACACCGCGAATGACCAAGGTCAAGGGACAGCGAAGCGAAATCCGGGTCGGCATGGCTTCGTCAGCTTTGCCCGGATTGCGCTTCGCTTTATCCGGGCTACGCTCGCTTCAGGAAAAGGCGTCATTGCCGGACACGACCCGGCAATCCATCATCCCGCAAGAATCTTGCAAGGCAAATGGATGCCCGGGTCACGTCCGGGCATGACGCACACTATGCGTTCTCTCATCGTGCGACGATGTGGGTTTGGGGGCGCCGCGCCAGCCGTTGTCAGCTCAAACAAAAACCCCGGCGTCTCCGCCGGGGTTTTGCATTTGATACTTCGCTTTCGCGAGAAGCAGCGCTGGATCAGAAATCCATGCCGCCCATGCCGCCGCCGCCCGGGGGCATGCCGCCGCCGCCGGCGTTCTTCTTCGGCAGTTCGGCGATCATGGCTTCGGTGGTGATCAGCAGGGCTGCCACCGAGGCTGCGTTCTGGATCGCGGCGCGCACGACCTTGGTGGGGTCGATGATGCCCTTCTTGACCATGTCGCCGTATTCGCCGGTCTGGCTGTCGAAGCCGTAGTTGTACTGGTCCTTCTCCAGCACCTTGCCGACGATCACCGAGCCGTCTTCGCCGGCGTTGATGGCGATCTGGCGGGCCGGCCAGGACAGCGCCTTGCGGACGATCTCGACGCCGGTCTTCTGGTCGTCGTTCTGGGTCCGGATCTTCTTCAGCTGCTCGGAGGCGCGCAGCAGGGCGACGCCGCCGCCCGGCACGATGCCTTCTTCAACCGCGGCGCGGGTCGCGTGCATCGCGTCGTCGACGCGGTCCTTGCGCTCCTTCACCTCGATCTCGGTCGCGCCGCCGACGCGGATGACGGCCACGCCGCCAGCCAGCTTCGCCAGGCGCTCCTGCAGCTTCTCGCGGTCGTAGTCCGAGGTGGTCTCCTCGATCTGCGCCTTGATCTGGTTCACCCGCGCCTCGATGTCCGGCTTCTTGCCGGCGCCGTTGACGATGGTGGTGTTCTCCTTGTCGATCATCACCTTCTTGGCGCGACCGAGCATCTGCAGCGTCACGTTCTCCATCTTGATGCCGAGATCTTCCGAGATCGCCTGGCCGCCGGTCAGGATCGCGATGTCCTGCAGCATGGCCTTGCGGCGATCGCCGAAGCCCGGCGCCTTGACGGCGGCGACCTTGAGGCCGCCACGCAGGCGGTTGACGACGAGGGTCGCGAGCGCTTCGCCTTCGACGTCCTCAGCGACGATCACCAGCGGCTTGCCGGTCTGCACGACGGCTTCCAGCAGCGGCAGCAGTTCGTTCAGGTTGGAGAGCTTCTTCTCGTTGATCAGGATGTAGGCGTCGTCGAATTCGACGCGCATCTTGTCGGCGTTGGTGACGAAGTAGGGCGAGATGTAGCCGCGGTCGAACTGCATGCCCTCGACGACGTCGAGTTCGGTCTCGAGCGACTTGGCTTCCTCGACGGTGATGACACCCTCGTTGCCGACCTTCTTCATCGCATCGGCGAGGAACTTGCCGATCTCGGCGTCGCCGTTGGCGGAGATGGTGCCGACCTGGGCGATCTCCTCGTTGGAGGTGACCTTCTTGGAGTTCTTGACGAGGTCGGCGACCACGGCTTCCACAGCCAGGTCGATGCCGCGCTTCAGATCCATCGGGTTCATGCCGGCGGCCACCGACTTGGCGCCTTCACGGACGATCGCCGCGGCCAGCACGGTCGCGGTGGTGGTGCCGTCGCCGGCGAGATCGGCCGACTTCGAGGCCACTTCGCGCACCATCTGCGCGCCCATGTTCTCGAACTTGTCGTCGAGCTCGATCTCCTTGGCGACGGTGACGCCGTCCTTGGTGATGCGGGGAGCGCCGAACGACTTGTCGAGCACGACGTTGCGGCCCTTGGGGCCGAGCGTCACCTTGACGGCGTTGGCGAGAATGTCGACGCCGCGCAGCATGCGGTCGCGGGCGTCGACGCCGAATTTCACTTCTTTAGCTGACATGTAGTTCTCCTAATCGATTGAATGGGCAGAAGAGACGGCGCTTAAGCGGCCTTCTTCTTGGCGGGGGCGACGTCGGTGAGGACGCCCATGATGTCGCTTTCCTTCATGATCAGCAGTTCCTGGCCATCGAGCTTGACCTCGGTGCCGGACCACTTGCCGAACAGGACGCGATCGCCGACCTTGAGGTCGATCGGGATGAGCTTGCCGGCCTCGTCGCGGCCGCCCGGGCCAACAGCGGTGATTTCGCCCTGCGAGGGCTTTTCCTTGGCGCTGTCGGGAATGATGATGCCGCCTGCGGTCTTCTCTTCGGCGTCGATACGTTTGACGACAACGCGGTCGTGAAGCGGACGGAATTTCATGCAAGTCCTCCTAAGTTTCTGTAGATATTTGCGATTTTGAAAATTGGCAGTCTGGACCGGCGAGTGCCAGCCGACGTCGCAGCAATTAGGCCAATTCGACGCTGCCGGCAAGAGCCATAGCATAAAAATTAGCACTCGAATATGACGACTGCCAGATTTGCCGCTTATGCTGAACGGCCGGGAGGGTCGCGGGCTTGGCTATTAGCACTTGCGGCAAGTCGCTGCCAACGCTGACGTTTTCAACACATCGTTAAACATTTAGGCTTGTGATGTGTGACAGTCGTGCGTCAAAATTTTCATGCAAGCATGGAGGTTGGCATGAGCTCTCGTGTTGGTGTGTCGGAGGACTTTCGCAAGCAGGTGCTGGGTTACGGGCTGACGACGGCGGAGATCCTGTACCGCCGGCCGGATCGGCACTGGCTGCTGCAAAGCTACGTCTGGCAGAACTACGACCTGTTCCCGAAATTTCCCGCGCTGAAGGATTTCCTCAGCTTCTGGGAGAAGGAACTCGAGGGCCCGCTGGTCTCGGTCACCGTGGCGCATTCCAAGCTGATCAAGCCGGCCGAACTGCGCGCGGTGGACGGCGTGTTCCGTCTGCATTGATCGGCCGCGATCACAGAGTCAGCGACGGAGGCTAACCTCGCCGCGGCAGACGCATCCGCCGAACCGGCTCAAGCGGCTGCGGAGACGCCCGCCTTTGATCGACTTGCCATGGCGGTCGATCGAACCGGCACTGTGGATCATCGACGGAGAGGCGCGGCTGCACTGAACCTGCAGACCTGGTGGCGTGTCTCAGCATTGCCGGACGGCGCCGCCTTATCGGACCGCTGCGGCGTCCGACGCCCGCCGACGGTCGGACCGCTTATGATGCGAATGATCGGCCGCCCAGGCTCTCGCGATGAGCAACTTCGAACTGCCAGAGACGCGTTACGCGCGCAGCGGTGACGTCAACATTGCCTATCAGGTGATGGGCGAGGGGCCGCTCGACATCGTGGTCGTGCCGGGCCTGTTCTCGCATGTCGAATTCCTCCACGAACTGCCGGGCTACACGGCGTTCCTGCGGCGGATGGCGAATTTCGCCAGGATCGTGACCTTCGACAAGCGCGGGCAGGGGCTGTCGGACCGGATCACCGGTGCGCCATCGCTGGAGCAGCGCATGGACGACGTCCGCGCCGTCATGGATGCGGTCGGCTCGCAGCGCGCCGCACTGTTCGGGGTCTCCGAAGGCTGCCCGATGAGCGCGCTGTTTGCTGCGACCTATCCGGAACGGGTGTCGCATCTGGTGATGGTGGGCGGCTTCGCCTGCGCCGCCGATCGGCTGTCCGACGAAACCTGGCAGCAGCGACTGGATCAGATCGTCAAGGGATTTGGCAGCGGCGCGATGGCCAGGACCATCGTGCCCAGCGCAGCCGATCCGGACTCGATCGCCCGGTTTGCCAAGTTCGAGCGAATGTCCAGCAGTCCCGGCGCGCTGCGGACCTTGTTGTCGCTGAATCGGCAGATCGATGTTAGCGCGGTGCTGCCGACCTTGCAGGTGCCGACCCTGGTGCTGCATCGCCGCACCGACGCGCAGGTCTGCGTGGCGCAGGGCCGCAAGCTCGCCGAGGGCATCCCCGGCGCCAAATACATCGAATACCCGGCGGGCGATCACTGCTTCTGGACCGGCGACACCGACGCGCTGTATGGCGATATCGAGGAGTTCGTCACCGGCCAACGCGACGGCGCCGAGCCGGAGGTCGAGCGGGTGCTGGCCACCGTGCTGTTCACCGACATCGTGGATTCGACGCGTAGCGCCGCCGACATGGGCGATCAGCGCTGGCGCCGGCTGCTCGACGATCACGACCGGCTGGCGCAGGACATCGTCGGCAAGCATCGCGGCTGCCTGGTGAAGAACATCGGCGACGGCATTTTGGCGACGTTCGACGGGCCGGGCCGCGCCGTGCGCTGCGCGCTGGCGTTCGGCGCCGCCGCGCAACAGCTCGGGCTGCCGCTGCGCGCCGGCGTGCACACCGGCGAGATCGAGTTGCGCGGCCGCGATATCAGCGGCATTGCGGTGCATGCCGCCGCGCGGGTGATGGCGCAGTCCAGCCGCAACGAGGTGCTGGTGTCGCGCGTGGTCACCGACCTCGTCGCCGGCGCCGGGTTAAAATTCTCCGAGCGCGGCGCCCACGAATTCAAGGGCCTGCCCGGCCGCTGGGAGCTGTTCGCCGCGAGCGCCTAGCGGGGAGCGGCCGTTGCGGTCGTCGCTCGGCGAAGGCGGCGGCCACCCTCCGGGATGCGGCTTGCTGCGCCGCCTTACCGAACCATCGTGACGAGGGAGGAGTAGCGCTTGTCGCGCTTGGGTTCGTCGGGGCCGAAGCGGGCGAACACGTCGCGGACGCGCGCGGCAGGCGTGGCGTCGGGGGCGAACAACTGCTCCGCGGCGGCGACCGGGGCGGCCGGGCTCGGCGCATAGGTAGCGCTGTCGTAGTAAGCGCGGTCAAACCGCGGCGGGCCCTCGCCCAACATGGCGTCCGAGATGAACAGCAGCGCAAGCAGCGCTGATCCGGCAACGGTAAAGTATCTGATCAATGGCATTGGCTGATGCGTCCCCCCAATTACAGGCGACGATGCGCTTGACCGCCTCAAGACAGCGTTTAAGGCGATCGACGAGTTGCCATCACGGTTGCGGCGTGGCTAGCAAGATACCGACAATTCGAGACAATCGGCCTCGGCGACTAGCTCAGTACCCCCACCATTGCGCCGATTAGGCAGGTCGTCAGCGTGCCCGAGACGATCGACTTCAGCCCCAATGACGCGATCTCCTCGCGGCGTTGCGGGGCCATGGTGCCGAGGCCGCCGATCATGATGCCGAGGCTGCCGAAATTGGCGAAGCCGCACAGCGCGTAGAGCATGATCAGTTGGGAGCGCGGCTCCAGCGTGCCGGGCGGCAGCTTCGATAGTTCGACGAAGGCGATCAGTTCGTTGAGCACCGTCTTGGTGCCCATCAGCGCGCCTGCGGTCACCGCCTGGTCCCACGGCAGGCCGAGCAGCCAGCACACCGGCGCCATGACGATGCCGAGCAGTCGCTGCAGCGAGACCGGCGCGCCATACACTTGCGGCAGAAGTCCGAGCGCGGCGTTGACGAGATACACCAGCGCCACCAGCACGATCAGCATCGCGACGATGTTGAGCAGCAGTTCGAGTCCGGCGACCGTGCCCTTGGTGACGGCGTCCATGCTCGAGGTAGCAATCGCGGAGGGATCGTCAGGGACCGGTGCCGGTTCGTCGGCGCGGTGCGCGGTTTCCGGCACCATGATCAGGCTGATCAGGATCGCTGCCGGCGCGCCGATCACCGAGGCGATCACGAAATGCGCCGCGGCGTCGGGTATCAACGGCGCCAGCAAGGTGGCGTAAAGCACCAGCACGGTGCCGGCGATCCCGGCCATGCCGCCGGTCATCACCAGAAACAGTTCGCTGCGGGTCAGGCTTGCGAGATACGGCCGGATGAACAGCGGCGCTTCCACCATGCCGAGAAACACATTGGCCGCGGTCGACAGCCCGACCGCGCCGCCGACGCCGAGCGTACGCGTCAGCAGCCAGGCCATGCCGCGCACCACCGGCGGCAGGATCTTCCAGTAGAACAGCAGCGTGGTCAGCACGCTCATCACCAGGATCACCGGCAGTGCCTGGAACGCCAGGATGAATTCGGAGCCGGGCGTCTTCGGATCGAACGGCAGCGCGCCGCCGCCGAGATAGCCGAACACGAACGACGTGCCCGCGCGTGACGCCGCGGAGATCACGTTGACGGCGTCGCCGATCACGCCGAAGGCCTGCGCGAGGAACGGCAGCTTCAGCAGCAGTACGGCGGTGAGCGCGGTGACCGCAAGGCCGATGACGATCTGCCGCGCCGACACCGCGCGGCGGGTTTCGCCGAATGCCCAGGCGAACGCCAGCAGCGCGACGACGCCGAACGCAGATTGCAGTTGCAGCATGCCGTCGCCCCTTGGCCGCGCGTATCACGCATAAAAAAACCCCGGCGCGCGAGGCCGGGGTTTTCTCTAAGCAACGTCTGTGCCGTTACGGGCAGGGGCGGCGGACGCCGCCGGCGGCGATGTAGGTCATGGTGTTGGGATCGAACGAGCGGAAGCGGCTGGCGCAGTAATTGATGGCGTTCTGCCGCTCCGCGGCCGAGGCCGCGATCGCGCCGCCGATCACTGCCGCGCCGACACCGAGGCCGATCGCAGCGCCGACGCCCGGGCCGCCCCAGCCGCGCCCGCGGCCGCGGCCCCGGCCACCCCATCCACGCCCGCGGCCGCGCTGGGCGAAGGCCGACGTCGATGTGGCGGTGGCCACCGCACCCGTTGTGGCGATCATGCCGACGCCGTACATCACCAGCAGCGCCGACGTCGCCAGCACGCGCGTGACCGCTTTGCGGATCGTGCCTCCCGATTGATTCTTCATGTCCATATCGCATCCTTCCTTGATGTGAGCGGCCTCAGGTTACCCCCGACGGGAGACCCGGCCAACAGCCAATTCGGTCACCGCCAGCCGGCCGCGATGTCGCAGCCGGCCGCCGATGTCCGCCTAGCCTCGGCCGACGAAGGGCATTTTGCTGGCCATCACCGTGATGGTCAGCACATTGGCGTCGAGCGGCAGCCCGGCCATGTAGGCGATCGCATCGCCGACCGCCTTGGAATCCATCCGCGGCTCCTGTTTCGAACTGCCGTCGGGCTGCAGCACCCCGGGGCCGTCCACCATGCGGTCCGTCATCGGCGTCGCCGCATTGCCGATGTCGATCTGGCCCACCGCGATGTCGTAGGCGCGGCCGTCGAGATTGCTCGCCTTGGTCAGCCCGGTGATGGCATGCTTGGTGGCGGTGTAGGCCGCAGAAAGTGGCCGCGGCGCATGCGCCGAGATCGAGCCGTTGTTGATGATGCGGCCGCCGCGCGGGGTCTGGTCCTTCATGATGCGGAAGGCATGCTGGGTGCACAGGAACGGCGCGGTGAGGTTGGTGTCGACCACCGCCTGCCATTGCGCCAGGCCGAGATCCTCGAACGGCACCGGCGGCGCGCCCATGCCGGCATTGTTGAACAGCAGGTCGAGCCGGCCGTATTTCTTCACGGTGGTGTCGAACAGCGCGGCGATCGATGCGGGATCCGCCATGTCGGCTGATACAGGCAGGCTCTCGCCGATGCCCTTGCCGAGCTTCTGCGTCTCCTGCAGCAATTCGAGCCGGCGGCCGGCCAGCACCACGGTGAAGCCGGCCCCCATCAGCGCCAGCGACGCCGCGCGGCCGACGCCGGTGCCGGCCCCCGTAACGATTGCGATTTTCGTGGTGGCCATGCGACGTCGCTCCCTGCGGCTGTTGTTCTTGATGCGCCGGATCGTAAATGCTGCGGCGGAGGACAACAAGCCGGGCAGGGCGCCCGCGGCCGTCATTGCCGGCCTGCGCCCAAGTGGGCGCGCTTACCCGGAATGACAAATTAGCGACGTCATTCCGGGGCGTGAGGCCGCAGGCCGAAACGAACCCGGAATCTGGAAATGTGCGGCACAGAGATTCCGGGTTCATTTCGCCGCTACGCGGCTCATGCCCCGAAATGACGAGTGGGGAAGCTAAGCGTTACGAGGAGCCGAGCCGCAGACCCTCAGCTCTCTTCCTTGTACGGCGGTCGCGGGATGTTCTTGTGCGCGGCGCGCAGCGCCGCGGACCAGCGCGAGCGGAGGTCGTGGAAGTAAGGTTCGCCGGCCTCGATGCGGTGGTTGAGGTCGGCGTCGCAGACGTCGGTGCGGACCACCAGCACGTCGATCGGCATGCCGACGCCGAGATTCGAGCGCATCGTCGAATCCATCGAGATCAGGCTGGTCTTGAGCGCCTCGTACAGTTCGACCTCGTAATGCATCGCGCGATCCAGCACCGGCTTGCCGTATTTGTGCTCGCCGATCTGCAGGTAGGGTGTGTCGGTGGTGCATTCGATGAAATTGCCGGCCGGGTACACCATGAACAGCCGCATCCGGCCGCCCTTGATCTGGCCGCCGAACAGGAACGAGACGTTGAAATTGATGTCCTCGGACATCAGCTCGACGTCCTCGGTCTTGTTGACGTGGCGGATGGCGCGGCCGATCCGCTGCGCCGCCTGGAACATGGTCGGCGCGTTGAGCAGCGTTTCCTTCTCGCCGGTCGCGGCGTTCTCGATGCCTTCGGTCAGCGTCGAGAGCACCGACTGGCTGATCGCCAGATTGCCGGCGCTGGCCACCGCCATGATGCGGTCGCCCGGCTTGGTGAAGACGTGCAGCTTGCGGAAGGTCGAGATGTTGTCGAGCCCGGCATTGGTGCGCGTGTCGGCGATCATCACCAGACCGTCGCGCACCAGCACTCCACAGCAATAGGTCATCGCGGTCCCCGTTTCCGCCGTGTGTTTACGTGGCTGCCGGCCGCCGGGCAACCTGAGCGCGGGGATTTACCGCGGTCAGGACTGGCTCTGCCACTGGCCGTGGCGGCCGGCCTGGTCGACCTGCACGTCCACCGTCAGCGTCTCGGTGCCGCCGCCGTAGCGGGTGCCACGGACCGGGGCGGCGCCGAGATAATCGAGGCCGATGGCGATCCGGGCGTGCGCGTCGGTGGTGCAGATCGCGTTCGCCGGATCGAAGCCGATCCAGCCCAGCACCGGCACATGCGCCTCGGCCCAGGCGTGACCGGCCTGCTGGTTGACCATGCCGTCGGAGCGCAGGAAATGCCCGGCGACGAAGCGCGCCGGCACCCCGCCGGAGCGCGCGCAGGCAATGAAGATGTGCGCGTAGTCCTGGCACACGCCGCGTTTCAGCGCGAAGGCTTCCGCCGCCGAGGTGCCGGTGTTGGTGGGGTCGGTGTCGAACGTCATGTGTTCGTTGATGCGCATCATCAGCGCGTGCAGGAACGACAGCACGTCGTCGCCCTCGGCGGTGCGCAGTTCGCGAGCGAACGCTGCCATCGCCGGGTTGATCTCGGTGAGCGGCGTGGCGCGCAGGAAGAAGCTCGGCGGAAATCGCTCCTCCGTGCCTTTCAGAATGCCGCCGGTGTCGGTGGTCTCGATCAGCCCTTCGACGCGGATGGTAAGATCGGCGATCGCGCCATAGGTCAGCACATGGGTGACGTTGCCGAACGCGTCGTGATGCATGTCGAGCCGCGAATCGGTCGAGACGTCGATTGCCCAGTCGGCGACATACTGGCCGTCATGGCTGCCCGGCGTCATCCGCAGGATCTGGATCACGCCGGTGGCGGGCGGCTCGTAGCGATAGGTCGTCGTGTGGGCAATGCGCAGGCGCATGGCGTCAATCCGGTTGTCTCGGGAAGGGAGGCTTACCCTAGATCAGGTACTGCTTGGAGATAATCTCCCCGAGCCGCGCATTATCCGAGATGAATTCCTGGATGAATTCATGGACGCCGCGCTGGAAGATGTCGTCCATGTGGCTGTGTTCCAGCCGGTTCCGCACGCCGCGGGCGTGGCGCTGCGCGGCGCCCTGCCGGCCATAGGCGACGCCGATCTGGTCGAGATTGCGCACCAGATTGCCGTAGCAGGACGCCAGCGAGCGCGGCAGCGTGTCGTTGAGAATCAGGAGGTCGGCGATCAGCCACGGCTTCAGGGTCTCGCGATACACCCAGTGATAGGCGGTCAGCGCCGACACCGAGCGCAGGATCGAGGTCCACTGGTAGTAGTCGAGCGGCCCGCCGACATGTTCGGCCTCCGGCAGCAGCACGTGGTATTTGACGTCTAGAATCCGCGCGGTGTTGTCGGCGCGTTCCAGATGCAGCCCGAGCCGAGAGAACCAGTAGGCGTCGTTGCGCAGCATGGTGCGGTAGGCCGAGCCGTCGAAGCGCAGCGAGATTTCCTGCACGAAACGCAGGAATCGTGTCAGCTCCTCGCGCGTTTTGGTGCCCTTGCCCCAAGTCTCCTGCAGGTCGATCCAGGCGCCGTTGATGGTGTCCCACATCTCGCTGGTCAGCGCGGTGCGCACCGAGCGCGAATTCAGCCGCGCATTCTCGATGCAGTTGCGGATCGAGGACGGGTTGTGCGGCGAGAACGACAGGTACTCCACCACATTGCGCTCGTCGGCGACCTCGTAATGGGCGTGGAAGCCGGCGCTGACGCCGGCGGTGAGCAGCGCGGAATCCCATTCATTGCTCTGCCCGGTATAGGCGTTCGGCAGCGCGGTGACGCGCAAGGTCGCCTCGATGGTGCGTGCCAGATATTCGGCGCGCTCCACGTAGCGGGCCAGCCAGTACAGATTCTCAGCGGTGCGCGACAGCATGGGTGCTTTTTCTCCCTCCCGCCTTGCGGGGAAGGGTGGGGGTGGCAGTTGCAGCGAAGATTGCGTCATGCCCGGGCTTGTCCCGGGTATCCACGCCTGTGCGTTGGTCGAAACATGAAGGCGTGGATGGCCGGGACGAGCCCGGCCATGACGTCGCAAAATGGGCGGGCCGGGCGCTACTCATCCAGAATCCACGTGTCCTTGGTGCCGCCGCCCTGGCTCGAATTCACCACCAGGGAGCCTTCCTTCAGCGCCACGCGGGTGAGGCCGCCGGGGACGATGGTGACGTTCTCGCGGCCGGTCAGCACGAACGGGCGCAGGTCGACATGGCGCGGCGCGAGGCCGGAGGCGACGCAGGTGGGGCAGGTCGACAGCGCCAGAGTCGGCTGCGCGATGAAACCCTCCGGCTCGCGCTTCAGCTTGTCGCGGAACGCCTCGATGGTGGCCTTGCTGGAGGCCGGGCCGATCAGCATGCCGTAGCCGCCGGAGCCGTGCACCTCCTTGACCACCAGTTCGCCGAGGTGGTCGAGCACATAGGCCAGTTCGGACGGCTCGCGGCAGCGCCAGGTCGGCACGTTCTTCAGGATCGGCTCCTCGCCGAGATAGAACTTCACGATCTCCGGCATGTAGCTGTAGACCGCCTTGTCGTCGGCGATGCCGGTGCCGACCGCGTTGGCGAGCGTGACGTTGCCGGCCATGTAGGCTGACATCAGGCCGGGCACGCCGAGCGCCGAATCCGGGCGGAAGGTCAAGGGATCGAGGAAGTCGTCGTCGACCCGGCGGTAGATTACATCGACGCGCTTGAGGCCCTCGGTGGTCCGCATGAACACTTCGTCGCTCTTGACGATCAGGTCGCGGCCCTCGACCAGCTCGACGCCGAGCTTGTCGGCCAGGAACGAGTGCTCGTAATAGGCCGAATTGTAGACGCCGGGCGTCATCAGCGCGACGGTCGGTTCGGCGCTGGCGCCGAGCGGCGCCACCGAGCGCAGGCAGGACAACAGCTCGTCGGGATATTTCTCGACCGGCGAGACGCGGTGCCGCGCGAACAGGTCCGGAAACAGCCGCATCATGATCTCGCGGTTTTCCAGCATGTAGGACACCCCGGACGGGGTCCGGGCATTGTCCTCCAGCACGTAGAAATTCTCGGAATCGACCCGCACGATGTCGATGCCGGCGATGTGGACGTAGACGTCGTGCGGCACGTCCTGGCCGTTCATCTCCGGCCGGAACACCGGGTTCTGGAAGATCAGGTCGTCGGGGATGATGTTGGCGCGCAGGATGTCGCGGCCGTGATAGATGTCGCGCAGGAACATGTTGATGGCGCGGACCCGCTGCTTCAGGCCCTTCTCCAGCAAGGTCCATTCATTGCCGGAGATGATTCGCGGGATCACGTCGAACGGGATCAGCCGCTCCTGGGCTTCGGCGTCGCCATAGACTGCGAAGGTGATGCCGATCCGCCGGAACAACAGTTCGGCCTCTTGCCGGCGATATTCCAGCGCCTCGGGCGGGGTCTCGCTCAGCCAGCGGGATAATTCCTGATAGGCCGGGCGGATGTCGCCGGGGCTACCCATCTCGTCGAACGCAACTGCCATTTAGCCAGACTGTTTCCAAGTGAACCGCGCGTGAGAGTGCAGTACGGAACACAAGGTAGCAAGGCCCGCGCCAAGGCAATCTGCCGCGGCGCTGGGCATTTCGTTCGGACGCCGCGCAGCTGCCCGAAAATCGAGCGCCACGCTGCTCAAACCGACAGCAGCCTCGCCGCCGTGCCACAATACTGCTAAAGCGCAGCGAAATGGGGGACCACATGACCGACATCATTACGGCCGGCATCCTGGTGATCGGCGACGAGATCCTCTCGGGGCGCACCAAGGACAAGAACATCGGCTTTATCGCCGAATACCTCACCAACATCGGCATCGACCTCAAGGAGGTCCGTGTCGTCTCCGACGACGAGGCCGACATCATCGCGGCGCTGGACGCGCTGCGCCATCGTTATACCTACGTGTTCACTACCGGCGGCATCGGGCCGACCCATGACGACATCACCGCCGACAGCGTCGCCAAGGCGTTCGGCGTCGGCATCGATCACCATCCCGAGGTGGTCGCGCGGTTTCGCGAGCGCTTCTCCGAGGCCGAGTTGAACGAGGCACGGCTACGGATGGCGCGGATCCCGGACGGCGCCGAGTTGATCCAGAGCGCGACGATCCTGGCGCCGGGCTTCAAGCTCGGCAATGTCATCGTGATGGCCGGGGTGCCGTCGATCATGCAGGCGATGATGGACATCGTCGCGCCGAAGCTGAAATCCGGCGTGCGCATGCTGTCGGAATCGGTGCGCGCCGATGCGCGCGAGGGCGACGTCGGCGGCCCGCTGCGCGCCATCGCGCTGGCGCATCCCGACACGATCATCGGCAGCTATCCGTTTCTCGACGACGACAAGAAGCCGAACACCAATCTGGTGGTGCGCTCGCGCGATCCGGAAAAGCTCGCGGCGGCGATGACCGCGGTGAAGGAGATGCTGGCGGGGCTCGGGGCGGCGAAGCAGGGGTAGTGTCGATTGTTTGTTCGACATTCCGGGGCGGGCGCAGCGAAGCTGCGCGCGAACCCGGAATCTCGCAGCGAACGCGTACTATGACCCGGACTGACGGGCGGAGCGCTTGGTGAAGCTGGTCGATGCAGTTTCGTTTGTCATTCCGGGGCGCGCGTCTTCGCGCGAGCCCGGAATCCATACGTCGCAGCAGGTGTAGTCTTGGCGCTGCGGACGATCACTGAAGGCCAGGGGCTATGGATTCCGGGCTCGCTCGCAGCAGCGCTGCTCGCGCCCCGGAATGACGACTCAAAACGAGACGCAATGGGATTCGACCATGACCGACGCCTTTGAACCGAGTCCTGAGCAACGCGCTGGGCGCCCGTTTCCAGTGTCGTGGGACCAGTTCCATCGCGACTGCCGGGCGATGGCATGGCGGCTCAACGATCTCGGGCCGTTCCACGCAGTGATCGCCATCACCCGCGGCGGGCTGGTGCCGGCGGGGATCGTCGCGCGCGAGCTCGGCGTCCGGGTGATCGACACCGTCTGCATCGCCAGCTACGCGCACGACAAGCAGGGCGAGCTGCAATTGCTGAAGGGCGTTTCGGAGCAGACCGCCGCGCTCGGCGGCGGCACCGGCAAGGGCTGCCTGATCGTCGACGATCTGGTCGACACCGGCAAGACCGCCCGGATGGTGCGGGAGCTGTTGCCCGACGCGCATTTCGCCACCGTCTATGCCAAGCCGATGGGCCGGCCGCTGGTCGACACCTTCATCACCGAGGTGTCGCAGGATACCTGGATCTTCTTTCCCTGGGACACCGCGCTGTCGTTCCAGCCGCCGATCCGCGACGGAGCGGCGTGAACCTTCCGCGCGACGGCATCGACATACCTGGATGCCACGGTAGAGCGGCAGCCCATCGATGAGGCCGCCGGCGCATCGCCGCCCGCTCTGACACACCGATCATCTGTGCCTCGTGGACCCCGATCGCAGGGGCATGCAAGGATTTTGCCATGAAACGACCCGTGCCCGCCCAAAACCCGTTCGCCAGCATCGGCATGCCGTCGAGCGGCCGCGCGCTTGCCACGCAGACCCGCAACTCGACGGTGACGCTGGCGCGGTTCCGCTCCGACGATCCGGATTTCAGTGTGCTGAAGCGGCTGTCGGCCGACGATTCCTATGTCCTGATCTTCCAGCGCACCAACATGCCGGGACACGAGGTCTGGACCGGAGGGCGACACCTGCGCCGTCCGCCGACGCGGCAGGCGGCGCTCAATATCTTCGACGTCAACAGCGCGCCGGCCTGTCGGCTGACCGGCTGCTTCGACAACATCCACCTGCACATCCCGCGCGGCACGCTCGACGACCTCGCCGACGAAGCCGGCGCACGGCCGATCACCGAGCTGCATGCACCGGACGGCTGGGATACCAGCGACCCCGTGATCGAGACGATGCAGGCGCATCTGGTGGCGGCGACCGAGCGGCCAGACGAGGTCAGCCAGCTGTTCGTCGATCACGCCGTGCTGGCGCTGCACGCCCACATTGCGCAGACCTATGGCGGGATGCGCAAGGCCGAGCGGCGCGGCGGCCTGGCGCCGTGGCAGGAGCGTCGTGCCAGGGACATGGTCGCGGCAAACTTCGCGAGCGAGATGTCGCTGCAGCGGATCGCACAGGAATGCGGGCTGTCGGTGTCGCACTTCTCCCGCGCGTTCAAGCTGTCAACCGGACTGACGCCGCATGCCTGGCTGCAAACCTGCCGGGTGGAGCACGCCAAGACATTGCTGCAAGATCCCGACCGGACGCTGGCGGAGATCGCGGGGGCGTGCGGCTTCGCCGACCAGAGCCATTTCACGCGCATCTTCGCGCGCGTTGCCGGCGCCACGCCGGGCGCCTGGCGCCGCGTCCGTCGCGCGGCGTAGGCGCCGGCGGTTTCCGCGCAGGATCCGCCGATCCGCGCTGAAAACCGTCAATCGGATCGCCTGCAAATTCCATAGGTCTCCGCCCGATCAAGATCGGAGTCCGAGATGGAAATGCATTCTCCTGAAAGCCTGTACCGTGTCCATGGCCTGCGCGTCGCGCGAGGCCGTCGCCGCTCGCGCCGATCCGGCGTGATTGGCTGGAGGCTGGCAACCAGGGCCGGGGGCCTATGGCACGAGGCGATATTGCGGGCGCCGATGCCGCCCACCGATTCGATCGGAATTGCATTTGCATTGCTGGCGCTGGCGCAGGCGCGGATTACAGAGGGGTTGCATCGCCGGTTCTGCGCGTGTCGGGCCGCGCGGCGTCTGATCGCCATTTGCGCAGGATTGACCGATCGACGCGCGAAATCGTCAATCCCGCACGCGCGCCGAGCGCTATCGAAACGCCCGAGGCCTTGAGCTTTGTCAGCGAGGAGATTTGACGATGAGCGAAGTGAGCACCATGCGGCGGATGTCTCCGGCAGCCGATCTGCCTACGGCGATGATCATCCGGCCCACCGATACGGAATGGTTCGACGCGATCCCGGGCGAACGGCTGGCGATCCGCGTGTCCGGCAGCGAGGTCGGCGGCCGTTTCTCGATCGTCGAATCAGTTGCGCAGCCTGGCACTACGACGCCCCAGCATTTTCATCGCGAGGACGAGCTATTCCACGTGCTTGAGGGCACGCTGAGATTCCTGCTCGACGGCAAGACGGTCGACGCGCCCGCCGGGACCACGGTGGTCGTCCCGGCCGGCGCGCACCATGCCTGGCGCAACCGCAGTAACCGGCCGGTGCGGATGCTGGTGATTTTCACCCCCGGCGGCGTCGAGGCGCTGTTTCGGCAGGTGGCCGGCCTTGCTCCGGCCGAGATCGCGGCGCTGGCGGCGAGCTTCGGCACGCACGTGGTGGGCCCCCCGATCATTGACTAGGCCGGCGCATCGCGGACTGCCGAATGCAAGGGCAACCGTCGAACGCAGGCTGCGCGGGGATCGATCGGCCGGGGCGCGACGCCGTGCTCGATCACGTCGCGCTTCTTTGAGAACCCAGGATTTGATAGCTTGCGCAGCAGCTCAGCAGGGTTTTCGCAATGCGTCTTCTAAGCGCGCGATTGAAATTGCACGCTGCTCCCAGTTTCAGGGTGTTGGCCGGCCTATCAGCGGCGCTGTTGTGCTGCGACCCGGCCTTGACCGCGGAGGTCAAGTTGCTGGGAGCGGCCGCGACCCGAGAGGCGGTGTCCGAGATGATCCCGGCCTTCGAGACGATGTCCGGGCACAGCGTGGTCGCCACCTGGACGGGAAGCGCCAACATCAGACGGAAGATCGCAGCAGGCGAAATCTGCGACCTCGTCATTGTCGGCGCGCCGGATCTCGAGATGTTCGTCAAAGATGGCAAGGTGGTGCCGGGGAGCCGGGTCGACCTGATCAAGTCAGGCGTCGGCGTGGGCGTTCGCGAGGGATCGACAAAGCCCGATATCGGATCGGTGGATGCGCTGAAGGCGGCCGTGCTAACTGCGAAATCGATCGCATACTCGTCGGGACCGAGCGGGACCTATCTGCTGAAGCTGTTCGAACGCATGAACATTGCCGATGAGGTGGGGCCGCGGCTGAAGCTGGTCGCCTCAGGCGTCCGGATCGGATCAGTAATCGCCAGCGGCGAAGCTGACATCGGATTTCAGCAGATCAGTGAACTGATCCATGAACCCGGCGTGAGCTATGTCGGCCCGCTGCCGCCGGAGGTGCAGAACATCACCGTCTATTCGTCAGGTGTCTGCAGCGCAGCGAGGCAGCTGGACGCGGCGCGCGGGCTGGTGACGATATTGACCTCGTCGGCCGCGAGAGCGGGGTTCGCCAGATACGGCCTGGAAGCGCCGTAATGGCAAAGCCAATGGGCCGACGACGATGCTGATGCCGTCACCGCTGCAGAACCGCGTTGCGCCGACCGGCGAGATCGTCGCGGTGGCGGCGCGCGGAACGTTCACCGGCAATCGCGGCATCATCCACGATCCTCTGACGAGAACGCTGCTGACGCGGCGCTGGAGCAATCCGGCCTGGATTATTTGCGTGTGCGATTTCCGCGGCCGCAGGCGCGACGTGATGGCGGGGCGAAGCTGGACCGAACTGTTCTTTCTCGACGAGGCCACCGCGCTCGCGGCCGGGCACCGGCCATGCTTCTATTGCCGGCGCGCCGATGCCGAGCAGTTTCGTACGGCATGGCAGGACGGCAACCGCGTCGCGCGCGCGGGCGCGAAAGAGATCGACGCGGTGCTGCATGCCGAGCGGCTCGACGGGCGCGCCAAGCGATTGCATCCGCTGGAGGGCGCCCTCGCTGACCTGCCTGACGGAGCGATGGTTCAGGCGCGTTCGAGTGCTGCGGGGCCGGCCGCTTGCTATCTCATCACAAAGGGTAGGGCGCTGGCTTGGTCGTTCGACGGCTACCGCTCGGCCGATGCAACGCCGCGCGATGCCATGCTGCTGACACCGCCGTCGACGTTGCGCGCGTTGCAGGCTGGGTATCGGCCGCAGTTCGCTCCTCAAATACCTGCGCGGTAATCATGCCAGCGCCGGGGTGGTCCTCACTGAGGCAGGGCGTACACCTTCAAATAGTCACCGGGGGTCGTGCCGAAGCGCGCATGTCCGGTCGCGGTGACGGCGATATATTGCCGGCCCTGATGCTCGTAAGTCATCGGCCCTGCCTGAGCGCCGGCGGGCAGGCGGGCTTCCCACAGCAGCTTTCCGGTGGCGGTCTCGAACGCGCGCAGGAAGTCGTCCTGCGTCGCGCCGAAGAAGGTCAGTCCGCCGGCCGTCACCAGCGGGCCGCCGAGATTGGGCGTTCCCGTGGCGATCTTCAGCCGGGTTGGAATGCCGAGCGGTCCGGAATCGAAGCCGGTGCCGAACGGCTTGGACCAAACGATCTGGCCGGTGTCGATGTTGGTGGCGGTGACATAGCCCCAGGGCGGCGAGATGCACGGCACCCGGAGCGGCGACCACCAGATGGGTCGGGTCACGCCGAACGGCGTGCCGAAATGCGGAGCGACGCTTTGATCGGGCCGGGCGCCGCCCGATCCGACCGCCTTGTCGGCGACCGTCGCTCGCGGATGCAGGATGACGAGATTCGGCAGCCGCGAGTTGTTGCTGATGATGAGACGACGCTGCGGATCGAAACCAAGGCCGCCCCAGTTCATGCCTCCAACGGTGCCTGGAAACAGCAGCAGGCCGGACTTCTCAACAGTGGGCGGCGTGAACATGCCCTCGTAACGGAGGCTATGAAAGCCGATGCGGCACAGCGCTGCATCGATCGGCGTCAGCCCGAAGGCATGGCGCGCATCGATCTTCTCGGGATCGCGACCTGGGACGCCGCCAATATTCGGGAAGAAGACGGATTGCGGTTGGGTCGGCGCGACCCAGTCTCCCGGAGCAGCCCCTTGTGGCGTAGGGCGCTGCTCGACCGGACGAAGTGTCTCTCCGGTCGCTGCGTCCAGCAGAAACATGTTGCCAGTCTTGCTGGCCTGCATGATGGCCCGGCGGGACGTGCCGTCTATCGTGACATCGACGAGCATCGGCTGCGCGCCGAGGTCGTAGTCCCACAGATCGTGCGTCACCGTCGTATAGATCCATCGCGTCGCGCCGGTCTGCAGGTCGACGGCAATCACGGCATCGGTGAATCGGTCCTCTTCGGGCGTGCGATTGCCGCCCCATTGATCGGCTGCCGCGTTGCCGGTGGCGAGGAAGGCCAAGCCCAGGCCTTCATCCGCCGAAATAACGTTCCAGACGTTCGGCGTGCCGCGCGGATAGATCTCGCCGGGCGCAAGTTTGGCTTGGGCATCGGGGCGCAACGCATCTACGGCCCAACGCAGTTCGCCGCTGCGTGCATCATAGGCCCGCACGACGCCGGACGGCGCGTCGCGCCTCTGATTGTCGCTGACCTGCTGGCCGAGGATCAGCAGCCCACCCGCCACCGTGGCGCCCGAGGTATTGGAGGCGAAGCCTTTCTCGCGCAGCCCCATGCCGCTTGTCATGTCGACGACGCCCTCGACGCCGAAATCCTTGCAGACGAATCCGCCGACGGCATCGAGCGCGATCAGGCGACCATCCGCCGTCGCGACGAAAACGCGACGATGGCATTGGCTCCCGCCACGCGGCACCGGTCCGATCGCGCCGGGGACGGCCGGCATCGTGGCGATCGCTGCGGGCTGCCCGGGAGCCGCGCCGTCGTTGAAATAGGCCACGGTGCGGCAGGCGGCCGTGAACAGGGATTCCATGGTGTCAGCGGGTACTTTGGGATCGAAGCTCCATCGCGCGTCACCGGTGACCGGATCGAGCGCGTATACGCGGCTCGTCGGCGTGCACATATAGAGGAAATCCTCGACCTTGATCGGGGTGTTCTGGGAGGAATAGAACACGCGCCCGGCGTCGGGATTCAGATCGCCGCTCCGGAACGTCCAGGCCTCCTGCAGCGTCGTCACATTGGCAGTGGAAACCTGGTTGAGGCTCGAATAACGGCGTCCGCCGTTGGTCCCGCCATAGGCGGTCCAGTCCGCTCCGGCCTCCTGCGCCGCGCCCGCTGCCGGACTGGCGGGTTCCGCAACCTTCACCTCGCTGGCCGCTTCCGGTCTCTCCCAGCTTGCGTAGATGAGCGCGCCCACGGCTGCAAATGTAACGAGCACTCCGATCAGGGCGACGCGCCGCGGCGATGAACGCGGCGGGCTGCGCCATAGCAGGTAAGCCAGGCCGACACTGGCCAACAGGCCTCCCAGCAGCCCGGCGCGGCCCGCAAAATCAATTCCCCATGCCGGCAGCCAGCCCTTGCCGCCGATCTCGATCAGGGACCAGACGACAGTCAGCAGCAACGCTGCGGCGAACAGACCCAGTGCGGCGCGGTCGCGACCTCGCCACGCGAGTATGGCGGCGGCGACCAGAAGCACGCCTGCCACCAGATAGTAGAACGTCCCGCCGAGCGCGATCAGCCACCCGCCCAATCCGGCCATGATCAGGCCGAGCACGCCGGCAACCGTTGCCAGTGCCACATAGAGCCATCGCCAGACGCGACGTTTTGCCAATTCTGAATGTGTCGTATCGGCGGGCATGACCTGATTTCTCCGTCAGCGGTTGCGCCGCCAACGTCCGGTCATATGCCGTGTTCCCCTCCGCACCAGGCGCGCCGGCCTAAAATGCCAGGCCAAATGACGCAGTCCCGCTGATGATCAGTTTCACCAGACGAGCCTTGGTACTGAGCGATGGGACTATCCGTGCCGTTGCCGTGCCAGCACCGCGCCGGCGCCAAGTGCCATTAGTTTGGCCTCGGCGATGTCGCGCTGCATCGGGGCCATGCCGCAGTTTGTCGTGGCGACGATGTTCGATGCGGGGACGAACTTCATCACCGCTTCGATCGTCGCCGCGACATCTTCCGCAGTCTCGACCGTGTCGCTGGCGACGTCGATCACGCCGGCCTGCACGACCTTGCCTTTCAGCAGGCTGAGCAATTCGAGCGGCACGCGCGAGTTGCGGCACTCGATCGCGACCTGCTGGATCGGCGAGGCATCGATCGCCGGAAAGATCTCCTCGTACTGCCGCCACTCGCTGCCGAGCGTGTCCTTCCAGTCGGTGTTGGCCTTGATGCCGTAGCCGTAGCAGATATGCACCGCGGTGGCGCAGGTGAGCCCTTGCGCGGCGCGCTCCAGCGCCTTGACGCCCCAGTCGGCGGCCTCGTCCATGAAGACGTTGAAGGCCGGCTCGTCGAACTGGATCATGTCGACGCCGTCGGCCTGCAGCGCCAGCGCTTCCTCGTTGAGCAATTCGGCGAAGGCGAAAGCCATCTTGACGCGGTCGCCGTAGTAGCTGTCCGACAGCGTGTCGATGATGGTCATCGGGCCGGGCAGCGTGAACTTGAGCTGCCGCGCGGTGTGGGCACGGGCGGCCTGCGCCTCGAAGGCGTGGACGCGGCCCTTCAGCCGCAGCGGCGCCACCACCTGCGGCACCATCGCCTTATAGCGATCCTTGCGGATTCCCATCTCGACCTTGTGGGCGAAATCGATGCCCTCGACGGTCTCGAGAAAGCCGTGGACGAAATGCTGGCGGGCCTGCTCGCCCTCGGTGACGATGTCGATGCCGGCGTCCTCCTGCAGCTTCAGCGCCAGGATCGTCGCGTCGCGCTTGGCGCGCCGCAGTTCGTCGCCGGCGGAGCGCCAGGTCGGCCACAATTTGTTGGGCTCGGCCAGCCATTCGGGTTTCGGCAGCGAGCCGGCGATCGTGGTCGGAAACAGCATGGGTCAAATCCTGCGTTGAATTGGCCGCCCTGTGTGCCACGGCGCGAGCGCGGCGTACATGGTCCCGGATCCGGCGTCGCGGCCTTGTCGCGGCCTTGTCGCGGCCTTGGCGCGGCGGCTAACGCGGGGCTAGGATCGGGCGCAACAAGCCTGCCCGAAGGGAGCCCCGCATGATCGACCTGCATTACGCGCCGACGCCGAACGGCTGGAAGATCTCGATCATGCTGGAGGAATGCGGCCTGCCGTACCGGGTGCTGCCGGTCGACATCCGCAAAGGCGACCAGTTCAAGCCGGAATTTCTGGCGATCAGCCCGAACAACCGCATTCCCGCCATCGTCGATCACGACCCGCCGGACGGCGGTGGACCGTTTGCGGTGTTCGAGACCGGCGCGATCCTGCTGTATCTCGCCGAGAAGACCGGGCGGTTCCTGCCGTCCGAGATGCGCGCTCGATCGGTGGTGACGCAATGGCTGATGTGGCAGATGGGCGGGCTCGGCCCGATGCTCGGCCAGCACGGCCATTTCCTGCTCTACGCACCCGAAAAGATTCCCTACGCGGTGGCGCGCTATCGCGCCGAGGCGGCGCGGCTCTACGGCGTGCTCGACCGCCAGCTGGCGAAAGCCGACTATGTTGCGGGCGACTATTCGATCGCCGACATGGCGTGCTTTCCCTGGGCGATGACGCACAAGGCGCAGGGCTTCACGCTCGATGATTTCCCGCACATCGGGCGCTGGTACGCTCAGGTCCGCGCGCGGCCGCAGGTGCAGGCGGGACTCGCGGTCGGCAAGTTCGAAAAGGCGCCGATGGACGAGCAGGCCCGCAGGGTGATGTTCGGCATCGAGCCGCAGCCGCAGCAGTGAGGATGTCATTGCAATGAGAGGCGCGCCGCCCAGAGGTCGTCATTCCGGGGGCGTGAGGGCGAAGCGCGGAATCTCGCACCGGTTGCCGTGCCGCGAGATTCCGGGTTCATTGCGCCGCTGCGCGGCGCATGCCCCGGAATGACGAACTGAGGGTCAGAGATAACAACTAACAACAAGAGGAAACGCCGCGATGATCGAGTTCTTCTTCGACTGCTCCAGCCCCTGGACCTATCTGGCCTTCCACAACATCCAGCCGCTGGCGAAGGAGCTCGGCGAGGAGATCGTCTGGCGGCCGATCCTGGTCGGCGGGATCTTCAACACCGTCAATCCCAGCGTCTATGCGCAGCGCGAGCATCCGGTGCCGGCCAAGGCGGCCTACATGCTGAAAGACCTCGGCGACTGGGCGCGCTCCGCACAGCTCGTCATCAAGATGCCGCCCCGGGTGTTTCCGGTGAACAGCGTCAAGGCGATGCGCGGCTGTCTCTGGCTGCTGCGCGAGGAGCCGAACGCGATGGTGCCGTTCGCCACCGCAGCGTTCGAGGCCTATTGGGGTCGCGATCTCGACATCTCGATGGACGCGGTGCTGCACGAGGTGTGCGAGCGCAGCGGCGTCGATCCGCAGGCGCTGTTCGCCGGCATTGCGGAGCAGGCGATCAAGGATCAGCTCAAGGTCAACACCGACGAGGTGATGGCGCGCGGCGGGTTCGGCTCGCCGACCATCTTCGTCGACAGGACCGACATGTATTTCGGCAACGACCGGCTTCTGCTGATCCGCGAGGCAGTGCTGCGCCGCAAGGCGAGCGCGGCCTGATGCCGAGGGCCGTCGTCTGCCGCGAGCTCGGCGCGCCGCAATCGCTGCGGCTGGAGAGTTTTAACTCGCAGCAGCTCGCGCCGGGGCAGGTGAGGGTCGCGGTACGCGCGGCCGGCATCAATTTTCCGGATATTCTGATGGCGGCCGGCGAGTATCAGCTCAAGCCCGAGCTGCCCTTCGTGCCTGGCGTCGAGGCGGCCGGCGATGTCAGCGAGGTTGCGGCGGATGTCACGGGCGTCGCGGTCGGCGACCGCGTCATCGTCAAGCTGCGCCACGGCGGTTACGCCGACGAGGTGGTGGTCAGCACCACGCAACTGTCGCCGATGCCAGAGGGGTTCGACTACGCCGAGGCCGCGACGTTCCTGGCGGGTCACGGCACCGCATATCACGGCCTAGTCGAGCGCGCGCGGTTGCAGGCGGGCGAGGTGTTGCTGGTGCATGGCGCAGGCGGCGGCGTCGGTCTTGCCGCTGTCGAGTTGGGAAAAGTTCTCGGCGCGACCGTGATCGCGGTGGCGTCCAGCGAGGCCAAGCTTGCGGTGGCGCGCGCCAAGGGGGCCGATCATGCCGTGCCGAGCGGCGGCGGGCCGTTTCGCGACGCCGTGAAAAGCATCACGGGCGGCCGTGGCGCCGACGTCGTGTTCGATCCGGTCGGCGGCGAAACGTTCGAGCAGAGCCTGCGCTGCATCGCCTGGGGTGCGCGGCTACTGGTGGTGGGGTTCACCGGCGGCGTCGGCGTGGCGCGGACCAATCTGGTGCTGATCAAGGGCGCCAGCGTGCTCGGCATGCGCGCCGGCGAGGCGGCGCGACGCGATCCGGCGCTCGGCGAAGCGCGGCTGCGCGCGCTGTTCGATCTCGCCGCGCAAGGAAAAATCCGCCCGCACATTTCAAACCGGCTGCCGCTGGCGGATTTCGCCGACGCGATGCAGCTGCTGATCGACCGCAAGGCAATAGGGCGTGTGGCGTTGACGATGTAGGCTCGTCTTGCTGCGTCATGGCCGGCCTTGTCCCGGCCATCCACGGCGTCTGGGCCCTCAAGACGTGGATGCCCGGCACAAGGCCGGGCATGACGATTTCTTCGAGCATCGCGAACACGACCTGTTACTTGTAGGGCCGCTCGTCCCACCACGGGAAGTAATCCGGCATGTCGGCCGATACCTTGTTCTGGAACTCCGCCGGCCGTTTTTCGAGGAACGACGTCACGCCTTCCTTGACGTCGTCGGATCGGCCGCGGGCGTAAATGCCGCGGCTGTCGACCTTGTGGGCTTCCATCGGATCGTCGGCGCCGAGCATCCGCCACATCATCTGCCGGATCAGCGCGATCGACACCGGCGCGGTCTTGTCGATGAAGCTTTTTGCCAGCGCCCGCGCCGTGGTCATCAGTTCGTCGGCCGGCACCACCTTGCTGACGAGGCGGCCGGCCAGCGCCTCCTGGGCGTCGAACACGCGGCCGGAGTAGCACCATTCCAGCGCCTGCGAGATGCCGACGAGGCGCGGCAAGAACCAGCTCGACGCCGCCTCCGGCACGATGCCCCGTTGTGAGAACACGAAGCCGAAGCGGGCGACGTCGGACGCGATGCGGATGTCCATCGGCAGCTGCATGGTGACGCCGATGCCGACGGCGGGGCCGTTGATCGCGCCGATCACCGGCTTCAGCGACTTGAAGATCCGCAGCGTCACCTGGCCGCCGCCGTCGCGCACATTGGGGTCGCTGTAATCGACCGCCCCTGAAGCCAGCCGCCGTGTTGGCCCGCGCCGGGCGTCGCGATCGAAGGTGTCGGCGCCCGACGACAGGTCGGCCCCGGCGCAGAAGCCGCGGCCGGCGCCGGTGACGATGATGGCGCGGACGCCGTCATCGGCATCGGCGCGGTCGAAGGCGTCGATCAACTCGGCCTGCATCGTCGCGGTGAAGGCGTTGAGCTTGTCCGGCCGGTTCAGCGTGATGGTGAGGATGCGGTCCTCGACCTCGTATTTGATCTGCTCATAGGCCATCGGCGCACTCCCGGTTTTGCGTTTCTTGGCCTCATCTGAACTGATTTTCGCGGCAGGAGTCAAAGCGGGGCGGTGCCGCGTGAGATTTGCCAAATACCCGCCGACGTGTTGAAAACGCGGCGCGCGGACGTGGCGGAACTGGTAGACGCAAGGGACTTAAAATCCCTCGATGGCAACGTCGTGCGGGTTCGATTCCCGCCGTCCGCACCAGCCTTCCGGTGCGCCACGGCCTCAATGCAGCCGTTTGGCGGTTTTACCCAGCATCAATGTTGTTCGGTTATATATCCTCATGATCCAGAAGCCCCGCCAGCCATTTCAAAGGTCGCGCGTCATCGCGGCGGTCGCGCTGTTGGCAGCGGCGGCTGCGCTCGGCGGCTGCGCTGCGATCGGCGACAGCGCCGTGTCGGCGGCGTTTGTCGACCCCTCACGGTACGATCTGTATGATTGCCCGCGACTGGAAACCGAGCGCAAGGGAATCGAGGCGCGTACGGCTGAGATCAACCGGCTCATCGAAAAGGCCAAGACCGGGACCGCCGGAACGGTGGTCGCCGAAATGGCCTATCGCAACGACTACATCTCGGTACGGGCCCAGGCACGGCTGGCCGACAAGGCGTGGGTGGCGAATCGATGCGAGGCCGGCGGTGGCGTTGCCGCTCCGGCAGCCGCCGCTGCGCCCGGCGCCGTCAGGTCCGGCAGCGCGGTCTATTGAGGCCTGATCCAAACGCTCACGGCTGCCAGTTGTAGATCCAGTCCTGCCGCGACAGCAGCCGCTCGCCGCCGAGCCGGCGCATCGCAAGGTCGCGCGCCAGCGCCAACGGTCCCGCCAGATGATAGATGCGGCCGTTCAGCCGCGCCGTTCGCTGCACGCGTGTCACGCGCGGCCGGCGCAGCGCGGCGTAGCGCTGCAACGCGGACGGAATCTGGGTCACGTCCCCGCCAGTTTCGCCGAGACAGATCGCCAGGATGGCGGCGTCCTCGATCGCCATGCCGGCGCCCTGCGCGGCGAACGGCAGCATCGCGTGGGCCGCGTCGCCCAGCAGCGCGACGTTGCCGTCGGCCCACGCGCCGCCGTCGCGCAACGTGAACAGCGCCCATGTGCGCCAGCTCTCAACCGCGCTCACCAGGGTCCGCGCCGGACCAGACCAATGCCGCGCGGCGAAACGCTGCCGGATGTCGGCGGCGTCACCCGGTTCACTCCAGCCCGGCCTGTCCCGGTTGCCGGATACGATCGCGACGAGATTGATCTGCCGTCCGCCGGCAACCGGATAGGCGACCAGATGGGCGTTGGCGCCGAGATATAATTGCACGCCGCGCGCGGCTAATCCCGGCGGCAGCCGGTCCGCATCGATGGTGCCGCGCCAGGCGGTCAGCCCGGCGGGGCGCGGCTGGACCGCAGGAAACAGCCGGCCGCGCACGGCAGACCACAAGCCGTCGGCACCGATCAGCGCCTGCGCCACATGCTGCCGTTGCGTGCCGCCCGCGCTGGCGCCGACGGTGACGCCGCGGGCATGCGCGGCGACGTCGTCGAAACGGCAGCCGAGCTGTAACTCGATCGCGGGATGAACCAGCACGGCGTCCAGCAGCGCGGCCTGGAGATCGGCACGGTGGATCACCCAATACGGCGCGCCGGCATGGTCCAGCGGCAGGACGGCGACCTCGCTGCCGCGCGCGCCGAAGATGGTCACCGCATCGGGAGTGGTCGCGCGCGCGGCGAGCCGGTCGCGCAAACCGAGATCGATCAGGATGCGGCTGGCATTGGGCGACAGCTGCAAGCCGGCGCCGGCTTCCTCGAGCCGCGCGGACTTTTCCAGAATGACGATTCGAAAGCCCTTCGCGGCCAGCGCCAGCGCCGCGGTCAGTCCCCCGATGCCGGCGCCGGCAATGACGATCGTGCCGGGCGCGGTCACCGCCCGGTCAGGCGACCTTGTCGGTCAGCACGCATTCCGGCGGGCGGGCCTCGCCGGCGCCGAGATCGGCGGCATAGCGGTACAGCGTCGAGCAGTAGGGGCAGATGATCTCGTTGTCGTTGCCGAGGTCGAGAAACACGTGCGGATGATCGAACGGCGGATTGGCGCCGACGCACATGAATTCCTTGGAGCCGATTTCGATGATGGCGACGCCAGCGTCATTGTGGAAGTGCGGAACGACGTGGTCGGACATAGACTTTAACCTTTGCTCGCAAGGATGCGGAGACAATCAACACAGGCGACGATAGCGAGCGCGGTTCCCGATTCCAAGAGCAGCGCCGGCGCGCGCTCGAGGCCGTTGATGCTTTTGCTGGAGTCCGACGCGTATTGCCGCTGAAACTGAAGGCCAATTCCGGAGAATTTAGGGACAGGCACGAGCCAAATTCGACACATTCCGCAGGCCCCGAACAGCCCTTCTTTGGTCGGAGCCGTTGTGTCCAAAAAAAGACGCACCACATCTGCCTGATAGACCTTGTTTTCATCCCGCGGAAGGGACTGTTCGATGCGATGGCGGATCGGCCTCGCCAAGGTTGGCCTGGCGGTGTGCGCGACTTCGGCCGTGCTGCTGTGGCCGCATGCCCGCGAATCCGGTGCCATCCTGGCCGCGCAGGACGACCCCGTCGCGCTGTCGGACCTCCAGGTCAATGCCGCCCTGCGTCAGGACAAAACCCTGATCGCGCGCAACATTGATGACGCGCTGACGGCGGGCGATTCGGAACTGGCGCAGAGCCTGCTCGAGGTGGCGGCCGCGAACGCCGTTGCCGTTCCGGACGATCTGTCGGGCAGGGTCGGCGAAGCGGTGACGCACGAGAATTCCGCGCCGCAGATTGCAAAACGCTTCGTCACCGGCCTCGTTACCGGCAATGCCGATGACGGCGCCAGCCTGTCGGGCACGGTGGCGGGCGACCTGTTCGTGTTCGGCGACATCCGCGACGTGGTGCGCGAGAGCAAACGTTTGGCGATGGGCGAGGACGCCGACCATCTGATCCTCGGCCTCGCCACGGCGGGCCTGGCCGTCACCGCCGCGACCTATGTCAGCGTCGGCGGCGCAGCGCCGGCGCGCGCCGGCCTGACCTTGGTCAAGGACGCCCGCAAGGTCGGTCGGCTCGGCGACGGGCTGACCACCTGGGCCAGCCGCTCGCTGCGCGAGGCGGTTGACACGCCGGGATTGCAGAAGGCTATGGCCGGTGCCGGCTCGGCCGCGCCGGGACAGACCTTCGGCGCGGTGAAGGCGGCGTTTCGACCCGACAAGGCCGGTGGGCTGATGCGCGTTGCCAAAGATGTCGGGCGGATCGGCCAGAAGGTCTCGACCCGCGGTGCGCTCGATACGTTGAAGATTGCCGAGGGCCCGCGCGACATTGCCCGTGCCGCCAAGCTCGCGGAGGCCAAGGGCAGCCAGACCCGCGGCATCCTCAAATTGCTCGGCAGGGGCGCGCTGGTGCTGGCAATCGGCGCGTTCAACCTGAGCTGGTGGGTCTTCGGCGCGCTGCTGGCGCTGATCGGCGTCATCGTCTCGATCAAGACCGGCACCGAGCGGCTGACCCAGGCCGCGCTCGACCGCTCCAAGGCGAAGCGCGCACGCCGCCTGCTCACCGCCGCCAAGGCGGAGGCCCGCCGCGAGGCCTCCATCCCGATCGGCCTGGTCTCTCCGGCCTGATCCGTTCCCTTCACATTCATGGACCTACTGCGATGCCGAGCTTTCATCACGGCGGTGTTGAGATCGCCTATCTCGACGAAGGGGCAGGCGATCCCATCGTCCTCATTCACGGCTTCGCATCCAGCAAGGTCATCAACTGGGTCTATCCGACCTGGGTGTCCGAGCTGCAGAAGCACGGCTATCGCGTGGTTGCGCTCGACAATCGCGGCCATGGCCAATCGGCCAAGCTTTACGATCCCGCGCAGTATTCGATCGCGGCGATGGCCGACGACGTTGCCGCGCTGATGGATCATCTCGACATCGCGCGCGCCGACCTGATGGGCTATTCGATGGGCGCGCGGATCACCGGCTGGCTCGCCTACACGCAGCCGCAGCGGTTGCGCTCGGCGGTCTTCGGCGGTCTCGGCATGGGACTCATCGCGGGAGGCGGTCCTGGCGAGAACGTCGCATTGGCGCTGGAGGCGGCGTCGCTCGACGACGTCACCGATCCGGTCGGGCGCACCTTCCGCGCGTTCGCCGAGCAGACCCGCTCCGACCGCAAGGCGCTCGCAGCCTGCATGCGCGGCTCGCGGCAGTTGATGACACGCGAGCAGGCCGCCGCGATCGGCGTGCCGACCTTGATCGCGGTCGGCACCACCGACGACATCGCCGGATCGGCCGAGGCGCTGGCGCAGGTCATTCCGGATGCGCAGGTGCTGCCGATTCCGCGCCGCGACCACATGCGCGCGGTCGGCGACCGGGTCTACAAGGAAGGCGTGCTGGCGTTCTTGTCGGCGCGCAAATCGTCGCCATCTTGACCAGGCGGCCCGCCGTGTGGGCGGCGTCGCCCTGCACCGAAAACCACGTCGGCACAAGATGTTAACCTGATCTTTGGTTTGCGCCGCGATCCACCATCGATCGATCCGCCCCCCGCGACAGTAGCCCGCTCGCCATGCTACAATTGCGGCCCGACCCACCAGCGACGAGCACGGCAATGGCAATGCATCAGGTCAATTCCAGCGCGAAGCTGGCGGCGCTCGATCCGATCTGGGAGCGCACCCGCAGCGAGGCCGAAGACATCGTGCGGCGCGAGCCCGAACTCGCATCCTTCATCTACGCCAGCGTGCTGCACCACAATCGACTCGAAGCCGCGGTGGTGCATCGGGTGGCCGAGCGGCTCGATCATGCGGCGCTGTCCGGCGACCTGATCCGCCAGACATTCGAGGAAGCGCTGCGCGACGAGCCCGATATCGGCAATGCCTTCCGCGCCGATCTGGTCGCCGTCTACGATCGCGATCCGGCGACCACGCGCTTCATCGATCCGCTGCTCTACTTCAAGGGCTTTCACGCCATCCAGACTCACCGTCTGGCCCATTGGCTGCATCGCAAGGGCCGCAAGGATTTCGCCTTCTACCTGCAGAGCCGGTCGTCCGCGGTATTCCAGACCGACATCAATCCGGCCGCGCAGATCGGTCGCGGTATTTTTCTCGATCACGCCACCGGGCTGGTGGTCGGCGAGACCGCGGTGATCGAGGACGACGTCTCGATCCTGCACGGCGTGACGCTCGGCGGCACCGGCAAGGAAAACGAGGACCGCCATCCCAAGATTCGCCACGGCGTGCTGATCGGCGCGGGCGCGAAGATTCTCGGCAACATCGAGGTCGGTCATTGCGCGCGGATCGCGGCCGGCTCGGTCGTGGTCAAGCCTGTGCCGCACAACGTTACAGTCGCCGGGGTGCCGGCTAAGGTGGTCGGCGAGGCCGGCTGTGCCGAGCCGTCGCGCACCATGGACCAGATGCTGAACGCGTTCGGGCTTTGACCGCCGCCGTCGCGTCTGCATAAACGGCTAGCCGAGACCGCCGTCCCGCACTAAACCCTGCTGCCCAACTCAATCGCACTGGAGCGACCCGTGGACGTTCAGGAAGTCAGAAAACTCGACGCGTATCTCAAGCGGCTGTTCGGCAACCAGAAGATCCGCGTGGTGCCGCGGCCGAAGAAGGACGACTCGGCCGAGGTCTATATCGGCGAAGAGTTCATCGGCGTGCTGTTCGTCGACGACGAGGACGAGGACCGCTCGTTCCAGTTCCAGATGGCGATCCTCGAAGACGATCTGGTCGACGACGGCTGAGGCCGGCCTGTCAGTGCAGTTGCGCGAGCCAGATCGTATGGCCGCCGCAGGCCGGGTCTTCGACGACGTGGTCGATGACGTCGAAGCCCGCCTCCCTCAGCAAGCTGCGATACTCCACCGCATCCAGACTGGCGTGATACAGCGGTTCCTCGGCGAAGCGCCCGATCGCCTCGCCATGGGCCGGCCCGCTGGTGAACATCAGCGCGGCGCGCGGACCGGCGTGAGCGCGAAACACCGCGAACATCGCGCGCTGGTCGTCCGGGCGCAGGTGAAAGAAACTGTCCCACGCCAGCAGGCCGCTGAACCTTTCGCCAAGCGCCAGCACTCTCATGTCGGCGACGCGCCAATGGCGATTCGGAAATCGCGACCGGCACATCGCGATCAGTTCGGGCGATGAGTCGACGCCGGTGACGTCGTGGCCGTCGTCGATCAGATAGCGGGCGATCGGTTCGCCGGAGCCGCATCCGATGTCCAGAATGGTCGCAGGCCCGGGCTGCAGCGCGAGAAATCGGTCCAGCCAGCGCGCTTCGAACAACGGGCTGCTGGCGCGGCTGCTGGCCCAGACGGAAGCGTGGCGGCGGTACAGCCCGATGATCTGGTCGGCCGCTTCGCTCATCGGTCGGTTCGGTCAGCCGTGCGGGCTGGTCAGCTGCGCGGTCAACCGCTCGATCGCCCCGGCGAGATCGCGCCATTGCGCCAGCCATTGTCGCGGAAAGCGGATGGTGAGATCGGCGCCGCCGATCCGGCGCTCGCTGAGGCACATGCCGGGTGTCGCGCCGTCGCGGGTGCAGCGCGCGGCCAGGGCAGGCGAGGCGGCAACGAACAGATCTTCATTGGCGTAGGGCGAGCCTTCGCGGAACGGACGCGAGGTCAGGCCGTCCTGCGACGCAGCCGTTCCGGTACCAAGATAGCGCGGATAGATGGTCTGCAGCCGGGTGTCGGGCGCCAGAGCATCATGATGGGCCGCGATCGACACGAAGATCCGGTCGATCGGCTGCGGGTTGTCCTCGAAGGTCGCGGCGCTGACGTGCCTCGGCACCGGCGGCTGCAACGACGGATAGTCGAATCCGAGATCGACCCGCTCCTGCGGTCCGGAGTGCTTCTGCACCTTGATGCGGAACGCGCCGGTTGGCACGTTGAACAGCGTCGCGCCGACGCTGACCGGCATCCGGTCCGGATCGCCGACCTTGGCGGATCGCCACGTCGGCCACAGCAGATAGCAGATCAGCGCGATCGCGCCGGCAGCGAACAGCACCGCCAGCACCACCGCCACGCGATGCCCGCGCCGCGATGTGCGCCTGCGGCGCGAATGATTTTGGGCGGACGAAGCCAGCGTCATGGAGGGAAGAGCCCGGTCAACGAATCAGCCGTGAATATGCCACGCGCCGTGCCGGTTACCGTACGCTAAAGCAACGGCCACCCGGCTGCGGCCATGTGCCCGGCGCGGTTCCGATCGGCGGCGTTAACCGTTTCTTAACGATAGGCTGGCGCCCGCGCCGCGCATTTGCGATCCACAGGCATCGCTTCGCTCATGCCAACGAGATGCCGATGTCGCCGGACGCGCTGAATTCGCTTTTCTGCCTCGTCATCGGTTTTGCGCTCGCCGGGGCGCTGGCGTCCGGTTACCAGGCCTTCGCGCAGCGGCCGGCCGGCTTTGCGCTGCTGCAGAAGGGCGTCGCGCCGCAGAGCTTTGCGGCGGTGCCGTTCCTGATGTTCGCCGCGCCTTTCATCATCATGCGCAATACGCTGCGCGATCCGCTCATCACCCAGCGGCGCACCGAATTCGTCATGATGGCGACGATCCTGGCCGGGATCTGGAGCCTGATGTCCGGTACCTTCCTGGTGATGACGCTGCGGACGTTCGGACTGATCGCCTGAAACGGATTTCGGCCTTCGCCGGGTTGCGCTACAGCTGCGGGCAACAGGAGACCAGCATGGCGATCTATGAACTCGATGGGCAGGCGCCCGAGCTGCCGGCCGACGGCAATTACTTCATCGCCGACACCGCCGCGGTGATCGGCAAGGTGCGGTTGAAGCCGGCCGCGTCGGTCTGGTTCGGCGCGGTGATGCGCGGCGACAATGAGTGGATGGAGATCGGCGAGGGCTCCAACGTGCAGGACAACTGCACCTGCCACACCGACATGGGTTTCCCGCTGACCATCGGCACCAACTGCACGATCGGCCACAACGTCATCCTGCACGGTTGCACCATCGAGGACGACGCGCTGGTAGGCATGGGCTCGATCGTGATGAACGGCGCACGGATCGGACGCGGCAGCGTGGTCGGCGCCGGCGCGGTGATCACCGAAGGCAAGCAGTTCCCGGAGTATTCGCTGATCATCGGCGCGCCCGCGCGCGTGATCCGCACGCTGGAGCCGGCGCAAGCTGCCGCGATGGCGATGGCTGCGAAGTTTTACATCGCGAATGGCAAGCGCTTCAGTGCCGGATTGAAGAAGATCGGCTAGCGCGTTCAACCGCCTTCGGATTCGCCGGCTTCCATTGCACTGGCAACGCGCTCGTGGCCATCCGCCCACAGCGCATGCTGCTGGCTTCCCTCCTGGTAGGGATTGGCCTCGGCAGGGATGTTCTTGCGCGCGGCGCTCTGGCCCTGTTCAAACGGATCGGGATCGGTCGTCATTCCTGGGCTTCCTCGCTTTACGTGGTGGTTTGGCCGCGGACGTTTCCGCCGCAGCAGTGGCTGGTTTGGCCGCCGGAGCCGTCGCCGGCTTGGCCGCACGGGCGCTTTTCCGCAGCGCGTCCTTCAGGTCGATCGGCACGCCGTGCTTTTTCAGCAGGTCGGCGAAGGCCTCGTCCGCCAGATCCTGCAACGTCGCCATCCGGTCGCGGCCAAGCTGCTTGAGCTTGTCGCCGGTGTCGTCGTCGAAGGCGATCAGCTTGCGCATCGTCGATCCATGCCGGTCGAAACATCCGGCGCCCGGCCCAACCGGGGTGGCGGTAAATCGTTCCGGGCAGGAACCAGCCTACCGCGCGCCTGTTGATCCGGAAAGGAGCGCTTTCATGCTGAGACTCAATCGTATTGCTCGCCCCGCCGCGATCGCGGTGGCGGCATTGTTGCTGGGGTCCACCGCTTCGCTGTCGCAAAGCGGCGGCGGTGGCGGAGGTGCCGGAGGCAGCGCCGGTGGCACTGGCGGCGCGAGTGGTGGCGCCAGTGCCGGGATGTCGTCGCCGGGCGGCGGCGCGACCGGAGCAGGGGGGGCCGGCGTCGGCTCGCCGTCATCTGCATCTCCCGGAACCAACTCGCTCGGCACGGCCAATTCCGGCGGTGGCAGGACTGGCGGTTCGGCCGCTGCGGGCGCACCGACCGGCGACATCACCGACGCGCCGCGAACCGGCGATGCCCAGGTCGACGCGCAGGATCGCGCCGTCGATCGCAAGGTCAAGAGCATCTGCAAGGGTTGCTGATGCACGAAGACAAAAAGCCGCCCGCGATCCTCCGCGGGCGGCTTTTCATGTGCGGGAAAAAACATGCGGCCAGCTCCTGGGGGGAAGAGCTGGCCGCCACGATCCGGTCTTGGACGGGGAGGGGTGGGGATGACCGGGCCGCGTGTCTGGGTGAGCAGCGTCTGCGCCGCTCGATGAACAGTTACCTTTGCTGCGCGCTGGCGGTGGCGTTGGCAGGGCGGGAGTCGCCGAGCGAGACCCAGAGGTTCGGATCGGTCTGCGACTGACGCTTGACGAAGCGGTAGCCGGTGTCGGTCCAGGCCAGAACCTCTTCCTCCTGGTTGTCGAGAATGAACTCACCCTTGTTTGTCTTCACAGTCAGCACGGCGTGGCCATCGCCCTTCTTGTCGCGCACGACGGTGATCAGCAGGGCCTCGCGCGGCCAGCCGGCATCGATCAGCATCTTGCGCTTCAGCAACACGTAGTCCTCGCAATCGCCATAACCGTCGGTCGGCAGCGACCACTTCTCGATGACACCCCAATGGTCCATGTCGGTCAGGGGCTTCACGGTTTCGTTGACCCAGCGGTTGATCCGCAGCAGGTCTCTCCAGGCGGCCTGAGTCAGGACGATGTCGCGCGCCTGGGTCGGCTGCACGTCGCAGTCCAGCGGGCGATCGGCACAGAATTCGATCCAGCCGATCGGCGCACGCGCCGTGTCCCCGACGCTGGCGTAAGTCACCCGCTGATTTGCCGCGCCCGCCGTCGCTGTCGCTGCAACCAGCGCGGCGACGATGGCAAATCCGCTGCAAAATCCCCTGTACCGCAACATTGTGGCCCCCGTTTCTTGTTGGGACCATGTTTTGCACAAAGGCTTTGCGCCGCCGCTAAATCGGCGGCGCGGAATTGACTAAAATGCAATGCAAATCAATGAGTTAAGCAGGAGTTATTCTGGCTAATTCGCGTAAAATTTGAAACATCCGGATTTGATTCAAATGCTGCGCATTAAGGGGCCGGGTGCTGTATTCGCTGACGAATTGCGGGCGCCAGCAGGCCGGAATTAACGGCACGGCTGCCCGTCACGACGCGTCGGGCGCCGTGCGAACCTTGCTATCGTGTTCAAAGGATTGACGGATCGCGGGTCGCCGCGCGGCTGCGTTTACCGGGCGGTTACGCTGTCTTCGAGCGTCTCGGCGAGTTGCTCGTGGGTGAACTCCAGCGCGAAGCCGTCTTCGAGGTATCGCACCACGCGGGCCTGCACCAGGCCCAGCGAGACCAGCGAGTTGAGCGGTGGCCGACGCTCGGCTGCGATCGCGGCGCCGGACAACGACATGTCGATGATGCGGCAGCTCATCTGGCCGCCGTCCTCGAGCGACAGCACGGAGATCGGGTTGCGCGGCACGATGCGATCGTGGCGCCGGTCTTCCGGCAGGTTCAGAATGTCGCGGTTGGCGAGCCAGGTCAGTTGCGCCGCAAGCTTGTCGCGCTTGCGCGGCGTCGCGCCGAGGTTCATCGCAAAGCCGTTGTCGATGATGCGTGTGATCTTTCCTTCGACCCGGCCGATGTGGTCGAGATAGGCGATCACGCGATCGCCGACATTGCCGATGCCGGGTGCCAGCATCGCCAGCCCGCCGGGCGACATGTTGATCACCTGACAGGGATACTCGCGGCGGTCGGGCAGCATGTAGCGGCCGAGCAGATGCAGCTTGACGCGCTGGAAGCGTCGCCGCTCCTCGGCCATCGGCAGAGAGGACTTCTTATGCGCGAGCGCCATCACACTTCCATCAACCGCCTGGACCGGTCATGGAAAAACCCTAGAGCGGGCAGGGTTAATGGCCCGTTAGCAATCGCGGCCGAACCGTGAATCGCGGCTTACAAACCGTCGCGCGCGCGACCCAGTTTCCGGGTTTGCGATGCAGATTCGTACACCACGATGGCGCAGTGCACGCGCCGTCAGCGAAGACCTTCATAGACGGTGAGGCCGCGGGCGGCGGTCCATTTGCGCAGCGCACGCGGCCGGCGGGTCTGTGCGATGGTCCGCCACGAATTCAGACGCAGTTCGCCGAGCAATCCGGGAGCGCCGTAAAGTGGCGCCAGCAGGCCGGTCAGGCTGAGAGGGGTGTGGGCCCGCGCGGCGAACGGCAGCAGCAGCAGTTCCAGATGCGCCGGCGTGCCATCGGCGGTCACCGCCGAGACCCCGGCGATCACGGCAACCGTTTCCTCGGCCACCGCCCCGACCACGTCCTCGATCTCCCGACGGCTGGTTTCGGCGAACAGCCCGGCAAAACCGCAGCCCTTCAGATCACGCCCGAACAGCGCGCAAACCCGGGTTCCGGCCACGCGGAACGGCAGGCCGGTGGTGCGGTCGTAGCCGAGCACGAAGGAGTCCCCAAGCAATTCGCGGATCGCACCCGGCTCGATCTCGTTGCGGTCCGGCGCGCGGGCCGACCCGCGCTGCCGGTCCCAATACGCAAAGAGCTGCCGGCTGGATGGATGCTTCATAGAGACTGACCCTCAACCCGGCGTTTCGAGACAATTGTGTGTCACTGTCGCGCAGCGCCGGCTCTGTAGCTGTTGTGCGCAGAGGGTCTTGCAGCGTCCATGCCGGTTGGGGGTTTTCACCCGGTTTTTGAGGTCTTTACCGCGTTAACGTTAAATTAAGCATGAACTTCCGAATAGGTCGGCAACCGGCTAGTTTGCCGGAACTCCATGGCGTCGAGGTGCATTTCGCATCCTGACGCGCACACAGGGCGGCTGAACAAACATAGCCGGTCACCGCGCAGGCCAACGTGGCGGTCCTGCGCGGCAAGGCCGGAGGTCGGGGCGGGCTTCTCAGGCCCGCCCTTTTTGTTTGCGGCGTGAAGAATCAAGCGTGGCTTGCCAGCCCCGCCTCACTCCGCCTATCTGAGGCCACCCGCTCGCGTGAGCCGTTCGCTTCAGGTCCAGCCGTCTTGCAATTTCCATCCGACGACCCGGCACAGCCGCCGCGCGAACCGATCCTCACGCTGCCCGGCGCCCTGACAGCCTATGTGGCGCTGCTGGCGGCGATCCACCTGCGGGTGCTGCTGCCGCCGGATATCGAATATCTCACCATCGAATTGTTCGGCTTCATTCCGCGCCGCTACGATTCCACACTGTTGACGGCGCCGTTTCCGGGCGGGACGGGCGCCAAGATCTGGAGCTTCGTCACCTATTCGCTGCTGCACGCCAATCTCGCGCATCTCGGCTTCAACGTGCTTTGGCTGCTGCCGTTCGGCAGCGCGGTGGCGCGTCGCTTCGGGGCGGTGCGGTTCTTCGTGTTCATGGCGGTCACCGCGATCGCCGGTGCGCTCGCGCATCTGGTGACTCACGAGCATTCAATTGCACCGATGATCGGCGCGTCCGCGTCGGTGTCGGGGGCGATGGCGGCTGCCATCCGCTTTGCCTTCGTGCCGGGCGGCTTCCTGTCGTTCCGTCGCGGCGATGCTGACGCTGCCGCGCGGGTGCCTGCACTCCCGTTGCTGCGCTCGCTGCGCGATCCGCGCGTACTCGGATTTCTTGCCGTGTGGTTCGGCGTCAACATCATCTTCGGTGTGGGCTCGATCGCGATCGGCTCCGACGGCGCCGACGTCGCCTGGCAGGCGCATATCGGCGGCTTCCTGGCAGGACTGCTGCTGTTCTCGCTGTTCGATCCGGTGCCGCGCAGCGCGCGCCGCGCCCGCGAGGTCTAGCACCGGCCCGGTTCGCCTTGCGGAGCCGTCCGAATTCATCCATCATCGTCGCTATCAGTTTGCACCGGGCAGTGATCGTCAGGGCGATCCGCTGTGCCGAACGCATGGCAGGCAACTTCGCATATGTCACGCGCGACTGATTAGTTGCGCCAATGCAGCCGGATTGAATCCGAGAACTTGACGGTCGAGACGTCAGGACCAGATAAGAAAGATCAACAACAAGACGGCGTGTCGGTTCGACACGACGCTGCATGGGAGGCGCCAATGTCGGTACGCTCGATCCTCGAATCCAAAGGACGCGACATCGTCAGCGTCCAGCCGGACATGAAACTGTCGGCGGCGATCAAGATATTGTCGGAGCGGCGGATCGGCGCGGTGCTGGTGTTCAGCGGCAGCCGGATCGAAGGCATCCTGTCGGAACGCGACGTCGTTCGCGTGCTGGGCGAACGCGGCGCAGGCGCGCTCGACGAGCCAGTCAGCGCCGTGATGACCCGCAAGGTGGTTACCTGCCGGGAATCCGACAGCGTCGCGGACCTCATGGAAGTGATGACCTCGAACAAGTTCAGGCATCTGCCGGTTGCGGAAAACGACGCCATCGTCGGGCTGATCTCGATCGGCGACGTGGTCAAATGGCGGGTGTGGGAGTTCGAGAGCGAACAGCAGGCGCTGCAGGACTACATCAAGTCGGCCTGATCGCTTCGCCATCGCGTGCGGGCTCGTCGGTCTCGCCGGGCTCGTTCGACGTCGGCGCGATGATCTCGATCGCCTCGCGCAGTGGCGCAATCACCCGTTCGGCGGCGCGCGCGCCATGCGCGATCAGTTCGTCGGCGCGATGAAAGTCGAACCAGCCGATCTTGCCCACCACCGGCGAGATCAGCAGGTCCGGCGGGTCGCCGGCGAGGCGGGCGCGGGTGATGCGGTCCTGCATGATGTTGAAGGCGTCCACCATCACCGTCGAGATGCCGGGCCGCTCCGCGGTGCCGAGCATTTCCCGCTTCATGAAGCGCTCGGCCGAGAAGAACTTTCCGATGCCGCGCTTCGGCGTGCTGAGTTCGATGCCGACCTCGAGTTCCTCGACCGGCGCGCCATGCGAGAAGATGGTGGCCCCGTGGCCGAAAATGTCGCTCGAGACGTTGGCGGCGATCACGATCTCGGCGCCCAGCGCGCGCGCGGCCGAGACCGGCACCGGATTGACCAGCGCGCCGTCGACCAGCCAGCGATCGCCGACCAGCACCGGGGAGAAAATCCCCGGCAGCGCGAACGAGGCGCGGATCGCCTCGACGACGCGGCCATGGGTCAGCCAGATCTCGTGGCCGGTGCGCACCTCGGTGGCGACGCTGGCGAATTTCAGCGGCAGGTCCTGAATCTCGATCGGGCCGAGCGTGGCCTCGAGTTGCGAGGCCAGCTTGTCGCCGCCGATCAGACCGGAGCCGTTCAGGCGAATGTCGAGATAGGACAGGATATTGCGGCGCTGCAGGCTGCGCGCCCAGGCCTCCAGCGCGTCGAGATGGCCCGCCGCATAGGAGCCGCCGACCACCGCGCCGATCGAGGTGCCGACCACCACGTCCGGCTTGATGCCGTGGGCGAGCAGGGTGCGCATGATGCCGATATGCGCGAAACCGCGCGCGGCCCCGCCACCCAGCGCCAGCCCGATCACCGGCCGGCGTACGCTGCCGAGCCCCACCTTGCTGGAGCTGGAGCCGTTTGATCCCCGTCCGTTGCGAAAATCCAGCACGATCGTCCCCGAAGCGCGACCCGGCGGTTGCGGCCGCCTGTAGCGATGTAATGCCGTCGGCGCAGTCCGGCCACACCGCATCGCAGGCATGATTAATGCGCCGGTGCGGTCGATATCGCCGAAATTCGTGACGGCAGCGCGACCAGAGGGCGCAGGGCCGATGGCACAGGCTTGAATTCGCCGCCTTTTCGGTGAAAACCTCGCAGCATGAATCGTCCGGGAAAAGGTGGCCTTCGATCGGGCCGGCGCGGCTGTGCGCTGGTGCTGGGCCTGATGCTGTCCGGACTGGCTCCGCTGCCGTCTTCCGCGCAGCTTTTCAGCGACCGGCCGCCGCCGGTACCGCCCGGCCTGGTGCCCGACGTGCCGGCCGGCGGTGCGATCAGTCTGGCTCCGCCCTCCGGCCCCGCTGCCGCGCCCAGCCTGCCGTCAGCGGTGACCCAGCCGCCGGTCAGCGCGGTGACGCCTCCCGCGGTCTCGCCTCTGCCGGCGGCGCCGCCGCAGGCCGTGCTGGCGCTCAACGCGCGCTATGGCAAGGATTTGCCCGTCATCAATGGCGGGCTGATCTGGCGAATCTATTCCGACCGGCCCGACGAGACCGGGGCCTTCAAGCTCATTCGCGAGGACCGCGGAGCCACGCCCAACATCGTGCTGCCGCCCGGCAACTACGTCGTGCACGTCGCGCTCGGTCTGGTCAGCGCCGTCCGTCCCGTTGCGCTCAAGTCGGAGACCGATCGCGAATCCTTCGTCCTGCCGGCCGGCGGGCTGCGCATCGAAGGCCGGGTCGGCAGCTCGAAGATTCCGCAGAACCAGATCTCGTTCAGCATCTACAAGGGCAGCCAGTTCGAAACCGCCGAGCGCGCGCCGCTGCTGCCCAGCATCGCCGCCAACGACGTGGTGCTGCTGCCGGAAGGCACCTACTACATCATCTCGAATTACGGCGACGCCAATTCCGTCGTGCGCTCCGACATTCGCGTGCAGGCCAGCAAACTGACCGACGTGGTGATCTCGCATCGTGCCGCGGTCATCACGCTGAAGCTGATCGGCGACAGGGGCGGCGAGGCGCTCGCCAACACCGCCTGGTCGGTGATTACGCCCGGCGGCGACGTCATCAAGGAAGCGATCGGCGCGTTTCCTCGCGTGGTGTTGTCCGAAGGCGAGTATCGCGCCATCGCCAAGAACGAAGGCAAGGTGTTCGAGCGCACCTTCAACGTCGTCAACGGCGTCGATGGCGAGATCGAAGTGCTCGCGCGTTAAATACACCCCTGACGGTCAATCTAGGCGGCGGCTTCGACGATCAGGTCGGCGATTGCCTCCGGCTGCGAGATCATCGACACGTGGCTGGCCTCGAGCTCGATGGTCTTGGCGCCCATCCGCTTGGCCATGAACCGCTCGAGGTCGGGATTGATCGTACGGTCTTGCATCGACACGGCGTAGTAGCTCGGCCGGGAGCGCCACGCGGCGTTCGCGGTCTTGCCCGCCAGCAGCGCCTTCTGAAACGGCGCCTGCGTCGCGTAAAGTACCTTGGCCTTGGCTTCCGGCAGGTCGCCGGCGAAATCGCGCAGAAATGCTTGCTCGCCCAGCCGGCCTTCGTCTCCGTCGAAAACGATGCCGGCGCTAGCCGGCGGCGTCGGATAGGTTTTCGCAAGCGCCGTGTAGTCTTCCCCTGCATCCGGCGCCCGGGCCGCGACATAGACCAGCGCAGACACCTTGGGGTGGATCCCCGCTTCGGTCACGATCATGCCGGAGAACGAATGGCCGACCAGCACGGTCGGGCCGTCCTGCCGGTCGAGCACGCGTCGCGCCGATGCGACGGCATCCGGCAGCGTCGTCAGTGGGTTTTGCACCGACGTGCAATTGAAGCCCCTGGGCTGCAGCCGGCCGATCACCTCCGACCAGCACGAGCCGTCGGCAAACAGTCCGTGAACGAAGACGATATTGCGAGCCTTGACGCGAGCGGCGGCCGCCGCCACGCCGCGCGTGGCGATCAGGGCAGCGCCGGCAGCGAGCGCGGCAGAAAACTGGCGACGGTTCATCTTCATTGAACTCCCTCGGCGGATCAGACGGTCGAGAGATAGGCGTCGTCGATCGGTTCCGGAGTTCAGGATTGTCAGTTCGCACGCGCTTTCTTCGCGCTCAAGCGTCATCCCCCGTCGCGCGAAGCCAGCGTCGTCAGAACCGGGTGACGATGTCCGCCAGCGCGGGGCGCGGGCGATCCTCGACCGGGCCATCGGTTTTGCCGATGTGGATCAGGCCGGCCAGCTTTTCATGCGGCGCGAGGCCGAGACCGTCGAGCACCGCACGATCGTAGCTGAACCAGCCGGTAAGCCAGTTGGCGCCGTAGCCGAGCGCGGTGGCCGCCGTGACGATGTTGAGCGCGCTGGCACCGGCCGACAATTCCTGCTCCCACACCGGCACCTTCGGATGCGGCTTCGGCGAACTGACGAGGCCGATCACCAGCGGCGCCTGCGACAGCCGGGTTCTTTCGACGTCGAGGTCGGCTGCCGATGCCGACGGGTTATTGGCCGCAAACACCTTCGCGATGAGATCGCCGGCCCGCGCCCGTGCGTCGCCTTCGAACAGAATGAAGCGCCACGGCGCGAGCTTGCCGTGGTCTGGCACCCGGGCGCCGATGGTGAGGATCGTGTCGAGTTCGGCCGGAGTCGGGCCGGCGCCGCTCATGTCGCGCGGTTTCACGGAACGGCGGGTCGTCAACAGGCTGATCGCGTCGGTCACAGAGCGTCCTTCGTTGGGTCGGATGGCCGACGACTAGCACGCGCCCGCACAGCGGACCATTGGAACGGCTGTAAGCGCACTAGGGCTGCTTGCGCGGAGCCTGCGGTGCGGCGGCCGGGCGCGTCGCTGCGCCGGGGAAGCAACTGATGCTGCCGATGGTGTTGCTGCCATATTGCACGAAGCCGGACGCGGTGGTCGGCGAGTGCGGCGCGGTGATCGGCAGATAGATAAAACAGGTCGCGCCATCGACCGGATCTCGCCAGCGCTGGATCACGGTGTCCTGCAGCGGTCCGGAGAACTGCCGCTCCAGCACCATTTTCGGCAGGTTGGCCCAGGCCGGCGATTGCGCGACAGGGGGCTGCGCTGGCGGCGCGGGTTGCTGCGCCGGAGAAGGCGGCTGCGACGGCGGTGCGGGCTGTTGCGCGTTGGCCGACGACATCGTCAGAACGGCGGCGGCAATCAACGCGGCGGGCAGGGGAAGGCGATACCACATGCGTGACTATCTAGCGCAACGCCAATGCGGCCGCCAGACCGGTCTCTGTGTTGCGCATCGTCGTCCTGCTAATTCAGCGTGATCGACCCCGACACCACGCCGCCCACACTGCCTTGGCTCGGCACGCCGGACACTGCAGCGTTGAAGCGCAGTCGCTCGGTCGCGGCGTAGCCGACGCCGAGCGCGAGGCCGGACTCGCCCTTGAAGTGCCCGAACGCGCCGGCGACCGACAGCTTGCCGGGTCGCTGGTCGAATTGCAGCCCGCCAGCCGCCAGCGCCAGCGCGATGCCGCCGCGCGCTTCCCAGCGGTTGTCGGTGATTTGAGTCTGCAGGCCGCCGATCTGGGACTGGAAGCCCGCGGCGGTGGACTGCAATTGCGCAACGTTGACGGCATCGGTCGGGCTGACGCCCGCTGCGACATTGGTGATGCGTCGTTCGTTGCCGGCCGAGCCCACCGATACGGTATTGGCGACGCTGTTGGTCGAGCCCGATCCGATCGCCACTGCATTTGCCGCAGTCGCGGTGGCGTTCGGGCCGATCGCCGTGGCGTTGGTGCCGGTGGCGACCGCGCCGTCGCCATAGGCGGCGCCGCCATTGGATGCGGACGCGTTGAAGCCGATCGCCACCGAGCCCGTGGCGGTGGCGCCGGTGCCGATCGCGATCGCATTGGCGCCGGTCGCCGCGCTGTTGCTGCCGATCGCGACGGCGCCGGATTGCGTCGCCTGGGCGTTGTTGCCGAACGCCAGCGCGTTGGCTCCGGAGGCGGTGGCGCCGGACCCGATCGCGGCCCCGCCGGCACCGGTGGCCGACGCGCCCGCGCCGCCGCCGTTGATGCGGAGGTAGTTCAGACCGCTCTGCGAAACCTGGCTGTTCAGAGCGCCCAATGCGCCGCCGACATTGTCGTAGGTTTCGCCGAGCACGGTGTAGCTCGGCGCCGTCAGCTGGCCGCTGCTGTCGAGGCCGGCGCCGCCGCCAAACGCAGCCGCCACCCGCTGGTTGGCGGTGTAGAGCTGCCCGCCATTGGTGGCGTCCGTGCTCCCCGCCGCGACATTCCCCGCCAATACGCCGGTGATCTGACGATTGCCCGCGGTGCCGTCGACGCCGATGAGGGTGCCGCCGGTGTTGGCCCCGATGGTGATCGGTGCGTTCGGACCGGCCTGCTGCACCAGGCCGGCGCCTGAGCCGCCAAGGCAGGACAGATAGCCCGACGCATCGGTGCCGAGCCCGGAGCCGCAACCCGAGAGGGCTTCGAAGCGGATCGTCCCGGTGGTGTGCAGTTGTGCGGTCGGTGCCGAGGTGCCGATCCCGACATCGCCGCCGGCACTGACGGTGAGCCGCGCGGTTGGCGTGAAGGCAGTACCAGACGTCAGGCCGCTGTCGGTGAAGATGCCGAGATTGCCGTTCAGCATTCTGATTTGCGAAGACTCGCTCGCCTTCGCAATCCAGTCCGTCCCGTTCCACGACGCGCCGCCCGACAGGGTGGCGTTGCTGGCGGCGGTCGAGGTGAGATAACCGCCCGAATCGCTGAAGGGTCCTCCGAAGCGGATCGCCGACGCGTTGCCTTGGACGGCGTCGATCCGATAGTTCGGCGAATTGGTGCCGAAGCCGACAAAACCGGTCGACGCAATGTTGAGACTGCCGGTCGGCGCGCCCGGCCGGATCTGGAACGGCAACTGGCTGCCGCCGGTCGTATCGCGGATGAAGAAATTCGCCTCATTGGCGCCGACATCCCAGGTCTGGGCGGTGAAGCCGCCGAGATTGGTCTGTTCGAAGCGGATCGCAGGCGTGTTGGTGCTGACGAGATGCATCTTGAGCAGCGGATTTTCGGTGCCGAGGCCGACATTCCCAAGGCTGTTGACCCACATCGAATAGGCCGGCGCGCCGGCGCTGACACCCCAGACCAGCCGGCCCGCGGTGGTGTCCTCGAGGCCAAAGTAATTCCGTCCGCCGGAGGCGGAATCGTTGGCAATCAGGGTCCAGTCATTGGACGGAAAGCCGGCGCTGGAGCTGGTGTCCTCGAATTTGAGGCGGAGGTTGTTTTCCTTGAGGCGCAGGGTGTCGAAGCCGAAGGCTTCATTGTCGACGCAGTCGATCCCGATGCAGGTCGAGCCCTGCACAATCAGGTCATCCGGGATGACCTGATCTGCGGAGGCCGAGGAGGCCGTCAGGCAAGCTCCAGCCGCGACTACAATCGTCTTCGCCCACCATCGTCCGATCAGACAGCCGACTGCCTGCGCCATCTCACACCCCCCGCTGCTCAGCCTCGAAAAACTACGGGGTACGCCGGCAGGATGTCTGTGACGCGGTCGCAACACCGCGGGTTTATTGGCTCCAAAGCGGTTCCGGCGCTCAGAACTCCATCGCCACGCCGGCACGGCCGATATGCTCGACGCCGCCGCCGTTCGAATAGCTGCCGTAAACCACGGTCGGCACCGGCAGGCGGAGACGGTGCGAAACGCCGATGCCGACGCCGGCTTCGCCGCGATAGAAACCGCTGTTGACCGAAACCGTTGTCTTGCCTGCGGCCGACGGCATGAGCACCGGCGCCACCGCGACGGCGGCGACGATGCCGCGCCGGGCCTCGCGCTGGTTGTCCATCACCTGGTCCTGCAGGCCACCGATCTGCGATTGCAGCCCGAGGGCAGTGGATTGGAGCTGTGCGACATTGACCGCATCGGTCGGGCTGATGCCGGCCGCGACATTGGTGAGGCGGCGCTCGTTGCCGGCGCTGCCGAACGACACGGTGTTGGCCACCGAATTGGTGGAGCCCGATCCGATCGAGACCGAATTGGCGGCGGTCGCCGACGCGGCCGGCCCGATCGCCGTCGCATTGGCGCCAGTGGCTACCGCGCCGTCGCCGAAAGCCGCGCCACCATTGGCGGCAGACGCCGCCGCGCCGACCGCAACCGAGCCGGTGGCGGTCGCGCCGGTGCCGATCGCGATCGCATTGCTGCCAGTCGAGGCGGTATTGAGCCCGAGCGCGATCGCTCCGGATTGCGTCGCCTGCGCGTTGCTGCCGAACGCCAGCGTATCGGCGCCGCTGGCGTTCGATCCGGGTCCGATCGCCGCGGCATTGCTGCCGGTCGCGGATGCCGCTGGGCCGGTGCTGTTGACGCGGACATAGTTCGAGCCGCCGCCGGTGAAGCCGGCCACCACGCTGGACAGCGTGGCGATCGAGGTGGTGTTGGACGCGACCTGCTGGTTGGTCGCAAACAACTGACTGCCGTTGATGGCCTCGGTGCTGGTCGCGGTGAGGGCCCCGGGCGCGACCCCGGTCATGGTGCGGCTGCCCGCCGTGCCGGCGACATCGACGACGGTGCCGTCGGTGGCGGCGCCAATGCTGATGACGCGGGTCGAGGTGTTCTGTTGCACGAGGCCGATCGAGCCGGTGCTGATCTGGGTCTGCAGATTGCCGAAGGCGTTGTCGACCGCGGTGAAGGCGCTGCCGGCATTGTCGTAGGCGGTGCCGCGGATCGTGTAGCTCGGCGCGTTGAGGTCGCCGTTGCCGTCGAGCGTGGTGCCGAACGCCGCGGCGACGCGCTGGTTGGCGCTGAACAATTGCCCGCCGGTGACGGCGTCTGTCGATCCGCCCGCAATGGTGCCGTTGGCGACGTTGACGAGACGACGCTCGCTGCCGACCGCGCCGACCGAGACGGTATTGGCGATGTTGGCGACCGAGCCGCTGCCGAGCGCCACCGAATTGCTCGCGGTCGCGCTGCTGCCCTGGCCGAACGCCGAGGCATTGGCAGCTTCGGCGCTCGCGTTCTGGCCGACCGCGGTGGCGTTGAACTGGAACGCCGCGGTGGTGCCGGCGCGCGCGCCCTGGCCGAGCGCGGTGGACCCCGGATTGACGAAAGTGTTGAGACCGGACGCGTCGTAGCCGGCAAGCGCCCCGTATCCGAACGCGCTGCTGTTGGTGCCCGCCGCGCGGCCGGCATTGCCGACGGCCGTTGTGCCGAAACTCGACGCCTGCGCGCTGTGTCCCAGCGCGGTGCTGGCAAGGCCGGAGGAGGTGCTGCCGGCACCCAGTGCCACGCTGTTGCCCCCCGACGCCGTGCTGCCGGTGCCGATGGCGGTGGCGCCGCCGCCGGAGGCGTTGCTGGCCTGGCCGAAGGCCGAGGCGTTGATCGCGTTGGCCGAGGCAGATGCACCAACCGCGGTCGCGTTGTCCTGCCCCGCAGCGCCCGCACCGGCCTGCGAGAATGCGCCAATGGCTGTCACATTGGTGTTCTCGAAGGTCGGCGCGGTGAAGGCCGCGCCGTCGAATGCCGCGCGACCGCCTGCGGTCGCGGTCAGGCCGACCGCCACCGCATTGGCGCCGCCGGCTGCGGCGGTGTAGCCGAAGGCCGCCGATCCTGCGCCGAAGGCTGACGATCCTTGCCCGACCGCACTCGTCGCGTCGCCCTGGGCCGTCGAAAACACGCCGACGGCCATCGCGGGCAGCCCGGCATTGTTCGAGGTTGCAATGGTGCCCGGACCGCAGGCGAAGTCATTCACGTTGGTCGCGGTCCCGGTGGTCACGGCGTTGATGTCGCAGCGTTGCTGCGCGTGCAGTTCACTTGGCGCCAGCGACAACATCGTGGCGAGCGCCGTCATCAGGCCGGGAGCAATCGGGGACAACGGTCGGCGATGCGGGGTGGGTGCCATGAGCGCTCCGATGGGAGGCCCGGGTCGGAACGACCGCTGGCGCCTCCAAGGTTGAGCGCAGCTTCGCCTGCAATCTTTAATCCAAAATTAACCATAAGTCGCCGCGGCGACGCATTGTCAGAATTCGCCGGCCAAACCGACCCTTGCGCCGTGATTGTCACCGCCGCCGAATGCGTAACCTGCGGTAAGCGCGATCGGCACGTTGGTATCGAGGCGATGGGCAACGCCGCCGCCAAATGCGAACTCGCCGCGGAACGCGGCTGAATTCATAGCCCAACTGGTCTTGCCGGCAGCGGACGGCATCGCGGCCGGCGTCATCGCCATGGCGGAGGCGATGCCGCGGCGTGCCTCCCGCTGGTTGTCGATCACCTGGGCCTGCAACAGCCCGATCTCAGATGACAAGCCGGTGGCGACGCTGTTGAGCTGTCCGAGATTGACTGCGTCGGTCGGATTGACGCCCGCCGCGACATTGGTGAGACGACGCGCATTGCCCGCGCTGCCGAAGGAGACGGTGTTCGCCACGGTGTTGGTTGAACCAGAGCCGACCGCGACGGAGTTCGCGGCCGTCGCGCTCGCATTCGGGCCGAGCGCCGTGGCATTCGTCCCGGTCGCCACCGCGCCATCGCCGAAGGCAGCACCGCCATTTGCCGCAGACGCAGCCGCGCCGACCGCCACCGAACCCGTGGCCGTTGCGCCGGTCCCGATTGCGATGGCGTTGACGCCCGTTGCTGCAGCGCCGAGGCCGACCGCGACGGCGCCGGCTTGCGTCGCCTGCGCGCCAGTCCCCACGGCGAGGGCATCGGCGCCGCTTGCGGTTGCACCGCTTCCGATCGCGGTGGCGTTGCTGCCGGTGGCCGAAGCGCCGGGGCCGTTGCTGTTGGACCTGACATAGGCCGAGGCGCTGGACAGGCCGGCCACCGTGCTGTTGAGGCCGGCGATCTGCTGCGACTGCGTGGTGACCTGGCCGTCGAGCGCGACCAATGCGCCGCCGACATTGTCATATGTTGCTCCCTGGATCGCATAGGAGGGCGCCGTCAGCTGGCCATTGCCGTCGACGCCGGCGCCGCCGCCCAGCGCTGCGGCGACGCGCTGGGTGTTGACGCCGGCATTGCTGCTGAGCGCCGCAATCGACGCGGTATTGGCGGCGACGTTCTGGTTGGTAGCATGAAGCTGGCTGCCGTTTACCGCCTCGGTCGAGTTCGCGGACAATGCGCCCGCCGATACGCCCGTGATGCTGCGATTCCCCGCGGTGCCGGCGACGTTGATCGACGTGCCGTCGGTCGCGGCGCCGATGGTGATGACGCGGGTCGTCGGGTTCTGCTGCACCAGGCCGATGGTGCCGGCGCCCAGCTGGGTCTGCAGCTCGTTGAAGGCGCCGTCGACAGCGGTGAAAGCGCTGCCGGCATTGTCGTAGGTCGTGCCGCGAATGGAGTAGCTCGGCGCGACCAGATGGCCGCCGGTGTCGAGGGTCGACCCGAACGCGGCCGCGACGCGCTGATTGGCGGTGTATAGCTGGCCGCTGGTCGCCGCATCGGTCGCGCCCGATGCAAGTACACCATCGGCGACATTGACGATGCGGCGCTGGCCGCCGACGGCCGTGGTGCCGACCGACACGGTGTTGGCAACATTGGCGATCGATCCCGACCCCAAAGCCACGGCGTCGGCGCCATCGGCGGATGCGCCCCGGCCAATCGCAACCGCATTGGACCCGGTGATGCCGATCGCATTGCCGATGGCGATGGCGTTGCCGGCATTGACGGTGCTGCCGGAGCCCAACACGACGGTGCCCGAAGCGCCGGCGCTGTTGGCGACGTTGTTGAGGTTGCCGATCACCTGGACGTTGTCGCCGCCGCGCGTCGTGCGGGAGCTGTTGATGGAGTTGCCGCCGCCGAGCGCCACCGAGCTGTTGCCGTTGATCGTGTTGGCATTGCCGATGCTGTAGCTGCCCGCGCCGATCACGGTCTGCCCGGTGCCGAATGCGCCGCTGCCGGTGCCGGTAATGCTGTTGTTGAAGCCGACCGCCGTACTGCCAGTGCTGCCGGCGGTGATCAGCGCGGCATTGCCGATCGCGATGCCGTTCGCCGCCGAAGCCGCGACATAGGCGGCATTGCCGGGTCCGGTATTGGTATTACCGCCGATCGCGATCGACCCGCTGGAATTGGCCTGGGCCGATCCGCCGATGGCCACCGAATAGGATGTGTTGGCCGAGGCCGTTGAGCCGACGGCGATGCTGCCAAGCCCGGTCGCCATCGCGTACGGGCCGAGCGCGACGCTGGTGTTGCCGCTTGCCGCGGCGCCTGCGCCGAACGCTGCGCTCATGGACCCGCCGGCGGCGCTGGCATAGCCGACGGCGGTGGCAAACGAGTTGGTCGCCCAGCTGCTGTCACCATAGGCCGAGCTGCGCTCGCCGCTCGCAATCGCGCTCGTGCCGAACGCGGAGGCGGATTGGCCTTCCGCTCGCGCAAATGCGCCGACCGCGGTCCCATTCAGCGCCGTGACCTGCGATCCGTTGCCGATGGCGATGCCGTTGGTCGCGGCGCCGTCGACAAACGCCGCGTCACCGGCGCCGCTGGTCGGGCCGCCGCCGATCGCGACGGAATTGGCGGCGTTGGCGCTGGCATGGTGGCCGAACGCGCTGCTGTAGTTGGCGGAGGCCTCGCTGGAAGCGCCCACCGCCGTGGCGCCGGAGCCCGAGGCGTTGCTTAAAGCGCCGAAGGCTGCCGCCGACCCGGCCGACGCGGTGCTGCCAACGCCGTAGGCGGCGGCGGACGAGCCGGTCGCCTCGCTGCCTGCGCCGGTGGCGACGGCGTAGTCGCTACTGGTCACGGCGTGGAAGCCCAGGGCAACGGCACCATAGCCGTTGGCGGAGGCGCTGTCGCCGATCGCCAGACTGCTTTGTCCAGCCGCAATGCTGGTGAGGCCGAGCGCGACCGCGTAGTTGCCGGTCGCCTGGGCATTGTAGCCGAACGCCGAAGATTGCTGGCCGCTCGCGATCGCGTCGTAGCCGCAGGCGGTCGCCAGAGTGCCGCTCGCGATAGAGCCCGGGTTGCTGCCATCGGCGGGCTGGCAGACAAATGTGGCGCGCGCCGGGGTAACGAGCAGCCAACCCAGCGCCGCCGCAGCCAGGCCGGCACATCGAATGCCGAGCCGCATGCCGGTCCGACCGCCAGACAGTTTGCGTAGCAAAGCAGTTAGCATCACAGCCCCCATCCTGCGGCCATATGTCCGGAACGGCCGCCGGCGACTCAATTGTGGAAATTTGGGTGGATTGGTAAAATGCTCCGGTGTTGCCCCGCGGCACCGTTGTCTGAGCTCAGGCATGACTGCACCGACCAGCCGTCCGACGCTTTCCGATGTTGTAGCGATCCGCGCGCATCCCTCGTTCGGCGCAGCAATGCGGGCGGACGCCGGGAGCATTGTGGGGCTCTACCGCGGCAACCGGCTGCTCAACGCGTTGATGAACGACCGCGCCTTGGCGCTGTTCACCCTTGCGGCGCTCTATCTGCATTACGCAGGGTCGGCGGAAGGACGGGCGGGCCTGACGATCAGTTCGATGAAGGCCCTGTGCGCCCGGATCGACCTGTGCAGCGGCGGACGCTGCGAGGCCACGCTTGCCTTGATGCGGTTCGCCGGCTTCTTCGCCGTCGCGCCGGGCGTCGACCGGCGGAGTCGGCCGCTGGTGCCGACCGAAAAACTGTATGCCCTGCAACGCGCCCGGCTGCGCGTGCATCTCAGCGCGATGACGTCGATCATGCCTGAAGCGGCCGATTACGTCGCAGCGCTTGACGACCCCGCATTCGTCCGGCGTCTGGTGATGTCCCTGTCGCGCGATTTCATCGACGGCACGCGCATGATTCAGCACGTGCCGGAAATGGAGACCATCGTCGACCGCAAGGCCGGCCTGCTGATCCTGCTCAGCCTCGCGCTGGCCGGCCCCGAAGGGAGTTCATTTCCGCCGGCCGAACCGGTGCCGTTGTCAATCAGCGCCCTGGCCAAAGCCTATTCGGTGTCGCGCAAGCACGTGTTGACGCTGCTGCGCGACGCCGAGGCGCAGGGGCTGCTGGCCCGCGGCGTCGACACCACCGACCGCGTCGTCTTCCTGCCGCGCGGCCGGGCCGCCCTGGAAACCTTCTTCGCCACGATCTTCGCGTTCTTCGCACGATGTGGACAGCAGAGTCTGGCGGAAAGCAACGCCACCAGCGATCATCGCGCGCTTTCAGCGTAGTGGGCCTCCGCGGCGCTATCACCGAGGTTCGGGGCCACTGATGCCCAATGTCGCTTACGCTCATCAACGGTCCCTTACGGGCCGGTAAGCCTATGCCGAGCGACACTTTGTACGACTGCTATGTCGGCGCCAGCGTTAGGTGTTGAGCCCGTTGCTGACATGCACTATGATTGCGTGACATATTGACTGAATTAATTCGATAAGAAATTTAACAGCGATACGGGAGCGCGGCGATGTTGCGCTGGTATTCAACGACAGCTTATGCGCTCGCTGCTGTTTGCGTCGCGTCGACTTTCGTCCCCTCTGCCAATGCAAGTGATGATGTCACGACCGATATCGGCACGCTTGACAACGAAACTGCCAGCCGAGCCTTCCCAGCCAAGCCGTCCTATTCGCCCTATGCGGGGCGCAACTTTCCGACGCGGCCCTATTTCGGCGACACGCATTTGCATACATCCTACTCGATGGACGCCGGCGCATTCGGCGCGCGGCTTGGTCCACGCGATGCCTATCGTTTCGCCAAGGGCGAGGAAGTCATTGCATCCAGTGGGCAGCGTGCCAGGCTGTCGCGTCCGCTGGATTTTCTAGTGGTGGCGGACCATTCGGACGGGATGGGATTCTTTCCGCAACTGATCGGCGGAGACCCCGGCCTGTTGGCGACGCCGCAAGGGCGCAAATGGTATGACGCCATCAATTCCGGCAGAGGCGCGGAAGCGGCGATGGACATTATCGTCAGCTTCGGCAACGGCCAGCTACCGAAGGGGTTTCCAACGCCGGGCACGCCGGCCTATCGCAGTGCGTGGCGTGAAACCATCAAGGCAGCAGACGAGGCCAACGATCCCGGCCGCTTCACCGCGTTTATCGGCTACGAGTGGACTTCGAACGCTGGCGGCAACAATCTCCACCGCAACATCATCTGGCGCGACAATGGTGCCAAGGCCAGCCTCGTCGAACCGTTTACCACGCAGCCTCCGCTCGGCAGTCCCGATCCGCGCGATCTGTGGAAGTGGATGGCGATGTGCGAGGAGAAAACCGGCGCCGAAATCCTCGCGCTGGCGCACAACGGCAATCTCAGCAACGGCCGTATGTTTCCTATCATCGAGTCGTTCAGCGGCAAGCGGATTGATCGCGACTATGCCGAGAACCGGATGCGATGGGAGCCGCTCTACGAGGCGACACAGATCAAGGGCGATGGTGAGACCCATCCGTTCCTGTCGCCCAATGATGAGTTCGCGAACTTCGAGCGCTGGGACAAAGGCAACCTCGATCTGACCGAAGTCAAAAAACCGGAGATGCTTGAATTCGAATACGTCCGCTCGGCGCTGAAGAACGGCATCAAGATGGAAGCCGAACTCGGGGTGAACCCCTATAAATTCGGACTCGTCGGCAGCACTGATGCGCACACTGCGCTTGCGGCGGTGGAGGAGGACAATTTCTTCGGCAAGACGTCGTCGTCCGAACCGAGCGCAGGCCGCGCCATGCATCCCTTCGTCAAGACCGACAAGGCCGTCATCATGGGATGGGAGACCACAGCGTCGGGCTACGCCGCCGTTTGGGCCACAGACAACACCCGCGAAGCCATTTTCGATGCCATGAAGCGGCGCGAGACCTACGCAACGACGGGTCCGCGAATGGTGGTGCGCTTTTTCGGGGGCTGGGATTTCCAGGCGGATGACGCCAACAACCGGATGCCGGCGCGGATCGGTTACACCAAGGGCGTTCCGATGGGTGGCGATTTGAACGCCGCACCGCAGGGGAAATCACCCACGTTCCTCATCGCGGCGCTGAAAGATCCGATCGGTGCCAATCTCGATCGCATGCAAGTCATCAAGGGCTGGGTTGGACCGGACGGACAGACCCGGGAGCGGGTCTACGATGTTGCGGTGTCGGGTGGCCGTACGATCGGAGTTGATGGTCGCAGCACGACGCCGGTCGGGAACACGGTCGATGTCGTCAACGCGACGTGGACCAACACCATCGGCGCGGGCGAGATGATCACGGTCTGGAAAGACCCTGATTTCGATCCGGCGCTGCGTGCGTTCTACTATGTCCGGGTCATCGAGATACCGACGCCGCGCTGGACGGCTTATGACGCGAAGTATTTCGGTGTGCGGATGCCGGCGGAAGTGACGATGACCACGACCGAGAGGGCCTACACGTCCCCAATCTGGTACACGCCTTGACAGCGCGTCTGCTGCGCGAGCCGCTGTTACAATTTTTGCTGATCGGTGCATTGCTGTTCACCGCCTACGGCCTCCTCGGCAAGCCGAGCGGTGACCCTGCGGATAAGATCATCGTCTCCGCGTCGCGGGTTGCGAACCTCGGCGACGGCTTCGCCCGGACTTGGCGGCGGCCTCCCAGCGAGCAGGAGCTGCAGGGGCTGATCGAGGATTACGTCCGCGACGAAGTGTATTATCGCGAAGGTCGCGCTGCGGGTCTGGACCGTGACGATGCCATCATTCGCCGCCGTGTGCGGCAGAAGATGGAATTCTTTGCCGAGGAGATGACAGTGCCGGAGCCGACCGCCGCGCAACTCGAGGATTACCTCGCATCGAATGCGGATCGCTTCCGCGCGGAAGGCCAGATCACCTTCCGGCAAATCTTTCTCAGCGCGACGCGGCGCCCCACCACCATGGCGAGCGACAGCCGTCAGGTCGCCAGCATCCTCACCCGCGACGGCGCAAGCGCCGATATCACGGCCGTCGGCGACTCCTTCTTGCTGGGCGATGACTTTCGCGGCGTCTCGCAGAGCGAGGTGGCGCGACTGTTTGGCGAAGGCTTTGCCGAATGGATATTTGCGTTGGAGACAGGCCGTTGGCAGGGGCCGGCTCAGTCGTCATTTGGGCAGCATTTCGTTTTGATCGACGAGGTACGTCCCGGTCGCCTTCCGGCCTTGAATGATATTCGGCCGGCGGTACGCCGAGAGTGGGCGTCGTCAAGGCGGCTGGAAGCCGAACAGAAGTTCTATGCATCTTTGCGGGCGCGGTACGACGTTGTCATTGAATCGCCTGGGGGCGCCAGCCGATGAACGCGCTGCGCGTCGTGCTCGCGACTGTAATACTGCTGCTGCTGCCGCAGGCCGCGCGCGCCGACGAACTGCGGCCAGGCTACCTGGAAATGCGCCAGACAGGGTCCGACGCTTACGATCTGCTGTTCAAGGTGCCGGCGCGGGGCGGGGACCTGCGGCTCGCGATCAATCTGAAGCTCCCCGACAACACGCAGGAGACCGCCCCGCCGCGGGCGTCAATTGGCGATGGTGCCTATATTGAGCGTCGCAGCGTGCGTCGGGCGGGAGGGCTGATCGGGCAGGCGATCTCGATCGAGGGGCTGTCGGCGACGTCGACCGATATCCTGGTTCGGATCGAAAGCCTTGGTGGCACAACGCAGACCGAGCGGCTGTCTCCGACCAAAACGGGGTTCGTCGTGCGGGCGGCGCCTGGCGCGGCGGAGGTCGCGGCAACCTATTTGCGCCTCGGCGTCGAGCACATTCTGTTTGGAGTCGATCATTTGCTGTTCGTCCTGGCGCTGGTGATCCTCGTGCGCGACTGGCGGCGCGTCGCGATCACGATCACCGCCTTTACCCTTGCACACAGCTTGACGCTGGCCGCGGCAACGCTCGGATTTGTCAGCGTGCCAGGCCCTCCGGTCGAAGCGGTGATTGCTCTCAGTATAATGCTGGTGTGCGTGGAAATATTGAACGTGAAGCAGGGGCACCCAAGTCTCACCGCCCGTTGGCCAGGCCTGATCGCCTTCTCGTTTGGACTCGTGCACGGCTTCGGCTTCGCCGGCGCCTTGGCGGAGGTGGGATTGCCTCAGCATGCGATCCCGGTGGCGTTGCTTTTCTTCAATCTCGGCGTGGAGCTCGGGCAACTGGCCTTCGTCACCTTCGTTCTTGCGGTCGGCGCGCTCGCGCGTACCGTCATGGCGCATCGCATGCGACCCGTCGCGATCCGACAGGCTGCCGATCGGCTCGACGCAGCCGCAGCCTACGTGATCGGTTCGCTCGCTGCCTTCTGGCTGATCGAGCGAACATCCTCGTTTGTCACGCAAGCCTGACTTTCGACGCGCGTGCCCTGACGCAACGCATTGCGTCGTCAAATCACCACTGCATGGTCACGGCGGCGCGGGTGCCGACGCTGTTGGTGTTGACGCCCCAGCCGGCGCCGGCATTCACCGTCAGCGCGTAGCCCTGCGTCTGGTGCACCAATGCGGTGGCGCCGAGCCCGACCGCGCTTGCGCCCTGAAAATTGCCGAAGCTGGTCGACAACGCGAACTTGCGGCCGGCCTGCAACGGCGCACTGCCGCCGACCGCCAGTGCGACCGCGACGCCATCGCGCAGACGGCTGGTCTGCGATTGCAGATCGGTGATCTGATCGGAGAATCCGCCGGCGACCGAATTCAGCTGTCCGACGTTGACGGCGTCGGTCGGGCTGATGCCGGCGGCGACGTTGGTGAGGCGGCGGGCATTGCCGGCCGAACCGAACGACACGGTGTTGGCGGCGGTGTTGGTCGAGCCCGCACCGATTGCGACCGAGTTCGCCGCCGTGGCCGTGGCGTTCGGACCGAGCGCCGCCGCATTGGGGCCGGTCGCGACGGCGCCGTCGCCGAAGGAAGCGCCGCCATTGGCCGCCGAAGCCGCGGCACCCACCGCAACTGACCCGGTTGCCGACGCGCCGGTCCCGATGGCAATGGCGTTGGTGCCGGTCGAAGACGAATTAAACCCGATCGCCACAGCGCCGGATTGTGTCGCTTGCGCGTTGGAGCCAAAGGCCAGAGCATTTGCGCCTGTAGCCGAAGCGGTCGGGCCGGTGCTGTTGACCTGCACATAAGCCTGGCGGGACGATAGGGTGTCGAGCCGCGAGTCGACGGCGCCGAACGCACTGCCGACGTTGCTGTAGGTCGTACCCTGGATCAGGTAGTTGGGCGCGTTCAACTGGCCGTTGCCGTCCAGCGTGGTGCCGAATGCCGTCGCGACGCGCTGGTTGGCGGTGTAGAACTGCCCGCCATTGATAGCGTCGGTGCTGCCGCTGCCGATCCTGCCGTTGGAGAGATTGACGAGCCTGCGCTCGCTGCCGACGGCGCCGATCGATACGGTATTGACCTCGTTCGCGATCGATCCCATGCCGAGCGCCACCGAGCCGGTGGCGTTGGCCTGCGCGCCCTGGCCGATCGCGGTGGCATTGGCGGCGTTGGCCTGCGCGCCTTGGCCGATCGCGGTGGCGTTGTCCTGTCCGGCAGCGGTGGCGCCGGCGCGCGAGTCCGCTCCGACAGCTGTGGTATTCGCGTTGAAAAACGAACTTCTCGGGACCTGTCCATCGATGCCGCGCCCTGCGCCGGGGCTGGCGCTGAACGGGTCGCTTCCCGAAAATGCATGATTGCCGATCGCAACGCCCCTGGCGCCGACCGCAAACGCGTCGGCGCCATACGCTGTCGCGGTCCCGAATTGCGTGAACGCCGTTCCGAATTCCGTTTCGTATCGGTACGGCATGTTGTTGCCGTAGGCGCACCGGTCGGTGCCGGGTGTGTAGTAGTAGCCGGCCCCGTAGGCGGAGCAGACCCGGACGTATTCGACAGCTTGCGCCGACGCCGCGCCGATACTTGCGCCGATCAGCAGCATGGATGCGCCCATGGTCCACGCCGCTTGCGCGAACCGATATGCATGTAGCGCCCAGGCGTTACTCAGCCAAGTCGCCAAACCGTTGGCCGAAAGTGTCATGACAATCCCCCCAGATTGCAGGTCCCGCCTACAACTATACCGGGTTTTTGGCTTCTCGCTACTCGGATACCAAACTACCATGTGAAAATTTCACGACACGACGAGGGCTTCGCCCGCGCCGCGTCTGGCCATGGGTTTCAGAGGGAATCAGCGACGGCGCACTGCAAGCGATTCCGAGCTCCCGGCAGCGCGCTTCAGCGCGCCAGCGGCACCAATATCTCGACTGCTGGAGCCGCCGGTGTTGGCTTGCTCCTCTACTCTCACCTGCTGATCGTCTTCAGTATCGCCCGTCGGTCGGACTACCAGACGAAGGTGACGGCTCCTTTTCCGATGTGCTCGGTGCCCCCGCCGTTGGAATAGCCGGCCGACAGATACACCGGCACGGTGAGGTCCTTGAGCCGGTAGGCAAAGTTGACGGCGACCGCGCCTTCGCCGCGATAGCCGGCGCCACCGAGGCTCAACGACGCCTGGCCGGGCTGCAGCGCGACCGCGACCGGGGTGATGGCCGCGGCGGCCGCGATGCCCCGGCGGGCCTCGGTCCGGTTCGACGTGATCTGATCCTGCAGGACGCGGCTTGTGCACCAATGCCGGCCACGGTCGATTGCAATTGGGCAACGTTGACGGCGTCGGTGGGGTTGATGCCGGCGGCGACGTTGGTGACGCGCCGCTCGTTGCCGGCTGAGCCGACCGAGACGGTGTTGGCGACGGCGTTGGTCGAGCCCGAGCCGATCGCAACGGCATTGGCGGCGGTGGCGCTGGCATTCGGCCCCAGCGCCGTAGCATTTGCGCTGGTCGCGACTGCGCCGTCGCCGAAGGCAGCGCCGCCATTGGCCGCCGATGCCGCCGCGCCGACCGCGACCGAGCCGGTGGCGACCGCGCCGCTGCCGATCGCGATGGCGTTGGCGCCGGTCGAGGAGGCGTTGAGGCCCAGTGCAATCGATCCGGACTGCGTGGCCTGCGCGCCGGTGCCGAAGGCGAGCGAGTTGGCGCCGCTGGCCGAGGAGGACGAGCCGATCGCGTTGGCATTGCTGCCGGTCGCCGAAGCGGCGGGGCCGGTCGAATTGCTGCGGAAGTAGGTGGTGCCGTTGGCGTTGATGTTGGCGATGTTGGTGGTGTTCATGCCGACCATGTTGGCGAGCTGTGCGCCGTTGGCGCCGTTGGCCGTGATGACATTGTCGACCGCCGTCAGCGCGCTGCCGACATTGTTGAAGTTGACGCCCTGGATCACGTAGTTCGGCGGCGTCAGTTGCCCGCTGCCGTCCAGCCCCGCGCCGCCGCCGAACGCCGCCGCAACGCGCTGGTTGGCGGTGAAAAGCTGCCCGCCATTGATCGCGTCGGTGCTGCCGGCCGCGACGGTGCCCGGCGCGAGATTGACAAGTCGGCGCTCGCTGCCGGCAGCGCCGATCGACACCGTGTTGGCCTGATCGGCGAGCGAATAGGCGCCCAGCGCGACGGCATTCGCGGCGGTTGACTGCGCGCTGCTTCCGATCGCGACCGACCGCGCAGCGCCTGACGAGGCGGCGGAGCCGAGCGCGAGGCTCTCGACGTCAGACGACAGACTACCCGCTCCGAAAGCAGAGCTTTGCGCGCCGGATGCCGTGCTCCCCTGGCCAACGGCCGTTGCGAAATCTGCCGACGCATCCGCGGTGAAGCCGAGCGCGGTCGCCGCGGTCGCATTGGCCCTGGCGACGCCGCCGACGGCCGTGGAGTTGTCCTGCCCCGCCGCCGTCGACCCTGCTTCGGCGCCGCCGCCGATCGCTGTATTGCGGCTGTTCTGGAAGTCCCGCCCGGGAAGATTTGCGCCGCCGGCACTTGCGTTGGCGCCAACCGCGAGGTTCCGGGAAGCTAGCCCGCCCTGATTGGCACCGGATGCATAGGCTTCGGCACCGACGGCGGTGTTGAGCGTGCCGTCGCCGTCGGCAGTGGCACCGCTGCCGAAGGCACTGTTGGAGCTGCCGACACCGAAGGCGTTCGATCCGAAGCCGAACGCACTGTTGGCCCCGTTGTCGCCGCTTGCCGTCGCTTCCCCGCCGAATGCGGCGTTGCGGCCGTTGTCGCCGAACGCCTTGCTGGTTGACCCGACTGCGGTGTTGCGGGCGTTGTCGCCGCTGGTGGTGCTGTTGTTGCCGACCGCGATATTCAGGCTGAGGCCGTTGCCGTTGGCGCCGGAAAAGGCGCCGATCGCGAGGTTAGCGGTGCTCGAGCCGGTGCCCGAGGCATTTGCGTTGACGCCGCAGGCCATGTTCAGAGTGTTGCCGGCGGCGTTGGCGCCCTGGCCGCTGGCGGCGAGGTCGGCGCAGATGAATTGCGCTGCTGCGGGGTGCCGGGCGTCGAAGGCCATGACCGCCGTGATAGCAAGAAGTGCAGCCAAACGCATCGCTCGCGCGCGCTGCGCGGCCCGTGCATCGTCTTCCGGCAAACGGAGGTTCATGATGGCCCCCCAGTCCCACGCGGGCAGATTCGCCAAGCCCCACGGGCGGCGCGATGAGCGCCGTACCCCGAGTTGCATCGCGCTGCCGCGGAGAACCTGAGCGCGGCGGGACCGGAGCATGGCGCGTAGTGCGGCCGATTCATCTTGAAACATCGTAGCCCCCGTAATCTCAACGGAAATCATGCGAGAGATCTCAACGCCTGTGGAACACGGCCGGGTGTTCGGCGGATCGCGCCCAGGGCGGCCGCATCCCGACACCGTCAGTCTCGCGGCTTGCGATACGAGTCGGCGTCAACCCCAGGGTTGACGTAGTACGACATTCTCAAAGTGTTACTTGGAAGCCACATTCGCGGTACTGGGTGGCTTCAAACCTCATTGCGAGGAAACGAACTATTGCGACCTTCAACGGTAGCCGCGTAGTTTTTGCGGTTGATGCAATTTCTGATAGTTTATTTTGGGACTTGAAATGGCTTCTAAACCGGACGCGCTGTTGCGCGTGATCTGCGATATCTATGATGCCGCAATCGATCCGATGCACTGGAAAGTGGCTCTGCAAAGCGCGTGCGGGTTTGTGAACGCCGTGAACGCCAATCTGTTCTGGCAGGATGCCACCGCCGGACAGGTCGTAACGTTGCATCAATGCAACGACGACCCGCATTTTACGCGGCTTTATCAAGAGGTATATGCGCCTCTCAATCCGGTGTTTCCTGCGGCGTTCTTTCAGGATGTCGGGCAGGTGGCGGCCGCGACCGATCTCGTGCCGCAGCCCGAGCTTGAAGACACCCGCTTCTTCAAGGAATGGATCGCGCCCCAAGGGCTGGGCGATTCGATTGGGATCGTGCTTGAGAAGGAAGCGCAGCGCGCCGCCTTTCTCGCCTTCCAGGGCGTGTCCGGTTTCGTAACCGATGAGACGCGGCGACGGGCCTCGTTGCTGGTTCCGCACTTTCAGCGCGCGGTGGCGATCGGACGTTTGTTCGACGCGCAAAAGGCCGTTGAGGCCGTGCTCACGAAGACGCTCGACGGCATCGATGACGGCGTGTTGCTGGTGGATGCCGACGCGCGGATCGTCTTCGCGAACGCACGCGCGAAAATGATGATCGAACAGGGCGCTGTGCTGCGCGCCAGCAATGGCCTGTTGCGCGCCGCGGCGGCTGCTGCGGATCGCACATTGCGCGAAAGCCTCGGCGCGCTCGCCGATTCCAGCGCGCCGATCGCGGCCAGCGGGATCACCATCACGTTGTCAGATGCACCGGGCCGCTGCTGGATTGCCAATCTGCTGCCGCTCGGCCAAGGCTCGCGGCGTCGGGTCGGCACCGCCCACGACGCCGCCGCAGCGGTGTTCGTGCGAAGCGCGACATTCGCCGAACCGGCGCCGCTCGAAGCGCTCGCGAAGGACTACCAACTCACGGCCAGCGAAATCCGGATTGTCGAAGCGATCCTGCGGATCAGCGGCCATGACGCCATCGCCGGTGCGCTCGGCATCTCGCGCGCGACGGTCAAAACGCATCTCAATCGCATCTATCGCAAGTGCGGTGCAAAGAATCAGAGCGATCTCATCAAGCTGGTCGCGGGCCTCGGGCGGGCGAGCCGATGAGCGCGTCAACTCACGGCGCAGGCGGCAACGGCCGCCTGCGCCGTGAGACCTGACGCCGCTAGTCCCGCGCCCGCTTCACGTCCGGCGGTGTCGCCTCATCGACCAGCGCGGCGATCGCCTCGTCGGTCGGCAGCACGGTCTGGCCCTCGCTGCCGAGACGGCGGATCGAGACCTGATGGGTCTCGGCTTCCTTCTTGCCGACCACCAGCAGCGCCGGGATCTTCATCAGCGAGTGTTCGCGAACCTTGTAGTTGATCTTCTCGTTGCGCAGGTCGAGCTCGACCCGCAGCCCCGCACGTCGCGCGGCGGCGGCGACCACCTTGGCGTATTCATCGCCTTCCGAGGTAATCGTGGTTACGACGGCCTGCACCGGCGCGAGCCAGAGCGGGAAGTTGCCCGCATAGTGCTCGATCAGGATGCCGATGAAGCGCTCCATCGAGCCGCAGATCGCGCGGTGCACCATCACCGGCGCCTTCTTGGAGCCGTCGGCATCGATGTAGAACGCGCCGAACCGCTCCGGCAGGTTGAAGTCGACCTGGGTGGTGCCGCACTGCCAGTCGCGGCCGATCGCGTCGCGCAGCACGTATTCGAATTTCGGTCCGTAAAACGCGCCTTCACCGGGATTGATCGCGGTCTTGATGCGGCCGCCGGACGACGCCTCGATTTCGGACAGCACGGTGGCCATCACGCGCTCGGCGTGGTCCCACATTTCGTCGGTGCCGACCCGCTTGTCCGGGCGGGTGGAGAGCTTGACCACGATGTCGCCGAAACCGAAGTCGGAATAGGTCGACAGGATCAGGTCGTTGATCTTCAGGCATTCCTCGGCGAGCTGCGCCTCGGTGCAGAACACATGCGCGTCGTCCTGGGTGAAGCCGCGCACCCGCATCAGCCCGTGCATCGCGCCGGACGGCTCATAGCGGTGCACCACACCGAACTCCGCAAGCCGCAGCGGCAGGTCGCGGTAGCTCTTGAGGCCGTGCTTGAAGATCTGCACGTGGCCCGGGCAGTTCATCGGTTTCAGCGCAAACCAGCGCTTGTCCTCGGCCTCGTCGCCGGCGGATTGCGCGGCGAACATGTTCTCGCGGTACCACTCCCAGTGGCCCGAGGTCTCCCACAGCGACTTGTCGAGGATCTGCGGCGCGTTGACCTCGTCATAGTCGCCGGCCAGACGCCGCCGCATATAGGCGATCAGCGACTGGAAGATGCTCCAGCCCTTGGCGTGCCAGAACACCACGCCGGGGCCTTCTTCCTGGAAATGAAACAGGTCGAGTTCGCGGCCGAGCTTGCGGTGGTCGCGCTTCTCGGCTTCCTCGATCTGGTGCAGATAGGCGTCGAGCTCTTCCTGCTTGGCGAAGGCGGTGCCGTAGATCCGCGTCAGCATCTGGTTGTTGCTGTCGCCGCGCCAATAGGCGCCGGCCACCTTCATCAGCTTGAAGGCGTTGCCGACCTTGCCGGTCGAGGTCATGTGCGGGCCGCGGCAGAGGTCGAACCAGTCGCCCTGGTAATAGATCTTGATCGGCTCGGTGCCGGGAATGGCGTCGACCAGCTCGACCTTGAAGCTCTCGCCCTTGTCGGCGAACACCTGCTTGGTCTTCTCGCGGTCCCAGACGTCCTTGGTGAACGGTTTGTCGCGGGCGATGATCTCGCGCATCTTCTTCTCGATCGCGCCGAAATCCTCCGGCGTGAACGGCTCGTTGCGGAAGAAGTCGTAGTAGAAGCCGTTCTCGATCACCGGACCGATGGTGACCTGCGTGCCCGGCCACAACGTCTGCACCGCTTCGGCCAGCACATGCGCGGCGTCGTGCCGGATCAGCTCCAGCGCGCGCGGGTCGTCGCGGCTGATGAATTCGATCCTGGCGTCGCGGTCGATCGGATCGGCGAGGTCGGTGATGACGCCGTCCAGCGCCATCACCACGGTGCGCTTGGCCAGCGAGGGCGAGATGCCCTTGGCGATCTCGAGGCCGGTGGCGCCGCGCGGATAATCGCGCCTGTCGCCGTTCGGGAAAGTGAGGGTGACGTTCACCGGCGTGGCCGGCTTGAGATTCGACAGGCTGTAGGTGAAGCCGGACGGTGGCGTCGAATTTGGCATCGCATGGTGTCTCCTGTGGCTCACTCCTGCACACGGGCGCAGGTAAGCGGAGCGTCGGTATAGCAGCGGATTCGGGCGGTGCAATGGAGGAAAATGCGTCGGCAAAGCAGGGCCCCGCAGCCAGCGGGACAGGATTGCGGATGCAATTGCATGAAATTCCCGCTAGGCTGCCGCAGTGTCCCGCTCGTTCGCCCCCACCGCATTGATGCTCGGCAATTTCGTCACCGGCGTTGCCGTGATGGCGCCGGCCGCGATGCTGAACGAACTGTCGGCAGCGCTTGAGGTCTCGGTCCGCGACGCGGCTTTGCTGATCACCTTCGGCGCGGTGGTGCTGTGCATCGGCTCGCCACTGACGGCGTGGCTCACCAGCCGGATCGAGCGGCGCACTTTGCTGGTCACCACGCTGGCGGTGCTGGCGCTGACCAACCTCGCATCCGCCTTCGCACCGAGCTTTGCCGTGCTGCTGGCGATCCGGCTCGCCATGCTCGCGGTCGGGGCGCTCTACACGCCGCAGTCGGCCGGCGCCGCCAGCCTGATCGTGGCGCCCGAACATCGCGGGAGCACGATGTCCTTTGTTTTTCTCGGCTGGTCGCTGGCGATCGCACTCGGCCTGCCGCTGATCACCTTCATCGCCAGCCGCTATGGCTGGCGCGCCGGCTATGGCTTCGTCGGCGTGGTCGGCTGCGTCAGCTGCCTGCTGCTGGCTTGGCGGCTGCCGCGCGGGCTGGTCGGATCTCCGGTGGATCTCAAGACCTGGGCCGGCGTGGGGCGTAACCGTTTGATCATGACGCTGTTGCTGGTGACTACGCTTCTGACGTCGGGTCAGTTCATCGTCATCACGTTCCTTGGCCCGTTGCTGACGAAACTGGCCGGCGCCGGACCGGATCTGATCGGCCTGGTGTTTGCGATCTACGGCGTGTCGGGGTTTTTCGGCAATATCATCGCCAGCCGGATCGTCGATGGCTGGGGCGCCAACAGGACGATGGTTCTGGCAACGGTTTTGGTGCTGACCGGTCTCGCCGGCTGGGCGCTCGGCGCGGGCAGTTTCGCGGCGATGGCTGCAGGCGTTGCGATCTGGGGCCTGGGCTTTGCCGCGAGCAATTCGATGCAGCAGGTGCGGCTGGTCGGCGCTGACCCGCCGCTGTCGGGTGCCTCGGTGTCGCTCAATACCTCGATGCTCTATGTCGGGCAGGCGATCGGCTCGGGCGTCGGCGGCGTGCTGTTTGCCAATGGCCACTACATCGCAATGGGCTACGCGGCGGTGGCCTTTGTCGTGCTCGGCCTCGTCATGGTGCTGGTGAGCACCCGCATCGCGACGCCGCCGTGATAGCAGGTGCAACCCGTCAGTTCGGCCCGTTGACACCGCGCCAGCGGCCGTAGCGCCACGGCAGGTACCAGCGCGCGCCGGGCGGCGGCGAGGCCGGCACGTTGTCGATGCCATGGGTGCCCCAGGGCTGGCAGCGCAACAGCCGGGCCAGCGTCATCCAGCCGCCGGCCCATAGCCCGAACCGCCCGATCGCCTCGTCGCCATAGGCCGAGCAGGTCGGCAGATGCCGGCAGTGAAAGCCGATCAGCGGCGACAGCGTGTTCCGATAGACCCAGATCGCGCCTCGGCCGGCCTCACGCGGCAGTCGAAGCAGCGTGGCGGCGCAGTGCGGGCAGGGGTTTGAATGTTTCATGGGCGAATTGCCGTCGTCCTGTGCGCCGATTTGCTCATTGTCAACGCGGGGAACCCGAAGCTTCGGCAAATCCGACACACTGAGCAAAATATCGCATCTTGCGGGGGGCACTGCAGCAAATCTGTGATGGACGACCCATCCGGTCAAAGTTACCTTTTTCATAACGCCTGCATGACAGATTCATGGGCGTTGCAAGCTGGGGCCGTTGCCATTGCTCTTCAGGAGCGCGGGAAAGGAGCCAAAGTTGAGACTCGGCGAGTCGCGAAAGTTCACGGATTGGGCTCCGCTTCGGGCGGTCGCCTTGGTCTTTTCCCTCGCCGGCGTGATGTCTGCATCCGCCCCCCTGGCGCAAGCCAAGATCGTTCTGGAAGAACGCAAGCTGCCGATGCGGTTCGAATGGGTCGCGTGCCAACCCGACTGCGGCGGCTGGATCAGCGCGGTGGGCATCGTCACCGCCGAGACCCCGAAAGACTTCGACACTTTCGCCAATGGCCGTGTGCTGACCGGCGCCGCCATCGTGCTCGATTCGAGCGGAGGCTCGGTCAATGACGCCATCGCGCTGGGGCGCCGCTGGCGCAAGCTCGGGCTGAAGACCACGGTCGGCACCAGCATCGAGGTCGCCACCGTCAGCGGCAAGCGGCCGGGCATTGCGCCGCAAGCCTATTGCGAATCGATGTGCGCCTTCCTGCTGCTGGCTGGCCAGACCCGCCACGTGCCCGAGGGCGCCAGGGTGCGGGTGCACCAGATCTGGATGGGCGACCGCGCCGACGACGCCCGCGCCGCCACCTACAGCGCGCAGGACCTGATGATCGTCGAGCGCGATATCGGTCGGTTGGCCAAATACACCTTCGACATGGGGGGCACGGGCGATCTGCTGGCGCTGGCGCTGAGCGTTCCGCCCTGGGAGGATCTCCACGAACTGTCTCGCAGCGAATTGCAAAGCGCCAATCTGGTGACCACGGAGGCGATCGCCGATCTGCTGCCGCCGCTGCAGGACCCTGCCGGCGCGCCGATGGCCGGGCTGGACGCCAAATCCGATCCACGCGGCGCAAAGCCGGTGCAGGACCGCTTCGCCAGCGACAAGTCGTCAATCGAATCTGCGCCGCTGTCGTCGAAATCGACCAAGACGGCGGAGGCGGCCCTGCCGACCGGCGGCGTCGCAAAAACGCCGGTCCCGCAGGCGCCCCATTGAGTTAGCCCTGCGCGTCGGCCGTCGCCGCGTTTTGCGACTTCGCTTCGATCTGTCCGATCGCGTCGACCACCGCGTCGAACGTCAGCAAGGTCGACGCGTGGCGGGCCTTGTAGTCGCGCACCGGCTCGAGCAGCGCGATGTCGGCCCACTTGCCCTGCGGCGGCGCGCCGTTTTCCTTCAGCATCTGTCGGACGGTGTCGCGCAACGCGCGCAGCTCGTCCGCCGTCGAGCCGACCACATGGCTCGCCATGATCGCGGATGAGGCCTGGCCAAGGGCACAGGCCTTCACGTCGTGGGCGAAGTCGGTCACCACCGGCCCCTCCATCTTGAGATCGACCTTGACCGTCGAGCCGCACAGCTTGGAGTGCGCGGTGGCGCTGGCGTCCGGGGCCGGCAGGCGGCCGAGCCGGGGAATGTTGCCCGCCAGTTCGATGATGCGCTTGTTGTAGATGTCGTTGAGCATGAACGCCGTCTTCGCTCTGTCCGGCGGCGCCCTTGGCGTCCCGGTTCCGCTGACTTATATAGGACGCAGGCCGACGAAATACAGGGCGGCCGCTGCCAGACGATGTTGGGACCAAGGCGCCCGGGGGCCCGCGATGCCGCCCCGTCTGCCCGGTGACACTCCGGTCCGCACGGACCGGTCGAACGGAGTTGAGATGGACGCATTGATCAAGCCGCTGCGCGCGGGCAAGCCGACAGACGTCAAGGCGACCGAGACTCGCGTTGGCGACTTCCGCGCGCCCGAGCTCGACCCCGCCGAATTCCTTGCCGCCGCGGTGCAGCCGGACCAGCCGCGCCCATCGCGCAGCGAGGCCGAGCAGGCCGTGCAGACCTTGCTGGCCTATATCGGCGAAGACACCCAGCGCGAAGGCCTGCTGGACACCCCGCGTCGGGTGGTCGAGGCCTATGACGAGCTGTTTCAGGGCTACCACCAGTGCCCGGCCGAGGTGTTGAACCGCACCTTCGGCGAGACCGCCGGCTATGACGATTTCGTGCTGGTGCGCGACATCTCCTTCACCTCGCATTGCGAGCATCACGTGATGCCGTTCTACGGCCGTGCCCACATCGCCTACACGCCGGTCGAGCGCGTGGTCGGCCTGTCCAAGCTGGCGCGGCTGGTCGACATCTTCGCGCACCGGCTGCAGACCCAGGAACATCTGACCGCACAGGTCGCCGCCGCCGTCGACGAGGTGCTCAAGCCGCGCGGCGTTGCAGTGATGATCGAGGCCGAGCATACCTGCATGTCGGTGCGCGGCATCGGCAAGCAGGGCGCGATGACCTTCACCAGCCGCTACACCGGCATGTTCCGCGACAATCCGGCGGAGCAGGCCCGTTTCATGTCGATGATCCGGGGGCAGCGCTGAGCCCTCGCCCAGAATTTGCGAGGGTTTGCCATGTCACCCGCTTCGCCACAGCCCGCGGCCGATGACGTCGAGGAGGGGCTGACGCTCCGTCCGAAATTCGACGCGGCCGGGCTTGTCACCTGCGTTGCCACCGATGCTGGCTCCGGTGAGCTACTTATGGTGGCGCACATGAATGCCGAGGCGCTGCAGAAAACCATTCAGAGCGGCGAGGCTTGGTACTTCAGCCGTTCGCGTGGCCGGCTGTGGCGCAAGGGCGAAAGCTCCGGCCATGTACAGCGCGTCGTCGAGATGCGGGTCGATTGCGATCAGGACGCGATCTGGATCCGCGTCGAGCAGGCCGGCGCCGCATGCCACACCGGGCGGCGATCGTGCTTCTACCGCAGCGTCGGCAAGGGCGCTGACGGCGCGCCGGAGTTGACCTTCGTGGATGCCGAGCGGCAGTTCGATCCCGCGGAAGTTTACAAGAAGTAGTCCTTGCCCCGGTGGTTTAGCCTCAAGTCACCGGGGTCCCGGTTCTGCGAAGCGGCCGCATCGCGTCCGGACACGACCATTTACCGGCCATTAACCATAACTGCGCGACCATAGCCGCGCGTGAGCCGCGCCGCGCGTGCGGCTGTGTGCGGGCAGGGCACTCCATGTCGGTCGAAGCCGTTCAAGCCATCAACAGCGCGATCGATCCGCTGCGCGCGAAGGTCGCTGGCGCGATCAAGCAGGGCTCCAGCGCGACCGGCGCCAGCTTCGAATACCTGCTCGCCACCGCCAAGATGGAATCCAATTTCAATCCCGGTGCTGCGGCAACCACATCGTCGGCGCGCGGCCTGTTCCAGTTCATCGAGCAGACCTGGCTCGGGACCGTGAAGGAAGCCGGCGCACAGTTCGGTTACGGCAACTACGCCGATGCCATCAGCAAATCCGAAAGCGGCCGCTATTCGGTCAGCGATCCGGCGGCGAAGGCGGCGATCCTCAAGCTGCGCGACGACCCGGTGGCGAGCTCGGCGATGGCCGGCGTGCTGACGCAGTCCAACAGCTTCAAGCTCACCGGCATGATCGGCCGCCGTCCGACCGACAGCGAACTCTACATGGCGCACTTCATGGGCGTCGGCGGCGCCGCCCGGCTGATCAACAAGACCGCCGACGATCCTGGCGCGTCGGCGGCCACACTGTTTCCTGCAGCGGCCGCGGCGAACCAGTCGATCTTCTACGACCGCGCCGGCAATGCCCGTAGCGTATCGGACGTCTATGCGGTGCTGAATACACGCTATGCCAATGCTGCCGGCTCGCAGGCGACCCGCACCACGATCGCGGCACTCGGCACACCCGCATTGAGCCTGGCCAGCGCCGCGGCGGTCGACAACGCCGCTTACCTCTCGAGCTTTCCGGACACCCGCACCATCACTCCTGCGCGCAACGACCCGGCTTCGGCGGCCACGTCACGCGATCCAGGCGAGCCGATGTTTCGCACGCTGTTTCAGGCCGGCGACCGCGCCCAGCCGGTCGCGCCGGCGGTGCAGGAATTGTGGGGTACCCGCGTGTCGCTGTCGTCGCACACGCCCGAGGTCGGCGTTCCGAAGCCGCTCGATCTGTTCAGCGATCGCACCGGCCAGTTCAGCAGTTAGCATCCCGACCTAAGCGCTGCCGCTCGCTCGTCATTCCGGGGCGGGCGCAGCGAAGCTGCGCGCGAACCGGAATCTCGCCAACGATGCTGGGAGCAAGAGGGCGCGATCGACAGGCGATGGACAGGTTTCGCCCTCGGCCGGAACGACGAAGTAACCAATCAGCAACGCCGCCTTAACGAAACATCAACAACGCCAACCAGTTATGGTGAACCCTTTGTTAAGCGTCATGGTTTATTTTTTCTGACAGTGGCATCGCGTCCCGGTGTCGTTCTTGTTGCGTAAGCCGGCATACTCATGATCGTGCGGCAGTTCATCAATTGGATACGCACCGCTCCGGCGGGCGAGCGGGCGGAAGCCACGCGGTCGCTGGCGCGGGCCTGGCTGGTCTCCGATCTCACCCGCGACGATCGCGACGCCGCCGAAGGCGCGCTGCTGATGTTGCTGGACGATCGCTCGCCGCTGGTGCGGCAGGCGATGGCCGAGGTGTTCGCCCGCGCGCATGACGCGCCGGCCGCGATCGTCCGCGCGCTGTCGACCGACCAGATATCGGTCGCGCTCCCCATCTTGGAATTCTCTCCGCTGCTGATCGACGCCGACCTGGTCGACATCGTCGCCACCGGCGGCTGCGAAACGCAATGCGCGGTGGCGCGACGCGCGCGGTTGCCGGCGTCGGTCTGCGCCGCGATCGCCGAAGTCGGTTCGGCCGCGGCTGCGCTCGAACTGATCGAGAATCCGCACGCCGAACTGGCGCCGTTCTCCTGGGATCGCATCGTCGAGCGGCACGGTCACCTTGCGGCGATCCGCGAGTCGATGCTGGTGCTGGAAGATCTGCCGGGCGCAACCCGGCTGGCGCTGATCGCAAAGCTGTCGGATACGTTGACGCAATTCGTGGTGGCACGGCAATGGCTCAGTCCCGACCGCGCCCAACGGATCGCAGGCGAGGCGCTCGACCGCTCCGCCGTCAACATCGCCGCGCGCGCGCGCGGCGACGACATGCGCGGCCTGATGCTTCATCTGCGCGCCACCGGCCAATTGACTGCCGGCCTGATCCTGCGTGCGCTGCTGTCCGGCAATCATGACCTGTTCGAGCAGGCGCTGGTCGAGTTGTCGGGGCTTCCGCAGGCGCGGGTGGCGGCGCTGCTGTATGATCGCGGCGGCGCGAGCCTGAATGCGCTGCTGACCCGCGCGGGCCTGCCGGTTTCGACCTTCGCGGCGTTCCGCGCCGCGCTCGACGTCAGCCACGAGGTCGGCTTCGTCGACAGCGCCGCCGGCGCCGCGCGGCTGCGTCGGCGCATGGTCGAGCGGGTGCTCACGCGCTGCGAGACCGCTGCGGACACCGCCGAACCGCTGTTGATCCTGCTGCGCCGCTTCGCCACCGAATCCGCGCGCGAGGAAGCCAGCCTGTTTTGCGACGAGTTGCTTGCGGATGACGGCGTTGCCAGCCGGCACGATCTGATCGCGGCCTGACGAGGCTGCAGCGATACCGCTTGCGATTTGCAAAGATCGTCATTCCGGGGCGCGCGTGCCTGCGCGCGAACCCGGAATCCATACCTCGTGGACTGCGTGTAACGGGCTGCGTAGCAAAAGCCGCGCCGCTGCGGAGTATGGATTCCGGGCTCGCGCGAAGATGCGCGCCCCGGAATGACGACCCTGAGCGGAGTGCCCGCTTACTCCGGTGCCAGCCCGGGTGCCAGGATCGCGTCGAGATGTTCAGGGCGATCGCGATTGACGGCTGTGAGGTAGTCATCCGCAACCGTGCGCAGCCGCTGTCCCAGAGCGCGTTCAAGCTCTTCGGCGCCTGCCTTCGAATGTTCTCGAACGATCGCCTGTATCGCCATGATGTGATTGGAGAAAAGTTCGGCAGGCACGCGATCGAGGTCTGGCGCGTGCTCGATGATCCGGCACAGGCTGTCGGCAGCGGCCGCGGCGGTGGGAAACCCGAACGTCGCGGCGTCGCCCTTGATGTCGTGCGCGGCGCGGAACAGTTCGTCGCGGGTTTCCGGCGTAAAGCCCCGCGCGAGGACGTCGGCATGTGCGGCGGCGAGCCGTTCGCATTCCACCGCCATCCAGGCCGCGAATTCACCCGAGAGGTCCGCCAGCGCCTGTTCGGCGCGGGCCACCGGATCGTCGCGGTCGCTGTCCGGGACGCGGCGGAGCGCGCGGCGCAATGGGTTGCCGGGCGTGATGACGTGGTGGTCCGCAAAGGTCTGGATGTCGACCGGATCGAGCTTGGGTTTGGCCATGATGACTGCCTCGTCCGCTAGCCGGCCACGCGGGCTTTGTCGAGGAGCGCGGCTTGCTGAATAACCTCGGCAGCGCCGCCCTGGCGGCGCTCGGGACCGATATAGGCGGCCATGGTGTTGCGCCGCCGGTCGGGACCGAAATAGCTTTTGGTCTTGATGAAGGGCCGCGGGTTCGCCACCACGTTCAGGATGCGATGATACAGCGCCTTGGCTGAAATCGGTTTGGCGAGAAACTCCGTCACGCCCGCATCGCGCGCCACCGTGACGCGGCGTTTTTCGGAATGGCCGGTGAGCATGATGATCGGTGCGAACGGATTGCCCTTGGCTTCCGGCTGCCGGATCATCTGGGTCAGTTCGAGCCCATCGAAGATCGGCATCGACCAGTCGGTGATGACGATGTCGGGGACGTAGTGCGTGTACATTTCCAGCGCGGTCGCGCCGTCCTCGGCTTCGTAGACTTCACGCGCGCCGAACGAGTGCAGCAGCGTCCGCAGGATGCGGCGCATGTGCGGATTGTCGTCGCAGACGAGGAAGCGCAGCTTGTTGAAGTCGATGCGGAACATGGCTCGGCTCTGGCGGGACCGGAGAGCGGTACACCTCGCGTTAACCGTATCGCGGTGCCGTTAAGGAAGCGTTGCTGCGATGCGACGCCCTCGCACGCCGTCATTCCGGTGCAATGAACCCGGAATCCCGAGACGAGAGGCACGGAGATTCCGGGTTCATGTCGCGCTTGCGCTCATGCCCCGAATGACGGGTGCAAGGGACCCGCGTCTAATATCCAAACTGCTCGCTGAGAATTCGCTCTTCGAGGCTGTGCCCGGGATCGAACAGCATCCGCATTTCGATGGTCTTGTCCGAGATGATCTCGACGCGGCGGACGTCGCGGGCTTCGTCGTGGTCGGCGACCGCGGCGACCGGGCGCTTGTCGCCCTCCAGCACCTCGATCGCGACAAAGGCGGTGTTCGGCAGCAGCGCGGTGCGCCAGCGCCGCGGCCGGAAGGCGCTGATCGGCGTCAGCGCCAGCAGTTCGGCATTGATCGGCAGGATGGGGCCTCCCGCCGACAGGTTGTAGGCCGTGGAGCCGGCCGGCGTCGCCACCATGATGCCGTCGGCGATCAGTTCGGACAGCCGCTCGCGCTCGTCGATCAGGATCCGCAGCCGGGCCGCCTGATAGGTCTGGCGGAACAGCGCGACCTCGTTGATGGCGTGGTGGATATGGACCTCGCCGTGCACGTCGGTGGCGCGCATCAAGAGCGGATGAATCACCGACTCCCGTGAGGCGGCCAGCCGCGCTCGCAAATCGACGGCACTGAATTCGTTCATCAGGAAGCCGACTGTGCCGCGATGCATGCCGTAGATCGCCTTGCCCGTGCGCATGTGCGCATGCAGCGTCTGCAGCATCAGGCCATCGCCGCCGAGAGCGACGATGACGTCGGCATCGGAAGGCTCGTGATGGCCGTATCGCTGGACGAGTTGCGTCAATGCCGCCTGCGCTTCGGCGCTCGGACTGGCGACGAACGCGATCCGCTCATAGCTCGGCGTGGTCATTGGCGCGCGGCCTCTGCGCCGAAGGCGCGACTGCAACAGGTCAGGCCGGTCTATACGAGCGGTCCCGTCCTTGTCGAGTGGGCCGTGGCCGCCGCCGCCCGGTGCATTTGCTTACGGCACAAGACGGTTTAGGCTTTCAGAACAATGCAATCGGGCAGCTGGGCGGTTTTGCGGTTCTCGATGTATGGCGGATGCGCCATGCTGGTCATTGCGCTCGCCGGCTGCGGCGGTGGCGGCGCCGGCACCAGCGTGACCTTCACCGACGACCGCGGCGTGGCCAGCCAACCCTTTCCGCACAACCACCGCACCGAACTTCTGGCGTTCTTCAGGTCGTATTTGACCAACCCGGTCGGCGTGCGCGACGCTGCCCTGGCCGAACCGGTGCAGCGGACCGTCGGCGGGCGATTGCGCTACGTGTCCTGCATACGTTTCACCCCGCGCAACTCCGACGGCAGCCTGGCGGCGCCTCGCGAACGCGCGGTGGTCCATGTCGACGCCCGGCTCGATCGCGTGCTGGAAGAGGGCACCGACGCCTGCACAGGCGTCAGCTATGCGCCATTTCCCGAGTTGGAGAAGCTGACGCGGTAGGCCGTTCAGCTGCCGCGCGTTACTCGCTGCACGAAGGGTGTCGCATGCGATCACGATTCTGCGAGACGTGAACCGCAACTGGTTTCGGGCGACCTATCAGCAGCGGAAAAACTTTAGCGGTGGGGAACTTTTCAACTTGTTGCCGCTCCGTCACAGTTGCGGCGCATCGCGCTTGCCCTATTTGCCTCGCAGCAACCAAACTGAGGCCATGTTGTTTGATCATCGTGCGACGATGATAAAGGGAACCACCATGAAGAAGCTCTTGCTCGGAACGGCTTTGGCCCTGTCGATCGCGGCGCCGGCTCTCGCAGCCGATCTGCCGGCGCGCACCTACACAAAGGCTCCGGCCTATACGGCGCCAGCCGTCGTCTACAATTGGACCGGCTTTTACATCGGCGGTCACGTCGGCGGCGCCTTCGCAGGCAGCAACAACATTTCCGGCGACGACGGACGCTTCATGGGCGGCATTCAGGGCGGCGCCGACTACCAGTTCGCGCAGAATTGGGTGGTCGGTCTCGAGGCGCAGTACAGCTGGCTGCCGCGCAGCGACAATGGCGTGCTGTTCCCCGGCAGCGGCAGCTTTGTCACGCAGAACACCAACGGCCTCGGCTCGGTCACCGGCCGCCTCGGCTACACCTGGGGTCCGGCGTTGCTTTATGCGAAGGGCGGTTATGCCTACCGAGACAGCGATCTCAACGTGGCCATTGCGGGCGTTTCGCAGCCCTTCGCTGCAAGTGGCAACCGCCGCGACGGCTACACCGTCGGTGGCGGCCTGGAATACATGTTCACGCAAAACTGGTCGGCCAAGGTCGAGTACCAGTACTACAAGTTCGACAACACCAACATCACGGCCGGCGCGCCGGATCTCGTCGGATCGTCGTTCCGCAACGACGATCATACCGTCAAGGCCGGCCTGAATTACCGTTTCGGCTGGGGCGGCCCTGTGGTCGCCAAGTACTGATCCGCACATCCTCCCAACCTTCGAGGCCGGCGCGTTGCGCCGGCCTTTTTGCTGCCGAATCGAAGGTTAACGAGATCTGAATTGCCGGCAAAATATCGGACGGGACTCCGCCGCTAGAATCGCTCGATGGTTCGGGCATGAACATGCCGGGAAAAGCCGAAAGGGTGGACGTTGCGCTGGCAATCGCCGGCGCGCTGCTGGTGGCCTGTTCGATCAATTTCGCCGTGCTGTGGCGGCTGCTGTGAACGGATCCGGTTCCCGCGCGTTGAGGCGGTCTCACAGAGGAACAGCGATATGGCAGCAGCAGCAGACATCAAAGAGCATATGGAAGTGATCGGCGCCGATGGCGTCCATGTCGGCACCGTCGACCGCGTCGAGGGCAAGCGCATCAAACTGACCAAGGCCGACAGCGGCGAGGGCAGCCACAAGGGCCACCACCACTACATCGATCTCGGGCTGGTTGCCGAAGTCGAGGGTGACAAGGTCCGGCTCTCGGCCAATGCCGACGTTGCGGTGAGCATGGAGCAGGAAAAGTCCTGAGCCGGCTGGATCGACTGATCGGAAAAGCCGCCCCTCGGGGCGGCTTTTTGTTGTGTGATCCGGCGCACATAAACGCGCCACGGCCGGGGGTAGGGTGATCTGCATCAGGCGGACAAGCCCACGCTGCACGGCCACCAACTCCGCCTTTGGTGAGCCCTCACGAAAGGTTCGGACCATGAAAAAGATCGCAATGCTTCTCGCCACCGTCGCCACCTTCGCTGCGCTGAGCGCGCCGGCCGACGCCAAGCCCCGCCGCGTCCATGCCCCGGTCGTCGCCGGTGCAGTGCTGGCCGGCGCCGCGCTCGCCGCCGCAGCGGCGCACGAGGCGCATTATTACGGCGGACCCGGCTACTACTACGGCCCGCATTATTACGGCGGCCCGGTCTATGTCGGCGGCTATCGCCGCGGCTGGGCCTGGTGAAGCCACGTCCGGTTGCCGCGAAGCCCGGCGCATCGCGCTCCGGGCTTCGTCGCGTCTGCAGCGCCGGGCGGCCGGTTCCCGGAGCGCATTGAATTTATTTCGTTAGGATTTGGCGGGTGCCGTCGCTATATTGGGCAGGTCGCAAGACGATGGCGCTGAACCTCACAGCGGACTGCGGGCAGACCCGGGGGCAGTACCCGGCGCCTCCACCTCAGCGGCCAATTCCGGGCCGTTGCGGCGGGGGCGAAACAGGATCGATGACCGCGAAGAAGGTGTGAGCTGTGCTCGGCATGATACCGCCGTTATCGGGTCAAAACCTAAATGCAAACGATAACGTTCGCATGAACGAAGTGCGCCTCGCGGCGTAACCGTTCGGGGTAGGTCCACCTAGCAACAGAACGGCCATGCCGCCTCAGCCTTCGGGCTGAGGCGGTTTTATTTTGGAGATTGGCAATCGACAAAACTTGTGCTGAGATCCCCCGGTCAGGTTCCGTTACGGAACTTAATCCTAAACTTTCCGTGTCCTCGAGCAACCATTGTGGTTGCCGCCGGTTGGATCGCCGTAGACAACGGAGTTATGTCATGAAGAAGACACTGATGATTTTGGCCACGGTTGCCGCGTTCGGCGCGACCGTGATGGCGGCGCCGGCTGAGGCGCGCGGACGCGGACATCATCACGGCTGGGGTGGTCCCGGCATCGGACTGGGGATCGCCGCCGGCGCACTCGCAGCCGGCGCCTATGGCGCCTACGGCTACGGCCCACGCTACGGCTACGGCCCGCGTTATGGCTACGCACCGCGATATGTCTATGGCGGCCCACGCTATGGATACGGCCCGCGCTACGGTTACGGTCCGCGATACGGTTATCGCGGCTGGTAAAATCGCGGATAGCGATAGACGAAAGCCCGGAGCGAAAGCTCCGGGCTTTTTCTTTGCGTCGTGACCAACTGCGCAGAGAGGGATGGTGCCGGCAGAGAGGATTGAACTCCCGACCTTCGGTTTACAAAACCGCTGCTCTACCGCTGAGCTATGCCGGCAATTCGCGAACTGCTAGCAGCGCCACGCCGTCACGACAAGCCGGCGAATTAAGAATCGTAAACGCGAGAGCCGCTTCACGCGCGTTAAGTTCGGTTGCGCGAAATCGCGCAATTGAACGCGCGGCGATGCTTACGCGTTAGGCTTACCGGAAAATCGCGCCGGGGCTTTAACCCATGCAGCGGCGAATTCCACTAGCGTCGCAACACTGCATGAGGACTCCACGATGCGTATCGCCAACGCGCTGATCATCCTGCTCGGCACCGCGATGCCGGCGTTTGCCGAGAGCGGCATTGCCGTCGTCATTCCCGGGCGGCCGGATGTGCCGATCATCATCAACGGCGTCGATGCGTCCTACGCGGTTGTCGAAGGCGACTGGGGCCTCGGCAAGGGCGTCCACGTGCAGCCGACCATCTATGGCGGCCGCTATATCGATCCGCGGCCGCATGTCGGCCGCTATTTTCCGTCGCTGGGCGAGAAGCCGGGTTACGGCCGGCTCGAGGTCCAGCCGCCGGCCAACCGCAAGCTGCCGCAGCCGGCCGAAGGCTATCACCAGTCCTGGTCGGCGCAGTCGGCGCCGCCCGTTGTTCAGCCGCCGGTGCCGATGGATCCGCCGCAGGTGCTGATCGCGCCGCGCGATCCGTTCGGCCCGCCGGTGCCGGGCCCCATGCCGGGGCCGGTGCCGCCGCGGCCGTATCGCTACTAGTTCCGAAGTCGACCCGAACCAACCAAGAAAAGTACCAACAGGAGAGAGTAAATGCGTCAGACCATCTATGGACTACTCGCGGCGGCAGCCGTGATGACTGCCGGCGTGGCGCCGGCATCGGCGTCGTGCGGCGGATTGCTGGGCGGCGCGGTGTTCGGCGGCGGGTGTTCGCCTTGCGCGAGCCCCTGCGGCGGTTACGGCGCCAGCTACGCCTATGGCGCAAGCTATGGCTATGGCGGCGGCTACATTGCCACGGGCTATCAGCAGCTGCCCGACCCGGCGCAGTACTACTACGTCAATCAGGGTCCGGTTTACGGCGGCCCGGCCAATTTCGCGCCGAGCCCGTATTATCAGGAAAGCATCCCGACCGCTTACTACGGCGGATACGGCTACGGCGGCGGCTATTATGGCGGCGGCGCCGGCTGGCGCGGCGGCGGTTACGGGTATCGCAATCGCTCGGCGTTCCGCGGCGGCTTCTACGGCGCGTCGCGCTCCGGCTATCGCTATGGCGGCGCCGCGCGTTACGGCTATGGCCATCGCCATGGCGGCTACGCCCAGCGTCACAGCTTCCATGGCGGGCGGCATATGGGCGGCCACCACATGGGCGGCCGCATGGGCGGTCACGGCCATGGCGGCCACATGATGCATCGCCGGTAAGCGCTGCGATCGACCGGCGTTCTCATCACGACGACGACAACGCCCGCTCGCATTGCGCGAGCGGGCGTTGTCATGTTCAGGGCATCAATCCCAGCCGGCTGGCGCCGATATAGAGCGCCAGCACCGCGGCGTTGGAGACGTTGAGGCTCTTGATCTCGCCCGGCATGTCGAGCCGCGCCACCACGCTGCAGGTCTGCCGCGTCAACTGCCGCAAGCCCTTGCCCTCGGCGCCGAGCACCAGCGCCAGAGGCTGCCGCAGCGCCACGGCCCCGAGATCGGCGTCGCCTTCGCTGTCGAGCCCGACAGTGAGGAAGCCCTGATCGTTCAGATCGCTCAGCGCACGCGCCAGGTTCTGCACGGTCACCAGCGGCACCAGTTCGAGCGCGCCGGACGCCGATTTTGCCAGTACGCCGGTGGCCTCCGGGCTGTGCCGCGCGGTGGTGACGATCGCCTTGACGGCGAACGCCGCCGCGGAGCGCATGATCGCGCCGACATTGTGCGGATCGGTGATCTGGTCGAGCACCAGCACGAGGCCTTCGGCTGGCAGCTGGTCGAGTTCCGGCGCTTCGAGCGGATCGGTCTCCGCCAGCAGGCCCTGATGCACGGCGTCCGGTCCGAGCCGCTGGTCGATCACGCTCGGCCGCACGATTTCCGGCGTCACGCGCGTGTCGATGTTTTCGTCGGACAGCCTGCGGGCGGCGTTTTCCGTCAGCGTCAGTGTCCGGATCCGGCGCTGCGGATTGGCCAATGCGGCCACAACGGTGTGCCAGCCATACAGGATCGCGATGCCTTCGGGCTCGCGCGCGCGCGATGGCGGGCGGGGGCGCGGCTGGAACCTGCCGCCGCGATCGTCGGGGCGGCGCTGAAACGGTGATCTTTTGTCGCGGTCTTTCATCCGCCGCTTGTCCCATGAGGCCCGACAATTGGCAATTTGCCGGCGCAAGGGCAGGGCGAGATTGGTGGCGGCCTCTGTTGACTTTGGGGGGCCGCTTCGCCCATAACCGCGCCAGATCGGATGCCCGCGCGCGGGCTCGCTCTATTCCGCCAATGGCCGACGAAAGCCCGATGGCGGCGAGCGGGGGAGTGTCCCGAGTGGCAAAGGGAGCTGACTGTAAATCAGCCGTCTTATGACTTCGAAGGTTCGAGTCCTTCTTCCCCCACCAATCTTCTGACGAGAACCGGTCCGATCCGCAGTCAGGGCAGTTGCAACCGGGCGTATTGGGCGTAGCCGCCGAACGGGCGCTCGAACGTCAGCACGCCGCCTTTGCGTTGCGCGATCCGGCGCAGGGTGGGTTCCAGCGATTCGCGCGGCGACACGCCGAACAGCGACAGCCATCGATACAGCAGCACGCGAGCGACCGGGGGCAGGCGCTCCAGCTGCCCGAAATCGATGATGTGCAGGCAGCCGCCAGCTGTGAGCTGCGAGACCGCCCGCTCGACCACGCTCTGCCAGTCGGGAATCATCGAGAGGCTGTAGGAGATCATGATGTGGTCGAACGCATCGGCACCCAGCAGCGCGCGGGCGTCGGACGCGGTGGCGTCGCCATGCGCGACCCTGACCGAGTCGCGCAGGCCAGCCTGCGCCGTCGCTTCGATCGCCGACGTCAGCATTTCGGTCGATACGTCCAGACCGAAGAAACGCGCACCGGGATATTGCCGCGCCGCGCGGATCAGATTGCGGCCGGTGCCACAGCCGATCTCCAGCACGGTCGCGCCCGGGCGCGGCTCGAGGCCATCGATCAACGCGTCTCGGCCGAGCAGGTAGTAGCGTCGCGTGCCGTCATAGATGTGACGCTGCCGGCGGTACATCCGGTTCATGCGGCTGGTGGCATCGGTTGCGGTTGCAGGGCTGCCGATGGCTGGGCGGGAAAGCGTCGTCACGGTGGACCTCATCTGCGGAAAGTTTCGCGACCTTCCGCTGCTCTGACGACATCGCGATGACAGCCGCTCGCCGGCGTCGGCACGGCTGTCGCAAATCGTTTGTCGTCGGCGGCTAATTTGCCCGGATTGCCGATTCGGGAGACGACATGAACACCCAACTCATCGCGGATGCCGTCCGCAACAGCCGTAGCCGCGGCGAATCCACCGTGTGGGATCGGCTGTTCTCGATCTGGTTCCGCCGGCTGGTCTATACGCAGATCTGGGAAGACCCGGAAGCCGATCTGGCCGCGCTGCAATTGGCGCCAGGATCAACCATCGTCACCATCTCGTCGGGAGGATGCAATGCGCTGTCCTACCTCGCCGCGAGCCCGGCCAAGATTTATGCGGTCGATCTCAATGACGCGCATCTTGCATTGCTCAAGCTGAAGCTCGCGGGCTTGCGCGCGCTGTCAGACCATGGCGACTATTGGCGGTTCTTCGGCGAAGGCGCGTCCGCCGAGAACGCGCAGCTCTATCGTGACAGGCTGCGTCGCCATCTCGACGTCGAAGCCCGCGGTTTCTGGGATAGCCGCGACGCGATGGGGCGTCCGCGCTACAGCTACTTCACCGACGGCTTCTTCCGCCACGGCACGCTCGGCCGCTTCATCGGCTTCGGGCACGGCCTCGCACGGCTGGCGCGGATCGATCTCGCGGCGCTTCTGAACGACCGCGCCGATTCGCCGGCGCGTCTTGAAGCCTTGCAGCGTCTGCATCGGGTGTTTCACTCGCGGCTCGCGCGCTTCATCACGCGGACGCCAGCCCTGCTGTTCAGTCTCGGCATCCCACCGCAGCAGCGTGTGCTGCTGAGCGGCGACCGTCCGCTCAACGAGGTGCTACACGACCGGCTGCTCCGGCTGATCGACGGCTATCCGAACGGCACCAACTACTTCGCCTGGCAGGCGCTGAGCCGCAGCTACGCCGGACCGCAGGATCGCGGCTTGCCGCTCTATCTTCAACGAGCGCAGTTCGAGCGAATGCGCGTCGGAGCCGGCCTGGTGCACCCGGTCCACAGCAATCTGAGGGTCTTTCTTGAAAACCAGCCGGCCGGTCAGGTCGACGCCGTTGTGCTGCTGGACTCACAGGACTGGATGGCGGCCGACGAGATCCGGGCCCTGTGGCGCGCGATCGATCGCGCCGGCAGCCGGTCCGTGCAGGTGATCTTTCGCACCGCCGGGACCGCGTCGCCGCTCGAGCAACCGGAATTGCAATCCTTGCAGTCGGCGTGGACGCGCGACGCGGAGCGCAGCGCTCTGGGATTCGAACGGGACCGATCCGCGATTTACGGCGGCTTTCATTGTTACAGGAGGGCCTGACAGCCTGTGACTGCGTCAGATGCCGGATCCCTGCACGAGGCAGAACACCTGTCCGCTGGTGCCGACGAACAGGATATCCCGGCCCGTGGGATTTCCGGCATCGTGCTTCAGTTTGTGATTTGGAACGATGAACTCCGTCCCGACCGGGATGTGGGGCCTGCCAAGCAACTCGTCGGGACGATCGTCAGCGATGACTGCAACGGCTTGTCCGTCGCGAACCTTCAGCTCGACATAATAAGCGTCGGACGTGTCGCAGCAGGACATTCCCGGATTGTCCGGCTGTCGCAGGTTGCGGTACCACGACCGCACCACGGGATCGACATTTTCCCATTGTCCGAGATCGCGTGCGTTGGCATGGAAGGGCAGGCTTGAGCTGCAGAAAGCGGCGACGAGCACAAACAAGAGAGCACGCATAGCGACTCCTTTTTGAGTTCGCACGGCGCGCGGGTTCGGTACGGGACTCGCCACGCGAGCCGAACAGGGCTGCTACAACTACGCGCCGAGCTGCGGCACGCAGCTCGCGTCGCGTCACGTTTACAGACTGACTCCTGATGCTTCAATCGAACGTCCGGCAGTACGATAGCCGAGTCGCGTGCATATGCGAAATGGCATGATGCAACGCGGCGAGCTGACGACGCGCAGCAGCGTCAGGTCTTCGTGATGATCCACTGGGCCAGCAACCCGCCCAGCGTCGCCGAAACGGCGGTGGCGAAGGTGCCCCAGGCGATGTCGGGCACAACCAGCGCCCATTGCCACGGGCGCAGGACCGACATGCTGGTCAGTTCGAAGGTTGCATAGGCAACGAAGCCGAGGGCCGCGCCGTAGAGGAGATTGTGCTGCCAGTCGCCGGGGCGGGCGCCATTGACGAAAATCAGGATGCCGGCGAGATAGATGAGATAGAACATCACCGCCGGGGCCACGCGCGGCGTTTCCAGGATCAGGTTGCCGAGATGGCTCTCGAACATCTTCTTGCCGACGGTGCCGAGAAACAGAAATTCGAGCGGCAGCAGCACGACCAGCGTGCTGAGATAGATGATCGCGTAATTCTTCATGGTTGACCGTCGCTCCAGGTTCCCGCGACAACGGCGCCGATCTTTCCGGGTTCCCGTCTTTCGGCGCCGCCGATGAAGATCGCCACCTTCAACATCAACAACGTCAACAAGCGGCTGCTGAACCTGCTGGCATGGCTTGCCGACGCCAAGCCAGACATCGTTTGTCTGCAGGAATTGAAGGCGGCGCAGGAGGATTTCCCGGAAGCGGCGTTGTCCAAGGCGGGTTATCGCGCGGCGTGGGTGGGAGAGCGCAGCTGGAACGGTGTTGCCATCCTGTCGCGCCGCGCCGAACCGGTCGTGACGCGGCGACGGCTGCCGGGTGAGCCGGCCGACAAGCAGAGCCGCTACATCGAGGCGGCGGTCGATGGCGTCCTGGTCGGATGCCTGTATCTGCCGAACGGCAATCCGCAGCCGGGCCCGAAATTCGACTACAAGCTGCGCTGGTTCGGCCGGCTACAGCGGCATGCGAAGACGCTGCTCGCGAGCGGCGCCCCGGTGGTGCTGGCCGGCGACTTCAACGTAGTGCCGACCGATGCCGACATCTACCCGACCAGGTCCTGGTCGAACGATGCCCTGCTGCAGCCGGAAAGCCGCGCCGCGTTTCGCCAGCTGGTCGGGCAGGGCTGGCTCGATGCGGTGCGCGCGCGGCATCCGGACGCGCCGATGTACACCTTCTGGGATTACAAGCGGCAACGCTGGCCGCGCGATGCGGGCCTGCGGCTGGACGCGCTGTTGCTCAACCCCGAGCTCGCCGGGCGGCTTGGCCGAGCCGGTGTCGATCGCGACGTTCGGGGAGAGGAGGGCGCCAGCGACCATGCACCGGCGTGGATCGAACTCAAGTCAGCGGCGCGAAGTCGCAAGGTGGCCTGATGGATGGTCCGGAACCAACATGTGTGCCGACCATTGTGCCCGCAACACCAACAGATCGGATCGGATCGCGAGATGGGCAAGGCTTATTACGACATCGTCGGCACGACAGAGAGCTGGAGCGTCACCCATGACGGCGCGACGAATGGCGACTACGCCAGCAAGGAAGCCGCATTCGAGGCCGCGGTTGCCGCCGCGTCGAATGCCATCAAGTTCGGCCACGAGGTCCGCATCACGGTGCCAGGCCAACAGATGGACGGCGGGACCGCGCTTGGTACGAAGTCGAATTGATTGCGGGTAAATTAGTCGGGGGCTCGCGGCGCCAATGACCGTCGCAGTGATGCAAGCCGCTGCAACGCTTTCGCCTCGGCGAGCGCGCGCTCGCGTTCGGGGCCGTTTTCAACCTTGGCCGCCTCGGCCAGCTTGAGGCTGGCGAATTGGTTGAGATCATCGTCGGTGAGGTACGTCGACGGTACGGCCTTGGTCACATCGAAATCCCCGCAGTCGAAAATCCAAACAGGACGTCCTGCCTGCGAGCGAGATTATAAATGATCTCGGACTCGCTGTCTTGTCGGACGCGTGGCGACCGTCGAGCGGCTGCCGTTGTCAGCCAATTCAAATTGCTGGATTTTTTTTAGTCGCGTACGAGTTCCGAAATTATTTTTTTCCAAGCTCAACGTCAGATTCTGGATCGCGCCGAAACCGCACGTGCAATTCGTGCGATGGTTGCGCAGCAGCCGAACATCACCGGCGGTACGAGAGCGATCCCCTCCAGAGAGGGAGGGGATCGCGTAGTCCGTTTCAGGCCACCCGATCGGTGGCCGGCTTCGTTCCGCCCAGCGTGAACAGCAACACCGAACGGGCCGTAACCTGATACTGGCTGCCGCACGGGAACTGCTCGCCGGGCTTGCCGTCGGGAATGTTGGTGTCGATCAGCAACGACCAGGTCGAGCCGTCCGGCGACTCCGGCAGGGTGAAGTCCACCAGTCCGTCGAACGAATTCAAGATGATCAAGACCGTGTCATCCTGCGCGCGCTTGCGGATGCCCGTCTTTTGCGCGCGACCGTCGAGCATCATGCCGAAGCACTTCATGGTGGTGTCGGTCCAATGCTCGTCCTGCATCGGTCCACCATTGGCGTTGATCCAGACCACGTCGCAAACGTCGAGGTCCTCGTCGCGCACCCCGGTGAGGAATCGGCTCCTGCGCAGGGTCGGATAGATCCGCCGCAGTTCGATCAGCTTGGTGGTGAACGTCAGCAGGTCTTTCTGCGCGTCGTCGAATTCCCAGTTCACCCAGGAGATTTCGCTGTCCTGGCAATAGGCGTTGTTGTTGCCCTGTTGCGTGCGGCCGAATTCGTCACCGGCCAGCAGCATCGGCGTGCCTTGCGACAGCAGCAAGGTCGCGAGCATGTTGCGTTTCTGGCGTTCCCGCAGCGCCAGGATCGCCTCGTCGTCGGTCGGACCCTCGGCACCGCAATTCCATGAGCGGTTGTCGGACGACCCGTCCTTGCCGTCCTCGCCGTTGGCCTCGTTGTGCTTCTCGTTGTAGCTGGCCCAGTCGTTCAGCGTGAAGCCGTCATGCGCGGTGATGAAGTTGACACTGGCCCAGGCGCGGCGGCCCTGCCGGTTGAACAGATCGGCGGATGCCGACAGTCGCGGCGCGAGCGCCGACACCGGCGCTTCGCCCCGCCAGAAATCACGCGCGGTATCGCGATATTTGTCGTTCCACTCCGCCCAGCCGGGCGGAAAGCCGCCGACCTGGTAGCCGCCCGGACCGCAATCCCACGGCTCGGCGATCAGCTTCGTGGACGTCAGCACCGGATCCTGGTTGACCGCCTTGAGGAAGCCGCTCTGCTCGTCGAAGCCGTAAACCTCGCGCGCCAGGATGGTGCCGAGATCGAAGCGGAAGCCGTCGATGTGCATCTGTTCGGCCCAGTACCGCAGGCTGTCGGTGACCATCTGGATCACGCGCGGATGCGACAGGTTGACGGTGTTGCCGGTGCCGGTGTCGTTGATGTAGTAGCGCAGCTTGTCGGGCAAGAGCCGATAGTAGCTGGCATTGTCGATGCCCTTGAACGACAGGGTCGGCCCGAGCTCGTTGCCCTCGGCGGTGTGGTTGTAGACCACGTCAAGAATGACCGCGATGTCGTTGTGATGCAGCCGCGCGACCATTTCCTTGAATTCGCGCAGACTGTTCGGCACGTCCGCGGCGTAGCGGGGATCCGGCGCGAAGAAGCCGATGGTGTTGTAACCCCAATAGTTGACGAGGCCTTTTTCCAGCAGGTGGCTGTCGTTGACGAAGGTATGGATCGGCAACAGTTCCACGGCCGTGACGCCGAGCTTGCGCAGGTGATCGATGATCGGTTGCGTGCCGAAGCCCGCATAGGTGCCGCGAAGATCCTCCGGCACGTCGGGATGGCATTTCGAGAAACCCTTGACGTGGGTCTCGTAAAGGATGGTCTGGTCCCACGGGATGATCTTGCGGCCCGCTTCGCCGGTCCAGTCGAAATCCTGATCGACCACCACGCATTTCGGCATGAACGGCGCGGAATCACGCTCATCGAAGGTGGTGTCGTCGCCGCTTTCCATCACATAGCCGAACACCGCCGGGTCCCATTTCAACTCGCCGGCATGGGCGCGTGCGTAGGGATCGAGCAGCAGCTTGTGATGATTGAAGCGGTGGCCGTTCTCCGGCTCATAGGGCCCGTACACGCGGTAGCCGTAATACGTTCCGGGACAGCACTCCGGCAGATAGCCGTGAAACACCTGGTCGGTGTACTCCGGCAGGTCGTAACGGGTTTCGACGTCGCCGTCGAAAATGCAGACCTCGACCTTGGTCGCGTTGGCGGAGAACAGCGCAAAATTGGTGCCTTGCCCATCCCAGCATGCACCCAGCGGGAAGGGGAGACCCTCCTGCATAATCTGTTCGCTCACCTGTGTCCGTCCTTTGCTTTCGTTGGTCGTTGTCGTGCTGCCGTCCGGCATCGTGCGCTTGATCGTGTCGTCCATGTCCTTGCCCCCCACACGGCTCATCGCATCTTGACCGCGGATTCCCGCGCCCAGATCCGCAATTTGCCGAGTTCGTCGATAAAGCCCGCCGCGTCTTTGGCACCACCGAGCTTGATGCAGCCTTCGTCCAGGCTTTCGGCAATCCCGGCCTTGACCAGCAGTGGCTGGGCGGCGTCGACATAACCGATGAACTTGCAGTGTGCGAAGGCGTCGGCGACGAAATCACGCGCGGTGGATTCCTGCACCAGATCGTCGATCTCGTCCAGCGATGGCAACAATGCCACCGCGTCATAAAGCACGGACGGGCCGCCGTCGATCATCTGGTCAGCCTCGACGAGGCTGCCGTCACTGGCGGTAATGCCGCCGATCCGCGGCGCGATCAACTCATAGGTCGCGCCGGCCTTCTTCAACGCCGCCTGCAATCCCTTGAGCAGGCCCGCGTCCGTGCCGTCGGTGACGAGGATACCGAGCTTGCGCCCCTCGAAACGCTCCGGGCCGCGCTCGATGATGCTCAGCGCCGGAGAGGCTTCGAGATCCTGCCGGGTCGGCATCGCCGCATCCGCCGGCTTCGGCATTGTCTTCATGCCGAGGCGGTTGGCGACCTGGGTGGCAAGGCCCTCTTCGATGTTGAGCAGGTGGGCCACCATCCGCTCGCGGATTGCGGGCAGCTTGCACTTGGCAAGTTCGAACACCAGCGCGGAGACGATGTGATGCTGCTCGCCGCGGGTCTGGCTGATGTAGAACTGCCGCGCCTGGCTGTAGTGGTCAGCGAAGCTCTCGGCGCGGAAACGACCCTTGGCGCCTTCTTCGGCGTCCGGGAATGGGACGAAGCCACGTTTGGTGGATTCCCGCGGACCGACGCCGAACGAGTTCGGCTGATAATTGATCTGGCCAACCGGGTTGCGCATGGCCATGTGGCCGTCCTGCTGGAAGTGGGCGAACGGGCATTTCGGCGCGTTGATCGGCAACTGGCTGAAATTGGTGCTGCCGAGCCGGCTCATCTGGGTGTCGAGATAGGAAAAGTTGCGGCCCTGCAGCAGCGGATCGTTGGAGAAGTCGATGCCGGGCGGCACGTTCTGGGTCATGAACGCGACCTGCTCGGTCTCGGCGAAGAAGTTGTCCGGCATGCGGTCGAGCACCAGCCGGCCGACCGGGATCGGCGGCAAGATTTCTTCCGGGATGATCTTGGTCGGGTCGAGGATATCGAAGTCAAAGCTGTCGGCGAATTCCTGGTCGAACAATTGCACCTGCAACTCCCATTCCGGGAAATTGCCGGTCTGGATGGCGGTCCACAGATCGCGGCGATGGAAATCCGGATCGGCGCCGTTGATCTTCACCGCCTCGTTCCACAGCACCGACTGCAGCCCGAGCTTCGGCTTCCAGTGAAATTTCACGAAGGTTGATTCGCCGTTGGCGTTGACCAGGCGGAAGGTGTGGACGCCGAACCCTTCCATGAAGCGGAACGAGCGCGGGATCGCGCGGTCCGACATCACCCACATGATCATGTTCATGCTTTCCGGGGTGAGGCTGATGAAATCCCAGAACGTGTCGTGCGCCGACTGCGCCTGCGGGAAGGCGCTGTCCGGGTCTTCCTTCACCGCGTGGATGATGTCGGGAAACTTGATCGCATCCTGGATGAAGAACACCGGGATGTTGTTGCCGACCAGATCCCAATTGCCCTCCTTGGTGTAGATCTTCACCGCGAACCCACGGACGTCGCGGGCGAGGTCGAACGAGCCCTTGCTGCCGGCGACCGTCGAGAACCTCACAAACGCGGGCGTGCGTTCGCCGGCGCGCTGAAACAGATCGGCGCGGGTGTATTTCGCCAGCGACTCGTAGGTCTCGAAAAATCCGTGCGCGCCGTAGCCGCGGGCGTGCACCACGCGCTCGGGAATGCGCTCGTGGTCGAAATGAAACATCTTCTCGCGGAAATGAAAATCTTCCATCAAGGTCGGACCGCGCGGCCCGATCTTCAGCGAATTCTGGTCGTCAGACACCGGCACGCCGTGCGCGGTGGTCATCACGTCGGTGCCGAGATCCTCCGCGGTCTGGTGCAATTCTCCACCGGCGCCACGCGAAAGCGTCAAATCGTGAACGGTTGCCGCATTGGCAGGCGCGCGCTTGGAGGTCTTGGCCATGATGGATGTCCCTGCAGGTTGAAGTAGCAGCCTAATGCCGCAGTCTCGCCTCAGTTCCGCGCGCCCAGTTTGCAATCGGGCGGTGAGCCGTGACGAGAAAGAAAGCGGCCCGGCGAAGAGCCGGGCCTGTGGTGCATCGAGATCAGGATCGGGTGATCAGCTTGCCGCCTTGCGGTTGACGCCCTTGCGCAGCGCGACCGTGTTGAGTTTGGAGTTCGCCGCCTTTTCTTCATTGAGGTTCGTCGTGAGGAAGCGGACGATGTCATCGTGTCCGAGCTCCTCGGCCCACGCGATCAAGGTGCCGTAGCGCGCGATCTCGTAATGCTCGACGGCCTGCGCATTGGCGACGATCGCCGCGTCGAGCACCGACTTGTCGGCGATCTCGCCGGCGGTTTCGTTGGACTCCTTGATCAGCCCGTCGATCGCCGGGCAGTCGGTGCCGGACGGCTTGTGGCCGAGCTTCTTGAACACCTGATCGAGCCGTTCGATCTGCTTGTGGGTTTCTTCGAGGTGCGCCCGCAGGCCGGCCGCCAGATCGCGATTGGTGGCCTGTTCGATCATGGTCGGCAGCGCCTTGGTGATCTGGTTCTCGGCGTAATAGATGTCCTGCAGGCCATGCAGGAGCATGTCGTCCATGGTTTTGATGTCTTTGGTGAAAAAGCCCATTCTGGCCTCCGATAGGTTCGCGGGGAACCGCAGGTGAACAATCAGCCCAACTTGGGCGTGGCAATTCGGTTCCGCGGCGCCGGACGGGGGCGGCCGGCGCGCATGTCGCGCAGCTTGCAGCCGAGCACGATCGCCGCCAGCGTGCCGCCGACGCCATTTGCCGCAACGATCACCCAGTCGGATTGCAGCGCGCCGTAAAGCGCCCACAGCGCCAGCCCGGCGGTGAGCACGCCCAGCATGCGCAGCGACAGATCGTGGGTGGCGCCGCGCGGCAGCGCCTTGCGGACCTGCGGCACATAAGACAGCGAGGTGAGGATCGCGGCGGCGCCGCCGATCCAGGACGTCATATCGGGCATTGCGCCGCCGGTCTGATCCAGGAAACTGCTGCCCAATCACCGCCAACGCATTTCGTTCCGACGCCGCCCGGCGCCCGGTGTCAGGGTGTTGAGGCCCCCGGCACGCCGTGTTATGCACCGCGTCATGCGGGTGTAGCTCAATGGTAGAGCAGCAGCCTTCCAAGCTGAATACGAGGGTTCGATTCCCTCCACCCGCTCCAGCCCGGCGGCGCTGCGTATGCGTGCTGGGCCGGCCTCGGCGTCCGCCACGGCAAAGGTTCTCCCGGAGGGTCGGTTGACGGCGCCGGACCGCGACAGTTCACGCAAGCCAGGCATATCGCGACGTGTCGGGCTCGGCGTGCTGACGGGTGCGCTGCTTGGCGCGACGCGGCCCCTGCGGGCGGCCTCGCCGGTCGCCAACGCAACGCGGTTCGCGCGCATCACGGATTTCTTCAGGAGGGAAATCGACTCCGGCAAGCTACCGGGGGCGGTGGTGCAGATCCAGCGCCACGGCCGGTTGCGATACCAGAAATGCTTCGGTGTGCGCGATATCGGCACCGGCTTGGCCATGACGCCCGATACGCTGTTCGCGTTGCACTCGATGACCAAGCCCATCACCTGCTTTGCGGCGATGCAGCTGATCGACCAGAAGCGGCTCAGGCTCGACGATCCGGTGTCCAGCTACATTCCGGAGTTCGCCGCAACACGGGTCGGCGTCGCGGCGGTGGACGCCGACGGCAAGCCGACGTTGCGGCTGGCGGCGCCGCGACGGCCGGTGACCATCGCCGATCTGCTCCGCCACACCTCGGGGATCAGCTACGAATATATCGGCAGCGAATTGATCGTGCGGACCTACCGGGCGGCCGGCCTGTATCGGGGCTTGTTCGACAACGCGACCTTTGCGGGGCGCGTTGCGGCACTGCCGCTGGCGCGGCAACCCGGCACGTTGTGGCGCTACGGATACTCCACGGACGTGCTGGGGCGCGTCATTGAAATTGTCTCTGGCCAGACGCTGTATCGTTACCAGAGACAATCGATCTTTGAGCCGCTCGGTATGACGAGCACGGCCTATCATCTGCCCCGCGCGCACGATCGGCAAAGGCTGGCCGAGCCGCTGCCGGGCGACGGCGTGCTGCGCGGATCCGAGGCGCTGCGGCGGTCGCATCCGCAATGGCAGTCAGGCGGCGGAGGCCTGGTTTCGACGGCGCAGGACTACACGCGCTTCGCGCAGATGCTCCTCGACGGGGGCCGCGTCGGCGGACGGCGGCTGCTTGGCCGCGCCGCGTTTCAGGCCATGACCACAGATCAAATCGGGCCGGGCTCGGGGGTCGGGCGCGATAGCTTCTACTTCCCGGGTGACGGCTTCGGTTTCGGCTATGGCCTCGCAATTCGCGTGGCGCCTGGCGAGTCCAGCCCGCCGCCGCCGGGCTCGCTTGGCGAGTTGAAATGGGACAGCGGCAGCGGCACGCTGTTCGGCGTCGATCCGAAACTCGGGATGGTCTTCGTGCTGATGCAGCAGACCGGGAACGAGCGGGGCCGGGTCGTGCTGGCGTTCAAGCGGTTGCTCTATGAGAGCGTGGTCGACTGGGGCTGATTCAGCGCCCGCGCGTTGCGCCGGACATTCTCGGCTTCGCCGTGGGGGCCGCCAGAGCAAGCTCGGCCACGCCGACGATCCGCTGGATCACCGCGTCGACGTCGTCGAGGTCGCAGGCGCCGTCCGACAGCTTGTCCAGCCGTTCGCTGTCACGGATGGTCTGGTGCGCCATCGCCAGCGCGAAATGCAGTCCCCAATAGATGTCGACGGCCGGCAGGTCCGGCAGCGAGCGCTGCATCGCGGCGGCGAAGCGGCGGAGATGACCGATTTCCCGGTTCTTGATCCTGCGGATCGGCGGCACCGCCTCGATCGAGGCGCGGATCATGAAGCGCGCGGCGTCGGAGCGTTCGCTGTCGGGGCCGAGACAGCCGCGCAAGGTCGGACCGACCAGCGCGCGCAACACCGCGCCGATCGCCGCGCGGCCGCCGCCTTCGCTCTCGGCGGCCTTCAATTCGTTCAACCGTTCGCGGTTCATCGCCAGGCTGCGGGTGACGAACAATTCCGCGATCAGTTCGTCCTTCGAGCCGAAATGATAGTTCACCGCAGCCAGGTTGACGCCGGCCGCGGCCACGATGTCGCGCATCGTCACATCGGCGAAGCCGCGGTCGGCGTAGAGTCTTTCCGCGGCGCGGAGAATGGCGGCGCGGGTCTGGTCTGACGACATCGGCGGGACCTATGCGCGGCGCGGGAGATCGTCCATTGCGTTTCAAACGCTTGTATGAAACTATCGTTCGACGCTGCGGCAAAGTCAAATGCCGTGTTGCGGGATGCCGCCGGCCGATCGGTTCGCCGGCACCAGGATGGAAATGTCTTGCGGCTGCCGATCGACCGGACGACAGTGCCGCGCAAAGATTGCCCTTAAAAAAGCGAGGAACGCCCCATGGATTTCAACATGTCTGACCGCCAGCGCGAGTGGCTCGACCGCGTCACGTCGTTCATGAACAAGCACGTCCGCCCCGCGGTGCCGATCTACCGCGAGCAGGACGAGGCGGGCGAACGCTGGAAGGTGATTCCGATCGTCGAGGAACTGAAGGCCAAGGCGAAGGCCGAGGGCCTGTGGAACATGTTCATGCCGCCGTCGTCGCATGAGGACGAGGAATTTCACGGCGCGGGACTGACCAACCTGGAATACGCGCTGCTCGCCGAGCAGATGGGCCACATCGGCTGGGCCTCGGAAGTTTTCAACTGCTCCGCGCCCGACACCGGCAACATGGAAGTGTTCATGCGCTACGGCTCGAAAGAGCACAAGCAGAAGTGGCTGAAGCCCTTGATGAATGGCGAGATCCGCTCCGCCTTCCTGATGACCGAGCCGGATGTGGCGTCGTCGGACGCCACCAACATCGAGACCTCGATCGTTCGCGACGGCGACGAATACGTCATCAACGGCACCAAATGGTGGTCGTCCGGCATGGGCGATCCGCGCTGCAAGATCATGATCGTGATGGGCAAGACCGATCCGTCGGCTCCCAAGCATCAGCAGCAGTCGCAGATCCTGGTGCCGTCGGATGCCAAGGGCGTCACCATCGAAAAGCTGCTGCCGGTGTTCGGCTTTGACGATGCGCCGCATGGCCATGCGCGGGTGAAGCTGGACAATGTCCGCGTGCCCGTCAGCAACATCCTGCTCGGCGAGGGCAGGGGCTTCGAGATCGCACAGGGCCGGCTCGGTCCGGGCCGCATCCATCACTGCATGCGCACCATCGGCAAGGCCGAGGAAGCGCTGGAAAAGATGGTGCGCCGGCTGTCGTCGCGCACCGCCTTCGGCAAGAAGATCATCGAGTATTCGATCTGGGAGCAGCGCATCGCCGAGGCCCGCACCGACATCGAGATGAACCGTCTGCTCTGCCTCAAGGCGGCCGACATGATGGACAAGGTCGGCAACAAGACCGCGCAGCTCGAGATCGCCATGATCAAGGTGTCCGGTCCGAACATGGCGCTGAAGATCATCGACAACGCGATCCAGGCCTATGGCGCCGCCGGCGTCTCCGACGACGCAGGCCTCGCCCGCGACTACGCCTCGATGCGCACCATGCGTCTCGCCGACGGCCCGGACGAGGTGCACAACCGCGCCATCGCCCGGCTTGAACTGCGCAAATACGCCAACGCGCCGTCCGACGTCACCGTCGAGACGATGGCGGGGCGGGCGTAAGGCGGCGTTCGGCCCGCCGTCTCACGCGGGTGGGTGATCGCTCCATTCACAAACGTCATCGCCGGGCTTGATCCGGCGATCCATCTGCTGGAATGATGGACGCCCGGACCTTCGCCGCGCCGGGGGCTTCGGCCCCGCAGGCAGGGCAAGGCCCGGGCATCATCGTTTGACGACCGAGCGTCCGCAGGCTCGAGACAACAAGAAACAAAAGGGAGCGCCGGTTTGGTTGGCTACAGGCAGGACGACGACTACACCGGCACCAAGCCCGTCGAGGAACGCCACCGCATCGACGAGGCCAGCCTCGCGGCCTGGATGCAGGCCAATGTCGAGGGCTACGCCGGGCCGCTCGAAGTTCAGCAGTTCAAGGGCGGCCAGTCCAATCCGACCTATCGGCTGAACACACCCGGCCGCTCTTATGTCATGCGCCGAAAACCGTTCGGCAAGCTGCTGCCGTCGGCGCATGCGGTCGACCGCGAGTTCAAGGTGATCGCTGCGCTCGGCAAGCAGGGCTTTCCGGTCGCAAGGGCCTACGCGCTCTGCACCGACGATGCGGTGATCGGCGCCGCCTTCTACATCATGTCGATGGAAGAGGGGCGGGTGTTCTGGGATCCGACCCTGCCGAGCCAGACGCCGGAGGCCCGCCGCGCGATCTTCACCAGCAAGATCGAAACGCTGGCGCAGCTGCACAGCTACGACCCGCAGGCGATCGGGCTCGGTGATTTCGGCAAGCCGGGAAACTATTTCGCGCGTCAGGTCGATCGCTGGACCAAACAATACAAGGCCTCCGAGACCCAATCGATTCCGGAGGTCGACAATCTGATCGAATGGCTGCCGCGCACCTTGCCGGAACAGGCGCGGGTGTCGGTGGTGCATGGCGACTACCGGCTCGACAACATGATCTTCCACCCGACGGAGCCCACCGTGAAGGCGGTGCTCGACTGGGAGCTGTCGACGCTCGGCGATCCGATGGCGGACTTCACCTATCTTCTGATGCAATGGACCATGCCCGGACTCGACGGCGCCGATTTCAAGGCGCTGAACATTCCGACCATGGAGGAGGCGGCGCAGATCTACTGCGACGCCAGCGGCTTCAAAGGCGTGCCGGACCTGAACTGGTACTTCGCCTACAACACCTTCCGGCTTGCCTGCATCACGCAGGGTATCGCCGGCCGCATCCGCGACGGGACCGCGGCGTCCGACAAGGCGAAGGAATCCGCTGCGCGTACGGTGCCCTTGGCGAAGGCCGCATGGGCCTACGCGCAGAAGGTCGGCGCGACCTAAGCATTCAATTGTTCGCACGGCCTGGCGGCAGCGGCAGCTTGCTCCCTCGCCCACCGGGGAGGGGGGTGATGGGGCGCCGGCCTCTCGAAAGCCTTGAAGCCCTCACCCGGATTGCTTCGCAATCCGACCCTCGGGGCAAGCCCGAGGGCAGGCTCTTTTCTCCGCGGCGGGGAGAGGCGAGCTACCGCCGCCTCACCTCGTAGCGTCACATCCGGAAACTGCCTTTGGCCCTCTCGTCCAATCTTCGCGGAGGCCTGTTCATGGTCGCGGCCACCGCCGCGTTCACGATGAACGACGCGATCACCAAGACGGTCGCGTCGGAGATGAACTTCGGCCAGTTGATGCTGGTGCGCGGCCTGTTCGCCATGGTGATGGTCAGCCTGCTGGCATACCAGCAGAATGCACTGCGGTCGCCGCGCACCCTGCTGGTGCGGCCGGTGGCGCTGCGGGTACTGGGCGAGGTCGGTGGTACGACCTGCTTCCTGGCGGCGATCGTCCATCTGCCATTGGCCAACGTCGCGGCGATCTTCCAGGCGCTGCCGCTGGCGATCACGCTCGGCGCCGCGTTGGTGCTGCGCGAACATGTCGGCTGGCGCCGCTGGCTGGCGATCGTGATCGGCTTCATCGGCGTGCTGATCATCGTGCGGCCGGGCCTTGCCGGCTTCAGCGAGTTCTCGCTGTTCGCGCTGATGTCGGTCTGCTTCAGCGCGCTGCGCGATCTGGCGACCCGTCGGATCCCCGCGACAATTCCCACGCTGTTCATCACGCTGCTGACGACGTTCACGGTCACGGGCGCGGGAGCCGTGATGCTGGTGCCGCTCGGCGGCTGGCGGCCGATCTCGGCGCCGTCGCTCAGCCTGATCGCGCTCGCCGCACTCCTCGTCATGATCGGCTATCAATGCGTTATCATCGCCATGCGCACCGGCGAGGTCGCCGCGGTGGCGCCGTTCCGCTACACCTCGCTGCTATGGGCGACGCTGCTGGGATACCTGCTGTTCAGCGACGTGCCCGATGGGCCGATGCTGGTCGGCGCCGCGATCATCGTCGCCTCCGGGCTCTACACCTTCTATCGCGAGCGCCAGCTTGGACTGAAGCAGCAGGCCAGCGCCGCCGGCCCGCCGCCGGACGGGTTGTAGTCGCGCGGTGTTCTTCTTCCCCTCTCCCTCAAGGGGAGAGGGGAAGAAAGCAGTCTTCAGATCGGCTTGCCCGCATAGGGCATCGACGCGGTCAGGCCGCCATCGACCGGGATCGCCTGGCCGTTGACGTAGGAGGCGTCGTCGCTCGCCAGGAACAGGCCCATAGCGGCGAGTTCGTGCGGTTGACCGGCGCGCTTCAGCGGGTTGAGCTGGCCGATCTTGTGATCGGTGCCGCGCTCCTTGGCGTTGTCAAAGATCGGCTTGGTCATGCCGGTCTCGATCAGGCCGGGGCACACCGCGTTGATCCGCACCCCGGTGCCGGACAGCGAATAGGCGGTGGTCTGCACCAGGCTGATAACGCCGGCCTTGCTTGCCGCGTAGGGATGTCCCGACGCGCCGGACTTCAGCCCCGCCACCGAGGCAGTCAGCACGATCGAGCCGGATTTCTGCGCGATCATGTGCGGCATCGCGTGCTTGATGGCGAGGAATGGCCCGATCAGGTTGATGCGCAGCACCTCCTGCCATTGCTCGACGGTCTGGTCGGGCAGCGGCACCAGTCCGCCGCTGATTCCGGCATTGGCCCAGATTGCATCGAGACGTCCGTGCGCGGACACCGCCTTGGCGATGTAGGCGATCACGTCGGCCTCCGATCCGGCATCGGCCATCACCGCTTCTGCGGTGCCGCCCGCCTTGCGCACCTGGTCGACGGTCTCGTTCACGCCGTCGCTGCGATCGACCGCGATCAGCCGCGCACCCTCGCGGGTGAACAGCAGCGATGCGGCGCGGCCGATGCCGCTGCCGGCGCCGGTGATGATAACGGATTTGCCTTCAAGGCGGCCCATGAGTTTCTCCCGAGATGTTTTTGTTTTTCAACGGCGATTGCCGTGCAGTGGAATATCAATTTGCGGGAACATGGCTTCGTTGTGCACAATCCGGCTTGAGACCATCCGCGCCCTGACGTACAGCGGCTGGCAACAGGATTGAAGGGTTTTTTGCATGTCCAATGTCGCCAAGCCGTTCGTCGCGCAGCACGCCATCCCGAACGGCGTGACCGCGACGCGGTGGTGGTGGGTGCGGCACGCGCCGGTGCGCGAGGATGGCGGCAACATCTACGGCCAGGAGGATATCGGCTGCGACTGCAGCGACGGCGTGGTGTTCGACGCGGTCGGAAAAATCCTGCCGCGCAACGCGGTGTGGTTCGCCAGCAACCTGAAACGCACGCACCAGACCGCAGACGCGCTGTGGGCCGCCGGGGTGCCGCAGCCCGAGATCATGCTGCACGAACCGGACCTGGCCGAGCAGCATCTCGGCGAATGGCAGGGCCTGAACCGCGCGCAGTTCTTCGCCAGCCGGCCGATCGCGATCGGCAGCTACTGGTTCGCGCCGATCGACGACGCCGCGCCCGGCGGCGAGAGCTTCATGGACCTCTATCGCCGCGTGCGGGGCGCGATCGAGCGCATCAATGTGACGCATGCCGGCCGCGACGTGATCGCGGTGGCGCATGGCGGCACCATCAAGGCGGCGATCGGGCTGGCGCTCGGCGATCTGCCGGAGAAGGGGCTGGCCTTCACCATTGATAACTGCTCGGTGACGCGGCTTGATTATCTTGCCGGTGACGGCCACGCCGGCTGGCGGATTCCGATGGTAAACCAGCAGCCCTGGATCGCCGATCCCTCGCATGCGGCGATGCATCAGCCGGCCGGACCGGAAGTGGTGCCGCCCGGCAAGCTCGCCTGACCGCGCGTTGTCGAAGCCGCCGATGGCGGGTTAAGGTTCAGCCACAAGATAACCGGCGCAGTCGCCGCCGGGTCAAGGGTTTGGGAGAAACGCATGACCTTGTTTGACATGACCGGAAAAGTCGCCGTGATCACCGGCTCCACCCGCGGCATCGGCAAAGCCATCGCCGAGCGGATGGCCGAGCACGGCGCCAAGGTGGTGGTCTCGTCGCGCAAGCAGGACGTCTGCGACACGGTGGCCAAGGCGATCAACGATCAGTTCGGTCCCGGCACCGCGGTGGCGATCGCCGCCAACATCTCCAGCAAGGAGAACCTGCAGAGCCTGGTCGACGAGAGCAACCGTGCGTTCGGCAAGATCGACGTGCTGGTCTGCAACGCCGCGTCGAACCCGTATTACGGCCCGCTGGCCGGCATCTCCGACGACCAGTTCCGCAAGATTCTCGACAACAACATCGTCGCCAACAACTGGCTGATCAGCATGGTGGTGCCGCAGATGATCGAGCGCAAGGACGGCTCGATCATCGTGGTGTCGTCGATCGGCGGCCTCAAGGGCTCGACGACGATCGGCGCCTATTGCATCTCGAAGGCCGCCGACATGCAGCTCGCCCGCAACCTCGCCTGCGAATACGGCCCGCACAACATCCGCGTGAATTGCATCGCGCCGGGCCTGATCAAGACCGACTTTGCCAAGGCGCTGTGGGACAATCCCGACACGCTGAAAGCCTCCACCGCCCGCTCGCCGCTGCTGCGCATCGGCATCCCCGACGAAATCGCCGGCGCCGCGGTGTTTTTGGGCTCCGCCGCCGGCAACTTCATGACCGGCCAGTCGCTGGTGATCGACGGCGGCGCGACGATCAGCTGAAAGGCTCTCCGTTGATCGCTGTCATGGCCGGGCTCGTCCCGGCCATCCACGCCTATGCCTTGCCGCCAAGACGTGGATGCCCGGCACAAGGCCGGGCATGACGAGCCATAATGACCGTCTAAACGTGTCCCGGGCGCGATGCGGCACGCAGTGCCGCTTCGCAGAACCGGGACCCCGGTGTCCTTCAAACGGTGCACAGCAACCGGGACCCCGGCTTAGCAGCGCAGCACGCCGCAAGGGCGGCCTGCTGCGCTGCATCCGGGGCACACATCCCGTCACTCGACCGCGGCATAGACCAGCGTCTGCACCAGCTTGCGCAGATGCACCCGCTGACCGGGCCCCTGCGACATGAACACCGCGAACAGCTCTTCGGCCGGGTCGACCCAGAAATACGTCCCCGCAATGCCGCTCCAGAAATACTGCCCCACCGTGCCCGCATAGGGCGCGATGCCGGGTTGCGTGCGCACCGCGAAGCCGAGACCGAAGCCGTGGCCGGGCGGCAGGATGTAGTTGTCGCCGGGAATGTGCGGCTCCAGATGATTGGCGGTCATCAGCGCCAGCGTCTTGCGGCCAATGATGCGGTTGCCGTCGAGCGTGCCGCCGTTGAGCAGCATCTGGCACAGCCGGGCGTAGTCCATCGTGGTCGAGACCAGCCCGCCGCCGCCGGACTCCATGGTCGGCCTGTCGAGCATGTTGAACAGTTTGACCGGCTCGCCGCTCCACGGGTCCTTGGCAAACGGTTCGGCCAGCCGGCCGGCGTTCGCGGCGTCGGTGGAGAACGCGGTCTCGGTCATCTGCAGCGGCGCGAGGATGCGCTCGGTCAGGAACGCGCCGAGCGTCTGGCCCGAGACGACCTCGATGACGCGGCCGAGGATGTCGGTCGAGCGGCTGTAGTTCCAGGCGGCGCCGGGCTGGCACAGCAGCGGCATGCCGGCGACCAGCCGGGCATGCTCGGCATTGTCGATCTTGCGGCTGCGCACCTGGGAGTCGCGATACATCCGATTCACCGGGCCGTCGCCGGTGTGCTCGTAGGTGATGCCCGAGGTATGGCGCAGCAGGTCCTGGATCGTGATCGGCCGGATCGGCGCGACCATGTCGAGCTCGCCGCCGCGTTCGACCGCGACCTTCTGGTCGGCGAATTCGGGAATGAATTTCGACAGCGGGTCGTCGAGCAGCAGGTGACCGTCCTCGATCAATTGCATCATGCCGAGCGAGACGATCGGCTTGGTCATCGAGAAGATGCGGAAAAGGCTGTCCTGCGCCATCCTGGCGCCGGTCTCCGGGTTCTGCGCACCAAGAGCCTCGAACCAGCCGACCTTGCCGCGCCGCGCCACCAGCACGGTGACGCCGGGCGTGGTGCCCTTGTCGATCTCGCGCCGGAACGCGTCCGACATCCGCTGCAGCCGGGCAGGGGACAGGCCGACCGACTCGGGACGGGCCTGCGGCAGCGGCGGCGTTTGCGGGACGGCGGTCCGGGACGGATTTGCGGCGGTGGTGGGCGGGTTCATGTGTCCTCCTGCGTTCTTGGCCAAGCCGGGCTATGCGCGGCCTGCGGCGACGAACTTCCAGCCGAACGCCGGCGATGGCAAGCAGGATTCCAGTTGAAGGCAGCGGCAGCGGGCAGGCGACGCGACCGCTTCGCCCTTGCAATCGGGGCATCGCCTATGCTTGAACCGGCGCGGATAGACCGCTTCGCGGTGTCCGTAGGGGTGTAGCTCAGTTGGTAGAGCACCGGTCTCCAAAACCGGTTGTCGCAGGTTCGAGCCCTGCCGCCCCTGCCAATTATTTCAACAGCTTAGGTGCTGTGCTGCTGAGAACGGGTCGCGAACTGGACCCAATTTGGACCCATCAGCCTTTCAGAAACCCCGCCGATAGGGTGGCAATTGTTTCGGACAGCCGCTCATCGGCCCGCTTCGAGCGACGAAGTTTTGCGTAGCTGCGGAGCAGAATCGCCGGATCGTCGCCGATCCGCTGAGCGACCGTGTGCACCGGGATGCCGGCGTCGAGCAGAGCGGTAGAATGGACGCCGCGCAGATCGTGAAAGCGGACCCGGCCGAAGCCGATGGCTTCGGCGCGCCGGGCAAAGGCCTGGGTGACGCTGAGGGGGTTACGAGGCGCGGTAAGTGAAAAATCCTCGCCGGCGGGGGGATTGGGGAACATCAGGCAACCAGCCGGCAGCTTCACCAGGCTCAGGTCGACCTCCGCGGCGCCGTCTGGGGTGCCCGCGCAAAGCCGCTGAATGGCCGTCCGCTCCCAGACGAGTAGCGCTACCGTTCCGGCGTCGAGATCGATTGTCCGGAGCCCACGCTTCGTTTTGGGCGCCTTCAGCCTCAGTCCGAACTTTTTCGTCCCTTCCCACGCCCGCGCGATCCGGAGTGTTCTCTTCGCAACGTCAAGATCGGTCCAGCGCAGCGCGAGGATCTCGTTGCGGCGGGCTCCGGTGGCGGCCGCGAGCACGACGATCGGGAAAATGGTCGACGTCACGAAGCCGTCAATTAGCATCGCCAGATCTGTATCGCTCAAGCCCTCACCAATAACGTCCGCCTCGGTATCGTCGTCGACCACGTCGCTGACGCTCGGCACCTGCTCGACGCGGGTCATAGGGTTGACCGAAATCTTGCCCTTCCGGGTCGCCGTCGCGAGGGCAGAGGAGAACACGGTGTGCACATGGTGCTGCGTCCGCGGGGCAATGACAGCCGCCGCCGCCATCTTGGAGTATAGGGCGTCGATCTCGGTTGCCTGCAGAGCCTGAAGCCGACGGCCGCCTAGCACCGGCTTGACGTGAACGCGCAACAGATCAGCGTAGCGCTCGAGCGTCCGCTGGCTGACACGCTTCTTCTTCCGACCTGGCGCGCCAGCTGCAATCCATTCGTCAATCCATTCACCGACCGTCACCTTGTCGGGCCCGACGTGTTCGCCAACATCGGCTGAGCGGATTAGGCGACGAAGCTCTTTTCGGGCATCGCCGATCGAGCCATGGAAGGTCTTAGTGAAGCGCTTGCCATCGAGCCGATAGCGCAACCTGAAGGTGTTCGCACCGCGCTCGTCGATCGCGCCGTCACCGTGAGATCGCTTCGCTGCTTGCCTCATGATCATCAACCTACTGTGCAATGGTCCGACAACTCGCGGCGTATGAGGCGAATAGCTCCATCCGGAAGTTCGGCTTGAGTCTGCACGACGTCGAAAAAATCGGGCTCATGTGAGGGGCCGAGGCCACCGAAATTACTTGTGCCTCCGTAAGACGGCAGCAGGGTGATGCCTCCGGAGGGTTTGTTTCGCCACACGGTAACAGCAATGAAGAGACCAGGGAATTCGCTCGAAATGTCGGGGCTCAGCAGGGCGCTTATCGCGCCGTGAAAAGTCTTCGCGCCGGTCCACTGGCAAGTTTTGCGTTTGCTATCAACTAACCGAGCATTCGCTAGATCGCGGACGCCGTCCTTGGCGTCCGATAGATTGTCAGTCAGCAGCCTGCTGATGATCAAAAGCGCCACTGTCTCCGGGGACGCTTTCGCTCCACTGCCTCTTCCGCGTCCCTGCGCCGACGGCAGCATGCCGGTTCGAATGAGAGCACGTTGGCGCTCGTATAGTGCCGCTGGCGTAAGGCCGAGCGGGCCTGAGATCCGAGGGAGTAGGCTGGTCAAACTAGGCATACGCACCGGGATAAAGCAGAAGTTGGGTGACTGTCCAGAATTAAGTTGCCCGAAATCCTTAAGCGTGATTAAAGTTTGGTGAGCCAACCAACTTGGAGCATCTGATGTCCGACGTGCAGCAATCTGTCGAAAGCAACTGTTTAGTGATCGGGGTGCCCGAAGCTGGGGCTATGCTTGGCCTAAACCGCAATGCGGCGTATGCCGCTGCGAAAAGGGGCGACATTCCTACCATTCGCTTTGGAAAACTCTTGCGGGTACCAAAGGCGGCCTTCGAACGAATGCTCGCAGAAGCCGGCGTTAGATGAATGCCACGTTTCGGGGTTGCCCCTCGGGAAGTCGCCGGATCTGAAGCAGCGGCACTCCGCGGATATCAGCGCACGATGATTGAGGAGGCGAGCGCGTGCTTCCGATCGTCGGCCATCCGCCGTGTCCTGATCCAAGCTCCAACCGGAAGCGGCAAGACCGTTCTTGCGGCGCACATGCTGCAGAGCGCAGAACGCAAGGGCTTTCGCAGCTATTTCATCGTGCACCGACGAGAGCTGGTGAAGCAAGCAAGCCGGACCTTTAGCGAGGCCGGCGTCGAGCACGGCGTTATCGCCGCCGGGTTTCCGCAGGATCCAGCGCGGCTCGTCCAAATTGGGAGCGTTCAGTCGTTGGCTCGGCAGCGGGATCAGCTCGTCCATCCTCACTTCGCGATCTGGGACGAAGCTCATCACCTGCCGGCGCCCGGTTGGGCAGCCCTTCAAGACAAGTTTGCTGGTGCATTCCACATTGGTCTGAGCGCCACGCCGATCCGGCTGGATGGCAAGGGGGTCGGCGACCACTTCGACACCATGGTGAGCGGTCCGTCGATCGCCTGGCTGCAGCGGCGAGGATACCTCGCCGTCTGCCACCACTATGCGCCGGCATCGCTGGATGTCTCCGGCGTCAGAATTCGAATGGGAGACTTCGTTCGCAGCGAGCTCGCCGCTGCCGTCGGGCGATCCTTCGTCAACATCGATGCCGTTGAGGCCTACGGGAAGCTGGCGCCGGGCAAGCGCGCGATCATCTTCGCGGCCTCGATCGAACAATCCGAGGCGGCGGTGACCGCCTTTCGATCCGCGGGAATTGCGGCTGAGCATGTCGACGGCAAGACCCAGCCTAACGATCGAGATGCGGCCCTCGCGCGGTTCGAAGCCGGCGCAACGACGGTGCTCTCTAACGTCGATCTGTTCGGCGAGGGCTTTGATCTTCCTGCGCTCGAATGCGTGATCATGCTGCGCCCGACGTGGTCGCTGGGCCTCTATTTGCAGATGCTCGGTCGAGCGTTGCGACCTGCACCAGCCAAGCCGCACGCGATCGCGATCGACCTCGTCGGCAACTGGAAGCGCCATGGTCTTGTCGATGAGAACCGGCTCTGGTCGTTGTCGCCTCCACCGCCCGCGACCGACACATCTCGCTCTGACCTGAAGCCTTGCAGGGCCTGCAGCGCTGTGTCCCGAGCGACAGCGTCGTTCTGCCCGGCGTGCGACGCACCTCAGAGGCCGCGCCGATCCAATGACCTTGCTGCATGGGAAGACCTGGTCCGAGAGCCCGGGCTGGCGCGGTGGCTGCGCACGCAGCCGCTGAGCAGGGCGATCACGTGGGCTGAGAGCGAGCACCAGCTTAGGCAGGTGGCATTGGCGCGGGGCTTCAAGCCGGGCTGGGCGTTCCACCGGTGGCGGGAACGGGAAGCCGCGCGAGTCCAAACATGAAGAGGCCGACGCCAAGCAATCTGACCGTGATCGAGAACAAGGACCTGGACCAGCGTCCGCCAGAATTCTCTGACGATGCCCTGGCGCTGCAGTTCGCCAACAAGCACCATGAGGATCGGCTGTACGTCGCGAAATGGGCGACATGGTTGGCATGGGATGGCCGGCGCTGGGCGCCTGACGACACGTTGAAGATCTTCGACGACGCCCGGGCAATCAATCGGGCCGCCGCGGCGTCCTGCAAGGATGCGAAGCTATCGAAGACGATAGCCAGCGCGGCCGCTGTAGCCGCCGTGGAGAGGTTGGCGCGAGCCGATCGGAGACTGGCGGCGAGGGCATCACAGTTCGATGCCGATCCATGGCAGCTGAACACGCCAGGTGGCCTGATCGATCTCAGGACCAACGAGTGCCGGCCGGCTCAGCGCGACGACTACGTGACCAAGATGACCCGGGCCACCGCCGGCGGCCAATGTCCGCGGTGGATGCAGTTTCTCGCTCAGATCACGCAAGGCGACCTCGAACTTCAGAGCTTCTTGGCTCGGGCCGTGGGGTACTCGCTAACCGGGAGCACCAGAGAGCACGCGTTCTTTTTCCTCTTCGGGACGGGGGGCAACGGCAAATCGGTGTTTGTGGAGACGATCACCAAGCTGCTGGCAGACTATGCAGTCGCCGCTCCGATTGAGATGTTCACCGCGACCAAGTTTCAATCTCATACGACAGACGTCGCCGGGCTGCAGGGCGCCCGGATGATCACGGCGAGTGAAACCGACGTTGGCCGCAGCCTCGCCGAGGCGCGGGTCAAGCTGCTGACAGGCGGCGAGGCGATCTCAGCGCGCCGGATGCGCGCCGACAACGTGACGTTCACGCCGCAGTTCAAGTTGTGGATGGGTGGAAATCACAAACCTAGGGTGAGCACGAATGACGAAGCCATCCGGCGGCGTTTGCACCTCATTCCCTTCAACGCCAACATCCCGCCCTGGCATCGCGACCAGAAGCTACCCGAAAAGCTCGAGGCTGAATGGTCCGGCATCTTGCAGTGGGCAATCGACGGCTGCCAGCAGTGGCAGCAAATCGGGCTGCAGCCGCCATCGTCGGTCCGCGATGCGACCGACGACTACTTGTCTTCTGAAGACGCGATCCTGTGCTGGCTCCAGAGCGAGGCGGTGTTCGAAGCCAACGCGAGGTCCACCACTGAGGAACTGTTCGCCTCGTGGAAGGAATACGCGACCCGCACCAATGAGGACATCGGGTCGCAGAAGGACTTCGTGAAGGCGTTGCGCGGGAAGCAGCTCGAGCTCGAGCACACCCGCGAGGGCAACCGGTGGTCCAAAATCCGCATTCGGAGGAAACTTCAATAATTTCAATGAGCGTGAACCCTCGTGAACCCTCCGCTTATTATCCCCGTATACGCGCGCGCGGGCGCGTGACGTCCCAAATGAAAACAGGGTTCACGAGGGTTCACATAGGCGCGGGCGCGCCTCCGCGCGCCGCCTCCGCACCCGCCAAAACATCAAGGGACCGTATGACAATCCGCCCTGCATGCGGCGGTAAACCGGCCCGGAAATCGATCGTATTATTTTCGTGCAAAGTCACGTTTCCCTTCCGATGAGGTCCTTCGTCGTCCCATGACCGCCACCGCCGAAGAGACCCTGCGCCGTGCCGAAGCCGCCCTGATCGTGGCGCTCGACGCGGTGCGCCTCGCCCGGTCGGAGGTGGGCCAGCCGGCACAACCGGCGCCGCCGGAATGGGTCACGGTACCTGAGGCAGCGTTCCGGCTCGGCATCAGCGAAACCGCAACCTGGGAAAATGCGAAACGCTACGGGGCGAACTGGCCGGCCAGCGGAGTGCGCCGTGTGAATTTTTCGATCCTCAAACAGATCCGGCCGCCGCGCGCCTGACGGCGCGGCGAAATCGGTGGATTTGCCGAAGGACAATCGGCCGTGGCGTCGGCATCTTCTGACCCATGAACTTCGCGCCCCACATCGCCGCCCGCGTCCTGAATGTCCCGCTGATGATCATGCCGGAGAAGCTGGCAGCGATCAGCGCGGTGCTGGAGAGCCGGATCGGCATCGACGCCGATAGCCTCCAGCAGATGGCCGCGCTGGCGCCACAGGCGCCCCAGGGCTCGCCATACATCGGCGACTACGACGTCAATCCAAACGACCCACGCGGCGGCCGCAAGCCCTATCGCACGACGCAGAACGGCATCGCCATTGTCCCTATCATCGGCAGTTTAGTTAATCGAGGCAGCTTTCTCGACGTTTTGTCTGGGATCTGCAGCTACGAGAAGACCAAGTTCTTGCTGGCAAGCGCGGCAGCCGATCCGGACGTCCGCGCTATCGTGCTTGATATCGACAGCCCCGGCGGCGAAGCGATCGGCGCCTTTGAGACCGCCGAGGCAGTTCGCAGCGCGGCGAAGATCAAAACGGTCGTCGCGACCGCAAACGGGCTGTGCTGCTCAGCGGCCTATGCCATTGCCTCGGCGGCTACCCGGGTGGTGATCTCGCCTTCCGCCATGATGGGTTCCGTGGGGGTCGTGCTGCTGCATGTCGATCACAGTCGTCGGATCGATAAAGCAGGACTGACACCCTCCTTAATTCACGCCGGCGCGCGGAAGGTCGATGGGCATCCCTATGCACCTCTCGACGAGGCCGTGCGCGGCGAACTGCAATCCGAAGTCGATCGTTTTATGGACCTTTTCGTCGCAGGCGTCGCCAAGGGACGGTCCGGAATGACCCCGGCTACCATTCGCGGCACCGACGCGCGGGTCTATCTCGGAGCTGACGCCGTCAAGATCGGTTTTGCTGACGAAGTCGGCACGCTTGAGAGCGTCGTATCAGCGTACTTGGCCATTTATCCGAACCGCTCCCGGATCGCACCGGCGCGGACCGCGCAGATCGCGGAGCGCCGCGCTGTCCGTTCATTGTAAAGGAAACCAAAATGGAAAACATTCCGAGAGTTGACCACGAAGCGGCCGTTGCTGAGGCTCGCACATCCGCCACCACCGCGGAACGCGACCGCATCGCCGCGATCGTGGGTTGTGAGGCGGCGAAGGATCGACCTGCTGCTGCGCTTCGCCTGGCGCTCACGGCCGGCGTCAACGCCGAAATGGCAACCGCGGTGCTCAGCGCGGTCCCTGCCGAGGCGGTCGCAGCGCCGTCGGCGTCATCCAGGATTTACGGTCAGCGCAGCCAGGACGCGCCGGGTGGCCTTGTCGTCGATGCCGTGTCGACTGGTGACGAACAGCAACAGCCACTGACCGAACATGAGCGCGGCCGCGCGATCGCGAAGAGGATGGGTGGTGCCAGCTGACCTCGGCAGCTCGGAAACTGGTCTTGAGCGGATCATTGCTCTCCGCGAGCGGTGGCGCATCGCCGAGATTCTCCACATCGGTGAGGCCATCGATCGAATTCCGACGGCGCGTCACCTGGCATTCAAGACCGACGTCTCCGTGGAGGTCGCGCTCGGCATCCTCCGGACCGTTTTGACCAACGCTGAAGTGCTGCGCCAACGCGCAATCGCGGAAGGCGCCAACCGACTGAGGGTAGTAGCATGAGCTCAACGGCGATGAAGGACCTATTGACCCAGCAGGCCAACACGCAGCGAGAATTCGAAGCCGCGCGCGAACATGCCGAGAAGATCGCCAACGGCGAAGCCGAGGCTCTCGGCGGCGGCGACGAAACCTATATTCGGTGGATCCGCGCTAAGAAGCTTGCCGAGCGTGAGGCGGCGCGGCTCGAGGCCGCGCTCGCGACCGTTGCGGATGAGATTGAGGCCGAGGCAGGACGCCGGGAGCGCGACGAGCTGCTCAAGCAGTACAATCACGTGAAGTCCCGGAACCGCGAATTGCAAGCTCGGCTGGCCATTTTCCAGACGGACGTTCTACCAGAGATTTTGCGACTGCTGCGCGATCTCGCTCAAGATGAGCTCGACGTGGAGAACATCAACCGACGCGTACCAGGGGAGCAACACCTGAGGGCCGCAGATCACGTTGTTCGTTGTATTCCGTCGGTCCAGGCGACAGAGATGCGTTTCTTCAGATCGGCGGAGGATATTCCACTGCTTCGCGAGACGATCGTTCTTCCGCGGTTTGATCAGAATGGCGGCGCGTTTGGCGTGCTGTACGACGGCCGACGGGTGGGAGGGGCTTACGCCGCGGTCCAACATCTGGATCGCTTGCTTCATACAATCGAGCTCGCGGCGCCCCGTCGGGCGTCGACGGCAACTCGAGGAGGCGATAGTGCGCATCACCGTTGAGACCGCCACGATCCGCGCCCTGGAGAAACGCTTTCGAGCCGCCGGCAAGAACACCAAGCCGGCGTTGGCGCGAGCCGTCAAAAGAGCGGGCGACATGGCGTTGACCGCGATGACCCGTTCACTGACGCGGCAGACCGGCTTGAAGCGCAAGACCATCGTCAAGGCGCTGAAGAAGGAAGGTGGCCGCGGCTCCCTCAGCTACGCGATCCGGTCCGCCGGCGGTGATGTGAGCTTGAAATACTTCGGCGCTCGAGAGACGCGCGCGGGCGTGTCAGCCAAGCCGTTCGGCGCGCGGATGGTCGTCAAACGAGTCTTTATGAAGGGCGGCCGTTTTCCGAAACGAGTGCCTTTGAACTTAGGCGGCCACGTCTTCCGGCGCGAAGCCGGATCCCGCTTCCCGATTGCCAAGGTCAAATCGGGCGTGGTGATCCCGGCCCAGATGGTGACGGGTGCAACCAAATCGGCGTTCGAGAAAACGGCGTCGACACAGTTTCTGAAGCGCATCCAGCACGAGCTCGAGCGGTTGCTGTAGGAGAGATCAATGCCAGACTTCGTCGTACTTCCGGACGGCACGCGCGAGCGGCGCCTGGTCAAGCCGCTGCAGAGCTATGATCAGCGCGCGATCGAGGTCGTGCGGTTGCGGCCGCCGCGTTACCGCGACATCATGCGCCTCGGCGATCCATCGTCGTTGGTCATCATGAACGGCGCCGTGTTGCCGCAAAACGATTTTTCGGTCATCGCCGGGTACTTCGACGCGCTGCTGATTGATGAGCGCGGCGATGCTATTAGGGCAGCAACGCTCGAGGAAGCCGACTACCGCGACGTGATCGCATTGAAGGATGCTGTCCTCGATTTTTTCCGGCAGGCGTCGGCGAGCACATCGACGGGCACGCCGACGCTTTAATCTTTGTGCTCGGCGTCAACATCGCCACGGTGCGCGAGATGACCGCCGACGAGATACTTTCCTGGACCGCCCGGGCGGCGGCTTGGAAACAACGTCGATAGGCGCATCGAACGGAGAACTGCATGTCCACTGTCATGACGGCCGAAGCGATTATCCGGGCGAGGGACGCGACTGGCGGCGTCTTTGGTGCCATCGCGAACAAGGTCGCAAGGATCAGCAACGCGGCCGCGACTGCCAGCCGCGCCGCGGCGGGCGTGGGGCAGAAAGCGCAGGTCATCGATCGGGTGAACGCCGGGGTCGGCCGATCCCAGATGGCCGTCGCCGCAGCGTCAGCGCGGGTGCTGGGGCCGGCAGCCGTCGCCTATGCTGGCGCCAGGACGTTCGCACGACATGCAGACGCGGACATGGCGCTGACCCGGATCGGTATCACCGCGGAAGCCAGCCAAGGCCAGGTCGACGGTCTGCGGAAATCGCTCCGCGAGCTCGCGTATGCTACCGGCAAGCCGTTCGACGAGGTGACGGCCGGGCTCGACAACATCGTGGCATCAGGCCAGAGCCTTGGCGATGCCATGAAGGTGCTACCTGCTGTCACGAAGACCGCGCAGGCCTCAGGTGCCTCGATCAGCGACATCGCGAACACCGCGGTAGCGCTTCAGCAGTCGCTCGATATCAAGCCGGAAAACCTGCAAAGCGCGTTCGACATTTTGAACACGGCCGGTAAGTCCGGAAAGTTCGAGCTCAAAGACCTTGCCCGCCATATGGCATCCATTGGCCCGGCGGCGAAGGCCGCCGGCTTCACCGGTGAGCAAGGGCTCAAGAAGCTGGCCGCAATGATGGAGACGATCCGCGCCGGCAGCGGCAGCTCCGAAGAGGCCGCGGACAGCATGACGAACATCTTGCAGAAGATGGAGAGCACCGAGACCGCCGCCAAGTTCGAGAAATTGGGGGTGGATCTGCCGAAGGGCATGGCCAAAGCGCGCAAGGAGGGCCGCAACCTCGTGGAGGCGTTCATCGACCTCGCCAAGGTGGCGACAAAGGGCGATTTGTCGAAGCTGCCGCAGCTGATAGGCGATCTGCAGTTCGCGCGCGGCACGCGCGCGCTGATGTCTTATGGCGACGTCTACGAGGACGTGCTCCGAAAGGTCAACTCATCGAGAGGCTCAACGATGGGCGACCTCGACCGGGTGCTCCAGCGGCCCAAGGTGGCGATCGACAAGCTGTCCGAGAGTTGGGACCGGCTGAAGGAAAGCGCCGGCGCGGCGATCGCATCGATGGGCGCCGGCGGAGGGCTAAACAAGCTCTCGAGCATCTTTGAGGAAACCTCGGACTACTATTCGAAGAGCGAAGCCGAGAGAGCTCGCTTCCAAAGCGAGAAGCAACGTCGCTCCGTCATTGACCCACAGGTGCGGGAGCTCAAGCAGAAAATCGAAACCGAGGAACGCGCCGAACGGGAGAAAACCAGTCCGTCTTGGTTGGATCGGCTCAGGGGCAAGAAGGAGCTGGAGCCGATCGAGGAGCGGCTTAATACCCCGTTGCTACAGGATCTCCGCAGCCGATTGTTCGCGTTGGAGGCATCTCGCAATGTCGAGATGCCCAGCCCGGAAAAACCACTTATGTCCGATCCGGAGGTCAAGGCCGTGCTTGACGAGATCGAGCGCAAGAAACTCGATGCTGTCATCGAGTTTCCGAGGAAGGAGGCTGGCAAGGGCGTACCTCTTCCTACGCGGGATCCGCGTTCCCAGTTCAAATTTCCTGAGGCTGGAGACGACGCGGAAGGGTTGCCCCGCGCCGACGCAGCTGACGATCGGCGAGATCGGGCGACAGGAAAGCCCGATGCCGATGCCGCCGACGATCGGCGAAGCGGGGACACGGGACGAACGCGCAGAGACGCGGCGGATGAGCAGGAACGCCGGGTCCGGAACGAGAGACCCCGCGCCGACGCAGCTGACGATCGGCGAGATCGGGAGTCTCGGCAGCCGATCCCGGCACCTGAGCCCGCTCAGAAGAGGGCGACCGCGCCGGTCACCGCCGCACCCGACCTCTCGGATATTTGGTCGAAGGGGACGAAGGGCATCGAGCAGCTGGACGGGTCAGGCCAGGCAGGCGCGGCTGGCGCCAAGACCGCCGCCGCTTACAAGTCAAACTTCGCATCCGAGCTGCAAGGTGTCGACGCCTTGATCGACGCCGCGGTGGCGCGATGGGCGGCAAAGCTCGGAAGCTTCTCGGCATCGCCCAGCATCAATCCCTCGTTCGGTTCGCTCCCCGCGGCACCATCGGCGCCGGCCGGCGGCTCCAAGGGCGCCAGCCTTGAACGACTGAAATCGAGCCAGCACGCTGCATTCGCCGATTACGGGATCGGTACAGTCGGATGACCGCGCACAAGCTCCTCGATGTCGTGCGTGCCGTCGCCGCCGAGCAAGCTCGACAGAGCAGCGCGACCGCGGCGGCGATCGCCAGCTACCGCGCGCGCGTGGTCTTCTTCCACATCGATGATGATCGATCCGCGCCACCCGAGCTGATCTTTCAGCCGCGGCAGGTTACCACGCGCCAGGCCCTAGATCACCTCGGTACGGTCGTCCGCGACGCGCGGGAGCTGAGCGACCTCGACTGCATGATGTTGGTGTCGGAGCTCGGCAACTGCGTTGAATTCATTGCCGCCGAACACGACCGCCGCTATCCCGGCGCGGAGAAGCCGGCGAAGCCGCGCGGCGACGCCTGACGGGCGCGCTGGTCACGCCAATTGCGGCCATCGGACGTGAGGTGCGGCGTTGTAAAGTTGTCACAGTGTCCGCGAGTTTACGTAAACTTAGGCGGAAAGTGCCTTGCCGAACGAGCGCGGGATGTCTGTAAGTAAATCCGGGGCACACAAGATTTCACGGGTCATCTCTAACGGCTGCAGTGGTGCCGCGCGAATGGGGGGGTCGGAGTATGGTTCGGGCGCGCGCGTGTTATCCACGGCACTGGCGTGCGCGCGTTGCGCTGCTCCCCGTCGCATTTGTGATCAGCGCCGCGACGGTTGGGCCGGCGCTGGCGATCGACCGTCCCGTTACTGACGCAGCCAGCCTTTCAGCCGCGATTAGCGCCGCCGCGCCCGGCGACCGCATCCTGATCCAGAATCCGATCAGTCTCGGCACCACACTGCTGCCGCCCGTCACTTCCAACATCATTATCGAGGGCCAGGGCAACACCATCACGGGTGGCAGCAACCGCATCTTCTTCCTCAATTCGACCGCGACCATTCAGAACGTCACGCTGGCGAACGGCAGCGCTACCGGCGGTGCAGGCGGTCCAGGCGGTGGCGGCGGCATGGGCGCCGGCGGCGCGATCTTCGTGAACACCGGCACCGCGACCATTAGCAATGTCAGCTTTTCCGACAATACGGCCACCGGCGGCGCTGGCGGGGCGCCACACAACGGCTCAAGCGGCGGCGGCGGCGGGCTCGGCGGTGCGGGCGGCGCAGGAGGTCCGACTGCCGGTGAGGGCGGCGGTGGTGGCGGCGGCTACAGCGGCGGTGGCGGCGGCGGTGGCGGCGGCGGTAGTGGTGGAGGTCCTGGAGCTGGTGGAGCAGGGCCTGGGGGGGCAGGGGGCAATGGCGGTGGCCCAGGCAGTGCCGGAGGGATGGGCACGAATGGCGGTGCTGGCGGCGGATCGTCCGACGGCTGCTGCGGGGGCGGCGGGGGCGGCGGCGGACTTGGCGGCGGCACCGGCGGTTTGGCTGGCGACAATTTCGCAGGCCAAACCGGCGGCGGCGGTGGCGGTGGTGGTGGGCTGACAGCGAATTCCGGCGGTAGCGGCGGTAACGCTGGGGGTACTTCTGGCGCTTCGGCGACGGCTGCCGGCGGTGGGGGCGGTGGCGGCCGTTTCCAGCGGCCGGGAGGCAACGGAGCGGACTTTGGCGGCGGCGGCGGCGGCGGCGGTTCGAGTCTTGGAGTCAACATTAATAACGGTGGAGCCGGCGGCTTTGGCGGCGGTGGCGGGGGCTCCGTCGGACGACCGGGCGGCGTTGGTGGTTTCGGCGGCGGCGGCGGCGGCGGTGGTAACATCGCCGCAGGAGGAGTCGGCGGCGGGCGTAGTGGCACCAATGGCGGCGGCGGCGGCGCGGCCTTCGGCGGCGCGGTGTTCGTGCGCAGTGGCGCCAGCATTCAGTTCGGCGACGGCGCGTTCGACACTGCCAATGCAGTCACCGCGGGCAGCGGCGGTAGCGGCGCGTCCGGCGGCGCTGCCGCGGGCTCCAGCTTGTTCCTGATGAGCGGCGGGACTTACACCTTCAACCCGACGACGACCCTCACCATCGCGGGCAGCATCGCGGACGACAGCGCAGCGAGCCTCAGCGGCTGCGGCGGCACCTGCGGTGCAGGCACCGGTGCGGGCGCAGCGATCGTCAAGAGTAACACCGGCACGCTGATCCTGTCCGGCGCCAACACCTATGCCGGCGGCACCACAATCACGGCGGGCACCTTGCAGCTCGGCGATGGCGGCACCACGGGCTCCATCACCGGCAACGTCGCCAACAACGGCACCTTGGCCTTCACCCGCTCCAATGATTACGACTTCGGCGGCACGATCTCCGGTTCCGGCGGCGTCACGCAGAACGGCACCGCAACGCAGACGTTGAGCGGACCCAATAACTATACCGGCCCGACCGTCGTCAATTCCGGCACGCTGATTGGCGTGGGCCAGAACTCGCTCGGCAATCAATCGGCGGTGACCGTCGCCTCGGGCGCATTCCTCGGGTTCAATGCGCCCACGATGGTGTTCGGCTCATTGTCGGGCGGCGGGACCGTCGGCGGCGTCGGCTTCGCGCCGCGCAGCCTCACGGCCGGCAGCGACAATTCGTCAACGACGTTCTCCGGCCGCTTGGTGGACTTCCTGCCCGGCCTCGGTGGCCTTCCCGCCACGGTGCTGTCCTTTACGAAGACCGGCACCGGCACGCTCACCCTTGCCGGCACCAATACCTATACCGGCGCAACCACCGTGAGCGCCGGAACGCTCGCGGTTTCCGGCAGCATAACCTCGAATGTGACTAATAGCGCGGCGTTCAGCAATGCGGGCACCGTCACCGGCAGCCTAGCCAACACGGGAACGGCGACCAACGCCGGCACGCTAAGCGGGGCATTGACCAACACCAACGGTTCGACCACAAACTCAGGTACGATCGGCGGCGGCGCAACTATTTCCGGCGGAACGCTGACGACGACCGGAACGATCAGCGGCGGTCTCTTCAACACGGCGACGGTCAACGCATCCGGTGTGATCAACGGCGCAATCGCCAACAATGCAGGCGGCGTGTTCAACGCGACCGGCGCGCTCGCCGCCAACGGCACCCTCACCAACGCGTCGAACGCCAGCCTGAACGTGACGGCCGGAACCACGACGGTGTCCGGGCTCGTCACCAATAGTGGCGTGCTGGCCGTTGTAAATGGCGCGACGCTCGATGCGACCGGAGGCGGGCTCACCAACACCGCGACCGGCTCCATTACCGTGGCGCAGGGCGGCACGCTTCGGGACGACCTCAACAACGCCGGCGCGGTAACGAACAATGGCGCCTATTTCGCCAATGTCGCGACCAATACCGGGACCATCACTAACACCGGCACCTGGCAGGGCAACGTGGCGAGCAGCACGGGCACGTTGCAGAATAGCGGTCTATGGACCGGCAGCATCGCCAGTTCGGGAAATTTCACGAACGCTTCGACCGGAGCGGTGTCTGGTTTCGTCACCAACAGCGGCACGTTCAACAACTTCGGCACGCTGACCGGCGGCCTGACCAACACCGCCGGCACCACTATTAACAGCGGCAGCATCGGTGGCGTCGTGACGGTCTTGGGGGGCACGCTGACCGGCAGCGGCAGCATTGCGACGCTCGCCGTGAACGGCGGCATATTCGCGCCCGGCAACGGCGCCGCCGGATCGTCGACCATGATCGCCGGCAACCTCGCCTTCGCCTCCGGCGCGCAGTTTCTGGTGCAGGTCAACGACACGACCGCCAGCTTCGCCAATGTCTCCGGCACCGCCACCCTCGGTGGCGCAACCGTCGCCGCAAATTTCGCGCCGGGCAGCTATGTTGAGCGTCAATACACCATCCTGAGCGCCAGCGGCGGGGTGATCGGAACGTTCGGCAGCCAGGTCAACAGCAACCTGCCGAGCAATTTTAGGACCAGCCTGTCGACCGACGCGAACAACGCGTATCTGAATCTCGCGCTCGACTTCACGCCGACGCCCACCCCAATCCCCACGCCAACACCAACGCCGACCCCTACGCCCACACCTACACCGACTCCGACGCCCGGTCCGACGCCGCCGCCGAACCAGGGCCTCAACGTCAACCGCACCAGCGTCGCCAACGCGTTGACCGGGTTCTTCAACCGCACCGGCGGCATTCCGCTGGCGTTCGGTGCGTTGTCGCCAGCCGGGCTAACCCTGGTGTCGGGCGAGACCGCGGTGGCCGCGCAGCAATCGACCTTCGATGCGATGAACCTGTTTCTCGGGCTGATCAGCGATCCGTTCGTCGCCGGCCGCGGCGACGGCCTCGCAGGCAACGCTTCGCCATCGGCCTTTGCCGAAGACGACACCGATGCGCGAGCTTATGCCGCGACGCGCCGCAAGCGTTCGTCGTCCGAACGCGACGCTTACGCGCTGATCACCAAGGCCGCGCCAATGTCCGTGCCCGGCGTCCTGCAGCGCTGGAGCGTCTGGACCTCCGGCTTCGGCGGCGCGCAGACCACCGACGGCAATTCATCGCTCGGCTCCAACACCACGACCAGCCGCATCGCGGCCGGCGCTGTCGGCGCCGACTACCGCTTCTCGCCGAACACGCTAGCCGGCTTCGCAATGGCCGGTGGCGGCACCAACTTCGCCGTCAACGGGTTCGGCAGCGGCCGATCCGACCTGTTCCAGGCGGGCGGCTATCTGCGCCACACCATCGGCTCCGCCTACATCACCGCCGCCGCCGCTTACGGCTGGCAGGACGTCACCACCGAGCGCAGCCTCCTCGGCGCAGGGCCGACGCAGCTTCGCGCGCAATTCAATGTCAACTCCTGGTCCGGCCGGGTCGAGGCCGGCAGCCGCTACGCGATGCCGTTTGCCGGCCCGGCAGCCGGCATCACGCCCTATGTCGCCGGGCAGTTCACCACCTACGACGCCCCGGCCTATTCCGAGCAGGTGCTCGCCGGCGCCGGGCTGTTCGCGTTGAACTATCAGTCTGCCTCCGTCACCGCGTCGCGCTCCGAATTCGGCCTGCGCTCCGACGCCTCATGGGAGTTCAACGACGCGCTGTTCACGCTGCGCGGCCGCGCCGCCTGGGCGCACAATTTCGACACCGGCCGCGCGCTCACCGCGACCTTCCAGTCGTTGCCCGGTGCCAGCTTTGTCGTCAACGGCGCGGCGCCAGCGCGTGATGCTGCGCTGACCACAGTCTCGGCCGAGGTCAGGTTCTCAACCGGGATCGCCATCGCCGCGACCTTCGAGGGCGAGTTTTCCGGCGTGACGCGCTCGTACGCGGGCAAGGGTGTTGTGCGCTACGCGTGGTGATCGCGCCGGCGCGATGATTGCAGGTTGAATGCAAAAGACGCAGCCGCGCCGACGCCGACGGCATCCCCTGCGAGAACGTCTGTAAATCGAGGCGCAGGTGCAGCCGTTCAAAAGGGAGATCGGCTGCGAGCGGCAGCTTGCCGATTGATGTGACGATGTGGCGTGCAGCTCGGTCGGTAGCAGCGGCCGGCGTCAATCTGCAGCGCGAGCGGATGGTAAAGAAGGCGTGCAAGGGGACGTTGAGGGCGGTGTAGCTTCGCACGCATCACGCGCTCATTCTAGGTACGTGGGCGCCTTGAACGTGAAGGAAGCTGCCATCGAGCGAAGAGCCTCGTGCGGCTGCGTGCAGACTACGCCGAACGTGGCACAAATATCAGGGATAGGCACTCGTACTTTGGAATCGGGAGCGGATACTTCATGGGTCACAACTTTAGCGCCGATGATCTTCGCCTTCGCGATCAGCCACGGATCAGCCCCCGACAGAAATTTGGCCTTAGCGGCCTGCTTGAACGGCCCTTTGTCCACGAAGGATGCAACGCTTTGAAAAAGCTTTTGGGTTTCGACGTCGTCGACCTTTAAGAACCACGGCTGCGTCCTGCGCTCATTCACCCATTTTGCAAGTTCGTCTCCGCCGCCGCGCAGTTCGTCGCGAACATTCACGATGCTTCCCGCGTCGATCTTCGCGACATGATCCAACCAATCCCAGAAACCCGGGCAAATATCGAACGCATAATAACGGTTCTTTGCCTCGATGAAAACATTGGCGTCGAACAGGTACTTCATTCCCTAATCGCCTTCTGAAAATACTTGAAGACCGTCGAAGGCTGCATGTTGAGCAGATTGCCTGCGTCGCGCAGCAGCGTTTCGCCAGCCACAGCTTTCGAGACCACAGCACGAGTAAATCGGGCGCCGTTTCGCAGTGGGAGAGTGTTGTAGAAATCGCCGCCGCCGCCGCTCTCGGTCCGGCTGTCTTCTTCCCACCGACGCTCCTCGCGCCCATAAAACTGCGAATAGTCGGCGTCCGAAATCTTACCGAGATCGACCGCGCGCCGAGCGATGACGATGCGGCTTACTTTGAAAAATCTGGAAAGGTGATCGTAGTTATCAGACGCTGTCCGATTGGTAGCCCATGCCGCATTGAAAGCAGCGGCCGGCACGACGACCTCGGCCGCAATGGCGTTGCAGGCGACTTCCGTAGCGCGGTTTGTTCCGTAGTCTTTCCGACCGATCTGAAGATTGGAAATGCCACTAGATCCGAGCCAGATATGGGCGAGCTCATGGGCGAAGGTGAAGATCTGCGCTGCCTGGAAATCTTTGCCGTTGATAAAGATCAGTGGGGCAACGGGATCTGCTATGGCGAAACCGCGAAACTGCTTAATACTCAGTGGTCGGTGAGTATTGCTGCCGACAATCCCCGTGCGCATAACCCAGATGCCCGCGTCTTCGGCCTTGTCGATTAGAAGGCGGAGATATGCCTCCCAATTAGCCGACGCTTGAGCCGCGCCATCGAGATCAAGCCGCTGTCTAATATCCGCGGCGACGTCTACGGCTTTGTCTGTCGCTTTGAATTTTGCAACGAACGGCAGTCGATCATGTCCACTCCGAATAAGATGATCGACGAACCATGCATGCTTGAACAGTACGTCTTCGATCAAGTCGCGGCTGTTGGAATCGAGTGGCTCAGCAGGAGCGCTCCCGACTGTGCGCAGGTCGGGCAGGGGAAGTTCGTCGGTAGGCCGCTCTGGGAGAAACAGATAACCAAACGGAACGTGGGTGACGCTCGCAAGGCGAAGGGCCTGCTTAAATGTCGGCTGCACTTTGCCGGTTTCCCACTCGATCAGCCGAGCTGGTTTCTGTCCGACCTTTTTGGCCAGTTCTTCTGGAGGCATATCTGCGCGTTCGCGCGCCCAGCGCAGCAAATCGCCGTTGATAAAAGCCTTAGAAGACATGCTGAAATCATCCCCCGCGCAAACCCTTGCATATCGAAATCGGTTTAGGAATTGGTTTCCCACAACTCTGTCGGGCGGGGCGGCATCGTCGTCTGCTGCGAGCCGCGCACGCCGAGGCGCCCGAGAGGGGTAGATTTTTAACCAAATCAGTGATGGGGTGTCCGTGGGTGTGAGAACCCGGACCCGAAATAGGCATGTCGACCGATTGGCGTCGGGCGATTGCCGAGAGCGCGAGAAACCTTGGCGGGTTTCTTAGGCGCTGTGGAGCGCCTTGGCGGGCGCGCCGATCTGGCTGTTATGCCGGGGGCGGTGCGCTATGTCCAGAGGGGCGACCCTTAAAGGCCTGCCGACTTGTCTTTCGGGCAAGTTCTCACCCCCCGGCTGCCCAGTCTGACACTGGGCACGGCTGTGAGAAGCCAAGACCCGAAAGCCACAACCATGAACCCCCATCGCTACCTCGAGCCGTCGCCCGCCAGGGCCGACGGTGGCCACCACGTCGGGAGATTGCCCGGCACCATCGAACTACGTGAACTGCGCGACCTGGGACATCCGGAAAGCCCAACCCGGGCAATCCGGGCCAAGTGCATCGATTGCTCCGGCGGCAGCGATACCGAGGCACGGAAGTGCGTCGCCGTCGGCTGCCCGCTTTGGCCGTTCCGGATGGGCAGCAACCCGTTCCGGCCGGTCAGCGACGCGCAGCTGGCGAGTGTCGCTCGGGCCAGGGCGGTCAAAGCGGCCGTACTTTCGCTGCAGCTCCTGTCTGGCCAAGGCGAGAACGAAAAATGCGGCGAGCCCGGTACTGACCCCCATGCAGACACCGGCGGCGCTGAACCCTCTGGATTGGAGGGCAAGTCATGAGGTCGCCCATCGCCGTCCCAGCCGGATACCCCTCACGGCCTCACATAGACTCACCGGTGCGCGTTCCTGAAAGCCGGCCTTCGCGCCGGGAGACCATCGCCGCGCTCTTGGGCGCCGCCGCGCTGCCCGGACTGGCGGCATCAGCCGCCGCCGGGTCTGCCGACCATCCCGACCGCCAGCTGCTCGAGCTCGGCGCCGAGTACGACCGCCTGCAGGCGATCGAGGATGCCGCCTATGAGCAGGAAGCGCTGAGCTGGGCAGCCTACGAACGGGAGGAGCCGGAGCGATCCGACGTCCTCCGCCACCGTCTCGAGGATCACCTCGTGTTCCAGTTTCCGGTAAGCCTGGAGACAGAGACGATCGCCGCGGACCCGAAGCTGAGCGATTTCTACACCGCCGACGAGGTCGGGCTGCTGCGGTACGCGCCACCGCCGCTTGATCCAGGCCGCATCGCAGAACAACGGCAGCGGGCAGGGGAGATCACCGCGGAGCATGCGCGGTGGGTTGCGCAGTGCGATGACCTTCGGGAGCGCAGCGGCGTGACAGCAGCAGGCGCGGCGCTGGAGGGCGCTGTCAGGGCGCAGCGGGATGTCGCTCGGCTGATCGCCACGACGCCGGCGTCGACCATCGCCGGCCTTCAGGTCCGCGCCCGGATCTTTGCTGAAATCCACGGCATCGATCCGGCAGAGAAGGTCGACGGCACCGACCCCACCGACAGGCTGAAGATCTTTGCTATCATCCGCGACCTGGCGGCAATGAATGGCGAAACCACTTGATCCTCGGCTGACGGCGCCTACGGGCGCCGCCAAGCCTGTCGCAAAGGTCTAACGCAGCAATGGACACCGGCTGATTCGAATACCGGCCCACCGCAAAAACCCATCGCGAGAAATCAATAGTTGCCGCTATTTTCTTTAATCACTGGGTGCTAGCGTGTCCCCGCATTTGAGGATGGGTCATGGCCTGGGACTGGACGAGCGAGAGCATCCGACTGTCATTGTTTTCGTCACAGGCAGTGAAACTTTCGGCGGACACTTGGAAGGTGTTGACCGGCCAGATTGAGCCCGAGCAGGAACAAAAAGGGGCCGGACGGCACGTTTTTGCAGCCTCCATGTTAGGCGGGCAGTTTGCTCTCGGCGCAATCGCTAATCGTTGCGACATCATCCTGAGCCCCGTTCCGCAAGCCGACGCACCCGATGGCTACATCCCCTCTGTCGGCCACTGGCCGAGTATTCTTGAAAGCTTCCAAAAGCTCACAGAGCCATTCCTGGAGCAGTTGCCGTTTCCAGTTACCCGCATGGCTTTCGCGCCAGTACTTGTGCATCCGTTCAAGGAACGGTTGGACGCCTACAAAGCTTTCGTTTCGCTCGTGAAATCTATCGAACAGCCGGCCGACAAGTTACGCGATGTGGTCTTCCGAGTTAACTGGCCCCGCAACAGCGCGGCCGTGAACGGTCTTGAGCTGAACCGCATCTCAACGTGGTCGGTCCTTCAGTTCCACATGCAGCTTTTCGTTCCCGATGGAGGCGTTCCTTCGTCTTTTGTGCAAGACCTCACATACGGCCTACGGCTCGAACTTGATCACAATACCGACGCGAGGCATGCCGTCCCGTTTGACGCGGGCCGCCTGGTTCCCATATACCAGGAGCTAACCAACCTTGCGTTGCAGAACGCTTTAGAAGGCGAAATCTTGTGAAACTCGCCCACGCCTTCCGGACCACGAACGCAACGGCCCCGCCGCCGGATGCGATGCGATTTATGACGTCGACAGATCCGTACGTCCTGACGGACGTTGTGGAGAAGGAGACAACAACCGGTTGGCAGAAGATCAGTGCCTACACTCAAGGCAGTCTTGCTATTGGCACTGAAGTCTGTTCTTCGCCCGTGCGCGCGATGACGGACACATGCATTTTTACGCATATTGACGATGGCCAAATCTGGCTCCGGGCATTGTTTGAATCGGCCCTGCATCGGCATTTTGCGCCTTCAAACTCTGTTTTTGAAGTTGGTTCTTATAAGAGCCTTTTGATGCTCCGGAAGGAGTCGAACCTTACGGTTAACGCGGGCTTGGTCGCCTTGCGTGCATTCGACATGCACGCGGATTTGAAAGCCGACAACATCATTCGGATGTACGCCGATCTGCTTGATCAAGTCGCAGACCCGCTCAAGGGGTACGAGCAGTATGAAGTTGCAAATTGGGACGGTGAAGATGCCGACCCGATTACTGCCGACACACTCATCTACGCGCGCAAAATTATGAAAATCATGCCGACATCTCTCGGTGTGCCCGATATCGCTCCAGCGGGCGACGGATCCATAGCGCTCGAATGGGTACCTGACGATGCGACTCACAAGCTTGATCGTCTTTTTCTGGACATCGGTCCTGGAGAAGTGTGGCGTGCATATTGGACGCTTCGAACAGGCGAGTTCAGACGTATTACTGGAGCTGGTTTTTCGGCGGAAACAGAGACGGTCCTAAAGGACGTCTTTTATGATCTGAGTGCATAGGTACATGCCGCCCGCCGACGGGGATCCCGCTCTGGACGGGGACATCTGGTACCGCATTCTTACCCACAAGGACTACATAGCGCGCGGCCGGGTGCAACATGGTGCTCTACGCGGCAGGACAATCAAACCGCCGTCCCCCGACAAACAACGCCCTTGGAATGCGGAGCTCTCCGGGCGATTGCGCTCATTGGCCGGTACGGTCGAGGATGTTCGCGATAATGCGCACGCGTATTGCGCAACGGTCCATAGGGATTTTCACGGGCTTATGTTTCAAAAGGAGGATCTTCGCGGACAGATGGTCGGGGATATCGCGCTCGGCGTCTGTTACACCCCGATTGACGGCGGTGACCAGGCCCACTCGGATCTGACCTTCACTGGAGCTATCCCGTTCGTGGAGCGGTCAGAAGAACACGATCGGTTCATCATAGCCCTCAGCAAGAAATTTCACGGACTGCACGTCGATCAGGTCGATCTGTTGCCGAATGCGACGGTGCTGCAGCCACCGTCTCATCCTGACACCGATGAATGATCAGCGCCCCTCCATCCAGGCCCTCCTCTATTTCTAGAGCCGAATTCGTGGACCCATTTTGGACCCAAACACCGAGCAACAGACATAAACTAGGTAGGACGGGAGTAAACCGCTGGACAGCGCTTAGCGTTGCAAACGCTACATAACAAGACTGATCGGGATCAAACGGCTCCGTGGTAGTCGTTCTCCAAAACCGGTTGTCGCAGGTTCGAGCCCTGCCGCCCCTGCCAGTCCCCCTGCAGCGGGGACCATGCGGTCCAAACGTGTTCAGCGACAAAAAAACCGCCAGTTTTCACCGGCGGTGGTTATGCGATCTCGGTCGTGGTGCGATCAATCGGCCTTGGCAAAGGCCTGCATCAGGCGCTCGAGGTTTTCCGGCAGCGGGCCTTCGCGGCCCAGCTTGGATTTCAGGCTCATGCCGATACCGGCGTTGAGTGCGGTGAGAACCTCTTGATCGAGAACCGGGCTGTCATTGACGGCGGGCATGGCAATTCCATTCATGAAAATGAGCAAGCGGCAGCGGCCGGAATCGGCCGTGGCAAAACGGCTTAGCGACGGGCGGCAGTCACCAGTCGGGCTTCGCGGACGGCCGCGTTCGGCGCGGCGCGCAGGCAGGACTGCGTGAGGTTCGGCCAGGTCTGCATGTTGCAGGGCTCGGCGGCGACGATGTCGAGACGGTCACCCTTGGCCAGCGCGACGGTTTCGCTCGCCTGAACCACCGGCGCAAAACCGGGGAGGGCCACCACTGCGGTGGCCAGGAGGGCGAGAATTCCGAAGGCTGAGAGGGACTTGATCATCTGATCTGCTGACATTTGGGCCGGGAAAACCGCCGCATTTGGGAGGCTCGCATTGACAACAACCATTTGGCGAAATGGTTCCGTAAGCATATTCTCCCGCGAAGTCGTCGCACCAGCCTCACGCCGAAGCCGCAATTGGGCCATCATCGGTGGCGGGCTGGCCTGAGGTTTCCTGGGTTTGAGCAAGAGAGCCAGGAATGGCCAAGTGCGCCCGTCACCTTGACCTTTTGCCGAACTCGCCATAGAAAGCGGCACTCGCAGTCGGCCCGATATGACGGATCTCCGACGCGGCTTCGATTTCCCAGACGATAAGGGCCCGCTTGGCGGCTCATCCTTGGCAAGGGTTGGGCGCAAGAGGGCTGTTCGTATTCCAGAGACACCCGACCTACGGCGACCGGATCACATTGATGGCTTTCAGCCCGTTCAAGTTCATGCAGGAAGTGCGCACCGAGACCGCGAAGGTCACGTGGCCCTCCCGCCGCGAGACCACGATCACCACCATCATGGTGTTCATCATGGTGGCGCTGTCGTCGATCTTCTTCTTCTTTGCCGACCAGCTTATCCGGCTGATCGTCACCTTCCTGCTGGGCATCCGCTAATGACAAGCGCACGGACCTGATCACATGAGCATGCGCTGGTACATCGTCCACGCCTATTCGAACTTCGAGAAGAAGGTCGCCGATTCGATTCGCGAGCAGGCCAAGCAGCGCGGGCTCGAGGATCTGTTCGAGCAGGTGCTGGTGCCGATCGAGAAGATCACCGAGGTCCGCCGCGGCCGCAAGGTCGAGGCCGAGCGCAAGTTCTTCCCCGGCTACGTGCTGGTGAAGATGAACCTGACCGACGAAGCGTTCCACCTGATCAAGAACACCCCGAAGGTCACCGGCTTCCTCGGCGCCGAGCACAAGCCGATGCCGATTTCGGAAGCCGAGGCGATGCGGATCCTGCACCAGGTGCAGGAAGGCGTCGAGCGGCCGAAGGCGACTGTGTCGTTCGAGATCGGCGAGAACGTCCGCGTCGCCGACGGCCCGTTCGCGTCGTTCTCCGGCGTGGTCGAGGAAATCGACGAGGGCCGTTCGCGCGTCAAGGTCGCGGTGTCGATCTTCGGCCGCGCAACGCCGGTCGAACTGGAATTCGGTCAGGTCGAGAAGGTTTGAGTTCTGCGTCGTAAGTTCGACGCGGTTTGAGTTGTTGTCGTTGCCGGGCTTGACCCGGCAATCCATCCTCTTCGTGAGACCCTCGTGAAGACGGATGGATGCCCGGGTCAAGCCCGGGCATGACGCAAGTAAGCAGGGCATCCGCCTTGCTTGATTAGGACGTGGGAGGAAAGAGCGGTCGCCAGCCGCTTCGATCCGCACCACGCCCCTGCAACAGTCGGTTTCGACCGGCGCAACAGGAGTGACGATGGCAAAGAAAGTGACCGGATACCTGAAGCTTCAGGTGCCGGCCGGGGCCGCGAATCCTTCGCCCCCGATCGGTCCCGCGCTTGGTCAGCGCGGTCTCAACATCATGGAATTCTGCAAGGCGTTCAACGCGCAGACCCAGAAGGAAGAAAAGAACACCCCTATTCCGGTGATCATCACGATCTTCGCGGATCGCTCGTTCACCTTCGAACTGCGCACGCCGCCGATGTCGTTCTTCATCAAGAAGGCGGCCAAGCTCACCGCGGGCTCCAAGCTTCCCGGCCGCGACAAGGCCGGCGAAGTGACGAAGGCCCAGGTGCGCGAGATCGCCGAAGCCAAGATGAAGGATCTGAATTGCGACACCATCGAAGCGGCCATGAAGATGGTCGAGGGCTCTGCCCGGTCGATGGGCGTCGAGGTGGCGGGGTAACATCATGGCAATCGGAAAACGTCTGACCAAGGCCCGCGAGGGCATCGATCGTGAGAAGCTTTACCCGCTCGCCGACGCCATCAAGCTGGTGAAGGAGCGTGCGACGTCGAAGTTCGACGAGACCATCGAGGTCTCGCTCAATCTCGGTGTCGACCCGCGCCACGCCGACCAGATGGTCCGCGGCGTCGTCACCTTGCCGAACGGCACCGGCCGCACCCTGCGCGTCGGCGTGTTCGCGCGCGGCGCCAAGGCCGAGGAAGCCAAGGCGGCGGGAGCCGACGTGGTCGGTGCCGAGGATCTGGTCGAACAGGTCCAGGCCGGCAACATCAACTTCGACCGCTGTATCGCCACCCCCGACATGATGCCGCTGGTCGGCCGTCTCGGTAAGGTGCTCGGTCCGCGCGGCATGATGCCGAACCCGAAGATCGGCACCGTGACCATGGACGTCGCCGGCGCCGTCAAGGGTGCCAAGGGCGGCTCGGTCGAGTTCCGCGTCGAGAAGGCCGGCATCGTGCAGGCCGGCATCGGCAAGGCCTCGTTCACCGAGGAGAAGCTGGTCGAGAACATCAAGGCGCTCGCCGACGCAGTGTCGAAGGCGAAGCCGGCCGGCGCCAAGGGCACCTACATCCAGCGTGTGGCGGTGGCCTCGACGATGGGCCCCGGCGTCAAGGTCGAGCCGGGCACCTTGCTCGGCTGATCGCGGCGCGCGATCGACAACCATCAGGGCGGAATCGGACAACCGATTCCGCCTTTTCTTTTGCTGATACATTGCGGTCCGCGTCGTCACACTTGCCGATCCGGCGCCTTCGATGCTGTCATGGCCGGGCTCGTCCCGGCCATCCACGTCTTCAGTGCCGCAAAGACGTGGATGCGCGGGCCTTCGCCGCGCCGAAGGGGCTTCGGCCCCGCAGGCGGGACGAGCCCGGGCATGACGAACTTGACCTCACGCGCGATCCAACGCGCGCAACGAAAGCATCACCATGCCCGACAAGGTTCTGATCTATTCCCGCTTCCCCAAGGCGATGATGGCGCGGATCGGCGAGCGTTTCGAACTGATGGACGGCGCCGGCAAGCCGCCGGCGACGGTCTTCAGCAAGGACGACCTCGCCGATGTGCGCGCGCTGATAACCGCAGGTGGCCAGCCGCTGGGGCGCGACGTGCTCGATACCTTGCCGGCGCTCGAGGCGATCGTCTGCTACGGCACCGGCTATGACGGCGTCGATCTGAAGGCCACCGCCGAACGCGGCATCGTTGTCGGCAACAGCCCGGCGGCGAATGCCTCCGCGGTCGCCGATCTGGCGATGACGCTGATGCTCGCGGTCACGCGGCGCCTGCTGCCCGCCCACGACTATGTGCGCAGCGGCGACTGGGCAGCGGCGAAACCGTCGCCGCTGATGAAGCCGCAGCGCGGATTGCCCGGTCGCCGCATCGGCGTCTATGGCATGGGCGAGATCGGCCGCAAGATCGCCGCGCGCGCGGCGGCGTTCGAAACCGACGTCGCGTATCACAGCCGCAGCCGGCATGACGTGCCCTATGCGTATCACGACAGTCTCGCGTCGCTGGTCGAATGGTGCGACGTCTTGATGATCGCGGTGCGCGCCGGCCCCGACACCCATCACATCATCGATGCCGCGATGCTGACCAAGCTCGGACGCGACGGCTATCTCGTCAACATCTCGCGCGGTTCGGTGATCGATCAGGCGGCGCTGGTCGCAGCACTTGCCGATGGCACGATCGCAGGGGCGGGGCTCGACGTGTTCGAGACCGAGCCGCACGCGCCCGACGCACTAACAGCTTTTCCGAACGTGGTGTTGACTCCGCATGTTGGCGGTCACACCGTGGAAGCGCATCACGCGATGCAGGATTGCGTGATCGCAAACCTGACGGCATTTTTCGGAAACGAACGGTTGCCGCACAAAGTGGCATAAGCTCAATTTTGAATCGCATCATTATGTTCGGCGGCAGCGGACTATACCTTCGGATAGTCCGCTGCAAATTCTTGTGATTGTTGTTTAGAACCGTTCCTATGTATGTTTCCCATCATACCACTCGGGGAACGTCATGGCCGCCTTTGCTCTCAGTATCAACGGAAAGACCCACAACATCGATGTCGACCCGGATACCCCGCTGCTGTGGGCGATCCGTGACGGCGCGGGACTGATGGGCACCAAATATGGCTGCGGCGTCGCGCAGTGCGGCGCCTGCACGGTGTATGTCAACGGCGTGACAACGCGCTCCTGTTCGCTGCCAGTGTCGGCCGCCGACGGCGCCGACATCGTTACCATCGAAGGGCTGACCGGCAAGGAAGGCGCGGCCGTGCAGAAGGCCTGGGTCGCGCTCGACGTGCCGCAATGCGGCTACTGCCAGTCCGGCCAGATCATGAGCGCGGCCGCGCTGCTGCAGGTCAATCCGAAGCCGACCGATCGCGACATCGACCTGGCGATGACCGGCAACATCTGCCGTTGCGCGACCTACGTCCGGATCCGCGCCGCGATCCACGACGCCGCCAAGTCGCTGGAGGGCTGATCGATGACCATTCACGACACCAAACTGTCGCGCCGGTCGCTGCTGAAGGCCGGCGCCGGCCTCGTCATCGGCGCCTATGTGGCGCGCGGCGGCAAAGCCTTCGCGCAAGCTCCCGCGGCGCCCGCCTACAACATCGCGCCGAATACTTTCGTCATGATCAAGCCCGACAACACCGTGACGGTGTTGTGCAAGGGCATTGAGTTCGGGCAGGGGCCGTTCACCGGCGGAGCGACGCTGGTGGCCGAAGAACTCGACGCCGACTGGTCGCAGATGCGCGCCGACCATGCTCCGTCGAACCCCGACCTATACAAAAACCTCGCCTTCGGCTTGCAAGGAACCGGCGGCTCGACGTTCATGGCCAATTCCTACATGCAGATGCGCCAGATCGGCGCCGCGGCGCGCCAGATGCTGGTCGCCGCTGCTGCGGAGACGTGGAAGGTGCCGGCATCGGAAATCACGGTCGACCGCGGCGTGATCCGGCATGCCTCCGGCAAGCAGGGCAGCTTCGGCGAATTCGCCGACAAGGCGATGGCGATGCCGGTGCCGGCGGATCCGAAGCTGAAGGATCCCTCGCAGTTCAAGCTGATCGGCAAGGAAGGCGTCGTGAAGCGGCTCGACAGCGCCGCCAAGTCGAACGGCACCGCGGTGTTCACGATGGACATTCACGAGCCGGACATGCTGACGGTGCTTGTCGCCCGCTCGCCGAAATTCGGCGGTACGGTGAAGTCATTCGACGCGACCGCGGCGAAGGCGGTTGCGGGTGTCGTTGACGTCAAGCAGATCTCCAACGGCGTGGCCGTCTATGCGCGCGGCTTCTGGCCGGCCAAGACCGGCCGGGATGCGCTGAAGATCGTCTGGGACGACAGCAAGGCGGAGACCCGCGGCTCCGCGGAGCTGCTCAGCGAATTTCGCGCGTTGTCAAAGACGCCCGGCAAGCTCGTCAAGGCGGAAGGCAGGTTCGAGGAATCGATCGCCAAGGGCGGCCGGGTCGTCGAACTGGAATACGTCTTTCCCTACCTCGCGCATGCGGCGATGGAGCCGCTGAACGCCTATCTGAAGTGGGATGGCGACTCCGCCTATGCGCGCTATGGCTGCCAATTCCCGACGCCCGATCACCAGGCGATCTCCAAGGTCCTCGGCCTGCCGATGGAGAAGGTGAAGATCGACGTTGTGCTGGCCGGGGGCAGTTTCGGTCGCCGCGCCCAGCAGACCATGCATCAGGCGATCGAACTGGCCGAGGTCGCCAAGGCGATCGGGCCGGGCCACGGTGTCAAGCTGGTCTGGACCCGCGAGGACGACATGCGCGGCGGCTACTACCGGCCGTTTGCCGTGCACCGCATGCGCGGCGCGGTGCGCGACGGCAGGATCGAGGCGTGGAGCGACACCATCGTCACGCAGTCGATCATGAAAGGCTCGTTCTTCGAGCAGATCATGTTCAAGGATGGCCTCGACCCGACCTCCTATGAGGGCTCGAACGAGATTCCCTACGACGTCGAAAACTTCAGGTGCGAAATGCACCAGGTCGATGTCGGTGTGCCTGTGTTGTGGTGGCGTTCGGTCGGCCACACCCATACCGGTTACGTGGTCGAGGCGTTCGTCGATGAGTTGCTGGAAGCTGCGGGCAAGGACCCGGTCGAGGGCAGGCTCGAACTGCTCAGCAAGAAGCCGCGCCATGCCGGCGCTCTGAAGGCGGTCGCGGAGCTCGCCGACTGGAAGAACTACAAGGTGCCCGCCGGCCGCGCCCGCGGCGTCGCGGTGGTGGAGAGCTTCAACACCTTCGTGGCCCAGGTGGTCGAACTGTCGATGGGCGACGACGGCCCGATTGTGCACAAGGTCTGGTGCGCGGTGGATTGCGGCGTCGCCGTCAACCCCGACATCATTCGCGCGCAGATGGAAGGCGGCATCGGCTTCGCCGTCGGTCACATCCTCTATGCCGAGCAACCGCTCGACGCCGGCGCGCCGGTGTCGGGCAATTTCGACACCTATCGCTCGCTGCGCATCAACGAGATGCCACAGGTCGAGGTGGTGATCGTGCCGTCCACCGAGAAACCGACCGGCGTCGGCGAGCCCGGCGTGCCTCCGCTCGGGCCGGCGGTCGCCAACGCGATGGCCAAACTTGGTCTGCCGCGGCCGCGGCAATTGCCGATCGTACCGGGAGCCTCGGCATGAAGCTGTTCAGATCATCGATGCTGGCGCTGGTCGCCGGCGGCCTCACCGCGGGCGTGCTGGCGTTCGGCACCTCCGGCTTCCGCGGCGAGGCGGACGCCGCCGACGGCGCGCCGGGCACGCTGCGCCCGGTGTCGGCCTTCGCCAACATCCGCGAACCGGAGCAGCGCGCCGTCGCACTGTTCGAGGAGGCCGGCAAGGTGTTGCTGTCGCCGCGCTGCGTGAACTGCCATCCGGCCGGCGACCGGCCGCTGCAGACCGACAAGCAGCGGCTGCACATCCCGCTGGTGGTGCGCGGCGAATTCGGCATGGGCGCGCCCGGCGGGCTGGCCTGCAACACCTGCCATCACGAAAACAACTTCGATGCGGCGCGCGTGCCGGGCAATCCGAAATGGTCGCTCGCGCCGCTCGAGATGGCCTGGCAGGGCCGCTCGCTGGGCCAGATCTGCGTCCAGATCAAGGACCGATCCCGCAACGGCGACAAGGACATGGCGGCCCTCGTGCATCATATGGCGGAAGATGAGTTGGTCGGCTGGGGCTGGAATCCGGGAGCGGGCCGCACGCCCGCGCCGGGGACTCAGAAACAGTTCGGCGAGCTGATCAAGGCCTGGGCCGACGCCGGCGCGGCCTGCCCGAAGGGGTAAGTGACAGCATTGGCGTCCGTGCCCCGGACGCATTGCATCACAACGCGCTTGCGTCGTGATGCAATGCTGGGCCGGGGCCGTATCGGCGGAAGCCTTTCATCCGATCGGCGCTGCCGTTGGAACGGTCCCGGTTCTGCGAAGCGGCATGAAGAGTGCAGCATCGCGCCCGGGACACGAGCGGCTTCGCTCCTCAAAACGCCTTGTTGATCGACACCGCGAACGACTGGGTGATAATCCGGCCGGTGTAGTTGCCGCTGAGAATGCCGCGGTCGGTGTAGCCGTCGGTGGCGGTGGCGAACGGGGCGGCGTAATTGTTGGTCTTGGTTTCCGTGATGCCGAACGTGTAGTTCACGTCGATGAACCAGTCGCGGTCGATGAAATAGGTGCCGCCGATCGTCGCGGCGCCACCCAGCACCCATTGCGTGCTGCCGAAATTGCTCGGCGTGCCGGTGATGTTCTCGCTGGTGTTGTTGATGGCGGCGAAGCCGAGCACGCCGTTGAGGTTGGTCTTGACCTGCGACAGCGACGGGCCGACGCCGACATACACCATGCTGCGCTCGAACGAGTGGCCGACATAGGGGATGAAGTTGATCTGCTGCCTGATGCCGCTCTGATAGTCGGAGACTACCACATTGCCGGTGAAGGTGTCGGGCGTCGGGCCGGTGAACGAGCCGACCTGCGGAACGAGCAGGGGGCCCTGGGTCGAGCGGGCGTTGATGTAGCTGTAGGTGGCCTTGGCGCCCCACAGCCACTGGCTGCCACCGAAATGCTGGAAGAAGCCGGCCTGCGCCATCGGCGCGAACGAGGTCTTGCTGTCGAGCACCGGCGTGACGGGACCGCCGGCCTGGCCGCTGGCGACCAGCGCGCCGTTTTGGAAGATGTTGGAGACACCCTGGGCGTAGATGTTCTGCTCTTCATAGCCGAGCGAATTCACGCTGCCGCCGGCGCCGACATAGAATGCCGAGCGCGGCACCAGCGACGCCGGCACCTGATAGACCGGCGCGACCGCCTTGAGCGGCCGCATGTCGGCCGCGACTGCGCCGTTGGCAGGCAGCGCGCTCACGGCTGCCAGCGCCAGTATCACTCTCTTCATGATGGTCCCCGCGATGTGTGGTTGATGGCCAATTCCAGGGACTGACCCGAAACGGGTTGACGCCTCCGTCGCATCGACGGCTGTTCGGCGCTAACCCGAGATTAACCATACGGGGATGAAAAAAGTCCTACAGGTACAACTACGAGGTCGCCGCGCGCTCTTGCCGAGCGGCCAGCCGCGCGCGTAGTTCGGCGTTTTCCGACTCAAGATGCGACAGGCGCTCGCGCAGCGGCTGGACTGCCTGTGAGATCTCCTGCTCGGTAAATCGTGGCGTGATGTGCTGCGCGCAATTCCAGTCGAACGCTTGCAGGCGCAGCCGGAAGATCCGTTCGAGTTTTGCCTTGTAGTCCGGCACGGTGACGAGCGCGGTGAGGGCAGGGTCCTCGTCCACGCTCACGACCTCGGCGTGGGCGTAGATCTTGAGCCTGGCCCGCCGCGGATAGTCCATCAGAAACAGGCTCACCTTGTCGCTGGCCGCAACGTTGCCCGTGCTGATGTATTGCCGGTTGCCGCGATAGTCGGCGAAGGCCAGCGTGCGATCATCGACGAGCTTGAGAAAGCCGCGCGGCCCGCCGCGATGCTGGACGTAGGGCCAGCCGGTTTCCGAAACCGTCGCGATGTAGAAGCTGTCGCGATCGGCGATGAACGCCGCTTCGTTGTCGGTGAAGCGGTCAGATTCGCGGTGACCCTTGAAGTCCTGCCAGATCCGGTCGGCACCCATGGCGGCCTGCGCAGCCTTTACGCTCGGCGTGATCGCGACGTCGAGGAATCCGTATGACATGGCATTTCTCCTGGACCTGAGCCGATGCGCTGGTCGGCCGAATTTGGTCACCGCTTCGCAACAATCTAGTCACTCGAGATATGGTCGGTAATCTGCCGGATTTGGGAGGGATGATCTCACCCAGCGGAAATAGGGACGCCCTCCCGGCGGCAGCTGAAAACCGAACGGCGCCAGACACCTAGCTGAATTGTTTCGTCCATCATGCGAGCGGCCGGACTTGGCCCCGGCCTTGCTCCCTGCACAAAAGATGCCGCGGAACAAAATCGTCCTTGGCAACGCGCGCAAGACTCGTTAAGAACAGCCTTCCGGACGCGCTGGCGGTTGCTGGCTCGTCCGTGCGCGCATTGCGAAACCCGACATCGATAGGAGACCATTCCTTCAGGACATCCGCTTGGATTGCTCGAAGGGAGGGAAGCCCGTCGCCGTCAGGATCGGAGTGAACGCAGGGGTCGCCGGCACGCCGGAGGCCTCGATCCTGTCCAAGACTGCAGGCGCCCGCGGCGATCTCGTATCGGCAACGGCTTAATTCATTGCCTGCATAGACGGGTGAAGACCAGGTTTTGTTGTCGCCCCGTGCGTTGCGCGGGACGTATCGGATCAGGTTCGAACCTCGACACTCCACGCCCTTCAACTGGCGCGGAGGGGCAGGCTTTTCAATATCGTCTTGCCCGACGTGTCTGAAGACCGTGTGTCTTGAGGTGGTTACGGCAAGGCGATGGGTGTAACCCGGCGGCCCTGCCTTTCGGCAAAGGTCGCCAACCGGAGAGAGCTTGCTGTGGAAAAAGCGGCAAAAAAAGAGGCGGTCGAATCGCTGAACGGTCTTTTCAAGACCACCAGCGTTGCGGTCGTCGCTCATTATTCCGGCCTCACCGTTGCCCAGATGCAGAAGCTGCGTTCGCAGATGAAGCTGGCCGGCGCCTCGGTGAAGGTCTCGAAAAACCGTCTCGCCAAGATTGCTCTTGAAGGCACCGACGTCGTTGCCATCGGCTCCCTGCTGAAGGGACCGACCGTGATCGCCACTTCCAACGATCCGGTAGCGGCGCCGAAAGTGGCCGTCGAATTCGCCAAGACGAACGAGAATTTCGTCATCCTCGGCGGCTCGATGGGCACCACTGTCCTGAATGTCGACAGCGTCAAGGCACTCGCCGCGCTGCCGTCGCTGGACGAACTGCGCGCCAAGCTCCTCGGCCTCCTCGTGGCGCCGGCGACCAAGATCGCACAGCTCTCCACTGCGCCCGCGGCCAAGCTCGCGCGCGTCGTTCAGGCCTATGCCTCAAAGAGCGAAGCGGCCTGACGCCCTTCGCACATTCAACCTGGTTCGAACCTACGCTTTAAGGAAACACATCAATGGCCGACCTTCAGAAGATTGTTGACGACCTCTCGAGCCTCACCGTGCTCGAAGCCGCCGAGCTGGCGAAGATGCTCGAAGAAAAGTGGGGCGTGTCCGCCGCTGCCGCCGTTGCGGTCGCTGGCCCGGCTGCTGCCGCCGCTGCTCCCGCCGAGGAGAAGACCGAGTTCACCGTGATGCTGACCGCCGCCGGCGAGAAGAAGATCGAGGTGATCAAGGAAGTCCGCGCGATCACCGGCCTCGGCCTCAAGGAAGCCAAGGACCTGGTCGAAGGCGCTCCGAAGGCCGTCAAGGAAGGCGTCAACAAGGAAGAAGCCGACAAGATCAAGGGCCAGCTCGAGAAGGCCGGCGCCAAGGTCGAACTCAAGTAAGCAGCCAATCGACCGGACCGGCGCGCCTCGCGGCAGCGCCGGTCCGGAGATGGTCACCGAGGTTGCCACCGGCGTCGCCGACTGGCAGTTGGGTCTGGAACCCGCTCGGACACAAGATTGTGTGGGGATTGTGGGGGAACGCCCCTCGAAACTCCACATTTGCCGGCCCATATCGGGACGGCAGCACGAAAGCACGGTCGCATGGAGATGGCATGGCTCCGCGCGACCGCTGGGAGAATCGGCGATTTCGGGCTTTTACGGTCTGTGACGAGAGTTTTTTGACGGGCGGGTGCGGCAGGCGCCCGAACGTCGTTTTGCGTTCGGAATGATTGTTGCCCTTCGTTAGGACGAATTTCCTGACATCGGGCTTCCAAATTTCGAACGAGTTGGAATTCAACCCGGGGGCGATGGCAGTCGCGCTTCGGAAGGTTCGCCCGTCACGGGCGACGAAATGAGAGGCCACGATGGCGCAGCAGACGTTCACCGGTCGCAAACGCGTTCGCAAGTTCTTCGGTCACATTAAGGAAGTCGCGCAGATGCCGAACCTCATCGAGGTTCAGAAGGCATCCTACGACCAGTTCCTGATGGTCGCCGAGCCCGAGGGCGGGCGGCTCGACGAAGGCCTGCAGGCCGTGTTCCGGTCGGTCTTCCCGATCTCGGACTTCTCCAACACCTCGATGCTGGAATTCGTTCGCTACGAATTCGAGCCGCCGAAATACGACGTCGACGAGTGTCGCCAGCGCGGCATGACCTATGCTGCGCCGCTGAAGGTGACGCTGCGCCTGATCGTGTTCGATATCGACGAGGAAACCGGCGCGCGCTCCGTCAAGGACATCAAGGAGCAGGACGTCTACATGGGCGATATCCCGCTCATGACCATGAACGGCACCTTCGTCGTCAACGGCACCGAGCGCGTCATCGTCTCGCAGATGCACCGTTCGCCCGGCGTGTTCTTCGATCACGACAAGGGAAAGACCCATTCGTCGGGCAAGTTGCTGTTCGCCGCCCGCGTCATTCCGTATCGCGGCTCCTGGCTCGACATCGAGTTCGACGCCAAGGATATCGTGTTCGCGCGTATCGACCGTCGCCGCAAGATTCCGGTGACGTCGCTGATGTTCGCGCTGGGTCTCGACGGCGAAGAGATCCTCTCCACCTTCTACAAGAAGATCCAGTACAAGAAGATCAAGGAAGGCTGGCGCGTGCCGTTCGACGCCACGCGTTTCCGTGGCTACTCGACCGTCAACGACCTGATCGACGCCGACACGGGCAAGGTCGTGCTCGAGGCCGGCAAGAAGCTGACTGTGCGCGCCGCGCGCCAGCTGGCCGAGAAGGGCCTCAAGGCGCTTCGCCTGTCCGACGAGGAACTGGTCGGCAACTATCTCGCCGAGGATCTCGTCAACCCGAAGACCGGCGAGATCTACGCCGAGGCCGGCGAGGAGCTCACCGAGAAGTCGCTGAAGGGCCTCAACGAGCAGGGCTACAAGGAACTGCCGCTGCTCGACATCGACCACGTCAATGTCGGCGCCTACATCCGCAACACGCTTGCGGCCGACAAGAACATGACGCGTGAAGACGCGCTGTTCGACATCTACCGCGTGATGCGCCCGGGCGAACCGCCGACCATCGATTCGGCGCAGAACATGTTCCAGTCGCTGTTCTTTGATTCCGAGCGCTACGACCTGTCCGCGGTCGGCCGCGTCAAGATGAACATGCGCCTCGAACTCGATGCGCCCGACACCCATCGCACGCTGCGCAAGGAAGACATCCTGGCGGTGATCCAGACCCTGGTGGGTCTGCGCGACGGCAAGGGCGAGATCGACGACATCGACCATCTCGGCAACCGCCGGGTGCGATCGGTCGGCGAGCTGATGGAGAACCAGTACCGCATCGGCCTGCTGCGCATGGAACGCGCGATCAAGGAGCGGATGTCGTCGGTCGATATCGACACGGTGATGCCGCAGGATCTGATCAACGCCAAGCCGGCGGCTGCCGCGGTGCGCGAATTCTTCGGCTCCTCGCAGCTGTCGCAGTTCATGGACCAGACCAATCCGCTGTCGGAGATCACCCACAAGCGCCGCCTTTCGGCGCTCGGGCCGGGCGGTCTGACCCGCGAGCGCGCCGGCTTCGAAGTCCGTGACGTGCATCCGACGCATTACGGCCGGATCTGCCCGATCGAGACGCCGGAAGGCCCGAACATCGGCCTGATCAATTCGCTGGCGACCTTCGCCCGCGTCAATAAATACGGCTTCGTCGAGACGCCCTATCGCCGCTGCAAGGACGGCCGCGTCACCGACGAGGTGGTGTATCTGTCGGCAATGGAGGAGGGGCGCTACTCGGTGGCGCAGGCCAACGTGCAGCTCGATGCCAAGGGCCGCTTCGTCGAAGACCTGATCGTCTGCCGCGACGGCTCGACCCGTGACGTGCTGCTGATCCCGGCCGACAAGGTCGACTTCATGGACGTGTCGCCGAAGCAGCTCGTTTCGGTCGCCGCGGCGCTGATCCCGTTCCTCGAGAACGACGACGCCAACCGCGCGCTGATGGGCTCCAACATGCAGCGTCAGGCCGTGCCATTGGTGCGCGCCGAGGCGCCGTTCGTCGGCACCGGCATGGAGGGCGTGGTTGCCCGTGACTCGGGCGCTGCGATCGCAGCGCGCCGCACCGGCGTGATCGACCAGATCGACGCGACGCGTATCGTCATCCGCGCCACCGACGATCTCGACCCGACCAAGTCCGGCGTCGATATCTACCGGCTGATGAAGTACCAGCGCTCGAACCAGTCGACCTGCATCAACCAGCGTCCGCTGGTGAAGGTGGGCGACAGCGTCGCCAAGGGCGACATCATCGCCGACGGTCCGTCGACCGATCTCGGCGAACTCGCGCTCGGCCGCAACGTGCTGGTCGCGTTCATGCCGTGGAATGGCTACAACTTCGAAGACTCGATCCTGCTCTCCGAGCGGATCGTGAAGGACGACGTCTTCACCTCGATCCACATCGAGGAATTCGAGGTGATGGCCCGCGACACCAAGCTGGGTCCTGAGGAAATCACCCGCGACATTCCGAACGTCTCGGAAGAAGCGCTGAAGAACCTCGACGAAGCCGGCATCGTCTACATCGGCGCGGAAGTCCGCGCCGGTGACATCCTGGTCGGCAAGATCACGCCGAAGGGCGAAAGCCCGATGACGCCGGAAGAGAAGCTTCTGCGCGCCATCTTCGGCGAGAAGGCGTCCGACGTCCGCGATACCTCGCTCCGCGTGCCCCCGGGCGTGCAGGGCACCATCGTCGAAGTCCGCGTCTTCAACCGGCACGGCGTCGACAAGGACGAGCGCGCGCTGGCGATCGAGCGGGAGGAAATCGAACGCCTCGCCAAGGACCGCGACGACGAACAGGCAATTCTGGACCGTAACGTCTACGGCCGTCTGGCAGACCTGCTCGAGAACCGTCAGGGCATCGCCGGACCGAAGGGCTTCAAGAAGGACACCAAGATCACCCGCGCGGTGCTCGAGGAGTATCCGAAGTCGCAGTGGTGGCTGTTTGCCTCGCCGAACGACAAGCTGATGGCCGAGATCGAGGCCATGCGAAAGCAGTATGACGAGTCGAAGAAGGGCCTTGAACAGCGCTTCCTCGACAAGGTCGAGAAGCTGCAGCGCGGCGACGAACTGCCGCCCGGCGTGATGAAGATGGTCAAGGTCTTCGTTGCGGTGAAGCGCAAGATCCAGCCGGGCGACAAGATGGCCGGCCGCCACGGCAACAAGGGCGTCGTCTCCAAGATCGTTCCGATCGAGGACATGCCGTTCCTGGAAGACGGCACCCATGCCGACATCGTGCTCAATCCGTTGGGCGTGCCGTCGCGCATGAACGTCGGACAGATCCTCGAGACCCATCTCGGCTGGGCCTGCGCCGGTCTCGGCAAGCGCATCGGCCAGACCATCGATGCGTACTACGCCAAGCAGGATCTCAAGCCGATGCGCGAGACCCTGAAGAAGATCTACGGCGACGACGAGGTGATCAAATCGCTGAACGACACCGAACTGCTGGAGCTCGCGCGCAACCTGAAGCCGGGTGTGCCGATCGCCACCCCGGTGTTCGACGGTGCCAAGGAAGCCGACATCGAGGAGATGCTGAAGCTTGCGGGCCTCGACGCCTCGGGCCAGTCGACCGTCTATGACGGCCGTACCGGCGACGAGTTCGATCGCAAGGTCACGGTCGGCTACATCTACATGCTGAAGCTGCATCATCTCGTCGACGACAAGATCCATGCACGCTCGATCGGTCCGTACTCGCTCGTCACCCAGCAGCCGCTGGGCGGCAAGGCGCAGTTCGGAGGACAGCGCTTCGGCGAAATGGAGGTGTGGGCGCTCGAAGCCTACGGCGCCGCCTACACGCTGCAGGAAATGCTGACCGTGAAGTCGGACGACGTCGCCGGCCGTACCAAGGTGTACGAGGCGATCGTTCGCGGCGACGACACCTTCGAGGCCGGCATTCCGGAATCGTTCAACGTGCTGGTCAAGGAAATGCGCTCGCTCGGCCTCAACGTCGACCTGCACAATTCCAAGGCGACCATCACGCCGTCCGAGGCCGCCGAGTAGCACGACGACAAGAAACGTCATGGCCGGGCTTGTCCCGGCCATCCACGCCTTCGCTGATTTCCGGCTTGAAGACGTGGTTGCCCGGCACAAGGCCGGGCATGACGACTACGGAATTTCTTAAAGTCGCTCAGCGGCTAAGGAGAACACCATGAACCAAGAAATTATGAATCTGTTTAACCCGACGACGCCGGCTCAGGTCTTCGACCAGATCCGCATCTCGATCGCGTCGCCGGAGAAGATTCTGTCGTGGTCCTACGGCGAGATCAAGAAGCCTGAGACCATCAACTACCGTACCTTCAAGCCGGAGCGCGACGGCCTGTTCTGCGCCCGCATCTTCGGGCCGATCAAGGACTACGAGTGCCTGTGCGGCAAGTACAAGCGGATGAAGTACAAGGGCATCATCTGCGAGAAGTGCTCGGTCGAGGTGACGCTCAGCCGCGTCCGTCGCGAGCGCATGGGCCACATCGAGCTGGCTGCGCCGGTCGCCCATATCTGGTTCCTGAAGTCGTTGCCGTCGCGCATCGGGCAGTTGCTCGACATGACGCTGAAGGATCTCGAGCGGATTCTTTACTTCGAATACTACGTCGTTCTCGAGCCGGGTCTTACCGCGCTGAAGGACCGTCAGTTGCTGAGCGAGGAGGAATTCCTCCGCGCCCAGGACGAGTACGGCCAGGATTCCTTCACCGCCATGATCGGCGCCGAGGCGATCCGTGAATTGCTCAAGGGTCTCGAACTCGAGAAGCTCGACGCGCAGCTGCGCGTGGAGATGCAGGAGACCGAGTCCGACATCAAGCACAAGAAGCTCGCCAAGCGGCTAAAGATCGTCGAGGCGTTCCGCTATTCCGGCAACAAGCCGGAGTGGATGATCCTCACCGTGGTGCCGGTGATTCCGCCGGACCTGCGTCCGCTGGTGCCGCTCGATGGCGGCCGCTTCGCCACCTCGGATCTGAACGATCTCTACCGCCGCGTCATCAACCGTAACAACCGCTTGAAGCGGCTGATGGAGCTGCGCGCGCCGGACATCATCATCCGCAACGAAAAGCGCATGCTGCAGGAGGCCGTCGACGCATTGTTCGACAACGGCCGCCGCGGCCGCGTCATCACTGGCGCCAACAAGCGTCCGCTGAAGTCGCTGGCCGACATGCTGAAGGGCAAGCAGGGCCGCTTCCGGCAGAACCTGCTCGGCAAGCGCGTCGACTATTCGGGCCGTTCGGTGATCGTCGTCGGTCCCGAACTGCGGCTGCATCAGTGCGGCCTGCCGAAGAAGATGGCGCTCGAACTGTTCAAGCCGTTCATCTATTCGCGGCTCGACGCCAAGGGTCTGTCCACCACGGTGAAGCAGGCGAAGAAGCTCGTCGAAAAGGAGCGTCCCGAGGTCTGGGACATCCTCGACGAGGTCATTCGCGAGCATCCCGTGCTGCTGAACCGCGCGCCGACGCTGCATCGCCTGGGCATCCAGGCATTCGAGCCGGTGCTGATCGAAGGCAAGGCGATCCAGCTGCATCCGCTGGTGTGTTCGGCATTCAACGCCGACTTCGACGGCGACCAGATGGCGGTCCACGTTCCGCTGTCGTTGGAAGCCCAGCTCGAAGCCCGCGTGCTGATGATGTCGACCAACAACATCCTGCATCCGGCCAATGGCCAGCCGATCATCGTCCCGTCGCAGGACATCGTGCTCGGCCTCTACTACCTGTCGGTCCTGCGTGAAGGGCTGCCGGGCGAGGGCAAGCTGTACGGCGAGATGGCCGAGATCGAACATGCGCTGCATGCAAAGGTCATCCACCTCCACACCAAGATCAAGTATCGTTGGAGCGGCCTCGGCGAGGCCGGCAAGCCGGTGGTCCGCTGGTACGACACCACGGCCGGCCGCGCGATGCTGGGTCAGGTGCTGCCGAAGTCGGCGAAGATGCCTTTCGACGTCATCAACAAGCTGATGACCAAGAAGGAAATCTCCGGCGTCATCGATCAGGTCTATCGTCACTGCGGTCAGAAGGAGACCGTGATCTTCTGCGACCGCATCATGGCGCTGGGTTTCTACAACGCGTTCAAGGCGGGCATCTCGTTCGGCAAGGACGACATGGTCGTCCCGGCGTCGAAATGGAAGATCGTCGAGGCCACCCGCACGCTCGCCAAGGAATTCGAGCAGCAGTACAATGACGGCCTGATCACCCACGGCGAGAAGTACAACAAGGTCGTGGACGCCTGGTCGAAGTGCAACAAGAAGATTTCCGAAGACATGATGACGGAAATCTCGGCCGTGAAGAAGGGGCCGAACGGCGCCGAGGCGCAGATCAACTCGATCTTCATGATGGCCAACTCCGGCGCGCGTGGTTCGCAGGACCAGATGCGTCAGCTCGCCGGCATGCGCGGGCTGATGGCCAAGCCGTCCGGCGAGATCATCGAGACGCCGATCATCGCCAACTTCAAGGAAGGCCTCTCCGTTCTCGATTACTTCAACTCGACCCACGGCGCCCGCAAGGGACTGGCCGATACCGCGTTGAAGACCGCGAACTCCGGTTACCTGACGCGCCGTCTCGTTGACGTCGCGCAGGACTGCATCATCACGCAGGACGATTGCGGTACCAAGCTCGGCATCAAGATGCGCGCCATCATCGATGCCGGCTCGGTGGTTGCGTCGCTGGCGTCGCGCATTCTCGGCCGGACCACCGGCGAGGATCTGCGCGATCCCGTGACCAACAAGATCGTGGTCAAGCGCGGCACCTTGATGGAAGAGAGCCACGTTGACGCGATCCAGCAGGCCGGCATCCAGGAGGTGAAGATCCGCTCGGCGCTGACCTGCGAACTGGTCAACGGCATCTGCGGCAAGTGCTACGGGCGCGATCTCGCCCGCGGCACGCCGGTCAATCACGGCGAGGCTGTCGGCGTCATCGCCGCGCAGTCGATCGGCGAGCCCGGCACGCAGCTGACGATGCGCACCTTCCACATCGGCGGTGCGGCGCAGATCAACGAGCAGTCGTTCATCGAATCCAACTTCGACGGCAAGATCACGATCAAGAACAAGGCGATCGCGACCAACGGCGAAGGCGCGATGGTGGCGATGGTCCGCAACATGGTCGTTGCGGTCACCGACGCCGACGGCACCGAGCGTGCCACCCATCGCATTCAGTACGGCGCGCGGATGCGCGTCGACGAGGGCGACATGGTCAAGCGCGGCCAGCGTATTGCCGAGTGGGATCCCTACACCCGACCGATGCTGACCGAAGTGGAAGGCATCGTCGGGTTCGAGGATCTGGTCGAAGGCCAGTCGATCTCGGAAACGCTGGACGAGGCCACCGGCATCGCCAAGCGCATCGTCACCGACTGGCGCTCGTCGCGCGGCGGTGCGGATCTGCGCCCGGCGATCGTCATCAAGGGCAAGGACGGCAAGGTGCTCAAGCTCGCCCGTGGCGGCGACGCGCGCTACATGCTCTCGGTCGACGGCATTCTGTCGGTCGATCTCGGGCAGAAGGTCAAGACCGGCGACATTCTCGCCCGGACCTCGACCGAAAGCGCGAAGACCCGCGACATCACCGGCGGTCTGCCGCGGGTGGCGGAATTGTTCGAGGCCCGCAAGCCGAAGGACGCCGCCATCATCGCGGAAATCGCCGGCACCATCCGGTTCGGACGCGACTACAAGAACAAGCGCCGGATCTCGATCGAGCCGCTCGACAAGAACGAGGAGACTCGCGAGTACCTCATTCCGAAGGGCAAGCACATCCATCTGCAGGATGGCGACATCGTCGAAAAGGGTGACTTCATCGTCGAAGGCAACCCGGCACCGCACGACATTCTGGCGATCAAGGGCATCGAGGAACTCGCCGCCTATCTGGTCAACGAAATCCAGGAGGTCTACCGGCTGCAGGGCGTGTTGATCAACGACAAGCACATCGAGGTGATCGTTCGCCAGATGCTGCAGAAGGTCGAGATCACCGACCAGGGCGACACCGACATGATCTCGGGCGAGCAGATCGACAAGATCGAGTTCGACCAGCTCAATGCGCGGGCCAAGGAAGAGGGCAAGAAAGTCGCCACGGGAACGCCGGTTCTGCTCGGCATCACCAAGGCGAGCCTGCAGACCCGCTCGTTCTTCTCGGCGGCGTCGTTCCAGGAGACCACCCGCGTGCTCACCGAAGCCGCCGTCAACGGCAAGGTGGACCCGCTGGAAGGGCTCAAGGAGAACGTCATCGTCGGCCGCCTGATCCCGGCCGGCACCGGCGCCTCGATGGCGAAGATCCGCGAAGTCGCAGTCAAGCGCGACAAGATGATCCTCGACGAGCGCGAAAAGCAGGCGACCATCGTGCCGACTGCGCCGGAAGACGAGCCTCTGGCGCTGCCACAGCCGTCGGCTGAATAAGCGGCGGGAATACAAATCGAATTGGAAAAGGGCCGGCGCAAGCCGGCCCTTTTTTGTCTTTGAACGACGCAGCCCCTTCACACCGAATAATCGATGCCAGTATGCTACGAGTGGTTGTGTCCCAGGTAACTGCACATTGGTGTCTTGATGCAGCGATCGCCTCACCTACTGATTGACCGCATCCACGAAGCTGCCCTTGTGCCTTCGCTGTGGCCGGAACTCCTCGGCGAACTCGGCGATGCAATAGGAGGCAACGGCGGTGCTCTGTTCGCGGTCCGCGAGGGCTATGGTCGAGCCGTAAACTCCGCTCAGCATGATCGGCTGATGGGCACGTTCATGGTCAATTGGAGTGCCCGAGACCGAACCTTGCCCCGGGCGCTGTCTCTCGGTCATCCGGGCTTCGTAACCGAGCGAGATCTGTTTACCCAGGCCGAGCTCGACGAGGACGAAGTGTATCGCGGGTTCTTCCGCAAGCACGGTTTGGATTACCGGGCAGGCACCATTATTCCGATGCCGGTGGGCGATTCCATCGCCATCACGATCTTCAGAAACGGTCGACAAGGGCCGGTTCAGGCGGAGCACGTTTCCTTTTTGGACAGCCTTCGCCCCCATCTCGCGCGGGCGTCCCTGACGGCGAATCGCCTGGGGTTTGAACGTGCGCGGGCGATGACGGATGCGCTGGCCACGCTCGGTCTGCCCGCGGCCGTGCTGCGCGACCGAGGTGTCTTGCTCGCGGCCAATCCCTTGTTCGAAGCGCTGATGCCGACGCTGGTGCAAGATCGCGCGGACCGTTTGAAGCTGACGAATTTGGACGCCGACGAATTGCTGATGAGCGCGCTGGTGCAGATGGCGCCCGGTCATCGTCAGCCGTCCGTCAACTCCATTCCGGTCGCAGCCCTCGAGGGCTTTCCGCCGATGATCTTCCACGTGCTGCCGGTCCGTGGCGCAGCGCACGACGTGTTTTCGCAAGCGGCGGCGCTGTTGATCGCGACCCCGGTCGATCGCGCTGCCGTTCCCACCGCCCAGGTCTTGCAAGGACTGTTCGACCTGACGCCGGCGGAGTCGCGTTTGGCGGGGCTGATCGGGCTGGCGCAGACCCCGCGAGAGGCGGCGCTGGGGCTCGGCATTTCCGAAGAAAATGCACGTACGACGCTGAAACGAATCTTCTCCAAGACGGGAACCCGCAGGCAGGCGGAACTTGTCCGACTGCTGAGCGGCTCGGCGCTCGGCCCCGCCGAGCCCAGATAGGCCCGACGCAAGTCCTGCGGCATTCGCGCATCACCTCACGGAATAGTTGCGCGGGCTCCCATTTGGGAGATGTTGCATTGCGCGGTGCGGTGTTGGCTACGGTCATACACATAGCCATTTTCAATAACCTATCCATTTTGCTCCTAACTCCGGTCTGCCGGCGCCAACGGGTCCGGCGGCCTGCAAGACGACCGATCGGCAAGACGGCTGGCGCAAGCTGGCCCGTTTTGCGATTTCCGCAATCCCGCCATCGCCCCGTGCGATTGTTCATCTTCCCTTCAGGTTCAAAACCCCTTGTTGGGACGTGCGGCGTGCGGTCGAACAGTGGATCTGGCGGGTGGCCCTTCACTGTACCCAAGCACTTGGCAGAACTGATCTTTCCTTGCGGACAAGGCTGCCGCGCGCCGGGAAATGCTTGCATGTCGCGCCGGCGGAGCAGCCGGGCGGCGACGGTTCGGAAGACAGTCATGTTCGATCTTGCAGTTGTCGGTGGCGGTCCTGGCGGCCTGATGAGCGCCTGGTATCTCAAGAAAAAGCTTGGCGATCTCTGCCGCGTCACGATCTTCGAGGCCTCCGACCGGATCGGCGGCAAGATCGTCACCCGCCGTTTCGATACCGCGCCGGCGATGTACGAGGCGGGCGTCGCCGAAATCTACGATTACTCGATGACCGGTCCGGACCCGCTGCGCGAGCTGGTGCAGCATTTCGGCCTGCAGACCATCCCGATGGACGCCGAGCAGGTGCAGCTCGACGGCGAACTGCTCGGCGACGTGCCGGGAATACGCAAGAAGTACGGAGACAAGACTGCCGATGCCATCGTGGCGTTCCGCAAACTCTGCGCCAGCAAGGTGTCGCCGCTGCAATATTACGAGGGTGTCGGCGCGCACGACAACGAGCACCCCTGGGCCTGGATGACCTGCGAGGAGCTGCTCGACAAGGAGGTCGACGACCCGGTCGCAAAACGGTTCCTCAAGGTGATGGCGCGGTCCGACATCGCCACCGAGAGCCACAACACCAACGGGCTCAATGCGCTGAAGAACTTCGTGATGGATGTGGACGGCTATATCGGCCTCTACTCGATCCAGAACGGCAATGAGCAGCTCGTGACGTGCCTGCAGTCTGAAATCGATGCCGAGATCCAGCTTAATCATCGCGTCCTCAAGGTCGATAAGACCGAGGCCGGCCGCTACCAGATCAACATGATGAACGGCAAGGGTCCGGAGACGCGCGACTTCGACCTGGTGCTGATGTGCCTGCCGCACAACTGGTTGGCCACCGTGGGCTGGGGCAACGAAGAGCTGCGCCGCTCGATGGTCAAGCACGTCGCCTATTTCGACCGGCCGGCGCATTACCTGCGCGTGTCGATCCTGTTCGACGCGCCGTTCTGGGGCGAGCAAATCCCCGGCGCCTGGTTCATGTCGGAGGCCTTCGGCGGCTGCTGCGTCTACAACGAGGGCGCCCGTCACGACGTCGGCAAGCACGGCGTGCTGAACTGGCTGATCGCGGGGTCCGATGCGCTGGCGTTTTCCAATCTGAGCGACAAGGAGCTGATCGCCGCTGCGCTGAAATCGCTGCCGGCGTCCTTGGGCGATGCCCGCGCCCATTTCATCGAAGGCAAGATCCACCGCTGGATGTCGTCGGTCAACGCGATCCCGGGCGGCTTGCCGGCGCGTGACGTGATGACCAACCATCGGCCGGATCCGAAGCAGCATCCTGGCCTCGCCGTGGTCGGCGATTACCTGTTCGACTCCACTCTGAACGGGCTGTTCGATTCGGCGGATGCCGCAACCGACATCATCCTGACCGAGACCATCAAGCTGCGCCGCGCCCGCGCGCAACTCGACCGGCCGGGATCCGACAAGATCGATCGCGACTATTTCGAGAACTATCGCGGGCAGGGACCGTATCGCGAGGTCTGGAGCCAGTTCACCGACCCGACCTATCTCAGCGAACTGATCCGTCTCGTCTGGAACAGGTCCGGCGGCTACAAGCTGCTGGTGGCGGGGTCGGCCAGCGGCGAACTGGTCGGCGCGCTGCGCGGCCGCGGCATCGACGCCTGGGGCATCGAAAACAATCGCGGCATCCATGCCCGCACCCCGGCTGAGCTGAAGCCCTACAATCTGCTCGGCAGCATTACCGACCTGCCTTTCAAGGATGGCGAATTCGACTTCGTGTTCGAGACCAGCCTGTGTCACGTCTCCGACAAGCAGGTGCCCCGGGCGGTCCGCGAACTGAACCGCGTCATCAAGACGGGCCTGCTGTTCGGTTCGGTGACAAGCGACATGGCGCCGGCGGTGATCGACCGCTACGACCTGCTGCGCGGTGTTAAGAAACTCGGAACCTGGTGGGAGTGGTCGGAGCTGTTCTTCAACAACGGCTTCGATCTGTCGATGCACCGCGAGGACACCACCGATGCGGTATGGGTCGCGACGCTGGAGGCGAACAAGGGGCCGGGGAACTGGTACGCCGACTCCGACAGCCTGCGCTACTCGTTCTTCGACAAGGTCGACACCGACGACTGAGCCGGATGGCGGGCGTGCCACAGCGCACCGTCATTCGGACCACGGCGGCGGAAAACGCGTTGCCCGCGCAAAAGCCCTGAGCTAGTCATCGACTTCACGCAACAGGCCAGCGCGTTGCGCGGCTAGCCAGCATCGGTCCGTCACATGGCGCGAACGCCAACTCCGCCGGATGATCCGGTCCCGCCGTCCGCGGATGACCCGGCGCCTTCGCCGCTCGACGAGAAGTTTGCCATCCCGGTTGGCGCAACCGCGAGTCCGATCAAAGGCGTCAAGCCGCCGTCGGTCGACAAGCCGGCGCCGAAGGCGGCCGCCAAGCAGTCTGACGACGACGACGATGACGAAGAGCTCGTCGTGTTCACGGCGCGCGAGGCGGCCGGGGCATTCGCGACTATCTACGGCTTCGTTCGGCCGTATCTGTCGAACTACCGCAAGATGGTGATGATCGTCGTCTTCGGCGTGCTGGTCGAGACGCTGTTCAACGTCATCATGCCGCTCAGCCTGAAATTCCTGATCGACGACGCGCTCGGCGAAGAGGATTTCCAGGCATTGAAGGTGATCCTGTCGGTGCTTGCGGTGGCCGGCATCATCACCTCGATCGTCGCGATCTGGTACGAGCGGTGGGACGCGTTGCTGGCAGCATCGCTGATCTCCGACATCCGCGAGCGGCTGTTCAACCACACCCAGGCGCTGCCGGCGTCGTATTTCGCCAAGACCAAGCGCGGCGAGATCCTGTCGCGGTTCTCGATCGATCTGGCCGCGGTCGACGGCGCGATCAAGACCTTTGCCAACAGCGCGATGCTGCCGGCGCTGGAGCTGATTGCCGGCATCATCCTGATGCTGTTCCTGAACTGGCAGCTCGCGGTTGTGGCGTTGCTGATATTCCCGATCACCTTGATCGGCCCGAAAATCCTGACCCCCAAGGCGGTGCACGCCAATTACGAGCAGAAGCTGCAGGAATCCACGCTGCTCGGCACGGTGCAGGAGAACGTCGCGGCGCAGGCCGTGGTCAAGGCGTTCAACCTGCAGCGCAAGATGTTCGGCTTCTTCCGGCTGCGCAACGACGACGCCAAGCGCAAGATCGCATCCGCCACCTTCCTGTCGACCATGGTGGAACGTTCGGTCACGATCTCGGTGCTGCTACTGCACCTCGTCGTGCTCGCGATCGGCGCCTACCTCGCCACCACCGGACAGATCACCATCGGCACCTTCGTCACCTTCGAAAGCGCGTTCTGGGAGGTCTCCTACAACATCGCGCATCTGATGCACTACATCCCGGTGTCGATCCAGTCGGCGGCGGCGGTGCGGCACATTCAGGAACTCACCGACGAGCCGACTCCGGGCACCGACCGGGCCGGCGCGCCGGAACTGCCGCGCATCGCGCACAGCATCGCCTTCGAGCGCGTCAGCTTCAAATATGAAGGCAGCAACACTCCGGTGCTCGACAATCTCAGCCTGAAGCTCGATGTCGGCAAGACCATCGCCATCGTCGGGCCGAGCGGCTCGGGCAAGAGCACGCTGCTCAACCTGATGCTGCGGCTTTATCTGCCGGACGAGGGGCGGTTGACCATCGACGGCGTCGACATCCGCAAGGTGACGGTGGAGTCGTTACGGCGAAGCATGGCGGTCGTGTTCCAGGAGAACATGCTGTTCAACATGTCGCTGCGCGAGAACATCCGGCTCGGCAAGGAAGGCGCCACCGACGAAGAGGTCGAGGAGGCGGCGCGCAAGGCCGAGATCCACCAGTTCATCATGAGCCTGCCGGAGGGCTATGACACTTCGGTCGGCGAGCGTGGCGACACGCTGTCCGGCGGCCAGCGCCAGCGCATCGCGATCGCCCGCGCCATCGTCCGCGATCCGTCCGTGCTGCTGCTCGACGAAGCCACTTCGGCGCTCGACCAGACCACCGAGGCCGCGATCAACCGCACGCTGATGAAGGTGGCGGAGGGGCGCACCATGATCTTCTCCACCCACCGGCTGACCTCGGTGGTCGACATGGACGAGATCATCGTCGTCGCCAACGGCCGCGCCATCGAGCGCGGCTCGCACGCCGATCTGCTGGCAAAGGGCGGCGTCTACCGCAAGCTGTGGGACGACCAGGGCCACCAGCCGCATCGCGACGACGAAGATGATGATGATGACGACGATGACGAAGAGGACGACGACGAGGAGTGAGCAGGGCCGGTTGCTAACACCTCGTTAACCGCTGCTATCATTGCGCCAGCGGTGCATTGGACCGATTAGCAGTCTGGTGAGATGTCCGCGGCTAGCCTTACGGCACGCGGATGCAGCTCGAAGGTCGAGTACCGGTTACCAAGCCGGAGGCGCAGGTTCGATTCCTGCCGTCCGCTCCAGCCATTTCCTCAACGCTACCATCTTCACCTCTCCCCACCGGGGAGAGGTCGCCTGCCGACGCGAAGCGGCGGCAGGCGGGCAAGGGGGACGAGCCATCGAGAGGGTGTACGCCCTCACCGGCGAGGGAGCGCGCCGCCGATGCCGTCGCTTCTATATCGACCGGGATGAGCTAGGCTGCGCGACTGTGATCCGTCGTCACGCCGGCCGAATGCACGGGCTTCAATGCCGCGGCCTTAGCGCCCGGCCGCAGCCGCCGCGCGAAGCCTTCTCCCGAGCGCAGCAGGAAGCGCGCCCAGCGCTGCGCCGACCAGTACAGCCCGCGCTCGATCGACACCGACTTGAAGCTGAAGGATTGCGCCATCGCCCAGTCGTCGCAGGCGGTTTTGACCGGGTCGTCGTAGAACGCCGCGATCTTGCTCGCCGCCATGCCCTCGGTCGCCAGCCAGGCCGGGATGTGGACGTTGCACAGCCGCTCGACGTCGGTGAACACCTTATCGGTGCCGGCGCCGGTGGCCGGGCAGACGCACGTGAAGGCGTCGCCGACCAGCACCACGCCGGCCTGGCGGTAGTCCTCGCTGACATACAGGTCGGCTGGGCGGATGTTGATGGGGCCGCGGACATCGAACGCGCCGGTGATGGCCCGCAGGCCCGGCATCAGTTCGTGCAGCACCCGCTCCGGCGCCTGGCGGAACTCGCGCAGCCACGGATCGTCGAAGTCGCGATAGACGAACAGGTTGGCCCGCATCCGGTCGCCGATCGGGAACAGGGTGATGTAGCCGGCCCGCGCGCTGGCGCGCTCGGAGAAGTAGGTCATCGCAGGGAAGGGGAAGCCGGGCTGTCCGGTCGGCGCAATGTCGAACCCGAGCGAGACCGAATGGCAGCGGCTGACGATGTTGCGTCCGATCCCGAGGCTGTGGCGGACGCCCATGTTGAGGCCGCTCGCCAGCACGACGAGCCGGGCGGACACCGCGCTTCCGTCCGAAAGGGTGACCTGCTGCCGGTCGTCGCTGGTCGCGATCGCGGTCGCCTTGGCATGGATCGTTTCCGCCGATCCCCCCACCTCGGCGCGGATGGTGTTGACGATGTCGTCGTACATCAGGCTGAACTGCTGGCTCGGCTTCCGGTCGACCACCCGACCGAACCGGCCGATCCAGATCTCGCCGTCATGCGTGGTGGCCCGCAGCAGCGCGTCCGCCAGTCCCGTCTTGCGCAGGATGTCGAGCTGCCCGCCGTGAAACTTTTCACACCTGAAATCAAAGGGGTAGGCGGGATTTGGGTCAATCAGGATCGTCGCGATGCCACGCTGGCCGAGGGTGGCCGCCGTGCTCGAGCCCCCCAGGCCGCCGCCGACGATCGCAATATCCGTGTACCGCATGGCTGGGCCTGGGTTCGCAAAGCCGGATTATTGCGCCCTTAAAGGCAAACAAAGACTGAAAGAGTGCGACCGATCGTGCGTGCTCCGACGTCCGGCTCGAATCGGAGCCATCCGCTGGATCGGCGGCCCCGATTCGGCGCAAACGGCTCGCCCGTGGCCGGTTTGCCGGCAGGATCGCACGCCGCCGACCCAAATGCGTCCGCAAGGTTGTCCTAAAGTTCGCGTAACGTCGTCAATTGCCCCGCTTTGTTGTTGTTTTATGTCAAGTTTCCAACGTCGCCGTTCGCGTTCCACTTGCTGCGCTTTAGCCTTGACTTGGACATGCCCCGCCGATAAAACCCGCGCACTCAACGACAGGCGGTGAGCTTCCTTTACGTCGGCACGGATCACCCACACCATCCTCACGGATCGGGACGGGCACCAACCTCGACGAATGCTGCTCAGACGCTGTCGATCATAGCTAGGCAATGCCAGAGCGATTTTGGGTCTCCTGAGAGCAATCTCGCGAGATTGATTTCGGATGCATGACCTCGGGTCTCCCGCGGTCCTCTGTGGTTGAAGCGCTTTCCGTTCAGCAGTGAACGGTCGGCGGGATTTCGTTTTGCGTGGGCACATGCAGGACGACCGATGGGGCAGGTCGCTCCGAACGTATTTTGCGAAGCCGTTACGGTTTCGCTCGAACAAGGGTGAAGGCGAAGATGCCGACGATCAACCAACTGATCGCACGTCCGCGCGTCGTTCAGAAGTCGCGCAAGAAGGTGCCGGCGCTGCAGCAGTCGCCGCAGAAGCGTGGCGTTTGCACGCGCGTCTACACGACCACGCCGAAGAAGCCGAACTCGGCGCTTCGTAAGGTCGCAAAGGTGCGTCTGACCAATGGCTTCGAAGTCATCGGTTACATCCCGGGCGAAGGCCATAACCTGCAGGAGCATTCCGTGGTGATGATCCGCGGCGGCCGCGTCAAGGATTTGCCGGGCGTTCGCTATCACATCCTCCGCGGCGTCCTCGATACCCAGGGCGTCAAGAACCGTAAGCAGCGCCGTTCGAAGTACGGCGCGAAGCGTCCGAAATAATCGGGGATCTGATCGATGTCGCGTCGCCATTCAGCCGAAAAGCGTGAAGTGAACCCGGACCCGAAGTTCGGGAACATCATCATCACCAAGTTCATGAACTCGATCATGTATGACGGCAAGAAGTCTGCCGCCGAGAGCATCGTTTACGGCGCGCTCGAGATGATCGAAGCCAAGACCAAGCAGGGCCCGCTGCCGGTGTTCGAGCAGGCGCTGGAAAACGTCATGCCGACCATCGAAGTGCGTTCGCGTCGCGTCGGCGGCGCCACCTATCAGGTGCCGGTCGAAGTCCGCAGCGTGCGCCGCCAGGCGCTCGGCATTCGCTGGCTGATCACCGCGGCGCGCGACCGCAACGAGAAGACGATGACGGAGCGCCTCTCCGCCGAACTGCTCGATGCGTCGAATGGTCGAGGCAACGCCGTCAAGAAGCGGGAAGACGTGCACCGGATGGCGGAAGCCAACCGCGCGTTCTCGCACTATCGCTGGTAACCAGCGAAACAACGACTTTAAGGATTAGACCATGCCCCGCGTTCATGCCATTGAGGACTACCGTAATTTCGGTATCATGGCGCATATCGATGCCGGCAAGACCACGACCACCGAGCGCATCCTGTACTATACCGGCAAGAGCCACAAAATCGGCGAAGTGCACGAAGGTGCCGCGACGATGGACTGGATGGAGCAGGAGCAGGAGCGCGGCATCACGATTACGTCCGCTGCCACCACCGCGTTCTGGAACGGCAAGCGTCTGAACATCATCGACACCCCCGGCCACGTCGACTTCACCATTGAAGTCGAGCGTTCGCTCCGCGTGCTCGACGGCGCCGTCGTCGTGCTCGACGGCAACCAGGGCGTCGAGCCGCAGACCGAGACCGTCTGGCGCCAGGGCGACAAGTACAACGTGCCGCGCATCGTCTTCGCCAACAAGATGGATAAGACCGGCGCCGATTTCTACAAGTGTCTGCAGGACATCATCGACCGCCTCGGTGCCAAGCCGATCGCGATCCAGCTGCCGATCGGCGAGGAGAGCAACTTCAAGGGTCTCGTCGATCTGGTCCGCATGAAGGGCGTGATCTGGGAAGACGAAGCCCTGGGTGCGAACTTCAAAGACATCGAGATTCCGGAAGATATGGTCGAGAAGGCCAAGGAATACCGCGAGAAGATGATCGAAGCCGCCGTCGAACTCGACGACGACGCGCTGACCAAGTTTCTCGACGGCGTGGAGCCCGACGAAGCCACGCTGAAGAAGTTGATCCGCAAGGCGGTTCTGACCGGTGCCTTCTATCCGGTGCTGTGCGGTTCTGCGTTCAAGAACAAGGGCGTGCAGCCGTTGCTTGACGCGGTGGTCGATTATCTTCCGTCGCCGGTTGACGTGCCTGCCATCAAGGGCATGGACGAAGACGGCAACGAGATGGTGCGCCTGCCGAAGGACTCCGAGCCGCTCGCGCTGCTGGCGTTCAAGATCATGGACGACCCGTTCGTCGGCACCATCACCTTCTGCCGCATCTATTCCGGCACGCTGATCTCCGGCACCGGCGTCATCAACTCCACCCGCGACCGCAAGGAGCGGATCGGGCGGATGCTGCTGATGCACGCCAACAACCGCGAAGACATCAAGGAAGCCTATGCCGGCGACATCGTCGCGCTGGCCGGCCTCAAGGAAGCCCGCACCGGCGATACGCTGTGCGATCCGTCCAAGCCAGTGATCCTGGAGAAGATGGAGTTCCCCGAGCCGGTCATCGAGATCGCGATCGAGCCGAAGTCGAAGGCCGACCAGGAAAAGCTCGGCGTCGCGCTGGCGAAGCTCGCCGCGGAGGATCCGTCCTTCCGCGTGTCCACCGATCAGGAGTCCGGCCAGACCATTCTGAAGGGCATGGGCGAACTCCATCTCGACATCAAGGTCGACATCCTGCGCCGCACATACAAGGTCGACGCCAACATCGGCGCGCCGCAGGTGGCGTTCCGCGAGCGCGTCACCAAGCGCGCGGAAGTCGACTACACCCACAAGAAGCAGACCGGCGGCACCGGTCAATTCGCCCGCGTCAAGTTCGTCGTGGAGCCGAACGAGCCGGGCAAGGGCTTCGAGTTCGAATCCAAGGTCGTCGGCGGCGCGGTGCCGAAGGAATACATCCCCGGCGTCGAAAAGGGTCTCGCCAGCGTTCTGACCTCGGGCGTGGTCGCCGGCTTCCCGGTGGTCGACGTCAAGGTGCAGCTGGTCGACGGCGCCTACCACGACGTCGACTCGTCGGCGCTGGCTTTCGAAATCGCGTCGCGCGCGGCGTTTCGCGAGGCGCTGCAAAAGGGTAAGTCGGTTCTGCTCGAGCCGATCATGAAGGTCGAATGCGTGACTCCGGAAGACTATACCGGCTCGGTCATCGGCGATCTGAATTCGCGGCGCGGCCAGATTCAGGGCCAGGACATGCGCGGCAATGCCAACGTGATCAACGCGATGGTGCCGCTCATGACGATGTTCGGTTACGTCAATAACCTGCGCTCGATGAGCCAGGGTCGCGCAACCTTTACGATGCAGTTCGACCACTACGCGGAAGCCCCGGCCAATGTGTCGGCGGAAGTCCAAAAGAAGTTTGCCTGATTGCCGCTGACTGAAGTCGGCGTCTGAATGGAGAAGTGTCATGGCCAAAGCAAAGTTTGAACGTAACAAGCCGCATTGCAACATCGGAACCATCGGTCACGTCGACCATGGCAAGACGTCGCTGACCGCGGCGATCACCAAGGTGTTGGCGGAAACGGGCGGTGCGACGTTCACGGCCTACGACCAGATCGACAAGGCGCCGGAAGAGAAGGCGCGCGGCATCACCATCTCGACCGCTCACGTCGAGTACGAGACCGCCAACCGACATTACGCCCACGTCGACTGCCCGGGCCACGCCGACTACGTCAAGAACATGATCACCGGTGCCGCGCAGATGGACGGCGCGATCCTGGTGGTGTCGGCCGCCGACGGCCCGATGCCGCAGACCCGCGAGCACATCCTGCTCGCCCGTCAGGTCGGCGTTCCGGCGCTGGTCGTGTTCCTCAACAAGTGCGACATGGTCGACGATCCGGAGCTGCTCGAGCTCGTCGAGATGGAAGTTCGCGAACTTCTCTCGAAGTACGACTTCCCGGGCGATGACATTCCGATCATCAAGGGTTCGGCGCTCGCCGCTCTCGAAAACAAGGATCCGAAGCTGGGTCACGACGCCATCCTCGAGCTGATGAAGGCGGTCGACGCCTACATCCCGCAGCCGGAGCGTCCGATCGATCTGCCGTTCCTGATGCCGGTGGAAGACGTGTTCTCGATCTCGGGTCGCGGCACCGTCGTCACCGGTCGTGTCGAGCGTGGCATCGTCAAGGTCGGCGAGGAAATCGAGATCGTCGGCCTCAAGGCCACGCAGAAGACCATCGTCACCGGCGTTGAAATGTTCCGCAAGCTGCTCGATCAGGGCCAGGCTGGCGACAACATCGGCGCGCTGCTGCGCGGCACCAAGCGCGAGGAAGTCGAGCGCGGTCAGGTGCTGTGCAAGCCGGGTTCGGTGAAGCCGCATACCAAGTTCAAGGCTGAGGCGTACATCCTCACCAAGGAAGAGGGCGGTCGTCACACCCCGTTCTTCACCAACTACCGGCCGCAGTTCTACTTCCGCACCACCGACGTCACCGGCGTCGTGCATCTGCCGGAAGGCACCGAGATGGTGATGCCGGGCGACAACATCGCCATGGAAGTTCATCTGATCGTGCCGATCGCGATGGAAGAAAAGCTGCGCTTCGCGATCCGCGAAGGCGGCCGTACGGTCGGCGCCGGCGTCGTCGCCAGCATCATCGAGTAAGACGAATTGCGAACGCGGCAGCGAACGGGGTCGACCTGTTCGCTGCCGGGTATTCGCTCTTTCCGATACGACAAAGAAAGATAGCGGCAATGAACGGCCAGAATATTCGCATCCGCCTGAAGGCGTTCGATCATCGCATCCTCGATTCGTCGACGCGCGAGATCGTCAACACGGCGAAGCGGACCGGCGCGCAGGTGCGTGGGCCGATCCCGCTGCCGACGCGGATCGAGAAGTTCACCGTGAACCGTTCGCCGCACGTCGACAAGAAGAGCCGCGAGCAGTTCGAGATGCGCACGCACAAGCGTCTCCTCGACATCGTCGACCCGACCCCGCAGACCGTCGATGCTTTGATGAAGCTCGACCTGGCGGCCGGTGTCGACGTCGAGATCAAGCTCTAAGAATTTTTGGGACCGTCCGACTTTAACGGACAGAAAGAACAGGAAGCACGCCGATGCGCTCCGGAGTGATCGCACAAAAGGTCGGGATGACGCGGGTCTTTACGGAGACCGGCGAACATATCCCCGTGACCGTGCTCAAGCTCGGCAATTGCCAGGTATTGGGTCATCGCACCACCGAGAAGAACGGCTACGTCGCGATGCAGCTGGGCTCGGGCATCCGCAAGACCGTCTATCTGCCGAAGGCAGAGCGCGGTCAGTTTGCGGTGTCTAAGGTCGAGCCGAAGCGCAAGGTCGCCGAATTCCGCGTGTCGGAAGACGCGCTGCTGCCGGTCGGCGCCGAGATTCAGGCGGATCACTTCGTGGTCGGCCAGTTCGTCGACGTCACGGGCACGTCGGTCGGCAAGGGTTTTGCCGGCGGCATGAAGCGCTGGAATTTCGGCGGTCTGCGCGCCACCCACGGCGTGTCGGTCTCGCATCGTTCGATCGGTTCGACCGGTGGTCGTCAGGATCCCGGCAAGACCTTCAAGAACAAGAAGATGCCCGGCCACATGGGCGTCGATCGCATCACCACGCTCAATCTGCGCGTCGTGCAGACCGACGTCGAGCGCGGCCTGATCCTCGTCGAGGGCGCCGTTCCCGGCTCCAAGGGCGGCTGGATCGCGGTGCGTGACGCCGTCAAGAAGGCGTTGCCGAAGGAAGCTCCGCAGCCCGGCAAGTTCAAGCTGGCCAATGGTGGCGATGACGCAACGACGGAGGCTCCGGCCGCCGAAGCACCTGCCACCGAGCAGGAGGGCGTGTGATATGAAACTGAACGTCACCACGCTTGAGGGCAAGGACGCCGGCTCGGTCGAGCTGTCGGATGCCATTTTCGGTCTCGACCCGCGCGTCGACATCATCCAGCGCTGCGTCAACTGGCAGCTCGCCAAGCGCCAGGCCGGCACGCACAAGACCAAGGGTCGCGCCGAGATCTGGCGCACCGGCAAGAAGATGTACAAGCAGAAGGGCACCGGCGGCGCCCGTCACGGCTCGGCTCGCGTGCCGCAGTTCCGCGGCGGTGGCCGTGCGTTCGGTCCGGTCGTGCGCTCGCACGCCTTCGACCTGCCGAAGAAGGTTCGCGCGCTGGCGCTGAAGCACGCGCTGTCGGCCAAGGCCAAGGACGGCGGGCTGATCGTGATCGAGACCGCGGCGCTCGAGGAAGCCAAGACCAAGGCGCTGGTCGGGCACTTCTCCGGCCTCGGTCTGACCAATGCGCTGATCATCGACGGCGCCGAGGTCAACACCGGCTTCGCCACCGCGGCCCGCAACATTCCGAACATCGACGTGCTGCCGATCCAGGGCATCAACGTCTATGACATTCTGCGTCGCCACAAGCTGGTCCTGACCAAGGCGGCTGTCGATGCGCTGGAGGCGCGTTTCAAATGAAGGCCATCGATCCGCGCCACTACGACGTCATCGTCGCCCCGATCGTCACCGAAAAGGCGACGATCGCGTCGGAGCACAACAAGATTGTGTTCAAGGTCGCCAGCAAGGCAACCAAGCCGCAAATCAAGGAAGCCGTCGAAAAGCTTTTCGACGTCAAGGTGAAGAGCGTGAACACGCTGGTACGCAAGGGCAAGACCAAGGTCTTCCGCGGCCAGTTCGGTTCGCAGTCGGACGTCAAGCGTGCGATCGTGACCCTCGAAGAGGGCCACCGCATCGACGTCACCACCGGGCTATAAGGCGGACACGACGATGGCACTGAAAAAATACAATCCGACGACGCCCGGCCAGCGCCAGCTGGTGCTGGTCGATCGCTCGACGCTTTACAAGGGCAAGCCCGTCAAGGCGCTGACTGAGGGCAAGCATTCGAGCGGCGGCCGCAACAACACCGGCCGCATGGTCGTGCGGTTTCGCGGCGGCGGTCACAAGCAGACCTACCGCATCGTCGACTTCAAGCGCACCAAGGTCGACATGCCGGCGACCGTGGAGCGGCTCGAATACGATCCGAACCGCACCGCGTTCATCGCGCTGATCAAGTACACCGACGGCACCCAGGCCTACATCCTGGCGCCGCAGCGTCTTGCGGTGGGCGACACCGTGGTGGCCGGCAACTACGTCGACGTGAAGCCGGGCAACGTCATGCCGCTCGGCAACATGCCGATCGGCACGATCATCCACAATGTCGAGCTCAAGATCGGCAAGGGCGGTCAGATCGCTCGCTCGGCGGGGACCTACGCCCAGCTGGTCGGTCGCGATCATGAATACGTCATCGTCCGTCTCAACTCGGGCGAGCAGCGCCTGGTCCACGGCCGCTGCACCGCCACCATCGGTGCGGTGTCGAACCCGGACCACATGAACACCTCGCTCGGCAAGGCCGGTCGTAATCGCTGGCTCGGCCGCAAGCCGCACAACCGCGGCGTCTCGATGAACCCGGTCGACCATCCGCACGGCGGCGGCGAAGGCCGCACCTCGGGCGGCCGCCATCCAGTGACGCCGTGGGGCAAGCCGACCAAGGGCAAGAAGACGCGCTCGAACAAGTCGACCACGAAATTCATTCTCATCAGCCGCCACAAGCGGAAAAAGAAGTAAGGAACCGGACATGGCTCGCTCAGTCTGGAAAGGCCCGTTCGTCGAAGGCTCGCTGCTCAAGAAGGCAGACGTCGCCCGCTCGTCCGGCCGTCACGACGTTATCAAGATCTGGAGCCGGCGCTCGACCATCCTGCCGCAGTTCGTCGGCCTGGTGTTCGGCGTCTACAACGGCCAGAAGCACGTGCCGGTTTCGGTCAACGAGGAAATGGTCGGACACAAGTTCGGCGAGTTCTCGCCGACCCGCACGTTCCACGGCCATTCGGGCGACAAGAAAGCCAAGAAGTCTTAAAAGTCAGGCTTGAGGACTAAGTTATGAGCAAACCAAAGCGCGAACGCAGCCTCCCGGACAACGAGGCCAAAGCGATTGCACGGATGCTTCGGGTGAGCCCCCAGAAGCTGAACCTCGTCGCGCAGCTGATCCGTGGCCGCAAGGCGTCGGCGGCGCTCGCCGACCTGCAGTTCTCGCGCAAGCGGATCGCGGTCGACGTCAAGAAGTGCCTGGAATCGGCGATCGCCAATGCCGAGAACAACCATGACCTCGAGGTCGACGACCTGATCGTCTCCGAGGCGCATGTCGGCAAGGGCATCGTCATGAAGCGTTTCGCCCCGCGCGGCCGTGGCCGTTCGGGACGTATCTTTAAACCGTTTGCGCAGCTGACGATCGTCGTTCGTCAGGTTGAAGCCGAAGCAAGCGCTTAACCAGAGCGCAGGAGACTTTCGATGGGTCAGAAGATCAATCCAATCGGGCTGCGTCTCGGCATCAACCGGACATGGGATTCCCGTTGGTACGCCGGCAAGAACGAATACGGCAAGCTGCTGCACGAGGATGTCAAGATCCGCGAAGTGCTGCACAAGGAGCTGAAGCAGGCCGCCGTCGCCAAGATCATCATCGAGCGCCCGCACAAGAAGTGCCGGGTGACAATCCACTCGGCGCGTCCGGGTGTGGTGATCGGCAAGAAGGGCGCCGACATCGACAAGCTTCGCAAGAAGGTTGCCGACATCACCGCATCCGACGTCGTCATCAACATCGTCGAAATCCGCAAGCCGGAGCTCGACGCGACCCTGGTCGCCGAGTCGATCGCGCAGCAGCTCGAGCGCCGCGTCGCGTTCCGCCGCGCGATGAAGCGGGCGGTGCAGTCGGCCATGCGTCTCGGCGCCGAAGGCATCCGTATCAACTGCTCGGGCCGTCTCGGCGGCGCGGAAATCGCGCGGATGGAATGGTATCGCGAAGGTCGAGTGCCGTTGCACACGCTGCGCGCGGACATCGACTACGGCGTCGCCACCGCGTTCACGACGTTCGGCACCTGCGGCGTCAAGGTCTGGATCTTCAAGGGTGAAATCCTCGAGCACGATCCGATGGCCCAGGACAAGCGCATGGCCGAAGGCGACAATTCACGTCCGCGTCGCGACGCGGCCTGAGCGTCTTATTAGAAGGTTTGAGGGCGTAAGCCATGATGCAACCAAAGAAGACCAAGTTCCGCAAGGCGCATAAGGGCCGCATTCACGGCGTAGCGTCGTCGGGTGCAACCTTGTCGTTCGGCCAGTTCGGCCTGAAGGCGATGGCGCCGGAGCGCATCACCGCACGCCAGATCGAGGCCGCCCGCCGCGCGCTGACCCGTCACATGAAGCGTGCCGGCCGCGTCTGGATCCGGATCTTCCCGGACCTGCCGGTTTCGAAGAAGCCTGCCGAAGTCCGCATGGGCTCCGGCAAGGGCACGCCGGAATTGTGGGTGGCGCGCGTCAAGCCGGGCCGGGTGATCTTCGAGATCGACGGGGTCACTCAGCAGGTCGCGAAGGAAGCGTTCACGCTCGCTGCCGCCAAGCTGCCGATCAAGACGCGTTTCGTCACGCGCATTGCGGAATAGGATGTTGATGATGGCCGAGATGAAGACCGCCGATATCCGCGCGATGAGCCCCGACCAGATGGACGACGCCGTCGTCAATCTGAAGAAGGAGCGTTTCAACCTGCGTTTCCAGCGCGCCACCGGACAGCTGGAAAACACCTCGCGGCTGCGCGAAGCGCGCCGCGACATCGCACGCATCAAGACCATCGCCGCGCAGAAGACGCGCGCGGCGAAGACCAAGTAAGGGGCCAGAGATGCCGAAACGTACCCTGCAAGGCGTGGTCGTCAGCGACAAGCAGACCCAGACGGTCGTCGTCCGGGTCGATCGCCGCTTCACCCACCCGATCTACAAGAAGACGATCCGCCGCTCGAAAAACTACCACGCGCACGACGAGAACAGCGAGTTCAAGCCGGGCGACATGGTGTGGATCGAGGAGAGCAAGCCGATCTCCAAGCTGAAGCGCTGGACTGTGGTCCGGGGCGAACAGAAGAAGAGTGCCTAACGCGCGCACTGCGCACCGTAGTAAGCGCGACTTTGCGCATCAAAAAGAGGACGAGGTGCATCAATGATTCAGATGCAGACCAACCTCGACGTGGCCGATAATTCAGGCGCACGCCGTGTCATGTGCATCAAGGTGCTTGGAGGTTCCAAGCGCCGGTATGCCACCGTTGGCGACGTGATCGTGGTTTCGATCAAGGAAGCCATCCCGCGCGGGAAGGTGAAGAAGGGCGACGTCATGAAGGCCGTGGTTGTGCGGGTCCGCAAGGACATCCGCCGCGCCGACGGCTCGGTGATCCGCTTCGACCGCAACGCCGCCGTTCTGATCAACAATCAGTCCGAGCCGGTCGGCACCCGTATCTTCGGGCCGGTGCCGCGCGAGCTGCGCGCCAAGAACCACATGAAGATCATTTCGCTCGCGCCGGAGGTGCTGTGATGGCTGCCAAGATCCGTAAGGGTGACAAGGTCGTCGTGCTGAACGGCAAGGACAAGGGCCGCACCGGCGAAGTGTTCGAGGTTCGTCCCTCGGACAACAAGGCCCTGGTGCGCGGCGTGAACTTGCACAAGCGCCACCAGAAGCAGAGCCAGTCCCAGGAAGGCGGCATCATCTCGAAAGAGTCGCCGATCCATCTGTCCAACATCGCGATCGTTGGCAAGGACGGCAAGCCGACCCGCGTTGGGTTCAAGATTCAGGCGGACGGCACCAAGGTGCGCTTCGCCAAGCGCTCGGGAGCAGAGATCGATGTCTGAGACCGCTTACATTCCGCGGCTGCGCGAGCAGTTCGACAAGGAAATCCGCGGCAAGCTGACCGAGCAGTTCGGCTATGCCAACGTCATGCAGGTGCCGCGACTCGACAAGGTCGTGCTGAATATGGGCGTGGGCGAAGCCGTCAACGACCGCAAGAAGGCGGAGCAGGCGGCTGCCGACCTGGCGCTGATCGCCGGCCAGAAGCCGATCGTCACCATCTCCCGCGTGGCGATCGCGACCTTCAAGCTGCGCGAGAACCAGCCGATCGGCGCCAAGGTGACGCTGCGCAAGGCGAAGATGTACGAGTTCATCGACCGCCTCATCAACGTCGCGCTGCCGCGCGTGCGGGATTTCCGCGGCCTGAACCCGAAGAGCTTCGACGGCCGCGGCAACTACTCGCTCGGCATCAAGGAGCACATCATTTTCCCCGAAATCGACTTCGACAAGATGGGCGAGACTTGGGGCATGGACGTCACGGTGTGCACCACCGCGCGCACCGACGACGAGGCCCGCGCATTGTTGACCGCCTTCAATTTCCCGTTCCGGCAGTGAGGCACTGACAGCGTTCAGCTGACCAGTCTCTCAAACGCGGAAACCCAGGAGCCAAGCATGGCAAAGAAGAGTTCGATCGAGAAGAACAACCGGCGCAAGCGGATGTCCAAGAACGCCGCTCCCAAGCGCGCGAAGCTGAAGGCGATCATCGCCGACAAGGACAAGCCGATGGAGGAGCGCTTCGCGGCGACCTTGAAGCTCGCCGAGTTGCCGCGCAATTCGTCGCCGACCCGGATCCGCAATCGCTGCGAGATCACCGGCCGCGCGCGTTCGGTCTACCGGCTGAACAAGCTTAGCCGTATCGCCATCCGTGACCTCGGCTCCCGCGGCCTGGTCCCGGGTCTCGTGAAGTCGAGCTGGTAAGGGGGCGGGCATGTCAACGCACGATCCGATCAGCGATCTCATCACCCGTATCCGCAACGCGCAGATGCGCGCCAAGCCGAAGGTTTCGACCCCCGGCTCGAAGATGCGCGCCAACGTGCTCGAGGTTCTCAAGACCGAGGGCTACATCCGCGGCTATGCCAGCGTCGAGCATGCCTCGGGGCGCAACGAGCTCGAGATCGAGCTGAAGTATTTCGACGGCGAGCCGGTGATCCGCGAGATCGAGCGGGTTTCCAAGCCGGGACGGCGTGTCTACGCGTCGGTGAAGAACCTGCCGCGCGTCAACAACGGTCTCGGCATTTCTGTGCTGTCGACACCGAAGGGAATCATGGCTGACCACGACGCGCGCGACGCGAATGTGGGCGGCGAAGTTCTCTTCACGGTGTTCTGAGGAAGGATTCGAGATGTCACGCGTTGGCAAGAAGCCTGTTCCGATCCCGTCCGGCGTTACCGCCGCGGTCGAGGGACAGAACGTCAAGATGAAGGGGCCGAAGGGCCAGCTTCAGTTCCTGGTGCACGACGACGTCGAAGTGACGTTCAAGGACGGCGCCGTCTCCGTGAAGCCGCGGTTCGAGACCAACCGCGCGCGCGCTTTGTACGGCACCGCGCGCGCCCAGATCGCGAACCTGCTGGAAGGCGTCACCACGGGCTTCGACAAGAAGCTCGAAATCACCGGCGTCGGCTATCGCGCCGCGCTGCAGGGCAAGAAGCTGCAGCTCGCGCTCGGCTACAGCCATGATGTGGTGTACGACATTCCGGAAGGCATCACGATCACGGTGCCGAAGCCGACCGAGATCAACATCTCGGGCAACGATTCGCAGCGCGTCGGCCAGGTCGCCGCCGAGATCCGCAGCTATCGTCCGCCGGAGCCCTACAAGGGCAAGGGCGTGCGCTATTCAGACGAATTTATCTTCCGCAAGGAAGGCAAGAAGAAGTAACGGAGCCGGTCATGTCGAAACTCAAGATTACGAATGCCCGGCGCAAGCAACGCGTGCGGTTGTCGCTGCGGCGCACCGCCAATGGCCGTCCGCGGCTTTCGGTGTTTCGCTCGTCGAAGCATATCTACGCGCAGGTGATTGACGACCTCAAGGGCGAGACGTTGGCTTCGGCCTCGTCGCTCGAGAAGTCGATGCGCGACACCGGCAACACCGGCGCCAACATCGATGCGGCGAAGGCGGTCGGCAAGCTGCTGGCCGAGCGCGCGGTGCAGAACGGCGTCAAGGAAGTCGTGTTCGATCGCGGCGGTTATCTTTATCACGGCCGCGTCAAGGCGCTGGCCGATGCGGCCCGCGAAAGCGGCCTCAGCTTTTAATCTGGATTGGAAAACCTATGGCAGGTGAACGCGAACGCGGTGGTGGCCACAGGGGTGGTCGGGAAGAGCGCGACAGTGAATTCGTCGACAAGCTCGTCCACATCAACCGGGTGGCAAAGGTGGTCAAGGGCGGCAAGCGCTTCGGCTTCGCCGCGCTGGTCGTAATCGGCGACCAGAAGGGCAGGGTCGGTTTCGGACACGGCAAGGCGCGCGAAGTGCCGGAAGCGATCCGCAAGGCGACCGAGTCGGCGAAGCGCAACCTCACGCGCGTGCCGCTGCGCGACGGTCGCACGCTGCATCACGACATTGCCGGCCGCCACGGCGCGGGCAGGGTCTATCTGCGCGCGGCGCCGGCCGGTACCGGCATCATCGCCGGCGGCCCGATGCGCGCCGTGTTCGAAAGCCTGGGCGTGCAGGACGTCGTGGCCAAGTCGATCGGATCGTCGAATCCCTACAACATGGTTCGCGCCACCTTCGACGCGCTGAAGCATCAGGATTCGCCGCGCTCGGTCGCTGCCCGCCGCAACATCAAGGTCTCCACCTTGCAGTCGCGCCGGGTCGGTGGCGACGCCGAGGTCGTGGCCGAGTAATCAACCGGCGCTCTGCGCTTTGGAGTTATGACGATGGCTAACGCCGCAAAGACGATCAAGGTCGAACAGACCGGCAGCGCGATCCGCCGCCACCATTCGCAGCGCGAGACCCTGATCGGGCTCAAGCTCAACAAGATCGGCCGCGTCACCGAACTGCAGGACACGCCTGCGGTGCGCGGCATGATCGCCAAGGTTCAGCACCTCGTCCGCATCGTCGACGAGACATAAGGAGACAGGGTGATGAAGCTCAGCGAAATCGCCGATAATGAAGGCGCGCGCAAGAAGCGCATGCGCGTCGGCCGTGGCATCGGCTCCGGCAAGGGCAAGCAGGCCGGCCGCGGCGGCAAGGGCCAGACCGCGCGTTCGGGCGTGGCCATCAAGGGCTTCGAAGGCGGCCAGATGCCGCTGCATCGGCGCCTGCCGAAGCGCGGCTTTACCAACATCTTCAAGCTCGACTACGCCGAGATCAATCTCGACCGGCTGCAGGACGCGATCGACTCCAAGGCGCTCGACGCCTCGGCGACGATCAATGCCGAGTCGCTGCTGAAGGCCCGCGTGATCCGTCGCACCAAGGCCGGCGTGCGGCTGCTGGGTCGTGGCGAGATCAAGGGCAAGCTGACCATCGAGGTGCACGGCGCCTCGAAGTCCGCGATCGAAGCGGTCGAGAAGGCCGGCGGCACTGTGAAGTTGCTGGCGCCCGCCAAGACGGACGCCGACAAGGACGACGGCGAGGCGGCGTAACTTCCGCGTCATCGGCCGCGTTCCTGCGCGGCCGACGCCCCCGGGCGGTGGATTTTTCGAAAGCCGAGCACCAAATTGATGTCCGGCGTCAGCTGCATGGCCTGATCAGGCGTGACAGTGCGAGGCGCGCGGGAGAAAGCCGAACATGGTCTCTGCAGCGGAACAATTAGCGGCAAATCTCAACTTTTCGGCGCTCGGCAAGGCCGAGGAACTGAAGAAGCGAATATGGTTCACGCTCGGTGCGCTGCTGGTGTACCGCTTCGGCACCTACATCCCGTTGCCCGGCATCGACCCGGCCGCCTGGGAGCAGGTGTTCAGGTCGCAGGCCGGCGGCATTCTCGGCATGTTCAACATGTTCGCCGGCGGCGGCATCAATCGCATGGCGATTTTTGCGCTGAACATCATGCCGTATATCTCGGCATCGATCATCATCCAGCTCTTGACGACGGTATCGCCCAAGCTCGAGGCGCTGAAGAAGGAAGGCGAGGCCGGCCGCAAGGTCATCAACCAGTACACCCGCTACCTCACCGTGGTGCTGGCGGCCTTCCAGTCCTACGGCATCGCGATCGGCCTGCAGAGCGCCGGCAATGTGGTCAGCGAACCGGGCATGTTCTTTCTGCTGTCGACCACGATCAGCCTGACCGGCGGCACCATGTTCCTGATGTGGCTGGGTGAGCAGATCACCTCGCGCGGCATCGGCAACGGCATCTCGCTGATCATCCTCGCCGGCATCGTCGCCGAACTGCCGTCGGCTCTGGCCGGCATGCTCGAACTCGGCCGCCAGGGTGCGCTGTCGACCGCGCTGATCCTGCTGGTCATCATCATGTCGGTGGTGGTGATCGCGTTCATCGTGTTCATGGAGCGGGCACAGCGCCGGCTGCTGATCCAGTATCCGAAGCGTCAGGTCGGCAACAAGATGTTCGAGGGCCAGTCCTCGCATCTGCCGCTGAAGCTCAACACCGCCGGCGTGATCCCGCCGATTTTCGCCTCGTCGCTGCTGCTGCTGCCGGCCACCGTTGCCAGCTTCAACGCCGGCAGCGGCCCGGAATGGATGCAGTGGCTGACAACGCAGCTTAGCCACGGCCGTCCGCTGTTCCTCGTGCTGTATCTGTCGCTGATCGTGTTCTTCGCGTTCTTCTACACCGCGATCGTGTTCAACCCGACCGAGACCGCCGACAATTTGAAGAAGCACGGCGGCTTCATTCCCGGCATCCGTCCCGGCGAGCGCACCGCCGAGTACATCGACTACGTGCTGTCGCGCATCACCGTCGTCGGCGCCGCCTACCTCGCGATCGTCTGCCTGATCCCGGAAGTGCTGATCTCCTACGCGGCTGTTCCGTTCTACTTCGGCGGCACCTCGCTGCTGATCGTGGTCAGCGTCACGATGGATACCGTCGCCCAGGTCCAGGGCTATCTGCTGGCCCACCAGTATGAAGGTCTGATCAAGAAGTCGAAGCTGAGGGGCCGCCGCAAATGAGACTGATACTTCTCGGGCCGCCGGGGGCGGGCAAGGGAACGCAGGCGCTGCGGCTGGTCCACAAGCACGGCATCATCCAGCTCTCTACCGGCGAAATGCTGCGCGCGGCCGTCGCCGCGCAGACGCCGGTCGGGCTGCAGGCCAAGGACATCATGGCCTCCGGCGGCCTGGTGCCCGACGAGATCGTCATCGGCATCATCAGCGACCGGCTCGATCAGCCGGACGCCAAGCAGGGCTTCATCCTCGACGGCTTTCCGCGCACCGTGCCGCAGGCCCAGGCGCTCGACGATCTGTTGAAGAAGAAGCACCTGAAGCTCGACGCCGTGGTTGAACTGCGCGTCAACGAGAGCGCGCTGTTGAACCGCGTCGAGACCCGCGTCGCCGAGATGCAGGCGCGCGGCGAGGAAGTGCGAATCGACGACACGCCGGAGGTGCTGTCGAAGCGGCTCGCCAGCTACCGCGCGATGACCGAGCCGCTGATCCATTATTATTCCGAGCGGCGGAAGCTGCTCACCGTCGACGGTATGATGACGATCGAGCAGGTCACCCGCGAGATCAACCGAATCCTGGCCGCGATCGGCGCCGCCGACGCCAAGAGCCGCGAGAAGGCCCGCAGCAAGGCGGCAGCGCCCAAGGCTGCCAGGTCGGCGCGCGGGGCTTCCAAGACCGCCGCAACGACAAAGAAGTCGGCGAAATCGGCCGTAAAGCCGGCCAAATCGGCCAAGAAGGCCAAAAAAGCGGTTCCGAAGGCCAAAAAGCCTGTGGCAAAGGCTGCGGCCAGCCGGGCCAAGCCGGCCCGGAAGGTGGCCAAAAAGGCCGCGAAAGGGCGGTCTAAGGCCTAGAGACGGTTGACGAAACGAAGTTGAATCCTTTAATAAGGCCCGTATCCCGTCGGAATTTTTCAGACGATGCCGGGCCCCGAGGACTTTGAGGGGAAGGGCGTCGTGTTCGCGTTTGCGGACCGGCCCGAAAATCGCAAACAAGCCGGCCGATCGGTCCGGCGACAGGAGAGCAGTCCGTGGCCCGTATCGCCGGCGTGAACATCCCGACCAACAAGCGCGTGCTGATCGCGCTGCAGTACATTCATGGCATCGGCCAGAAGAATGCAGCCGAGATCATCGAGAAGGTGAAGATCCCCGAGGATCGCCGCGTCAATCAGCTCAGCGATCAGGAAGTGCTCCAGATTCGCGAAGTGATCGACCGCGACTACATGGTCGAGGGCGATCTTCGCCGCGAGACCGGCATGAACATCAAGCGTCTGATGGATCTCGGCTGCTATCGCGGCCTGCGTCATCGCCGCGGTCTGCCGGTGCGCGGCCAGCGCACCCATACCAACGCGCGTACCCGCAAGGGCCCGGCGAAGTCGATCGCCGGCAAGAAGAAGTAAGTCGAACGAACAGGTTTTGGCGGACAGCGAGCAGGGGACTTCCTCTGCTCGCCGTTCGTTATTCGGTGGAGCCGCTGGCACTACGGCGGCGTTGAGATCACAGGAAAGGTTTTTACTACGATGGGCAAGGAAGCCACCCGCATTCGCCGCCGCGAACGCAAGAACATCGCGTCGGGCGTCGCGCATGTGAATTCGTCGTTCAACAACACGACCATCACCATCACCGACGCGCAGGGCAACACCATTGCCTGGTCGTCGGCCGGCACGATGGGTTTCAAGGGATCGCGGAAGTCGACCCCTTATGCGGCGCAGGTTGCGGCCGAAGACGTCTCGAAGAAGGCGCAGGAGCACGGCATGCGCACCTTGGAAGTCGAAGTCGCCGGTCCGGGTTCGGGCCGCGAATCGGCTTTGCGCGCGCTGCAGGCTGCGGGCTTCACGGTGACCTCGATCCGCGACGTCACCACGATCCCGCACAATGGCTGCCGTCCGCGCAAGCGTCGTCGCGTCTGATTGATTGGGAGCGCGCACCGCATTTTGTGCGCCTCCGGTTTCGTAATTTTTGCGCGGACTGATCCGCGACCTCCAGCGCCAGTCGCTTTGATGGCAGAATCGATCGGCAGAGATGGGTGACACAGTGACGATACAGAAAAACTGGCAGGAATTGATTCGGCCCAACAAGCTCGTGGTAACTCCGGGCACCGATCCCAACCGTTTCGCGACCCTGGTCGCCGAGCCGCTCGAGCGCGGCTTCGGCCAGACGCTCGGCAACGCGCTGCGTCGCGTGCTGCTGTCGTCGCTGCAGGGCGCGGCGGTGCAGTCGGTGCAGATCGACGGCGTGCTGCACGAGTTCTCCTCGATCGCCGGCGTGCGTGAAGACGTCACCGACATCGTGCTGAACATCAAGGACATCTCGATCAAGATGCAGGGCGAAGGCCCGAAGCGCATGGTCGTCAAGAAGTCCGGCCCCGGCGCCGTCACCGCGGGCGATATCCAGACCGTCGGCGACGTCACCGTGCTGAACCCCGACCTGCAGATCTGCACGCTCGACGAGGGTGCCGAGATCCGCATGGAATTCACCGTCGCGTCCGGCAAGGGCTACGTCGCCGCCGATCGCAACCGTCCGGAAGACGCGCCGATCGGCCTGATCCCGGTCGACAGCCTGTTCTCGCCGGTTCGCAAGGTGTCCTACAAGGTCGAGAACACCCGTGAGGGCCAGATCCTCGACTACGACAAGCTCACCATGACGATCGAGACCAACGGCGCGCTGACGCCGGATGACGCGGTGGCCTATGCCGCCCGCATCCTGCAAGACCAGCTCAACGTGTTCGTCAACTTCGAAGAGCCGCGCAAGGAAGTCGCCCAGGAAGTCATCCCAGACCTCGCCTTCAACCCGGCCTTCCTCAAGAAGGTCGACGAACTCGAGCTGTCGGTGCGTTCGGCCAACTGCCTGAAGAACGACAACATCGTCTACATCGGCGATCTCGTACAGAAGTCGGAAGCCGAAATGCTGCGCACCCCGAACTTCGGCCGCAAGTCGCTCAACGAGATCAAGGAAGTGCTCGCCCAGATGGGTCTGCACCTCGGCATGGAAGTGCCCGGCTGGCCGCCCGAAAACATCGACGAGCTGGCCAAGCGCTTCGAGGATCACTACTAAGCATCGACGCGACGGCCGGCATTCCGCCGGCCGTTGCTGATTGGGCGAACGCAGGCAGCCCACCTGATCAGTCCGACGAACCGTCGCGACATAGTTTGAGGATATACATCATGCGTCACGGCAAGGTTCATCGGAAGCTCAACCGCACCGCGGAGCACCGCAAGGCGATGTTCGCCAACATGTGCGCGTCGCTGATCAAGCACGAGCAGATCGTCACCACGCTGCCGAAGGCCAAGGAGCTCCGCCCGATCGTCGAGAAGCTCGTCACGCTCGGCAAGAAGGGCGGCCTGCATCTGCGCCGCCAGGCGATCAGCGAGATGAAGGACCAGGATCAGGTCCGCAAACTGTTCGACGTCATCGCCAAGCGCTACGCCGACCGCCAGGGCGGCTACACCCGCATCATCAAGGCCGGCTTCCGCTATGGCGACAATGCCCCGATGGCGGTGATCGAATTCGTCGACCGTGACGTCGACGCGAAGGGACTGGACTCCGGTCCGTCCCAGGAGAAGGCGGCCTAAAGCCGACCCGTTTGTCAGACTTTAGAAAGCGGCGCCTCGGCGCCGCTTTTTTATTACCTGCGTGTGGGCCGACGCGCGATTGCGCGACGCTGCCCGGCGCCCAATATCTCCGTCAGCAGCAACGGAGAGACAGATGAAGATCGACCTGACAGGCAAGACCGCATTGGTGACCGGCTCCACCGCCGGCATCGGCCACGCCATCGCGAAGGGGCTTGCGGCAACCGGCGCGGAGGTGGTGGTCAACGGCCGCACCCAGGCCAAGGTCGATGCCGCGATAACCGAGATCGACAAGGCGGTGCCCGGCGCCAAGCTGTGCGGCGTTGCCGCCGACGTCTCCACCGCCGAAGGGTGCGCCGCGCTGGTCGATGCCCTGCCGAGAGTCGACATCCTCATCAACAACGCCGGCATCTTCGAGCCGAAGGACTTCTTCGAGATCCCCGATGCGGACTGGACCCGCTTCTTCGACGTCAACGTGATGAGCGGCGTGCGGCTGTCGCGGGCGTATATGCCGGCGATGCTCGAGCGCAACTGGGGCCGCATCGTTTTCATCTCTTCGGAATCCGCGATCATGATTCCGAAGGAGATGATCCACTACGGCATGACCAAGACCGCGCAGCTCTCGATCTCGCGCGGCCTCGCCGAACTGACGCGCGGCACTGCGGTCACCGTGAATTCAGTGTTGCCGGGCCCGACCATGTCGGAAGGCGTCAAGACCTTCGTCGCTGATCTGGCGAAGCAGAACGGCCAGTCGGAAGCCGACGCCGCGGCGAATTTCATCAAGCAGCACCGCCCGGGCTCGCTGATCCAGCGCTTCGCCACGGTCGAGGAGGTGGCGAACATGGTGGTCTATGTCAGTTCGAAGGAGTCGGCGGTGACCAATGGCGCTGCGTTGCGCGCCGAAGGCGGACTGGTACAGACCATCGCGTGAGCGCCGCTTCCCAGCTGCTGAGATTCCGGGTTCGCGCGTAGCTCGCGCTACGCCCGCCCCGGAATGACGGCGTTTGTTTAATGCGACTGGCAAGTAGGAAACATTCCTACCACCCCTCCAGCACGACCTTGCCGACCGACCTGCCGCTTTCCAGCAACGCATGGGCGCGTTTCAGATTCGCAGCGTTGATCGAGCCAAGCGACTGGTCGAAGGTGGTGCGCAGCACGCCCTTGTCGATCAGGTCGGAGACGTCGTTCAACAGGTGATGCTGCGCGATCACGTCGGCGGTCTCGAACGAACTGCGCGCGAACATCGCCTCCCAATGCAGCGACGCCGACTTCGCCTTCAGCGGCATCGCGTTCAGGGTCGAGGGATCGTCGATCAGCGCGATCTTGCCCTGCGGTGCGAGGATGTCGATCAACGCCGGGAAGTGGGTTTCGGTGTTGGTCAGGCTGGCGATCAGCTCGACCGGCGGCAGCTTCAGCGCGGCAACCTGTTCGGGCATCGCCTTGCTGTGGTCGATCACGGCATGGGCGCCGAGATCGAGGCACCACTTGCTGCTCTCGGGGCGCGACGCGGTCGCGATGATGGTGAGGCCGGTGAGCCGTCGCGCCAGCTGGATCAGGATCGAGCCGACGCCGCCGGCGCCGCCGATGATCAGCAGCGTGCGTGGATCGTTGCTCTTGCCCGGCTGCACGCCGAGCCGGTCGAACAGCAGCTCCCACGCGGTGATCGACGTCAGCGGCAACGCCGCGGCCTGCGCAAAGCCGAGCGACGCCGGTTTCTTGCCGACGATGCGCTCGTCGACCAGGTGGAATTCGGCGTTGGTGCCCTGGCGCAGGATCGAGCCGGCGTAGAACACCTCGTCACCCGGCTTGAACAGCGTGACGTCGGAGCCGATCGCATCGACCACGCCGGCGGCGTCGTAGCCGAGAATCTTGGTCTGGCCGGCCGCGGGCGCCGCGCGCTGGCGCACCTTGAAGTCGACCGGATTGACCGACACCGCGCGCACCGCGACGCGGACGTCGCGCGGCTTCGGCTCCGGCTTCGGCGCGTCGAAATCGACCAGCGCGTCAGCCGCGTCGATGGGCAGGGACGAGGTATAGCCGACGGCCTTCATGACATTCTCCGCTTGCATGTGACAGGAGCCGTAGGTGCGACGGTTGTCGCCCAATTGCAAGGCTGTCGAGCCGAAGGCCGGCCTCCAACGCCGTCATTCCGGGGCATGCGCCGCGCAGCGGCGCGATGAACCCGGAATCTCGAGATCGACACGGTGCGCTCCATCTCTGGATTCCGGGTTCGCGCGCGGCTTGCGCCGCCCGCGCCCCGGAATGACGAGATGGTCAAGGGCGAAAGAAGTTGATGGCCGGGGCGCGCCCGGCCATCACAACGCTCGTATCAGAACGCCACCTGGGTTCGCATCGCCACCGCATCGAACTTGGAGCCGGCGTCGCCGGGATTGGTGGCGCTGATCTGCCGGTCGACGGTGCCATGCAGGTAGTTCAGCATGAAGCGGACGTTGCGGTTGGCGTACCAGTTGAGACCCGCGGTGTAGACGGTCTGCTTGCCGCCGGCGACGCCGCTGGCCACGCCGAGCTGATCGTTGAGGTCGAGCACGCTGACGCGGCCGGCGATCTCGAACGCGCCCCATCCACTGCCGTTCAGCAGGAACGGATCGGTCGGGACGATGGCGCTGTAGGCGCCGTTGCCCGGGTTGTAGACGCGCCGTTCGCCGGTCAGCGCGTAGCTGGCCTGCACATAGCCGCCGTCGAAAGTCGCGCTCGGTTGCGACAGTGCTGCCACCGCACCGCGATCGACGTTGAACCAGAAGTACTCGCCCTGCACGTAGAGCGGGCCGTAATGCGCAGCGGCCTCGACGCTGTAGACCTGCGCACCCGACACGTTGGTGAGCGGCGCCGCGACCGTGGCGGTGGGATCGATCCGCAGTTCGGGCCGGTCGGACAGCGTCAGCGACTGCGCGCCCGTGATCTGGTTGCGCGCCGGACGCACCAGGAATTCGGCATTGCCGCCGAGATGCAGCGAATACTCCTTGGTGCTGACGAGCTGCCCCGCCGCACGCGCGGTGACGCCGAGCTGCTCCGACGTGCCGGCCGGCGTGATGCTGGAGGCGGAATGGATCGCGCCGGAGGTCGGGCCGGTCGCATAGGAGCCGAGCCAGAGCCGGTCATTGTACCAGCGCGCGCCGGCGGCGGAGCGGAAGTCGCCGGCGGCGATCGATGTGGCGATCACCTGTGATGAGGCGCGCTCCATGAACATGCTGTCGTTCGATCCGGTCGCCTCGTCCAGCGTGTAGGCGACGTCCATATAGCCGCCTTCGATCGCCAGATTGCCGCCGAACGGCTTGAAGCCGGTGTAGCTCAGATAGGCGTTCTCGATGCCGGAGGCGCCGCCGCCGGGGAGCGAGCCGGGGGCGCTGCCGCCGAACCCGTCCGACGAGCCGCCGAAATCGTAGATCAAGGCGTAGTTCCAGTCGCCCCAGAATTTGCCGAGCACGCCGATCCGCGCGCGGCGGGCGTTGATGCCGTCGTTCAGCCGCTGCGGCGAGGTGGCGGCGCTGTTCGGCCGATAGTCATAGCCGCCGACGTCGAGATGCAGCCGGCTGGTGATCGAGATGCAGTTCTGGTCGTCCGCGGTGCAGATCGTCGGCCGGTTGTTGGTCATCTTCACGAGCGTGGTCGGCGGCGCCACCGGCGCTTTCGCGGCATAGGCGGCGTTGGCGTCGATGACGCTTGCTTTCGCTTCAGCCTTGCCGGCCTTGGCATTGGCCTGCGCCGCCGCCGTCGTGTTAGCGGCGGTCTGCTTCTGCAACTGGTCGAGCTTCTTTTCCATCAGCCGCAGTTGCTGTTTCAGCAGCGCGATCTCGGCGTCGGCGCCGGCGGTTTGCGCAGCCGCTTGCGTCGCCGAAAGGGCGCCGATCAAACCGACCGCCGCGGCGGAAGCAAATCTCGTTCTGGACATGGGAAACTCCAATTGATGTCGCTTGTTGCAGATGGACGCTGTACGCGGCTTGTTCGACGATGCGATGACATCCATCATTGCATTCATCCCACATCCTCGTCGCGGCCGGGGACGTCGGAACTTTTCGCAATCGCATGATCGTCAGCCGTTGCAGCCTTTGATGCGCGCGGCTGGGTCGGCCTCGATCCCGGGGCGTATTGACTTCTATTGCCCGGGCGAACCGCTTATATTCGTCAGATTCTTCGAGGGATTGATATGCTGAGCTTTGCCCGCGCGACCCCCTGTGCCGTGATTTGTGCCGCCCTGTTGTTGAATGGCATCGGGTCGGCACAGGCGCAGGACCGTCGCGTTCCGGCATCGCCCGGCGAGGTCAAGCTGTCCTACGCGCCGATCGTGCAGCGCGCGGCACCGGCGGTGGTCAACGTCTATGCCGCCAAGCTGGTGCAGAACCGCAACCCGCTGCTCGACGATCCGGTGTTCCGCCGTTTCTTCGGCGTGCCCGGGCAGCAACCCGAGCAGATGCAGCGCTCGCTCGGCTCGGGAGTCATGGTCGATCCGTCCGGTCTGGTGGTGACCAACGCTCACGTCATCGCCGGCGCCGACCAGGTCAAGATCTCGCTCGCGGACAAGCGCGAATTCGAAGCCGAGATCGTGCTGACCGACGCCCGCACAGATCTTGCGGTGTTGCGCGTCAAGGGCACCCGCGAAAAGTTCCCGACGCTCGACTTCGCCAATTCGGACGAACTGCTGGTCGGCGACCTGGTGCTTGCCATCGGTAATCCGTTCGGCGTCGGCCAGACCGTGACCCACGGCATCGTCTCGGCGCTGGCGCGCACCCAGGTCGGCATCACCGATTACCAGTTCTTCATCCAGACCGATGCTGCGATCAATCCCGGCAATTCCGGCGGCGCGCTGGTCGACATGTCGGGCCGGCTGGTCGGCGTCAACACCGCCATCTTCTCGCGCTCCGGCGGCTCGCAGGGCATCGGCTTCGCAATCCCCGCCAACATGGTGCAGGTGGTGGTGGCGTCGGCAAGGAGCGGGGGCACGGCGGTGAAGCGGCCCTGGCTCGGCGCGCGGCTGCAGGCGGTGACGCCGGAGATCGCCGAGACGCTCGGGCTGCGGCTGCCGTCCGGCGCGCTGGTCGCCAATGTCACGCCAAACAGCCCGGCGGCGCGGGCAGGGCTCAAACTCTCGGATCTGATCGTGTCGATCGACGGCTTCGTCGTCGATGATCCCAACGCCTTCGACTACCGCTTCGCCACGCGGCCGCTCGGCGGCGCGGCGCAGGTCGAGGTGCAGCGCGGCGGCAAGCCGGTGAAGCTCAGCATCAAACTGGAAACCGCGCCGGACACCGGACGCGACGAAATCGTGCTGAAATCCCGTTCGCCGTTCCAGGGCGCCAAGGTCGCCAACATCTCGCCAGCGCTCGCCGACGAGTTGCGGCTGGATTCGAACATCGAGGGCGTCGTTGTGGTCGATCTCAACGAAGCCGGGCCGGCCGCCAGCGTCGGCTTCCAGAAGGGCGACATCATCCTTGCGGTCAACAACAAGAAGATCGCCAAGACCGCCGACCTCGAACGCGCGACCGCCGAGCCCAACCGTCTTTGGCGCATCACCCTGGTCCGCGGCGGGCAGCAGATCAACGTCACGCTGGGCGGATGAGTCCGAAGCGCCCGCAGCCATCCGCAAACCTGTTCGCCGCGGCCGGCCTCGAGCAGGACGCGCCGCGGCCGCTGGCCGACCGGCTGCGGCCGCGCGCGCTGAGCGACGTGGTCGGGCAGGACCACATCCTCGGCCCGGACGGCGCGCTGACGCGGATGCTGGAGACCCGCACGCTGGGCTCGCTGGTGTTCTGGGGCCCGCCCGGCACCGGCAAGACCACGGTGGCGCGGCTCTTGGCCGATGCCACCGAACTGCATTTTGAGCAGATCTCCGCGGTGTTCTCCGGCGTCGCCGATTTGAAGAAAGTGTTCGAGGCTGCGCGCGCCCGCCGCGAGACCGGCCGCGGCACCTTGCTGTTCGTCGACGAGGTGCATCGCTTCAACAAGGCGCAGCAGGATTCCTTCCTGCCGGTGATGGAGGACGGCACCGTGGTGCTGGTCGGCGCCACCACCGAGAACCCGTCGTTCGAATTGAACGCCGCTCTGCTGTCGCGCGCGCGCGTGCTGGTGTTCCAGTCGCTCGATCCCGCCGCGATCGAGAAATTGTATGCCAACGCCGAAGCCGTCGAGGGCCGGGCGCTGCCGCTCGACGCCGAGGCCCGCGCGGTGCTGGTGCGGATGGCGGACGGCGACGGCCGCGCCGCGCTGACGCTCGCCGAAGAGGTCTGGCGCGCCGCACGCGCCGACGAGGTGTTCGACGCCGCACAGTTGCAGGACATCCTGCAGCGCCGCGCGCCGATCTACGACAAGTCCGCCGACGGCCATTACAACCTGATCTCTGCGCTGCATAAATCAGTGCGCGGCTCGGATCCGGATGCGGCGCTGTACTACCTCGCGCGGATGATGGACGCCGGCGAGGATCCGTTGTTTCTCGCGCGCCGCGTGGTGCGGATGGCGATCGAGGACATCGGTCTGGCCGATCCGCAGGCGCTGGTGATCTGCAACGCCGCCAAGGATGCGTATGATTTCCTCGGCAGCCCGGAAGGCGAACTCGCCATCGCGCAGGCGGTGATCTATCTCGCCACCGCGCCGAAATCCAACGCCGCCTACAAGGCGTTCGGCGCCGCGATGCGCGTTGCGAAGGAGGGCGGCTCGCTGCTGCCGCCGAAACACATTCTGAATTCGCCGACCAAGCTGATGAAGCAGGAAGGCTATGGCGGCGGCTATCAATACGACCACGACACGCCGGAAGGCTTTTCCGGCCAGGAGTATTTTCCGGACGCGCTCGGCCACCCGACGTTTTACGATCCACCGGACCGCGGTTTCGAACGCGAGATCAGGAAGCGGCTGGAGTATTGGACCAAGCTCAGGAGTGCAAAGAGTTGAGAGCAATCACAGGCGGCCGGCTTGCCGGTGCAGTCATCGCGCTGGCGCTGATGCTGGCGGCGCCGGCCCGCGCGGAATCCGTTGAGGTCGCGTCCGGCGTGCAAGTCAGCAAGAAGACCTACAAGGCGCCGCCGAACGAGCAGCCGTTCTTCGGCTTCAGCGAGCGCACGCCGCAGCAGCGCGCGGCCGACGAGAAATTCGTCGAGGCGATGGTGACGGCGACCGGATCGCGGCAGAAGGCGTTCGACGAAGCCAGCCTGCGCGGCTGGCGCGCCATCAGCAAGACCGACGCCGCCGAGGCGGCGCGGCGCTTCAACCAGGCGTTCCTGCTCGCGCCGACCGAGAGCGCGATCTATCACGGCTTCGCCATCGTCGCGATGATGCGCTTCAACGACATCGATTACGCCGACGAATTGTTCAAGGTCGCGCGCAAGCAGCCCAATCCGCTGAAGCCGCTATACGCCGATCACGGCCGCGCCTTGCTGATCGCCAAGCGCACCGCGGAGGCGTTGCCGATCCTCGAACAGGCGGTGATCAACGCGCCGGATCTGCCCGATGGCTGGGCCAATCTCGGCTACGCCCGGCTGCAGAACGGCAACGTCGCCGGCGCCTGCGCCGCCGCGGCCGAGGCCGAGAAGCGCAACCCGCCGGCGCGGCTGGTCGGCGACATCGCGCTGCTGCGCCGCGACGCGCCGTGTAAATGAGCCGCGGCGCCGCGGCTGGTTTCCACGGCGTCGGCCGCCTATAATCCGGCCTCGATTTGATGGATCCATGATGTCGATAATCGCACGGACATTCGGTGGTGTATTCGCGTCGCTGGTTGCGACGATGGGCGCCGCGCATGCGCAGGTCGCGCCGGTGCAGTACTGGATCCCCGGCGCGTTCGGCGGCAGCTCCACCGTCGGCGTCAGCGCGGAGTCGTGGCGCAACGTTCCGGGCTTCGACGCCGCCGCGCGCGACAACGGCGTCGACTGGCGCGACGCGGTGCCGACCGGCCCGTTCATTCGCAGCCAGTCCGCCAGCTGGAGCGGGCTCGGCGCGACGTCGTTCGGCAATTTCAGCACGCTGTCGATCACCAGCACGCAGGCCGGCTCCACGTTCAAGGGTCTCGGCGATCTGCCGGTCACGCTCTATGCCGGCTTCGACGCGCTGAGCGCCACGCCTGCGCTGGGCAATCCGCTGGTCGGCTCGACCGGCGGCTACAACGCCCATGCCGGCATCGCGCTGCAGCCGGCGCCGAACGTCAGCCTGTCGCTCGAGGCCGGCTTCGCCCAGTCGCAAACCGGCGGCATCGACAGCGACATCCGCTCGCGGCGATTGCCCGGCGAAACGCCGATCTTCATCGGGCGCTAGGGCAGGGCGCGTCCAAGCCGCGAGATTCCGGGTTCACGTCGCGCCCGCCTGCGCCGCGCAGCGGCGCGATGAACCCGGAATCTCGCAATGAAAACGCAGCGTCACATCGCTTAACACGCACCGCCGCCGCAACTAATCGAACCCGACGAACACCGCGGCCTCCGCGACCGACTTCCGCTCCGACACCACCGCATTGGCCGGAAAGCGCTCGTCCGGCCAGCCCAGCGCGATGCTCTTCATGATCACCTGGTCGTCCGCGATGCCGGCATGCTCGCGCACCACCGGCGACTGCATGATACCCTGGCTGTTGATCACCGCGCCGAGTCCGCGCGACCACGCGGCGTTGACCAGCGCGGTCGCCACCGCGCCGCAATCGAACGGCGTGTCGTCGCTGCCGTCGAGCACGCGGTCATAGGTGACGATCACGCAGACCGGCGCGTCGAACTGCCGGAAGCCGCGCAGCACCCAGTCCTGCCGCGCGTCCTTGTCGTCGCGCGCGATCCCCATCGCCGAGAACAGCTGCTTGGCGACGCCGATCTGGCGGTCGCGATGCGGCCCGGCGAACGCCTGCCCGGTGCGAAACTCGCGCGACTGCGGCACGCCGGCGATCATCCGCTCGGTGTTGCCGGCGCGGATTTTGTTCAGCGGCTCGCCGGTGACGATGTAGAAATTCCACGGCTGCGTGTTCATCGACGACGGCGCCCGCATCGCCAGCGCGATGATCTCCTCGATCAACGCGCGCGGCACCGGGTCCGGCTTGTAGCCACGAATGCTGCGGCGGCCAAGGATGACGTCATCGAAGAGCATGGGGTGGGTTTCCTCGGGTCAAGTTTTGTTCTGGATGAATTTCGCTTCGGTGCGATGTTCGCGGTTTCGCGACTCTGGTGCAAGATGCCACGTAGCATGTACGGTACCCCTTATGCTGTAGCCGTCATTCCGGGGCGCGCGCAGCGTACGCTGCGCTCGAACCCGGAATCTCGCAGTTGGAACGCAGTCTCACGTCGTGCCGCAAGATTCGGGGTTCGCCGCCCGCGCGCCTCCGGCGTACGCTCGCCGCCCCGGAATGACGATGACGACAACGACGCCGTGCCCCGGACGCGACGCAGCGCGTAGCGCTGCTTCGCAGAGCCGGGGCCGTCCCAGCGAAAACGCGCAAAGCGATCCAGGCTGCCGTTGGTACGGTGCCGGTTCAGCGAAGCGGCATGAAGAATGCCGCATCGCGCCCCGGGACACGGCGTCTGGCACTGTGGCTGGCTTATTAGTACCACGTCGTGAGCGGGCTTGGAGCTTTTTTGTATTGCCCAACTTCAGTCCCGGACGACGAAGAAGAAGGGGCCTGTACCGATTGCGTCAACGCAACTCCAACTAAGGCGAAGAACAGGACAAGCGTAGCGAGTGCGGTTTTCATTTTGGAAACTGCCCGTGATTTGCCAAGCCAACGCTTGTTGACGAAATCATGCCGTGACGTGGTCGGTGCAACTACGTTGATCGTCGATTTCCAAGGCAGCAAACCCAGCTTGACATCCCCAACATAGGACGATATACCTATATCACCCCGTTCATCGAGGGGCGCTTCATGAGGCGTCCTGGAGTGGAGCGGGGGGCGGCGCCTGCGGGTGCGTGGCCGACGGGTCGCGCGCACTCGGGAGGCCGGGGTCACCGTCCGGGCCCATTACGAGGCTCTGCCGCTCGACGGCTGCACGCGGACCGGCCAAGGCAGGGAAACCTGTCGGGTGAAGCGCCACAAGCGCGAGCCGCTCCCGGAAGCACGGTACCTCGGTTCAAAATCGCCGCGGTGGAGCGCCGCAAGGCGTTTCCGCAGCACAATGCCCCGGCGATCCGGGGCAGGCGCTGCGGCTCCAAGACCAAGGCGCGCCTCGCGGCGCTCCGCCACCCCTCGACGGGTCGAGGGGAGGGCTGCAGCTCCCCTCGGGCGCAGACCGCGCTACGAGATCGCGGGCACGCGCGCAAATCCCGGAAATGCCGATTAAACCGTGACCCTGCGCGGCAATTGCGCTAGGCAACAGCCTTCCTCCGGAGCGTCCACCATGAGCCGTCGTATCAAGAAACCTTTGGCCAAACGCGGCCCGGGCGGCGATCGCGGCAAGGACCGTGGCAAGGATCGTAGCAAGGCTGCGCGCGGCAACAGCGAGCGGCCGCAAGGCGAGCGTAGCGCACGGCCGCCGCAGGGCGAGCGCAGCGTCGCGCCGAGGCCGACCGGCCCCAAGGCCAACCGGATCAACAGCGACCGGCCGATGAGCGCGCGACCGCCGCGCGCCCGCGCGGCCGACCGCAGCGATCGGCCGCAGCGTTCCGAGCGCCCCGAACGGTCCGACCGGCCGCAGCGGTTCGAGCGGGCCGAGCGTCCCGAGCGCATGCCCGGCGATCGTGCGCAATCGCCGCGTGCCGGCCGCCCGCCGCGGTACGGCACAGAAACCCGCGCGCCGCGCGAGCGCGCGGTCTTCGTGCCGGAGCCGGAGAAGGTCATGCCCGAGCCGGCGCCGCTGCCGACCAAGGTGGAGACCGTCACCGTCACCGCCGACGAGAACAACATGCGGGTCGACCGCTTCCTCGAGGCGCGCTTTCCGGGGCTGTCGTTCAGCCACATCCAGCGCATCGTCCGCAAGGGCGAGTTGCGGGTGAACGGCAAGCGCGCCGACTCCAAGGACCGGCTGGAGGAGGGCCAGAGCGTGCGGATTCCGCCGCTCAAGCTCGACACGCCGAAGACGGGCGGCGGCGAACTCTCCGAGGCCGCGCAAAAAACGCTGGCGGCGCTGAAGGACATGATCCTGTTCGAGGACGCCGACGTCATGGTGCTGAACAAGCCGGCCGGGCTGGCGGTGCAGGGCGGCAGCGGCACCACGCGGCATGTCGACATGATGCTGGAGGTGATGCGCGACGCGAAGGGGCAGAAGCCGCGGCTGGTGCATCGTCTGGACAAGGACACTGCCGGCTGCCTGCTGATCGCCAAAACCAGATTCGCCGCGACCAAACTCACCGGCGCATTCCGCGACCGCTCGGCGCGAAAGATCTACTGGGCGCTGGCGGCCGGCGTGCCGAAGCCGAAGCAGGGGCGGATCTCCACCTACCTCGCCAAGGAGGAGAACGAGGACGACACCATCATGCGCATCGCCCAGCACGGCGACGAGGGCGCCAGTCACGCGGTGACCTACTACGCCGTGGTGGAGACCTCGGCGCAGAAGCTGGCCTGGGTGTCGCTGAAGCCGGTGACCGGCCGCACCCATCAGCTCCGCGCCCACATGGCGCATATCGGCCATGCCATCGTCGGGGACCCGAAATATTTCAACAAGGAGAACTGGCAGCTGCCCGGCGGCATGCAGAACAAGCTGCATTTGCTGGCGCGCCGCATCGTGATCCCGCATCCGCGCGGCGGGGTGATCGACGCCACCGCGCCGCTGCCGCCGCACATGCTGCAATCGTGGAACCTGCTCGGGCTCGAGGCCGACCGCTTCGACCCGATCGAGAACTCGCCGGAAGACTGAGCGACTTGCGATATGCGGGCGGCATACCGACATCCTGTTGATGACGAGATTTCTGACCAGATCGATCGGGATTTGCGGCGTGGTGCTGATGCTGGGCGGCGGCGCATCGGCGCAGATCGTTGCGCCAGCCATCCCGCCGCTGGTGCAGGCCCCGCCGTCGCCGCCGCCGCCGGCGATCTACGTGCCGCAGATCCCGCAGCTCGACGACCCGCCCGCCACCCCCCGCGCCGCGCTGCGCCGCCGCGGCTCGTTCAGCGACCGCGTGGTGAATTGCCTGGAGCAGGGTGCCGCAGCGGGGTTGAGCGCGAACCGCCGCGCGGCCTATTCGCGCATGTGCGTCAATCAATGAGAGCGACCAATGCGTGAACTGTTCGACGAGGTCGCGGGACAATCGCCGCTCGACCCGCATGAGGCGGTGCGCGGCACCACGCGCGGCCCGCAGCGCAAGCGGTTCTACGAGCGCGCCGGTTTCAGCGAGACCGATGGCGGCTACGTGCTGGAGCTCGACGGCAAGCGCGTGCACACGCCGTCGCGCCGCCCGCTGATCACGCCGCGCCGCGAGCTCGCCGAGACCATCGCGGCCGAATGGCAGGCGCAGGGCGAGATCATCGATCCGACCACGATGCCGCTGACCCGGCTCGCCAACAGCGTCATCGACGCGGTGGTCGAGCGCGTCGATGCGGTGCGCGACGATGTGGCGAAGTACTTCGAGTCCGATCTGCTGTTCTACCGCGCCAGCTATCCCGAAGCGCTGGTGGCGCGCGAGGCCGAGCACTGGGATCCGGTGCTGTTCTGGGCCGCCGAAACGTTTGGCGCGCATTTCATTCTCGCCGAGGGCATCGTCCATGTGCAGCAGCCGCCGACGGCTGTTGCGGCCGCGACAGCGGTGCTGCCGCGCGAGCCGTGGACCATCGCGGCGTTCCACGTGGTGACGACGATCACCGGTTCCGCGCTGTTGCCGCTGGCGCTGCTGAACGGCGCGTTGACCGCCGACCAGGTCTGGACCGCGGCACATGTCGACGAGGACTGGAACAGCGAGCAGTGGGGCATCGACGCTGAGGTCGCCGCCCGCCGCTCGGCAAAACACGTCGATTTCGCCGCCGCTGCGGCGCTGCTTCAGGCAAAATGAAGACGAGGGGCCAAAGAGGAAACGTAGCGTCATTCCGGGGCGTGCGAGCGAAGCTCGCAACGAAACCCGGAATCCCGAGATGTTCTGCGAAGCCCCACCCGCCGCTAGATTCCGGGTTCGTGCGCCTTCGGCTTACGCCCCGGAATGACGGCCAATCGGCCTTCCGTGGGGGTTAACGAGAGGTTTACGGCCAGCGGCTAGGGTGGCGCAACGCGAGCGGGCGAAGCTGTCATCATGTCGATCTCGATCACTCCGGTAAGCCCGACGATTGCCGCGCATGCGGTGGCCGATCCCGTGCTCAAGCCCGGCACGGTGATCGAAGCCCGTGTGCTGCAGCTCCTCGCCGGCGATCAGGTCCGCATCGCGATCGGCATGGCGACGATGGACGTGCAGTCCAGCGTCGCGCTGCAGCCTGGACAATTGTTGAAACTCGCCGTCTCGCAAATGGCCGATGGCCTGCGGCTTGCGATCGTCAACACGCCGCTGCAAGACGCCTTGACGCTCGCGCCGGAGCTGAGCGCGGGAAAAACGTTGCCGGCGCTGGTGCCGCTGAAGAACCAGCTCACGATGCCGGAATCCGCGGCTGTCGCAACTGCGGCACAGACAGCGGCGGCAAAGCAGACCAGCCTCGCACCTTTGTTCGCCAATCTCGGCGTGGCAGCCGAATTCGACGGCCTTCCGCCGAAGCTGCATCAGGCGATCGCGCAGGTGCTGGCGCAGCGCGCCAGCGTCGACGGACAGTTTCGCGGCAGCGATCTCAAGGCCGCGTTCCAGAGCTCCGGCCTGTTCATGGAGGCTACGCTGGCCGCGCAAGCGCCGCTGCCGTCGGCTGCGCCCGACATGAAAGCCGCGCTGCTGGTACTGCGCCAGGTACTCGCCACGACGCTCGGCAGCGCCGCGCAGCGGGCCGTGCAGGCGGCATCGCCATCGATACAACCTTCGCCGCCAAACGGAGGCGGAATGCTTCAGCAAAGTGTTGCGCCGAGCGGCGCTACACCGATGCCGGCACAAACGTCAGCGACGATGCAGATGATTGACGACATCACCGGAGCCGGTGAACTTCGCGGGCACGCCACGCCACTGGCAAAGGGCGAGGCTGCGGCTCATCAAACGCTGCTCAACCTTGTGCTGACGGGCCAGCACAACACGGGCCAATCGCGCATTGACGCCGGAACGGCCGCGTTGCTCGGCTTGGTTCCGGTCGTTGCGGGCCAACGCAAGGGCGCGGCGGCCGACGATCTCCTCGCACGAACCATAACGCCGCCGCCGCCGATCAAGGGCGCGCAGCCAAGCGCGCAGCCGGTCGCGTCACCGACCTTGGTGCCGGACATGCCGCGCGAGGCCGCGTTATCCCAGCTGTTATCCGACACCGAAGGCGCGGTCGCGCGGCAGACCCTGCTGCAGGTCGCCTCGTTACCCGACCGCATCGATCCCGGCACGCCGCGCCTCGATGCGACGCCGCGCTGGCTGTTCGAGATTCCCTTCGCGATGCCGAACGGTACCGCGATCGCACAATTCGAGATCGCCCGCGACGGCGGAGGCGTTGAGGCTGATTCCAACGGCCGCGTCTGGCGCGCGCGTTTTTCGCTCGACGTCGAGCCGGCCGGCCCGGTTCACGCGCTGGTTTCGCTGAACGGCGAAAAGACCTCGGTCCGCTTCTGGGCCGAACGTCCGGCAACGGCGGCGCAGCTGCGAGAGGCCGCCCCGCAACTCAGCGACGCGCTGCGCGATGCCGATCTCAAGCCCGGCGACATCGCCGTGCGCAGCGGCGCGCCACCTGCGTCTGCCCCGGCTGCCGCCGGGCATTTCCTCGACCGCGCGCTATGACCGTCGAGACGCCGAACAAACTCGCCGTCGCGTTGCATTACGACCGCAGCGGCGCGCCGCGCGTGGTGGCAAAGGGCAGGGGCGCGATCGGCGCCAAGATCATCGAGGTCGCCAAGGCCCACGACGTGCCGATCGAGGAGAACGAACTGCTGGCCGGCGCGCTGTCCAACGTCGAGCTTGGCGACGAGATTCCCGAGGAGCTGTATCGCGCGGTCGCCGAGGTGCTGGTGTTCGTGCTGCGGCTGTCCAGCCGCGCGCGCTAGCCGTCATTGTTTTACCACGATGCCGGCCGCAGCCTGTCGCTTCGTCGATCGCATAGGTGCCGCATGATCCATCGCCGCCATCTGCTCGGAGCGCTTGCCGCCGCAACGCTGCTGCCGTCGAAGACATTCGCCGAGGTCGCGCCGCCGCGCAGCGAGATCCGGACATCGCTGGCCAAACGCTTCAATGACGCGGGCACGACCGGCACCTTCGTCGGCTACAAGGTGGACGAGTATCTGGTGATCGCGAGCGACGCCGAGCGTTCCGGCGAGGCGATTTTGCCGGCCTCGACCTTCAAGATCGCCAATTCGCTGATCGCGCTCGACACTGGCGTGGTCGACGATCCCGATAAGGACATCCTGAAATGGGACGGCGTGGTGCGCAACTTCCCGGACTGGAATCGCGATCACACGCTGCGCTCGGCGATGGCGGCGTCCGCAGTGCCGGTCTACCAGGAGATCGCGCGTCGGATCGGCGCGGAGCGGATGCAGGACTATCTCAAGCGGCTCGACTACGGCAACCATGACATCGGCGGCGGCATCGACCAGTTCTGGCTGACCGGCGCGCTGCGGATCGACCCGGTCCAGCAGATCGATTTCGTCGACCGGCTGCGCCGCGGCGCGCTGCCGGCCTCAAAGCGCGCGCAGGAACTGACCCGCGCCATCATGCCGGTCACGAAAGTCGGCGACGCGACGATCCGCGCCAAGACCGGGCTGGTCGGCGTGGTCGCGAGTTCCTCCGGCGGCGCCGACGCATCGGTCGGCTGGCTGGTCGGCTGGGCCGAGAAGGCCGGCGCCGACACGGTGTTCGCGCTGAACTGCGACATCCGCGAGCCGCGCCATATCGCGGCGCGGATGACGCTGGCGCAGCAATGCCTGGCCGACATCGGGGCGATCTGAGGCGGTTTCGAAGGACGTATCCCCGTGCCAATCGGCCGTGTTAAAAGGCCTGCGCCGCGTCAGCGGGCAGGCAACAACAACACGGTCCGGGGAACATGAAGCACATTCTCGAACGATTGGACGAGCGGCGCGCCGCGGCGAAACTCGGCGGCGGCGAAAAGCGCATCGAGGCGCAGCACGCCCGCGGCCGGCTCACCGCCCGGGAGCGCATCGAGTTGCTGCTCGACAAGGGCTCGTTCGAGGAAATGGACATGTTCGTCGAGCACCGCTCGGTCGAATTCGGCATGGAGAAGTCGAAGATCCCCGGCGACGGCGTGGTCACCGGCTGGGGCACGGTGAACGGCCGCAAGACCTTCGTGTTCGCCAAGGATTTTACCGTGTTCGGCGGCTCGCTTTCGGAGACCCACGCCGCCAAGATCACCAAGATCCAGGACATGGCGCTGAAGGCGCGGGCGCCGATCATCGGTCTCTACGATGCCGGCGGCGCCCGCATCCAGGAGGGCGTCGCCGCGCTGGCCGGCTATTCCTACGTGTTCCGCCGCAACGTCGTCGCTTCGGGTGTGATCCCGCAGATCAGTGTCATCATGGGCCCCTGCGCCGGGGGCGACGTCTATTCGCCGGCGATGACGGATTTTATCTTCATGGTGAAGAACACCAGCTACATGTTCGTCACCGGCCCCGACGTGGTGAAGACCGTCACCAACGAGGTCGTCACCGCGGAGGAACTCGGCGGCGCCTCGATCCACGCCACCCGCTCGTCGATCGCCGACGGCGCATTCGAGAACGACGTCGAGACCTTGCTGCAGATGCGCCGGCTCTTGGACTTCCTGCCCAGCAACAACACCGAAGGCGTGCCGGAATGGCCGAGCTTCGACGACATCGAGCGCGAGGACGCCTCGCTCGACACGCTGATTCCGGACAATCCAAACAAGCCCTACGACATCAAGGAGCTGATCCTGAAGGTGGTGGACGAGGGCGACTTTTTCGAAATCTCTGAAGCGTTTGCGAAGAACATCGTCACCGGCTTCGGCCGCATCGCCGGGCGCACGGTCGGCTTCGTCGCCAACCAGCCGATGGTGCTGGCCGGCGTGCTCGATAGCGACGCCTCGCGCAAGGCGGCACGCTTCGTGCGGTTCTGCGACGCCTTCAACATCCCGATCGTCACCTTCGTCGACGTGCCGGGCTTCCTGCCGGGCACCGCGCAGGAATATGGCGGGCTGATCAAGCACGGCGCCAAGCTGCTGTTCGCCTTCTCGCAATGCACGGTGCCGCTGGTCACGGTGATCACGCGCAAGGCCTATGGCGGCGCGTTCGACGTGATGGCCTCGAAGGAAATCGGCGCCGACATCAACTACGCCTGGCCGACCGCGCAGATCGCGGTAATGGGCGCCAAGGGCGCGGTGGAGATCATCTTCCGTGCCGACATCGGCGACCCCGACAAGATCGCCGCCCGCACCAAGGAATACGAGGACCGCTTCCTGTCCCCCTTCATCGCCGCCGAGCGCGGCTACATCGACGACGTCATCAAGCCGCGCTCCACCCGCCGCCGCATCGCCCGCGCGCTGGCGATGCTGAAGGACAAGCAGGTCGATGTGCCCATGAAGAAGCACGACAACATGCCGTTGTGAGGGGTTCGCGAAGTCTTAGGGGTGGAGGGAATGCCGACTGTCCTGCGGTGGGGGCCGTACCGTGCCTTCTTCTATTCCGCAGACGGCGCGGAGCCGGCTCATGTGCACGTTCGCAACGGCGATATGGAAGCCAAGTTTTGGCTGCACGACCTTTCGATCGCTGTGAATGTCGGCTTCCGCCCGCATGAGTTGGGCGCTATCATCAGGCGGCTTCGAACGCATCAGTCAGAATTACTGGATGCCTGGAATGAACACTTTGGAAATTGATGTCGGCGATCTGCACGCGCAGTCGGTGGAGTGTACGGCAGACGAGCTGATCGTGACGCTCCGCGACGGGCGCCGCATTGCGACTCCGCTTGCCTGGTATCCGCGACTCGCAACGGCGTCACCAGCGCAACGCGCGAATTTTGAAATCATGCCGATGGGCGTGCACTGGCCGGATGTCGACGAGGATCTGAGTATTTCCGGCATGCTGCAAGGCCGGCGTGCGAAGGACGAGTGACATCATGCCGAAACACATCTTCGTTGTCAGCTCCACCATCGCCGATCCCGCGAAGCGTGCGGCGTTCGATGACTGGTACCGGCGCGAGCATCTGCCGCAGGCGATGGCGGCGTTCGGGGCGGAGCAGGCGTGGCGGTGCTGGAGCGCCGACAATCCGGCGCTGCATCATGCGAGCTACGTGTTTGCCGACCGCGCGTCGCTGGATCGCGCCGTCCGCGGCGAGCAGATGACGACGCTGGTGGCCGATTTCAATCGCGACTGGCCGGACGTGACGCGCACGCGCGAGGTTCTGGTGCTGGCGGAAGAGACATCGCGTAGCGCGTAGGGCGGATTGCGAAGCGTAATCCGCCGTTGTGATCGGCGATGTCTCGAGGTGGGTTACGCTTCGCTAGGCCACCCTACATTCCGATGCCACTCGTTCGTCATGCCCGGACTTGTTCCGGGCATCCACGTCTAAGCGGTGAGGCGAGGCGTGGATGGCCGGGACGAGCCCGGACATGACGACATAGAGGGTTGGGGACGATCGAAATGGAAATCGACCGTTACTTCATCCCCATGCAGCTCGCGTAAAACGTCGTCGTCGCCGGCCAGTCCGAGAACATGCCGCGGATGCCGACCTGTTTGGCAAGGACGTCGAGCACCGTCAGCGTGTCGCCGTCGCGGTCGATCGCGCGCTTGATGGAGGAGTGGTAGAAGCCGCCGCCTTTGCCGAGCAGGCCGTCGCGTTCCAGCGACCAGCCGATCAGATCGAGGCCGGCGGCCTTCGCGGCCTTGGCGTAGTCCGAGGGCACGATCTCGTTGCTGCCGTTCAGCGCCAGCATCATGTAGATCGGCGGCGCGAGGATTTTGACGCCGGAGGCTTTCAGTTCGGGCATCGACGGCGTCCAGGTCTCCGGCTTGGTATGATCGAAGCCTTTGCCCTCATAACGGCCGTCGAGATAGACCGCCTGTTGGCCGAAGTCGGGCGCCGACTTGATCCAGAACTGCACATCGGCCAGCCCAAAACTCTGCGGGAAGACGTCCGACGCCGGAATGCCGGCGGCGCGATACTCGTCGAGCATCTGGGTGGCGTACTTTTCCTGCGTGTAGTCGCCGTCGAACGGCATCGGCACTTCGGGCGCCTTCAGCTCCGGCGTGAACTTGGCGCCCAGCTTCTTGATCAGCGCGATGCTCTCGGCATGGGTCATCAGCGTGCCGGACGCCGCGTAGAGGTCGGTGCGCCAGCGCGCGGTGGCGTTCTGATAATCGGCGACCGTGGTGGCATCGCGGTTGGCCGCGTCCATCTTCGCCGTCAGCGTCTTGAACTCCGCCAGCGTGATGTCGCTGGTGCAGCACTTGGCCGAGGCCTTCTTGCCGCTCGCCGGATCGGCCGGACTGAATGGCTGGCTGCATTTGGCGGCGAGTGCGGGCACCGACAGGATGTTGGTGGTGGTGTGCAGGTCGCATTGCGAATGCCGGCACACCAGCTGGCGGTCCTTGGTGAAAGTGACGTCGCATTCGATCACGCCGGCGCCCATCCGCGCGGCGGCTTCGTAGGATTCCTTGGTGTGCTCGGGAAACTGCAGCGGCGCGCCGCGGTGGCCGATCGAGAAGTCGGACTTGCGGAACGGGCCGGTGCAGACGGCAAGCTGGGTCTTGAGCGGGCCGTCCTTCATCTTGTCGACCAGATAGAACGGCCGTGGCCCGATCTGCGCCTCGCGCGGCGCGTCCTGCGCCGCTGCGCAGGTCACGGAAGCTGTCAGGCAGAGCGCGGAAAGCAGGAGGCGGAAACGCATGCGGTGTGGCTCCGAAGTTGTCGACGCCGGCCATATCAGCATACTAATATGACGATTGCACAGGGCCGCCGGTGTTGACCGGATGCGATTTCGCCCGGTGCAATTGCCGATTTTCGTCTCCTGTAGAGACCAAGGGTTATTCTCCATGTCTCGTCATTCTCCACTGAACATTCTTGGGGTCATCTCGCTCGCCGTCGCGGTGGCGCTGCTGATGTCGGGGTCGGCCGCTGCGCTGGAGAACGAAAACCTGCTGGTGCCGCTGCCAAAAGGGTTCAAGGTCGGTTACCAGAACAAGAACGACAACCAGCTGATCACCGAGATGGTGCCGACGGCCGAGACGGTGGAAGCCTGGACCGAAATGGTCACCGTGCAGGTGTTTTACAGAATGAAGGACGTCACCCCGGCGGCCTATCGCGCGCGGATCGAGAAGCTGTGGGTGGATGCCTGTCCGGGCGCGACCTTCGCCAAGGTGAAGGAGGGCACCGAGAACCTTTATCCGATGGCAAGCTGGTCGCTGACCTGTCCGCTGAACAAGGCCACGGGCAAGCCGGAATACACCTGGATGAAGGGCGTGCAGGGCAGGGACAGCTTCTATCTGGTGCAGAAGGCGTTCCGCTCCGAGCCGACGCCGCAGCAGGTCAAGTCGGTCGACGCGCTGCTGGCGGCCGCCAAGGTGTGCGACACACGGATTCCCGGGCAGAAGTGCAAGCCTGTAAAGGAAGACGTGGGAAGCGCCAGCAAGTAAACGTAGCCCGGATGGAGCGAAGCGACATCCGGGACGGCAGCCCCGCATTGCGCTTCGCTCCATGCGGGCTACGGAACTACTTGCTCAGGAAATCCAGCACCAGCGCATCGAACTTCGCCGGCGCCTCGAGGAACACCAGATGCCCGGTGTCCGGCAGCACCTCGGCGCGCGCGTTCGGCATCCTGGCGGCGAGCGACTTTGCCAGATCGGCGTTCTGGCCCATCTTCGCGCGCAACGGCTCGGGCGCATTCGGTCGGCCCGGCGCGTTCTTGTCGTCGGCGCCCATGACGAACAGCGTCGGATTGGCGATAAGCGGGATCTCGTGCACCACGGGCTCGCGATAGATCAGCTGCGCCGAGGCCACGAACGCGCGCAGCCAACGCTGATAGTCGGCGGCACCCTTGATGTTGAAGCGCGCATCGACGAACGGCGTGATCTGCTCCGGCGGCAGCTTGAGCGCGTAGTTGGTTTCGAGCTGCTTGCGATAGGTCTCCGCGGTGAGCTTGTCCTCGGCCGCCATGATGGTTTCGGTCGGCGTCGGCGGCACGTAGAGCCGATAGTCCTCGAGGCCGATCGGGGCGACCAGCACCAGATGCGCCACACGCGCCGGGGCTGTGCGGGTGATGCGGACGCCGAGCATGCCGCCCAGCGAATGCGCGACGATATCGAACTGGGTGATCTGCAGGTGATCGAGCAGCGCCAGCGTGTTGCGCGCCATCACGTCGAAATGCAGGTCGCCGTCCGGCTTGGAGGATTTGCCGAAGCCGATCTGGTCCGGCACCACCACGCGATAGCCGGCGTCGCTCAGCGTTTTGATCGTCGGCGCCCAGTAGCTCGACGGAAAATTGCGGCCATGCAGCAGCACGACGGTGCGGCCGTTCGGCGTCGCGGCGGCGATGTCCATGTAAGCCATCCGCACCGGCTGGCCGTCATTGACCAGCGGCAGCATCTGGACCGGGTAGGGATAGGCAAAGCCTTCAAGGCCGATGCCGTAGGGCTCTCGCGGCGTTTGCGCCTGCGCGCCGGTTATCGACAGGGAGGCGATCGCAAGGCAGAGCAGCAGGCGCTTCATGGGGACCATCCATCGTGGCGAGGGCGCAAGGGGTCGGACGCATGTCAAGCCGCGGCCGCGTCGCCTGTTCCGGCTAGCTCGCTGTGCCGCAGGGCAGGCGGCGAGCAAAGCGGCTTGCCAAGCACCGACGTTGATGGCCTAATTGCCGCAACACGGCCTGCCAACAAGCAAAATCAACGAGGAAATGTATGAGGGCTCTTCAATCGCGGCGCGCGGGCGCGTCCGCTTTCCGACGAAAATTGTTCACCGCAGCGGTCGCTGTGTTCGCGTTCGCAGCGGGGCCCGCGCTGGCGCAGGGCTGGCCGCAGCGGCCCATCAACTTCATCGTGCCGTTCCCGGCCGGCGGTGGAACCGACGCGTTCGCGCGTCCGCTGGCCGCCCAGCTCGACAAGCAGATGAACAATCGCGTGCTGATCGACAATCGCGGCGGGGCGGGCGGCACGCTCGGCGCGAGTGCCGCGGCGAAGGCGGAGCCGAACGGCTATACCTTTTTCGTTGGTGCGGCGCACCATGCCATCGCGCCGTCGATCTATCTGAAGCTCGATTATGATTTCGAGAAGGACTTCGTCCCCGTCGCCATGATTGCGACGCCGCCGCAAGTGGTGGTGGTCAACCCGACCAAGGTCGAGGCCAAGACGCTCGCCGAATTGATTGCCTACGCCAAGGCCAACCCGGGCAAGCTCGATTTCGCATCGGCGGGACGCGGCACGACGCATCACCTGGCTGGCGAACTGTTCAATATCCTTGCTGGCACCAAGATGAATCACGTTCCGTATCGCGGCGCGGGTCCGGCAATGCAGGATCTGATCTCCGGCCACGTCCCTATCATGTTCGACGGGCTGGGTTCGTCGGCCAGCCAGATTCAAGGCGGCACGCTGCGCGCGCTGGCGGTGGCCGCGCCAGCGCGCTCGACCGCGATCCCGGATGTGCCGACCGCAACAGAAGCCGGCCTGAAAGGATACGAAGTCTCGACCTGGTACGCGCTGTTCGCCCCAAAGGGCACGCCTCCCGAAATCGTCGAGAAGATGGCCGGCGAAGTGCGCAAGGCACTCGACAGCGAAGGTCTCAAGGACGCCTGGCTGAAAAACGGCTCGACCACGCCGACCATGATGGGCGCCGACCTCGGAAAGTTCGTCGGCTCCGAGGTTGCCCGCTGGCGCGACGTCGTTCAGAAGGCGGGCATCAAGCCGGAGTAGGGACAGGGTCCGCGCATACGAAAACGGGCGCCGCGGCGCCCGTTAAACGTTTGCTTGGTCTTTGCTGTTAGCGAGCGGGCGGGGTCGCCGCGCCGTTGCCCTCGGGCGCCATCGAAGGCGTAGCGGGGCGTGCCGGAGCCGAGCCTGTCGTTGTACCGGGCTCAGTATTCGGCATCACCGAACCAGTCTGCGCGGCCTGGTTGGCCGGCGTCGTGACGGGTGCAGTTGTCACAGCGTCGTTCGGGCCGACGGCGGTCGAATTCATGCCGTAAAACACCAGACCCAGCGCTATGACGATGGCACCCGCGAACATCGCGACGCGGCCCCCTGTCACTGCCGGCTCGGATGCCGATGCGATTTCGAGATCCTCCTGACGCCGTGCATCGAGCTTTGTCTGGTCGAGCGGCGCGGCCTGATATGGATCGTTCGGATTGCGTTCGATGGCCATTCTGTCCTCCGTTGTATGACACATGACCAACCCGTAAGGCCGCTATCTGTTCCTGATTCTCGCGAATCCAGCCGTTCACGGAGCGTTACGAAGCGACAGAATCGTTCGTGCAATGCGGCTCAAATGTGCCCCGGCACAGCCAATTCTGTTACGATCAGGAACGAAATTGCGATTGCCTCACGCGGGGCACGGTTGCGGCATTTTGTGATGCGTGGACCCGGCAAATCGACATAGACTAATTCCAATGAGCGGCGCGCAAGTTGCGCTGCGTTAAAACGATTAGCCGCGCAGCGGCGTGAGGGCGGTATGGGAATTAACCAGGGACCGATCAGTCTCGATCAGAAATACACCCAGGAGTCAGGCCACATCTTCCTGACCGGGATCCAGGCGCTGGTGCGCCTGCCGATGGCGCAGATCCGGCGCGACCGCGCCGCCGGCCTCAACACCGCAGGCTTCGTCAGCGGCTATCGCGGCTCTCCGCTCGGCGGTTATGATCAGCAGCTGTTCGCGGCGCGCAAGCATCTCGAGGAGTACAACGTCAAGTTCCAGCCGGGCGTCAACGAAGACCTCGCCGCCACCGCGATCTGGGGCACCCAGCAGCTCAATTTGTCGCCCGGCGCGCGACACGACGGCATCGTCGGCATCTGGTACGGCAAGGGTCCCGGCGTCGACCGCTGCGGCGACGTGTTCCGCCACGCCAATGCCGCCGGCTCGGCCAAGAACGGCGGCGTCCTCTGCCTCGCCGGCGATGACCACGGCGCCAAATCCTCCACCGTGCCGCATCAATCCGACCACGCCTTCATGGCGGCGCTGATGCCTTATCTGTATCCGTCGAGCATCCACGAGATCATCGAGATGGGCCTCTTGGGCATCGCGATGTCGCGCTACTCCGGCTGCTGGGTCGGCATGAAGGTGATCACCGAAACGGTGGAGACCACCGCGGAGATCAATCTCGCCGACGAGATGAAGCCCTTCATCATCCCGACCGATTTTGAAATGCCGCCCGGCGGCCTCAATCTGCGCTGGCCCGACGATCGCTACGACCAGGACCGCCGGCTGCAGGACTACAAGGGCTTCGCGGCGATCGCCTTCGCCCGCGCCAACAAGGTCAACCGCATCACGATGGATTCGCCGAACGCGCGGTTCGGCATCATGGCGTCCGGCAAGAGCTACGAGGACGTCCGCCAGGCGCTGCGCGAACTCGGCATCACCGAGCAGGTCGCGGCAAAGATCGGGCTGCGGCTCTACAAGATCGGTATGCCGTGGCCGCTGGAGCCGGAAGGTGTGCGCGAATTCGCCCACGGCCTCGAGGAGATCTTCGTGGTCGAGGAGCGCCGCGAGATCGTCGAGAACCAGGTCAAGCAGGAGCTGTTCAACGTCCGCGACGGCGCCCGGCCGCGGATCGTCGGCAAGATGGACGATCTCAACCACCGCTTCCTGCCGTTCGCCGAGGAGCTGAGCGTCGCCAAGGTCGCGACCTCGCTGGTCGACCGCCTGCTGGCGATGGAGATCGATCCGGAGATCGCCGCACTGCTGCGCGCCAAGGCCGACTGGTTTCACGGCCGCGACGCTTCGCAGGTGCAGGCGGTGGTGCCGATCGCCCGCACGCCGTATTTCTGCTCCGGCTGCCCGCACAACACCTCGACCAAGGTGCCGGAAGGCAGCCGCGCGCTGGCCGGCATCGGCTGCCACTTCATGGCAACCTGGATGGACCGCTCCACCGAGACGTTTACTCACATGGGCGGCGAGGGCGTGCCGTGGGTCGGCATCGCGCCGTTCACCGGCGAGAAGCATATCTTCGCCAATCTCGGCGATGGCACGTACTTCCACTCGGGCAGTCTCGCGATCCGCCAGGCGATCGCCTCGGGCGCCAACATCACCTACAAGATCCTCTACAACGATGCGACCGCGATGACCGGCGGCCAGCATGTCGACGGCGAATTGTCGCCGCAGCAGGTCACGTTTCAGCTGCACTCCGAAGGCATCCGCGAGATCTATCTGGTCTCCGAGACGCCCGACGCTTATCCTGAGTCCGACATCGCACCGGGCGCCAAGGTCGCGCATCGCGACGAACTTGACGCGGTGATGCGCGCCTGCCGCGAGGTCAAGGGCGCCTCGGCCATTGTGTTCGTGCAGACCTGCGCCGCCGAGAAGCGCCGCCGCCGCAAGCGCGGCACCATGGAGGATCCGCAGCGGCGCGTCGTGATCAACGCCGCGGTGTGCGAGGGCTGCGGCGACTGCTCGGTGCAGTCGAACTGCATCTCTGTGGAGCCGCTCGAGACCGCGCTGGGACGCAAGCGCGTCATCAATCAGTCGAGCTGCAACAAGGACTATTCCTGCCTCAAGGGCTTCTGCCCGTCCTTCGTCACCATCGACGGCGGCAAGCTGCGCCGCAAGGCGCCGGCCGATCTCGGCGATCTCGGCAATCTGCCGGAGCCGGCGACGCGGCCCGGCCTGGAGCGGCCCTACAACATCGCGGTCGGCGGCGTCGGCGGCACCGGCGTGCTGACGATCGGCGCGCTGCTCGGCATGGCCGCGCATGTCGAAGGCAAGGCCAGCATGATCCTCGACATGTCGGGGCTGGCGCAGAAGGGCGGCGCGGTGCTGAGCCACGTTCGGCTGTCCGGCAGCCCGGACGACGTCACCTGCTCGCGCATCGTCACCGGCAGCGCCGACGTGCTGATCGTCGCCGACGAGGTGATGGCGATCTCGAAGGATACGATCTCGCTGTGCGAGTCCGGCCGCACCCACGGCGTGGTCAATACCCACCTCATTCCGATCGCCGACTTCATCCGCAACCGCGACTTCGATTTCCAGAACCGCAAGGTCAATGCGGTGCTCGAAGCGTCGCTGCGCAAGGAGTCTGCCTTCCTCGATTTCACCAAGGCGGCGGAAACGCTGCTCGGCGACTCGATCGCGACCAACATGATGATGCTCGGCTTCGCCTACCAGCGCGGGCTGCTGCCGCTGCAGGGTGCCTCGATCGAGAAAGCGATCGAGCTGAACGCGGTGTCGGTCAAGATGAACACCCAGGCGTTCCAGCTCGGCCGGCTGGCCGCTGCGGATCCCGCGCGGCTGGCCACGCTGCTGAAGGGCGCCGACGAAACGGTCGTCGTGAAGACCCAGGGCGAGATGACGCTCGACGAGCTGATCGAGCACCGCAGCGCGCTGCTGACCGACTATCAGAGCAAGCGGCTGGCGAAGCGCTACCGGGAGCTGGTGGCGAAGGTCCGCGCCGCCGCGGACCTCGGTGGCTATGGCGAAGCGCTGCCGCGCGCGGTCGCGATCAACTACGCCAAGCTGCTGGCCTACAAGGACGAGTATGAAGTGGCACGCTTGCTGACCGACGACAGGTTCGACAAGCAGATCCGCGACCAGTTCGACGGCGAATACAAGGTTAGCTATCACCTCGCGCCGCCGATGCTGCCCGGGACGGATGCGTCCGGCCGGCCGCGCAAGCGGCAGTTCGGCGCATGGATCGTGCCGATGTTCGGCGTGCTGAAGAAGTTCAAGTTCCTGCGCGGCACGGCGCTCGATCCGTTCGGCTACAATGCCGAGCGCAAGCTCGAGCGCGACCTGATCGTAGGCTATGAGAAGGACGTCGGCACCGTGCTCGAACAGCTGTCGCCGCGCACCATCGACATCGCGGTGGATATCCTGTCGCTGCCGGACCGCATCCGCGGCTACGGGCCGGTGAAGCACAAGTCGATCGAGGACGCCAAACTCCGCTACGCGGAATTGGCCCGCGACCTGGCCAATCCGCCGCCGCCCGTGCCACGGCAGCTCGCGGCGGAGTAGGGCCGCAATTCGTGCCCCGGACGCGATGCAGCACGCAATGCTGCGTCCGGGACACGCCCTCGATTTCCGGAAACCCGCAACGCTTGCCAATCCCGCTCCGACGCGCGAAACATCCCTTGGGAAGAAACGCAGCGGAGAGCGGTTTGAGCATCAGAGGCAAAGCCTACATCGCCGGGATTTACGAGCATCCGACGCGCCACGCGCCGGACAAGTCGATCGCGCAATTGCACGCAGAGGTCGCCAAGGGCGCGCTCGCCGACGCCGGCCTGACCAAGGACGACATCGACGGCTATTTCTGCGCCGGCGACGCGCCGGGCGGCGTGATGGCGATGGCCGACTACATGGGCCTCAAAGTCCGCCATCTCGACTCGACCGACACCGGCGGCTGCTCCTATCTGATCCATCTCGGCCACGCCGCCGAGGCAATCGCCGCCGGGCGCTGCTCGATCGCGCTGATCACCCTGGCCGGCAAGCCGCGCACCGGCGTGATGCCGCCGCGCGCCACTGGCGCCGAGCTCGACTTCGAGGCGGCCTACAACGCCACCACCCATAACGTCTATGCGATGTGCGCCGCGCGCCACATGCACCAATACGGCACCACCAGCGAGCAGCTGGCCTGGATCAAGGTCGCCGCTTCGCATCACGCGCAGTACAACGAGCACGCGATGCTGCGCGACGTCGTCACCGTCGAGGATGTGCTGAACTCGCCGATGATCGCCGATCCGCTGCACCGGATGGATTGCTGCGTCGTCACCGACGGCGGCGGCGCGCTGATCGTCACCTCCGAAGAGATCGCGCGCAGCCTGAAGCGGCCGCTGGTGCGGATGATCGGCGCCGGCGAGGCGATGAAGGGCCCGCGCGGCGGCCGCGATCTCGACCTGACCTATTCCGCCGGCGTGTGGTCGGCGCCGCCGGCCTTCACCGAAGCCGGGGTGACGCCGAAGGACATCAAATACGCCTCGATCTACGACAGCTTCACCATCACGGTGCTGATGCAGCTGGAAGACCTCGGCTTCTGCAAGAAGGGCGAGGGCGGCAAGTTTGTCGCCGACGGCAATCTGATTTCCGGCGTCGGCAAGCTGCCGTTCAACACCGACGGCGGCGGATTGTGCAACAACCATCCGGTCAATCGCGGCGGCATGACCAAGATCATCGAGGCGGTGCGGCAGCTGCGCGGCGAGGCGCATCCCAAGGTGCAGGTGCCGAATTGCGACCTCGCGCTGGCACATGGCACCGGTGGCATGCTCGGCATCCGCCACGCCGCATCGACCTGCATTCTGGAGCGTGCGTGATGGACAGCAACGTGAAATACCCGGCGCCGCAGGGCAATCCCGAGACAAGAACGTTTTGGGACGCCGCCACCGAGGGCCGGCTGCTGTTCAAGCGCTGCACCGCCTGCGGCGAGCCGCATTATTTTCCACGCGCGCTGTGTCCATTCTGCTTTTCCGACCAGACCGTGTGGGAGGACAGCACCGGCGAAGCCACGATCTACAGCCTCAGCCTGATGCGCAAATCCGCCACCGGGCCGTACGCGATCGGCTATGTCACGCTCAATGAAGGCCCGTCGCTGCTGACCAATTTCGTCGACTGCGATTTCGCTGCCCTGAAGATCGGGCAGAAGGTGAAGGTGGTGTTCAAGCCGACCGACGGCGGCCCACCGCTGCCGTTCTTCACGCCGGTGGGTTGACGCATGTCGGCTAGGTACGACGAGCTGATGGGGCTGAGCAATCGCGGCCAGCCCTACGCCTACACCGATCGCGACGTGATGCTCTACGCCTACGGCATCGGCATGGGGGCCGATCCGATGGACGAGCGCGAACTCGCTTTCGTCAACGAGGCGGCGTTCATCGAGCGGCCGCTGAAAGTGGTGCCGACCTTCGCCTCGGTGGCGGCATGGGGATCGTCGCCCGGCGAGATGAATCTCAATCGCCTGCTGGTGGTCGACGGCGAGCGCGACATCAGCTTTCACCGGCCGCTGCCGGTAGCGGCCAAGATCACCGCCGATAGCCGCGTCGTCGAAGTGTTCGACAAGGGCAAGGACAAGGGCGTGGTGATCCGCCACGAAACCGTCCTGCGCAACGCCGCCGGCGAGAAACTGGCGACGCTGCTGGCGTCGCGCTTCGCCCGCGGCGACGGCGGCTTCGGCGGGCCGGCATTGGCGCAGCCCGAGCCGCACCGGATGCCGGACCGCGCGCCTGATCGCGTCGTCGATATTTCGACGCGGCCGGACCAGGCGCTGGTCTATCGCCTGTGCGGCGACCGCAATCCGCTGCACTCCGACCCGGAATTCGCCAGGCGCGCCGGCTTTCCACGCCCGATCCTGCATGGCATGTGCACCTATGGCATCAGCTGTCGGGCCGTGCTGCAAACCTATGCCGACTACGACCCCGCGGCGTTCAGGCGCCACGCGGTGCGCTTCTCCGCGCCGGTCTATCCCGGCGAGACCGTGACGGTCGCGATGTGGAAAGACGGCGACGTGATTTCGTTCGAGGCGAAGGTGACGTCGCGCGATGTGACGGTGATCAAGAGCGGACGTACCGAGTTGAAGTGAAGGTGTCCCGGACGCAGCGCAGCGCGCCGCTCTGCGGCGGGGTGCGCTGCTGCGCCGGGGCCGTGCCACGCGACGCTGCCTCCGTTGCGGTCCCGGTTCTGCGAAGCGGAATAAGAATGCCGCATCGCGCCCGGGACACGGCCATGCAAACGCCGACGCGCTTTTTGGCTGCCGAGGTGATATGCAGTCTGACCATTGAGAACAAAGGCCCACCCCATGAAACTTACCCATGCCGCTTCCGGCACGTTCGCGATCGCGCCGACGCCGTTCCATGATGACGGCCGGATCGACGAGCGCTCGATTGATCGGCTGACCGATTTCTACGCCGAGGTCGGCTGCGACGGCGTCACCGTGCTCGGCATTCTGGGCGAGGCGCCGAAGCTCGAGGCCGCGGAGTCCGAAGCGGTGGCGGTGCGCTTCGTCAAGCGCGCGAAAGACATGCAGGTGATCGTCGGTGTGTCGGCGCCGGGCTTTGCCCAGATGCGGTCGCTGGCGCGGGCCTCGATGGAGGCCGGCGCGGCCGGCGTGATGATCGCGCCGCCGCCGCATCTGCGCACCGATGACCAGATCACCGGCTACTTCAAACAGGCCGAGGAAGCGATCGGCAACGACATTCCCTGGGTGCTGCAGGACTACCCGCTGACCCTCACGGTGGTGATGACGCCGGCGGTGATCCGCAAGATCATCATGGACAGCCAGAACTGCGTCATGCTCAAGCATGAGGATTGGCCCGGGCTGGAAAAGATCTCCACGCTGCGCGGCTACCAGAAGGACGGCTCGCTTCGGCCGCTGTCGATCCTGACCGGCAATGGCGGGCTGTTCCTCGATTTCGAGATGGAGCGCGGCGCCGACGGCGCGATGACGGGCTACGCTTTCCCGGAGCTGCTCATTGACGTGGTGCGGCTGTCGAAAGCCGGCGAGCGCGACAAGGCGCACGACCTGTACGACGCCCATCTGCCGCTGATCCGCTACGAGCAGCAGCCTGGTGCCGGCCTCGCCGTGCGCAAATACGTGCTGCAGAAGCGCGGCGTCATTGCGTCGTCGGCGCAGCGCAAGCCGGCTGCGGGCATCACCGCAACGGCGAAGGCCGAGGTGGACTACCTGCTGTCGCGCGTCGCCCGCGTCGACAAGCGCGCCAGCCTGCAGCCGCAGTCGAGTGCCGCGGGGTAGGGCGTTCAAGGCTGTCATGGCCGGGCTCGTCCCGGCCATCCACGACTATGCCTCGCCGCCAAGACGTGGATGCCCGGAACAAGTCCGGGCATGACGAACGATAAACAATACAGCGCATAGAACGCCGATCGTGGGAGTGAGCCATGTCCGTCGAAACCGCGTCCACCGGATCTGCGCCAGCCCGTCCGGCCTCGACCATCCTGCTGCTGCGCGAGGGCGCTACGAGCGCCTTCGAAGTCTTCATGATGGTGCGGCACTATCAGATCGAATTCGCGTCCGGTGCGCTGGTGTTTCCCGGCGGCAGCGTCGACGCAGGCGATCGCGCCATCCTCGAGCGGCCGGAGCTATACGCAGCAGTGCCGGATCAGCAGGCCGCGTCGCTGCATTTCCGCATCGCTGCGATCCGCGAGACGTTCGAGGAAAGTGGCATCCTGCTGGCGCGGCCGCGCGGCAGCGACGATCTGATCACGGCGTCACGCGCGACCGAGATCGAGACCGCGCATCGTACGGCACTATGCGAAGGCAAGGTCGAGTTTGCTGACATCGTCTCCGAGAACGGCCTCGTGCTGGCACTTGATCTGCTGGTGCCGTATGCGCACTGGATCACGCCGGTCGGTCTGCCAAAGCGGTTCGACACCTGGTTCTTCCTCGCCGCGGCGCCGCCGGAGCAGATCGGCGCGCATGACGGCAAGGAATCCACCGACTCGATCTGGCTGTCGCCAGCTGATGCGCTGGCCGGCGGAGACAGCGGACGTTTCACGCTGCCATTTCCAACCAAACGGAATCTGATCAAGCTCGGCAAGCAGCCGAGCGTCGCGTCGGCGATCGAAGAGGCGCGGCGAACGCCGGTGGTATCGGTCACGCCGGTGATGAGCCGAAACGGCGACAAAAGGCAGCTGCGTATTCCTGCCGAAGCCGGCTACGACGGCGAGCTATTCGATTTCGAGTAGCGCGGCGATGTGCACATTGCGGCGCAAGATAGTTTGATCGCCCGTGCTTTGCGTTTGTGATTGACGCTGCGCAGGGCGGGCGTAACATTCTCGACAGGTCCGATAGAGACCGCCGGGAGAGAACGCATGAGACAGTCCGCCGAGCGGGGCGCGTCTGCGCGCCGACATGCCCCTGCCAATTCGCATCAAATTGTCAAAATCAGCGCCAGCTTCGGCCTCGCCGTCGCGTTGGGTGCGATGCTCTGGTCCGGCGCGATGGCGCAGACCAAGGGCTCGCCCGAGCACATCAAGGCGGTCACCGGCGCGGTCGATGGCGCCGCCATCATCGCCAATGCGGCCACCACCAACGACTGGCCGACCTACGGCCTCGACTATGCGGAGACCCGGTTCTCCAAGCTCGACAAGATCAACGTCGACAACGTCAAGTCGCTCGGCCTGCAATGGACCTACAGCCTCGACTCGATCCGCGGCGTCGAGGCGACCCCGCTGGTGGTGGACGGCATCATGTACGTCACCGCGCCGTGGAGCATCGTCCACGCCGTCGACGTCCGCAGCGGCAAGAAGATCTGGACGTTCGATCCCGGCGTCGATCGCGAGCGCGGCTACCGGGGATGCTGCGACGTCGTCAACCGCGGCGTCGCGCTGCACAAGGGCAAGGTGTACGTCGGGGCCTATGACGGCCGGCTGATCGCGCTCGATGCCGCGACCGGCGCCAAGGTCTGGGAGAAGAACACCATCATCGATCCGGCCAAGTCCTACACCATCACGGGCGCGCCGCGGGTGTTCAAGGGCAAGGTGGTGATCGGCAATGGCGGCGCCGAATATGGCGTGCGCGGCTACGTCACCGCCTACGACGCCGAGACCGGCGCGCAGGCCTGGCGCTGGTTCACGGTGCCGGGCGATCCGTCGAAGCCGTTCGAGGATGAATCGATGGAGGCCGCGGCCAAGACCTGGGACCCCGCCGGCAAATGGTGGATCAATGGCGGCGGCGGCACGGCGTGGGACACCATCACCTTCGATCCCGATCTCAACATGGTCTATATCGGCACCGGCAACGGCTCGCCGTGGAACCGGCATCACCGCAGCCCCGCCGGCGGCGACAATTTGTATCTCGGATCGATCGTCGCGTTGAACGCCGATACCGGAAAATACATCTGGCACTACCAGGAAACGCCCGGCGATCACTGGGACTACACCTCGACCCAGCCGATGATCCTGGCCGACCTCACGATCAACGGCACGCCGCGCAAGGTGGTGCTCCACGCCCCGAAAAACGGCTTCTTCTTCGTGATCGACCGCACCAACGGCCAGTTCATCTCGGCGAAGAACTTCGTCGATGTGAACTGGGCCACCGGCTACGACGAGGGCGGGCGTCCGATCGAGGTGCCGGAGGCGCGCGACAAGGACAAGTCGTTCGACAGCATCCCGGGCGCCTATGGCGCCCACAACTGGCACCCGATGTCGTTCAATCCGCAGACCGGGCTGGTTTATCTGCCGGCGCAGGGCATCCCGATCAACCTCACCGGCGAAAAGACCCTTGTGCATAACGACCCCGCGCCGATGAAGTTTGGCGGCGCGACCGGCTGGAATCTCGGTTTTGCCCTGAATGCCACGCCGCCGAAGAACCTGCCGTTCGGCCGGCTGCTGGCCTGGGATCCGGTGCAGCAGAAGGAGGTCTGGCGCGCCGAATACATTGCGCCGTGGAACGGCGGCACGCTGACCACCGCGGGCAACCTGGTGTTCCAGGGCAGCGCCGACGGCCGCTTCATCGCCTACAACGCCAAGACCGGCGAGAAGCTCTGGGAGACCCCGGTCGGCACCGGCGTGGTCGCGGCGCCCGCGACCTACATGGTCGACGGCGTGCAATACGTCTCGGTCGCGGTCGGCTGGGGCGGCGTGTTCGGCATCAGCGCCCGCGCCACCGATCGGGAAGGGCCGGGCACGGTCTATACCTTCGCGGTCGGCGGCAAGGCGCCGTTGCCGGAGTTCACCAAGTATCAGATCGGCAACCTGCTGACCGGCGTCAAATACGATCCCAAGGACGTCCCGGAAGGGACCGCGATCTATGTCGCAGCCTGCGCCACCTGTCACGGCGTGCCGGGCGTCGACAAGGGCGGCAACGTCAAGAACCTTGGTTATTCGGCGCCGGAGAAGATCGAGCAGCTCAAGCACTTCGTCTTCAGCGACGCCATGCGCGAGAAGGGCATGCCGAACTTCACCGGCAAGCTGACCGAGGCCGACCTGGTGAAGGTCACGGCCTTCATCCAGGCCACCGCGGACGCGATCCGGCCGAAATAGTCCGGCCGGCCCAACGCCCCCGAGACTGCCGCACGGCGGTTCCCAGCGGGCGGCAAGTCGGCCTATATTGCCATGATCGGGGAGTTGGTCACCGCGGTCATGGCGTCGGCAGTTTCAGGGTTTTTCAGGCGGGTGAGATCGCTGTCGCTGTCGATCGGACAGCTGACGTTCGGCAGCTTTCTGCTGATGCTGGCGATGATCGCGATGACCAGCATCGCCAGCGTGGTCTCGATCCGCCACATCGATGCAACCTTTGCCGAGTTGCAGCGGCTGGGTCGCGTCGGCGATCTGGCTGAAGACATCGAGCGGCGGATGAACGAACTGCGGCTTGCCGCCCGCGACGTCGTCACCGATCAGGGCGCGCTGCCCAATACGGTGTGGGTCAACGCCTCGGCGCTCGGCGAATTGCTCAAGAAGACCCGGCTGCAGCTTGCGCCTGACCAGCAGGAGTTGATCGACGGCGTCAGTGAGCGGCTGTCGCGTTACCGCGAGACCATCGAGCGCATCACGGCGCTTATTCCGCGGCGGGCTGAAATGATGGCGGGATTGCCGCCGCTGCGCGATGAGTTCGACAGCGTCATCGCAAGGGCCATCGATCGGCCGGTTGCGACGTCGCTGTATCGGCTGCAGAGTGAACTCGCGGCCGCGCTGCTGGTGCGCGATCACGCCGCGGCCGGGCAGGCCGCCGCGGCGATGGGCGCGTTGCCGATCGATGATGCGACCCTGCGGGCGGCCGTCAGGGCGTACGCCGAGGCCGTCGTCTCGCTGTCGAATGTCGAAAGCGAGATTGCCTCGCTGGATCAGGATGTGCTCGGCAGCGAGGGCCGGCTGATCGGCCGGGTGACGGCGCTGCTGCGCGACGTCAGCGCCACGCGCGGCCAGGTGCTGGCGCAGGATTTCGCCCGGACCCTGGCGCGCGACCAGTGGCAGAGCATCGTGCTCGGCAGCGCCGGCGTGCTGATCGGAATCCTCGCTGCGATCTTCGTCGTGCATCGCACGGTGACGCCGCTGGCGGCGATCACCAAGGCGATCCGTTCGCTGGCCGCCGGCAAGCGGCAGACCGCGATCCCGGCGACCGGCGTTCGCAACGAGATCGGAGATATCGCCCGCGCCGCTGAATTCTTCCGTCGCACGCTGGTCGAAGCCGACGCCGCGCGGGAAGCAGCCGTTCGCGCGCTGGCCGAACAGCACCTCGCCGAGGAAGGTTATCGAAAGCTGTTCGAGGGGTCGATCGACGGCATCTACGTCACCACCCCGGAGGGCACGCTCGTCAACGCCAACCCGGCACTGGCGCGGATGATGGGTTACGACACGCCGGAGCAACTGATCGACGGCATCGGCGATATCGCGAGCACGATCTATGTCGATCCGCACGCGCGCGACGAATACCAGCGCATGATGACGCGCGACGGCATGGTCCGCGAGTTCGAGTATCAGGCGCGCCGGCGCGACGGACAGATCCTGTGGCTGTCGGACAGCGCCACGGGCATCCGTGATGACGCCGGCGCGGTGGTGCGTTACGAGGGCGCCGTGCGCGACATCACCGACCAGAAGCGCGCCGAGGACGCGATCGCCGAGGGACGCCGGCTGCTGCAGCAGGTGATCGACACCGTTCCGGCCGTGATCAACGTCAAGGATCGCAACCTGCGCTACGTGCTGATGAACCGCTACATGGCCGGCATCTTCGGCATCGAGCCGGACGACGCGATCGGCCGCACCACCAGCGATCTGATGTCGCGCTACGGCGCGCAGAAGACCGACGAGAACGACAGGCGCGTGCTGGCGGCCGGCCAGGATCTCGGCTTCTACGAGGAGGAATATGTCGACTCGCAAGGCGTGATGCGCCAATGGCTGGTCAACAAACTGCCGCTGCTCGATGCCGGCGGTCAGGTCGAGCGCATTGTCACCGTTGCGCTCGATATCGGCGATCGCAAGCGCGGCGAGCAGGAGATGCGGAAGGCCAAGGATGCCGCAGAATCGGCGCTGCGCAACCTCAAGGAAACGCAGAATTCGCTGATCGAGGCCGAAAAGCTCGCCGCGCTCGGCCGCCTCGTTGCCGGTGTCGCGCACGAGGTCAACAATCCCGTCGGCATCGGCCTCACCGTAGCGTCATCGCTGGAACGCAAGACGTCGCAGTTCGCCGCGGAGGTGGCCCGCGGCAATCTGCGGCGCTCCAGCCTGAATGATTTCCTCGACACCAGCAGGGACGCCGCTGCGCAGCTCGTCGCCAACCTCAACCGCGCCGCCGAACTGATCCAGTCGTTCAAGCAGGTTGCCGCCGATCGCAACTACTCCGACAAGCGAACCTTCGATCTGGCCGACCTGACCGAGCAGGTGGTGATGAGCTTGAAGCCGGGCCTGCGCAAGCAGAACCTGGCCCTGTCGGTCGAGTGCAAGCCGGACCTGATGATGAACAGCTATCCCGGGCCGTACGGGCAGGTGCTGACCAACCTGTTCTTCAACGCAGTCGCGCATGCGTTTCCCGATGGCGTCGGCGGCGCCGTCAGCATCGATGTCCGCGAGGCGGGGAAGGATCACGTCGAGATCCTGTTTTCCGACAATGGCTGCGGCATGAGCCCGGACGTCAGGCGGCGTGCCTTCGATCCGTTCTTCACCACGCGGCGCGATCAGGGCGGCACCGGACTCGGGTTGCACATCGTCTACAGCATCGTGACCAACAGGCTTGGCGGCCGGATCAATCTGCAGTCGGCACCCAATGAAGGCACCACCATCCAGATCATCCTGCCGCGCGAGGCGCCGCAGGAACAGATGGCGGCCATCCCGGCATGATGCGGACCGGCTATTCGGTGTCGGCGAGCTTGCGCAGCGTGGCCCGGAAAATCTGGCTGGCCTTGCCGACCAGGGCCGTGCCCTGCATCACGGCTTCGCGGTCCGTGAAGGTACCGGACACTCCGATACCGACGGGGTTCTTCTGGCCACCGAACAGCGGACTGGCATCCGGGCTCGGCGTATGCTGGGTGACCGTCACCTCGCCCTTGAAGCTGCCGCCGTTGACCGTGTAGCGACCGACGTAGAACAGGTACGCGTCGCCGCCGAGCAGCAGCCCGTCGCGGAATACAATGACACCGCTCCCCTTGCCGTGTCGCCCGTCGAGCAGGTCGACGTGGATCGAATACAGCCCGTTGTTCATCGTGTCCCGATTGCTGTCGTCGCCCGAAAATGTCCCATGCCTGTTATGCCAAAGCCTTCTGCCCAACGTCAACGCGGCAGGGCAGCATTCTCCTGTACTACCCCGAGCCGGGAAGCTCCTTTCAAAGTAACTCCCACGCCTGCTTGCACGACGACCGCGCCGTCTTGCGTGCCCGCTGCCGCTAGCGTGTCATAACGTCGCTATTTGTCGCGCCTGGCCAGCCATTCCTTCATTTCGGCGATCTCCCGCTGCTGATCGGCGATGATCTTCTCGGCGATCCTGCGAACGGCCGGATCCTTGCCGTGCGCGATCTGGATGCGGGCCATGTCGATGGCGCCCTGATGATGCGGGATCATGCCGCGGATGAAGTCGACATCGGCATCGCCGGAGTAGGCGATGTCCATCTGCTTGTGCATCAGGTCATTGGCCTTGCGGAACGCCGCGGTCGACGGGGCGTCCTTGGATCGCGCCGGCGACTTGGCGGCGCCGTGCCCCGCATGCTGGGCGTCAGCGGAGAAGGCGGGAAGGCACAGCGCAGCGGCCAGGATCAAACGGTGGAGTGCAGTCATGTGAGAATCTCCCGTGCGGTAAAAATCGATCATTTGAACTGACCATGAATCGTCTTGCCATCGGGTCCGACCAGCTGGATGAGACCCGTGGCGTCGGGCGACAGCGCGTCTTTCGGCGCCCCGGAAAGATGCGGCGCATCAGTCGCCTCGAGTTGAATGCGCTGCGCGCGGCCATTGCTCGACAGAATGGCGGCTCCCCTGAAACCCTTCGGGACGATGGCGTTGCCGGAACCGTCGGAGACAAACACCAGAACGCGGTCGCGTTCGACCACGAGTTCGAGGTGATGGCTCGTGCCCGCGTCGACGATGCGTCCGCCGTGGACGGCCTTGGCGTCGTGCCCGACCGCTGGCGGGGCGATCATCAGCGTCGCTGCGAACAACAGTGCGCCGGCTGCTTTCATGATCGATACTCCTCGGACTAAAAGGTTTGAACCGGGCTTGGCTGGTCGGCCGGTCGCTCGCTGCCGGCGTCCAGTGCGCGCAGCCGCTCCAGCGGCTTCGCGCCGAACTTCAGGAACAGGATCGGCGTCACGAAGGTGTCGAGCAGCGTCGCGCTGATCAGGCCGCCGAAGATCGTCACCGCGACCGGGTGGAGGATCTCCTTGCCCGGCGTGGCCGCATCGATCAGCAGCGGCGTCAGCGCGACGCCGGCCGACAGCGCCGTCATCAGCACCGGCGTCAGCCGTTCGAGGCTGCCGCGGACCACCAGTTCCCGGCCGAACGGCACGCCCTCGTGCAGCGCGAGATTGAGGTAGTGGCTGATCTTGAGAATGCCGTTGCGGGCGGCAATCCCCGTGAGCGTGATGAAGCCGATCATGCTCGCCACCGACAGCGGCTGCCCGGCGATCCACAGCGCCGTGACCGAGCCGACCAGCGCCAGCGGCACCGATCCCATGATGATCAGCGCCAGCGCAGCCGAGCGATAGCGGCTGTAGAGGATGGCGAAGATCATCGCGAGCGACAGCAGCGACAGCAGCCCGATGGTGCGGCTGGCTTCCTCCTGGGCCTGGAAGGTGCCCTCGAGGCTGGTGAAGTATCCGTTCGGCAAGGTCATCGTCTTCAACTCGCCGCGGATCGTCTCGATCACCCGCGCGACATCGGCGCGGCCGTCGGTGTTGGCGAGCACGACGATGCGGCGCCGGCCGTTCTCTCGCAGGATCTGGTTCGGGCCGTCGGTCTCACGGATGTCGGCGATCTGCCGCGCCGGCACCCATCCAGACGGCGTCTCGAGCAGGAGATCGCCCAGCCGCTGCGTGGTGCGCTGGTCGTCCGACAGCCGCAGCATGACGTCGAAGCGCCGCGTGCCATCGGCGATGCGTGACACCACGCGGCCGTTCGACAGACGGCTGAGCTGCTCGACCACGGCGCCGGGCTGCACGCCGTACAGCGCGGCGCGCTGGTAATCGACGCGAATGTCGAGCTGCGGAATGCGGACCTGCTTTTCCACCTGCAGGTCGGTCAAACCCTGAATGCCCGCAAGCCGCTTCCGCATGTCCTCGGCCAGCGAGCGCAGCACATCGAGGTCCTCGCCGTAGATCTTCAACGCGATCTCGGCGCGCACGCCGGACAGCACATGTTCGAGCCGGTGCGAGATCGGCTGGCCGATATTGGTCGCGAGCGGCAGCACGGCGAGGCGCATGCGGATGTCCTCGACGATCTGCTCCTTGGGGCGGCCGCCTTTGCGAAGCTCGACCTCGATGTCGGAGGAGTGGACGCCCTCGGCATGTTCGTCGAGTTCGGCGCGTCCGGTGCGGCGGCCCACCGTCTTCACCTCCGGCACGTCGGCCACCAGCCGCTCGGCGATCAGTCCGACGCGGCTGGATTCCGCCAGCGACACCCCGGGATTGAACGCCAGGTTGATGGTGAACGAACCTTCGTTGAACTCGGGCAGGAAAGCGCGGGGCAGGGCATACGCTCCGGCGATCGCCAACAGCACAAGGCCGCCAACGGTCACGAGGATGAGACGCTGGGCGCGAAATGCCCAGTCCAGCGCCCGCCGGTGGGCGCGCTTGAGCAGTCGGACCAACGCCCCTTCATGCTCGTCGAGCCGTTTCAGTCGCGGCAGCAGATAGTACGCCATCACCGGCGTCAGCGTGATCGAGACGATCAGGCTGGCCAGGATCGAAATGATGTAGGCCACGCCGAGCGGCGCGAACAGCCGGCCCTCGATGCCGGACAGCGCGAACAGCGGCACGAACACAAGCACGATGATCATGGTGGCGTAGACGATGCCGGACCGCACCTCCTGCGACGCCGAAACGACGACGTCGAACACGCTGCGCGGATTTCCCGCCGCGCGGTTCTCGCGCAGCCGCCGGAAGATGTTCTCGACGTCGACCACGGCGTCGTCGACCAGTTCGCCGATCGCAATCGCGATGCCGCCGAGCGTCATGGTGTTGATCGACAAGCCGGCCGCGTAAAAGATCAGCGCGGTGGCAAGGATCGACACCGGAATGGCGGTGAGCGAGATCACCGTCGTGCGCCAGTTCAGCAGGAACGCGAACAGCACGATGGCGACGACGATGCCGGCTTCGACCAGGACCTTCTGGACATTGCCGATCGACGCCTCGATGAAGTCGGCCTGACGGAACAGAATCTGGTCGGCCTTGATGCCGTGCGGCAGGCTGGCGTTCATCTCGGCCAGCGCAGTCTCGATGGTGCGCGTCAGCGCGACGGTGTCGACGTCGGGCTGCTTTTCGATCGACACGACGACGGCCGGTTTGCCCATGAAGCCGGCATCGCCGCGCTTGAACCTCGGCGCGAACGAGACGGTGGCGACCTGATGCAGAAAGACCGGGCGGTTGTTGATCGTGGCGATCACCACGCTACGCAGGTCGTCGAGGCTGATCGTTCGCGCGATGTTGCGGATCAGGTATTCGCGCGCGTGCTGATCGGTGAAGCCGCCGCCGGTGTTGACGCCGAATTGCGTCAGCGCCTTCTCGATCTGCTCGTAGCTGACGCCGAGTGCACGTACCGCGGCCGGCTGCGGCGAGACCCTGAACTGGCGGACCTCGCCGCCCATCGGGATGACCTGCGCCACGCCGGCGATGTTGAGGAGCCGCGGCCTGACCGCGAAATCGGCGGCCTCGCGAACCTCCATCGGCGTCGCGGTGTCGCTGGTGAGCGCGATCAGCAGGATCTGCCCCATGATCGAACTGATCGGGCCGAGCTGCGGCACGATGTTCGGCGGCAGCTGGTCGCGCACCAGCGCGAGCCGCTCGATCACCTGCTGCCGGTTGCGATAGATGTCGGTGCCCCAGTCGAACTCGACATAGACGATCGAAAGCCCGACCGACGACACCGACCGCACGCGGCTGACGCCGGGCAGGCCATTCATCCGGGTCTCGATCGGAAACGTCACGGTCTGCTCGACTTCGGGCGGGGCCAGACCTTCGGACTCCGTCATGATGGTGACGGTCGGCTTGTTGAGGTCGGGAAACACGTCGACCGGAAGCTTGGTGACGCTGTAGCTGCCGAGAATGACGAGCACGGCGGCCAGCACCAGCACGAGAACCCGATTGCGCAGCGATTGGGTGACGAGAAAGGTGAACATCGCTGTGGTCCTAGCGGACGTGATCGAGCAGGTCGGCGCCCTGCGTCACCACCCGCATGCCGGGCTGCAGCCCGCTCGCGGCCAGCACGCGCTCGCCGTCGAGCGGCTCGATCCGCACCGGGCGCGGCACGAAGCTTTCGGCGGCGTTGTGCTCGTAGACGATGTCCTGGCCGTTCGAGGAGCGCACCAGGCTGGCGCGCGGAATGGCGATGCCGCTGCGGTCGCCGGCCGTGCTGACCGTCACGGTGACGAACTGCCCGGCGCGAAGCCCGGCGAGGTCGCCCTCGATCGCGAAATGCACCGGGATGCTCTGGCTGCGGTCGGTGTAGCCCGAGCCGCGGAACGACAGCGCGTAGCTCTTTCCCGACGCGGTCTTGGCGCTGGCCTGATCGGCCGCCGGCACCGTTTCGAAGCTCAGCGCCTCCACCCATAATTTGCCGGGATCGATGATGTGAAACACAATCGCGCTCGGCGCCACGATCTGGCCCGCGACCGCGCTGCCATCGGCGATCACGCCGGACACCGGCGCGACCAGCGCTTCGGGTTCGCGCCGAACCGAGTCCAGCGAGGCGCGGCGATCTTTCAGGCCCTGCAGTTCGGATCGCGTGTCCTCGAGCTGCGAGCGCGCCACCGCGCCGGACGGCACCAGCGATTCCTGACGCGCGAGGCGCCGCTCGGTGATCGCGATCTGCTGGTCGAGCTCACCCTGCCGCTGCCGCATGTCGGACACGTCGATGGTCTGCACCGGCGGCGTCACATAGGCCAGCACGTCGCCGGTCTTGACGGCGGTGCCGAGCCGCGGAAAGCCGCCCGGCGGTGGCGACAGCCGGCCACCGACCGCGGACTGCACCAGCCCGCTGGCGTTGGGATCCGGGATCACCCGGCCCGGCAGTTCGGTGGTCAGCCGGTGCGCGCCGGATTCGGTGACCGCGGTGCGGATATCGAAGATGCGTTGCGTCGGCTCCGGCACGAACACACTGCCGTCCGGCAACCGGTGCGCCTGATCGGGGTTGAGCATCGCGGGCTTGGCCGCGTTGTGGTCGTGGCCCTCATGGGCTCGCGACGCGGCGGCGAACAGGGTGAACATCGTGGCCGCGCCAAGGGCGGCGGCAAGCAGGCGGCGCATGGAATATCCTTCGTCAATCTGGAATCAGCCGCGCTTGCTGCAGGCCGGCGTCTCACCTCGAAGGGTGACAACGACCGCAGCGCGCGAAGACGCGATCAGACGAAGGATTTGGGGGGCTTGCGGAGAGCGTCGGGCGTCAGGCCCGCGCCGATCGGAAAGTCGGCGATCCGGTTGCGCGATCCGTGGAAGGCAGGGCCCGCATCGTCGGAGCCGATCGGGACGGTGAAGGCGAAGCAGGCGTGCGACGCGCCGTCGCCGCACTGGTCGGTGCAACCGGAATGGGCCGCGGATCCGGCGGCGTTGTGATCCGACGACGAGGCCGTGGAGTAGAACGACGGAACGCCGGGTTTGGGCAGTTCGGCCTTCACGCCCGCCGTCGCGGGAACGGCGCTGTGCACCACGGTGGAGATCGGCGCGACGTGGCGGAAGTGCGCCTCGGCCGTCGACGGCGCAAGCGTCATCGCGATCAGGATGACCGCCAGTCCCCATAGCGCAGCGATGTGCCGTGTCAGTGTCATGGGTCCACGAAGCGAATGATGTCGCGGGCAATCTAGGGCGTCGCAGGGCAAGATACAACCTGCCGGGACTACCGGAGGCTGGACGGGATGACGGGCGCTCCGGGGCTGATGATGATCCGGGGCTAGAACATGCCGTTGGGATTGGCCGAGACCTCCGGAATGACCTGTACCGCGTCCCAGTGTTCGACGATCTTGCCGTGGTCGTCGAGGCGGAAGATGTCGATGGCGGCGTAGTCGTGATCGTTGGGCCAGTGCTGCAGGCAATGCAGCACCACGAAATTCCCCTCCGCCAGCGCGCGCTTGATCTCGACGCGCTTCCCCGGCCACTCGCGCGCCATCCGCTCGAAATAGGCGATGAAGCCATCCTTGCCGGTGGCGACATGCGGATTGTGCTGGATGTAGTCGTCGCCCGCATATTGCGCGATCGCGTCGCGCGGCCGGCAGTCGTTGAACATCAACTCGTAGAAGGCGATGACATTGGCCTTGTTGAGCTCAAGGTCTGGCATGGCTGGTCCGTCGCAGCATCACGCGATCACGTGGGGAGCGCTGACCTGAAAACTGAAGCCCGCCGGTCACCCCGGCGGGCTTGCCAGCCGCGCAAAAGTCGTTGCGTCAGAACCTGCGATAGCCGCGACGGTAATAGCCGCCGCGAACCGCGTAAGGCCTGCGAACAACAACCGCGCCACGGCGATAGACAGGGGCGGTGCGGACACAGCCACGGGGCCCGCAGACCACCGCAACGTTCTCGACAATTGACGAGCTTGATACCAAAGGAGCGACCGGCATTGCCGACGCGGGTGCTGCCGTAAGTGAGGCTCCGCCTAAGGCGGCCATTGCGACCAATGCGAACCCAATCTTCATGTGAAGCACTCCGTGGAGATTCATTCTCCGAGGTCAGCCTAAAAGTCTCCGTATGAACAAATTCTGAAGCCCGCCGGCGGCTTCCATCCGGCCGGGAGGAAGGGATTCGGGATTGGCTGGCGCACTCGGAGAGATTCGAACTCCCGACCCTCGGAATCGAAATCCGATGCTCTATCCAGCTGAGCTACGAGTGCTGCGGCGCCACCATAGCGCCGGGATTCGGTAAATCCAGCCCCGAGGCGCGGGCAGGGCGGTTTTACCGGCCTGAAACGCGGTTTCCAGCGGGCATTTCTTAACCACGACGGCATGCTTAACGGAATTCCAACACAGTCCCGCCAAGGTCTTGCGGTGAGGTCGCGCCCGCTGCACCATTTGCCGGCCCTGCCGCTGTGTTCCGTGTGTCTGTCGTCTGGGGTTTGTCCGTCCGCCATGCGCCATCGATTGCTTTTCGTGCTGCCCTTGCTTGCCGCCGTGTCGCCGGCGCAGGCCGATTTGCGCATCACCCGCGACCACGGCGGCTTCGTCACCGAATACAAGGCCAAGTACGAGCGGATCCGCGACCGCAAGGAGCGGGTGATCATCGACGGCATCTGCAATTCGGCCTGCACCATGGTGTTCGGCATCGTGCCGATGAACAGGATCTGCGTCACGCCGCGCGCCAGCCTTGGCTTCCACCAGGCTTATTACGACAAGGCCTTCACCTTCGGCATCAAGGTCACCAGCTACGAGGGCACCTCGGACCTGATGTCGTATTATCCGCGTCCGGTGAAGGACTGGATTAGCCGCAATGGCGGGCTCACTCCCGAAATGAAGAAAATCGGGAACGGCTCCGAGATGTGGAAGATCGTCGATCCGTGCCCGGAAGAGTTTTTCTAGGCGCACGGATGTTGCACCGCGTTGGTCGTTGCGACCGCCTGATACTCGAATGTCAAACAGCCACGGCTCTGCGCTCTCGCGGCTCGCCGAGCCCGAGCGATGCGGCCCCTCGGAACGAGGGGCGGGGGCGCGCCGCAAGGCGCGGATGGGTAGGCTCGCGATCTCGCCGCGCGTCCTTGCGAGGGACGCTCAACAAAACCGCGCGTCGCCTTGCGGCGCGCCCACCGCGGCGATTATTGGCTCGGGACGGTGCTTCCGGGCACAGCGGCGAACCGAAGTCCGCCAATCCCGACGGTTTCCCGCCGTTCCCTGTGCCGCGTCCA